>ERZ791682.1-NODE-1-length-470608-cov-15.4807_pt1 | contig 470608 bp, 304 predicted proteins | sample MGYA00509958_ERZ791682 | MGnify/ENA primary metagenome ERZ791682 (study PRJEB30046, sample SAMN00715194) | human gut metagenome | study: EMG produced TPA metagenomics assembly of the A metagenome-wide association study of gut microbiota in type 2...
GTTTTAGTAACCTTATTCATCTTTCCATTCTCCATAATACCTTCATTTACAAGTGAAATCGTGTTCATTTGGTGACCTTCAGGTGACCTTTTCGCATGAAAACTGGTGCAAATATAGTGATTTTCCTGCAAACTGCAAAATTCATTAGTCACTGATTATCAGCGCAATAGTACCTCATGTAATTACATGAAATACCCCACAAAAAGACTCATAATCTGGAGGTCCCTGGTTCAAGCCCAGGCTGGTCCACATTAAAAATCAAGCAGTTACGAATTTCGTAGCTGCTTTTTTCTTGCTCTTGCGTAAACAATGCGTAAACAAACTGTTTGAGTTGGTTATGTTTACGCATAGAACTTCTGTGAAACTCCATGCAATCCTATATCATGTTTATCAAGGCAGGTAGTCAATGTGCTCATACATGACGGTTAAATAAATTCAAATATATCCTATTTGCATCTGATTTATAGAATAATATTGTAGTTTTGTACTGCATAATGCATTTGTGGCAAGCCATGACCATTATAGTGCTCTTTCTTGAAAAAGGAAAGTGAGTTTGCCTAACCATCGTGGGAGGGTTATCCCATTCCGATGAATCAATGCGTAGAGGGAATGCCAGTCGGAGGGTGTTCTACGACAAACGAAACGCGAGAGTTGCTTCAGGGGTTGAGACCGATAAGCATAAGCCCGGCTACCAGTCAGCGACAGAAGACAACGAGATTGCACCGCTGCATATAACAACAATGTTTTTATCCACCTAAGGATAGGGACTTAGTGGTTATATGCAGCGTTTTGTGTATGTATGCCTCACATTGCAAAGCGTCTGTGTTCAGAGGTTATGTTGAACATAAACAATGAATGCAATGGAAAAACTGACAAAGTCCATGTCCCTTTTCAAAGAACGGAATTGTTCTGTCTCTATCGTGTTGGATTCACGCACTCGCAGAAAGAATGCGTATGAGTTCCCTTTATCCCTACGTTTCACAATTGACCGCAAGTTCTTTTATCTTACAGTTGGAAGTTCTTTTACTGAGAAAAAGTTTTCGGACATCTGCAATGCGACTAAATGCAAGAGCGAGAACTACAAACTTCAAAAGGAATGGAAAGATACCATTACTCCCAAATACAAGGATATTCTGACGAACCTGAACAAGGGCGGTATCCTGACATTTGAAATGGTACGTCAATGTATCATGGGCGAAGGAGTGGTGCTTTTTAATGAGGACACAACAAAGGCTCAATCCTTTGTTAGTGTATGGGAGCAAGTCATTCACGAACTACGCACAGACGACGGTGGAGTGCGTTTTACCACAGCAGAGAGCTATGAGTGTTCGCTCAAATCATTCAGAAAGATACTCGGAACAGATGTGGTCAAGGGATTCTGTATCAGTGCCGCAGAAATCCAGAAATGGAAAGAGGGGATGCACAATGGAGTGAAAGATGAAAATGGGGCAATCATTGGAAAAATCAGCGATACTACGGCAGGAATCTATCTGCGCTGTTGCCGTGCTGTATGGAATCGGTGCATACACGAGGGCTTCCTTAAAGATGTTCCTTACCCTTTCTCTAATAAGAAGGAGAAGGGGCTTGTAAGCATACCCAAGAGTACGAAGCGCAAACAGAGTTTCTTGAACGTTAGTCAGATGACGGAACTCTACAATCTTTTTGTCTCGAAGAAATACCCCGAACACTGGTCGGAAGACTATGTGAAACGCGCACATTATTCATTGGGACTTTTCCTTGCCCAGTACCTGTGCAATGGCTTCAATATGGCTGATGCCGGACGATTGACTTACGATAATTACTATTATCAGACAGATGGCAAGGCTTTTCGCTTCAACCGAAAGAAAACTTCCCGAAGAAGTGCTGACGGTTCCGAGGTAATAGTTCCCATCATCCCTCCTTTACAATATGTGTTAGACGAAGTGGCGGCACCTCCGACTCGGGGCGGTCTGGTTTTTCCCCATATATTAAAAGGTGCGGAAACAGAAGAACTGCGCCGTAAATACACCATGCAAGAAAACTCAAATGTAAAAGACCGCATCATCAAGATATGCCATGAAGCACTGCACTGGGACAAGTCCATCCGTCCGTCCGGTACATGGTGTCGTCACTCGTTTGCCACCAACCTGCATAATGCAGGGGTAGATATGGATTATATCTCTGAAAGTATGGGGCATTCATCTTCCGAGCATGCAATCACCCAAATATACATTGAACATTACCCTCTGGAAATTCAGATGGAGAATAACTCAAAGCTGTTAAACTTGGAAGAATCTTCTGCAAGGGATGTGTTGTTGGCGAAACTGGCAAGTATGTCCACGGAAGAATTGGCCAAATTGTTTACACGATAATACGACTTTGAAGATGATAAATTTCATAGAGAAAATAAGTGACTACTTCAAGAGGAAAGATCACGCAGATATGGCTATTCATGCATGGAAATCAGCTCATGAAGAGTCGTATGCCGATTTCTGTAAACGCATGGACGCTGTAGGCAAGGGGAACTTATCTGTTTTGATGGATATATACCAGATGATGCGGGATTGTACACCGCCCGAAGCCTTAATGCTGTATAACTGGCTTTCTGATTTCATGAATGGCAAAGATGTACAGAATATAGCCGATCAACAGTGGGCTGGTAGATATACAGATATTATAGCCCAATGTATCACTAACAAACGGCTGTGGATAGGTATCAATGTAAAAACGGGCACAGTAGAGTTACTCACATCTCCAAAGTCAGAACTACTGATGGTTCGTTCTGAAACACCTATTGAAATTTGGAACCGTCTGCCACAGGAAACGAGAGCCTATTTGACAGGACAGTTGGATGTACTCATAAGGAATAGTAAAGGATGCTATCTGATGAGCAAACTGGAAAGAAAGATGGTGTACCAATCCCTGACGTACATCTTACGAATCATTATCCTTTCTCATGCTGTTTTTGTTGGTGGGCTAATGGCTAATCTGTATGATTATGTGATGGAAAAGAAAGAAACATTGGCTTATTGTATGTATTATTTCGTGGTATTTGACCATGGTCTTTCACGTATGGCCAAGTTACTTGACTGCCTGTTGAACAATGGTGAGGTTGATAATGGCGACATGATTTTGATTAAATCATGCGTTGCTGCTCTTGTAACTCAAAGCATCGAAATGGGGACTGAAAGCAAAGCCGGATGGGAAGATGCTGTGGAAACCTGTAATCCAGAAATATGGAAAGAAGTGATGTTTGCCTTGCGAAAAGTAAAAGGCAGACGGGGAAATCGAAAGGTAGTACAATCACTGGATGATATTCTTACAGGAGATAAGGTGCATATCAAGCAGGGAATCCGTCTTTTTCTTGAAGAGAACACTGAGGACATAAGCCTTGCCTACCTGTTGAAAGCATTGGTAAAAGCAGGAATGGTGAAAGCCTCTATAAGATACATGACATTCCATCGTGCCATAGAGCAGTTCTCCCAACGACATTACGGACACGATATACCACAGAAACGATATGGTGAAATCAAGGATATGACTTTGAACTCGCCTCAGAGAGGAAGCAGTTATACCAAGGCAAAACGAATAATAGACCGATGGTCGGAGTATTTTATCAATAACGGGTAGTTGGAAAATCCAGCTATCCGTATTTTGTCCGCAAACATCTGTTGAAATACGGTCGGTAAAATTAAAGTGTAAATAAACCGACCGATACGCAGAGTTTCATACACCACCTTTGCTTGTGAAATCGGTTTCACAGAGTTGAACCGAGGCTTAAATTATTCAATAATCAAACAAGTAAAGACATGGAAGAAAACTTCAATCTCAACCAGCTACTTCAGAAGCCCATCGCCATGATGACGGGCGAAGAACTTTGTTTTCTTATCACCAAGAGTGTGGAAGCCAGCGAAAAGCCCACTATCCAAACAGCATCCAAAGGCAATTACTATGGGATAGAGGGGATTGCCCGTATTTTCGGATGTAGTGTCCCCACTGCCAACCGCATCAAAAAGAGCGGCATCATAGACAAGGCTATCACACAGATAGGACGAAAGATTGTGGTGGACGCAGACCTTGCGCTGTCTTTGGCAAAGGAATCAGGTGGAATCCGTATTAAAGAGCAGTAGTATGGATGGAATTTGGAAACAGCAGCTGACAACAGACAGCTACGGGAATCCTGTCCGTTCCATCAGTAACCTTAGACTCATTTTTACATCGGACGAAAATTTGAGGTTGATAAAGTACGATACCTTTTGTCAAGACGATGTATGTTTCAGCCCTTTGTTCCGAAATGTTAATGGGAATAAGGTTGATGAGGAATCAGCAGGAAAGATACAAGACTATTTGGAAAGGACATATAGACTGCGTCTGACACAGAGTAAAGTCTTTGAGATACTGAAGACCACTTCTTCAGAACGAAGTTTTAATCCTGTACAGGAATTCATCACGCAAGAGACATGGGACAGACAGCCTCGTATAGCTACAACCATCATAGATTATCTCGGAGCTGAGAACAATCCGCTTGTCAGGGAACAGACAAAACTGTGGTTTGTGGCGGCTGTGGCACGTGTATTCTGTCCCGGTTGCAAGTTTGACAACGTACTGACCTTGCCCGGTCCGCAGGGTATCGGGAAAAGCACCTTTTTCAAGACCATCAGTGGAAAGTGGTTTAACGACTCGTTCTCTTTCGCCAGTGGCGATAAGGAGAAAGTAGAAACCATAACCAATGGCTGGATTATTGAAATCAGTGAGTTGAATGGTTTGAAACGGGCGAATGATGCAGAGGCAGCCAAGGCTTTTCTGAGCCGTTGCAGCGACTATATGCGTCCTGCCTACGGACATAAAGTGGTGGAGTTTATGCGACATAATGTCTTTGAGGCTACTACCAATGAGACAAACTTCCTGCAAGGAGACAATGGAAACCGCCGCTAGTGGATAATTCCAGTCAAAGGCAATGGTCATGTATCCGAATGGCTGGATACTCTACAATGCGCTGTTCCCCAACTTTGGGCAGAAGCATACGCCTATTATCGGCAAGGGATGAAACTTTACTTGACAACAGACATGGAATTTAAAGCCAACGAGATACAGGTGCAACATTCCAGCATCCTTGTTGACCCCATCATGGAAGATTTGGAGATGTTCTTGGAGCGTGAGGTACCCATGCAGTATGCAAGTTGGACCATTCCTACCCGACTGGCTTATCAAAAAGGGGCATACTCAGAGCCAAACTCAACAATGACTTCACTCAACATGGTTTGCGCCCGGCAGATTATCGAGGAAATGCCTAATGATTTGGTCAGACGCAATCCGTCCAAATACACTTCGCTATATATCAACCGCCTGATGTCAATGATTCCAAACTGGAAACGGAGCACTCAGGAGAAGGTCAAGGGCTTGCATCCTGCCTATTGCGACAAGACGGGGCGGACAAAACACCCGTGGGTGAGAGTGGGTACACCTAGTGAAAAAGCCTGTACCACATTACCAAGTGAACCGGATTTACCATTCTAAATTTCAAAATAAGGGAAAAGAAAAATATCATGTCCCTTTGTCCCTCTTTCCTTTGAAAAAGAATAAAAACAAAAAAACAGAGAAAAGAGAAAGTTACAGGATATGCTTTGGGACATGGGACAAAATAATTGAAAACATGAGAAAGGAAGAACTTATCAAACAACTGCAAGAATGTGCTCCGCTACTTGCAAATGCGGTCAGCCACATGGTAGAGTATATTCAAGACCGTTGCCCTGCGGCATATCCGAGCAAAGAACAGACCGAAGCTGTGAACGACTACCTGCACAGTGTACATGCTGATGGAGACGGTAGTATGTCAGAAAAGAATTGCGAACACCGCCGTATCGCCTCACAGAATATCACCATTGCCGCTATCCGCATATTGGACAGCCGACAACTTGACAGGCTGCAAAACGTGCTTGACCATATCGCATACGATAGGGAGTATTATATGCCGGAGAGAGGTTGCGGAATGCACCGTTGATTTTCTCTTTTGGCTGCACCATTTATAAAACACCTTCAAACAGACAGACGATGAAAACAAACTTGAATTATTGTATCGTGCTTTCGTCAGAGCAACTTTCGTATTTGGCAGGAAGCAAGTACGGCATTGACCGCATGAAGATTTTGCACCGACTTATTGAAGCGGCTGTATTGAAAGAAACAAAGTATGCCATCAAAGGTTTTTCCACGACCTTGCAAGTGGGGCAAGCCATCCTTTCTGAGGTGGATTTGTCCAGCAAGTTGGGCTATGACAAAAAGACCATATCCCGTGTGCTTGACAAGATGAACCAGTTGGGAATTGTCGCAACCACGCAGAGTAACCGAACAAGCGTCCACACGCTGAAATGTATATCAGCATGGATGCAAGAGGGCAACCGCATAGACAATCCTTTCTATGTCCGGCTGAAAGACTGACAAGATGAAAGAGAGAATGTGCCTGTTATACCAGAAGAAGGCGAACTGCTTTCCCTTTCTTCTTTCCCTTCTGTTTCAGTTCCTCCACAGCCTGCGGCAGAGGAAGAATCTGATGAGGGTATTCCGACAGATAATATGGCATAACCATATCGGGGAAGCTATGTGTCCGAAGTTGTTGTATATAGTATTGCAAGAAGTTCCTATGTCGCACAAATTCGCTCCGCTTATTCGTACCACATAGGCATATGCCGGCAGTCGCAAGCTCCCACCGTGCTGTCCCTTTTTAATTGATGTTTTACTCATAGCATAACAGAGTATGAAGAAAAAAAAGAATACAGACAAGAAAATCACAAGGCGCACCCTGCGGCTTGAAGCCAGAGTAACGGAACAAGAATACACCCAAGTGGCGGAACTTGCTAAGACCTGTGGTTTGTCTATGAGCGGTTATATACGGCGTACTGCTTTGGGGCAACACCCACGGCAACGGTTGACTAACCGTGAAGTGGAAGCTCTGTGCAGCCTGACGGATGCAAGGGGTGACCTTATCCGTATTGCGGCAGCTGTGAAATCCATTCAAGCGGATAAACGGGCAATCTATTTCAGCGATACCCGGTTTGTGGAGCAATGGATGAGAGCTGCTACTCAGCTTATCAATCGCTGGAGCCAGATAGAAAATTACCTTACTGAATAAATTCCCTCACCTATTATGATAGCAAAAGCCTCCACCATATCGCATGGCGCAAATGCCATAAGATATTCCGTCAACAAGGAGAAAGCAGATATAGTCAAAGCCAATCTCTTGCCCGATAATATCTCACCGGAAGCAATGTACGGACGGATGATGCTCGTACAGAGAAAGTTTGCCGAGAATATCAACAAGGGCAGACCGCTTGGCAGGAATGTAATAAGAATTGAGATTTCCCCATCCGAAGAAGAAAGCCGAGGATGGACAATGAATGATTGGGCAAGTTTGTCAAATGAGTTCATCCGTGTGTTTGATTCCATTGACCTCTCCGGCAAGACCAAACGGGCTTCCTCAAAGCAGACTAACCTCAAAGGTTCGCAATACATAGCCGCCCTGCATCGTGATTCCAAAAGTGGCATTCTCCATCTGCACATTGATGCCAACCGTGTGGACATGGAAGGCAGAATAAACGACAGCCATAAGATTGGTGAGAGGGCTGTCATGGCTGCGAATATCATCAACGAAAGACGCGGCTGGATGCAATCTGAAGAAATAGGCATACGGCATAGGCAAGAAATCTCAGTCTGTTGTATGGAGATACTTCGCAAGATGGACAAATTCAGTTGGAAACAGTATGAAGCAGAACTGACAAAACGGGGCTACAAAGTACATTTGCAAGAGAAAGAAAGTGGCGGTGTTTACGGTTATTCCATCAAACGCGGCAACTCCATTTATAAATCATCGGTGCTAGGTATAGGACGAAGCCTTACCCCATCAAAGATAGAGGCTACTTAGGCGAAACTCCATCCGCAGGAGAGGAAGTCCGAACCGACAAAACCTATTTCCCAACAAACACGGACAGCAGATATTACTCCTATTTCACAGCCTGTGATAAAGCACTACAATATAGCGACAGACGAATATCACAGTTACCATGTGGAGATACCCGAAGCGGCAGACAATATCATCCGACAGAATTGTTCTTTGGAGGAAGCACATCCATTAGCTAAACTGGAAGAAATACAGCACACGGCTCTTTTGCTCTTTGCAGGATATTTGGATGCTGCTACAAGTATGGCGACATCAAGTGGTGGTGGCTCTGATACAGGAGGTTGGGGAAGAGATAAGGACGAGGATGAACTTGAATGGGCGCGTCGTTGTGCAAGAATGGCAAACAGCATGTGTAAACGCAGAAAAGGACTTCACAGATAAATGAACCATTAAAAAGCAAGAATCATGGGAATTAGAAAATCAAACATCACTCCATCAATAAACGTTGATGATATGCTTAAGTCGGCTGAAATAAGCCATGAAATAGAGGCAGAGAAACAAGATGTCGACAAGCTACTTGTAGAAATACGTGAGGCGAAAGAGACTTTATTGAAAATCCAGCAAGACCTTCAGAATGTTATCAAAGCAGAGGATGATGTCACAGTGGCATTAAAGGCTGCTATTGATAGTTCCGACAATATCATCAACGGCATTTGCAATGCGATTGTAAAAGCAGAACGAAACACACAGTTCAAGGCTACTATAAAATCTGAGCATCTTGCTCAGCTTCAACAACTTTTAGATAAAGCTATCGAGACATGGAAGACCATGTTGGAAAATCATTGTTCCAAACAGGCAAAGATGCTAACTGAGCATGAGTTCAATATGCGCAAAATCCTCAGACGGAACGAGGGTATTTGGTTCTCTGACTTTTGGATGAAAGTCTTGGGGATATTTTTGTTCGTTTACACAGTGACATTAGTGCTGGTTGCATATTGTGTTACATGAAACATCATGTGCAATGTAACAGACTGCTACCTGAATGTGTCATGGATTATTTAGAGGATAGTTGACAGGTAATCCTGAGCCTTATCCTATGTGTACAGGCTGGGTATTGAACCCAGCCTGATATTATTTCATCAACACGGCATCATGATATAGTTCTGTTTTCGTTCTCTTTATTAGACTTTATTAATCAAGAGATTCTGGCAGTTCATCATCAAGGTCATTATCACTTTCTGTTGTTTTGGAAGCCACCAGCATATTGGTTATTTCCGTTAAGAACGCAACGTCACTAAAATAATAGTTTGGATCGTTGGCCAACTTGTCTTCAATGTAATCAAAGCCATAGTTGGCATACTCTTCCATTTTCTCCATCATCTTATCAACTACAGTTCTCAATGTAATTTCACCTTTGTCTAATGCAATGAAGTCAATATCAGTTCTTGCAATTAATGCAGCAAAAATATAGCGACGTATATTCCCATATGAGGTTCTGCCGATACGATTCTCAATATTTCCCCAATATTGGATAGCTTGACCGAATACTTTCTTCTTGTCTCTGTCTTCAATCAATGGCTTTGTCCTATTGTGATATAATCCGATAAAGAACGCGATAATGAAAATCTCATAACCTGCTCCAAAAATTTTACCACGAGCTTCCAAGAAGCTACTCACACCTTTTCCATAATCGCAGAATACATCTACGACAGTCGATTGGTAACGTCGTTCCCAAGAGGGATTACGTTTAGCCCATGATTCATATAATGATTCCATTGTCTATTTGATTTTATTGATTATCGTACGTATAGTCGCCATATTAGTCTGATCGAAGCCATCCACCTTTTTTATACGGTAAACTGAACAAGTCAGCTTGTTTATATCTTCTTCACGAACTTTACCACGAGTGATAAAATCCTTGGTCACAATTATGCACTGTTTGTCAATCTTATCAATGACGTTATAGAAATCACTTTCCTTTGAATCGCCAAATGACGATGTCGCTGCATCAAAAAACAAAGGATAATCCTCATCCCTCTTTTCTTGAGTAAAATCAGAAATAGCAAAGAGAACAGAGATATACATCACTGTTTTCTGAGAGCCAGAAGGATTGGTGATTTCTGTGCCATTGGAGCTATAGAGATGAATCTCTGTTGAATCGTTAGCAGTCTGCACTAAGCGCACTGTTCCATGGAAGTCATTTGCACTAAGTTTATCTAAATATTCATTAGCTCTTTTCTCCAACTCTGTGAGGAATCTTCGCAAATTATCCTTTTGTGCACGGAAAAAGGCCTTGTTTATTTCCTCTAGAACCTTGTGAACTTTCTTTAGAATTTTAACCTGAGAATTTGCAGGATTAAGATTATTCATCTGTTCCTTCAACTCGTCCATTTTTGATATATTGTTCTCCAATTCATCTTCCAACTGACTCAGTCTGACGGATGCTCGTTCTTTCTGTTCATACCAGCCCTTAATATCATTGAACTGACTCTCAAGGAGGCTCTCAGAAACATTACCAGCTTGAATAAGGATACGAGCCTTTTCGTCTTGCAAATCCTGAATATCCTCTTCAACGTCTTTCAACTCATTTTTTCGCAATGCGACAAGATTTAGCCAGTCGTCAATTTCTCCTGATATGCCGAAAATTTTAGATTCTTCGGGACCGCTGAGTGAAATACTGAGTGAATGTAATTCGGTAATATAGTCATTTTTAAATAAAGATTCTTCATCAATGGATTTTATTGCAGCGTCACGCTTACACTTGGCTTCAACATGCGCACGGTATTCTTCGAGACGATGAACCATAAAGTTATATGCATCAGATCCCTCAGAAGCTTCACGACCACATACTTTACAGATGTGGTCATTTATCATATCTTCCATAGTTTCTTGGTTAGGCAAATACCATGGGAGTTCTGTTGCACCATTTACCAATGCACCTTGAATTTCCTTGATAGTCTCAAGTTTTGCTTTGGCAGCGGCTTGTTGCTTGTCGAAATTCTTCTCTTGAACACGTCTTTCTTTACTAAGAGCAGCACACTTTTGTTTAAATTCCGTTAGGACATCTCCAAATGGTGCTAATATCCAATATTCGTCAAGAAGACAATGATTGTAGTCTTTCTTCTTGATTGTTGCCATGAGCTGAGTTTTCTTTGAAGTCTTAGTTTTAAGGCGTTCTTGGATATCACGATATTTTTCTGAAGTCTCTTGGTTTTGTTCAAGTTTGTTGAGATTAGATGAGAAAGTGGCGATTGCATCTTTCTTGTCCTTGATATCCTCTTTATTTTGTTGGATTTCGCCACTTAGACGCGTCATTTGCAATTCAAGAGATTTTGTCTCTTTTGAAATCTTGTCATCAGATTTCATCTCTTGTAACAAAGCCTTATTTGCCTTTTGCTCAAATGAGTCTGTATTAGCAACAAGCCCATCAAACTTATGAATATCAGAGAATTTGTCGACCAATGTCTTCAAGGAGGCTGCGTTATCGAATACGCTTAGATCAGATTCACCTTTGAACATACTAAATCTACGAATGAAAGAATCATAGCATCGTGTTATCAACTGCTTGCCATCCACAGACTCACGTTCAATTCCATTAGTCTCGTACCCATGATAAGAAGCATTACTTACACTATAGGTATCATGACCTGTCTTTACGATTGAAAAAGATTTTTCAACCATCTTCTCTCCATCATGGTCAAAAGTCATTGCCACATAAACCTCGTCATGTTCGCCAATTTCCAGCTTAGACTTTCTCATTTCCGAAACGTTGGAAAGGTTGGCACGCTCTGATGTTGTGTCAAATAGCCATTCCAAGGCCTCAAAAAAGGTGGTTTTACCATCTCCGTTGTCACCAAGAATTAGCGTGAGGCCATCAGAAAACTCAAAATGGTTATTCTCACCATAATAGCTTCTGAAGTTTTTGATATCGATTGATTTGATTCTCATACGTTACGTTTTAGATAATCGTTAATCTCTTTCCAAAGTTCTCTTTCTGTAGCTCCTTCATTTGTACGACTAATAATTTGTGCAACTGCACTGATAACACAATTGTCGGAGTCTATTGCTTGGTATATATTGCCAATGTCTTCCGCAGTGTAACCACCAAACTCCATCAGCTTATCATCAAGTAGTACAGCCTGAAGTATCTTTTCGTTGTTTGTCATTGATGCCATTTTGTTAGAATATTGACAGGTTATAATAATTTGTTATTTCTTCTAATTCAGTGTATGCAAAGGCTGGATTTTCGGATAATCTAGCAAAGTCTTTGACCCTTTGCAATTCTCCTTTTAGCAAGTTACGTTCCATGTTGTAATTTTCCTCTGTTGAATCAAATTCTGGTGCTACTACAAGGTCATGGATGATTGCGATATGCTTATCGGGATGTTTTCTCAATATACGACCACGACGCTGGATAAATTGTCTTGGATTTCCTGTACTTGCACAGAAAATTGCAAGTTCGCTTCTTGGAACATCAACACCTTCATCCAAACATTTCATGGACGTAAGCACTTCGATATCACCAGTAGAAAATTTACTCAGCACTTCGTCTCTGTTCTGAATACCAGATATGAACTTCTTTACCGTAGTTGTTGGACTAACTTCTTGAACAATTTGAGTGTATTTGTCAATCAACTTATCTACATCCATATCATCAGTTGGATTGTCGGTTGTAGCATATTGAGTGGAACTGTCAAGTTGCATACCCTCAGGAACATAAACAAGTGTATATTTGAGACTTCCGCGTTCTTCAAAGCGTTGCCTTACGATTTGTCGGAATACTTCTTCCTTATTCTGGGCTTTATGAATGATTCTCTTACGTTTGAGTAATAGGCGCATTAGAATATCATCCACACCAGAGAAAGAACCTTCATCTATATTATAGAACTTGGCAAGCTGCAAAGAAATCTTCTTGTATTCAGCCATTTCATCCTCATTCAAGCGTACAACATGTGGAAAGTATCTATATCGACAAAGAAATCCATTGTCGATAGCTTCCTTCATAGAATACTCAAATGTATATTGGGCATCGCACCCAAAGAATTGCATAACAGCCTTGTTTCCTTTATCGTCAAATTGACGTTCGGGGGTGGCAGATAAACCAATACGGCGTAGAATCTTCACCCTATCTAACTTTGACATGATATTTGGTGCACCAATATTGTGAGCTTCATCTGCAATTAATAACATCTGTCGCTGTATTTTCTTACTCAATGACATGAGCTGCTTAAATGTAGATTCTCTTGAGAAAGATGCATACGTGGTAATGATAATAAACGACAAAGATGATTCATCGCTCTCGGCAAGACTCTCTTTTAGTTTTATGTCATCAATCTCTGATCTCCATCCTTGGTTTTTAGAACTCACTTTGATAATGTGGCTAAAATTGAATCGTTTACATTCATCCTCCCACTGTTCAACAAGGGTAATCGTAGGCACAAGTATCAAAGCTTGATAGAACTTAAATTTATTGTAAATCTGCAATAAGCAGTTCAGTGAGGTCAAAGTCTTTCCTGTACCAGTAGCCATTGCAAATAATCCCTTTTGTGATGCCTTCCAGTTATTGAAAGCCTCTTTTTGATATGGCCTTGGTTCAGGAAATGGAAATTGAGGAGATAGTGGTACAGACCGCTCTTCTTTAATATTCTCTTTCCCTTTATTCAAGGTATCAACTATTACTGTGACTTTGGCTTTTGCACGTTCTAAAATCCTGCGGATTGAATCCGACGTGCTATTCTCTGTCCTACTATAAAGAATACGTTGTTCATCTTCTAGAAGCTCCTTTATATCCTTATGTTTATAGGTCTTTGTGATATGCGTGATAATTTGGTCAGCTTTAAGATACTTGACCGTATCATCTTCACCAGAGAATGTACGATTGAAATCGTTGACAATATCGTTAATACGGTTCTTGTCTCGCTCTCCATCCCAATCACAAAATGCATTGATGCTCTCAATGTTTTCTACAAGAGCCATTCTTGAGAAGTTACATGAACCATCAAATGCCACTTTACTAATACCGTCAGAGAACATAGCACATTTAGAGTGTGCTATACCATTACCAACCTTGGGTGTAATAATCTTTATTTCAATACGCTCATTTTTGATAAGCCAAGACAAGCACTCAAAAAAATGTTTATCACGCTTAGAAAGAGTATATGATATACAGTCTATTGCATTAAGGTCAAAGTACGGTGTGTTTACTTCCGATTCACCAACCACAATAGCATTGCGATCTTCTTCGGACAAAACATCGTTGATAATCAACCTCATTCTACCACCGTTATAAAGAAATGCGGCAAAACCATCAGCTAACACATTGATCGCTGATGATGAGAAGAATCCCAGTTTAATATCGAATGTTGTAGCGTTACACAATGCCTCAGAGAAGAAGCCTAGTGGCTCCCACTCTGTTCGCGACATGAAACGCCTACTGTCCGGCCATATTACATCAGTTTTCAACATACAAATTTATATTTCTGCATGATGCGACTTAACTCATTAATCACATAATCAATAGATATAGGTCGTTTCTTTTTAGAATGATTGAGCATATATTTCAATACACTATATATGTCATCATGCCCATCAAAGAAATCAGATCGGCGAATGTTTCCAATAGGTGCATTTCCTTGAAGTATATACCAAAAGACCTTTCCTAATTGAAAGACATCTGACTGGTGATCTATATTACAGTCAAATTTGTATTTATTATTATCTGACTGAAGATACTTATTCATAGCTTCTGGTGAAAGCCATCCTTTAGGACCAATAAAATCATTTTTCTTATCATATATGTTGTCTTTATCACGAAATGCTATAAGCCCAAGATCACCAATCTTCCATGTATCATCAAACATGAGTATATTATCAGGTTTTAGATCTCTATGATAATATCCTATATCTTTCAATTCTTTCAGACCATTAGCTATTTGTAGGCATAAATCTATTCTATTCCCAAATGGAATATCATTATTCTCTAAATAGTTTTTTAAATCTCCAGAAGCATAATCCATTGTGTAGAAAGGGAACAGATATGTAGGACCCTTGCCGCCTTCTTTTTTTACTTTGCAAGACAATTGACCAAAAGAAGCAATTGTAACTACATTATGAATATGGCGTTTTTTACATTCAATTAAAGCTTCAATCTCTCTATAGAAACGTTTATTGCCTTCAGATACTGAATTATTATTATCTCTTTTATTAGAGATCTTAATAACTCTATCAGGAACAGAACTACCATCGTCTATATAATTTTGTGCTTGATATAAAGCGAATACATAAGAATTGGCACCTTTGCTATTCTTGTATCCTGGGCTGATAGAATCAACAAAATAGTCAATACCATCAATCGTAATTGCATTATTAGTGATTTCTTCGTATATACGAATACAATTGCGATCATAGATAAATGGTGTATTTACTATCATAGTCATAATTACTTTATACAATTTACAAGTAAATACTTGTCGTATTTTTTAGTAGAAAGATTTTCCTCAAGTTCATTTTGGGCAAAATCCATTAACTGTATTTGTTCCTCGCTCGGTGTATTTGACTCATTTGCGAGCATACTCTCAAAGAATAGCAGCCTTTTCTCCCTAGCTCGCTTTGAATTAGATTGACTTACACAATTAATAGCATATTCTTTGAACAACTCGTAGTCGTCATTTGATGGATAAATAATACCATTATCACTTATATACAATAGAATTTTATATTGCTCTTTCAATACGATAATAGAATCATCGATATGTTTATCTATAAAACAAAATAGTGTATAAAAATCATTACGCTGTTTGTATCTTGTTTCGTTGATTGGCTTTATGTCTTGAATAGCATTTACCCTATCAATAATATTGCAAAAACGTGTGAATTTCAATTCTGATACATCTGATTTTATTTTGCTCTCAAACAATTCTTCTACAGCATTTCTTTTATCTGTAATACCTTTTATCAGATATGCTGCTAATTCTTCTACGAGACTTCGATCATTCATTCTCATTACAGTCTTATCAGTAAAAATATCCAAGTCTATTAAGGGTTGATATTCGGACATTCTATTGACAAGATGCATGAAATCTGTATCATGATAATACGCATGATTTACTTCAGAAGGATTTAACTGCACTCCTCTTTTATTAACTAAATAAAAGAACTCTTCCTTCGTTTCTGTACTACCATTGAACTCCTCCAACAGAACAACATTTATCCTATAGTTCATAAATGTGTTCTCATTGTAATCTTTATAGTAACGTTTCGAAGAATCACGAAATTCATTCTTTATAAACTTATATATTGTAATAGCACGTTGCTGACCATCAACCATTTCAAATGTATTATCCTTATTTTTCAGAATAAAGAAGTTGGGTAAAGGATAACCTTTGCGAATAGAGTCAATTAACAATTTCTGATCCTTTGAGGACCAAATAAAGTTTCGTTGGTAAGGAGGACGGAGGTTGATTTTTTGAGATTCTATTAAATTTATCAGTTCACCAATAGTCCACTCTAAATTAGAATACTTCATATTATTACATTTTTTATATAAAACAATTCGCACAAAAGTTATCTTCATCAACATCACCAATATTGTCTGCTAATCGGCATGAGCCTGCTTGACGCTTAGCCTCTTGTTTCTTGATAGCATCCAATTTAATTTGACGGATACGCTCTGGCTTGATAAGGTCTGCCAAACTCTCATTTTGATTCCAAGTATAACCACCTTTCTCAAAATCCATTGCTTTTTGATAGAGATCAGGATGTTGCTCGTAAAGCCATATCCATTCTATTTTTTGTTGGAAAAAGCAGAAATAGCAACCAGAACGACTACGATTGTACGTACCAATCTTTCCGTCAACTTCAAACTTAATGGGTTTGTAGTAATCAGGTATACCGACACCACTTTCTTCAAGGATTCGGAATATGTCATCCCTCACGAGAATATCGTCATTATCAACTAATGGGAAATCGTCAAGTTTACCTACAGGATAATCCGTAGTTTTGAGGAACTTAAATACAGCTTTATTAAATAGTTTTGTATCCAAATCTAGTAGCGAATTGGTCTTTTTACTATAATAGAAATCTTTTGTGAGAGGCTTCTCAATAATCTTCTTCGCTTCGCTCAAAGTTTCTTCATCACACAATGAAGTATATATTTCTAAGAGTTGAGCAATGTTATTGTTGCTAAGTACCTTGTTTACAACATCCACACTCCAAATATTCTTGCGAAAAGGGAATATAGCTTGAATGTTAGGTTTAGTGGAAACATACCCTTCCCGGTCTTCATCTCCACGAATACCAACATAGGAAATTGTAGGTGCATCTCCCACAAACTTCTCCATTTCGGCTAATTTCATTTTCTGAGTGCACCAACGAGCTTGAGGCGAAGGTAAGTAGTTACCAGACGCTTTTAAAAAATGTTCAAATGGTGTTGGCTCTGGACTACCAGCAGCGGCTCTCAACATCGTTATACCACCAAGGTATGTTTCAAGACGACTTATCAATAGTTCTGTCTCTGCCAGTTCACAGCCTGTATCAGTATTATAATACTCCAATTTCATTTGTGGATATTTGTTCTTGAGGTAAATGGCTAATGCTGCACTGTCTTTGCCTCCTGATATACCCAATATGTGTCGTACCATATTTATCGCAATTTTTCGTTCAACATTTTGAGCAATATACAAACATCTAGCTCATCGTTACCAGATAATAGTGTTTGTATCCTATTTTCAATTTCTGCAACTTCTGCAAGTTTTACTTTAGGAAGACGATAAGTCCTACTTGATTTGAAATCACCTTTGCTAGTCGCCAATTCAAAGTTAAATGCCACTTCGTCAGTTTCATTATTAACTTCATTGAACGCTGTATATCGTTCTAGTTCTCCAAACAAGTGTGTAAGATTCGATAAAAACAAAGCTTCTTCTTTATCTTCTATAGATTCTATTTTACGGTCGAATACCACCAAACCTATTTTCTCATAAAACTCACGCTTATTATCAGATGGAGCAAGGACTCTATCCAAAAATGATTTAGACTTAGTTGTTAACAATCCTTTGTTTATACTTGAATAACGCTGAACCAAAATCTCTTTATATTTTATATAGTCGTGAGGCAGTCCTAAATATCCTACCACAGCATCTTCAATACGATCTATAAACAAATCATAACAGATAACCAATTCGTGAACAGCGGTTTTGATAAGCTGCAAATACTGAGCAGCAAATTCTTCATTATGAAAATCATTGTAGCCCAAAGCTGCTGGTATATCTTCAAGAAATGCTTTGCATGGGTCTTTTGCTGTTGCTAAAACATCTCTAAATTTTGCGGTCACATCGTAATCAAATTTACGAGTAGTCTTGGCATATTTGTTCAAGCCGTTATAAAAGTTGAAGAATGGGCGGATTGTATCCATAAGAGAATTGGATGTTATGGTTTCTCCACGCTCTTTATTCAGGAATTCTCTGTATTTATTGAATAACTCCAATTTGATACCGTTAACATCAAAAGCTTTTATCGTAAAGTCATTCAAGCGTTTCTGCAATAGCTCAAACAATTCTTTATTAATATTCAGAACAAATGTTTCGCCATTATAAAGCGCAAACTCCTGTTGCCTTACAAATAAAAAGATGGGCAACCAGAAGTCTATGACACCTTGTTTCAATTTGTATGGACGCATTTTTAATGTCTTTACTAAATCTGACAGTTTAAAGGCTTTCTCTGTACTTTTTGCTAAAAAATCAGAGCAAACAGTCCATAGCGATTGAAGATTTGGAGTAATTGGCTCTCCTAAGATCCACAATCCATCTTCGTTTTGGCGATGGATTCCGGAACTCTTAAACAATGTATTGTATATAGTACGCTCAGGCGGATATTGGGTTGGAGAAAATCCAAAATCTTCTTCTTGCCAATGCTCAATCATTGCATCTAACAGGTTCACTCTTGCCAAAGAAATTGCCGAGCTTATTTTCTGCTTGTTAAATAATTCATTTCTGATGATAGGTGTTTCATTATATACTACATCGCAAACAGTAGACAGAAGTTTATTGAAATCTTTTCGACTCTTTATTATCTGTTGTTCTCCATTGAAAAACCATTCAACCTGACCATTGGGCATTTCAACGCAACTATTAATAGCTTCATTAAGTAATTGCGCCTCAAAGGACTGTTGCTTAAGTATCTCTCCTTTTGCGATTCGGTCTTCCAACACCACATTATCAAGGAGATATTGCAGCTTCTTTATTTCATATAGGTGTCTGACAATTTTTTCTGTATCATTAAAGTAGGCATAGACTATGGCTTTGCCTGAACTCGCAGACAACTTCAATATGCAATCTTTAATATCCTCTAAAGGGAAAATCAGGTTTATAAAGCCATCATCGTCACCTGTTGGTTCTACATCATATGGTTCATTAGAAACTACATACTGGAAATAACGAGGAGTTCCAGTCCTATAGTATGAGGCAGATGCTACGACAACGGTTTTCTTTACATAAGGAGCAATTTCTGCTGCGACCAACTTTGGTACAGGTACAATTGTAGCTGCCTTATATAGTTCATCTTCAATATTTATATCTGTACCCTCAAATAAAATGAATTGAGATTTATATGCAGCAAAACGAATAATCTTGTTCGCGGTCAATTTCTCAATAATACCTCTTGGATTCTTTATGCCCAATGCCTTTAAAGCGTAAGTCTCCAAGAATGCTAAATCAACGACCACACCATTATAGAACAAGTTAAGCAAACCGATAGACTTAACAATTTTAAGTGCATCATCGATGTTGTTCTTATTAATGATTCCGCTTTCTACTCGTTCTATGGCAACACGAATAGCACGCCAGTTGGTAGAGTCAAGATTTGTTTCCGCCAAAGCTGTGTAGAAGTTATATATGACATAATCATAGACAACAGCCAAGTTATAAGTCGTTGTGTCATTTGGGAGAAAACTGTTTATTGAGTTGGATGCAGTGTCATGCAAGAAAGAAAATAGTGTTCTCTCATTCTGCCCATACCGTTGAATAGCCAGTGTCAAGCATGAAGCAGCTACCGCATCCAATGGATATAGCATCTTAGACGTTCTGACTGTCAGCGACTCTGATATGATTTTATTTTTCTTTGCCAACGAAAATATTTCAAGGAAATTCTCTTTGGCATTATCTGTCATTGTCTTTGATTTGGTTAGACTTTCGGCTGCCAAAAACAATAGTTGTTCTACTGGCTCTGCGAAAACCAATTCTTTAAAACGCCCCTTTACCTTTAACCACTCATTTCTTTGAGTTTCTGTAAGTTTGTGAGCATAGGATCCAAAATTTTGGTGAAGTGTGGTAATAAGTATTACATTTCGAGATGAAACATTAACAAACTCTGCTAATGTCTGTAAAAAATATAGTTCTTTTTCTGGATTATTGTTGGCTGCATGTTCAAGTATCTTGCCAAATTCATCAATGAAAATAAACAAGAATTTATTCTAATCCTTTAATTTTATCAAATACCTTGTCAGTGTACTAAAAACGTTTTTGCTATCATCGGAAGGAGCAATTGACAGCTCCTTTGATAACAACGTCGAAAGAGATGAATAGTCTCCTACGATATTCATAAACTCAAAACTCTTGGCATCTGCAAAAACGCTTCTTTCCGATACCAATTTTGATTTATTGTTGAGTAGGTCTTGTTCTAAAGCCATTAGGAAACTAGATTTTCCTGTTCCGTATGTTCCAATTATCAAGAATGAGTGAATTCCTGATTGGAAGCTATCGACTATATTGCCATACACCTTTTGTGCATTGGGCGTAACGATGTAATTGAAATTATCGCTCACGCCTTGGCTTATGTTTATAGATAAATTAAATTTCATCGTTGTTATAATATCTATTCAGCACTTCAAGTATATTTAATTTCTGGAGAAATTGTACATTTCTAATTCCGCTATTATCTGTGTAGCTAATTTCTTTGGGGTATTGTTCACTTAGCGAGCGTACTACCATCAAGAAAGAAGAAGTGGGAATGCAGAATATCAATGATAGTTCTTGTAACTTATCAAAAGAAACTGTTTTGTCCTCTCCGGCTATATGAACCAATGCAAATAGAATAATCAAAGGATTAACTTGCTCTATAGAAATTTCATTGAATGAATACTTTCCTTCGTTCTCACGGAGAAGACCTAATTCTAACAAAATACTCGCATATTCTTCGTATCCTTTCGGACTTGTCGGTGCAAGATAGTTCTGCAAAAGCACTCTTATGTCCTTCTTTACAGTATTTTCATTAAACACGTTTTTTTGTTCAGGTACATTGCACTTTCTTTTGATAAATGAAAGAACTTGTTCTTTATCAAACTCTTTCTTCTCACGTTGCAAGTCAACAAAAAACAGACGATAAATACTTGAAACCGCTGTCACTACTAACATATAGTGAAGAATCCATAGGGTGGCGTTATCTTCGGCATAAGGATCTCTTCCATCTCTATCATCAAAGAGATAATGAGCAATCTCCGTTGCCTCGTCATCATTCAAAAGACCAAATGCCCTCAGCCAAAATCTAATTGATTGAACCATGTTTTTGCCGACACCGAGTTTTACGACAGCATCAGGGTCTGTAAATCTATTACGGTCAACCAAATAATCATATCCCTTCTTTAGCCACATAGACTTACAAGGAAATGATTCGTGACCAGAAAAACAATATCTCATTTTATCAATATTTTTAGTGTTTAGTATTATGAAATAGATTTTCTAATTCTCTCATTTTTTCTATCAATTCTTCGAACGATGGTTTCTCTCCATATATCATAGACGATTGCATGTCCTTGTAATCGTTGTACCAATCGTCCATAACATCATCGGGAGGTAGCAACCTTATGCGTTTGCGAATGTCGGGAGTATAATCCACCCCACTCATGCTTGTGAATAATTCACGATGATGGTGGATTGTATTCCAAAGTTCATCGTTGGCAATCGCCCGTGTCGCAATGTCAGTGCTCATCATTTGTGCCAAGTCATACAGATGGCGGGATTTGCGATTGGCTTCTCTTGAAGTTTGAGATGAAAAAAGTTCATGCAACAAAAATGCCTTTTCTAAGAATGTTTTCTCTGCCAAGGCTGTGGGTATCACAACCTGCTTAACTATCGTGCTAATAGGTAATGCGTCTTCTACAATGCTTGTTACCGTTGCTTCTGCTGTGGGTTCGAGCAAGGAACGAGCACCAACCTCCAGTTTTACCTCTGAATGCAAATAAGGTAAATCTTCATCGAAAAGAGACCTGTAACGAATGTGTATCACTCTTGGCTCCGGGTATGTCCCATCACCTTCACCGTCAGGGTCAGCTTCCACTAACAGCCATTTCTCCATACCTGTTTCAGTAACCGCCCTTTGTAATGACTGGCAAAGTTCGTCACGCACAAAGATGGAAGAAGCCTTACGTAGCCGTTTGATTTGCTTTTTCGTCAAATCTCCCTCAAATCCCCAAATGGACGGGTCAATGGCCAAGTCTATGTCTTCGGAAAAACGTCGTATCACTTTCCATACCTTACTAAGAGATGTTCCGCCCTTGAATACAAGATGGTCTGCTATAGGTAATGAGAATACCATTTGTAATACTGCCGTTACCCATAAGTCCTTTTCTACAGCTTGTACAGGCAAGCCTGTTTTATTGGCTGTTTGGGTAAACACCATTTGCTGTTGTTCCTTGGATAGTTGGAAATAATTATTCATACGCTTGTCTTGTAAAGGTTCTTATCCATGCTGGCATAAGTGCCTCATCTGCCAGCACGTTCTCTTTTTGCTCTTTCTGAAGCACATTCTTAATTTGCTTGGCTATATCGTCGGTTATATTATCTTTCCCTCCTTCTTTTAGGGCAAACGTAACCAGCATTGCAAGTGAATTTGTGAATGAAAGATTCTTGGGAGTCGTGTATTTGAACTGTATCGAACGACCATTTCCAAGGCTTACCTTGCGTGGTGCACCGTCTGTCAGATAAACAATATTCATAGGCACTTGAGTAGATATACCCAATTTGTTCAGCGCATAAATACCAGTCGGCACAATACGTGCCTTATCCCTGCGGGCTATCATCTCAGCAATCTGTTCTATGGATGGCATCAATATGCCAAGTCCCAAGACCGTATCAATCTCAGGATATAAATATATACCTCTTGCCAAACGGATGATATCACCTTTTGCAGTCAGTCGTTCAAGACTTTTGCCAATAGCCTTTACTTCACCGTATGACGTAAAATCAGAAGGAAAGAAGATGCTTCCTCTTCCTTTGGCTTTAATAGCTGTCAAAATATTCTCTTCTATGCTTGCCATCACGTTCTGTTTGTCGCAAAATTATAAATTATTTGCGACAACTCCAAGGCTTGGGTAAAATATGAGGTATTAATTAACATTACATGCTGAGATGCTATAGTCAAATGGATTTGATGGCAACATTCACTCCCTAATTCTGCGTAAACAATGCGTAAACAAACGGTTTCAGTTAGGGGGATTTAGTGAGTTCCATAGGAAATAGAGAAATACGTAACTGGTTGAATTTCAATAAAAATTGCGATAACAAGCTATCGCAGAATATCATCTTATCGTTCTCATAATCTGGAGGTCCCTGGTTCAAGCCCAGGCTGGTCCACTGAAAAATTCCTGTAAGTGAAACACTTGCAGGAATTTTTCCTTTTTATAACCATCCTCCAACTAGAGTAAAAGATAACTAATTGTTCCCAAACAGGTAAAAACAACAGCAACGGACAAAGCAGGAATAGCGAAGAATAAGGAATAGGGAAACAAGCCTATAATATTAAGCTTCAGAGCACCTAATATTAAATAATTCCAAAGTGTTTCAACGCCTTACAAAGCCCGTCATTCTCCACCGTACCAGTAACAAAATTGGCTGAAGCTTTGACTATCTCCGATGCATTTCCCATCGCCACTCCGATTCCGGCAGCTTTCAACATAGGAATATCATTACCACCATCACCGCAAGCCATTATTTCCGTCATTCCGATCCCATAATAATCGGCAAATACCGAAAGGCCGGTTGCCTTACTTATTCCTGCCACATTCACGTCAGCAAATAAAGGATGCCAGCGCGACAAGGAAAGATTAGGCAGAAACGGCATCACCTTTTGTTCCTTCTCATCATCGATATAAAAACAAAGCTGACAGCACTCTTTCTTTTCAAACAGGTCTTCAATGTCCACAACGGCCGGGATAGGGTGTTCCACGATTTTAGCAATCTGTTCGACAGTCGGAGTCAGACGATTGACAAACACACCTTCATCCAATTCAATAGCGACTGCAAAATCAAAGGCCTTTGCTATTTCCATGGCCTTCTTAAAATCATCTTTCGGAATAAGGTGCTTTCTTATCACAGTGCCATCCCGCAAAACACAGTCGGCTCCATTCAATGCTATAATTCCGTCATACGGAACATCAGCTATTTCATGAAGGTCGCCTGCCGCTCTACCGGTAGCAATGGCTATTCGAATTCCACCGTCATGAATCTTCCTAAGGGCATCAACAGAGGATGGCAACACTTTATGAGTTTCAAAACTTACCAATGTTCCATCCACATCGAGCATGATTGCTTTTATCATAACATTTATATCTTTATTCATTCTTCGATAATTTAGAGAAGCAAATCGACTATTCTCGACTGATAAGTCAGAGCAGTCAATTAAACAGTGACAAAGTTACTGAAAAAATTCCCATAACAAATACAGACCTCCAACACCTAAAATAAAAAAGGCAAAAGGAAACGAGATCCTTTTGCCCTATACCTATTGATACCAACTGAAAATTGATAGTGAACACTTAGCGGAAGTCCTTCAATTCTTCCTGCAATTTCTGACGGGTAAAGAATATGCGGCTCTTTACAGTACCTAACGGAAGATTCAGCTTTTCTGCAATCTCACGGTACTTGAATCCTGAAACGTGCATCGCAAACGGAACTCTGTATTCTTTTGGCAAAGCATTGACTACACGGTGCATTTCTTTTAAATCGTAGGCTCTTTCCGTACTTTCAAAACCTGAATCTTGCGGCAGGTTTAAGTGATAGAGGTTTTCAGTCTGATCGACAAATGTCTGATCGCGCACTACTTTGCGGTAATTATTAATAAAGATGTTTCGCATTATAGTATACATCCATCCTTTGAAATTTGTGTCGGGGGTATATTTATCTTCGTTATCCAATGCTTTTAATGAGGTTTCCTGCAACAAATCGTTCGCTTCTTCACGGTCGGTTGTCAGTTTATATGCAAAACGGAGTAATTCATCCTGTACTCCTACCAGATCTTTTCTGAAGCTTAAACTTTTCATATTCGTTATTTTTAAATTGTGAGTATTCGTTATCATCATTTCGATGTTGCAAGTTTACGGGTTTTCAGCAAATGTGACAGGTGAAGAACAGACATTGTTTAGGGGAAAATCTATCCACTGATAGAATTTAGGTCATTTTTGATAGTATTCAGGTGGTTTTGAGACCGTCTTTATAGCGAAAATCCCATTTTGAAGTCACACCTGACTCAAAATGGGATAACACAAACAAAACAAACAATATTAGCGATTTTCACAAACAGCTGTCTTTTTCATCTTTAAAAATTCATAAGACTTAATTTAGATTATGTTGCTAAAACATTCTAATTATGGGAACAAAAGTATTGTTTTCCGGCAAAAAGGAACGTAGGATTTAAGAATAGTTATAAAGAATAATTGTTTTATATATAAAAAATTGTGTCTGACTATAAAGAATTATATTTAATATTTGCTGTCAGAAGAGGCATAAATGCTTTATTTGACGATATTTTATAATATCAGCATTGCAAAGCGATGTAAATTCTCCTACTTCTTTTTTTCACTAAGAATTAATTTCTATATTTGGAGAATATACAACCAAATTTAGATTTACTATCTATGACTGATACCATCTCTTACCAATATGCAGCTCCTTCCGCACTGCAACGGTCAGCCGATCAGGACGAACTGTTTCTTGCCAAATACAGCGAAATAGAAAAGAAAGAAGCACCCTGTTTCTTTTGGGGAAAGTTGACACAACCCTACATGACAGCACGCTGCCTCATCGCATTATCCAATGTTGTGCAGTCCAGTTTTAATCTGACACCGGCACAGCTTTCCATGCTGAAAGATCCGATTGTAACCGCAGGAAATGACCGCCTGCGCTTTGAAGGATTTTCTAATTGTGCAGGTGTATATGCCAGGGTCGACGTACTTCCTGACGGACACGACGGAGAATTTCTGGAAAACGGGACAACAAACGTAGATTTTAACCCCGGAATGATTTCCGCTTTAGGAGGAATAGGCAGACAGGAGAATGTGGTGATGTCGGTCGGCCCCAAAGAGGTGGGACTTTATCATAAAGGTGAGAAAGTGATAGAACGGAAAGTACCTCTTCCCGTAAAATGGATAAAAGGGTTGACTACGGTACAGATTTATCAATCCGTTGCGGAACAGCTCTACTCCTTCAATCGCATACAAACCTTACAACTCTTCCAGACTCTTCCGAAAAGTAGCGTGAAATGCGACTATTATTTAGTGATGCGCGGTCAAAAACCCGCCTTTTCACCGGTGAAAAGTATGAATGCCGTCTGCATTGGAGGAGTTCATCGCTTACGTCTGCTCGAGCCCTTGCTTCCATTTGCCGATGAGCTGAAAGTCTTTGCGCATCCCACCATGCAATCTACCATTTGGCAACTTTATTTCGGTCCGGTACGCTTCAGCCTTTCTCTTTCCCGCGAATGTTGGAGAGGATTTTCCGGAGAAGGCGCCGCACTGGAATCTCTGCTCGAAGATGTTCCCGAAAGATGGATAGAGGCAATGGACAAATACAGTTATGCCAACCAACAGTTCAACCCCACGCTTTTTGCCATAGAGGAACATATTGATCTGGATAAGGTAGATTCTCTCACGGCACGGCTCGCAGCCATGGGATTATTGGGATTCGATTTGGATGAAAACAGCTTCTTCTACCGTCGCCTGCCTTTCAAAACCGAACGTATTTTAAGTCTCAATCCTCGAATGATAGCTGCAGAAAAACTACTGGAAGAAGAAAAAGTAGAAATCATATCGAATGACGAGAAACGGACAGAAGCACGCGTGGCAGGAAGCGGAGGTGTCAGGCATACGGTCATTCTCGACAGAGAGAGTGAGAAGGAGCGTTGCACTTGCACCTGGCTCAGCAGCAATCAGGGAGAACGGGGAGCTTGCAAACATATTCTGGCAGTAAAGAAACTAGTACAATGGAAGAATTAAAAAAAGAACTGGAGAAATTATCCAAGGCTTATGTGGATACTCCGGAGAATGAAGAGAAGATATTAATCCCTTTTGTCAAAAGATTACTGGAGTTACCAATGAAAGAAAGGCGGAAACTGTTGCCGGTTATCCGGGATTTACAATGGATAAAAAGTAAGTTTGCCGGTTTCAGTAGTGAGACAACCTGCAGTGCGGCACGGGCACATTTTCTATCTGCTGTCCAGTTTGTCTGCGCCAACAAACGGGAGATGGATATGGCATATCATGTGAAGTTTGATATGCTTTGCAAACTACTCCCGCTCTACTACCCCACCTGGTTGACTGATTTTATCAATGATGACAAAACTTGGTTTAATTTCGATCTCAATTACGAACAGCTGATGCAGCTCATGGATATGGGATACCTCAAAGAAATCGCTCCAAGCCGCATTGCACATGTACTCCCCTGGATTACCCGTATCAGAAATAAAGAACCCAAAGGAAACGATACTTTCAACAGTGAGTTATTACTCAAGCGTGACATCACCCTGAAAGAACATATCTGGACGATTTTCGAATACGAATCGTCCACCGGCTATCAAGATGATTGCGCCAAAGAGGCTTATAAAAAAGGAGTTACCGCACGGGATGAAAGTATCAGTGCCGCTCTCTACCGCTTTTCGCTGGACGGCCATCTGGATAGAGAACGCCTATTAAAAGCCACACTCGCCACTTTCCACCGGAGTTTCAAGAAAGACATGGCAGGATGGTTTGCCGGATTCTTCGAAACCCTGCAACCAACTACCGGAGAACTGTTATCCTTGCAAGAAGAGATGATGCAAATATTCACCTCTTCCTATACCAAACCGGTGAACGTGATGTTGCAACAGTTGAAAAATATTGCATCCGAAGAAGGATTCCGTTATCAGGAATTTATCGAACGGGCAACCACCCTTTTCTTCTCCAGCCCCAAAAACTCGCTGCTTACCATTTACGCCCTCTTTGAAAAGATCGTCGCACAACATCCCGAGATGAAAGAGCCCTGCTGCATCATTCTCTGCCAACTCTTCTTGAAGAAAGACGAAAGCCTGCAAAAGAAAGCCGCTAATTTTATATCAAAGTATGGAGACGCCTCTTCATCCAATCTCCAGGAAACACTGCAATCTTATCAACCGGAGATGTTTCAAAGCGTGCATGCGATACTCTCGTCTTTTAAACCGCAGCCTGCAGAAGAAGCCCATGAACCCGATGTAAGTGTGGGAGAAACAGTACGCATTTGCAGGGAAGACAACCCTATTCCCTTCCCCGCCAACAAAGAAGATTTCCTGTTCCAGCTTAGTCGTTTGTTCGACATGGAGGAAAGTTGGGAGATAGAAACAACCATTGCCGCCATCATTGCTTTCCATCCCCAATTGGACAAAGAAGATCTCAACCGGATGGAACCGGTTTTCCAACGGGCTGCCACTATCGTTGCCAATGGTTGGGAGCCATACGAAGATCTTCTCGCTACCTTCCTACTGGAATATCAACGTTTATGGGCACAGAAAGATACCTCCAACACTGGATTTTTGAGAAATATGTTCACCCGATTGGAAGAAAGACTGAAAGGAGTAGATGAAAACAGAGGAGCTTATGACGAGCGCTCTTTCAAACGACTTGCCGACTGGAAACCCGGCTACAGCAACGCAACCTGTTTCACCCCCATCAAACAATTATGGCTGAATGTGATCCGTAAAATAAAAGGAGGCAATGCTTTCCCCCTACTTTCTACTCCCACCCATACCCCGGCATACGTACAAGCTACCGAACTGATACGCCGGCTTGCCGTATATCAGAAAGCAGGAGCGAAACTCTGTCCATGGGATTTCCAGCTAGCTATTGCCCGCTGCGCCATGGAAGACAAAGAAGAAGCCATCGCCACCGCCCGACAACTGTTGCAAGATGAATACCTGCATCTCTGCCTGTTCCTGTTGGATGAAAACACGCTACCCGAACCGCCCTACAATCATCCGACCGCCTGGGTGGCCGCCGGACTGGTAAAAGCACCGGAGACGGAATTCGAAGCATTCAAATCTTTCGCCTGTAACACATTACCGCACAACTATCTGACAGGAGACTACGAGTGGAAAGAGGTAAAACCCAAAGAGAAATCATACGAAACAGACAGGCGTCTGCTCCAACTCGAGTTCTACAAATGGCATACATATGCCGAATGCAACAGCCATCAGTTATGGCAGGAACATCTGATCATCAACAGTAAATATAACATGGATGATTCCCGTTATATGGAACCTCTGCTATGCTGTTTCCCCAACCGCCCGGAACCATTGATAGCCCAGATTATCACATGCTACATGGCTTTCGGCACTCCGCAGGAAGACAGCAAACGCACCCTCGCCTGTGCCTTGCGCATGCTGTTGTCTTTCCACTGCCCGCTCAAAGAGATGAGTTTGCTCCTACTAAGTGGTTCGCTGCTTTTTGTAGACAAAACAGTCCGTTCCTATGCAGCCGAATTATGGGTAGAAGGAGTATCCACAGGAAGAATAAACAATCACCGGGTAGGAGAAATCCTGGCCCGCCTCATCCAGATGGAACTTGCTCCGCTAAAACGCTTCACCACCCAAGTGTACGAAAGCATGTACAAACGAAGTACTTTCCACAACCACCAACTGGAAGCACTGCTCACAGTATTTATCGGCGGATTGCCCGACAAACCCGTCACCGGACTCAAACAACTGCTCGAACTTTATCTGGAGCTATTGACCATCAACCACAGCAAGGTTACAGACGAACACGTTTCACACTTGCTTGACGTATGGAAAGGAATACCCAATCTGAAGAAAGTGGTGGCTAATATCCAACGATAAGGAGAAGCGGTTAACACTACTTAATCTCTTACTTCGTGCCACTATATTGGCACAGTTGTGCCATCGAAGTGGCATCGTTGTGCCAATGTGCTGGCACGACTGTGCCAACGAGGTGGCACAACCTTGGCATTCGAATATCGGGATTTAGAGTATAGCCTATTGGAGCTAAAGCCTAAAAAAAGTATCTTTGGCACACTAAATACAAAAGGTTGAATGATTATTCTAAAATATAGTTTAGCTATTTTCTGTTTGTTGCTGACAGGATGCTCCTTCTTTTCCAGTCATAAGGAAAAGGAGAACACTCCCCTCATGGAATACGAACATACGACGGAGGATATACAACCACACGAAGAATGTTCCACCATCTCACCACCGGAGCGAAGCGAAATGGCTCTCTACATGGACTCATTAGGACTCGTCAATATAGCTGACCTGGATAGCAGTCTCGTTGTAAAACTGATGTATACGCAGGCTGATAATTTCACGGGCGAAGTGCTTTACGACAACTTAACGGAAGCCTACCTTCATCCGGATGCGGCATACGCTCTGATAGAAGCACAAAAAGCCTTAAAGAGACTACACCCGTCTTATAGTCTTATCATTTACGATGCGGCACGTCCCATGTCGGTACAGAAAAAGATGTGGAACGTAGTGAAAGGAACGTCCAAATATAAATATGTCTCCAACCCCAACCGTGGAGGCGGGTTACACAACTACGGACTGGCAGTAGACATCAGTATCCAAGACTCTCTGGGACAGCCCCTACCGATGGGAACCAAAGTAGACCACTTAGGCATGGAAGCACACATCACAGACGAGATCGGATTGGTACATAATGGAAAAATGAGTGAAACAGAGCGTCAGAACCGGTTACTGCTACGAAAAGTGATGAAAGAGGCCGGATTCCGTGCATTACCTAGCGAATGGTGGCATTTCAATTTTTGCAGCCGGGACGTAGCCAAACAGAAGTATAAGTTAATACCATAACCGACACTCGGCAACCCCCATAATCAGAGCTCGACGATTCATTGTAATATCCTATAACACAATAACACCATGATGCAAATTTCTCCTGAAACCCAACTTTTTATTCGTGAACATTCATCGGACGATGTACGTGCGCTGGCTTTACAAGCTAAAAAGTTCCCGGATATAGATATGCCAACTGCCATCACCCAAATTGCAGGAAGGAAGGTAGCGGCCGAAAAGATTCCCTCATGGTGGGAGATCGAAAAGATATGGTATCCGAAACATCTGTCGCTGGAACAATGCTCTTCAGAAATCACCGCCCGCTACAAGGCACGTCTTTTGCAAGGAGATTCTCTGACCGACCTCACCGGCGGATTCGGCATTGACTGTTCTTTTCTTGCCACCGGATTCAAGTCCGCCACTTACGTAGAACGTCAGGAGGAACTCTGCGAAATAGCAGCACATAACTTTCCCGTACTGAATCTAAACCATATAAACATAAGAAACGAAGACGGAGTAACCTACCTGCAAGCAATGTCCCCCGTAGACTGCCTCTTCCTCGACCCTGCGCGCCGCAATGAGCACGGCGGAAAAACGGTTGCCATCTCCGACTGCGAACCAAACGTAGCCGAACTGGAAGAGCTTTTACTTCAAAAGGCCAACCGGGTAATGATAAAACTCTCTCCCATGCTCGATCTTTCATTGGCACTGAAAGAACTGAAACAGACACAGGAAGTTCACATTCTGTCCGTCAACAACGAATGTAAGGAACTACTCATCCTACTCGGACAAACATCACCGACAGAAATCTCCATTCATTGCGTGAACCTCTCCACGAAAGGGACTCAAGAAGAACAACACTTTGTATTCACCCGCGAACAGGAGCAATGCAGCGAATGCACATATACGGATTCTTTAGAAACCTATCTTTACGAACCGAATGCCTCCCTTCTGAAAGCCGGTGCTTTCCGTAGCATTGCAGCAGCTTACCCTGTCCGTAAACTGCATCCCAATAGCCATCTTTATACTTCCGATACTTTCATTGAAAACTTCCCCGGAAGAATATTCCGTATTGTCAACCAGTGCAGTTTCAATAAAAAAGAAGTAAAGGAGAATCTGGCAGGCCTGAAAAAAGCAAATGTAACTGTCCGCAACTTCCCCGCCACAGTAGCCGAACTCCGCAAACGAATCCATTTGGCTGAAGGAGGAGATACCTACTTATTTGCCAGTACATTAAATAATGGGCAAAAAGTGCTGATTCGCTGTGAGAAAGTCTGAACTATTTTCTATTTTTGCAAAAAAGAAACACAATCTAAACTAATCCGGATGAATCAAACACTCATCAAAGCGATTCTATTACTAATCGCATTCACCTTGTCCTGTCACACTCCACTTTTCTCACAGAGAGATTTTGAGCGACACGAGTTCTCTTTTCACGCGGGCTACGGTGTTATGTTCCATCACCCTCCCACACTCACGTTAAGCACCCATAGTTACCAACGTACACTCGCACAAGGCGTAAGCTGGGATGGACAATATAATCTCCGCCCTCTCAAACGTTTTGTCTTTGGAGGAATCTACTCCGGATTTTCTTCCAAAGGAAGTCATCCGGAAGGGAAGGACCATTTATGGGTTCATTTCATTGGCACCCAAATCGGAATGTGTAATGCCAACACCAAACATTGGCAAATCCGCGTAACAACCGGTCCCGGTGGAGTCATTCTACGGAACAACAGTGAGGTGTTCGGCAAAACACGGAAAGTAAAAGCCTTCACTATTGGTCTTTTGACCAATGCCAATCTCACCTATAAGCTGAATCCCAATCTGGGAGTCAGTCTAGGAGTACAATATATGTATAGCGAACTGCTTAGAATGAGAACCCACTATCACGGAGAAAGGGTTATTGTAAAACTCGATGGCAATGATGATACCAACCTCACACGAATAAATTTCACTACGGGATTATCCTATTATTTCTAACATTCACTAAAAAAAGCACTATGAAGAAATATATACTCATTCTTTTTTCCATCATCAGCTTTTGGAGCTGTACGGAAGATGAATCGATTGACGTCACAGTTTTACCTTCTGCCACCACTACAGGTGCCAACACCTTTGGCTGCCTGATGGACGGATGGATTTATGTGGGAGGACGGTACCTGAATTGGGGACACTCGTATGTCTGGACGTATGATTCATTCCACTACTATCCGGAGGAGGACAAACTATCCGTCAATGTTTCCGTCACACCTGACATCAACATACACTTCACCATTTTATCTCCCCGGGAAGGCAAAGAAGCAACTCTCACCGATATACGGTTCAGAGGAGAAGAACTGGAAGACGGAACAGCTTTTATTAGCTATTTCGACCCAAAATTGAATATTATCAGTGCAACCTTCGGCAACGGTAAACGTCTGACTAACGGACGTTTTGATATTCATTATACAACACAACAATAATAACGGCGGCGACAGTAATAACAGCAGCAACCCATCCTCTCATCCGGAGCTTCCGGATGCTGTAATATAAACGTAGCATAATTGTTACGCGTTCTTCAACCGGCTGTAAAAAGTAAGAAACGTCAACCCTCTACTTTTGCAGCAAATAATTAACGCACGCTAACATTTATGAAACGATTTTTGAAATTTGTCTCATTCGTTCTTTTAGTCATGAGCACAAGCGGTAACACTTTCGCAGAAGAAAAAGTGAACATAGTCAGACAAGGCACTATCCGCGGACGCATTGTAGATACTTCCAAACAAACTCTCCCGGGAGCATCCATCTACATCGAAAAATTACATACCGGAGTGACGAGCGATGTCAACGGTTATTATACTTTCGCCAATCTTACTCCAGGCACATACACTATCAAAGTCAGCTACGTAGGCTACTCACCCGTTGAAATGAAAATCACCATTCCTGCCGGAAAGACACTCGAGAAAGACGTAGTCTTGAATGAAGGACTCGAGTTGCAAGAGGTAGTAGTAGGCGGAGCTTTCCAGGGACAACGACGCGCCATCAATTCGCAGAAGAACAAGCTGGGGATCACTAATGTCGTTTCAGCCGATGAGGTAGGTAAATTTCCTGATTCCAATATTGGGGATGCGTTGAAACGTATCAATGGCATCAACGTACAATACGATCAGGGGGAAGCCCGCTTCGGACAAGTACGCGGCACTTCAGCCGATCTTAGTTCCGTTACAATCAACGGCAACCGCCTCCCTTCTGCGGAAGGTGACACACGCAACGTCCAGCTCGACCTGATCCCCGCTGATATGATACAGACCATCGAAGTAAACAAAGTGGTTACTTCGGACATGGATGGAGACGCCATCGGCGGTTCTATCAATCTGGTCACTAAAAGTACGCCTTACAAGAGAGTTATCAGTGCTACAGCAGGGACTGGATACAACTGGATCAGCGAGAAAGCCCAACTGAACCTGGGTTTCACTTACGGCGACCGTTTCTTTAACGACAAACTGGGAATGATGGCAGCCGTCTCTTATCAAAATGCTCCGGTAGGTTCGGATGATGTAGAATTTGAATACGATGTCAACAAGAAAGGGGAAGTCGTAATGATGGAAGCACAAAAACGCCAGTACTACGTGACACGTGAACGCCAAAGCTACTCACTTGCTTTCGACTACGAAATAAACCCGAACCACCGACTGACGCTGCAAGGCATCTACAACCGTCGTCACGACTGGGAAAACCGCTATCGCGTCACCTACAAGGACCTGGACAAAACAGGACTGGACGATGAAGGCGAAATGCAACAATCTGCCCAGATAGAGACTAAGGGAGGTACCCCCAACAACAGAAATGCCCGTCTGGAACTACAACAGACAATGGATTTCAGTCTGGGCGGAGAACACCAGTTCGGTAAACTGTCCATGAACTGGGGAGCTTCTTACGCACGTGCCAGCGAAGACCGCCCGAACGAAAGATATTTTAATCTGAAACAAGACTTTCTCGGATTTAACATCGTAGATGCAGGCGGCCGTTTCCCGTATGTGACAACAGACGTAAGTCTGCACAACGGCGAAGTGGATGGTGAAAGAGGTAAATGGAAAGTGAAAGAACTGACTGAAAGCAATCAGGAAATCTACGAAAAAGACTTGAAATTCAAAGTTGACTTCGAACTGCCGCTGGTTAACGGAATCTATGGAAACAGCCTGAAATTCGGAGCCAAATACGCATCTAAGACTAAAAATCGTGACGTGACCTGCTACGACTACGCAGATGCATACAAAGATACCTACCAGACAGAATACATGAACAATCTCACAAGCCAGATTCGCGACGGTTTCATGCCCGGTAATCAGTATAAAGCCACCGATTTCGTATCGAAAGAATATCTGGGTTCGCTCGACCTGAAAAATATGGAAGGCGAACAAGTGCTCGAAGAATCTTCCGGCAACTATCACGCTAAAGAAAATGTCACTTCCGCTTTCTTCCGCTTCGACCAGAACTTGGGAAAGCAACTAAAAATGATGCTGGGGCTCCGCATGGAAGCCACTCATATCAAATACGACGGCTGGAACTGGATGGTGGATGAAGACGAAAATGAAACGCTTCAACCGACCGGGAATCATAAGAACAATTATACCAACTGGCTCCCCAGCGTATTATTGAAATATGATGTAACCGATGACTTCAAAGTACGCGCATCTTTCACAGAGACATTGAGCCGTCCTAAATATTCCGCATTAATCCCATGCGTCAATATCAACCGCAGCGATAACGAACTGGTGATGGGTAACTCCGACCTGACTCCCACCATTTCCTACAACTTCGATTTAAGTGCCGATTACTATTTCAAGAGTGTCGGTCTGGTCAGCGCAGGTATCTTCTATAAAAAGATCAATGACTTTATTGTCGATCAGGTAATTGGTAATTATACCTACCAGAATAACGAATACAAGAAGTTCACCCAACCCAAAAACGCAGGTGATGCCGACTTGCTTGGCGTAGAACTTGCCTATCAACGCGATTTCAGCTTCATTGCTCCCGTATTGAAATGCGTAGGATTCTACGGTACATACACCTATACTCACACCAAAGTGAACAACTTCAACTTTGAGGGACGCGAAAATGAGAAAGACCTTTCCCTGCCCGGTTCTCCCGAACACACGGCAAATGCATCGCTCTACTTTGAGAAAAAAGGATTCAACGTGCGTCTATCCTACAACTTTGCATCCAGCTTTATCGATGAAATGGGAGAAGTTGCCGCACTTGACCGCTACTACGATGCCGTAAATTACATAGACCTGAATGCAAGCTATACATTCGGCAAGAAGTTCAAAACAACGTTCTATGCAGACGCTACCAACCTATTGAACCAACCTTTACGTTATTATCAGGGCACTAAAAACCGCACCATGCAGTCAGAACACTACGGTGTAAAGATAAATGCCGGCGTAAAAATAAACCTCTGATACGAACTAAATCACACCATTTATTCCTTTAAAAGGAAGCCCCCGTTGGTTTAAAAGGAACGACCTCTTCCTTTTAAACCAACAAACCCGAAAAATCGAAGTAATTACGTACATTTATAAATCACTAATATACAATAGAATATGAATATTAAGATTAAAAGTTTATTGATTCTCTCCCTGATTTTCATCTGCACATTTGTTCAGGCACAGTTGACGGATTACTCTATATTTGACAAGAAGTTTAACTTCTATGTAGCAAACGATTTAGGGCGTAACGGCTATTACGACCAGAAGCCAATTGCCGAATTAATGGGTACGATGGGCGAAGAGATAGGCCCCGAATTTGTTCTGGCTACCGGAGACGTCCATCACTTTGAAGGAGTCCGCAGCGTAAACGACCCCTTGTGGATGACCAACTACGAATTAATTTATTCGCATCCGGAACTGATGATTGACTGGTTCCCTATCCTGGGAAACCATGAATATCGTGGAAACACGCAAGCCGTATTGGATTACACCAACATCAGCCGCCGCTGGACAATGCCCAACCGTTATTACACCCGGACATTCGAAGAGAAAGGTGCCACCATCCGCATTATCTGGATCGACACTACTCCTCTGATCGAGAAATACCGCAAGGAAAGTGACAAATATCCCGACGCCTGCAAACAGGATGTCAGCAAACAACTGTCATGGTTGGAATCTGTGCTTGCCAATGCCAAAGAGGACTGGATTATCGTAGCCGGACACCATCCCATCTACGCTTATACCCCCAAAGAAGAAAGTGAACGACTGGACATGCAGAAACGGGTTGACTCCATCTTACGCAAACATAAGGTAGATATGTATATCTGCGGACACATTCATAACTTCCAGCATATCCGTGTTCCGGGAAGCGACATCGACTATATCGTCAACTCCGCCGGCTCACTGGCACGCAAAGTGGAGCCTATCGAAGGAACGAAATTCTGTAGCCCCGAACCGGGCTTCTCCGTTTGTTCTATCGACAAAAAAGAGCTCAACCTTCGTATGATAGATAAAAAAGGGAATATACTTTATACGGTTACTCGAAAGAAATAAATTCTCTTGATGATATAAATTCTACTCTCAATGAAAAAACACACAACCCGGAAGGTGTGTCATAATGAATAATAAAACGCAGATTATTTCAATTATATTGATATATTAATCAACGACTTATAAAATTATTTCTGCGATAATTTGCGTTAATCTGCGTTTTGGCATGCTCTCTTTTTAGTCAGGTTTATTTTCTTCCCCCGCCTTATAGGAAGGATTATTACTTTTCTGATACTCTTTGGGAGTGGTTGTCTCGTTTCCATCCCGTACAGCCATATAGTGCGGCGACATAATTTCAATACCGGCTTCATTAAATTTATCCTGAATATTCTGATGCAAATCCGAATAAATCTGTGCCATTTTATCTGCCTCCCTGATGTATGCATTGATTTGATAGACCGGATACCAGTCGCTTAAAGAGGTCTCTAACACAAACGGACGCGGATCATCTACCACTCCGGGAGTGTTCAATGCAGCATCAATCAGTATCTGGTTAACCTGTCGCCAGGGAATATCATAACCGATGGATACTTCCGAGTGAATAATCAACCCATATTCACGTGCCGAGGTACTATAATTTACCGTATGAGACGACATGATAAACGAATTAGGTACGGTCACCACCTCATTCTTGGGTGTCCGGATACGGGTAACAAGAGGAGTCTTTTCGATAATATCTCCCGTGGTATCATTCAATTTGATCCGGTCGCCCATTTTGAACGGGCGCATATAAGTAATCACCAGTCCGGCAATAATATTACCGATAACCGTACTTGATCCGAGCGAAACAATCAACCCGACGAATACTGAAATACCTTGGAACACACCGGAATCAGAACCCGGCAGATAAGGGTAAATCATCGCAATCATAAATGCATAGAGCAGGAAACGGGCAATATGGAAAGTCGGCATTGCCCAGTCCGGATAGAAGCCGTTGATTTTGAGCCGTCCTGCTTCCACCTCACGCGCCAGATACAGAACGAGACGCACCAGATACTTTACGGCATACCAGATAACGATAATAGTAAACAATTTGGGTATGTAATCGATAATACCGACAAAGATAGTGCGAACCGGGTTCCAGATATAGCCTAACAGGCGGTATGCCAGTCCTTCCGTCTGCGGGAAGATAATAAAAATCAGCGGTACGGTAAACAGTAGCTGCAAGGCCATCAGTATATAGCGCCCGATACTGGACAGGAACACTAACAGATTCGCCTGTTTCTGCGCATCCAGCAATTCATATCCCTGTATCGATACCGGTTTAATCTTCGTATCTTTCAGACGCAGGATACGCACTTTCAGTTTTCGGAACAGCCAGTTGGTCAGGCGGAACAGGAAATACTGCCCTACAATCACCAATACAAAATAAAGCACACGTTTGGCCATTCGCCAAAGTCCGTGTTCCGCTTTCATCTCGTGCAGTTTGGTGATGACATTCTGCTGCCTTTCTTTGGCCAGCGAGTCACGGGAAATGCCTTCCCATAAAGCATCCTGATCGGTAAGAGAAAGCAATACCTTACTGCCATACATCAAATCGGATACAATATCCGAATGATCGATAGCCACAGAGTCGGGTTGCAAATTAAAGCGTTTTCCTATTTCTTCAATCGCCGCACCGGTCATTTGAGCGCGTTGCTGGGGAGTATATCCGCCTCGTTTAGTGAAAAGGTAAAATAAAGTATCGCCGTCCGCCACTACCGGTACTCCTTTAGTGAACTGGCGTAAAGAGTCGATACGCTGTCTCTGCTGTGCATATTTTACGGAGTCGGCGGAAGCCATCTGGAGCTTCATCTGTTCCATTTCCATCCGCATATTCGCCTCATTGAGCCGAGCTTCTTCCAACGATTTCCGCATATTCGCCAGATGAATAGAGTCCGAATCCCGTTTCAAAGGAACATGTCCGTTCGTTATTGTATCTCCGGCAAATATCTTCTTGACAGCCTGTTCCAGCTGTGCTTGCGCACCGATTGCCAGGAAAGAAAGGAATAACACCAGTAATGACCGCTTCATTTTATTTATTTCCATACCTTATACTCCTTGATTATAATTAAGGTAAATCTAACTTTTCATTAAAAAACAGGGCAAACATACGGATTGTTTTTGACATTACCATTTCCAATTTGATTATCTTTGCCACTAAAAGAGAAAAACTATGAATATATTATTACTCATCGGAGGATTAATCCTCATTCTTTTAGGAGCTAACGGGTTGACAAATGGTGCTGCTTCAGTAGCCAAACGTTTTCACATCCCTCCCATCGTGATCGGTCTTACCATCGTTGCATTCGGCACTTCCGCCCCTGAACTGACGGTCAGTGTATCTTCCGCCCTCAAAGGCAGTGCGGATATTGCCATAGGTAACGTAGTGGGAAGTAATATTTTCAACACATTGATGATTGTAGGCTGCACGGCATTATTCGCCCCGATTGTCATCACCCGCAATACACTTAGAAAAGAGATTCCGCTCTGCATACTTTCTTCCATTGTCCTGCTGATTTGTGCCAATGACGTCTTTCTGGATAAAGCTTCAGAAAATATCCTGAACAGAGTAGACGGCTTGTTGTTGCTTTGCTTCTTTGTCATTTTCATGGGCTACACTTTTGCCATCGCTTCCAAGCCGGCTACAATCGAACAACAAGCAGAACATCCGGTCATAGAAGAGGAAACAGAAATCAAATCACTGCCCTGGTGGAAATCCATTCTTTATATCATCGGAGGTTTGGCTGCACTTATTTATGGAGGTCAGTTATTTGTCGACGGCGCTACGGGCATCGCCCGCAACCTGGGTGTCAGCGAATCGATTATCGGGCTGACTCTGGTGGCAGGAGGTACTTCTCTTCCTGAACTGGCTACGTCTATCGTTGCCGCATTAAAGAAAAATCCGGAAATTGCCATCGGAAATGTGATTGGTAGTAACCTCTTCAATATATTCTTTGTACTGGGATGCAGCGCGAGCATCACGCCTCTCCACCTTAGCGGAATCACCAATTTCGACTTGTTTACATTAGTAGGTTCCGGTATTCTGCTTTGGTTATTCGGGTTGTTCTTTGCCAAAAGAACGATTACAAGAATTGAAGGAGGGGTTATGATACTTTGTTATGTGGCATACACGGTGGTATTGATTTATAACACTTAAATAATATAACAAAAGACCTGATATTCTGCCTCATTCCAAGCAATCCTCCCCTCCTTAGACATAGAAACAGGAACAATACGAATATTTAAAGATTTCTTTCCCTTAGTATATCTGGCTGGAATTTCAAAATCATCTTCCAGCCAGCGTTTATAAGGATTGCTATCAGCTACATACCATAAACGTTCTATAACCTCTTCACCATCAACAAAAACACGTGCAGCTTGCCGGGCATCGTTTTGATCACTCAACCTACGCAAGCGCACTCCTTCATTTTGAGAAAGGATATTCACTCTGAAGCTACTATAGTTCTTGAACCGGACAACTTCTCCCATGCATAAAACACTGTCCTCTTTCCCTTCAAAGAAACTTTCCAGTTTTGTTTTCCGCACATTGCCCATAGCCTTATAAGAATGCTGTTTAATAGCATGCGGAGAACTCAAATTCAAACTATCGGTTTTCACCAACACACTTTTATCCTGACCATAATAAAAGATAGTACCCGAATGTTCCAAATACTGATTGTTATATTCTCCCGACTCTATTCCAAACTTTAACTCCGAATAGAAAGGATAACTATCACCAATACAAAAACGAGTCATAGACCAAGGATTATCCGGAAGACCGTCATATCCACCCATCGGATGTACTTCAGGTGGAGTCGGGAATCCCCAGCCATAACAAACATAACTTTCAGAACCGTCACTCTCAACTTGTGGTGTCCGTTTGCCGTCAACATATACACGAACATCCCCTTCGCAAGAAATGATATGTGAACGTTCGGCATGACATGTGATATGAGCGGCAACCATTTTTCCTCTTCCTTGAATAGCAGCTATCGGACTATCTGTTCCTGCCACATATTTTCGTGTATAATATGGTGTATTACGAAAGTATCCGGTATTAGATGTAGGATAAACCGAGCGAGAAACTGCTATTTCTGAAAATCCCAAAGAAACAGGAACGCCACTACGATTTTCAATCATTATCTTCACATGCTTCCAATATGGCATTGGAAAATAATTATAGAACCAACCGTCCGTGTTATATCCGGACAGTAAATAGTTAGTATCGTGAAAACCCAAAGAGTTACCTCCCAGACAAGCCAAAGGACAAGAAATGTCGGGTTGTTGATGAGCATCCCAAAACATATGAATCCACACATCCTGCAAGTGCTGCTCATTAATCTCCGGAAGATAAAATTTTAAAGAACCGATAGCTCCCTCTCCTTTTTCATCCAATAAAGTAATGCATTCACCAGCATCGACCTTTTGTTCCGACTTTCGATGATATGCCAATTGATCATCACACAAAAAACTGCTTCCCTGTTTCTTCCACAATTGTATCAAAGTATCATAATTCTCCTTCCCGGTAAATGTCTTGATTCCATTGTCCGTATAAGTGTGGTATACAACATGTCCCCAACCTCCTTCACCTTTTGTTCTGTCATAGCCTTCCAATTTTACATCTGTAGTCACACGACACCCCTTATTAAATGCCATCGGTACAAAGCTTCGTGCCACACGTATGGGACCTCTTCCATTATCAAACGGACCAATATAGCTTTCAGCCAAAGGTTTTATAAAAGGAGCCTTCTCCCCAAATTCAGATAAACGCAGACTAAAACGAGGTGCTTCTTCTCCATCAAAATAAAAACGGAACAGAGGATCGCTTGAACTCATATAACGATGTTGCACAAGATTATAAATACATCCCGGACCCTCAACATCAAAGATGACCCATTCTCCACGCTGATCCTGATAAAGACTCCAATCCCAATCGGCATTCTTTCCTTTTTTATCAATACTGCCTTCATAATGTACCGAAACTCCACGATCTAACAAAGGCAAAGAAGCAATATCCACCATCCGGGATATACCATAAGAAATACTATCCGGCTGCTTATCCGACCAGACCTCTGTCACTAACGGACTGATTGCAGACAATGATACAGTCCCAAATACAGCCCAACAAACTAAAAAAATACTTTTTTTCATAAGGTGATAATTATAAAATAAAACATCAATCTCTCTATAAAATTTAATTCATAAAAGTACGGCAACTTATAGAAGGATACAACCACTTTATTATCAAATTAATATACTATTCTGACCTATAAACATCTGTTATCATATTTATTTTCCTACTTAACCTTTTTGTATATATATAATTAAGGCAATATACTCTCTATTCAAATAATTAGTAAGAAAAGTATCATTATATGATAATAAAGCACTTTTTTACATATGTTTTTTGTGCTTACTTTGCAACGTCCATCTTATATGTTATATCTAATTTATTATGAAAATGAAAAAAGTCTTTTTATTCATCACTCTATTCTCCATGATATCATTATTCAGTTACAGCAAAGATCCTGTAAAACAATGGGGACAACTACAAGTAAAAGGTAATCAATTATGTAACCAGGCCGGAGAACCTATCGTATTAAGAGGGGTCAGTTATGGTTGGCATAATCTATGGCCCAGGTTTTACAATAAGCAATCTGTAAAATGGTTGAAAAAAGATTGGAAATGCACCGTTTTACGCGCAGCAATGGGAACAGTTATTGAAGATAATTACATTGAAAATCCGGAATTTGCTCTAAAATGCATGAATAAAGTAATTAAAGCAGCCATCAAAAATGATATTTATGTAATAATTGACTGGCACACTTATTACCCGCAGCAAAAAGAAGCGAAGGCATTTTTCTCAATGATGGCACAAAAGTATGGGAAGTACCCTCATATTATTTATGAGATATACAATGAACCCATGGAAGACAGTTGGGAAAGTGTGAAAGAATATGCGACTGACATCATATCTGAAATACGTAAATATGATCCTGACAATATCATTCTCGTAGGCAACCCTCATTGGGATCAGGACTTACATCTGGTAGCAGAAAGCCCTTTAAAAGGATTTAATAATATAATGTATACTCTTCATTTTTATGCCGCCACCCACAAACAAGAGCTACGGGATAGAGCTGAAGCAGCATGGGAAAAAGGCATTCCTATCTTTGTTTCAGAATGTGCCGGTATGGAATGTACTGGCGATGGACCATTAGACATACCGGAATGGACTCGCTGGGTAGAATGGTTGGAAAGCAAAAAAATCAGCTGGGTCAACTGGTCCATTTCAGACAAGAACGAAACCTGCTCCATGATCCTCCCACGAGCTAATAAAAACGGAGGATGGGACGAGTCACTAATAAAACCTGCAGGCCTCCAAAGCCGTAAATTTATCCGACAATACAACTCACATATTTATAAAAACAAAGAATGATAAAATAATATCAGCTTTAGGCAAAAAACGTCAATTATTTACATTCCCGATTCGTTAACTTTGCACCAATAAATAACAATACGAGATTTTATACTAAAGTTAATTTTAAATTTGATAAAAATGAAAAAGAATCTCTTTTCTTTTCCCCGCTCAAAAGTGCGGATGCTTAAAGAGTCAAAAAGAGTCTGGCTCTTCTTGATTATGTTCTGGATAGTAAATACAGCTGCCGTAGCAGCAGGTATTGAGATTAAGGGTACTGTAACAGACAGCAAAGGCGAACCTCTTCCCGGGGTTAATATTGTTGAACTAGGAGTCAAAAAAAACAATGGTACTATCACCGACTTGAGTGGTAAATATACTATAACAGTTGAAAGCCAGAAATCTGTTCTTCAGTACACTTTTATCGGCTATAAAACAACGGAAGTTACTGTAGGAAATCGCAAAACAATCAACGTTTCATTAAAAGATGATACTCAGTCTCTGGATGAAGTGGTAGTCATCGGTTATGGTACAATGAGGAAAAAAGATTTATCCGGAGCCGTTGCTTCTATCAAAAGTGATGATCTGATGATCGGTAATCCTACCAATATTTCCCAAGCTTTACAAGGTAAGTTAGCCGGTGTGCAGGTAAACCAGAGTGACGGCGCTCCCGGTTCAGGTGTAAGTATCACTATCCGTGGCGCAAACTCGTTCTCTACAAATTCACAGCCACTTTACATCGTTGACGGCATTCCGTTCGAAGTGGGAGATACTCCAAGCAGTAAAGCAAATGAAGGCAATAATTCCACCACCAATCCGCTTTCATTAATCAACCCTAACGACATCGAATCAATCGATATATTGAAGGATGCTTCTGCAACAGCTATTTATGGTTCCCGCGGAGCCAATGGTGTTGTATTGATCACCACTAAAAGAGGTCGTGCCGGAGACGCTAAGGTTGAGTTCTCTGCCAACTTCGGCCTTTCTAAAATAGCCAAAATGGTAAAAATGCTGGATGCTTACACCTACGCTAATTATGTAAATGAAGGTGTAATCAACGGAGCTGCTTATGACAATCTTCCCTATTCATACCTTCCTTATCGTGGAAAATGGAACTACCGTCGCGATGAGAACGACAAAATCGTTCCTAACTCCGGTAAATACTATGCTTCACCGGAAGATTATCTCAACCCTGGCTATCGTGAAGATGAATATGGCAATAAAGAGTGGGTGGAGGGTACAAACTGGATGGATGAAATCTTACAGGATGCATTAACACAGGAATACAACCTTAGTGTATCGGGAGGAAATGAGAAAAGCAATTATGCATTCTCCGGTAATTACACAGATCAATCGGGTATCATCAAGAATTCCGGTTATGAACGTTTTGCTGTTCGTGCCAACATCGGGAGCCACATCAAACCTTGGCTGAACACAGGATTGAATATCAACTTCACCCGTTCGTTGACTAAGTTTGCCAAATCAAACTCTTATGATTATAGTATTATCCGTTCTGCCATGCTCTATTTACCAACACTATATGTAGGAGACAAGACAGAGGATGATTCTTACGCATGGTTATCAGCAAATCCTCGCACATACGTTAATACGGCTAAGGACGAACTGAAATCAATCAATGTATTTACTTCCGCTTTTGCTGAAATCTCCATTCTCGATTGTCTGAAGTTCCGCCAGAATTTAGGTATCAGCTATTCGGTAAACGACCGTGCAAGTTACTATAATCGCGAAACGGGAGAAGGCAAAGCATCCAATGGGCGAGCCGGTAAGAGCGATAACTTCTGGCAGAATCTAACTGCAGAATCATTGATCACCTTTGATAAGACATTCAATAAGCTACACCATCTTAATGTAGTAGCAGGTTTTACTTACGAAAAATCAGACTGGGGTGGCAAAACAATGAATGCATCTAATTTTCCGACTGATATCACACAAGACTTCGATATGAGCCAGGCATTAAATATTGAAACTCCGGCCAGTTACCGAGGACAGGCAGTTCTTGTCTCTTTATTAGGACGTGCCAACTACACATTCAAAGACCGTTATATCTTCACAGCGTCATTCCGTCGCGATGGTTCAAGTCGTTTCGCTCCCGGAAACAAATTTGCCAACTTCGCTTCAGGAGCAGTAGCATGGACTCTATCCGAAGAAGAATTCATCAAGAATCTGAATATATTCAGCAATTTAAAGTTGCGCCTCAGCTACGGTCAAACAGGTAACCAGGCCATCAGCAGTTATCAAACTATGGCATCACTTGCACCTTCCAATTATCCTCTGGACGGAACATTGAGCAGTGGATTTGCCGGACAAACTTATAAAGGTCCCCTGAATGACAAACTCAAATGGGAAACAACCGACCAATACAATGTCGGACTCGACATGGGATTCTGGAACAACAGAATCAGCTTATCCGCCAACTATTACTACAAGAAAACCAAAGACCTGTTACAAAATGTATCTATACCTAATAGTACAGGATATACTACCATGTGGACGAATTTCGGCCATGTCAAAAACAAAGGACTTGAGCTAACCGGTAAAATCGTTGCACTGGATAAAAAAGACTGGACTTTAGAATTCGACGGTAACATCTCCTTTAATAAAAACGAAATTGGAGGTTTAACAGCAGATCAATATGCCAACCAATTATGGTATAGCGCCAAAGAAGTATTTTTGCAAAGAAACGGATTGCCTATCGGAACAATTTTCGGCTATATAGAAGACGGCTTCTACGATAATATAGCAGAAGTCCGTGCAGATCCGATATATGCCAAAGCTTCTGATGACGAAGCCCGCAGAATGATCGGTGAGATCAAATATCTGGATAAAAACAACGACGGAAAGATAACATCAGAAGACCGTGCTATCATCGGTGATACCAATCCGGACTTTATTTACGGTTTGAATGCCAACCTACGATGGAAAAACTTGTCTCTGGGACTATTCTTCCAAGGAACTCACGGTAATGATATTTTCAACGGTAACCTGACAAATATCGGAATGAGCAGTATTGCCAATATCACCCAAGATGCTTATGACTCCCGCTGGACACCGGAAAACGCAGCTGGCGCCAAATGGCCCCGCGTCACTACTGCCATGACTCGTGACATGAAACTCTCTGACCGTTATGTAGAAGACGGCTCTTACTTCAGACTAAAAACGATCAACTTAAGCTATAATTTCGGTTCAGTCATAAAAGGTATCAGCAACCTGTCTGTTTTCGGAACAGTAACAAACGTATTCACGATTACAGGTTATAGCTGGTTTGATCCGGATGTAAACGCCTTTGGTTCTGACGCTTCCAGAAGAGGAGTCGATATCTTCTCATACCCGAGCAGCAGAACATATTCAATAGGTTTTAAATTAACGTTATAATCTCAAGAAATGATGAAAAAGAAAAATATATTCATATATCTGATGGCATCCACTCTCCTATTATCCGGAGCAGTAATGACATCATGCGAAAGTATGATCGAAGAAAAGCCTTTCGACTTCATTGTACCTGAAGATGTTGAGGATTCCGATAATGGTGCCGACATGTGGGTAACCGGAGTCTATAATACATTGCACGAAGCCATGTTCAGATATGGTAGTTTTCCACGTCCTCTGGATTATGACTGTGACTATATCTCCGGCGCTGTATGGCAGTTCAGCCAGTTCGGAAGCGGAAACTTCCAGGGAGGTGACGGACAGGCCGATGTACTTTGGACCGGAATGTACTCTTTGATTAACCGGGCCAATATAGCGGTCTCTGAAATCAATAAGATGCAAAATGTATCAGAAGCATTTAAAAAGAATGCATTAGGAGAATGCTATTTTCTTAAAGCATGGGCATATTTCTATCTGGTACGCGCTTATGGAGCTATCCCTATTTATTCTGTCAGTGTAAACGAATCCGGACAATACACCAACAATCCGCGTATTCCGATTGCACAAGTATACACGGAAACAATCATACCTTTGCTTAAAGACGCTAAAGATATGATTTATAAAAACACAGATAATGGTTTTAAACCCGGAAGGGTCTGTGCTGCAACTGCAGCAGGTTTGTTAGCCAAAGTATATGCAACTATCGGCTCTGCTTCTATGGCTACCGGAGAACAAATAACAGTAAAAACCGGTGCACCGTTTGTCATGCAGAATGTAAATGGTACTATGACTAAAGTGTACACAGAACCTGTCCCAACCACATTCTCTAAAGATCAGGTTGCCGGATATGAAAGTTTCTCTTCCGGAGAATACTATAGACTGGCTTATGAAATTGCTGAAGATGTAATAGGAGGAGAATACGGAACACACCAACTTGAAAACTATGATTTGATCTGGTCTCCTTCCGGTAAGACTTGCAGCGAGCATTTATTCAGCTTGCAAACTAAATCCGGAGACGAACTATATGGTACATTATTCAGCTCTCACTACTGTGGCAGACTCAATGCAGCAGGCAACATAGACAACAGCTTGACAGTAGGATGCAGAAAACACTGGTATCTATTATTTGAAGAAAAAGACTACCGTGTAGACAAAGGAGTGTTACATTGCTGGATACGCCAGAACTCCGATACCAGCTGGGGAGGCGGCTCATATTATCCGAATTTCGGAAAATGGCAACGTATGGTTGAAGCTAAAGAACCTCCATTCGATAATCCTAAAGTAACTTCCGGATGGAGATGTGACGAGGGAGGATCAGAACAGTTCTTTGCTTTCACGACTAAATACTCGCAACAGATAGCTGATCAGACACAGCCCCGTACGGATGCTAATTACCCATTCCTCCGCTATGCCGATGTTGTTTTAATCTTTGCAGAAGCAGCCAATGAATTAAACGGTCCGACAAAAGAATCGGTAGATGCTTTAAACGATGTCCGCACACGCAGTAACGCAACAGGCAAAGAATTAGCAAATTTCACCGACAAAGCCAGCCTGCGTTCCGCTATCCTTGAAGAACGTGCAATGGAATTAGCCTTAGAAGGTGATCGTCGTTGGGATTTAATACGCTGGGGAATTTATTTGCAAGCCATGAATGCTTTAGGCGGAATGGATGAGGCAAACAACGTAAAACAACGTTCCAGCAAGCATTTACTGTTCCCGATTCCGACTCTCGAAATCCTGACCAACCAAGGAATTAATGAAAATAATCCAGGATGGGATTAATCACTTATAACCATGTAAAAAAACAGATTATGAAGAAAATAAAATATTTTGCAATAATCGCAGCATCCATATTCGCTTTAACATCCTGTACGGATATTGTTGAAGTGGACGATCTGAAGGCCAAAGAAAACAAACCGTCAACAGGTGCTCCGACCGTAGACAAAGTCGTTTTGGCAACAGATGCCGAATTTCCTATTGACGGGGCAAATTTCGAACAAGTAGTACGAATTGAAGGAACAAATCTCGGAGACATCACTTCACTGAAATTCAATGACATTGAAGTGGATAGCAAGGAGATCTATTCTACCTACGATATGCTTCTTGCACCTATTCCCCGTGCACTTCCTAAAGAAGTGTCAAACACGATTTATATCACAACCAAACATGGAGAACTTAGTATTCCTTTTGTTGTTTCCATCCCTGATTTAACCATCAACGGACTCAAGAATGAATTCACCCAACCGGGAGATACGACAGTTATTACAGGCGACAATTTCGACCTTTACGGCATTACCATCGAAGAAGCGATTGTCAATCTGGGTAACCTACCGGTTAATGTAATCGATGCAACCCGTACAGAACTGACAATAGAAATCCCGGCAAATGCCACTCCCAAATCAACCCTTACCATAAAAGGAGCAAACATGGATGAAGCATACAAACTCACATACATGGATCCGGGAGTATCTCAGCTTTTCGACTTCAACAATTGGCCGGGAGCTGGTGCTTTTACGCATTCCAGTCAATTCCCTGATGCCCCGAAAAATTTCCTATGTGATGGCACATTAGAAGGACAACCGGAACCATTAGTAGAAGGAGGAAAATATATCCGCTTCAATAATTCCGTGAAAGCTTGGGGATGGATGGTTATGTGGGCCGGATATATCACCGTACCGACAGAAGTAGCCGCAGATCCTTCCTCTTACGATTTAAGATTTGAGATTTGTACTGGAGCTAAATTCCCGATTTCAACCCAAGCACGTATCATTTTAGGAGATTATGGATGGTATCCTTCCAAAGGCGGACTTCCAGTCAACACCTATGGCGGATGGCAAACAGTACGAATCAGTGCCGATACGGAAGCATTATTACCTAACCCTATCGATCCTAGTACCAATACTGCTTTCAAAATCATATTTTCACCCGAATCTGCTCAAGATTTCGACTTGAGTATGTGTAATTTCAGATTTGTTCATAAGTAAAAATAAAAAGGGAACGCCAAAACAAAGGCGTTCCCTCACCAACAAAAATGATTCGATTTATGCTAAAAGATTTATTTTCATTAGTTACAATTGTAGCACTTCTATTCTCATCCTGTTCTAAATCAGAAGAAGAAGAAAATGGTGATGACCCCCAACCCACCAAACAGACGGTTTATTTCGGAGTGAATCTGTCAGGAGCTGAATTTGGAAATGTATATCCGGGGGTAGATGGTACACACTATGGTTATCCAACAGAAAAAGACCTGGACTATTTCAAAGCCAAAGGCCTCTATCTGGTACGTTTTCCATTCCGTTGGGAACGCATACAACCCACAATGAATGGAGAACTAAATGCAACAGAGTTGGCAAAAATGAAAAAATTCGTCAAAGCTGCTGAAGATAGAAACATGCAGATACTCTTGGATATGCATAACTTTGGAAGATATTGCGTATATTGCGACGGACAAAGTTCGCAAAACAATCAGTATGCAATCATCGGTAATGCACGGTGCACTGTTGATAATTTCTGCGACGTATGGAAAAAACTGGCAAAAGAGTTTAAGGATTACAAGAATATCTGGGGATATGATATAATGAATGAACCTTATGAGATGCTCGCATCAACTCCATGGGTGAACATAGCCCAAGCCTGCATTAACGCTATCCGTACAGTAGATACTAAAACAACCATCATTGTCAGTGGAGATGAATTCAGCTCCGCCAGACGATGGAAGGAATGTAGCGACAACCTAAAAACTCTGACAGACCCAAGTAACAACCTGATATTCCAGGCTCATATCTATTTCGATTCGGATTCTTCCGGAAACTATGATAAAGGATATGATGAAGATGGAGCAACCATTCAAACAGGAGTAGCACGTTTGAAACCTTTCGTTGACTGGTTGAAAGAAAACAACAAACGCGGATTTGTCGGAGAATATGGAGTACCTGATACCGATGGCCGATGGTTAGATATTCTTGACTCAGCCCTCAAATATCTACAAGAAAATGGAGTGAACGGAACTTATTGGTCCGCCGGTCCGCGATGGGGCGATTATCCCTTATCTGTCCAACCGACCAACAATTACACTCAGGATCGTCCGCAACTGAATACGCTCCTGAAATATAAAAGTACGCAACAATAACCAGATTTAAATACTGTCCATGAGAACCCGATTCATCACTATCATCACTTTACTTCTATCTACACCAATGGTTATCGCACAGAAATCCATGGATGAGATAGACAGGAAAAGCTTTGCAGCAAAGCCTTCTCCCATAGAGGTAAAAGGTACACAGATGACCGAAACAGGTAATATTCCTCCAATTGGAAATATACCTTCGGAGTTCTCTTTGGACGGAATCTGGCAACTGGCGGAAGGAGGAACAGAAAAAGAACGCCTGCATACCTCCTGGACAGATCAAATACCTGCCCGTGTACCGGGAAGTATTCATACCGCACTAGTAGAAAATAAAATCATACCCGATCCATACATCGGTCAAAATGATTCTATAGCGGAAAAACAATCTTATAAAACATGGTGGATGAAACGGGAGTTCGAACTAAACTCCCCTTTATCTCACAGCATACTATCTTTTGGCGGAATTGCCAATAAATGTACTGTATGGCTCAACGGAAAGCTCCTAGGAACACACGAAGGAATGTTCGGAGGGCCTGATTTCTCAATAGGTAAATATTTAAAGAACAAAAATACGCTCATAGTAAAACTTGAAGCCATTCCTCAAATGTTTTTAGGGAACTGGCCGCCCAACGCAAATGAAAGTTGGAAATATACAGTCGTGTTCAATTGTGTTTACGGATGGCATTATGCACAAATTCCGTCATTGGGAATCTGGCGAAGTGTCCAACTAAAAGAACAAGCCGCCGTAGATATAGACTCACCTTTCGTCGCCACTCGTTCACTCGATGGTCAAATGCGTCTGACGTTTGATTTACACGAACAATCATCTCCATTAAAAGGAGTATTATATGCTGAAGTATCTCCCAAAAACTTCAAAGGAATAAAACAATATTATCGTTTTGACATTAACAGCCGACGTAAACAAGAAACCTTGTCTTTGGACTTTCAAATCAAGGATCCACACCTTTGGTGGCCTAATGACAGAGGAGAACAAGCTCTATATGATCTCAATCTCCGTTTCATTCCACAAAAAGGAAAAACAGCTCATGTAAAAACATCATTCGGCATCCGGACGATTGAGATGAGGCCATTAACCGATGGTGCTAAAGAAGATTATTATAACTGGACATTTGTCATCAACGGGAAACCGATGTTTATAAAAGGAACAGGTTGGTGTACCATGGATGCATTAATGGACTTTTCAAGAAATAAATATGAACATTTACTTCAGATAGCCAAAAGCCAGCACATACAAATGCTAAGAGCTTGGGGAGGAGGAATGCCCGAGACGGATGATTTCTACGAATTATGCGACAGATACGGAATACTGGTTATGCAAGAATGGCCAACAGCCTGGAATAGCCATAACACGCAGCCGTACTCTCTTTTAAAAGAGACGGTAGAAAGAAATACCAAACGACTCAGAAACCACCCTTCTCTTGTGATGTGGGGAGCAGGAAATGAATCGGACAAGCCATTCGGCCCTGCCATTGACATGATGGGACGACTAAGCATCGAACTCGACGGAACTCGTCCTTTCCATCGCGGGGAAGCTTGGGGAGGCAGCCAACACAATTATAACTGCTGGTGGGATAATGCCCACCTCAATCATAATTTGAATATGACCGCTCCTTTTTGGGGAGAATTTGGGATAGCATCATTGCCTCACATTGAGACAGTACACAAATATTTAGATGGGGAGAAAGAGGTGTGGCCTCCCCGAAGGAGCGGTAACTTCACACACCACACTCCTATCTTCGGAACAATGGGAGAAATGGGAAAGCTGGTTCAATACTCCGGTTATTTTATGCCGAAAGATTCGCTGGCTTCTTTCATTCTCGGATCACAATTAGCACAAGTAGTGGGAGTGAGACATACACTAGAACGGGCACGTACATTATGGCCTCATACTACGGGAGCACTTTATTATAAGATGAACGACAATTATCCCGGCGTCTCGTGGTCGTGCGTAGATTATTACGGCATCATTAAACCCATTCATTATTTTGTGCAAAAATCTTTTGCTCCGCTAGCGGCAGTTATGTTATTTGACCGTAGCAATCTCTCCAGCCAGGAAGTCAGCCTTCCTGTTTATCTGCTCGATGATTGCCAAGAACTGGACAAAAAACCTTATCAAGTGAAGGTATCTATATACAATGATCAACTAGACACTGTCGCCAACCATACGTTTAATGGCACCGGAGATGAGAATGTTGTAAAAAAACTAGGAGAAATCTATTTAAACAGAGAGCAAACCAAATCTACCATGTTGTTCTTTGTATTGGATATAGTGAAAAATAACCGGAGTATCTACCGGAATTACTACTTCACCAATTATGAAGTGCGCCCGGGCTCCATCTTATCAATGCCCCAGACAACCATAAAGACGGAACGTAGGGGCAATGCAGTGATTCTGACAAATACAGGAAAATATCCTGCCATCGGAGTACACATAGAAGTACCGGAGAAGATGGATCAACTCATCGTTTCGGAGAACTATATATGGCTTAATCCACAGGAATCAAAAAAATTAAAAATAAACTTGGAATCTCCAGTGATTGTAAAAGGCTGGAACCTCCAATAACCCTATTAAACAGAACATTATGAAAAAAGTTTTTATTTCGGCTTTTCTACTACTAAGCTTACTTACTCTAAATGGATGTAAAAGCAATCAACCTCCAGTAAAAGAGACTGGTGAACCTTATGGTGTCAACCTCGCATGTGCCGACTTCGGTTCATCTTTTCCCGGAGAATATAATAAAGACTATACTTATCCGACAGATCAGGACCTCGAATATTGGCACAAAAAAGGTCTGAAACTTATCAGGTTACCATTTAAATGGGAACGGTTGCAACTGGATCTGGAAGGCCCGCTGAACCAACATGACCTCAATAAAATGAAAGAACTGGTCAGAGCTGCAGAAAAGCGGGATATGGTCGTACTTCTTGATTTGCATAATTATTGTCGCCGTTACATGAATAACGAACACACCCTTATCGGAAGTAACGGATTAACAATAAAAGATCTGGCCTCTTTCTGGCAAGCTATCGCTAAAGAATTCTCGACTTTCAAAAATATATACGGCTACGGGCTGATGAATGAACCACACGATCTGGCTCCCGGAACTAATTGGTTCGACATGGCGCAAGCATCCATCAATGCCATTCGACAGGTCGATACCAACACCCTTATCATGGTAGGCGGCAATGACTGGTCATCGGCAGAACGCTGGATTGAGCAAAGCGATACACTCAAATTCTTAAAAGACCCTGCTAATAATCTCGCTTTTGAAGCGCATGTATATTTTGACAAAGATGCATCCGGTACTTATAAATATTCCTATGAAGAAGAGGGATGTTATCCGGAAAAAGGTATCGACCGGGTAAAACCTTTTGTCGAATGGATCAAACAAAATAATTTCCATGGCTTTATCGGAGAATATGGAATTCCCGACAATGATCCCCGTTGGAATGAAACTCTTGATTTGTTCCTGCACTATTTACAAGAGAACGGAATCAACGGCACCTATTGGGCAGCAGGTCCGTGGTGGGATACCTATTTCATGGCAATCACCCCTAAAGAGGGAAAAGACAGGCCGCAAATGCCCATAGTTGAGAAATATACGCATACTTTAAAGAAATAGAATCATGCTCAAACGACTCTCCATCTGCTACGTTTTATTCATTCTTTGTACGACCTGTGTTTCTGCTCAAGAAGACCGGTGGACAGGAAGTGCCACGAATCTATCAAAAGGCAACTTACGGGTAAATTCGTCCGGTCGCTACCTGGAATACACGGATGGAACTCCTTTTCTTTATCTGGGAGATACAGCTTGGGAACTCATCAGCCGTTTAAACGACAAAGAGACAGAACGATATTTGGAGAATCGCAGAGAAAAGGGATTTACCGTCATACAAACTGTAATTCTGGATGAATTAGACGGCATTAACACCTCCTCCAACGGAGTCCCCCAATTAATCGACGGTAATATCGACCAACCTTCCCCCGAGTATTTCGCCCGTGTAGACAAAGTAATTTCTCTGGCTGCGACCAAAGGTTTATATATAGCATTGCTACCAACCTGGGGCGATAAAGTAGACAAACAATGGGGAAAAGGACCGGAAATCTTCACCCCGGAGAATGCGTATAGATACGGCAAGTGGTTAGGAGAACGCTATATGAATATGCCCAACCTGATATGGGTAATAGGAGGTGACCGGAGTGGAGGCGGAAAAAACCTATCCATCTGGAACGCATTGGCAACCGGCATTAAAAGTATAGACCAAAATCATTTGATGACCTATCATCCGCAGGGTGAACACTCATCCTCATACTGGTTTCACGACGCTCCATGGTTGGACTTCAATATGTGTCAGTCCGGACATGCTCAACAGGATTTCGCCATCTATCAACGCATACTTCTACCCGACTTAAATAGGAAGCCACACAAACCATGTATGGATGGAGAACCCCGATATGAGAATATTCCGATCAATTTTAAAAAAGAGAACGGAAGATTCGGAGAGGATGACGTCCGCCATACACTCTACCAAAGCATGTTCAGTGGAGCCTGTGGCTATACATATGGTTGTAATGATATATGGCAAATGTTCGACACCGGACGCGAATCTAAATGTGATGCCGATACTCCATGGCATCAGGCTATGGACAAACAAGGAGCATGGGATTTAATTCACTTTCGCAGATTATGGGAGAAATTTGATTTTACTCAAGGGAAGAGCCAACAAAGCATTTTTGGCAATGCCTCTTTAGAAAAGACAAACTACCCCGTAGCCTTCGGCAACAAAGACTATATACTGGTATATCTTCCGCAAGGTGGGAAAAGAACCATCTATCTGCCTCCCATGAGTAGTCCCAAACAGACTTTAAAATGGATGAATCCCCGTAACGGACAAACCACATTCTACCAGTATACGACAACAGATACGATTTCCATATCCTCGCCTACAGAAGGAAAAGGAAATGACTGGGTTCTAATAATCGAATAACCAACTGATAAAAAATAACTATAGAATATGAAAAGTAACAGATTAGAAGAGCTGACACAGCACTATGAAGCTCTTATCACCCGGAAAAATGAGATATGCAATAACAATAACGGTATATACAGACGTTATCACTACCCTGTGTTAACAGCAGAACATGCACCATTAATCTGGAAGTATGATTTTGATGAGAAACAGAATCCATTCATGGAAGAGCGGATTGGCATCAACGCGGTAATGAATACAGGAGCAATCAAAATCAATCATAAATATTACCTTGTGGCACGTGTCGAGGGAGCAGACCGAAAGTCATTCTTCGCAGTAGCGGAAAGCGACAGCCCGGTAGACGGGTTCCGCTTTTGGGATTATCCGATAGAAATGCCGGAAACAGATGTTCCCGACACCAATATGTACGACATGCGCCTGACCGCACATGAAGACGGATGGATCTACGGCATTTTCTGTGCGGAACGTAAAGATACGAACGCTCCGGCAGGTGATTTATCGTCAGCAGTGGCCGTAGCAGGTATTGCACGAACAAAAGACCTGAAAATATGGCAACGTTTACCGGACCTGAAATCTCCAAGCCAGCAACGAAACGTTGTGCTTCATCCGGAATTCGTTAACGGGAAATACGCTTTATATACCCGCCCCCAAGATGGCTTTATCGACGCTGGTAATGGAGGAGGCATTGGCTGGGCACTCATAGACGACATCTGTCATGCCGAAATAAAAGAAGAAAAGATCATCAATAAACGGTTTTATCATACGATCAAGGAGGTAAAAAACGGAGAAGGGCCACACCCCATAAAAACCCCACAAGGATGGTTACATTTGGCACATGGAGTAAGAGGATGCGCAGCCGGACTACGCTATGTATTATACCTATATATGACTTCCTTAGAAGATCCGACACAGATTATAGCCGAACCTGCAGGTTATTTCATGGCTCCCATAGGAGAAGAAAGAATCGGTGATGTATCGAATGTATTATTCTCAAATGGATGGATTGAAGATGACAACGGAAAAGTTTATATCTATTATGCGTCTTCCGACACCCGTCTTCATGTAGCCGAATCAACAGTAAGCCAGCTTGTAGATTATTGTCTGCACACGCCAGCAGACGGTTTTCGTTCCATAGAATCCGTGAAACAGATCATTACTATGGTAAATCATAATAAGCAATACCTGAAACAATAAACGCACCACCATGGAAAACATAAAACTAAAAGAAAAAATCGGGTATGGATTAGGAGATGCAGCTTCTTCCATGTTCTGGAAGTTATTCACCATGTATCTATTATTCTTCTATACAGACGTGGTAGGTATCTCCTCGGCCGTTGTAGGAACAATGTTTCTCATCACACGTATCTGGGATACTTTCCTTGACCCGTTTGTCGGAATATTAGGTGACCGGACCAGTTCCCGATGGGGAAAATTCCGTCCTTACCTATTATGGGTGGCAATACCATTCGGTATCTGTGGCATACTAACCTTCTCTTCTTTCGGAGATAACATGACCACCAAAATAATATTTGCCTACGCCACATACACTCTTATGATGATGGTATATTCCTTAATCAATGTGCCATATGCATCTCTATTAGGAGTAATGTCTGCCAATCCTCAAGTACGCACAGAGTTTTCCTCCTACCGTATGACATTTGCGTTTGGGGGAAGTATTCTGGTATTATTCCTCATTGAGCCGCTGGTCGATATATTCAGTAAGATGAAAATAACAGAGAGCCTACCCGACATTGCTTTCGGCTGGCAGATGGCCGCAGTCGTATTCGCCATTATGGCCAGCGGTATGTTCCTGTTAACGTTTCTATGGACCAAAGAAAGAGTGCAGCCTATAAAGGAAGAAAAAGGATCACTCAAAGAAGACCTGAAAGATTTAGGTAAAAACAAACCTTGGTGGATACTTTTATGCGCAGGAATCATGGCATTAGTTTTCAATTCTCTCCGTGACGGTTCCGCTGTATTCTATTTTAAATATTATGTAGATGGTTCCGACACATTCTCCTTCTCATTCATGAACAGTGCCATCACACTTATTACTATTTACCTGGTATTAGGACAAGCAGCCAATATTCTCGGAATCATGTTCGTACCATCCCTCACCAAGAGAATCGGTAAAAAGAAAACGTACTTCATGGCTATGGTTTGCGCCACCATTTTAAGTGTGTTATTCTACTTTCTTCCCAAAGATTTTATTTGGGGAATTTTATGCTTACAGATCTTAATAAGTATCTGTGCCGGTATTATCTCCCCCTTGTTATGGTCTATGTATGCAGATATATCGGACTACTCCGAATGGAAAACCGGAAGACGGGCAACCGGTCTGATATTTTCTTCTTCATCCATGTCTCAAAAGTTCGGATGGACTATCGGAGGTGCTTTGACCGGATGGTTACTGGCTTATTTCGGTTTCAAAGCAAACGTGATTCAATCTGATTTTGCCCAAACCGGTATTTGTATGATGATGAGTATTTTCCCGGCCATTGCTACCATGTTATCTGCAATCTTCATTTCACGTTATCCGCTAAATGAAAAAAGATTATATGAGATATCAATGGAACTCGAAGAAAGAAGAAAAAAATAAATTCATCACTAATCAACGAATCAATATGGCTCATATTCCAATTCGATCCTATTTGTATTTACTACTTGGTACAGCCCTATTCTCATGTACGCCTCAAGAGCTAAAAACGCCATTTGAATTAAAATGTGAGAATATACCCGTTCCTATAGGAGTGGATACTCAAACTCCCAGACTCTCCTGGAAACTTCCGCTGCTAGAGGAAGATAGTATTAACAAAATTGAAATATGGCTATCAACAGACAGTGCCCAATTATCAGACTGTCAGTCCGTTTATTGGAACAAATCCATCATAGGAGCTCCTATAAGAGCCTCCTATGATGGACAACCATTAGATTCATATACGACTTATTATTGGAAAATAGGTTATCAAACCTCCTCCAAACAGAAAACTACATTTTCCCCCATATCCTCCTTCACAACAGGCTGTTTATCAACCAATGACTGGAAAGGGAAATGGATTACTGACGGACATGACATCACATACCGCCCGGCACCCTATTATAGAAAGAGTTTCCAATTAAACAAAACAGTCGAACAGGCCTTACTTACTATTGCATCGGCAGGCCTACATGAACTTTTTATCAACGGAAAACGGACAGGAAATCATTTCCTAGACCCTATGTATACACATTTCGACAAACGTATATTATCAGTCACTCATGATGTTACATCATCACTGTCTATGGGTGAGAATGTTATGGGAGTACAGCTAGGGAACGGATGGTATAATCATCAATCCACAGCAGTATGGTTTTTCGACAAGGCTTCATGGAGAAACCGTCCTAGATTCACTGCCCAACTGCATCTGCGTTACACAGACGGCACAACAGAATATCTGGGTACTGACTCAACCTGGCAAACAACTGACAGCCCAATTATTTTCAACAGTATCTATACAGCCGAACATTATGATGCACAAAAAGAATTAACAGGTTGGGACTCACCCGGATTCAACGCTACCGAATGGCATCATGCACAAGAAACCGAATCACCTACGGAAACAATCAAATCACAAGTTATGCATCCGATTCGTGAAACAGCCCGCTATACAGCAACTCAATGTAAAAAAATAAATGACAGCTGCTACGTCTACCATTTCCCCAAAAACATTGCAGGTGCCACCGAACTAAATGTGAAAGGGAAAAAAGGAACAATATTGCGCCTGAAACATGGAGAACTTTTAGACAAAAACGGTAAGGTAAACATGGCAAATATAGATTATCACTACCGGCCGACAGACGACAGCGATCCTTTTCAAACAGACATCGTCATCCTTAGCGGAAAAGAAGACAGCTTCATGCCCAAGTTCAACTACAAAGGTTTTCAGTTTGTAGAAATTTCGTCATCCGCTCCCATCGAACTATCCGGTGAGAATCTCATTGCTGTCGAAATGCACAGTGATGTTCCGGCAACCGGCTACTGGTCTTCTTCATCCGACCTGCTAAATAAAATATGGGAAGCTACCAACAGTTCCTACTTAGCCAACCTGTTCGGTTATCCGACCGACTGCCCTCAACGGGAAAAGAATGGTTGGACAGGAGATGCGCATATCACCATTGAAACAGGATTATACAATTTCGACGGCATCTCCGTATATGAAAAATGGATGAACGATTTCTGCGATGAGCAAAAAGACAACGGAGTGCTCCCGTGTATCATTCCAACTTCTATATGGGGATATGACTGGGCCAACGGGGTTGACTGGACAAGTGCCGTCGCCATTATCCCTTGGGAGATTTATCGCTTTTACGGAGACACCACACTACTCCGCCGTATGTATGAACCAATCAAGAAATATGTTTCGTATATAGAATCCATATCACCGGAATATCTTACAGATTGGGGATTGGGAGATTGGGTGCCTGTACGCTCAAAAAGCAATATCACCCTGACCTCTTCGATCTATTACTATACGGATGTCCATATTTTGGCAAAAGCAGCACTACTTTTCGGATATCCAAAAGATGCATCCTATTATAACACATTAGCCCAGAACATAAAGAATGCCATCAACACTCGTTTTCTCAACCCGGAAACTGGAATATACGCAGAAGGAACACAAACCGAACTGGCCATGCCGCTATATTGGGGGATCGTTCCGGAAAAAGATAAAAAGAAGGTAGCTGCCAGACTTCATCAGCTAGTGGAAAAAGACAATTATCATCTGGATGTCGGTTTATTGGGCAGTAAGGCACTACTCTCCGCCCTGTCAGATAACGGATATGCAGAAACTGCCTACAAAGTCGCATCACAAGACACCTATCCTTCGTGGGGATATTGGATTAAACAAGGAGCTACCACCCTACATGAGAATTGGCGGACAGATGTCATCGTTGACAACTCATATAACCATATTATGTTCGGAGAAATAGGAGCATGGCTATACAAAGGACTGGGAGGGATTCAAATCGATGAAAAGCATCCCGGATTCAGACATATCCTGCTAAAACCTTTCTTTCCGGCAGATATGAATGAACTTACCATACGCTATAATACTCCTTATGGGTGGTTAAATATCAACTGGATTCGTCAAACTAATGACTGCATCCGTTATACAATCGATATCCCGGCAGGAACTTCTGCAACATTTGTTCCTTTTACAATGCAGGAATCCCAAAAATCGATAACTTTACAAGCCGGAAAACATTCACTTGAACTTGATTTCACACAACTATTAATCAATCAGCAATAATTATGTACAAAAGAATCATCTTATTTACATTCATTTGCCTGCTTGCTTTAGCAGGAGTAGCTCAAAATAAAGATACTTATACCATTTTATTATCCGGAGCATCTTTTGCCGAACCTAACAATAAGTGGTTTGAAATGGGATGTCGTGCCCTTCACGCCATTCCTATCAATCGTGCCATAAGTGCAGAATCCATAGCCCACACAGCCAATAAAATGCTGGACGGCACCCTCTATACTCCGGAAGAGTTTGACGACATTGATGTCTTCGTCCTAATGCAAGTACATGAAAAAGACGTATATAATGAAGCAAACCTAAAAGAGAACTATAAGGACTACGCAACTCCTTTTGATGCTTCCGATTATGCCGTTTGCTACGATTATGTCATCAAGCGTTACATATCAGACTGTTATAACCAAAAATTCAACCCCAAATCCAAATATTACAATACTCCCTACGGAAAACCTGCTTCTATCGTTTTATGTACTCACTGGCATGACAGTCGTCCAGTATTCAACACTTCAGTCCGGAAACTGGCAGAGAAATGGGGATTTCCGGTAGTGGAATTCGACAGATACATCGGATTTTCCAAAAACCGGAAACATCCGGTTACAGGCAAACAATATAGCCTAATCTACACAGGAGACTCACAAACAACTCACGGAGAAGTATTCGGATGGCATCCACCTCACGGAGAGCACTCATTCATCCAGCAACGCATGGCTGCCATTTTTGCAGATACACTCCGCAAAATACTGCTCCCAAAAGAATACATTAATGAATAATCATTAAATACCCGCATGATGAAAAGATTTTTATTATTTACATATTGTTTGCTATTTGCTGCATCACAGATGATTGCACAGCTTTCCATGCCTTCTTTCTTTTCAGATCACATGGTACTGCAACGTGAGAAACCAATTCGTATATGGGGAACGGCCCATTCCGGCGAGAAAATCAGTGTAACATTAGGAGATATCAAGAAGAGTATCCGGGCAGATAAAAACGGAAAATGGTTGGTCAGCCTACCTCCCATGCAAGCAGGCGGACCATATACGCTGACTGTAAAGAGCCCAGAACAATCCTTATCCTTTTCTGATATCCTAATCGGTGAAGTATGGATTTGCAGCGGACAGTCGAATATGGAGTTTCGCTTACGTAGCGCTAACCATGCCGTCGAAGAAATTGCAGCAGCCAATTATCCTCAAATCCGTTCTTTCAATGTCATACAAGAAATGAGACATACTCCCAAAAACAACTTGAAAGGCAAATGGGAAGTATGTTCCCCCACATCCGCTTCTGACTTTTCGGCTGTCGGTTATTTCTTTGCACGTGAATTATACCAGAAACTCAATATTCCTATCGGATTCATTAACTCGTCGTGGGGTGGCACGGATATTGAGACTTGGATTAGCATGGAAGTTATGGATCATTTCCCAAAATATGAGAAGTCATTGTCCCGTATGCGTTCTCCAGAATTTGAAGAATATATCAAACGCAGTGACAAAGTTAAAACAGAGTTTGAACAAGCCATCCTTAATGAGCCGGGAGAAACTGAAAAATGGTATTCAGAAGATACTTCTACAGAAAACTGGAAGAAGCATGCCGTCCCATCTTTATGGTCTAATGAAGAATTATCTGCCATAGACGGTGTTGTATGGTTTACTTATCAGTTCTCCATACCGGCCAACTGCCTGAACCAGGATGCGGAATTAAGTCTTGGCACCATTGACGATGATGACATTACATGGGTTAACGGACATGAAGTTGGACGTACAGTAGGTTATGATTTGAAACGTCTATACAAAATACCTGCAAAGATATTAAAAGAGCAAAATACCATCACTATCAAAATATCCGACTATCGCGGAGGAGGCGGGCTGTATGGTACTAAAGATGAAGTATACTTGAAAATCAACAACCGGATTTTCCCTTTATGTGATGACTGGAAATACAAAGTAGCCGTATCAAACGCCCAATATGATTACGTAGAATATGGTCCCAACTCTTTTCCCTCTTTACTCTTCAACGCAATGATCAATCCGCTGATCGGCTTGGGTATGAGAGGAGTGATCTGGTATCAGGGAGAAAACAATGCCGGTCGTGCCAATGAATATATCGATCTATTCCCTGCTTTAATCAAAGACTGGAGAAACAGATGGGATTGCGAATTCCCATTCTATTGGGTTCAGCTGGCAAACTTTATGGCTCCTGCCAGACAGCCTTCCGAAAGCCATTGGGCAAATCTAAGAGATGCACAGTCAAAGACACTGGCCTTGCCATATACAGGACAAGCTGTCATTATAGATATCGGTGAGGAAAAGGATATACATCCCCGCAATAAGCAGGATGTAGGTAAACGGCTTGCTTTACATGCACTTCGCAATGACTATGGATATGACTCCATCGTCTGTACAGGTCCGGTATTCAAGTCAGTAAAAAGAATTGGGAATACGCTGGAAGTTACTTTTGACTCTTGTGCCGGAGAACTAATAGCCCGTAATAAATACGGTTACTTATCAGGATTCGCCATTGCCGGCACAGATGGTAAATACCAATGGGCACAAGCTAAAATAGAAAATAATAAAGTAATAGTATGGAATACGGAAATACAACAACCGGTTTCCGTACGATATGCCTGGGGGGATAACCCGGATGATGCAAACTTATACAATTCAGTGAATCTGCCGGCTTCCCCGTTCGAAGGACACATCAGCCAATAAACAATATACCAAAAAACAAAAAGAAAATACCGGTAATGAATGTATGACCATCATTTCCGGTATTTTCCTATTTACAACCCACTGCTTAATCCTCCTGACACGATATTTTCTCTTTCAGGCGCGTTGTAATTTAAAGATTATCACGTATCTTTGCCTCCTCAAATCATAAATACGAGATATGGCTATTACAATCAAGAAAGTCTCCACAAAGAGAGAGCTTAAGAAATTTATCCGTTTCAATTACAGAATGTACAAGGGCAACCCTTACTCTGTGCCCGACCTCTATGACGACATGCTCAACACCTTCAACAAGAAGAAAAACGCAGCATTCGAATTCTGTGAAGCAGATTATTTCCTCGCATACCGGGACGATAAAATAGTAGGACGTGTAGCTGCAATTATCAATAATCAAGCGAACGAAAAGTGGGAAAGTAAGAACGTTCGTTTCGGATGGATAGACTTTATCGACGATCCCGAAGTATCGTCCGCACTCATCAAAGCAGTGGAAGACTGGGGAAAAGAACGGGGCATGACTCATATTGCCGGCCCTCTCGGATTTACCGATTTCGATGCGGAAGGAATGCTGATCGAAGGATTCGACCAACTTAGCACCATGGCCACTATCTACAACTACCCGTACTATCCGGTACACATGGAAAAGTTGGGCTTCGAGAAAGACGCCGACTGGGTGGAATACAAAATCTACATACCGGATGCCATTCCCGACAAACATAAGCGTATCTCCGAACTAATCCAACGAAAATACAACCTCAAGATAAAAAAATACTCCTCCGGAAGAAAGATAGCCAAAGACTACGGACAGAAGATTTTCGAACTGATGAATGAAGCATACAGCCCACTCTACGGCTATTCTCCATTGACACAGCGACAGATCGACCAGTACGTAAAAATGTATCTGCCGATCCTCGACTTACGGATGGTTACCCTTATCACTGACGCCAACGATGAACTGGTCTGCGTAGGCATCTCCATGCCCTCACTGGCCGAGGCTTTACAGAAATCAAACGGACGCTTGTTGCCGCTCGGATGGTTCTATCTATTAAAGGCACTATTCATGAAACGCCGTGCCAAAATGCTTGATCTACTACTCGTTGCAGTGAAGCCGGAATATCAGAATAAAGGTGTTAACGCTTTGTTATTTTCCGATTTAATTCCAGTTTATCAAAAATTAGGTTTTATATTTGCAGAAAGCAATCCCGAACTGGAATTGAACGGTAAAGTTCAGGCACAATGGGATTACTTTGAGACTCAACAACATAAGCGCCGCCGTGCGTTCATCAAAGAGATAAAATAAAAAACAGCTATGGAAGAGAACGAATTGATACCTGTAGACAACAACAATGCAGTAGAGTACACTGACGACAACATCCGCCACTTGAGTGACATGGAACATGTACGCACACGCCCCGGTATGTATATCGGAAGGCTGGGCGACGGTGCACATGCCGAAGATGGAATCTATGTCCTCCTGAAAGAAGTAATTGACAACAGTATTGACGAGTTCAAAATGCAAGCCGGTAAGAAAATCGAGATTACCGTTGAAGAAAACCTTCGTGTCAGTGTACGCGACTACGGACGAGGCATCCCGCAAGGAAAACTCATCGAGGCCGTCAGTATGCTGAATACCGGTGGTAAATACGACAGCAAGGCATTTAAGAAAAGTGTCGGACTGAATGGTGTCGGTGTGAAAGCCGTCAACGCTTTAAGCTCCCGTTTCGAAGTACGCAGTTACCGCGACGGCAAAGTGCGTATCGCCACTTTCTCAAAAGGTAACCTGCTGACCGATGAGACTCAAAGCACCGAAGAAGAAAACGGAACTTACATCTTCTTCGAACCGGATAATACACTATTCCTGAATTACTGTTTCAAGCCCGAATTTATTGAGACAATGCTACGCAACTACACGTATCTCAATACGGGGCTTGCTATCATCTACAACGGACACCGTATCTTGTCGCGCAACGGTCTGGTAGACCTTTTGAACGACAACATGACGGCAACCGGACTTTACCCGATCATCCATCTAAAAGGGGAAGATATCGAAATCGCCTTCACACATACAGGGCAGTACGGAGAAGAATATTATTCTTTCGTCAACGGTCAGCATACTACCCAGGGTGGTACGCATCAAAGTGCTTTCAAAGAACACATTGCCCGCACCATCAAAGAGTTCTTCAACAAGAACATGGACTACACCGATATCCGTAACGGATTGGTTGCTGCCATTGCCGTCAATGTGGAAGAACCGATCTTCGAAAGTCAGACGAAGACTAAACTGGGTTCTACCAATATGGTTCCCGGTGGCGTAACGGTCAACAAGTATGTAGGCGACTTTATCAAACAGGAAGTGGACAACTTCCTGCACAAGAATGCGGACGTAGCCGAAGCAATACAACAAAAGATACAAGAATCCGAGAAGGAGCGTAAAGCCATTGCAGGGGTAACGAAACTTGCCCGTGAACGTGCCAAGAAAGCCAACCTGCACAACCGCAAACTGCGTGACTGCCGCGTCCACCTCAACGACCCGAAAGGCAAAGGACTGGAAGAAGACTCCTGTATCTTTATCACCGAGGGAGACTCTGCAAGCGGTTCCATCACCAAAAGTCGTGATGTCAACACCCAAGCAGTATTCAGTCTCCGTGGTAAACCGTTGAACTCTTTCGGACTGACCAAAAAGGTGGTTTACGAGAACGAGGAATTCAACCTGCTTCAAGCAGCCCTGAATATAGAAGATGGTATTGAAGGATTACGCTACAACAAAGTAATCGTAGCAACCGATGCCGATGTGGACGGTATGCACATCCGCCTGTTGCTGATTACTTTCTTCCTGCAATTCTTCCCTGATCTCATCAAGAAAGGGCACGTATATATCCTGCAAACGCCTTTGTTCCGTGTACGCAACAAGAAAAAGACAAATTACTGCTACAGCGAGGAAGAACGTATCAATGCCATTAATGAACTAGGACCGAATCCGGAGATTACCCGATTTAAAGGTTTGGGAGAAATCTCACCGGATGAGTTCAAACATTTCATCGGTAAAGATATGCGTCTGGAGCAGGTGACACTGCGCAAAACGGACGCGGTAAAAGAACTACTCGAATTCTACATGGGCAAAAATACCATGGAACGACAGAACTTTATTATAGACAATCTGGTTATAGAAGAAGACTTGGCATCATGAGAAAAGCAATATTCCCGGGTACTTTCGACCCTTTCACCATCGGACATTACTCGGTAGTGGAACGTGCACTTACCTTTATGGACGAAATCGTGATAGGAATCGGTATCAATGAGAACAAGAATACCTACTTCCCCATTGAGAAAAGAGAAGAAATGATTCGGGAACTTTATAAAGACGAACCTCGTATCCAGGTGATGTCCTACGACTGTCTGACAATTGATTTTGCGCAGGAAGTAGAGGCCAGGTTCATTGTCCGCGGTATCCGTACGGTGAAGGATTTCGAGTATGAAGAGACCATTGCAGACATTAACCGCAAACTGGCAGGGATTGAAACCATCCTGCTCTTCACAGAACCGGAACTGACTTGCGTCAGCTCTACAATTGTACGCGAGTTATTAACCTATAATAAAGATATCAGCCTGTTTATTCCCAAAGGAATGAAAATGAGTGAATAACACTCGTTAGGGAATAGGCAGTGAGTCAGAAAAGATGATGAAGAAACTAACGATTATACTATCCGTTTGCTTGTGGGCAGTTGCCGCACAAGCCCAGAACTTCGGTTCCGAAGCCATGCGAAAGCTACAAATGGCAGAGTTTGCAATCTCCAATTTCTATGTGGACAAAGTAGATGAAGACAAGTTGGTAGAAGAAGCCATCATCAAGATGCTGGCACAACTTGATCCGCACTCTACTTACTCGGATGCAGAGGAAGTGAAGAAGATGAACGAACCGCTCCAAGGTAACTTCGAGGGTATCGGAGTGCAATTCCAGATGATAGAAGACACCCTGTTGGTGGTACAGCCTGTCAGCAACGGACCTTCCGAAAAAGTCGGTATCCTTGCCGGTGACCGTATCATTGCCGTGAACGACAGCGCTATTGCCGGAGTGAAAATGAGTACGGAAGATATAATGAAGCGTCTTCGTGGCCCGAAAGGTTCGAAAGTTAATCTGACAATCGTTCGTCGCGGCGTAAAGGACCCTTTACTGTTTACAGTAAAGAGAGATAAGATACCTATCCTTAGCCTCGACGCCTCTTATATGATTCAACCTAAAACGGGTTATATTCGCATCAACCGCTTCGGAGCAACAACTGCTGAAGAGTTCAAGAAAGCAATGAAGGATCTCCAGAAGCAAGGTATGAAAGATATGATTCTTGACCTGCAAGGAAACGGAGGTGGTTATCTCAATGCAGCCATTGACCTTGCTAACGAATTCCTGGGACAAAAGGAGCTAATCGTATATACCGAAGGCCGGACTGCCAAGCGTAGTGATTTCTATGCCAAAGGTAACGGAGACTTCCGTAATGGCCGCCTCATCATATTGGTAGACGAGTATACAGCTTCCGCCAGCGAAATTGTCAGCGGTGCGGTACAGGATTGGGACAGAGGAATTATTGTAGGCCGCCGTTCTTTCGGCAAAGGCTTGGTGCAACGTCCTATCGATTTGCCGGATGGTTCCATGATTCGTTTAACCATCGCCCGTTATTATACTCCATCAGGACGCTCGATCCAGAAACCATACGACAGCACTGTCGATTACAATAAAGACCTGATAGAGCGTTTCAACCACGGTGAACTGATGAATGCCGACAGCATCCATTTCCCGGATTCACTGAAAGTACAAACCAAGAAACTCGGACGTACCGTTTATGGTGGAGGTGGTATCATGCCGGATTATTTCGTACCTATCGACACGACTCTTTATACGGATTATCACCGTAATCTGGTAGCTAAAGGAGCCGTGATTAAATTCACCATGCAGTTTATTGAAGGACACCGGAAAGAGTTGGCAAACAAATACAAGAAGTTCGAATCATTTGATGAGAAGTTCGTAGTCAATGATGATATGCTCGCCACTTTAAAGGAAATCGGAGAGAAAGAAGGGGTGAAGTTCAATGAAGAACAATATCAGAAATCACTTCCTCTTATCAAAACCCAGCTCAAAGCACTGATAGCCCGTGACCTTTGGGATATGAACGAATATTTCCGGGTAATGAATACCACGAATGAAAGTATACAAAAAGCTTTGGAAATACTGAATTCGGACGAGTATCAGAAGAAACTGAAATAGGGTATTCAATAAACAATCATAAGACATCGTCCTTCAGTTCGGTGGACATATATACTTATCGTGGTGGACATATAGATACACAATGGTGAGTATATATATCCACCGCGCTGTATCTATATGTCCACTAAACACTGTATATTAACCTGTTAACTTCATCATTGGGTATACTCGAATGTCACCGTACCGCGAATATCAGAAGAAGAAGCGGCAATGTATGCCTTAAATTTACCAGGTTCTGCCACCCAAGTATGCTGTTTATCATCAAAGAATTGCAATGCTTCCGGTTTGATCGTAAACTTCACTTCTTTTTCTTCATTCGGAAGAAGCTGTACTTTCCGAAAGTCCTTCAACTCTTTTACCGGGCGAAGAACACTACACTCTTCGTCACCAATATATAACTGAACGATCTCTTTCCCTACCATTTCTCCTGTATTCTTAATTTTTACAGTAAGATCAATACTGCCATCAGCATTCATTGTTTTAGCCGATACTGCAGGCTTACTATATTCGAAAGCGGTATAACTCATACCATAGCCAAAAGGAAAGAGCGGTCGAATCTTCTTCGTATCATACCAACGATAACCAACCAAAATATCTTCTTTATATTCCTGACGGATACTATCACCCGGGTAACTAATCTCACCGAAGAAGTGTGCCGGACAATCTTCCAGTTTCACCGGATAAGAAAAAGGTAACTTACCGCTGGGATTCACATCTCCGCTCAACACATCAGCCAGTGCCTCTCCGCCGACAGAGCCTAAATACCACGACTGAATAATAGAGGGTACCTCCCTCACCCAAGGCATTTCCACTGCATTTCCACTAACAATCACTGCTACCAGATTCTTATTTACTTTCAACAGAGCTTCTATCAATTCATTCTGTCCAAAAGGAAGTCCATACGACAGACGGTCACCACCCTCACAATCCTGAAAATGATTCTTATTCAGTCCTCCGACAAAGATCACCAAGTCCGCATTCATTGCTTTTTTCACCGCGTCATTACGTAAAGAATCTACAGTTGTCTGTGGAATAACATCCGCCCGGCCATACATCGGGCGACCGCTTGTATAGCCTTGTGCATAAACCACATTCTCACCAAACTTCGCTTTTATACCCTCTAATGGTGAAACCACCCTCTGAACTTTCAACTCCGAAGAGCCGCCGCCTAACATCAAATTACGGGTAGCATTATCTCCCACAACCAAAATACGTTTATATTTTCCTTGGGGAACGGGTAATAATGCAGGCTGTTTCTTACCTGTCCCATTTTTCAACAAGACAATGCTCTCTGTTGCAACCTCATAAGCTGTACGATAGTGCTCTTCGCTGGTCAGTGCACCGAACGGTTTCCGGCGATTCATCGCTGTACGGAAAATCAGACGTAACACACGTGCCGCCTTATCATTCACTACCTCCATCGGAATCTTACCTTCGCGAACCATTTTCAGATAAGACTTACCCAAATAATAATCATCAAAACCAAATTCCGATTCCGAAGTCAAACCATTTGTGTAAGATCCCATTTCAATGTCCAATCCGTACATGGCAGCTTCATAAGTATCATGTGCAGCTCCCCAGTCCGTGATGACGCATCCGTCGAAGTTCCATTCCCCCTTCAAGATATCATTATTCAGCAATTTGTGATGGGTAGCATGGGTTCCACGCACTTTATTATAAGCTCCCATAACAGACCACGTTTTACCTCTTTCTACAGCAGCCTTGAAAGCAGGCAGATATATTTCATACAATGCACGGTCGCTTAGTTGCACATCGATATGTCCCCGCCATAATTCCTGATTGTTCAGTGCATAATGTTTCACACAGGCGGCTACTCCATTCTTCTGCACTCCCTGAATATAAGGCACACAAAGCTCCGAAGCTAAATAAGGGTCTTCCCCCATATATTCAAAGTTACGTCCGTTGAGCGGGGTACGATAGATATTCACACCCGGTCCCAACAAAACATCCTTTTCACGATAACGGGCTTCTTCACCGATAGCATATCCATATTTCTCTGCCAATAGCGGATTCCAACTAGCTGCCAGACAGGTCAGTGCAGGAAAAGCAGTGCAACTATCATTCGTCCATCCGGCATATCCCCAATCATTCCAGTTAATTTCGGCACGCACGCCATGAGGACCGTCACTCATCCAGAGTTCAGGAATACCCAAACGGGGACAACCAGGGGAACTAAACTTCCCTTGTGCATAACTAAGACGAGTTTTCTCCTCCACAGTCATACGGTTCAGCGCATCCTGTACCCTGACCTCTATCGGTTGTGTATCATCCAAATACACCGGTTTTTGTTTCTTGTCTTGAGCAATCACCACCATACCTGTCTGAACAGACAGGAAACATATAGTCAATAAAAATATCTTCATTATTCCCATAATCATTTACAGTTTACAATCTTTTGCCGAGATCTTCACCACGGCTTGCCGAAGCCCTTCCGAAGTAGCTGTCAGCTCCGTTTTTCCCGGTTTCCCGTCATTCTGAATGACAACAAGGCATTTTCCATAAAATGCTTTCCTCTTTTTATCCTTAAAGCGTTCCAACGATACCGGGTTTCCATTGTCCACTCCTGCGATAAAACCATTACCTTTCACTGTGAAATTCACCAAATTATCTGCATTCGGACAAAGATTCCCTTCTTCATCCAGCACCTCTACAGTGACGAAACACAAATCTTTTCCATCAGCAGCCAGAACTGAACGATCAGGAGTCAGGCGAATTTCTGCAGGCTTTCCGGCTGTACGAATTTCCTTTTCCGCTATCACTTCATCCTTTCTGCGTGCAACGACCTTCACCGTTCCCGGTTCAAACTTTACACGCCAAACAACATGCAGGTTATCAGCATCTTTACATTTCACTCCCTGCGACTTTCCATTCACAAACAATTCCACTTCATCAGCCTGATTATAGTAGCACCACATATCGATCTCCTGCCCCGGAGTCCAGTTCCAATGCGGGAAAAGATGCAACACTTGTTTATCTGTCCATTCCGACTGATATAGATAGTAGACATCTTTGGGGAAACCTGCCAGATCGACAATACCAAAGAATGAACTACGTGCAGGCCATCCGTAAGGAGTCGGTTCTCCGATATAATCAAATCCTGTCCATACATATTGCCCGCTGATAAAGTCGTTGTCTCTGACTAACTTCAGACTTTCTTCATGAGTGTTTCCCCAAGGCACATGACAGTTCTCATAAGATGAACAGGCAAAAGTAGAATCAGCAAAGGGTTTATCCCAACGCTCGGGCCAGATAAACATCCGGTCACTGGGCATACGGTAGTATCCACGTGTCATCAATGCCGAATTACTTTCAGTAATGATAAAGGGCTTGTCCGGAAAATTAGCCGGAACATGAGGAATATCTTTATTATGATAATTATAGCCAATCATATCCAGTGCACCGGAACGGAATAAATGATTGCCGGAATTCGGTTCATTGCATCCGGCAGTGACAGGACGGGTAGAATCAAGCCCTTTCACAAAGCTTACCAATTTCTTCGTCAGCAAAGAGTTGACACTCTCCTCTCCTTCTTTTGCCAGCATTTCAGAAGAATGTCCGAAATTCAGGATCAAATTGGCCTCTTCCAGACTCAATGTATCCGCTTTAGCATCACTCCACTGTTCGAGGACTTCATTACCGATACTCCACATAAAGACAGAAGGGTGATTACGGTCACGCAAAATAAAGTCATTCAAATCGCGCTCGTGCCATTCATTGAAGTAACGGGCATAATCATGTGCTGTTTTTTTCTTCCGCCACATATCAAAAGCCTCATCCATCACGATAAATCCCATACGATCACAGAGATCAAGCAGTTCGGGTGCGGGAGGATTATGGGAACAACGTATGCCATTGCATCCCATTTTTTTCAGAATCTGCAATTGCCGTTCAATGGCACGTGTGTTGACAGCTGCCCCCAGACAGCCCAGATCATGGTGCATACATACCCCGTTAATCTTGGTTTGCCTACCGTTCAATGTAAATCCTTTCCGGGCATCAAAACTAAATGTACGGATACCGACAGGAGTCGTATACCTATCCATACATTCCTCATTTCGCATCACTTCGGTAACCAATGTATACAAGTAAGGAGTATCAATATCCCACAGCTCCGGTTGTTTTACAGTCAATTGCTGGGCGAAAACAGCTTCTCTGCCAGTTTCCGTTTTTCCGGCCGACCGCGTTCCGGCAACTTCTCTGCCTTCAGCATCCTGCAAGGATGAGCAGACCGTGATATTTTCATTTGTATCACTTTCATTCACAATGGTAGTAACAAGATTCAGTACAGCCTCTCCCTTGTCAACCGATGATGTCGTGACATACGTTCCCCAATCGGCTACGTGTATCGGACCAGTCTTGCTTAGCCATACATTCCGGTAAATGCCACAACCCGAATACCAACGTGAATTGGGTTGTTCGGCATTATCCACACGCACAGCCAGCACATTCGGTTCATCCCATTTCAGATAAGGGGTCAGATTATAGCTGAAACTAATATATCCATAAGGACGCACTCCTAACGAAACACCGTTGATGAATACTTCCGAATTCATATATACTCCGTCAAATTCCATGCGGAAGATCTTTCCTATATCAGCTTTGTCTACACTAAAAGTTTTGCGATACCATCCAACTCCACCCGGAAGCGCCCCTCCCCCTGTGCCGGAAGGATTTTCACGGCTAAAGTCTCCCTCAATCGCCCAATCATGAGGCAGATTCAATACCCGCCAGTCATTGTCGGCAAAACCGGGTTGTGCAGCTTGTAGTCCGTCTCCTAAGTGGAAACGCCAATCCGCATTAAAGTCAGACCGCTCGCGTGGAGAAATGGGGGAAGAACTGTTACATGCTCCCAATAGTATCAGACAGCTCCCCAATATCAAATATTTCAGTTTCCCAATCATCATCGAATCCTATCATTCAGCTTACAGTTTCAATGTCTGCTCGCTGCCATTATACTTCACAGTCACTCCTTTCGCATTCAAATCAAACGGTTGTGCTTTCTCCTTATTAACCGTAACTACAGTGAAAGTACGTTCCTTCAACATACCCGGAAATTCTCCCTTGCGTTCACCGATCACTAATGTCTTAGTAGCCTCATCATACTTCATCGGTATCATGGCGTACATACCCTGTTCATAGTTATAATTCACCCCCTCATCTTCGTATAGCGTAAACTCTCCATCAGCCCCCTGATAAATATATAAACGGATATGATCCGCCGGTCTTTCATCCGTATACTGAATATCATCTCCGAACGGTACGATAGCGCCTGCACGCACATACAGCGGGATACGCTCATAAGGAGCCTCTATTACTTTTCTCTCTCCTCCGGGCTGGAATTTACCGGAATAAAAATCATACCAGCCTTCTGCCTGGGGGAAATAAATCTCACGACTACGGTCACCATAGCGATAAACCGGAGATACCATAAATGAAGGACCGAACATATACTGGTCACCAATATTATTCACTTGGGTATCCGCTGTAAAATCCATGACTAATGGACGCATGATTGTATAATCATTAAACCAGGTCATACCTGCCAACGAATAAATATACGGCATCATATTGTAGCGTAGCTTGGTATAATAAACAACCGATTGATAGGCCGGATGCCCTTCCGGAGCAATCTCCCATATTTCACGGAACGGGTATTGTCCATGTGCACGATACAGAGGAACGAATGCACCGAATTGATACCAACGGGCATTTAATTCACGCCATTCTTTATAATCGGCATTTTCTGTCTTTGTCACATTCCATTGCTTCTGTCCCGCTACATAACGGTTCTCTACACAAAAGCCGCCAATATCCATTGTCCAGTAAGGTATTCCACTCATCGCAAAATTCAGTCCGGCAGAAATCTGTGCCTTCATATCCTCCCAACGTGTACCGATATCTCCGCTCCATGTAGCTGTAGAATAACGCTGTAACCCGGCAAATCCCGAACGGGTCAATAAGAACACACGTTTATTATTATCCACTCCGCGCTGACCGTCATAAATGGCTTCTGCATTCATCAGTGCATAAGCATTGAAAAATTCCGTAGAGGAACCCAACGCCGTAGGTCCGCACAAAGCCTTCCGATATTCCAAGTCGGTACAGTCACGTACATTCGGTTCGCTGGCATCCATCCACCAGGCATCGATACCCAACGGATAATAGTGCTCATACATCTGCTTCCAAAACAGTTTACGTGCATCCGGATCATAAGCGTCATAAAAACCATAATGGTAACCGGGACCTACCCAATCTTTCAAGCTATCCCTGACAGACTGCTGATACATCCACCCATTCTTGTCGAACTCCTTGAAATGTTCGGTAGTAACATAGAACTTAGGCCACACCGAAATCATCATACGCCCATGCATAGCATGAATGGAATCGACCATTGCTTTGGGATCCGGAAAGCGCGCCTTATCAAACTCATGACTTCCCCAAGCATTTTCCGGCCAGTGATTCCAATCCAGTACGACATTATCCACCGGGATTTTACGATCACGGAAACCTTTCAGTGCACCCAACATTTCATCTTGTGTATTATACTTCTCCCGACTTTGCCAGAAACCCATTGCCCATTTCGGCATAACAGGTGACTTTCCGGTCAGAGTCCGATAGCCACTGATTACTTCATCCATATCCTCACCAACCACAAAATAATAATCAAGCTGCTTTGCCATCTCGCTCCACCATGACTGTTTCCCCTGTTCTGCCGGATCTACAGGAGTCAATGCCCGCAGCCCGCAATAAGACTGCCCGCCATCAGGCTGCCATTCGATTTTCAACGGTACACGTTTCCCTGCTTCCAGATGAACAGCAAACTTATAGCTATTAGGATTCCATGCAGTCCGCCAACGTTCCGGCACCACCGGTTCATTATTCAAATAGACCTTGACATATCCGGCGTAATAAAGAATAAACTTAAATTCTCCTGTTTGAGCAGGTTCTATCTCGCCTTCATAAGTGACCTTAGCCCCCATTAACGGCAATTTCTCCGGAAGATTCTGAATCGTTTTCAGATTCTCAAAATAAATGGAGTCTTCCCGGCGAACCAACGTCTCTCCTTTTTTAGGCACGTAAGTACCGGTAAGCGCACCTTCCCGGCCTGTCTTATCATAAAGCTTAAAGACCCGGTTCAATTGGGAGTAGTCATTCGGATTACCGAAACGGCACAATGAATAGCTATCCAGCAGTACACCATAATTCTTATTTGAAACAACGAATGGAACAGAGACTTTCGTATTGTATTGGAACAGTTCTTCGTTCTTACCCTTATAATTAAATTCATCCGCCTGATGCTGCCCCAATCCGTAGAACGCTTCATCTTCAGGAGATTCAAAAACCTGACAGATCGTATATCCCTTTGTTCCTTCTACTTCGATTGGAGTAAACTTCTTTCCTCCTCCCCTGTTTTCCTGCAGGATTAACTTTCCGTCTTTATCCGCAAACCACACCTCTCCGGTACTGGCCAGTACGGACGCTTTCACTTCTTCTGTAGACACTGTAATCGTATCGCCATTCTGCATGACGGCAAATGGGATTTGTTTTTCCTGCGGAACAACAATCAAACTTTGCGGATCGGCAAACTTGCTGTCGGCAGTAGCAGAAACATGGATCAATTTATCTCCCATCACTTGCAGACGAACCAGTCGGGGACCTCCCGTTACTTCCTGTTGTACTTTAACTATCACGCTATCGCCTGTCTCCTCATAGACCTTATTGGCACATGCTCCGAAAAGAAGTCCCGGCAACAGGCAACAGAAAATGTTTTTCATATTCATAATCATACCTACCTTTAGGGTTCAACAATATATTTTCTCATATCGCAAAAGTAAGTACTATAAATGAAAAGTTCCCCTTCTAATGTTTTATAGAAGGGGAACTTTTAAACAGTGACCGGACGATATGTTTTTTTCAGAGGTATCATTTGTTATTTCCCTTCTTTTTCCTGGTAAACAGAGGGCAAAACACCAAATTCATCCTTGAAATATTTACTGAAATACTTCGGGTTGTTAAAACCACACTGATAGGCTATCTCCGACACATTCCGCTGGCTTTCACGCAATAATTGCGCCGCCCTCTTCAAGCGGATTACACGAATAAATTCAATAGGGGTCTTACCTGTTATCTGTAATAGTTTTTTATAAAGATGCACCCTGCTCATACCCAGCTCATGGCTCAATTCCTTCACCGACAAATCGCAACGGGCAATGTTTTCCTCCACATATTTGATAGCATTCTCTACCAACTTCTCGTCCATTGAGGTGATGGCAATCTCGCTCGGTTCAGGATCAATGCGCGTCTTTATCTTGTCAGTCCGGTTTCTACCACTCAGTTCTATCAGTTTACGCATACGCAGTATCAGTATCTCCACCATGAAAGGTTTTGTCATGTAGTCGTCCGCACCGATAGTCAGTCCCTCCACCTTGTCTTCCACCGCCTGCTTAGCTGTGAGCAATATCACCGGGATGACACTGGTACGCTTGTCCGTCTTCACCAAATGGCACAACTCGTTACCGTCCATCTCGGGCATCATCACGTCACTGACGATGATATCCGGCATCAGTTCGGGTATCATCGACCAAGCCTCGCGGCCGTTGGAAGCCGACTGCACCCGGAAATACAAGTTCAGACTTTCTTTCATGAACTCAATCAAGTCTGCGTTGTCATCTACAATCACCGCCAGCGGCTTTTCCCTTTCGCTTCCGTCTTCTTCCTCACCCTCTTCCTCATCCGGAAGTTCTTCCAAGGGGATTTCTTCTTCCCTACCGGACAACAATTCCTCCCGCTTGCAGCGCTTGACAGGCAGTTCAATCAAAAACACGCTTCCCGAACCGACATTATCCACCACCCGTACCGATCCTCCGTGCAACATCACAAAATCACGCACCAAGCTCAAGCCGATACCGCTTCCCGTAGACTGATGATGATCCGACGCCTCCTGTTCCACCTGATAAAACCGTTCAAAAATCCGTTCCTTGTCTTCGTCCTTGATACCGATACCGGTATCCGAAACCTTTATCGACAGCCTGTCCGGCTTTTCCTGCTGCATCTCCAACGCCACATCCACCCGCCCTCCTTCCGGAGTAAACTTGAAAGCGTTCGACAACAAGTTCATCACAGTCTTACCTATCTTGTCTTCATCAAACAACATATTCAGTGACTCCATGCCGGCATAGAAGGTCAGATGCACATGTTTTTTCTCGGAAAGCATCAGGAAAGAAGTACAGATATTGCGTATAAATGCCACAATATCCCCTTCGGATAAAGACAGGTGCATCCCCGACATCTCGTTCTTGCGGAAATCGAGCAGCTGGTTGACCAAATTCAGCAATCGCACGGCATTACGGTGCATCAGCTGTAACTTGTTCTGCAGTTTCTCATCTGTCATCTCCTTCATCATACCCTCCAAAGGAGATATAATCAGCGTGAGCGGCGTGCGCAGCTCATGGCTGACATTCGTGAAGAAGCGGAATTTCATCTGATTCAGTTCCTCTTTCTTCTTTGCATCCTCTTCCATCTGGCGTATCTTGAACTTATTTCGTTCCCTGCGCTGCACGGAATAGAATACAAATAAAAGGATTCCAGCAAGCAAAAGTACGTAAAGAACGTAAGCCCACGGAGTCATCCAGAAAGGGGGAAGAATCACTATCTTCAAGCGGGCTTCATCGGTCCCTTTATATCCATCGCTATTGACTGCCTTCACCCTAAGGGTATACGTGCCAGGAGCCAGATTGGTATACGTCACACGGTGCATATCGGCGGTACTCGCCAGCCAGTCGTCATTAAATCCTTCCAGTTTGTAAAAGTAGCCGGTCTTTTCGGGTAACACATAATTGTCCGAAGCGAAGAATACCGTAAAAACATTCTGCTTATAATCCAAAACGATTTCTTCCGTCTCATTCAAGGCTTTCTTCAACAGCACGCGCCCCGCATATTCGCCGCCCACCTTTACATCCTCATTGAAGAGCTGGAATCCGGTGAACATTACTTTGGGAAGAGTGCGGTTGTACTTTATGTTGTCGGGATAGAAACGGTTCAACCCATACAGGCCGCCCAACACGATTTCTCCCGTATGCAGGCGCTTGAGCGAACGCTGGTTGAAATCACAGCTCTGCAACCCGTCCTTGTCGTTATAGGCATAGCAGCGAAAGACAGGATGCTCCGTCTTGCTGTCCACCTGTAAGACCACATTTATCAGTTCACCTCCCGTACTTACCCACATGTCTTTATTGTCACCTTCCGTAATGCCCAATATCGGCAGTTTTGAGAAATCCCGCTTGATAGGAACCTCGTAGAGTTCGTCCCGCTTCAGGTCGTAAACATTGAGTCCCTCGCGCGTGGCCAGCCAAAGCAATCCGCGGCTGTCTTCATACACCTGGTTGATAATCAAATGAGAAAAAAACGCCTTACCGGACTTCGTACCGGTGACGTTTGTAATCGTCCGCATATTCAAGTCTATGACAGCCAGACCCGCTGTCGTACCCACATACAGCATGTGATCGCGCCCGATGCAAAGAGAGAATACATAGTCGGATACCAGATCAGAGTTTCCGGTGGTATAGGTCGTAAAAGTTCCCGTTTCAGGGTTCAGGCATTGCAGCCCTTTGCCTAAAGTACCGATCCAGATATTGCCTTCGGCGTCTTCGGCCAATGCCCACACATTGTCGCAAGCCAGCGAATGGGTGCCTGCCTCGCCGGCACGGTAATGCACAAAACGGTTTCCATCGTAGCAGTTCAGACCTCCCCAAAAAGTTCCTGCCCACAAACGCTCCTTGCTGTCGCGCAGAAGACATACGATTACGTTACTCGAGATGGAACGGGAATCCGCCGTATGCAGAAATACTTTCCGCTCGTCCGTCAGCATATTCCAACGAATCAATCCGCCATCGTTCGTCCCCAACCAAACAATATTTCCCGGACCGTCTTCCACGCAATTGATATCGCCTACATTAGCAAAGCCGAACTTGAAGCTGCTTTCATTATAATACGACACGCCTTTCTTGTATGTTCCCGCCCATACCGTACCGGCCGCATCGGTATAGAGCGCGGTCACCGTATTGTTCGAGAGCGTGCGGTCATCATTAGGGTCGTTCATCAGCCGGAGGATCTTCCCGTTCTTTCTCACCACCTCAATGCCATCCTGATCCCGCCCTATCCAGATATTGCCATAGTTATCCTGCGAGACGGCACGCACGATACTGCTATAATTTCCGTTTCCGCCGGAACAGGTCTCCCAAGCTTTGCGGGAAAGATGGTAAACCCACATGCCTTCCACGCCATACATCCATATACGTTCATCGTGGTCTACAAATAAAGTAAACACTTCCTCCTTTTCCCTTTCCCAATGGCGAGCAATATCTTCAGTAACCCATTTCACTCCCAGCTTTTCCTTATCCAGACAAGCCAAAGTTCCGTCATAGAAAGCCAACAAGAGGCCTTCGCCGCATTCCGCCATATCGGAGACATCGGCATTTGCCAGCAAGGCACCGGTTCCCTTAACCAACACGGCACTCTTCTTTCCTTCCTCCAAACAATAGATTCCTTTTCCCGGCACTTTCACCCAGAAAGACTTTTCCTGATCGATATAGACTGCCGAAAGCTCTCCGTCTATGCCGATATTCTCCATCCAATTTTTCATATTACGGTCGAAAGTGTCGGAATCCGAGCGATAAATGGCATAGCCCGCTCCCGTGCGCAGCCACAGATTTCCGGATGCATCTTCCTGAATGTCTTCAATGTAATTGTCCGGCAGAGAAGTCTCGTCATCTTTCTGGCTACGGTAGACACGGATATCGTAACCGTCATACCGGTTCAATCCGGACGCCGTGCCAAACCACATGAATCCGTGTGAATCCTTATAGATGGCATTGACCTGATTATTGGAAAGGCCGTCCTTTACTTCCAGATGCTTGAACATATAATCGTGTGGAGAAACCTTCAAGCATACCGACCAGACGCACAAAATAAACAGTAATAATTTTTTCATATTATTTAGAGATAAGCAAAGTCTCATTTATTGCAAAAAAAAGAAAAAGCTCACAGAAAAACAAGAAAATCCGAAGCTTTTATCAGGTGCCTCTTGATTTATTTATTCCCTAAACATCAAGAAACACGGAGAAGCATATACCTTGCAGATAAGCTTCTCCGAAACCAATCAAAAATATTCAATAAGCTTATATCTCTAAAGACTTACATCCAAAAACTTATCAAAATATTTTATGCTGTTGTCAATTCCACCATCAGAAAGGATAATTGCCGGCTGCAGCTCCCTTCATGATACCTTCAATGGCATAATCTTCTTTTGCTGCCCCGGTAGTACGGTTGATGTCACCGCCCGTCTCCCAGTAGAAGGGCAGGCAACCATGGGCTTTTGCTTCCCGGGTAACCACTTCGTTCCAGTAAGCACGGCTCTTGTTGTGCATTTCCTGATTCTCGCTCACGGTACGCTTCATGGCACTGTACTCGCCCAAAACGGCAGGATAGCCCTGGTCTACAAAGTGCGCCTTTATCTTGGCAAGCTGTTCTTTCACATACTCCTCTTCGCCCCATGTAGCGTTGTGTTCCGACCCGGTCACCGTGTTGTCCTTGCCCCAGTACCAGAATGTCTTACCCCAGTCGGCGTCCTCTTCCATCAAGCAGAAGTTATACGGCTCGTAGAAGTGAAACTCCACCATCAAGCGATTCTCCACCACATCCGTCGGCATGGCATAGACTCCTGCCACGGCATCGCTTATTCTGGTAGCCGGAGCCTGTACTATCAGGCAGCGGGTGGCGTTATTTCCACCGGTGGCACGAACGGCATCCACAAATGCCTGTTCATATTTCATAATGGTGCGAATGTCTTCCACATTCTTAAATTCGTTATTCGTACTGCTGGTTTCATTCATGCCCAACTCGTTGCTTCCGGCAAAGAGCAGGTGCTCGTCGTAATCGTTCAACTTGGTGGCAATCTGCGTCCACAGGGTTTTCTGCTTGGTATTCAGCGCCTCGCTGTAACCGCCCAAGATATGGTCTTCCAGCCAACCGCCGTCCCAGTGGATGTTAAGAATGGCATACATATCGTTTGCCACGCAATAGCCTACCACTTCGCTGACACGGTTCAGCCATGCGACATCTATCTGATTTGTCGTTTCATTAGAGAGATGGGAATTCCAAGCACAAGGAATGCGCACGGCGTTGAAGCCCAACGCTTTCAGCCCCTTGATGTAAGCCTCACTTATCTGCGGATTTCCCCAGCTGGTCTCGCCTCCGGTAGCCTCCAACGTATTGCCAATATTGACGCCTGCAAAAATCTTTGCCGCCAAGGTTTTGGCATCGCTTTCCATGGAACCCGCCGGAATCTCCGGTTCTACTGCAATTTTGGGACTCTGTTTAATCAATACCCGCGCCAACGCAATGTTGTCGCTTTTGACAGTAACTTTCGCTTCGCGCGGTGAGGTTTCGGCATTAGCAGCCATCGTAGCATAATAGCTTATACCGTTTTCCGCCTTTTCCGAGATTACACACCAAGAAACGTCACTACTAACGGTAACGGCGGCATCGGCAGTAAGCAACAGGATTTCTTCCCGGCCTTCCACCGGAACATCGACTGTACCGGCAACAATATGTACGGCAGGAGTGATCGGACTGCTTTCGTCATCGGAACACGCGATGAGCATACAAAAGAAAAGGAATGCTGGAAATACAGCAACAAAACTGAAATGTTTAATAGTATTCATCATTTTACTTAAACTTATGGTTAATCTTTGATGTCAAAAGTAATGAAAAGCAACGAGAATCAGGTTATCAGATGTTGCTCGAAGGGGTATCATTTGTTTCTTACCGGGATCAAAAAGTAATCTATGGCGGACATACGCCCGTTCCAGGGTCCTTTTAGCTTGCAAAAAAGGGAAATATGCATTATTTTTGTATAGATGCCTGCGGGCACAAAACAAGCTAATAACCATTTAAAACATTTATGTACCGATGAAAAAATGTATACTACTCTTCGGACTGGTTTTCCATCTCTCCTGTTTCGCCCAAAACGGACAAGGCTATCAAAACCCCATCATCCCCGGCTTTCATCCCGATCCCAGCATTTGCCGGGTGGCGGACGATTACTATCTGGTAAACAGTAGTTTCCAGTACTTCCCCGGCGTACCGCTGTTCCACAGCCGCGACCTTGTGAACTGGGAGCAGATAGGCCACTGCCTGACACGTCCCTCACAACTGCCGCTTCATTCCTCCAGTGCCTGGGGCGGCATCTATGCACCCACCATTCGCTACAACGACGGCACGTTCTACATGATTACCACGAACGTGTCCGATAAAGGAAACTTCATTGTCCACACCACCGACCCACGCGGCGAGTGGTCCGAACCTGTCTGGCTGAAGCAAGGCGGCATCGATCCCTCCCTCTACTTCGAGGACGGTAAATGCTACTTGGTGAGCAATCCCGATGTCGGCATCTGGCTTTGCGAGATAAATCCCCTGACCGGAGAGCAACTGACGGAATCCAAACGCATCTGGAACGGTACAGGCGGACGGCATCCCGAAGGGCCACACATCTACAAGAAAGACGGCTGGTATTACCTACTGATTTCGGAAGGCGGCACGGAATACGGGCACAAAGTGACCATTGCCCGCAGCCAAAGCATCGATGGCCCGTATGAAAGCAACCCCGCCAACCCTATCCTAACCCACATCAACAAGAATGCCCAGAACAGTCCGATTCAAGGTACCGGCCATGCCGACCTCGTGCAAGCCTCCGACGGAAACTGGTGGATGGTCTGTCTTGCTTTCCGTCCGCAAACCGGCTCCCATCACCTGTTGGGACGGGAAACTTTCCTCGCTCCCGTCCGCTGGGATCAAAATGCCTGGCCGGTGGTGAACGGAGACGGCACCATAGCCCTGCAAATGAACGTACCCACCCTGCCCCTGCAACCTTTTGACGAGAAGCCCACCCGCACGGAGTTTAAAGACGGAAAACTGGGAAATGAATGGGTACACATTCGCAATCCACACCCGGAGAACTATACTTTCGCTTCCGGTAAACTACGCCTGAAAGCTACTTCCGTCAATCTGGACAACAACACGGAAAGCCCCACTTTCATAGGTCGCCGGCAAGAGCACATCGGCTTCTGCGCCACCACTTCCATGCAGTTGCAGAAAGCCACGGCAGGTGATGAAGCCGGACTGACGGTCTATATGTTCGAACCTGCCCACTACGACCTCTTCGTGAAGCAACTTGCCGACGGGAAGCAGGCCGTGACGCTCCGCTACCGCTTGGGAATGTTGTCACACACAGAGAAAGAAGTCATTCTGCCACGGAACAAGAAAGTACAACTACGGGTGAAAGGCAGCAGCGAGTTATACACCTTCGAATATGCCACCGACGGAAAACATTTCCAAGAATTGGGCAAGATGAACACCCATTACATCAGCACAGAGACAGCAGGCGGATTCACAGGAATCATGTTGGGCCTGTATACCACAACCAAAGACGACGCGTCTGGAGCATATGCTGATTTTGAATACTTCGACTATGCGAAATAAGGCATCAAAAGCCACGTCTTGAAACTGTGACAAAAAACAAAATCCGGGATGCTTGGAGGCATCCCGGATTTTTTCTATTATCCGTAGATCCGACAGCCGGTATGTACGGCTACCATTGGGGAACGGCAAACAAGCTGTGAAGGGTGAACTTCACTTTGATAGAGCTATTGAAACCAAGTTCCTTGATGACATCACCCTCTGGCGTACCGAAAGCACAACCAATATCCTTCGTCTTACCATAGCAGTTCCAGAGTTCCAGACGATAGTTGTTGCCGTCATTAGAATCGACCACTTTCGTTGCGTCATAGCCCGTCACTTCAGCGTCGTCTAAATAGAGATTATCCAACTCGGCATGCATTTTCGGAAAATACCGGAAGATATCGTCCACTTGCACGAACGTCATGATAGCGCCTGCGGCATGGTTGGCGGACTCATACTTGATGTCGAAAATAGGATTCTCAATGGAGTATTGAAAGTTTTCATACTTCACGTTGAACGTAGCACCCTGGTTATAAGCCCAATCACCACCCCAATCCGGATTAATAGTGACGAAATTCGGGGTATAAGCCCTTGCCACTTCGACACCGGTAATGATTGTACAGGTAATCTCCAGATTGCCTTCGAAGTTGAAAGCCGGATCGGAACCTATATTCTGCGAATCACTGAAAGCGCTGTTCAGCACCTTGTCGCCAGCGGCGCCCTTCCCCCAAATATTGAACAATTCAATACGGTAATTACCATTATTCTCAATATCTCCATAGAAAAAATTGTTGGCATTGAACTGAATGGCATTGCCGTCGCATTTCATCTCATCGATACGGACAAACACGTTGGGGTATTTTGAAGCCAATCCTTGAAAGTCGAGCGCAAATACCATAGCGCCGCTGCAGGCCCCTTCGTATGTAAAGGTATGCTGACCGTCCAACTTGGTAGGGTCAATCTGCCTGACAACGGTTCCCCATGTTCCCTTCCAATCACTTCCCACACAGAGTAGCGATACAGGAATCATCGCGTCCGCCTCAGCCTTGCGCTGGCTGTAATAGTTTACAGAGTATGCATAATCGTCACCATTGGGCAGGGCTATCTGCAAGCCGTCACTTGTCAAAGTCAATATATTCAACTTACCACTCTTTCCGGCTACCCAAGTGTTGGCACAAAGCACATCGATGTCAATGTCAATCACCTTGTTGGCCTCATCAATGGTATATTTGCCGGTTTCGTCAGTGGGAACACCTTCCTCAGTCACACGGTGAATGTTCACTGTTCCGTCTTCAAAGAACTCCATGTAACCATAATCCTTGCCGTAAGTATAACCTATCCATTCATTATTCGTACCCATTTCCCAGTGAATCTGCTGCTCGATATTGGGTTGTCCGTTGGATACGGTAGCCCAGCTATCCGTATCGCCCCATTGAGTGAACGGGCCTTCAAACACATGTTGCTTGCCGTCCTGCCCGTTATCAATATACCATTTGCCATAAAGCAACGTTTTGTCGAATCTCACATTCTTAGCCGTAGATACCGGACGGACAGCAAGTGCCTGATAAACCGGAGTCGTGGTACGCCTGCCGGCACCCGCATTGAAGTGGTAGCTCATGGCAAACCGAGAATCGGAACTATTGATGGAACCGGACAGGTAATAGCCTTCCGTACCTACTCCCTCCGCAACCGCCTGCGTGCGCGAACCTGCCGCCGGCAAGAAGATGGAGTTTCCATTGGGACCGGTTAGTTTATAGCCGGACACACCGTCTACTTCCGTCCATTCTTTGGAACAGAGAGTGAAGAGTTCTTCAAATTCCGCAATGGTAGGCATCGTTACTTTTCCTTCAAACGCCTTGTATGCCACGTCGAGAGCAGTCTTGTAAACGTCAGCGGAAGCATATTGTGCCGGGTCAAGACTAGTATTGAATCCGGTCATATCACCGAAGCCGAACAAACCTCCAATTTCAGATTCGGAAGAGGCGCCCACATTGTATTTTGCCCATTTGGTGGAAAGGCCGAGATCGACCAAATCGTTATCGAGGTCAAACGTCTGGGTATCTGTCGTGAAGGACTTCACATTGCCATAGACTAATCCGGCACCGAGATCCAGATAAGCCACATAATAATAGGTAGTGCCGGGCATCAAACCTTCCACCTCTACCGTATAGCTGTCTTTGGGAACAGTGGCGACACGCACGCCGGCACGGACATTTTCTGTACCTGCCACACCCGACACCATAATACCGCTTTCCGCATCTGCGGGGAAATCGGCAAGCGAACCGGCAAGCGTAATCCTGTTAGCACCCGCATGGGTGGCATCACCCGTAGTGGCGCGAGCATTGGTCAGCACCAAGCTTCTCACCTCACCGGTGTAGGTAACCTTACCCTGCAGGGTGACATAAGCCTGATAATAGATGGTCTGGTTGACACTGCCCGCTACGGTGGCGGAGAAATTTTCCCCACCCGTAGCCGTCACTTTTTCCGTCAACGCATCGGCATCCTCACCATAGTTAAAACCAGTGGTGTATGCGCTCGAAGCCTGTCCTCCAAGCCCTGATACCGTTCCATGCAGAGTGGCCGAAGTGGCTGTCACGTCTGCCGATCCCGTCACTACCGAGTTGTCGGTGAGCAACGGCTGTGTACTTATGGCATAATCGTCATCACTGCATCCCGCCATAAAAACGCCCGTGACGAGAGCCATTATTCCGAATAATATCTTGTTTTTCATTCTACTCATTCATTTATGTAATTACTCAATAAACATGGAAACAATTTCTACCTGAACGTTGGGGCTTCCGTCCTCCAAAGTTTCCACCGTGGCATTACCCTTGTTCTGGATGCCGATGATGAGGCAGCTTGTCCCGTCATAAGTCACCGTCGCACCGGTAGTATTGGTCACAGTCACTGTCTGGGTCGCACCCGGAGCCATATCAAAGTTGACGGCATGTTCCAGCTCATAGCAAGCGTCTTCCCACGTGTTTCCGATATTATTGTCCAAAATGACCGTCTTGGGAGCCGCTCCTACATTCCAGGTGATACCGCCAAGCACCTTATACTGGATGGTGAGCTTCTGATTCTTCTTGAGTTTCATCTTGGTAATGTCGACAGGCCACTCCACGTCTGAAACCCACGGGTTGTAGAACTGGATGCGCAGGCGTTCGGGATTGCCGTCACCGAAGATGACCTGTAACTTACTGTTGTCCACTTTCACCTCCGTAGGTCCGGCTGTTCCCGAAGATACCTTCTTGTAAAGCAGGTTAGCTACGAGGTAAGTGTTCACCACTCCGTTCTCGTCCACCGATTCGGGAATGCCGAGAGTCAGTGTTTCGCCAGCCTCTACGCCCAATACATGGAAAGAAGTGCCCTTCACCAGGACAGTACGCTGGTCGCTTGAAGCGGTAAGGAAGGTGATTTCCCTGTCAAAGGTCATCATGTTGCCGGCTATGGTCACATTGCCGCTCACGTCTCCGCATTCGTACTTGTACGTGCCGTCAGAGGCTTTGCTCAAAATCAGTTCGAAGTCTTCCGTCCCGTCGCCCGGGGCAGGTGCCCACGTGGAGTTGTAAGATCCGCCTGTCACGCTTTCCCATTTGGCAACATCGGGCGAGCCGTTCCACCACAACCAGTCGTAGGGAGCTTCCGTATCAAGATTGAAGGTCATCTGCTGGCCTACGTAAGACACACCATCGATTTCAGTCGTGAAAAGGTCTGTCAGCAAATTGTCGAATACCGGCAATACGGGTTCCACCTTATTTATCTGCCCGCTTTCTTCCTTCGGAATGCACTCACCTGCAGTTTCAATCACTTCTTTGGAAACGAAGTTCCATACGATGTACCAGTTACCTTCATCATTGGTACGCTTGGTCACCAATTGCAGGATGTAAGGAGTAAGTTCGACAATCTGAATATCCTGCGTATAGTTGGAGCAAACGGCATCGAAGCCTGCGTTGTGCATGGAATAGCAGTCGGTGAACGAGATGAGGGGCTTGGTCTTGTCGGTAAGATTCATGTTGAATTTCCCCGTCATGTTCGAACCGGTGCTGGCCCCTTTCGTGCCGTTCTCACCACGGTACATGGTAGCCACACAACCACCGGAAGCATCCATGCTAAAGATCATATACGAATCCATGTAAGGATCGGTAGCTGAAATCAGCCAGTCCTGAAAACCGGGGTCCCAGTTGGGTTTCCAGTTGCCCGTACCGAAGACGATATCCTTATAAACGGCATCAGCCTCTTCCTGTTCGGTATAACCGGCACCGTCACCGTCCGGGTCGAAAGGCGACAGGTACATCACCGGACCGGAGCACTGCCCGATACCGTAGTTACCATCACAAGGATACCACTTCTTGCTGATACCGGCAGCCAATGTTTCAGCATCGGGAAGAGCATCGCCCGTCTTGAAATTCTCGTCTGCCAGCAGGAACCACTTCTCATCACCCAACAGCGAGAAGTCGTTCTGCTCCAACGTGAAAGAATAAGGCTCGCCATAAACAATGCCACCGGGAGTTTCAGCTCCGAAAGTCACCTCATAAGTACCCGAGAAAGGCAATTCGATAGTGAGGTCGCTCTCCTGAGATCGTCCTTGTGGAGTAACCCACAACGGGGTGCAACCGGAGATGTTCGATTTGAGATGTACCTGATTTCCCGAAATGGTGACCGTATAGGCCGTGCCCTGCACCAAATCGCCGGATACGTAGGTCTTTCCACCCATATCGTATTTATCAGGCGTACATGCCGACAGCATCAGTATCAAGCCGGCAATGAGCGAATATATATAACGATTCAATTTCATATCTTACTAATTTTAATGTTTTTCATCAATAGCCCGGACCTTCCCGGATTTACCAACCCGGATTCTGCGTAAGCTTGTTGCCCGAAAGCGTGATTTGCGTACTCGGAATCTGCATCAGTCCTTTCTTGGCGGTGAAGTTGCTCTCGGAGAAAGAAGTAGTAGTCTCGTTGCCACCGGTCATTACCTTAGCGCCGTTCTGTGCGGCGGCAATGGCTCGTGCAGCATAGGCGCCCTCTTTCTCATAGCGCATCAGGTCCCAATAGTGCACGCCCTCGAAGGCCAACTCAATGGCACGTTCGTTGCGAATATTCTCGATGCTGTAAGGCAAGGATTCACCGGGATATACACGCTGGTGCACCAGATTCAGCCCCCTGTTGTTCCCGTTAAGTTCGGAGTGCATCAGCAACACGTCGGCATAACGCATGATGGTGTAGTCCTGATAGTAAGTGATGTTCATGTGTTTCTCGCCCAATTCGAATCCTACCTCTTGACGTGTTCCGTCGGCAAAGCACATCGGCGCATACTTGCGGGTGTAATAGCCGGTGTATTCATAAGAGTCGGCAATGTCGGCATTGAAACCGGCTTCGCTGCAACTCCATACGCAGGCGCTGAAACGCGGGTCTTTGGAATATTGCTCCACAAAGGCGGGAGTTACCGGGCAGCCTCCCCAGCCGCTGGCAATGCATACACCCGTTGCGCTTCGGTTACGCGGACCTAAATAAACGGAGAAGGTATTGCCGTCTCCATTGCCGTTATAGTCAGAAGTGCTGTTCATCTTCAGATTGAGCACAATTTCCTTGGAGAGATTGCCCTGACCGGCCTGCCAGGTAGAACCGTCGTACCATTTGCCTGCATACGTGGTTTTCCAAGCATACGTGTCGCCGCTTGAAGCATCGGCAGTGCAAGCCGGCATCCAAAAGTCGGCATAGCTGCTTTCCAGTTCGTAACCGCCGTTATCTACCACATCGTTGATGGCCGCCACCGCTTCCGCTTTCGTGCAGGCGGGATGTTCTTCGCCATAGTAACCGGTATAATAAAGATAGGCGCGAGCCATCAGCGCTTCAGCGGCATACTTGGTGATGCGGCCGTCGTTGGTGTTACGGTTCGCCAACGGATAGGCATCGGCAGGAATATGCCCGGCGCCATACTTGAAGTCGTCGAAGATAAGCTGATAGACATCTTTTGCCGGAGAACGGGGAATGTTCTCCTCGGACGGAACGGTAAGCAAAGGCACGTCACCGAACAGACGGGCGAGATCGAAATAAAGGATGCCGCGAAGAGTGCGGGCCTCACCGATGACACGTCCTTGCGCACCGGTGTCGCCACCCCAGTCGATGTTGTCCTCCTGCGTGATAAGTTGGTTGCAGCGGAATATCGCCTTGTAATAGTTTATCCAGTCCGTATTGAAAAGGTCGTTGTAAGAAGGAGCAATTCCCAAGTCGAACTGGTCTATCACATTGTTGTTCTTGGCATCGGAAAGGCCGAGACCGGCAAAAGCCTGTTCGGAAGCGAATTCCGCCACCAGATACATGCCCACCCCTTCATCGGAGACAGTGCGCTGCCAGCCATCGTAGCAACCCACCAATGCCATTTCGGCCGATTCGAGGTTGCTGTAAGCGGTTTCCGTATTCAAGGTCACCTTTGAGGAAGTCTCAAAGAAATCGTCGCACGAGGTGAAGACCGCAGCCGACAGTGCGAGTACCCCCATGACTAATATCTGTTTGTTCATATTACTTTTCTTTTTCATGGTTTAAAACGCAAGATTAATACCTACAATAAAAGTGCGCGGATGCGGATAGTAACCCATATCTACGCCCGACACCCAGGTCTCGTTGTTATTGCCGTCCGTACCGTTGAACGAACCTATTTCAGGGTCCATACCGTCATACTTGGTCAGCGTGAAAAGGTTCTGAGCCTGTACATAGAGCCGCAGTTTGGAAATGCCTTTCCAAGAGATAAGGCGTTTGAAGTCGTAACCCAACGTGATGTTCTGCAGGCGGATGTAGTCGCCGTCCTGCAAGTAAAGGTCGGAGAATTGCCAGTTGCCCGCATCGTTGTAAGTCACACGGGGAATATAGTTGCTGGTTCCTTCACCCGTCCAGCGGTTCAGAATCCGGCGGCTGTAGTTGGCTTGCGCGGAATTCGGGTCGCGATACGACTGGGCGATTTGGAAGCCTGCGGCGCCCGTTGCATTCAAACTGAGGTCGAAGCCCTTATAACCCAGGTTGAGATTAAGGCCGAATACATATTTGGGAAGCCCGTTGCCCAAATCCACCTTGTCTTTGGCATCAATGGAGCCGTCGTGGTTCACGTCCACATACTTCACGTCACCCGGCTGCACACTGCTCTGATAAACTCCGTTCCCCGCTGCAATCCAATCGTTGATTTCTTTCGTGTTCTGGAAAATGCCCGCCGTCTTGAATCCCCAGAAGTAACCGATGGCATGACCGTTCTCGGCACGATAGAATTCTTCGGCATTGCTGTATATCTGATTGATGGCGCCATGGATAATGCCGTCTTCGGTAGGAATACTGCCCACTTCATTATGATTGTATGAAAAGTTAGCACCTACGTTATAAGTGAAGTCCCTGCCAATCCGGTCGTTCCAGGAAAGCCCCAGTTCGATACCCTTGTTTTTCACGTCGCCGCCATTGACGATAGGTCCGTCGGCACCTGCCGTAGCCAATACGGGAGCCTGCACCAGCCAGTCTTTGGTGTTCTTGATGTAACCGTCCGCCGTAAACGAGAGACGTCCGTTGAGGAAGCGGGCATCAATACCCACGTTATACTGTTCGGAAGTCTCCCACTTCACGTTTTCATTGGCAAGGCGGCTGGTATAGGAACCGGTGACCCAGCCTTCCTGTCCTCCGGAAGCACCGAAGTTATAATTGGTATTTGTGGTAGACACCGGAGCCAGATACTGGTAACAGTTGATATTGGCATTACCCACCTGCCCCCAGCTGGCACGCAGCTTCAGGTATTCGAGCCAGGATTTCACCGGTTTCATGAAACGCTCTTCGGAAAGCGTCCACCCGGCGGATACGGAGGGGAAGTAACCCCACCGGTTCCCTTTGGTAAATTTGGAAGAGCCATCGGCACGCACGGTGGCGTTCACCATATAACGGTCTTTCCACGTCCAGCCTGCACGGGCAAAGAAAGACAAGCCGCGGGTAGAATCGTAAGGCTTCCCTTCCACGGTCTTATTTTCCGTACCGTTGGTGTTGGCAAGATAGGCATGCTCCCAGTCATCGAAGCCGGGAATAAGGCCGGTATTGGAACCACCGGAACTGCTACCGTCATAAGAAGACAATTCACTACCTATCAAAGCATTCAGATGATGCTCGTCGCCCATGTTGAAATCATAGGCCAGTGTATTGGTCCATACCATAGACAACCCGTTGCCATTACTTTGGCTCACTTTGCTGGTAGCGACCGCACTCTGCGGGGTAAACTGGTATTCCGGCGTATAAGAGCGATAATCGGAAGCACCGTAGCTAATGCCGTAAACCGTGCGGAACCTCAAGTTTTTGACAGGTTCCACCTGCACATAGACATTGGCGTCCAACGAAGCGTTCTTACTCTGGTTGTAACGGTTCATCATCATCACTCCGTAGGGGTTGCCGTCGTTCACGTTCCAGTCGGAACTGACCGTAGAGTTGTAATTACCGTCGGCATCGTAAACAGGAGTAATAGGAGAAGCCGAGAATGCGCTGCGCAAGTTGTTATTCCAGATATTTCCCGTGTTCATGCCGCGCGTGTCTTTATAGACAAAGCCCACATGCTCACCGATTGTCACCAGTCCGTTCCACATCTTATGCTCCGAATTGACACGGAAGTTATACCGCTTATAATAAGAGACATCCGAACCTCCGATCAGACCGTCCTGACCGGTGTAACCGCCTGAAATGGCGTAAGTGGATGTCTTGGAGCCACCCGTGAAGGAGAGACTGTGGCTGGTAGTCAAAGCACCATTATCAATGGCCTGGTCAATCCAGTCGGTATCATGTACATTGCCGTTGGCATCGTAAATAGAGTTGAGTGAAGACCAATCCACCCGGGACATACCCGAATTAAGGCGGGCCTCATCCATGATGCTCATATACTCGGCGGCATTCAGCACATGGAACTTACGCCCTATCGTCTGCCAGCCGGCAAAGCCGTCATAAGAGATTTTGCAGGAACCTTCCTTACCGCTCTTGGTGGTGACTAGAACTACACCATTGGCAGCCTGCGCTCCGTAGATAGCAGCCGAAGCCGCATCTTTCAGCACGTCGATACTTTCGATGTCGGCAGGATTCAGCGTGGTAATGTCACCGCCCACGCCATCTATCAGGTAAAGAGGCTGCGAATTGCCCACCGTGCCCAGACCGCGGATAGTGACACTCATGCTGGCGCCGGGTTGTCCGGAAGTGGAAACGATGTTCACGCCCGGCGTCTGTCCTTGCAGGGCCGACAGCGGGTTGGTGGTATTCAGCTTGGCAATATCGTCACCTTTCACCTGAACCGTGGCGCCGGTCACAAGTTTCTTCTTCTGCACGCCGTACCCGATAACGACTACTTCGTCCAAAACCTCATTGTCTTCTTTCAACACCACATTGATAACGGAAGACGTACCCACCTTCACTTCTTGAGACTGATAGCCGACATAAGAGAATACCAACGTCTGCCCCTGCCCGGCACTTACCGAATAGTGACCGTCGATATCTGTGATGCTACCCGTTCCGATAACTTCTTTCACCCGCACGCTGACACCAATCAACGGCTCGTTATCCGTACCTGCCGTCACCGTTCCCGTGACGGTCTTGTTTTGAGAAGGATTAGCCTGAAGGCTATTGGTTGCAGGCACGAGCAATAGCAGCACCAATGCAACATGGCATAACCATACATACCGGTTATGCACTTTTTCCAAGAATGTTTTTCTCATTGTACATTTTTAAGTGGTTAATATCAAAGATTTATTGCGTTCCTTATTGATTGCAAAACACACCTGCAAATATAGAGACGAAACAAGAAAATAGGCTCGGGAATTGTTACTTATAACATACAAATTAGTTAATCCTCATCATGAAAATGTTATAAAAAAAGGTACAATTTGTTTCCAATCTCATTGAGATATCTTTCTAAAAGCACATTCCATCTTTTTCGGATACATCTGTTTCGTCACATTTTCCTGATTTCTGTGAGGATTCGATCAACCTCCCCAGTCTGCGGGAGCCGTCACTCCCTGATGCTCATAGAGAATAGAATGTATCTTATTGGGGCATCATATGTATTCAATTGCATTTCGCCCTTTCGAGTGACTGCAAATCTTTCTACATTTGTGGTAGATTTTAAGTCTCACTCTAAAAATATCAACTCATGAAAAGCATTAAGAAAATGGTATTAGTATCAGCCTTTGCCGGTACCTGCCTTACAACTCACGCGCAGGCTACCCCTCCCGCCATCCCAGCCGATCCGGCTATTGAAGCTAACATCCGGCAATGGCTTCAGAGAATGACCCTCGAACAGAAGATCGGTCAGATGTGTGAAATCACCATTGATGTGGTGTCTGACCTTGAAACCAGCCGTGAGAAAGGATTCTGTCTAAGCGAGGCGATGCTCGACACGGTTATCGGTAAATATAAGGTAGGCTCACTACTGAATGTCCCTCTGGGAGTAGCACAGAAGAAGGAGAAGTGGGCGGAAGCCATCAAGCAGATACAGGAGAAATCAATGAAAGAAATCGGTATCCCGTGCATCTATGGAGTAGACCAGATTCATGGAACGACCTACACGCTGGACGGAACGATGTTTCCGCAAGGCATCAACATGGGAGCCACTTTCAACCGGGAACTGACAAGGAAAAGTGCCGAAATATCTGCCTATGAAACCAAAGCAGGATGCATCCCCTGGACGTTTGCCCCCGTTGTCGATTTAGGTCGCGACCCGCGCTGGGCACGTATGTGGGAGAACTATGGAGAAGATTGTTATGTAAATACAGAAATGGGCGTGTCGGCCGTAAAGGGATTTCAGGGAGAAGACCCGAACCGCATCGGAGCATACCATGTAGCTGCCTGTATGAAGCACTATATGGGTTACGGTGTACCCGTTTCCGGGAAAGACCGTACTCCTTCTTCCATCTCACGCAGCGATATGCGTGAAAAACACTTCGCTCCTTTCCTGGCTGCCGTGCGTCATGGTGCATTGAGCGTGATGGTGAATTCTGGCGTTGACAACGGCCTGCCTTTTCATGCCAACCGTGAATTACTGACCGAATGGCTGAAAGAAGACTTGAACTGGGACGGTCTGATTGTAACAGACTGGGCGGACATAAACAATCTCTGCACACGGGATCATATTGCTGCCACCAAGAAAGAAGCCATCAAGATTGCCATCAATGCCGGAATCGACATGTCAATGGTTCCTTATGAAGTGAGTTTCTGCGATTATCTGAAAGAGTTGGTTGAAGAAGGAGAGGTATCTATGGAACGCATCGACGATGCAGTAGCCCGTGTGTTGCGTTTGAAATATCGTCTGGGATTATTCGACAATCCGTATTGGGACATTAAGAAGTATGACAAGTTCGGTTCTAAGGAATTTGCGGCCGTTGCCCTCCAGGCTGCCGAGGAATCGGAAGTGTTATTGAAGAATGACGCACATACCCTGCCGATAGCGAAAGGCAAAAAGATTCTGCTGACCGGGCCGAACGCAAACTCCATGCGTTGCCTGAACGGCGGATGGTCGTATAGCTGGCAGGGACACGTTGCCGATGATTACACGCAGGCATATCATACAATCTACGAGGCTTTGTGTGAGAAATACGGAAAAGAGAATATTATCTACGAACCGGGAGTCACCTATGCTCCTTACAAAAACGATAACTGGTGGGAAGAAAACAAACCGGAAATTGAAAAATCGGTAGCAGCGGCAGCACAGGCAGATATTATCATCGCCTGCATTGGCGAAAACTCTTATTGCGAAACTCCCGGCAACCTGACGGATCTTACCTTATCGGAAAATCAGCGCAATCTGGTAAAGGCTCTGGCCGCTACGGGTAAACCTATCGTTTTGGTTCTGAACCAGGGACGTCCGCGTATTATCAATGACATAGAGCCTTTGGCAAAAGCTGTCGTCAACATCATGCTGCCAAGCAATTACGGTGGCGATGCACTTGCTAACTTATTGGCCGGTGATGCCAACTTCAGTGGAAAAATGCCGTTTACTTATCCCCGCCTAATCAACGCTTTGGCGACTTATGACTACAAGCCTTGTGAAAATATGGGGCAAATGGGAGGTAACTACAATTATGATTCGGTGATGGATATTCAATGGCCGTTCGGCTTCGGATTAAGCTATACCAATTATAAATATAATAACCTAAAAGTAAACAAAGCGACTTTCAATGCCGATGATGAGCTGATATTCACGATTGATGTAACCAATACGGGCAAAGTTGCCGGAAAAGAAAGTGTGTTGTTATTCTCTAAAGACTTGGTGGCAAGCAGTACACCGGACAATATCCGTCTGCGGAACTTTGAAAAGATCTCTTTGAAACCGGGAGAAACAAAGACTGTTACGTTGAAACTAAAAGGAAGCGATTTGGCATTTGTCGGGTATGACGGTAAGTGGAGACTGGAAAAAGGAGATTTCAAAATCAAATGCGGTGACCAATGGATTGATATTGTATGCGATCAGACGAAAGTATGGAATACTCCGAATAAAAATACTCTTCATTAACAAGCTTCTTCTCATATATAAAAAATCACTTTTCTCTATCACCTATCACCGACGGCAATCAAATACCTTATTCATCGAAGTTCCCGGCGGTGATAGGTTGTTTTTCAACCTATCACCACATCTGTCACCTATCACCGCAAAAAACACTACTTTCATCAAATTTTTGCAAAGACAACCTGAATAGCTATGACTTAGAGAGCCATTTCTTTCTTTTCTTCACAGGAGCCATCACCAATTTAGTATGCAGTTCTTTGATTTCACATAAATCGAACCTTTCCTGTATATACACATACATGATGACCAAATGGATAAGTTCTTTATTCGGACATGAGAATTCATCTTTAGACAGCCCGTCTATCACTATATTCAATAAACAGAGAGAACACTGCAATTCAGCTTTTGACAATTGGTCTACACTTTCAATATTTGCAAAGCTAGGCCAGTTTTCTTTCATAAAACTAAGCTTGTCGACGGAGCGTTCTAAATCGTGCTTCATCAGGCAGGAACAGGAACAAGTAAGGTCACTCATAACTATCATTTTTTAATTATGTGTTCCCGTTTGCCAATAAAAAAGGCGCGGAAACTATTACTGTACTATCCTCCGACGGCTCTGGTAAGCCTACACCTGAATAATAAGCAATAGCTCCACGCCCGTTGAGATATATAACAAATATATATACAACATGGACGTGGAGACCGGTCACTTATTATCTGCAGGTGTTAAATTTACCAGATTTACGGAGCAGATAATAAAAACACTTTCTCCAATTCAAAAGTAAACGTATCTTCTCTCTGAAGACACGCTACAAATATAACTATATTTTTCAGACAATGCCACTGTTATCACAGTAAAATAGTTTAATTCTCCCTTGCCCTATATCTATCAAATAGAACAAGGCATATAAATACCTACAACAAGTAGGAATACTTTGCTTTTCTCCCTGATATAGTTTATCTTTGCTACCGATATAGTTCATTCTTCATGGCCGTGGCGAATTCCTACCACGGCCGTGAAAAGATACTACCACAGCCATGACGAGATCTCTCCACGGCCGTGGGAAACTAATGATAAAGGCACCGGAAGATAACTATCCCTATGCCTTAGTCCAAGAATAAAGGCAGGATAACTTATAAAAGCCGCTTGATAGCAAACAAACAACAGCTATATAACACCCTCCCCCTAAGTCCGAAGATGATCGATTAGCTTCGCAACAAAAAAACAATGTCCTTATAGGCTTACAACGATAAATTTAAAATACGTAGTAATGTATAAGGCGAAAACAAATTAATAATGGCAATACAATTTGAATTGTACAAGACTCCCCATCCCAAGGATGAGGAAGGTAAGGAAGTGTATCACGCACGTGTAGTCAACTTCCAACACATTGACACAGACTATCTGGCAAAAGAAATCCAGATAGCCACTTCTCTAACTGAAGGGGATGTAAAGTCTGTTCTCGAATCTCTAAGTCATTTTATGGGGGATCGTCTTCGAGAAGGACAAAGCGTCCATCTGGATGGCATCGGTTATTTCCAGATAAAGCTGAATAGTCAAGAGCCTATCACTTCGCCCAAACTAAAAGCGAATCAGATAAAACTCAAAGCCAACATCAGCTTTAAAGCGGATGCCAAACTGAAAAGGTCAGTCAGTGTTGTTCATGTGGAGCGAAGTAAACTGAAACCCCATTCGGCTGTCCTTTCAAATGACGAGATAGACAAATTGCTGACAAACTACTTCAAGAGCAACCCTGTATTAACCCGTCGCGACTTTCAAGGATTGTGCGGCTTTACCCCTACCACTGCCGCACGGCAAATCAAACGGCTGAAAGAGGAGGAGAAGAAGTTGAAGAATATCAATACTTATTATAATCCGATTTACATGCCGATGCCGGGATATTATGGCAAGGCGGAGATAAAAGAGGATGAAGCAAATACTATACAATAATAAAGTAAAGAGTATGAAAAAAGTGCCCAAGAAGGCACTACCGATCATTTTGCTGACGTCAGCAAAATGGTATTCCTGATAATAAATTCCCCCCCAAAAAATAACCTATTTTTATGGTAGAATGAGAGACACCTTGAAGCGAGGTATCTCTCATTATCTATATCACTCATTAATAAGACCTAAATTCAATTATTCTTATTAATCAAATTGATTACTACCTTCACCATCACGTCCTTTTCTTCCGTCCGGCTTTCGGCAATCATCAACGTAAGTGCCACAAGCGTATTGTTTCCAATCAACTTCGAACCATCGGATTTATATAATATACCGTTCTTCTCCAGAAACCAAAGAAACAAGAAAGCGGCAATACGCTTGTTACCGTCACTAAACGAGTGATTCTTTACGACAAGGTAGAAAAGCATCGCTGCTTTCTCTTCAACGCTCGGATAAAGTTCTTCTCCGCCAAACGTCTGATAAATGGTGTTGATAGAGCTTTTGAACGACTGATCCTTTTCATTTCCAAACAAATCACTGCTTCCGAACTTTTCCTGCAAAAGGTGAATGGCTTCCATTGCTTCTTCATAGGTGGCACGAAATTCTTCAGTAGGAGTCGTGGAGTCTACTTCCAATTGCTGGTAATCGTATTTATCCAGTGTATCCAGACCGTAAGTGTAATCGGTAATCACACGCAAGAGTCCATTGGCCTCATCCAGCGTCAATTGTTTGTGTTCGATGACGTTAGAAAGAAGGCGTACGGTGCTCTTCAAGTCTTCCAGTTGAACAGCTTTGGCTTGCTGATTAATGGCATAACCTTTAATCAAGTAGTCTTTCAGGACTTTATTGGCCCAAATACGGAATTGGGTGCCACGCATGGAATTGACCCTATAACCGACAGAAATAATCATATCAAGATTATAATAAATAATGTGACGCTTGATAGTCCGATTCCCCTCCATCTGAACTTGTGCAATTTTTGCACAAGTTGAGTCTTTCTCCAACTCTTCCGACTTATAGATGTTATTAACATGCTTCACTACGGAAGTTCTATCCGTTTGAAACAACTCCGCCATTTGAGCTTGATTGAGCCACACCGTCTCATTCTCCAACTTTACATCAATGGAAGTTTTCCCATCCTTCGTCTGATAAATGACAATTTTTCCTCTATTGTCCATAAAATGCCTCCTTATTTACGCATTGTGTCCGTCCATTACCTTCGTAGCAATGGACGGACACACAAATGTACAGCTTTCAAAAAGAAATAAAGAATATAAAGCTGCTTTTATTAGTTACTCTGAAGCGTTATAATAGAACGTGCCGGAATCTGAATGTTCTTTCCACTTTTCACTTTTCCTACCGGCAGCAAATTCTCCCCTTCTTTATCCGAAGTACGATAAACCTGCCATTGTGCATTCCCGACTTTTTCTTTATGAATAGAAAACTCTTTTTCTTCATTGGCATAGTTTATAACGACTATCACATACGTTCCATCTACGTTTTTGTAAGCAGAACACATCAATCCTTGCTGGTCGGTATCGCCATCAGGGATGAAAGCGTTTGTTTGATCGAAAGCCGAAACGGATAGCCGGACTGCTCCCGGACGGGTAAAACGGCTATAATTTCCTAAAGCCCACATCAGTTTAGAATCTTCTACTCTACCATCCAAAAGGTTATCGTCTGTTGTATACTCACGAATCAGTCCGTCTTTGTAGTCACCGCCAATGGCACGCCACCATTGCCAGCTTTCAGCTCTGGCATATACAATATCATGATGAATGATACGTGCTACATAGAGCGCTGTCTTCATTGTACGGTCGAAACCATTTCCACCACCAATTTCTTCATCATTACCCATGATGCAAGTCTCCGTTTGCCAGAAGCCAACTTGATGTTTATCTAAGGTATCCCGCAACTGGCAGCGGATATTACGCAATTCGCTTAACGGAGTCGTTGTCCAATAGCTATGACCAAGCATCAGGCGGGGAACATTCGGAGTATCTCCTAAATATGTATCTACACTATCCGGACAGAAAAAAGCTTGAATCTGATAACCCCGTTGCCAATCTGTTTCGTGAGTGCGGAACATACAGCGATAATCAGAAGATTCATTCACCAAAATCTGCGTATCCATATTCCGGCTTACAAATTCTTTGCTTAACAAACGGACAGTATGAGCTACTTCTTTGTTGGTTGCCGGACAACCTTCTTGTTTCGGTCCTACCCAATTCCAATGTCCGTCCGGTTCGTTGAAAGGACAGATGTAGTTGAACTTGATGCCATCATGTTCTTCTACTCCCTGTACTACATCTGCCAGAAAACGGACGTATTTTCCATAACAATCCGGCTTCAAATTTGCCGTACCTCCACGACCGGTATTGGTTGCCAATCCGTTCTGTGTATAATGTACGGGAGGCGAGTTCAGGAAAGCCAGGAATTTATTGACTCCCCGTTCCTTTGCCAGTTTCAGAAAATTGCGTTGTCCTTGTTGCTTGTTCCAGTCGTACGTTCCATCCGCGTTCAGAAAACACTCGGCTCGCATCCAGGGAGAAGCGATCTGACTAGCCTCCCCTTGTTCCGCACTGCCTGCACCGACATTGAAACGCCAGAGGGACAGGCCGATACCTTTCGGCTGTCCATTCGCATCATTCTCCGTACTGAACAGCCAATCGGCTACCAGGTTTTGTTTCTCTTCCGGCCAAAGTCCGATAAACTGCATACTCCAGGCATCTGAAGCACTGAAATATGCCATCGTTTGACAAGGCTTATCCGTTTCTATCTGATAACTTACATCAGGAACAGATTGAGAACATCCACCCGCCACACATACAAACAGAAAACCTAAAATCGCTACTCTCTTTTTACCTATAATCCTATTCATCTATAATCTTTCATTATTCAAATCATACAATACAATTCCGTCCTGAAACAACCTGACCATCTACCGAAATCAGGAAAGATATTATTAAGGAGTGGGTATTACTTGCTTAATGCTCCCATCTTCATTAAATTCCATACGATCTATACATACTTCACGATGAACACCGGGATCACTTTTGAGATAATTCTTATTAATGCGATGATAAATAATATACCACTTATCAGTGCCGGGAACTTGCAAAACAGCATTATGAGCAGGACCGTATATTTCCTTTTCCGGGTTTTGAATCAGTATAACAGGATTCTTAGCTACTTTAATTGGTCCCAAAGGTGAGGCTGAAGTGCCATAAGCTACATGATAATTGGGAGACCCTGTATCATCTACCGACCACATGAAATAGTAAAGTCCGTTACGGTAGAACACATAAGCAGCTTCACGATAAGCATAATCCTGCAAAGTCCCTCCTTCGGGAGTCATCACTGTAATCGTTTCCTTCTTAATGGAAACCATATCCTCATTCAGTTCCGCACCTGCCATATAGCCATTTCCCCAATACAGATAAGACTTCCCCGAAACCGGATCGGTAAACACATCCACATCTATTTGCTGACCGTTTCCGGTGGGTGAATCCGTTACAATGGGATGCCCTAAATCAACAAACGGCCCCGTAGGAGAATCGCTCGTGGCTACTCCAATCTGTTTTCCTCCACCTGCTTTCGGATTACCGCTGTAGTAAAAGAAGTATTTATATTTTCCTCCTATCAACTTCTCCTCCATACAAGGTGCCCATGCATTGCCATCCGCCCAAGGTACCTGATCTGATTTCAAATCCAGCATTGTCCCTTCATCCTTCCAATTCTTTAAGTCAACAGACGAAAAAACGGTAAAATACCAACCACCCCATCCAGGCTGTCCGTCTGTGGTGGAATAGATATAGTATTTCTTAGTCTTGTTGGAATATAAAATTTCAGGATCAGCATGGAAACCTGGTAACACAGGATTACCAGATAACGCGAAAGCAGGCAGCGTCACTGCCAACATCAAGCCGATTATAATCAAAGTTTGTTTAATAGGTACTATCATATTTTCATGAGTTGGATAAAAAGGGGAAATATCAGGTTGTGATACTCCCCCTCCGGTATTTACATTCTTGATGCTATTTATTTCAATGCTACTTTAATAGATTGACTGTAACAATATTCCGATGACTTGTCTGATTTAGCTCCGACACGGGCGTAAAGATAGGATTCATTGAGCAAGCCACTTGGAATCTCAATTTCAGCAGTGTTTTCCTGATTGAGTGAAACTGTATTACCCAACTTCAATTCTGCTTCCTTTTGTTTCTCATCCGTCAGGATACCTGTTCCCAAATAAATACCTACATTCTCCAGATTGGCATCGGCAACTACCTTATTAATAGTAAACCGTGCGGTAACCTTGTTGCCGTTTCTGGCAAAAGATACGTTTCTGACAGAGAAATACGGTGTCACTGGAATATCCTGCACAGTGTTTCCTTTCACTGTAATATAAATTGTGTCATTAGAAGGTCTTTCCCAAGGAGCATTGCCCATACGCACCAATTTATAATCACCATTGAAAAGGGACACGGAATAGCTTCCGTCCTGCGCAACATACACCGGAATAGAGCCATGCAAAGCATAACCATCCTGGAATAAAGCAAACTCTGAACTTCCACTTCTAACCCCTACTGCTTCACCGTCATAAATTGCTCTTCCGGTCAATGTAGCCTTAGGTTCCTCAAAGTTGTCGTAGCTGCAGCTGCTTACTGCCAACAAACAACATATCATAATAAAGAAAGGTATAATCTTTTTCATAATCTCTTATTTTTATTGGAATGGATTCTTCACAATCGTCGGATTGTTATTAATTACATCATCAGCAATGAATGAATAATAGTTAGACTGCTGGAAGGTTCTTGCCACCTTGAAACGTTCGGATTTTGTCTTTACAAAAATGTACTTGTCCTGATCCGATGTTCCCGGTTTTGGTTTAGCAATACGATAAGGATATAAACCGTAAACGATCGCTTTATCGTTATCTGTATTTCCGTTCCAGGTGATATCAGCTATTCTCCATCGTTTCATATCAAAATAACGGTGATCTTCGAAAGCCAGTTCCACACGACGTTCGTTCTGAATCTTTTCTATTGTCAGGCTTGTCAGGCTGTTGGCCGGGAAACCGGCACGCTGACGCAAGCGGTTGATGTAGGGTAAAGCTGTCGGCTCGTCATTCAATTCGAAAGCAGCTTCGGCAGCATTCAAATAGATTTCACCCAGACGGAACCAAGGCCACCAGTTTTCAGCGTAGTTACGGAGAGTATAACCGGATGCCTCACTGATAAACTTACGGGTATAAAATCCGGTATTGCTCACGTTAGGACTATTAGTCTGGGGACCATCCTGGCCGACAAAAGTTTTATTATCGTCATAAGCACTTCCCAATTTCGAATCTGTCAGTAAATCATAAGAACCCGTTTTATCATTCCATACCGCTACTCCTGCCTGAATATCTACATCCTGATTTCTGAACTTTGAACCCGGATAGACAATCGTACCATACAAACGTGCATCTTTATTAGCAAAGATATCGCTCGGAGTATCATATACTACATAATCATCACCATTCTTATAATGTAAAGTACCCGAAGTTCCATCCAAATAATCAAATGCTTCTACCAATCCTAACGACGGACCGATGCAAGAAGAATTATCATTATCTTCTCTCAAAGAATGGACTACATTATCATAACCGAAGCTATGCACTTTCAAAGGATTCTTATAATCTTTCACCCAAATAGCCTCCTTATTCAGTGTCTTGTCCATAAACATCTTATAGAAGTTCACTCCTCTATCCGACTCTTTCTCATAAAGCTCATATCCGCCTTTTGTGATAATTTCTTGCGAAGCAGCCAACGACTTCCGATAATAATCGTCTGCCATATCGGCCGGAATACCCACTTCTCCGCCAGACGTTACAATATTAGGAGTTTTCAGCGCATTGTATTTGGCAATAGAACCGGCATACAACATAGCACGGCTTTCCAATGCCAATGCAGTGTAATAGTTGGCACGGCTTTGACTGCCTTTATTTCCTAGTTGCGACTTGATATCTTCACACTCACTATATACAAAATCATAGATCTCATGCTCTTTGGCGCGTGGATTACGTAAGTAAGAAGGATCTCCGCTAAAATCGTACTCCAAAGTAGTTGTAATCAATGGTACACCACCCATACGTCTTACAAGCTCAAAATAAACGTAAGCGCGGATAAAGCGAAATTCAGCTTTGAACTGCAGCTTGGCATCTGCTGAAATATCTGTTCCATATTTGTCAATATTCTCAATAGACATATTGATGTCACGTATCAATCCATAATCCCACCAACGTCCGTAGTCGTTGCCATAACGTAATTCATTACGATAATTCTGGTCCAGCGTGCCACAGTACATAGCATCATCCGTTTCGCACATACCGCCGGTATTGAAGTCACCGTGCAACTGTGGAATACGATTATATAAATTGGCTAGCTGTGATTTAATCATGTTCGGATCGTTCCATACCAACTCATTGGTAAGAATATTTTTGGGATCTCTTTCGAACCAGCTGTCGCCACAACCCGATAACATGGAAGTAAGGACGGCTCCCAACAGAACTATTTTTATAGATTTGCTTTTCATGATAGCGTTCATTTTTTAGTATGTAATATTAAATCCAAGAAGGAATGTACGTTGTTGCGGATATACCACGGCAGCTGCGGCAGTAATTTCAGGATCGACTCCAAACTTACCCACATTGTCGAACGAACACAAGTTAGAAACATTAGCATAAATACGTACCTTCTGTGCACGAATCGGTCTCAACAGTTGTGCCGGCAAGCTATAACCCACTTCCAGATTTTTGATACGGAGATAGCGTACATTGTGCAACCAGAAGTCACTATTCTTGTTGTTATAGCTGAATTCACCTTTACGGATGGCCGGATAACGTCCCGGTATCCATTCACTTTCCGGATCGTACAAGTCGGCACGGTGCCAACGGTCTTCCAATAAATAAACCGGTGAGTTTCCGTTACCATGATATGCATTAGCCAATTCATAGTTCTGTCTCCATCCTTGCATAGCACCACCGGAAAGGTCGATATTCAGGTCAATTCCCTTCCACGCCAAACCGATATTACCACCAAACGACATGATAGGCGCCCAGCCTTCCGGATAACCGATAGGACGCTCGTCCATACCATTGATAATACCGTCGCCATTCACATCTTTATAGATAAAGTCACCAGGAAGCAGTGTCCGGTTATTATTTCCATCCAGATTTACCGGATAATTACGAATTTCTTCTTCCGACTGGAACTGGCCAATTACCTGATATCCCCAATAGATACCGCCCCAACGGCCTTCCGCAGAATTGCGGTATTCATCCCAAGAGTTATTAAAACGCGGTTTGTAAGTCTCGATGCTCTTGTAACGTGAGAAAGTAAAGTTACCGCTTACGGTATAGTTCAAATCACCGATATGGTCGGTCCATGTAACCATACCTTCCGCACCGATATACGCCTGTTTGTTCAAGTTCTCATTAGGCAATTTATATCCCACTTCACTCGGAAGCAATACATCATAACGGGCAGCCGGTACACCGGTAATATCCTTGCGGAAAGCATCGGCTGTAATCTTCAAACGATTATTGAACATAGTCAGGTCAAAACCGATATTCGATGTCGTATTCTTAGTCCAGGATAAGTTAGTAATAGGCAATCCTCTCTGGTTCAGTCCGGTCACCAGTTCACCATCCAATACTGCATTACCATTATTCCACGTATAACCACTCATGTAATCGAACAGTTTTACATCCTTCTCTGTACCTGTCTGACCAATAGAAGCACGAATCTTCAAATCATCTACAACCGGTCGCAGCTTTTCAAAGAATTTCTCTTCCGAGATTCTCCAACCTACAGACACACCCGGAAAGAATCCCCAACGGTTATTAGCTGCATAGAGATAAGAGCCGTCATAACGGGCCAATAATTCAATCAGATATTTGTGGGCAAAGTCATAATTGATGCGGCCGATCCATCCGGCACGTGCTTCGTAACTCCACTCATCACCGAAACTGTTGAGTTCATCAAACTGCAATAACGGCAGATAGTCAGTAGAAGGTTCGGTACCATACGTTTTCTTAGTCCAATCATAATCGGAGGCTTCGTAACCCAAAACAGCAGAGATATTATGGTTCTTAATCTGTTTCGCATAATTCAATTGCAACTGCATATAACGCGCAGGAACACTACGATCGATTTGACTTCTCCAACGTCCTGCGGCAGGTGTTCCGTTATAAGTATCTTTCTCCTTATCATATGTATAGATGTGATAAGCATATTGATAACCGTCAAAACGACTGTTTGTGTAATTGTACGAGAACGTAGCTTTTGCAGTCAAACCGAAAGAGAAATCATATTGCGCATAAGCATTAATATTGGCATTACGAGTCAAATTATCTTTGTAACCGGCAATGTCACGACTGAAAGCAGCCGGATTGTAACCATTCTCATGTACATTATTGATATATTCCGGATTATCATTGGCATAAGGGCTTTCGATAGGCTGCATCTTGAACATAGCCAATATAGCCGAATAATAACCGTCACCACCCGGCAAACCTACGTCTTCACTCTTTTCATACTTACCACTAATCTGTGCACCTATTGTAAAACGGTCTGTTATCTTAGTATCAATATTCAACTGAAGATTGGTACGCTCATATTTAAAGTCAGGCATCATCGCATCTTGTCCAGTATGAGCTACAGAAAGATAATAGTTGGTCTTTTCAGAGCCACCTGTCACATTCGCATTGATGTGGTATTGAGGTACATTTTTTCTCATTACCATATCATAATAGTCATAGCTCTTATATCCCGGTTCGGTACCAGCTTCCCATTTAGCAAGTTCCTCGGGACTATATAATTTGCTTGGATCTTCACCTCTATTCTGTGCTGCTTCAGCCAAACCTCTTACATATTGTCCTGCATTTGCCAATTCGGGGAAACGGGTCAGATTCTGCCAACCATAGTATCCATTTACATTGATGCTTACCTTATCATTCTTTTTACCTTTCTTGGTAGTTACCAAAACTACACCATTTGATGCACGCAAACCGTAAATAGCAGCAGAAGCATCCTTCAAGACTGTGATACTCTCGATATCCTCGATATTCAGAGCATTAAACACATCGCTACCGGAAACATCCGATGCCTGCAACCAGTCACGGCTGTTCATTCCACCATAAGGAATACCGTCGATTACAAACAGGGGGCTACCCATATTACGGATTTCAAGATTGATACCTCTACCCGGACGGGCATCCACAGCACGTGTAGACACACCTGCTATCTTACCGGATAAGGCTCCCGCAGTGGTCGTAGAAACAGAACGCGTCAACGCATCAGACTTAACATCACTGATGGCTCCGGTCAGACTTTTCTTGGTTTGTGTACCATAGCCCACCACCACAACTTCATCCAAAGTTTCCGTATCTTCTTCAAGAACGATTTGAAGATGTGCCTTTTCGCCTATCTTCATCTCTTTAGTCTTATAACCGATGAACGAAATTGCCAATGTGGCATTTTTATCATCTACATTAATTGTGAAGTTACCATCGATATCGGTAATGGTTCCATTAGAAGTTCCTTTGACAGTAACATTGGCACCAATGATATCCTCTCCTCTCACATCGGCCACATGTCCTGTAACTTGTGTTTGTGCAAATGCTGCAGCTGACAGAAGCAACTGTACGACACACATGCATAAGATTCTTACATACCTCATAAATTAGAATTTAAAGATTAAACATTTTTTGTTGTTTTTTCCGATGCAAATATAGAATATTGATATAAATGAGATAAGCAAAAATCATGCAGAAGAGCTATGCAAATCGTGCAATGAACGATTTACATACTCTAAATAAAATATTTATTCTTATTTTTGAGCTGATAATTGAAACAAATAAGCACGAGTTATGAAAAAACACATTGCTTCTACTTTATTTTTATCCTTGTTGTCCATTCTTCAATTGACAGCCCAGTCTCATTCTGTAAAACGACTGGGAATAGAACAAGGATTATCCAATAATTATGTAGTCAGTATTACACAAGATAAACAAGGCTTTTTATGGTTTGCTACAGAAGAAGGACTTAATAAATTTGACGGCACCCGCTTCATTACTTATTATAAAAATGATTTGCCACATAACAATCAGGGAATCACCGGCAACGAACTCAACCGGGTGTATGCTGATTCCAAACGTCCCATCATTTGGATAGCCACTCAACGAGACGGACTAAATGCATACAATTATGACGAACAAACATTTACCGCCTACCAACATAACCCGGAAAATCCACACAGCCTGATTACCAATGATGTAACGGATATCTCTCCTTCCACCCAAAACGATGATGGTTTATGGGTCAGCACCTATTATAGAGGTATAGAATATCTAAATATTAATAATGGGCAATTCACACATTATAATAAGAGTACGGTGCCTAGTCTGCCCTCCAATCAGACATGGACAGTATTGGACGGAGGAGACAACAATTTGTATATCGGCCATGTTGGAAGCGGATTCAGTATTTTTTCTCTCAAAGACAAAAGCGTAAAGAATTTCCAGAATGAAACGGGAAATCCGGCAAGTTTGCCCGGTAATGATGTGTTTTGTATCATAAAAGATACAAACGGTAACATCTGGTTAGGAACAAATAATGGATTGGCTCTATATAATGCTGCTAATGAAAACTTTATCACATTCAGAAATAATAAGAATGACAAGTATGCTACTTTATGCAGTCGCATATTATCTATCCGGCAATTAAAAGATAATAGGCTCTGGATTGCTTCAGAGCTCAATGGTATTGCCATATTAAACCTGAAACAGGGTATGTTTCTCTCGCCAGAGGAGCTTTCTATTGAATACATACAGGAGGGTGATGATAGTCGAAGCCTCTCTAATGCAAGCGCTCGATGTATATTCCAGGATTCTTTCGACAATGTCTGGATAGGAACATGGGGAGGAGGCATCAACTTTATCAGTAGTAAACCTCCTTTATTTACCACGTTAAGTTATTCCCCGATTCCAAACAATGAAAACAGCCTGAACAACAAAGTAGCCAGCAGTCTTTGTATAGACAGACAAGGCCGGGTTTGGATCGGAACAGATGGAGGAGGTATTAATGTTTTTGAAGGAGAAAAACGTATTGCCATTTATAAAAAAGAGAGTGGAGATATTCCTTCGAATTTTATATTAGCTTCTTTACAGGATTCAAAAGGGAATTTATGGTTCGGTTCCTACCAAGGGGGAATCAGCTATTATGATAGCCGGAACAAAAGATTCCGTTCCATCTCCCTCACGGGACAATCTAATCTAGACGTACGTACGATCTATGAAGATGGCCAACATAACATTTGGGTAGGATATAGTGGAGGAATTGTTGTATTGAACCCTCTAACCATGAAGATTATCCAGCATTACAATACAGATAACAGCGAACTGCACAGTGATTTTATACGTTCTATAGCTCAAGATGAGAAAGGACGTTTTTGGATTGGAACTTTCGGAGACGGACTTGGCATATATACCCCGGACTTACAGAAAATCAAGACGTTCACTCAAAGAGATGGCTTTTGTTCTAACACCATCAATCAGATCATACAGGATAAACAAAAAAGAATGTGGATAGGAACGGGAGAAGGATTAGTTTGTTTCCTGTCGACTAATGAACTGAATTACAAAACTTACCAACGAAAAGATGGCTTAATCAATACCAATATCTGTGCAATAACAGAAGATAAAAAAGGGAATATCTGGTTTAGCAATAATAAAGGTATCAGTTGCTATGTTACGAATAAAGATTGTTTTTATAACTATGGTCACTCTGACGATGTTCCGGCAGGAAGCTTCTCAAGCGGTTGTGTAACACAAGGCAAGAATGGACAGATTTATTTCGGTTCTATCAATGGAGTATGTTGTTTCAATCCTGACATTACCATGAATGAACAACCGGCCCCAGCGGCAGTTGTCACAGAAATGAAAATACTGGGACGGTTGAGTAATCTGGAAAACAATGATATGATTATCAATCTCTCCAAAGGATCAAACGTTGAATTGAGTCATGCACAAAATAGCTTCGGAGTGAGATTCAACGTTCAAAACTATTCTCTCGTCAATCAAGTAGAGTATGTTTATATGCTGAAAGGGCTCGAAAACTCGTGGTACACCGTCAATGAAAGTAACAATGTCACTTTCCGCAACATTCCCCCGGGAAAATATGAATTCTTCATCAAAGCGCGAGTACATAATCAGGAATGGCCGGAAGAAGCCACTTCCCTGACGATCCGTATCAATCCTCCTCTCTGGTTGACGTGGTGGGCAAAACTTATCTACATCCTGGCATCTATCAGTATCATTTATCTTATCTTGCATGCTTACAAAAAGAAGTTAGATCTGGAAAGTCTTTATACTTTGGAAAAGAAGAATCATGAGCAGGAACAGGAATTAAATCAGGAACGCTTGCGTTTCTATACCAATATCACGCATGAGCTACGTACCCCTCTGACCTTAATCCTCGGTCCTCTCGAAGATATGCAGAAAGAAGCATCACTTCCTGCAAAACAAGCCCAGAAACTATCAGTTATCCATCAGAGTGCGCTACGATTGCTCAATCTGATTAATCAGATTCTGGAATTCCGAAAAACAGAAACACAAAACAAGAAATTGTGTGTCAGCAAAGGGAACATTGCCCCTCTGATTTATGAAATAGGGCTTAAATACAAAGAGTTAAATCAAAATACCAAAATTGATTTCCGGATTCAGATAGAAAAAGAAGAAATGTTTCTTTTCTTCGATAAAGAAATCATCACGATTGTTTTGGACAATCTGATTTCCAATGCTATCAAATATACGGAACAAGGGCGCGTAACACTAAGTTTGCATCAGACCATGCGTAATGAGGTAGCTTATACGGAAATTAAAGTCAGTGATACAGGGTACGGAATTTCCGCCGAGGCCCTGCCACATATTTTCGACCGCTATTATCAGGAAAGCGGTAAACATCAGGCATCCGGTACAGGTATCGGGCTGGCTTTAGTGAAGAATCTCGTCACCTTACATGAAGGGGAAATCCGTGCAGAAAGTGTCCAAAATGAGGGAAGTACGTTCTATATCAGTTTACTGACGGATAACATCTACCCCAATGCCTTACATGCAGATTCTACAGAACCGGTTCAAGAGGAGATGAATCAGAATACGGAGCTGGAATATTCACAAGAAGCGACATTAGATACCGGTAAACCAATCCTATTGATTGTAGAAGACAATGAAGAAATACAGAAATACATAGTTGAATCTTTCACCGACTCGTTCGAGGTAATCACGGCCAACAACGGAGAAGAAGGAAAACAACAAGCCCTTAGCCGTATCCCCGATATTGTAGTCAGTGACATTATGATGCCTGTGATGGACGGCATCACTTTATGCAAGCAATTAAAAGATGATGTGCGCACCAGCCATATTCCTATTATCCTGCTGACAGCCAAAGATTCTCTGCAAGATAAAGAAGAAGGATATGAAGTAGGAGCCGATTCTTATCTGACGAAACCTTTCAGTGCTTCTCTGTTACGTAGCCGAATCAATAATCTGCTTGATTCAAGGAAAAAGTTAGTAGCCCAATTCCAGGCGCAATCTACTCCGGGAAATCAAATAGATTTAAGTGAAAAGCGTATAGTAATTGCCGAAGCTTTGAGCAAATTAGATAATGAATTTATTGAAAAAATCACCCTTTTAATCGAGGAAAACCTTTCTTCAGAGAAGATTGATATTAACTATCTATCCGATAAAATGTGCATGAGCGGTTCCACTCTTTACCGGAAAATGAAAGCACTTACAGGACTCTCGACCAACGAATATATCCGGAAAGTGAAAATGGAGAATGCAGAACGTTTGCTGCTTGAAGGGAAGTTCAATATCTCTGAAATAGCCTATAAAGTAGGAATGAACAGTACGGGATATTTCCGCCAATGCTTTAAGGAAGAATTTGGTGTCTCTCCTTCAGATTACCTGAAACAAATTAAACAATCTTGAGAAAGGAAGATGTATCAGAAGTAGAATTTACTTTCATGTTGCTCTGTCATTCAGAACAATAATGAAAAATCTCTTCTGATACCTCCCAATAGGAAATTTAGCGACCTGTGGGGGAGGTCATTTCCTTAATTCTTCAACCATCGCTTTGAGCAATGATTTAGAATCATCCAGTGGCAAATCCGTGGCTAAATCCCAACTCATCATGCCTTTCAGTCCTTGCTCCATCGCATAACGGGTCTTAGTGCGGATATTGTCCTGTCCGTCAAACACATATTTCTCTCCCTTATATATTACTTCATTTTGTGCAGGCTCCGTAATCAGTCCCTCTTGTACAAAACTGAAATAAGCCTCTGTCTTCTTCGAATTATCCTTTGTCACACCATAGAAAGGAACCCCCGCCACCAGTTTCTCTTTGGGAATACCATACTTCAGTACCATCTGAATATCCGAATCATATTTCTCTACCGGAAAACGAACCGGTGAAGGACCGTAACATTGGAGTGAAATAAAATCAACGGCTTCAATGGCTTCTTTACTAATCTTATAACAAACAGGATGCAGAGATACACTAAATAGATATTGATCTCCCAGCACCTCCCGCATCTTCACGATAGCCAGGCTATAATCTTTGTATTCTTTCTCATTCTCCGCCCACTCAAAATCAAGATCAATGCCATCCAGCTTATTCTTTTCCAGTACAGTCTTTATGTTCTTTGCAAATGCCGTACGAGCAGCCTCATCAGCCACCATCGCTTTCCATTCGCCACTGGAAGCTCCCAGACGTATTTTCGCTTTTGTACCTTTTACTTTTGCACGAACCGATTTAATCAATCCTTCCCAAGTTGTCACCCCTTTTCCTTGAAATGCACGCGGATTTTCAAATGAAAGTGTTCCATCTTTATTAGGATGAACATTCAAGAAAATAAGGTCGTCACTTGCCCGCAGACTTTCAGTTGCGACACGTCCCCGATTGTAAAAATTTCCACGCACATAAGAACTCACTAAATAATCTTGTTGTGCAAATAACGATAATCCTACAAATAAAAAAAGGAAGAATACAATTTTCCTTAGCATTAACATAATGATTGATAATTAATGAATTTAGACCACAAAAATACACATAACAAACAGGAATGGATGTTCAATAATTACTATAATACTTCCAAAAATCAACATAAAGTTTTCTCAATAACAGAAAAGCAGGCTCATAGGCTGACAAGATTCTTTTTTAGTTTTTACACTTCTGATGCTAAGCATATTTGTTCCACCATAAAGATAATATTATTCAATACCTATTAATTGTGGCTTTTGAGTAAATCCCATTTCGTTAATTCTCAATATCCGTTCAAAAAAGAATTTGCTGATAAGTGATTGAGGACACTCTTTTACTCTATTATAGTTATTTAAATTCCAATGATCATTTTGAGCTCTTTCTCCTAAACTTTGCATATACCCAATAATTGAATTAGCTGCATGATTGTTTGCTACACAGTGTTCTTCTTTAAATCTTAGTGCTTTATTTGTGGCAGTGTAAATGAGGTGATAAATTTGCCCGACAGAAAATTCATTCAATAGGTCGTTTAGTACCCCATTCGTTTTATCACCTACTTTGTAGGTAATATTGAACATCGTTTCTATGTTATGCAGGAGATATTCTAGGCATTCATTTAAGGCTATTTTTCGCCATAGACAGTATGTTTCATAGCCATTCGTTTTGGGAGTAGGATTAATAAGTGAATCTATAAGCATCACCTTTTCTAATAAGCGCACTCAAGATTAAGTTGCCAATATACTTTATTTGAATAGAATGAATAGTTTCTATTTTCAAAATCTATATCAGTAAAACACTCAAAATCTGTCTCTGGGTATATTTTTATAATATTGTTTTGATAAAGCATATTTGTTATATCTTTCGACAGCACTGGAGTGGGGGCTATGGGGGTGCGAAATTGGCTGAATGGCTTAATAAAATTATATCCTTCATCAATTCCTTCTCGCAAAATAGCTCCGATATAGACTCTTTCTTCAAAAGATAATGTGTCTATATCTCTTTCTTGTTTTTGTTTGAAATAAAGTACTTCCCGGATAAACTGCTCTTTTTCTTGTTTTATTTTTCGTGCTTGTTCATCTTTCTTTTGTTGCTCTTTACGTTTTTCTTCCCTCGCTCTTTCCCTACAGGTATTGCAGGGACAATATTCATTTTCGGGTTCATGTCCACATTCCGGACAAATTAATTCTGTGTTGAAAGAAGAATAATTGCGGGACAAGTATTGAATTTGTAGCTTATGATTGCAATATAGACACACTTGTTCCGTTTCTATAGCAGGTAATATTTTTCTAAACGATGACGGTTGACAATCTATTTTATATATTTCTATTATATCCTTTATCTTAACGCCGTCATAGTAGTCTTTTATTAGTTTTTCTATTTCATCATCGGACAGATGACTTATCTGGTTGGGTTTTACATATTTCATGATAATTTTATATTTGTCGCCTTATTTTTTATTTACGGCAAATAAAATGCTTTCTTTAAGATTACGGGTGCAAAAATAAAAGAGAATGGACGAAAAATATCCGGAGATGCAGGAATTACCCGAAAAGTGCTATAATAGCTACCATACTCTTTTTAAAAGCCTTTCAAATTACTTTTCAACTCCTTATTTTCTCAAAGTATTCTCACCGTGATGAGAATTATTCCCCGCTGTACTTCCCTGATAATGTGAAAATAATCTTACCGATCATGATCAATAAGACCTTTTTGTTTTTCACAATAAAGTTGCAATATTTAGTTATAAATTCATTCCACTATATTTAAAGACGACCATACAAAGGCTTCTACCAAAACATAAATAGAAGAAAGAGTTCCATTTTCCGCAAAAAAAGCCTATCTTTGTTCCGTTAAGATAATAAATCACGCATAAGACTCATGCCAGGAGATTCATTTTGCATACAATATACTAACTGTACAGGATGTCCAAAAAATGTTGAGAATATCCTTGTATATAGAAACTTACCTAAAGGAGAGCATATCCCCAAGGATAAGTGTACGCAGAATTGCATGCTTTTTATGATAAAGGGCGAATTACTTATCAATAGCGAAGAGCATCCCGGAATAACGTTACGCGAGAGACAAATTGTTTTGCAAGCTATTGGCTCCAAAGTCGAAATACTGGCACTGACAGATGTTGAATACGTTGTCTACTGGTTCAACGAACTGCCTTTGCTCTGCGAAGAACGGTATAAGGAAATGATGGAACAGGCGGAAGCTCCTTTGACCTACACTCCACTGATTATGAGTGAAAGGCTTTACCACCTTGTCACTAGTATGCCCGAATTCCTCGCTGAAGAAAACCCTTGCAGCAAGTATATCGATTTAAAATGCAAAGAACTGGTTTTCTTGATTACCAACTTCTATCCGCTGCCCCAGCTAGGTTCATTCTTCTATCCAATCAGCACTTATACGGAAAGTTTCCACTATTTCGTCATACAGAATTACAGCAACGTGAAGAACGTAGAAGAATTTGCACATCTGGGAGGATACACGACCACTACTTTCCGCCGCCTTTTCAAAAACCTATATGGTATGCCCGTATATGAATGGATACTGGAAAAGAAACGGGAAGGAATCCTGGAAGACCTGCAACACACCAAAATGCGAATCACTGAAATCTGTAACAGATACGGATTCGACTCCCTGTCGCATTTCGCACACTTCTGTAAAGACTCTTTCGGCGATACCCCACGCGCTTTACGCAAAAAAGCAGCCAGCGGTGAGAAAATCGGAAAGGTACAATAAACAGTCCCATCCTACGAATGTGCCAATCAGTTGCACCATGCATATATACTGGCTGGCATATTGACACATTGGCGTATTGATCCATTATTAAGGAATTATTTCTTTAATTCCTTGCTCAATCAATCTATTTCCCCTATTTTTGCAGTCCGTAAGAGGTGTAAAACGTCGAAATTTTAGTTCTAACAATTAAATAATTTAAATTCAATCATTTATGTGGTTAAGTAATTCATCTGTAGGAAGGAAAGTGGTGATGAGCGTTACCGGTATCGCCCTTGTCCTGTTTCTAACATTTCACATGGCGATGAACTTGGTTGCGATCATCTCGGCTGATGGTTACAACATGATTTGTGAGTTCCTGGGAGCAAACTGGTATGCATTAGTGGCTACCGCAGGACTGGCTGCTCTTTTCGTAATTCACATTATCTACGCATTCTGGCTGACAATGCAGAATCGCAAAGCGCGTGGTAGCGAACGCTATGCAGTGACAGACAAACCGAAAACTGTAGAATGGGCATCTCAAAACATGTTGGTGCTGGGTCTTATCGTTATCGTAGGTCTTGGTTTGCACCTCTTCAACTTCTGGGCAAAAATGCAGTTGCCGGAACTGATGCACAACATGGGCATGCACGCTGATACATTGACATTGGCTTATGCTGCTAACGGTGCATATCACATTCAGCAGACTTTCTCTTGTCCGGTTTACGTAGTTCTTTACCTTGTTTGGCTGTTTGCTTTGTGGTTCCACCTGACTCACGGTTTCTGGAGTTCAATGCAATCACTGGGATGGAACAACAAAGTATGGATTGATCGTTGGAAATGTATTTCTAACATCTATTCTACAATCGTTGTACTCGGTTTCGCACTGGTAGTAGTGGTATTCTTTGTGAAAACACTTATTTGTGGTGGTGCTTGCTAAATAGTAAATTGTAAATGATTAAATTGTAAATAATATTATGATCAAGATAGATTCAAAAATTCCAGAAGGCCCGGTGGCTGAGAAATGGACCAACTATAAAGCTCACCAGAAATTGGTGAACCCCGCTAATAAACGCCGTTTGGACATCATCGTTGTGGGTACGGGTCTGGCAGGTGCTTCTGCCGCTGCTTCACTTGGTGAAATGGGTTTCAGAGTATTCAATTTCTGTATTCAGGATTCTCCCCGTCGTGCACACTCTATCGCTGCACAGGGTGGTATCAATGCTGCAAAGAATTATCAAAATGACGGTGACTCCGTTTACCGTCTGTTCTACGATACTGTAAAAGGTGGTGACTATCGTGCCCGTGAAGCTAACGTATATCGTCTGGCTGAAGTGTCTAACGCTATCATCGACCAATGTGTAGCACAAGGTGTTCCTTTCGCTCGCGAATATGGTGGTACACTGGACAACCGTTCTTTCGGTGGTGCACAGGTATCCCGTACTTTCTACGCTAAAGGCCAGACTGGTCAGCAGTTGTTGCTGGGTGCTTACTCTGCATTGAGCCGTCAGGTAAACGTAGGTACTGTAAAACTGTACACTCGTTATGAAATGCAAGACGTGGTGATCGTTGACGGACGTGCTCGCGGTATCATCGCTAAAAATCTTGTAACAGGTGAACTGGAACGCTTTGCCGCTCACGCTGTAGTTATCGCTACCGGTGGTTATGGTAATGCTTACTTCCTGTCTACCAACGCTATGGGATGTAACTGTACAGCTGCTATCTCTTGCTACCGCAAGGGTGCTGTATTCGCTAACCCTGCTTACGTTCAGATTCACCCGACCTGTATCCCGGTACACGGTGACAAGCAATCCAAACTGACTTTGATGTCTGAATCTCTCCGTAACGACGGTCGCATCTGGGTTCCGAAGAAAAAAGAAGATGCTGTGAAACTTCAGAAAGGCGAAATCAAAGGAAGTGATATTCCTGAAGAAGACCGCGACTATTACTTGGAACGCCGCTATCCGGCATTCGGTAACCTGGTTCCGCGTGACGTTGCCAGCCGTGCTGCTAAAGAACGTTGCGACGCAGGTTTCGGTGTAAACAACACTGGTTTAGCCGTATTCCTTGATTTCTCTGAAGCTATCAACCGCTTGGGTATCGACATCGTTCTCCAACGTTATGGTAACCTCTTCGATATGTATGAAGAAATCACTGACGTTAATCCGGGAGAACTGGCAAAAGAAATTAATGGCGTAAAATATTATAATCCGATGATGATTTATCCGGCTATCCACTATACAATGGGTGGTATCTGGGTAGACTACGAACTGCAAACCACTATCAAGGGTCTGTTCGCTATCGGTGAATGTAACTTCTCCGACCACGGTGCAAACCGCCTCGGTGCTTCTGCATTGATGCAAGGTTTGGCTGACGGTTACTTCGTATTGCCTTATACAATCCAAAATTATCTGGCAGATCAAATCACTGTTCCTCGTTTCTCTACTGATCTTCCTGAATTTGCTGAAGCAGAAAAGGCAGTTCAAGCTAAGATCGACAAGTTCATGAGCATCCAGGGTAAAGAATCTGTTGATTCTATCCACAAGAAACTGGGTCATGTTATGTGGGAATATGTAGGTATGGGACGTACGGCAGAAGGCTTGAAGAAAGGTATTGCCGAACTGAAAGAAATCCGCAAGGAATTCGAAACGAATCTGTTTATCCCCGGTTCTAAAGAAGGTATGAACGTAGAGCTTGACAAAGCAATCCGTCTGTACGACTTCATCACAATGGGTGAGCTTGTTGCTTACGATGCATTGAACCGTAACGAAAGTTGTGGTGGTCACTTCCGTGAAGAATACCAGACTGAAGAAGGAGAAGCTAAACGTGATGACGAAAACTTCTTCTATGTAGCATGCTGGGAATATCAAGGTGACGATGAAAAAGCTCCGGTGTTGTACAAAGAACCCCTGGTATACGAAGCTATCAAGGTTCAAACCCGTAACTACAAGAGCTAATCGGTGAAGTTAAACATTTAAAAGAATTAGAAGAAAATGGATAAAAATATATCATTTACACTGAAGGTATGGCGCCAAGCTGGTCCGAAGGCTAAAGGTGCTTTTGAAACCTACCAAATGAAAGATATCCCCGGCGATACTTCCTTCCTCGAAATGCTGGATATTCTGAACGAACAGCTCATCAGCGAAAGAAAAGAACCGGTAGTATTCGACCACGATTGCCGCGAAGGTATCTGCGGTATGTGTTCTCTTTACATCAATGGACACCCGCACGGTCCTGCAACAGGTGCTACTACTTGTCAGATCTATATGCGTCGTTTCCAGGATGGTGATACGATTACTGTTGAACCTTGGCGTTCGGCCGGTTTCCCTGTAATCAAAGACTTGATGGTAGACCGTACTGCTTATGACAAGATTATGCAAGCTGGTGGTTACGTGAGCGTACGTACAGGTGCTCCGCAGGATGCTAACGCTATCCTGATTCCGAAGCCTATCGCTGACGAAGCTATGGATGCTGCTTCTTGTATCGGTTGTGGTGCTTGTGTAGCTGCATGTAAGAATGGTTCTGCTATGTTGTTCGTTTCTGCAAAAGTTAGCCAGTTGAACTTGCTGCCGCAAGGTAAACCGGAAGCTTTGCGTCGTGCAAAAGCCATGTTGTCAAAGATGGATGAACTGGGATTCGGTAACTGTACAAACACTCGTGCTTGTGAGGCTGAATGTCCGAAGAACATCTCTATCAGCAACATCGCCCGCTTGAACCGTGACTTCATCATCGCAAAATTAAAAGACTAGAAATTGCTAGATTTCGAGAGCGAGAGCTTAATTTGATTAATGACAGAATCCCCTGCCGGCTAGTCCGACAGGGGATTTCTTTATATATGAATGGATCATGATTATTATTAATAATCAGTTATCATGAACGGTTTTGTCCACGCAAATTACGTGGAGAAGCGCCAAAAGATTTCTTACAGAAATTAGAGAAATGAGGTAAGGACTCAAAACCATATTTATAGCATATCTCGGAAATACTATAAGCAGAATTATTCAAGTCATCGAGAATACCCTCTTTACGGCGTGCCAGCATCCATTCATAAACTGGTTCATGAAAGACATTATTGAAAATACGACGGAATGTGCTAAGGGTATATCCTCCTAATTGGGCTAGTTCTTCTACAGTCTTTACTTTCTTATAGTTTTGGATAACAAAGTAGTGGAAACTATTGATGTACTTAGAGAGCGGATGCACCAGACTCGAGAGGTCATAATCAGAATAATAATACCCCAACACAAATGCCAACTCTTTCCGCTTGAGAGACAACAAATCCCGGCAGACTTTATTTCCTTTTAAATAAGTGATGGAACCCTGCAAAAAATATTGTAGTTCAGGAACTATCTTTATTGGGGAATAGATAAGTGGAGGTGATACATCTTTCATTATATGATTGAAACGAGAATCACAAAACAATTCCGGTTGAATAAAACGGTAATAGATGCACTCACATTCGAGCATAGCAAGCATCTCAAATGTAGAATCAATAGCTTGAAGTATAAATTCACCTTCTTTGAGCATGGTACCGGCATATTCCTTACTATTAACCAGCATTTCTCCTTTAATCAAGAAAAGAATAAAATTTTCCTCACACCTCTGAGCTGGTTTATGAAAACCACGCTGATAAATAACATGAGTAATAGCATTGCTCACTGCTTTCGGACATATTTGACAATCCCAAGTTCCTTGACAAATAGATGGCATAAGCTGGCTGTGTTTGTATTTGTTTATGCTGCCAACAAAAATATATGAAAGATTTCATATTGCCATAAAAAAAGGGAAGAAAAGTGAAAAAGAAGTTGCACGAAGAATCTAAAACATATCTAGTTTTGAAAACTGAACTAAATCTCCATATAAAAGATAAATAACCTCACAAGATCTCATACAAAGTTCTGTGTTAATAAAGAAACCCTAGCTCCTCGAAAAGAAGAGCTAGGATTTAAAATATGCTTAACCTAGAAATAATTCTCATTTATGCTAAATCATGGACAGTGCCTATTTTATCATTTAGCAGTCTCCTCTTTTTCGTCTGCAGTATTCCATTCGCTAACCTCTGTATTAAGCCCAACTTTAGCAGCACCGGCAGGTAATGTTAATACATATAGCACATTTTGACCAACTGTCCATTTGGCATCACTAGGAAGAGTTACTTTTTTAGTTCCTGAAAAGACTTCCATCGCACCCTGTTTCGTTGAATATGTTATTGATATAACCTTACCATTTACTTCTTGAGGAAATAGCATCCAAGATGCATTAGTATCAGCCAAAGAATAATAATTCTTATTTTCAACCTTATCTGCTGATTGTTTAACAGCATAACTATATGATGAAGTAGCAGCAGCAGCCAAATTCCATTCACCATTATCTGCATTAAAACTATATTTACCTGTTCCACCTTTAACATCAGCTATACTAACAGCAGTCACTGCATAAGTAAGCAAAGGATCATCAGGAATAAACGCAAAATTTATACGGGTTAGAACATGTTTAAAATCTAGGGTCAGTGTACCATCAGCAACTTTACTCGACTCTGAAGTAACATTAGTTGCATGTGCAACGACCAAATCTTTTTGATCCGCAGGAGTGCCATCAACAGTGAAAGATATTGTAGGGTAGCCAGCGTCAGGAAGAGAATAGGACGTAGGATCTGTCGTTGGGTATGCAAAGAATTGTACTTTTTTTCCTGAACTTATTGATGGCCAATAATACGTTCCTTTATCGGTAGTAGTCCAAGGTGCAGCAGCATTATCTTTCGTATATGAGATTCCATCCATGTATGCAGCTCCTAAAGCATCTGTTCCTTTATAGTCACCATCTGTAATATAAGAACTTACAGTGAACCCTAAAAAGTTATTACTATTTGTATCTGTAGCTCTTGTAGCTTTCCTTACTACTGAAGTAAAATCAATCTTTGTTTGTTGATTCGGCGCCTCAAATTCCTCATTTTGTGAGCAACTCATAATTGCTAAAGCAGCTGTTACTGCCAATAAAATTTTCTTCATAACTGTATTTTTTAAAAGTTTATAATATTGTTCTATTTTGTTTATAACATCTATTTTAAATCACAGGTAATTCAACATTATCTTCCGGTCCCCACCCATCAACATTGCCATCCATTCCTCCACCCCCATCAGGATTCGGCGGTAACTCTGGCTTATCAACCTCAATCTTATCATCAGGTGGTAACTCAATCTCCGGTGGAGGTTCCTGTTTTCCATCATCTCCAATTCCAGCATCTTCAAGTGTCTCTATTATTTCAGTAACATCAATTGCTGCTTCTTGCACCGTATTATCCGTTTTGATAAATCTCAAGATCAACTTTATATCGCCTACACCACGGGAAATTGCGCTCCTTGATTCTGATATTCGTGTCGGGACTGACATTTCCTTTGCCTGCTTGAAAGCTGTGAAATACGCCACTACCTTATTACCATCTTTCTTTACCTCAAAATAGATAGGCTGCGAGGAAGATGCTCCATAACCTTTACCAATGTGGTAACAATCAGATAGTCCGTTAATACACCCTACGATTGCTGTTACGTACTCCAAACCTTTGACCTCTACCGCAAAAGAATACTTCTTCACTACCGATTCCAGTTTCCAATCCAAAGAAAGCACCTCTTCACTCTTATCTATTTTCAGTTCATCAATATTCAGCACATACAGTGAGTCCGGTGACCAAACCATCTTTTCCGTTCCTGTAATCCCTAAACCATTGCAGTTTCCTGTATAAGCTTCTATCGTTTCATAGGACTCTTCTCCTCGGATACGTATGGACTCCGTATTATAGTTGTAAGCTACAACCGAATATCGTCCCGGAGGAACTTTCATTTCTCCACCTCGTACCGAAAGGTACCTGTCCACTTTTTTACCCTCACCATCTTTCGGATAAAATATAACCCGGATACCTTCTGGTAATTTATCTGTTACTCCATCCCAGTTTAATGAAATTTCTACCCCACTTACAGGATAATCATCCAATATATCGCGACGGCTACACCCGTTTAGCACCAGCAGCGAGGACAGAAGCACAAGAAGCATGAATCTTGCATTTCGCATAACGCCCTCCTATCTCTTTGTTGTTATCAACCATACCAAAGAAACTTTTGCTTTGGTAGGACCAATAAAGTTATAACGCCCACTATTTGTCCATACAATATCCCCCTCATAAGGAGTATATTTCTTATATTCTGTTGTCAAATACCCTATGCCAAGACTGAATTCAAGGGAGAAGTGCCGCACTAATTGCTTTGCATATCCATAAGTCACTCCAGCAGCTCCATAGTACTTACCCTGATAACCATCTCCACGTAACTGGAAATCGTATATCCCACCTTCAGCATAAAGTCCAATAAAATGTCCGGTCAATCGGTCGCGCTTCTGCCGGTTTCCCAGCCAAAAACGTCCTTCCATGCCTCCAAAAAGGAGCTGATAGCAAAAATCGTGTTTACTATTCAACCACCACGGACATTTATATTCAGTATTCAAAGACCACCTCTTACCTATCGGAATTTCTATTTCTATATTCGGTGCCAATGCCAAATCATATAATAGATTGTTCTTTACTGCAAGCACTGTTTTGCTTTTCACCGGCTCTTCTGCCTCCGACATATCGACCTCACAGGTCTGTTTTTCTTCACTTTCTCCCACAGGCTTATCAGGTTGATTCTTCGGAAGCGCCTCTTCCTGATTCGAAACAAACAACCCGGAGACAGAAGATACCGGTTCAAAAGCCTCTCTATCTATTATCGTAGTTTCCCCGACAATCGTTATAACAGACCGCCTCAATTCCGGAAATACATTACGAACCATATATCGGTAGGCGGCTCCCCGATTTAGCTTACGCAACAGTTGCTTTCTTTTGGCGATATCATCCTTATGATAGTCAATCAACATCAGCACTTCTTCCCGGTCGGGTAAGTTGGTGTCAGATGCCACCAACCTACGAAACTCCAACCAATCCTCTCCCTTTGAACAGAAATGAATCTTATCAACATTATTAACTAATTCATATCGCCTCAAGAATTCCTTTATCGAGTTATTTCTCTTAGTAACCAAACTTTTATTATAAGACTCGTCACCATCAGGAGAAACAAAACTCACTACATTGATCGCTGTTATATATTTCGTATCCGAATTTCCGGACAACAAGGAATCCAATGTTATAATTGCCTCTTTATTAACCATATAACAAGGATTCACATTCGTTTCATTCGCATCGAAATATATCACCACCCGTCGGATTGTATCATTTGCAACAGTAAAAAATGGCACCGAAGCATACCCACTTTCTGAAAGGCTTAATAAAACCATAAGAATAGCCAATATATAGATGCCATGTTTCATTGTCGTTCGTTTCTGTTGACAAATATAGAAGTTAGAAAACAAATCAAATCATACTTTCAGAAGAAAACACAGACCCTGAAAGGTTCTGTGAAACGATTGAAACGATTTTGCAAGTTTGAGGAGTATAAAAGGCAGAAAATCATATAAAAAGAATGCACAGATTACCAATCTATCGATCGATTCTCTGTGCATTCACTAATTAAAAGCTTGCTTTCATGCAAAGCCCAGTCCAATTATGCAGCCGGGTCCGGTGCTTCCCCGTTGCCATCATCGCCCGAATCAGGGTTACCCCCATTATTCCCCCCATTACTACTTCCGTCTGTATAATCCGTTTCAATTTCCGCACGGCGGGTAATACTCATATCTTCCAGCGTATTTTTGAAGATTTTTCCCGGATAGAATAAGATCTTTCTCTGAACGATCGACTTGGATGAGACCTCCTTTTCGTCATCCGTACTCTTAGCACGGATAGTAGGAGTGAAGATACCAAACTCACCCATCTGCACGCTCTTTCCATCATCAATATCCTCCGCCATCTTATCCACCAGACCACTGACGACCAAATCTACCACCTTACGATGGACACCACAAAGCTCACTTACTTTCCGACACATCTTTGCAAAATTCACCTTACCGGAACGAACCGATTTTGCCACATACTTTTCGTTTTTGTCCTTGTCAAAACCGAACACTCTTTTTGTTACTACGTACTCTAAACCCATAATTGTTAAAGTTTAATTGGTTAAAAAAATAAAGGTTATCTGTTTGTCATTCTCTTTGTTTGAATGACTCTGCAAAGGTATATCAACCGTAAAACGTCCGGTCCCCTTTTGTCTCCTTTATGTCTCCTTTCATCGTTTCGAATCAATTATTATCGGAAGAGAATATTGCTAGTTATCAACAGGATATATCAAAGAATTATTTTTTTCATAAAATGCGTATTTTCCATGTTCAACACTCTAACTTATCAATGGATAGCCATTGAAATTCTAACAGCTAAAAGCCTTCCTGTAACTTTTACATTGAATGTCTACAAACAAAGAAGGCTGCAACCTCATCACAGATTGCAGCCTGACCTTTTTATAAAGTAACCTATAGTCTAACTCTCATAGAAATCTCACGCAAAGATATCGCTCCGCAGAATATAACCGATAACATCTCCCTTACGTACGGTAGCGCCTTGTTGTGCACATATTTCCACCACACGTCCGGTAAATCCGGTCAGAATCTTTTCATACTCTCCCCATGGAGTAGAAAGGTAGCAAAAGACTTCGTCATGCTGATATTTACGTCCGATGAATGGCGCAATGGATGGTCCCTCTACGGAAACTTCCCAAAGTACCTGCCCGTTGTCGGGAGCAATAACCGGATCTGCCTTGGCACGTTTCAATTTCTTTATATCTTCCTCGGAATAACCACTCTTTGCCATGGATGCATCCTTAGCATGTTGTAATTCATCCTCAAAACGTTTCTTGGCAACACCGGATTTATAATCGCGATACTGACGATCGTGCATAGCCAGTTCAAAAAGTTCTTCGTCATCCTCTCCATACTCCCAGCCATTCTCATCCATTTCCTTGCGATAATCATCCAAAGCATCCGGATAATTCAACTGCGGATCAGTATCGACAAACTCATATCCTTTAGACTTCGCTAATTCTATAATCTCCGGAGCAAGCGTACCCGGCAGCCGTCCACTCTTACCCAGAATCATATCCCAGGTATGGTTGTCTATCATTGTCCAGCGCTCTTCCCCTTTTACCAATTGCATAAGATTCATCAATGCAACATTCTTCACATACTGACTGAAAGGAGTCACCAAAGGAGGATAACCCAACTTAGGCCACACATATTCCACTTCGTCGAAAAGCATTACCAGCAAATCGTCAAGACTAAGTTCAGGTTCGTTCTTACTCCGTAATATCATATTGATACCGGAATGTACCCCTTTCAAATCTGCCATCATAGAACCCATCATGCCACCAGGCAAACCACATTTCAATAAAAGCGAAGACATATATTTGTTGGTAGGATCCATGAAGTAACCCAGAAAGTCATCTATGAATTCCTGCGTCATCGCACGGGCCTTCATATATGCTTTCATATTGATATCAGGAACCTGAAAACCTAAATCTTTCAACATTGCCTGTACCGAGATCACGTCCGGATGCACTTTACCCCAAGACATGGGCTCCATAGCCACATCAATAATATCCGCACCATTCTCGCAAACCTCGAGGATAGATGCCATAGACAATCCCGGTCCGCTATGACCATGATATTGTATCAATACATCCGGATGTTTTTCCTTGATAGTCCTGACCAATTGCCCCAACATACCCGGGCGACCGATACCTGCCATATCTTTCAAACATATTTCAGGTGCACCGGCCTCAATCAGTTGATCGGCAATTCGGGCATAATACTCAACGGTATGCACCGGAGAATATGTGATGCAAAGAGTCGCCTGCGGAATCATACCCGCTTCCAGAGCATATTTAATGGAGGGAATTATGTTTCTCGTCTCATTCAGTCCACAGAAGATACGGGTGATATCCACCCCTTGTGCATGCTTGACTTTATACATCAATTTACGCACATCTGCCGGAACCGGATACATACGCAATGCATTCAAACCACGATCGAGCATATGCGTTTGAATGCCCGCTTCTCTAAAAGGTGCGGTAAAAGCACGGACGGCTTTATTAGGATTTTCGCCGTACAATAGATTCACTTGCTCAAAAGCACCTCCATTCGTTTCAACTCTTGTAAAACAGCCCATCTCAACAATCAATGGAGCTATACGCACAAGCTGGTCAACCCGAGGTTGATACTTACCGGAAGATTGCCACATATCCCGATAAACAAGACTGAATTTGATTTCCTTTTTCATCATAGCCAATAATAAGTGATTTTTTCTTTGGTTAACTTCACATATACAAATATAAAGGTTTGTTTTGACATATAGTCAAAAATAATCTTTAAAAAATGGGTAAATAGAGATGTTTTACATCATAATGAAAGCAAACTATTTCCGCATACGTCTTAACAGTATAAATAACAAATCAAATTGTCTAATGTTCAGAGATATCCCCTTAAGAATCCAAAGGCTTCACGAAGTTTATTCATACTAAGGTTTGCACGAATGCAAATCGCTTTTCAAAGTCATCATTCGGTATAAAAAGGATAAGATAACCATCAGGCATAATCCATCTATCACGGAGTTTATCATATTCAAAATTACTATTGCAATAATTAATATAAAATGTTATATTAGTGGAGTCATTAAGATAAAGAATAGATTTATTACAGATATCATTTTCAAAAACACAAACTAAGACAGCATTGTCCACTACAACCTCAATGCCTTTACTTGCTTCCTCTTTAAACAAGTATTCATATATACACATCTCTTTTTTAAAAAACAATCTTTGAATGCGGCTACTTGTATTAGTGAGCACGCTTCTTCCCACATACAGCAAATTTTCAAAGTGTGAATGCAATTTAAGAGTATCCATTTCATCATTTTTTTATTGTTATTACTTTGCTAAATATTTTATGACTGATCTCTCTCATTTAAGATTCTTGATTTGCCAGACATAATTTATTCTCCAAAGTAACATATTCACATTCATATACTCACAATCATATATGATTGTATGATAAGTTTCAATTAAAATAAAGAATTACAAGAAGAAACATCTACCCATTCAAGGTTACACAAATAAAGATGAAATGAGACTGTCTTTAATAATGTAGTGATTATTAACCAAACACACAAAGATTTCGTATATTTCTCATTTCAGTACACCGAAAAAAGTTTATCTTTTCTGTATAAACGACTTTTGAGTTTCTAATAAATTCTCAAGGAGTTTATTAGAAACGGTATCCAAGTTTATTAAAAACCCGAATGTAGCTTTCAGAAGGGGATACATTGAATTTATGCAACAGAAAAGGCTGCAAATCCTATAAAAGGTTGCAGCCTCAAGCTTTTTATCGGGTCGTCTATACCCTAATCCTCATAAGGATCTCCTAGATGTTTTGTTATAATCTTATACTGTTTCATCGTCAGATAACGATGATTATACGGCATATAACCGGTCGGTACAAGTTCTTTGGTCAACGGGTTACAGTCTTTAATCCATCGGCTTAGACAACGCACTGCATTTTTACTGGTCGTACATCCGGGGAAGTACAATGCAGCTAATACAGCAAAAGATAAGATTCGTCTCATTTCGTTTTTAAAGTTTTAATTTGTCGTTTCATTGTTTCTTTCGTTATACAAATATACAACATCAAAAAGCGTTTGTCAAGTCTTTTGGGTTTTTGCCGTTAATATAAAGGATCATTTATCCATACAAAGCTGATTTTCAATTAATTAAGCCGTCATTTTATTTTTTCAATATTTGACATTAAAATTATTGCAAAGCACTTAAAATAAAGCAATATCTTTCCTTTAAAAGGAACACCCCATTGGTTTTAAAGGAACGATGCCTTGGTTTTAAACCAACGGGGCGTTCCTTTTAAACCAAGAAAACACTTATATTCAGACCTTATTTTCTAATTTTCCTAGAAGCTGCAATAGTATTCAGGAAGACTTACTTTCCTCCCCATTACTTACCCCAAAAGCATTCTACTTTAGCCATTAAGAGTGCATCGTGTACGATAACAGTGAAAATCAGTGAAAGAATTTAAAAGAGAAACAAATACAACAGAATTATTTGGAGGTTAGTTTGCAAAGACATACATTTGTCATGTGATTTTTTTCATAGTATTAGATTTAAGGTTAACAAAGGTTGGAGCAAGGCGTTGCTCCTTTTTTTATATCCATATATGAGGTTAGCTTATACGAGTTAATTCAATAACTGATACATTCCTCCTGCCAATACACGAACTACCCCTTTCATTTCCAGTTCAAAAAGAATTGCATTTATCTTATGTACGGAAATATCTGCTTCTACTACCAGAGAATTAATCTGTAAATTCCCCTGTTTCTCCAGGATAGAGACAATCTTCTGTTCTTCTTCGGACAAGTCGAGAAAAAGACTACGTTGCACATTTACTTTCTCGGAAGAAGTTGCCGGTATATTCCATCCCATTGCCTGTACAAGATCTTCAGCCGATAATAGTAAGGAAGCCGTATTATCTCTAATCAACCGATTACACCCCTTTGAATATTCATCATTTATCCGGCCAGGAAAAGCAAAACAATCGCGATGATAGCTTTCAGCAAGTTCAGCAGTGATTAATGAGCCTCCTTTTTCTGCCGATTCAATGACAACCGTAGCATCACACATACCTGCGACAATGCGGTTACGACTGACGAAATTATGTTTGTCGGGATTCGTACCGGACAGAAATTCGGTCAATAGTCCTCCTTTTTCGAGCATATCAATGGCTGTTTTTCGATGGACATAAGGATAAATGCGATCCAGACCGTGAGCAAGAACACCTACCGTAGGCAGGTCATTGACCAGCGCTTCACGATGTGCATGGATATCGATTCCATAAGCAAGTCCGCTGACCACCAACACATCAGGACAAAGTGTTTTCAGATCGCGCAAGAAAGAGGCGCAAATCCGGGTACCATAATCAGTGGCATTACGGGTGCCTACCATATTTATGATATGCAGGGAATTCAAATCGGTATTTCCTTTAAAGAAAAGGACGATAGGAGCATCTTCACATTCCCGCAAACGGGAAGGGTAAGCCTCATCATGGAAAGTCAGGCAGGAGATCCGGTTCTTCCGGATAAATTCATATTCCTGTTCAGCACGAATCACAGCTTGCGGACAATCCAATGCGTCTACCACCCGTTGACTCACTTCAGGAATACGTTCCGGTATTTCTTTACGCAGACGGAAGACATCAACAGCATTATTCATTCCGTCTATCAGATGTTTCGCCCCTATGTGCCCGATACCGGGCACCATTGTCAGGGCGATACTATAAATCTGTTCTTCCTCGGAACTGCTCATTTCAGGTAAGGGGCAAAGACGCTATCGAATAATTCGCTGTCACTCAAACGTCCGTTTACCACACATACCGTTTCAACAGTGGATTTCACTACAACTTTATGATCACTCTTACGGAAAATATCCTGATAGAATACATATTTGATACCTTCCTTCTTCATATAGAGTTTAGAGACAAACTCGTCTCCGCTTCTCAACGGCGTTTTGAATGCCATATTAATGCGTGCCACTACCGGATCGACTCCCTGTTCGTGAAGTGCAGCAAAACTGATGCCTACCGACGTCAGAAACTCATGGCGGGTATGTTCCAGATAATGCTGGTAGTTCGCATTATTAACAATCCCTTGAAGGTCGCACTCGTAATCACGCACCTTCATTTCCAATTCATAGATATAGTTCATTTAAATTGAGAATTAAAAGTTGAGAAATAGCAGTTAGCCTCTTTTTTGCTCAATATCGAGTCCTTTGAACTTTTTCAGTTCTTCGGTTGATACCAGTTTATACAGCTTGTCACTGGGGCGTATCTTATCCGATTTCATGGAGAAGTGCTGGCCTTTCTTCACAGTCTGTACGGATTCCAAGTCAACGCGGGCTTCTTCCAAAGTCATGAATAGAGCACCTGTGGTCGGTCCGGTAATGAGAAGTTTATCGCCTACGCTGACTTCCGCAGCCTCTACCAGGAATTCGGAAACTCCGATGTTAGAGAAGTATTTGATACCTTTACCCACATATATTTTACGTTCCGTAGCTGCCGAGCCATAGTTTCTGGTCCATTCGCCTAAACGTTGTCCCAAGTAATAGCCATCCCAAAAGCCGCGGTTGAATACAGTTTTCAGACGTTCGTCCCAAGCTGTAATCTTTTCGTCGGTAAATGTACCTTCCAGATAAGCCTTGATAGCCTCTTTGTAACATTCTACCACTGTACGCACATATTCAGGTCCCCGGGCACGGCCTTCAATTTTGAATACACGCACACCGGCATCCAACATCTTATTCATAAAGTGGATGGTCTTCAAATCTTTCGGTGACATGATATATTCGTTATCAATATCCAGTTCCACATCCGTCTCTTTGTCACGGACAGTATAGGAACGGCGGCATACCTGCATACAAGCGCCACGGTTGGCAGAATGATTCATCTCATGTAAAGAGAGGTAACATTTACCCGATACAGCCATACAAAGCGCACCGTGACAGAACATTTCAATGCGAATCTGTTCACCGCTCGGACCACAAATATGTTCTTCCTGAATCTGGCGATAAATTTCGGCTACCTGCTCCAGATTCAACTCACGGGCCAATACTACCACATCTGCAAATTGTGCATAGAATTTCAAAGCCTCTGCATTGGAGATGTTCAGTTGAGTGGAAAGGTGTACCTCCTGCCCTATCTGACGGGCATAATTCATCACCGCCACATCGGCTGCAATCACAGCAGAAATTCCCGCTTCCTTGGCTGCATCGACAATGGTATGCATCAAAGGAATATCTTTATCATAGATAATCGTGTTGACCGTCAGATAACTTTTCATTCCGTGTTCATCACACGTATGGGCGATCTCCCGCAAATCATCAATCGTAAACGTATTGGCCGAACGGGCACGCATGTTCAGGTTTTCTATACCGAAATAGATAGAATCGGCACCTGCCTGAATAGCCGCAGCAAGAGATTCGCGCGAACCGACAGGAGCCATTATTTCAAAATCTTTCAAACTAAGACTCATAGAATATATACTTATTTGTATCAGTTAAGCAAATGAATGCGTACAAAGGTAGGCTTTTTTCCGTATTTTTGCAGCGAAAACAAGAAGTTACTTCAATCATAAACAGTAAATATCAGATTCATATATGAAGATAGGCCAAATAGATCTGGGTAAATATCCCATCTTACTTGCTCCCATGGAGGATGTCACTGATCCGGTTTTCCGCCTGATGTGCAAGAGGTTCGGAGCAGATATGGTATACACCGAATTTGTGTCGAGCGATGCACTGATTCGTGCTGTCAGCAAGACTGCGCAGAAACTAAGTATCAGTGATGCCGAACGTCCGGTTGCCATCCAGATATACGGGAAAGATACGGAAACGATGGTGGAAGCTGCCAAGATTGTGGAACAGGCACAACCTGATATTCTGGATATCAATTTCGGATGCCCGGTAAAAAGAGTAGCCGGAAAAGGAGCAGGAGCGGGTATGTTGCAGAATATCCCTAAGATGCTGGAGATCACCCGTGCGGTAGTAGATGCGGTGAAAATCCCCGTAACGGTCAAGACCCGCCTGGGATGGGATGCTAACAACAAAGTAATTGTAGAGCTAGCAGAACAGCTACAGGATTGTGGCATTGCTGCACTGACTATACATGGCCGCACCCGTGCACAAATGTACACCGGAGAAGCAGACTGGACATTAATAGGCGAAGTGAAGAATAATCCACGGATGCATATTCCTATCATCGGTAATGGTGACGTGACGACGCCCGAACGCTGCAAAGAGTGTTTTGACCGTTATGGAGTAGATGCTGTCATGATTGGTCGTGCCAGCTTTGGTCGTCCATGGATATTCAAAGAGGTGAAACACTATCTGGAGACTGGTGAAGAATTACCACCGCTAAGTTTCGACTGGTGCATGGAAGTGCTTCGCCAGGAAGTGGTCGACAGTGTAAATCTACTTGATGAGCGCAGAGGTATTCTGCACGTACGCCGTCATTTGGCTGCCAGTCCATTATTCAAAGGAATACCTAATTTCCGTAATACACGTATTGCCATGTTACGGGCAGAAACAAAGGAAGAACTTTTCCGCATATTTGAAGAAATCACTTCCCAACGTAAAGAGAATCCGGAAATTTAATCCACCATAGATCATAATCTTCATCCGCAAACTCTGACTCCTGCGGATGGAGATTACCTGTTTCAAAATACAGAAGTATATTCCAATTTTCTACTTAAACATCGGTTGTGCAAACCACTTCTTAAACATCCAGGTCACAACTACATACAATAGGAATGCAGAGAAAAATCCTACAATGGCATCAATCACATAATGCGCCTGAATATATACGGTAGCCCCGCAAAGCAACATATAGAAAGGTATCAGACAAGCAAACAATTTCTTACTGCCACGCCATGCCATAATCATCAAAATAGTAGAAATACCGACGTGCGAACTGGGGAATGCTGCCGTAGGACGTTCGCCTACCTGCTGCGAACCTTCCACTAAGCTATAAAAGAATCCATGCTGATAACCCGGTCCGGGAAGTAATTCCTGATTATGATTGAAATAGTCACCGATAGCAGGAAAAAAACCTTTAGATACATTATCAATCCCGATAGCAGGGAAATAGAATTGAGGTCCCGCGACAGGAACGAATATATAAATCAGATAATAGATAAAGAAGGAAGTGACGAGAACAAAAGACATCTTTTCGAACCACTCAAACTTATAAATGAAATAAAACAACGCCACAATCAGCATCATAGGATAATAAAAGAAATATCCCATATTAAATGCCTCGCTGACAATAAGATGCGGAAACGTATGGCAAAACCAGATAGCAGGCTGACCATTGAAAATAAACTCCTCGGCAGTTGCAAATACATGGTCTAAATTCGGAAAGAAGCGATTGAACTCGAAAGTATCCGGATACCAGTAAGACAATAGACTCATCTGGATAACAATGCGCACAAACGCTGAAAACTTACAGGGAGCAAGACGATAAAGATACATCAACAAAAAAGTCATCGCCGCGATCATAGCCCTATCCAGCAACATGTGCCATGGATGATCCATTCGCTGAAACAGGAACAGAATCAATATGGAAGTCAACAGATTATAAATCAGTGTAATCTTTTCCACAGCAAACAACCCTTTCCGGGTTTCTACGCGCTTAAATAAGTCTAAAGCCATCCTTCATTTTTATACCAGGCAATGGTTTCACGAACTCCCTTTTCCAAATCATATTCGGGTACATACCCAAGTTCTTTCATCACCGGGGATATGTCGCATTGCCAGTTGCGTTGTTTCATTATCTTATATTTATCCGAATTCAGGGTACTGCTCCTCCCGGAACGTGTAGCAATGAATTCAGCGAACAAAGATATAACTTTTAGCACAATTAATGGACATTTCAAGTGAAGAACAAACGGATTACCCAATTCTTTTTGTATCAGATCCGAAAAGACACGACTTTTATAGATTTTCCCATCTGTCAAGAAATACGCCTTTTGAACCACTTTTTTCTCCATTCCTAAAAAAATCGCCTGCACAATGTCCTTCACATAAACAAAAGTCAAGTCCTGGCGTCGAAAACCTACCGAAAAGTCAACATGCTTCTGAATGGACTTGGCCATCAGGAAATAGTCTGACTCACGGGGACCATAAACTCCCGTAGGACGATAAATGACATAAGGAAAACCGGGAATACTCTGAATATATAATTCCGCTTTCAATTTACTTAATCCATAAGCCGTATTAGGCATCGGAGCATCCTCTCCGCTTATCGGAGTATAATCCTTCTCGCGTACAGGTCCGAATACGCTCAACGTACTAATATATATAAACTGCTTCGGAACCATATTCAATTCTTTCAGCGTGTCTATAAAATATTTAGTCTGAAGATAATTCACATAATCAAAGGTCTTCTTATCAGAACACTTTGTCACACCGGCACAATGAATGATATAATCAAATTTGCTGTAAGTACCTTTATGCCCGGAGAGTTGGGCACGAAGCTCATTAGGATGTGCAAAATCCAATTCCAGAAAGTGAATTTTCCGGTTCTTTAAATACCTCTTGCTACTCGTGGGACGAATTCCGGCCCACACACCAAACTTTCGTTTCAACGCTTCCTCCACGATGAAACTTCCTATAAAACCACTTGCACCTGTAATTAAAACACTCTCCATTATTACTTCCCAAGTTCTACATGAATATTCATTCAAAAAATATGATGCCACAAAGATACGATAAATATAAAATAAAAGCCATTTTGCTTTTCTCAATTATTATTTGTTTATTTGCAACGCGATTTATTTACTATTCAACACTTTTAAAGCACGTGGAAGATAAGGCCGATTTTGATTTTCTTTTTAAAGAGTACTATCCTCAACTTTATTATTACGCATTTCATTTGATTAATAATATGGAGGCTAGTAAGGATATTGTCAGCGACGCCTTCGAATTTATTTGGGCCAATTATGCTAAAATAGATAAAGCCACAGCTAAATCTTATCTATATGTCTATGTCCGCAACAAAAGTATTGACTTTCTGCGACATCAGAGCACACATGAACAGTACGTACAAATCTATTCCGAACTGACCAAAAGTTATGTTGAGACGGAGTATCAGGAGCAGGACGAAAGAATGATGCATATCAGCAAGGCTATGGAAAAACTGACTCCACATACCAAACATATTCTTGAAGAATGCTATATTCAACGTAAGAAATATCAGGAAGTGGCAGAGGAGTTAAATATTAGTGTCAGTGCAGTCAGGAAGCATATTGTGAAAGCATTACAGGTGATACGTGAAGAATGTGCAAAAAAATCATAAAGCAGGTGTCTTTATTTTATGATTAAACGTAATATAAATAAGTATGATACAGTCAAACAGTGATGAATAAAGATATTGACAATATAGATAATACAGATAAATCTGTAGAGAAGGCCCTCGACATTATGGAGAGCTCTTCAGAAATAAACGTCGAACAACTGCAGGAAATGCTTAAAGATGAAGAAACCCTGCAGGCTTGTCGCGACATCATGGATAGTAGCCTCTTCCTACAACAAAAAAGCGGAATGGAACTACCCAATATAGAGATGGAGCTAGAACGATTCAAGAAAAAACAATACACGACAAGAATGCGTTCCAACTTCTGGAAAGTAAGTATGGGAATAGCCGCCATGATTGCCGTTCTATTTGGAACTTACTATCTTATCAATACCCTGACGACCCCTACTCTTGAACCAATCACTGTATTTACTGCTGATGCTGCCCCTCAACATATCACTCTGCAAAAAGATAACGGAGAAAAGATTGTATTAGACGAACCACAATCAAGCAACCAAACCTTGCCACAGAAAGTGATCTCAAAGTCCGAGAAAAAAGAACTGGATTACAGGCAAGTCATTTCAACGACCACTCAAACACATGTACTCACTGTTCCACGCGGTGAAAGTTTCAAGGTAGTGTTATGTGACGGCACGGAGGTCTGGCTCAATGCTAATAGTAACTTTGTCTATCCAACGGCTTTTATTGGCGACGAACGTATCGTCACTTTAGAAGGTGAGGCTTATTTTAAAGTGACCAAAGATCCGGAGCGACCTTTCATCGTAAAAACCAAAACTGTGCAAACCCGTGTTCTCGGTACTGAATTTAACATACGCAGCTATACTCCAGAAGATACTCATGTAGTGCTTATTAATGGAAAAGTAGAAGTCAGCAACACCAAAGGAGGATCATATACCAGACTCTATCCGGGAGAAGATGCACATCTGCAATCTGATGGCAACTTTATTCTGGCAGAAGTAGATCTAGACTCTTATGTTTATTGGAAAGACGGCTATTTCTACTTTGACAATGTCACATTGAAAGATATTATGCAAAATTTGGGACGTTGGTACAATGTAAACATAGAGTTCAGAAACAAAGAAGCAATGGAATATAAAATGCACTTTATATCCGATCGTACCAAAGACCTGGAACATACAATCTCATTGCTTAATAGAATGAAAAAAGTAACAGTCACCTTGCAAGGCAATACGCTTACCGTAGACTAATTTTTTATTGCATAAGTATAACAAATCTATGCAAAAGACAACAAAATATCACTTTTATTAAAAAATAAATCGCAAAAGGGGTATCCATTTTTTCTTCTCATACGCACTAGTTATATAAACATGTTCAAATAGTGTTATTAAAGACAAACGTATGAGAAATAATTGGAACCTACTTATTGTGTGTTTTCTATGCGTATTATGTTTCCGACCCTACCAAGTAAATGCTCAGGTACAATCGCAAAAGAAAATCACGATTGAAATTAGCAACGAACGGTTGCCGTCCGTACTAAAACGTTTAGAAAAACTATCCGGATACAAGATCCTGTTTACGTATGACGATGTCAAGAAATTCACCGTCTCCGGCTCTGTCAAGGATAAGAGTATAGAGCAGACTCTCGATATAATCTTAGCCAATAAGCCACTGGAATATCATATTGAAGACCAATTTATCACAATTACTACCAAAGGTCCTTCCAAACAGGCGAAAGTATTCAATGTGAGAGGAGTGGTTATTTCCGGTGATGACGGACAGCCGCTCATTGGTGCAACCGTTGTCATCAAAGGAAGTAAGTCCGGTGTATTAACAGATATAAATGGAAAATTTTCGATAGAAAATGTATCCAATAAATCCCTGTTACAATTTTCCTATATAGGAATGAAACCGCAAGACCTAACTCCTGCTCCAAATATGAATGTTACACTAATGCCTGATGTACAAACATTATCTGAAGTAGTAGTAACAGGTATGCAGAAAATGGATAAACGTCTGTTTACAGGAGCAACCAAACAATTGTCCGCAGATGAGGTCAAACTAGATGGTTTGCCTGATATCAGCCGAGGACTTGAAGGACGTGCCGCAGGCGTATCTGTACAAAATGTTTCCGGTACATTTGGTACCGCCCCAAAAATCCGGGTACGTGGTGCTACATCTATTTTCGGTAGCTCAAAGCCACTATGGGTGGTAGATGGAGTCATCATGGAAGATGCTATTGACGTAGGTCCGGATGACCTATCCTCAGGAGATGCCGAAACATTGATCAGTTCAGCTATTGCCGGATTGAATTCAGATGATATCGAAAGCTTTCAAATATTGAAAGACGGATCAGCAACCTCTATCTATGGTGCGCGAGCCATGGCAGGGGTTATTGTAGTAACCACCAAAAAGGGAAAAGCCGGCGTCAGCAAAATCAGCTATACCGGTGAATTTACAACTCGTATGATTCCCAGTTATAAAGAATTCAATATCATGAATTCACAGGAACAAATGGGAATCTATAAAGAGATGGAACAAAAAGGATGGCTCAACAATAGCGATACTTACCGTGCAAAAGATAGCGGAGTGTATGGACGTATGTATCAGTTAATCAATCAATACAATCCGGTTACAGGACAATTCGGACTTGCCAACACTCCGGAAGCACGTAATGCTTACCTGCGTGAAGCGGAAATGAGAAATACCGATTGGTTTAATACTTTATTTTCTAACAATATCACACAAAATCATTCTGTCAGCATCACTTCCGGAACAGAAAAGTCTTCATTCTATGCTTCATTAAGTGCTATGTCCGACCCGGGCTGGTACAAGCAAAGTGAAGTAAAACGCTATACAGCTAATTTAAATACAACATATAATATATATAAGAATTTATCTATAAATTTAATATCCAGTGCTTCCTACCGTAAGCAGAAAGCGCCCGGAACACTAAGCTCTGAAGTGAATGCAGCTAGTGGAGAAGTCACCCGTCAATTTGACATCAATCCATATTCGTACGCACTAAACACATCACGCGCATTGGATCCGGCAGTTAACTATACAGCTAACTACGCACCATTCAATATCCTTCATGAATTGGATAACAATTATATGGACTTAAATGTAGTTGACGTTAAATTCCAAGGAGAAGTAAAATGGAAAGCACTTCCTGAATTAGAGCTTAGCGCATTAGGAGCAGTCAGATATCAAGCTTCTTCACAAGAACATAATATTAAAGACCACTCGAATCAGGCAACAGCATATCGCACAGGAATGGATGACGCCACTATTCGTGATAACAATAATTTACTCTACACCAACCCCGACAATCCTTATGCTTTACCCATCAGCATACTGCCGGAAGGCGGTATTTACCAGCGTAAGGACTATCGCATGCTGGGAGTAGACTTTCGTGCCACAGCATCCTGGAATCATTTATTTGCAGAAAAGCATATAACCAATCTTTTCGCTGGTATGGAGGTGAATGATTTAAAACGCATGCAGAATTATTTTCAAGGATGGGGAATGCAATATACAATGGGCGAAATTCCATCGTACGTATATGAATTTTTCAAGAAAGGTATTGAGTCCGGTGAAAATTATTATGGATTAAACCATACCACAACAAGGAGTGTAGCAGGTTTTGCCAATGCAACCTATTCGTATGATGGCCGTTATACAGTAAACGGAACATTCCGCTATGAAGGCACCAACCGCATGGGAAAAAGCCGCTCTTCCCGCTGGTTACCTACATGGAATATTTCAGGAGCATGGAATGTACATGAAGAAAATTTCTTCGAAACACTCAAGTCTGTGCTGTCACATTTGACATTCAAAGCATCTTACTCTTTAACAGCCGACAGAGGTCCGGAATATGTAACAAATTCACATGCCATAATCACCAGCTATTCACCATTTCGCCCTTTCACCAGCGGACAGGAAACCGGACTTTATGTATCCGACCCCGAAAATAGCGAATTGACTTACGAAAAGAAGCATGAATTAAACATCGGTGCTGATATGGGATTCTTAGACAACCGGATCAATTTCTCAATCGACTGGTATAAACGCAACAACTATGACCTGATTGGTATAACTCCGACACAAGGAGTAGGTGGTTCTATTTATAAATATGCCAATATAGCCTCTATGAAGTCACATGGTATTGAATTCACCATCTCAAGCAAGAATATCCAATCGAAAGACTTCTCATGGAACACAGATTTCATCTTTTCCAAAGCAAAAAATGAAGTGACCGAGCTTAACGCCCGTTCCAGCGTGATGGATCTGGTTTCAGGCTATGGTTTTGCGCGTCAGGGCTACCCGGTACGTGGTTTGTTCTCTATCCCATTTGTCGGTCTAAATTCAAATGGTATCCCAATGTACAATATCAATGGAAAAATAACCAGTACTGATATTGATTTCCAAACACGTGACAATATAGACTATCTAAAATATGAAGGTCCCACTGATCCTACTATAACAGGTAGCTTTGGTAATATCTTCACCTATAAAGCATTCAAGCTAAATGTATTTATCACCTATTCATTTGGTAATGTAGTACGTTTAAATCCGTGCTTCAACTATCAATACAGTGACTTATCCTCTATGCCCCGTGAATTCAAAAATCGTTGGACAGTTCCGGGTGATGAGAAACATACCAATATTCCTGCCATCATTTCCAAACGTCAATATGAAGATAATAAAGATTTGATGTATGCATATAATGCATATAATTACTCTACAGAACGAATTGCCAAAGGAGACTTTATTCGTATGAAAGAAATTTCCTTGTCCTATGATTTTCCAAAATCATGGATTACATCAGCAAAGATATCCAATTTATCTTTGAAACTTCAGGCTACCAATTTATTCCTAATCTACGCAGATAAGAAGCTAAACGGACAGGACCCGGAATTCTTCAATACCGGTGGAGTTGCCTCCCCTGTACCCCGTCAGTTCACATTAACTCTTAGATTAGGATTTTAACCATTCAGATAATTATAAAAATGATGAAATATAAAAACGTATTATATACAGCAGTCATTTCAACCTTATTCCTGGGAATAACCTCCTGTAGCGATTTTTTGGATGAAATGCCGGACAACCGAACTGAACTAACTACCGAAGAGAGCATTACCAAAGTATTGGTATCTGCATACCCAATGACCACCAACTGTCACATAGGCGAATTCTACAGTGACAACATTGATGAAAATAGTAAAGCATACAGCTATCTTTTCCGGTTAAACGAACACTTGTATCGCTGGCAGCAAACCACTGAAGAGAATCAAGACTCACCTCATGCCTTATGGAATGATTGTTATAACTCGATTGCATCGGCCAACCAAGCCCTGGCAGCCATCGAGCAAATGGGAAACCCTCAATCATTGTCAGCACAAAGAGGTGAAGCTCTATTATGTCGCGCATATAATCATTTCGTACTAGCTACCACATTCTGCAAAGCATATAGTACAAATGCAGATAAAGACCTAGGTATACCTTACATAAAGGAACCGGAAACATCTGTAAATCCACAATACTCACGCGGAACTGTTGCTGAAGTCTACCAAAATATCGCAGCCGATTTAGAAGAAGGATTGCCTCTAATCGACGACAATATTTACTCACGAGTGAAATACCATTTTAATAAAAAGGCTGCCTATGCATTTGCTGCCCGCTTTTATCTATATTACACACAGCCGGATTTTTCTAACTGCCAGAAGGTTATCAATTATGCCAATATAGTACTCGGCACGAATGCTTCCCAATATTTACGTGACTGGGCTGCATTAGGAGCTTTATCTCCCAACAAGAACATACAGCCGAACGCTTATGTAGATGCAGATAATCGGGCAAATCTACTGGTAATATCAGCAGCGTCATATTGGCCATTGGTTTCCGATCCGGGTTATGCCAACTGTGAAAGATACTGCATGAATAATATTACTGCCTCGGAAAGTTGTAAATCCGAAGGTCCATGGGGAGACCAGTCAAGCTACCACCAGATCCCATTTGCGCCCGGTGGCTCTATCAAGAACGGATTCCGCCGTTTAGTCATCTATCAGCAGTTCACATCAGGCAACAGCTGGGTCGGTTATATGCTGTATCCTGCTTTCACTACCGATGAAGCATTACTTTGCCGGGCTGAAGCTTACACATTACTAAAACGCTACGACGAAGCTGCTGCCGATATAGATGCCTGGCAGAAAGCCTTTACGAAAAATACGCGGACCCTGACCAAAGAAACCATCAATGATTTTTATGCTCAACTAAAATATTACAAGCCGGAAGCTCCGACGGTAAAGAAGGAACTACATCCGGATTTTGTAATAGAAAAAGGCATGCAGGAGAATCTGATACATTGCATTCTACATGCCAGACGTCTGCTTACTCTAGAAGAAGGACTTAGATGGCAAGATATAAAACGCTATGGTATCGTAATCTACCGCCGCTACTATGAAGGTTATACCTTAGTGACTATCACCGACAAGATGGACACGAATGATCCCAGACGTGCTATTCAATTACCAGCCAGTGTCATTACAGCAGGTATGCAACCAAATCCAAGAAATGACTAACTAACTTAAGGAGGGAAAAATATGAAGAAATACATCATATATAGTTTAATCATAACATTAACCTGCGGACTGGGAGCTTGCAACAACGACGAGGACGTGGACAAAGCAAACAGCATCTTCTCTACAGAGGAAGTAGAACGTAGCCCATTCGACAACTGGATATTGGGTAATTACACCCATCCATACAACATTGCATTGAAATATCGTATGGAAGATAACGAGAGCGACATGACACATGTATTAGCTCCTGCCGACTATAAAAAATCCGTAGTACTGGCCAAAATTATCAAACATGTATGGCTGGAAGCATACGATGAAGCGACCGGTAATCCGGACTTCTTACGTCAATACATCCCCAAGACCATTCACTTTATCGGCTCTCCTGCCTATGAAGACAATGGCACCATGGTATTGGGAACGGCAGAAGGTGGTATGAAAATTACATTATACAATGTAAATGACATCAATCCTGATAAAATAGATATCAATCTGCTAAACGAATACTATTTCCAGACAATGCACCATGAGTTCGCCCACATCCTGCATCAAACCAAAAACTATGATCCGGCATTTGATCGTATCACAGAAAATGCCTATATCGGCAGCGACTGGTATATGGTGGGAGCTAACCGCAATGCATGGCAACAAGGATTTGTCACTTCCTACGCAATGAGTGAATCACGTGAAGATTTTGTTGAAAACATTGCGGTGTACGTCACAAATACAGAAGACTACTGGAATAGTATGCTACAAAATGCCGGTGAAAGCGGTCGTGCACTTATCAAACAGAAATTCGAAATAGTCTATAGTTATATGGAACAAACCTGGGGAATCAATCTGGACGAATTACGCGACATCGTTCTACGCCGCCAGGATGATATAGCAAACGGCAATGTAGACTTAAGTATTATTGAATAAACTATGAAAATTATGAAGAAATATCTATCAATATACACACTTCTGGCATTGACTTGCATTGTATTACAATCTTGTCTTTTCTCTGAAGAAGAAATATTCGACGAATCATCTGCCAACAGAGCTACAGCCGATGTAATAAAATGCCAGGAGATTCTTAAAGATGTTCCGAACGGATGGAAACTGGAATATTACATAGGAAGCAACTATTCTGCAGGTGCAGTCACTCTACTTATGAAATTTGACGGAAAACAGGTAGAAATGGCGTCGGAAGCAGGAGCAGAAGGTTACAAGCCGGGTACCATAATAACCTCCCTATATCAAGTTAAATCGGAACAAAGCACTATGCTCACTTTCGACTCATACAACCAGCTGATCCACATGTTTTCAGGTCCTTTAGGCCTGAACATGAACGTGGGAGGAGATTATGAGTTTATTATCATGAGCGCAACTCCCGACAAGGTTATTCTACAAGGAAAAAAATATAAAAATATAATGGAAATGACGCCTATGCCCAAAGACATACCATGGCGTATCCAGCTTGAAGATATCATTAACATCGAGAAAGATGCTTTTCTGAATACATATCGCATGGAGAAAGGGGACCAAGTACTGAACTACTTTATACGCGACAATGGCACAATGTCCACATTCTCCGTTTACAGTACCGATTATAGCAGTGCAGAAAGTTTACCATATATTTATACAGAAAAAGGGCTGAAGTTACAGTCTCCATATAATGTCAACGGAGTTGAAGTCCAGCACTTCAAATGGGATAAAAAGTCCAGGCTATTTGTTTGTACCGATGCAGATGCAACGGATATTGTATTAAAAGAGTATTATCCCGAAAATTATCCGCAATACGAAGACTATATCGGTACCTACACTGCAACGGTTGACGATTACGATGAAGGCCCGATTACACAATCTGTAACCATCACTCCTAAAGTCAGAGGAGAAAGTTATACACTGAAAAGTATTGGCGGATTCAACTTCACTCTTCTGTATGACAAAGCCAGTGGGAAACTGACTTTAGATTCACAAAGTATAAGTCCGGCTTCTTCATCGTCTTACTACTTTGCGTGTGCGGCAGGTGTAGAAGGATACGCTCACACAGAATTAAGTTTGCCTTCACGCTTACGCAGTGGATTAGTAAATGTTACGGTGAAAACCAATCCTTTCACTTTCTACTTCGCGGATAAAGCAAGCCAAGAAAATACGTCATTGATAATCTGGGCTTATTCATCCGATGAATATTCAACTTCGGGGCTAATGGGTTACTGGAGCTGGTATAACTCAATCTTAATGGTAAAAGAAAACGAAGGTAATTAATACAATTATGAGAAAGTTTTTTAATATATTCTTATTTGTACTTTGCACCATAGCAATAGTGGGATGCAATGATACGGAAAGCAGCGAATCCAAGTTAGAAATCAAAGCTGTAAATACTAATTTCCAGGCCCCCGGTGGAAGAGGGTATATACAACTCCAATCAACAGGGAATATCACAGCAGATGTTGATGCCGACTGGTGTGTGCTGAAAGAAGTAAACCCCAATGAAGTAGTATTCGAAGTAAAAGAAAACACCGGATACTCTGGTAGAAATGCTTTATTGACAATCAGCAACGGAGTAGAAAAAAAGGCATTCAATATCAATCAATCCGGAGCTGTTTTCATCTTCGGCAAAGATGAGTGGATGCTCCGCACCGACAATAAAGCAGCTACGCTACCTATAAAATTACAAAGTTCTTTTGATTATGTAATAGACATACCTGCAGAAGCTCAAAGCTGGTTATCATTTGAACAGAATGCGAAAGGAATAAATTTCAAAGTAAAAGAAAACACTTCCGGGAAAATGAGAGGGGCTATTGTCAACGTGACAGCTAAAGACAGATCAACTTCTTATCAGGTGATACAATATGATGTGGACGAACTTATTGGAACATGGCAAGGAATGTTTTCAGACGGACAGATGAATTACGGTTTGAAAGATGTTACGATTGAAAAACTGGGAAACGGAACATATCAGCTTTCAAACATGCTAACCGGCTTGCCCTATAAACTGAAAGCTAAAGCTGTAGATAACTGCCTGGCGCTTGAAGCCGGACAAAATCTGGGAGTCTTCGAAAACAACTCATATCTCTCATTCGAAATTCTTAGCTCTGATCTATATTATGTAAAAGACCCTTCCGTAACAATCTCATTAGGCCCTGTAATGTTAACAGACGGTACATTCGTTTTCGCTTTTTCGGGAATAAAAGAGAGTGATCCTTTTGGTTTTGTTTTCCGGGTATATGAAGATGCAGAACTGCAGAAAGTTATAGACAATCTATCCATTTTTATCAACTGTATTCTTTTTAAAGAAGACATAATTCAATAACATATGAAAAAGATACTATTAACCAGCTTTATTGTGGCATTAGGATTACTTGGTGCAAGCTGTAAAGATGATAATAATGCAGCAGGTGGAGGAGGAGAAATACTTCCGGATCAGCAGATAAGCTGTGAAATATTTATGCCGACTGATGGCGCAACCGTTATTATGTCAGACAAACTGATTATCAGAGGAGAAGGGACTACAAACTATGGTAAAATCATTTCTGCAGAACTGAAAGTCGGGGAAGAGATTATCACTGACATCACTTCAGTTCCATTCTATTATGAGTATACCTTCTCCAAAGATGCCGAACCGGGAGAGCTGAAAATTGAGTTAGCAGTTAAAGGAGATCACGAAGGTAGTGCTTTGGCAACTATTACAGTGACAACAGAACTCGGTGACAGACCTGCACCGCCTCAAATCGGAGAAGACCTCACAGATGTACGCGACGGAAATGTATACAAGACGATACAACTTGCAGAACAAATCTGGATGGCAGAAAATCTACGCTATTTGCCAGAACAGAATTTTGAAGTTTCCTCTACTAAGCCCAAGTATTATGTCATGTTCGACAGTGATATTAAAACGGAATTGGGAAAAGCCTATTTAAAAGCTTACGGAGCTTACTATAACTTACCTGCAGCACTTCAAGGTGAAACTGCATCAGAAGCAAATGAAACACGTAATATAAAAGGCGTTTGTCCCGACGGATGGCATATTCCATCACAAAAAGAATGGGAGACATTATCTAAGTATGTATTAGACTCGGGCATGGCTGCCATTATGAATGACGGACAGGTAGACGAAACAGCAATAGCGAAAGCTCTAGCCTCAACAACCATGTGGATGTTACCGGAATATACAGAAATAGAACCGCAACCAACCTGGGTCGGTGTTGAAATGGAAAAAAACAACACAACCTTATTCAATGGTTTACCCATAGGCTTTCGTGCATGTGCAGGTGATGAAGAGTGGATGCATTCCTGTTATAGTGCCGGTTGGTGGAGTTCGACAGCTGGAATACAAATGGGAGCTGAATTTGGCATTACGGTACGCCTGTGGTCTGACTTGCAAACATTTGTAACTAATGCGGAATTCAATCCAGGAGTAGGTCTTCCTGTCCGCTGTATCAGAGACTAACTACTATATTATTACTCACTAAATATAAATACATTTATGAAAAAATTTGGATTCTTTTTATTCGCAGTCTTAGGACTAATTGCTTGTGGTGATGATAACAACGATCCTGCCCCCGAGCAACATGTAACATGCTCCATATCTGCACCTGCTGAAGGAGCTACAGTAAATATTACGGAAAAAATGACAATCAAAGGAGAAGCAACCATTGATTTTGGTGAAATCTTAAATGTAAATTTAAAAGTAGGAGGTAAAACTGTTTCAGAAGTTACTACAGTGCCCTTTAGTTATGATTATACATTTGAAGCTAATCAAGCCGAAGGAACATTGAAAATTGAACTTACCGTGAAAGGTGATCAGGGAACAATGGCCACAAGTGAAGTTAATATAACTCTGACAAAGCCAGAACCAACTCCCGAACCTGGTAAAGGAGAAATGATTGACTCACGTGATAACCATGTATACAAGACCGTAGAAATCGGTGAACAAACATGGATGGCTGAAAATCTGGCTTATTTACCTAAGGTGAATAAACCAATAACTGCAGTAACTTGTGAGGGCGAAACTCTCTATTACGTTTTAAACTATGATGGTGAAGATGTAAATGCGGCTAAAAGCACAGCAGAATATAAATTATACGGAGCTTTGTATAATTGGTATGCGGCTATGAACAAAGAAAGCGCAGAAGGAAGTAACGCTGACGCAATACCTAGCGGTGTACAAGGAATCTGCCCTAACGGATGGCACTTGCCTAGCAAAGCAGAATGGAAAAAACTAGAGGATTTTGTTGCAAGTAAGCTTGATCCCGTGAAAGGAAATGTTTTCAAAGATGATTTCGGAGGTGAGAGTTTCGATGATGATTGTAAAAATGTATGGTCAGCACTAGCCGGTATACATGCCTCTAAAGGTTGGGGAAATTCTGGTAATTCAGACACTAATCCGGATCTCGCAAATGGACCTCGTAATACTTACGGTTTTAACGTACTACCTGCTGGCCAGTGCTATCAAACAGGGACCTTCGGATGGACCGATGGTACAACTAGTTTTTGGACTACTGACTTCCAAAGTCAGGGAGGTGGCAATATCATGTTCAGCAATAATAGCTACAATTTAGATTATTCCAAGTATGGTTCCACTCCTAAACGCGGCTATTCCATACGTTGCGTGAAAAACTAATATAAAAACATAGATATTTTCAAATATAAAAAATTCTCTCTTAAGTAACCATAAAGAAGGTATGTCGGGATGACACACCTTCTTTTTTAATTTATAGATAAACAATACAAAGCTATCAATTCACCACTTCACAGAAAAGCAAAACAAAAAAACAAACAATCTTAGCAACAAACTAATCAAAAATTTGTTTACTTTGTATCCCATCAATGATTGAACTACTAACAAATCCCACATAATTATGGCGAAAAAGAAAGAAAAGAAAGAGAAAAAGGCCGGCAAAAGAATGAGTAAGAAAGAGCTGGCAGCGTTGTTAATAGACTTTTTCCATGCCAAACCGAACGAGACCTTGAGTATGAAATATATTTTCTCGGAATTGCGTCTCACCACCCATCCGCAGAAAATGCTATGCGTTGATATACTACATGACCTTTTGGATGACGATTATATTTCCGAAATAGAAAAAGGGAAGTTCCGTCTCAATAACCATGGAACAGAGATGGTGGGTACTTTCCAACGGAAAAGCAATGGCAAAAACTCATTTATCCCCGAAGGAGGAGGTGAACCGATATTTGTGGCCGAACGTAACTCGGCACATGCCATGAACAATGACAAAGTAAAGATCACCTTCTATGCCAAACGCAAGAACAAAGACGCCGAGGGCGAAGTAATAGAAATACTGGAACGTGCCAACGATACTTTCGTCGGAACGCTGGAAGTAGCTAAATCCTATGCATTCCTGGTGACGGAAAACCGTACACTTGCCAATGACATCTTTATTCCGAAAGACAAGCTGAAAGGCGGAAAGACCGGCGATAAAGCCATCGTGAAAGTAACCGAATGGCCGGATAAAGCAAAGAATCCTATCGGACAAGTAATAGACATATTAGGCCAAGCCGGTGATAACACTACGGAAATGCACGCCATTCTTGCAGAATTCGGCTTGCCGTACGTATATCCAAAAGCTGTGGAAACAGCCGCAGACAAGATACCTGCCGAGATTTCAGCAGAAGAAATTGCCAAACGCGAAGATTTCCGCAAGACCACCACTTTCACCATCGACCCGAAAGACGCCAAAGACTTTGACGACGCACTTTCTATCCGCAAACAGAAAGACGGATTATGGGAAGTAGGTGTGCACATCGCCGACGTGACACATTACGTAAAAGAAGGAGGAATCATCGACAAAGAAGCAGAGAAGCGGGCAACCTCCGTTTATCTGGTAGACCGTACCATCCCGATGCTTCCCGAACGGTTGTGCAACTTCATCTGTTCACTCCGTCCGAATGAAGAAAAACTTGCCTTCTCCGTCATCTTTGATATTACTGAAAAGGGAGAAGTCAGAGACTCGCGCATCGTACACACAGTCATCAATTCCGACCGCCGTTTCACTTACGAAGAGGCGCAGCAGATTATTGAAACCAAAGAAGGAGACTACAAAGAAGAAGTACTCACACTGGATACCATTGCCAAAGCACTTCGCGAAAAACGTTTCGCGGCAGGAGCCATCAACTTCGACCGCTACGAGGTGAAATTTGAAATTGACGAGAAAGGAAAACCGATCAGCGTATATTTCAAAGAATCAAAAGATGCCAATAAACTGGTAGAAGAATTCATGTTGCTTGCCAACAGAACAGTGGCAGAATTCGTCGGTAAAGTTCCTAAAAATAAAAAGCCCAAAGTGCTTCCTTACCGTATCCACGATCTTCCCGATCCGGAGAAACTGGAGAATCTATCACAATTCATCGCCCGCTTCGGCTACAAAGTACGTACAAGCGGAACGAAGACGGATATTTCAAAATCCATCAACCACCTGCTGGACGACATACACGGAAAGAAAGAAGAGAACCTGATTGAAACCGTATCTATCCGTGCCATGCAAAAAGCCCGTTATTCGACTCACAACATCGGTCACTATGGACTGGCATTCGAATATTACACCCACTTTACTTCACCCATCCGCCGTTTCCCGGACATGATGGTACACCGTCTGGTAACGAAGTATATGGACGGAGGACGCAGTGTATCCGAAGCTAAATACGAAGACCTATGCGACCACAGTTCGAACATGGAACAAATTGCAGCCAACGCTGAACGCGCTTCCATCAAATACAAACAAGTGGAATTCATGAGCGAACGTCTGGGACAGATTTATGACGGCGTTATCTCCGGCGTCACCGAATGGGGGCTCTACGTAGAACTGAACGAGAACAAATGCGAAGGTCTGGTTCCTGTCCGTGATCTGGACGACGATTATTACGAATTCGATGAAAAGAACTATTGTCTTCGCGGACGTCGCAAAAATAAAATCTATAGTTTGGGAGATGCCATCACCGTTCGCGTAGCCCGCGCTAATCTGGAAAAGAAACAGTTGGACTTTGAATTAATAGAAAAATAAAATCAAAGACTCGGTTTCTATCCCTAATATATTAAAAAGAACTCGATGTACGAGAAAAGCAAACAGACTTCTCCCACATCGAGTTCTTTTTATTTTAATTATGCAAAAACTAACAATACAATTAAGCAAAGTGCTATCAACATATAGGATAACTTACGATAATTCTTATAAAACGGTAGTTTCTGCAGAGCAACTGTTTCTTCATCAAAATCAGCTTTCGTCCATATATAAGGCTTTACTATCTTATAATCAGGAGCAGGAGTCAAATAACTGATTACTAACATTATCAACATACTCCATGCCAGATAAATTGGTACAGTCAACAAGAAATGGATATCTCCGAAAATAGAATATCCGAAATAAATCTTGAAAACTAAATTAGTCATTCCCAAAAGTGCTCCACCTATCAGACCATAAAATGCCCCTTGTGAAGTAGCCCGCTTCCAAAAAATACCCAAAAAGAAAACAGAAACAATAGGAGGAGCCAACATAGACAACATTTCCTGATAATATTTAAGTAAAGAGCCAAATTTTTCCCCAATCTGTGGAGCCCAAGCCACTGCTATAATCAGCACAACAGCAGAAACAATCCGTCCGACAAATACCTGTTCTTTCGAAGAAACATTCTTCTTCATTTTTAAATAGAAGTCCATCGTAAAGAGAGTTGCTACAGAATTCAATAAACCACTGATAGAAGAAGTCAAAGCAGCAACTAACGCAGCCAATAAAAAGCCAACCATACCGACAGGCATCATTTCAATAACCAAAGAAGGATATACCATATCCGGTTTCTCCAATCCCGGGAAGAACTTTTGCGCCATAACACCCGGAATTATAATGATAAACAAAGTTATCAGGGTTAACAATCCTACCAATAATACTCCCTTTCGACCTTCATCAATGCTCTTTGCTGTCAATGCACGTTGTACCAGTTGCTGGTTATTTCCCCAAAAGAAAAATCCCAGTATAGGAATACCCAAGATCATTCCCAGCCAAGGAACAGAAGGATCATCTAACGGGCGAACCAATTTCATCATAACTCCTTGATTAAACTGTTCGGCAACGTATGCCGCACCTCCCTTTTCCGCCAGAATCCATGTTAAGGCAATAGCTCCGATTGTCAAAATAATACCCTGTATCAAATCCACCCGGATAGCAGCAGACAATCCACCCGGAATAGTATAAATAGCAACTATTACCGCAAAAATAACAGCTAATGTGGTCAAACTGACCTCTGGAAAAACCAGTTTCATAACCAATGCTGCTGCATAAAGCGAACCGGCTGCATCTAAGAATATATTAATTAAAATAGTGATGCCAGAAAAATAATAGCGCGAACGTACATCAAACCTGCGTTCCAGAAATTCCGGCAAAGTAAATATCCTCGACTTAATATAAAAAGGAAGAAAAAACCATGCAAAAATAATCATTACAAAGATTGACATCAGGTTATAATTAAATACGGCAATCCCGGTAGAATAAGCATCTCCGGCCTGCCCTATTAAAGTAGAACTTGATATACTGGCCGCAAACATTGAAAATCCGATGACCGGCCAAGTCATACTTCGCCCAGCCAAAAAATAAGACTCCGAATCACTCGTTTTCCTGTAGCGTAATCCCGCATAGACTATGAATACGAAATACAAAACTATGATAACCAGGTCGGTGATTGTTAATGTATTAGTCCAGTTCATACTTTCTGAGTTAAAATGAAAGTTACCAGCTCATCTACGTTCGCAGTAGCCACACCGACATATTTATCAGCACCACCATAGTATACATAAAGAGTATCACCAACAATAACGTTACCAGTAGGGAATACACACCCTTTATAGAAACCATCTATCTCATAAGAAAACTCCGGTTCCAGAATCCAATCTTTAGTACGTCCCAGAACCTTAGTCGGATCATTCAGATCAAGCATCATTGCTCCTACTCTGTAATAACCGCAACCGCCATTTTCAACCCCATGATAAAGAACGAGCCACCCTTTATCCGTTTTTAAAGGAGGAGTGCTTCCACCTATTTTTTCCTCCCAACCACCATCGATTCCTTCAATCAGTAAATGACTGGGCTCATTCCAAACTAACAAATCATCTGAATAACGTAACCAGATAGCAGGATGTTTTGGACCATACTGTGGCCCAATCCATTCCTTAGGACGATGTAACATTGCATATTTCCCATTGATTTTCTCCGGAAAAAGAATAACATCACGATCATCTAAATTTGATTGTGTAATACGCCCCAGTCGAATCCATTTCTTAAAATCCTTTGTCATAGCCAATGCCGTATTAGCCATATTGCGTTTTAAGAAATAAGGTGCATTTTCTCCGAAATCACGGACAATGACCTCATCGTGTGCAAATTTCCAATATTGTCCGGGAGCACAAGGACGAAAGGCATAAGTCACATAATAATAATCATCAAACTTCACTACGCGAGCATCTTCCACACACCCTGCATCTTCTCCATCAACAGAAGGACCAAATGCCGGCTCATCAGACACACGCTCAAAATGAAAGCCATCCTCACTGACAGCCAGACCGAAACGAATAATGTGTTCTTTATCATCACCCGCTGCTCTGTATAACATATAGAACCTACCGTTCTCATACCAGACACCAGGATTGCATACAACCAAATTCTCCCAATGATTCGTTGGATTAGGAGACAAAATAGGGTTAAAAGTTGATTTTGTTAGTTTCATCTTTACTTTATTTTAATAATTTAAATCAATATACAAGGCACGATAAAAGGGCCGGTTCGTTTTATAATGCCACATCAAATTTCCATTCTTATCAATCACTCCAATAGTCTTCAGTACTACAGAACCAAATAGAATACGGTTATTATTCATACAATAAGCACTAGACTGATTAACAGAGAAGTCTTCTTTGGGTAATACAATCCTCATCGTCACTTCTGCTTGTTTTGTTATTTCGTTAATGCGATAAGCCATGACTCTTGAACGTTTATTTGTATAACCATTATCATAAATCATCACATCTCCGTCCGGAGTCAAAGAAGCGGCATGTTGTCTATCCGAGAAATCTTCAGGATTGGTCAAGTGTACATCACCATTTCTCCCAAGCTTATAAATGACTTCCCCTGTACGTCCATCCACTTTCCAAACTTGCCTGATACGATTGAATGAAACAAGAAAATCTCCATCCGGACAAGGATAAGCGGTATTTGCATGTAACCAGTCTTCTCTCGGAGTGTATTGAAATTCTCCTCTATCCCCCATTATATCCGGGTCGTCTTCCGGAGATATGAAGTCAAACGCCGACCATGTCCACTTCGTATTTCCCGAAAAATCAAGAATAGAGAACCCGTCCCCTGTCACCATCTCGTTGGAAGAGCCACCCCAACGGGTTAAATCAAAAGACTGTCTTATTTGGTTCACGACCACTAGATCTCCATTATCAAGCATCTGTATATCATGATGAAAATAAGGATTATCGAAATGAGCATAATATTTTTTCAGCTTCACATTTCCGTATAAATCAACTACATAAATATATTCTCCTGTAAAACTTTCATTCGGATTAAAGCCCAGAATTGCTTGAAAGGTTTTCGTCTTCGGATCAAATCCGGAACAAATCACCGACAAATCATCCGTAGGTTGATACCAGACCACTTTTCCTTCAGCATTAATTAAATACAAAGTACCCTGCTGCTTATCGCCAACATGGATATATCCATTGAAAGTATACGTATAATCAGGCATTAAATTAGTGAACTTCATTAGTCCATCCGGTAATGCTTTGGTTATAAACTGAAACGGCTTTGATTCTTCTACCATTCCGTTTTGATTACTTGCATACACCTTCAACCAATATTTCGTTTGCTCTTCCAAAAGAATTAATTTAGTAGCCCACGACTGCTTTTGATCATCAAAAACAAGTTCCCTTTTGACAGATTCATTTCCATCCTTCCAATACACCAACTTCAATGTAGCAGACTCCTTCATCGTAACCTCAACATCTATCCTTAATACATTATCCGGATCATCCTGAATCTTGACAATATCGATAAGTTCATTATCTGACTCCCCCATCTGCTTGTCCCCCTCTTCCGACTGACAGGCAGAAAGTAAAAATCCGACAATTAATAAGAGTCCTACTATTCTCATATATCAACAGATGCTTTAAAAGGTCCTAATGGTAGATTTTCCGAATTATAAAGAGTAGAGACATACGCATCTCTCCATCCATAACGCACATAGCGAGGAGAAGGAACTTCAGGAGAAGACAACCATACGCAACTACCTTTAATCTCTACTATTGCCTTGTAATACGTCATTCCATCTGAAGAAATCTCAAACTCATGATGAACTCCCTCCAATCGGAGTCCATGATAAGCAAAATCAAACTCCGCCCTCAATTTCCCCTGTTCCAGAGTTAACCGCTTCAAAGAAGGAGACTGGCTCTTTATCTTTTGATGATAAGTATCAGATAAAGCAATCAAAGCCAATCGTTCTCCTACTGGTTTCTTTTTCCCGGGATGAATATTAGTTGAATCACCCAGATCAGCCGTAACAACCATACCAGAACTTGAAATCGTCTGTAATGCCATAGACTGTACTTCAGCCAGTTCAGCCCACTTCTCCTTTTGATAACCCGGATATTGAAATGGAGCTATCTGCACATAATAAAAAGGCAGTTTAGCCTTCCATTTTTTACGCCATGAGCTTACCAAATCTTTCATCATAGCAATATACCGTCCGGCATCTCCTACATTAGCTTCACCCTGATACCAAAGCCAACCACGAATCTTATAATCAATCAATGGATGGACCATCGCATTATACAGACTTGAAAGCATATTGTATTCCGGCTTCTCTTTTCCTTTCTCTACAGCTTCTTGTAAGGTCTCATGCTCTGCTTTATAAAGAGGTTTTAAAGTCTCTGCATAAGGAATCCAACTCTGAATCGGGCTCCCTCCATAAGCATCAACAACTAAACCGACAGGAACATCCAAGCTGGAAAGTAATTTATGAGCAAAATAGTATCCCACAGCAGACAATCCTCCTACAGTCTGTGGGCTACAGACCTGCCATCCTTCGGTTAAGACCTCATCTAATGCAGTAAAACTCTCATTACGTTGAACAGTCATAAAACGAATTCCCGGATAATCAGCAACAGCAATTTCCTCGTTTGCATTATCAACATACAACCGCCATTGAGGATCATTTCTCATAATCATTTCCATATTGCTCTGCCCCGAACAAAACCAAACCTCTCCGATACAAATATTTTTCAGTACTACAGTCTGTTCAGTATTAGCAATAGAAAGGTTATATGTCTGGTAGCTTCCAGCGGGAGTTGACAATTCTATCATCCATTTTCCGCAAGTATCTGCCTTTACAGTCTTCTCTTTCCTACTCCAAGAAGCAAGCACCTGAAGAGTGCTCCGAGGAGGAGCATATCCCCATATCTTGACCCGGCTCTTTTGCTGTAATACTAGATTATCAGTAAAAGCAGAAGCAAACCTCAAATGATCTTGAGCCTGCAAGAACAGGTAACTGCTACACAATATCATTATGAATGTACAAATACGTCTCATACTTATTCTTACTCCATATTAGTGAGTAACATAAAAGATTGCGCTGGCAAATTAATCTCTCTTAGTTTTCCACCACTAAGATCGACTGTTTCACCTGCATCTACAGGAGAAGCAAAACCATCCGCATCCACTGTACCAATAAAGTGAGCGCCTTGTTGAGATTGATATTTATAGGTTTTTATTCCTTGTAATAGTGCTCCATTTTCCATACCTAGATTGAATAAATAATCATTAGTACTGGAGTTCACAATAGCAATAGTCACTTTCCCATTCCTCATTCCCGCAATAGCGCGCAGGCCAGATTTCACAGGTTTAGGTAATGTCACGTCATAAATCGTACTCCCCGATGGAAAATAACGACAAAGTAAAGAAGTGGTATAGAACCACGGACGTATCTTTTCATCATCCGGATTATGGAATTTCTCACTTCCCAGAATATTCCAAAATCCCCATCGTTTCAACTTGGTTGAAGAAGAACTCCCGTCATCATTATACATAGCATCATCCAAATCCCAATAAGTCACTCCGCCAAAGCCTGCCAGCATTACCTGAATCGTCGCATCCGCCATATCTATTCCGTAGAAAGCATCATATACATGCATTTGTGAGTCATCAGCAGCAAATGGATCGGCCTTGATACGGCTGGCATTGGCTTTACCTAACGAGGAGGTCGCTGAATATTTAAATCCTAATTCCCCCATAATGATAGGAGCATCAAGATTAGAAGCTGCTTTATAGGCTTTCAATAACTGTAAAAAAGAAGTTGTATGAACATCGTCATTATTAGGATAAGCATGTATATCAAATGCCTTTACCTCTTCAGCCAGTTCGTTGCGCGTATTCACAACCCAAGAAGTCTCTGCAATGCTCCAGATGGCAACATCCGGTCCCATGATTTTGACCTTATCTGTGAGTTGCTTTTCGTTCATTTTTCTATAAAACTGCTGAATTATATTCTTCCATAATGGATAACTTCCTACAGTAGAAGACCAGTCTCCATTAGGTTCATTGACTATTGTGTAATACTTGATGCAAGTAAACCCCTTCTCTTTAACCAAATAAGAAAGAAAATCAGTTGCATGATCCACCCATGTCGCATCAATACCAGAGCCACCTACATGTCCCCATTCACCCAACTGCACCGTAATGCCTTTCTCCTGACAATAAGACAATATCTTACCCAGAACCGGGTCACTTTTTTCCGGACTGTATACTTCACCATTCATGTAGTTCCACCCCTGAGACACCATTATTCTAATTAAGGAAGGACGCATAAAAGAGACTCTCTTGAAGAGCGTATTCCAATCCTGTTCAGATAGGGTAGCATTTCCTGTCCATGCATTTACAATATCATACCCACCCCATTGAGGCCCATTCCCCAAATAAGAATTCGTTAATACTTTTTGGGTTACCAACAATGTATTCACATCCGGTTTCGGAACCGGAGGAGTATCACCTCCATTGTCTTTACCACAACCGGATAAAAACAGAACCAAACATATCAATCCTTTTATTATATTCTTCATACCTATTCCATATTTGTATAAACCACTAATCCATCCGTCGGTAATTCAAGAAATAAACCTTTTTCCAGATTTAGCTTTATTCCCGTAACATTCGGTAACTGCTTACAATCACCCTCCTTCAATATTTCATTCTCAATATAATTGTACTGACGAATATCTTCCAAGACAGGCAATGAGTTACTCTTGAATAAAACAGTTCTCTCTTGACCGGAAACATTAACTACTCCAATAGTATATTTTCCTTTATGCTCTACTGCAACGGCACGAACTCCTTTATCTTCTCCCGTCTCTACCGCATAAACAGTACTTCCTTTCGGTATATATTTAGACAAAAGCGACCAGGCATAATAAGAAGGACGAACCTCTTCTTCCTTAGCGCCACCAAAATATTCTTCACCCAAGATATTCCAGAACCCCCATATTTTCAATTTGTCAGGTCCTTCCTCTGTCTTAGAGTGCATAGCATCATCCAACATCCAAATCAAGGCTCCAGAAAATCCTTCATTCATAGTCTGAAACAACGCATCTGCCATATCGATCCCATAGAAATGATCATAGACAAACATCTGCGAGTCCTCACGCGAAGCGTGTGGAACTTTGGAAATACGTTCGTTATTCTCCTTTTCTAACAAAGTATCTGTTTTTAAAAATTTCAATCCGATCTCCCCCATAATAATTTGACTTCCTTGAGGTACTCTTTCTTTATAAGCACGAATTATCTTCGAATACTCCCCAGAATTAACAGTCGACTTTGGAGGATACGTATGAATATCATAAAGTTTAATAGCCTCATTAAACCGGGTAGCACAACTGTCTATCCACCAAGCTTCCGATTGATCCCAAATAGCAGCATCCGGCCCGGCCAATCCCACTTTATCAGCAAGTCCGTAATCATGCATCCGGCGGTCAAAATAACGAATGGCCCGTGCCCAAAGATCATAATTGGCCTGATTAGAGGACCAGTCACCATTCGGTTCATTTATCATATTATAGTATTTGATGCAATCATATCCTTTACGGTTGACCAGAAAATCTGCATAACGTGCTGCATTAGAAAGCATGAAAGTATCAATCCGGTTAGTTACCGGATCCACCATTCTACCTCCCCAGTCACCCATCATCACAGTAATACCCCGTTCCTGGCAATAGGTAAGAATTTTACTGACCTGATCGAAATCATACATCTCATCCAGTTTCCCATTCTTCAGATAATCTGTAGTATACACCATCATCCGGATAAACTGGGGACGCATGTGATCAAGACGTGCATAAAGTTTATTCCAGTCTGACTCGGAAATGGTAACACGCCCATTTCCATAATCCAACTGGTAAGGGTCCCATTGTACCCCATTACCTAAATAAGAAGTGCTGATAATACTATCTTTGTTTATCCTGAAAATCACTTCCGCATTTTGTACCGGCTTCTGACAGCCGATACAAAACAACAGAAATAATATTTGTAACAGAACTTTCATAAAATCATTGTTTTTTTCTGATTTGAACATAGAAATCCCAAGGAGCATAGACTATCTTATCATAAGCAGAGTAAATTGGTCCCCAATCACCAGCCGATTTCAGATTGCCAAATTTCAAAGCACTATCCTGTATGGTAAGAGTCTTACCCCAATACACAATATCTCCACTGTTCACCAAACTGGCAACATACGTTTTATCACCTTTTGTAAACGTTACGGTTTCCGTAGTATAGTCACGCACCCAATGGCTTGTACCCTGTGGTACTTTCCTATAATTATAATTCACATCAATCACAGTTTGCCCATCCGGCAAACCTCCGGCCCAAATAAAATCGGCAAATTTACCATCCACACCTGCATCATGGATACAAGTTCCATACGTCTGTCCGTTTTCGGTAATTCCCTCAAAAGTAAATTCAAGCGTATTATCAAGCTCTGCTTTCACTCCGGTCTGCTCATTCCACCAAGATGGATCAGATGACAGATTCACAAAGTCAACACCTCCATAATAAGGACCTGTTCCTCCAAATACATCCAATTCGTGAATCTCCCATTTTCCAACAAGTGATTCTACCAATGGAGTTACCCGAACCGTATACTCCCGCTTCTCGCCAGACACAGCCGTTACAATTATTGTTGCAGAATGGCTGACAGGATCGAAATTCAACGCATCGCCGGAATTGACAGAAGAAGAAGCTTTATAAGAAACTTCCATCTTTTTAATTTTGATTGCCTGTGAAAAGTCTGGATTCACAATTGTCACTTCAACCGTACCTTTTGTAGGATCATCTACATTTAAGCTGATAGTAGCATCTCCCGCCTGATTCTCAAAAGTTAATCCCAATATTCTTCTCTCTTTATTCCAGTCACCTTCTTCCACCTCATCCAATGGATTGACCTGGCAAGCTCCCAGCAAAAAAGCGGAAACAATAAGCCAATATATATATTGTAGTACTTTCATATGATTACTCCATTAAAATTAAACGAATCAATTACGTAAATTAGGATTTAAATCCACTTCTCGTTGAGGTATAGGATAGAATGCGGCTTCTGCTTCTGTAATACCTGCACTCTTCGCATTAGGATCCACTTTAGTCACCATTGCCTTCCGTCGTAAATCATACAGGCGATTCCCCTCAAAAGCAAGCTCCCACGCACGTTCCCGGACAACCATATCACGGAATTCAGACACCGATGCAGGAGTCGGAATATTACCCAGTCCAGCACGCGCACGAATTCTTTGTAACCAGGCCCCATCATCACTTCCCTTAGCCTCTACATACATCAAAGCAATATCCGAAAAACGAAGCAAGTAAGGTTTTACACTTGACTTATCACCGGTATTACCCGTCACTTGATCAGGGTCAGTATATTTCAAAGTATACGGATAAGCCGAAGTGGCATATACCGAACCGTCAGCATTATAAATCTCGGTATTAATCAGGTCTGTACGACGCTTATCAGTTTCATCGTAGGTACGATAAAATGCCATATTGGTAGGGAACACCTCAAACCCGTAGTGGGAAGGATAAAGAGAGGAGCCTGCTTTCACATAAAAGTTGCCTCCATTATTATATGGCAGGAAAAGCATTCCTATCTTAGAATAATTACCCTCATTAAGACCTGTACGATCCATTGACATAATAAAGACATGTTCCGGTCCGTCAGGCTTGTTTACATCATATATATCCGCCAAATTCTCCGAGAGTCCAAAATTGCACTCACCTCTTTGCGAAGCATCCAATACATTCTTTGCACAAGTGGCTGCATTCGCATACAAATCTTCCACCGAAGCAGCCATTTCCGTATAGTTGGCTACTCCGCTTTCCTTGGATGAAGCAGCGGTCAAATAAAGTTTAGCCATCAATCCTTGAGCTGCCGCTCTATTGGCACGTCCAGTCTTTTGAGTATAATCCAGTAATGATTCTGCCTGCTTCAAATCTTCCAGCATAAAATTATATATATCATCCATCGATTTAGCCATGGAAGGAGTTGTGCCGCTCACAGTCTGTACCATCTCTTTCTGCATAGGAACCAGGCCGAATACCTTCACCAAATTAAAGTGATTATATGCACGCAAAAAATAAGCTTCTCCAAGTATTCTGTCTTTAACTTCTTTCGGCAGTTCGCTCTGTTCCACGTTATATATCACGGCATTAGCCCGATTAATGGCAATATAACAATACTTGAAATATATCTGTAAAGTCTGATTATTGGCATTATCTGATATTTTCCACTCATCTAAAGCTTGCGCACCAGGGTTATTGGCATCTTCACCAGATTTCAAACTGACCGTTTCAGAAGCAGCTTCGCCGATATAATATATTCCCCGTGAATACTCCAGAAAGGTAAGTGCATTATAAGCATACATTAATGCAGACTCTGCATCTTCAGGAGTTTTATAAAAATTCTTTTCTGAATAAAATCCGTAAGGCGATTCACTTAAATCGCAGGACACAACTCCGACCATCAGAGTGCTCCATAGAAATATAGATAGTATTTTAGTTCTCATAATGCTAGAATTTAAAAAGTAATGTTCATACCTAGAGTAAACTTGCGGAAACGCGGATAACCTCCCCAGTAAATACCATCCAGTCCAACTTCCGGATCGTATCCGTCGAATGAAGTGAAGGTATACAGATTATTAATCGAACCATACAGACGAAGGCTGGAGACACCTTTACAAAGATGGTCAAATGTATAACCAAAGTTTATATCCTGAATTCTCACAAACGAGCCATCGCGTACAAACCAGTCGGAAACTTTCGGAGTGCGGTTCTGGCGCAAACTCGGATATTCATTGTTCGGATTATCAACTGTCCAGCGTAAAGGCATTGTGGCAGGATTAGTCATTCCATATTGATAAAGCACATCATTACCAAATACTCCATTTAAGAAAATCGACAAATCAAATTTCTTATATTTAAAACTCAAATTCAAACTGGCTGTAAAATCAGGATTCGGATTACCGATGATTGTGCGATCCTTTTCATCCACCACTCTATCATTATTAATATCCATGTATTTCAATTCACCGGCTTTCGCTTCATCACCACTCATCCCCGCCTCAATACCTTCGGCATTGGATTGAATAATTCCATTTGTCTTATAACCATAAAACACATTTAACGGCTGACCCACTGCAAGGATATTTACGCTACCTACAGGTTGTTCAGTAAGTGTAGCTCCTGTAAACTCGTATTGCATACCCGTATTCGGATCCACATTCAATCCTGATGACGCCACACTTCCCAAGCTCAAGACCTTACTTCTATTGCGGGAGAAAATAAATGTAGAATTAAAAGAGAAATCTTTTGTACGTACAACATCAGCATCAATCGTAAACTCAAAACCACGATTCTGAACCTCACCATCATTCACCCACATTTTGTCATAACCCGAAGACAAAGGCAAATAACGCTGACGCAACAAATCAAAAGTATGCTTCTTATACCAGTCGAATACCAAACGAATACGATTATCCAGCAAAGTCACATCAAATCCGAAATTCAGTTGACGGGTAGTTTCCCATTTCAAATCCTTATTAGGAATCCCTCCCCAATACTTGTATCGTCCGTCTGAACCATAAGATCCAATCACATAACCAGGTCCGATAGCCGTATTCCATGCACCGTTATCATAATATTTTTCATTTCCATAACGACTTAATGTCTGATAAGGAGCAATCCCTTGGTTTCCAGAAATACCATAGCTAGCACGTAATTTTGCCTCATTAATAAACTTCAGATTAGACATGAACTTCTCATTATGCAACTTCCAAGCCAACGCTCCTGAAGGGAAACTAGCCCATTTGTTATTATCACCAAACTTAGAAGAACCATCTGAACGGAAAGTAGCAGTAAGCAAATACTTATCCATCCATGAAAAGTTGATCTTTCCATAGTAAGAGACAAGTTCTGATTCTGAAAATCCATTAGAAACCTGATTCTTTTGCGGATTTCCGGCTCCGATATTTTCATTACCCAACGACTCATTCACAAAATCATAGCTATCCAAAGCAGAAGAACGCTCCATACTATACTTATATGAATAACCTGCCATTGCAGTTAAATGCCCATGCATTCCTAACATTCTATCATAAGTCAGATAAGTTTCAGGAATAACATCCTGCCCATACCAATTGCCAATATAAGCATGACCATTATTGAAAGTACCATCTTCTGTATACTTCTTAGGATTGTACAGGTCGTTCACCGTTGTACCATACTTATAATTTAGTTGACCTTTCCATGTCAATCCATCTATTATTTCCCATGTCGCCAACCAAGAAGAAAGTACATCCATCCCCTGATTTTTGTTTTTGACAGTATTGGCTAAAGCAATCGGATTACCATAATCCGTAGGACTGGATTGATAATAATTCCCTTCTTCATCATAAACCGGGAACAGGGGATTTCTACCTATATCTCCACTATTTGCATTTCTCCAGTTCTTTGATAAAATATTAGATGTACGAATAGAAAAGTTCTTAAAAGCTTTATAGTCTACATCCAACTTTGCAGATAGTTTACGATAATTATCCTTAATATACGTCCCTCGATCATCGAAATAGTTCACACTTAAATTATAAATCAGTTTGTCATTTGCACCACTAATAGAAAGCGACGTGTTATTTGTAACAGGAGTACGCAAAATTTCATCATCCCAACGCGTGAAATAAGGCCATGCTCCACTTGAAATTTCTTCTACAGAAGGATAATATGTACCATTATCAGTTCTTCCGACATACAAAGGCAACTGCCCGGCATTCACTCTTGATTCATTATCCAGTTGTGCCATCAATACAGGGTCACGCCACAAATTCAGTTTGGATGAGAATTGTGAAATGATTGTCTGATGTGAGAAATTAATATGAGTAGTGCCCTTACCTGCCTTTCTTGTAGTTACCATAATCACTCCATTAGCTCCGCGAGAACCATAAATAGAAGTAGATGAGGCATCTTTCAGCACTACTATATCGGCAATATCAGCCGGATTAATCTGCTTTAAGTCTGCCCCCTCTCCCAAAGGGAAACCATCTACTACTACCAATGGAGACTGCGTTCCATTAATTGAACTAATACCACGAACGATAAATGCAGGATTACTGCCCGGCCCTTGCCCTGAATTCACGATTTGCAAACCGGCAACCCTTCCCTGCAAAGAACTGAAAACTGAATTGTTAGCAGGCAAATCTTCCAGTTTATCCATTTTTATTGTGGAAACAGAACCTGTCAAATCTCCCTTCTTCACACCACCATAACCCACAACTACAACCTCATTCAACTGCGCCACATCTTCCCTCAATACAAAATTTATTCGTGACTGATTAACGATCGCCTGTTCTGCCACATAACCAATAAAACTACATACCAGCGTTTGTCCCTTCTTTACAACAATGGAAAATTCCCCATTCACATTAGAAAGAGCTCCATTTTGTGTCCCTTTTACAAGAATACTTGCTCCAGGTATAGGCTCCCCTTTATCATCCTTTACTGTCCCACTCAAATCAATTGTTTGAGCAAAGACCCCCATTGCAAAAATCAGCAATGGAATCATACACATAAATACCTTTTTCATATATATCCACTTTAAGTTAACACTTATACATGTTGATTATAGAATTCGGGGCAAATATATGAGGTTAAGTACAATTAGAATTCACTTTTTATGCTGATTTATAATACTTTCTTGAACAAAAAAATCCAATAAAACAATAAACCACTATATATCAAAGCTTTACAAATTGCATATTATAAATACCACTATAATATTATTTTGTTTTTTATTGATATTATATTGAAATTATTGATAACTTTGCATTCAATCAAGCCAAACACGATACATTATGGGAACTATACAATGTGAAGTAACACCTTTAACTGATGAAGATTTATTCGTGCTCCTGAATAATCCGAAGGCTAAATTTGATTATCCAATTCATTTTCATTCTGATTATGAATTAAATCTGGTTATGAATACTTCAGGAAAAAGAATCATAGGAGACTCGATTGAAGACTTTGAAAATTGCGACCTTGTATTACTTGGTCCCGGATTACCTCATAAATGGAAAGCTCCTACTTTGGATGAAACGCAGGTTATCACCATACAATTTCATGAGCAAATGTACAATTCGTTTCTCCTTAATAAAAGAGTATTCGAACCTATCAGAGAATTACTAATCCGTTCGACCAGAGGTATTGTCTACACAGGAAAAACCTTTGAACGAGTCAAAGAGCGATTGCTGAATTTGAGTAATGCCCGCGGTTTCAATACGGCATTAGAGTTTTACAGTATTCTCTATGATTTATCCATTGCAGATGAACAGAGATTACTCACTAGTGCCTCTTATGACAGTTCACTCCTTGTCCGGGAGTCTCGTAGTCGACGGATAGAGAAAATCTGCAAGTATATTGAAGTCAATTTCAAAAAGGATATTACCCTTAAAGAAATAGCCGAATTAGTGAATATGTCGGAATCAGCAATCAGCCACTTCTTCAAAAAACGTACAAACCGGAGTTTCATCACCTATCTCACTGATGTACGAATCGGTTACGCTTCCCGTTTGCTAGCTGAAACAACACAAAGTGTGGCAGATATCGCTTTCGAATGTGGTTTTTCAAACCTCTCGAATTTCAATCGTATTTTCAAGAAATACAAAAATCAAACTCCAACCGATTACCGTATTGGAGTACATAAAACCATTACTAAATTCTAAAAATATCATTTATATCTATGAAAACTGTCATTATCGAAGACAAACAACGAATCGAGTCCATTATCCTTCATTGCGATGCCTGCTTTGTAGGTATCACAGATTTAGAAGGTAATCCCTACGTAGTTCCGATGAATTTCGGTTATGAGAATGGCATCCTATACCTTCATTCGGGTCCCGAAGGCAGCAAGTTGGAGATGTTGGAACATAATAATAATGTCTGCATCACTTTCAGCGTCGGTCATAAACTCGTATATCAGCACGAGAAAGTAGCGTGCAGTTACAGTATGCGTTCCGAAAGCGCCATGTGCCGTGGCAAAGTGACATTCATAGAAGATATGGATGAAAAACGCCGGGTATTGGATATTATCATGCGTCATTACACGGATAGCGAGTTCAACTATTCCGAACCTGCCGTGCGCAATGTCAAAGTATGGCAAGTGCCCATCGAGCAGATGACGGGAAAAGTCTTCGGTTTGCGAGCCAACGAAAAGCCATGAAACGTTTTCCGGCTCTCTGCCTGTTGACCATCTTCCTTCTGTTACCTGCCCTTTCCATTTTCGCACAATCAGAAAAGCAGGTAAACAGCCACTCTTTTACCTATCAATACCTCACCACCAAGGAAGGATTAAGCAACCAGCGCGTATTCTCCATCCTCGAAGATAAGAAAGGCTTCATCTGGATTTCTACCCGTTCAGGGGTGGACTGCTTCAACGGAAGAACCGTAAAAAACTACAGCCTTTTCGGCGAAGACATCATCGTTGACGGAGCCGGACGTATGATCTACCTCACGAAAGACTCACACGAAACACTCCGGGCATATACAAGTGCCGGTAAAGTATTCAAATATGATCCCATCTCCGACGCCTTCACGCTGGAGATTGACGTAGCGGAACTAATGAAAAACGGAATACTCCTCAACAATCTCTTCATCGACTCATCCGACCGCTTCTGGTTCGGACTAAAAAACGGTTTGTTCTGCTACGACAACACCAACCGGCACATAGAGAATATATTAAAAAAGAAATGCATCAACACCATCCATTTCTCACCATCCGACGAAACCCTGTATATCGCCACTACCGAAGGATTGTATAAACGCAATCAGCAGAATGGAACAATTACCACCCTATTGCCCGAATGTTACATCCAGTCCGTTTTCTACGATCCCGCAACCCATTTGCTCTGGATAGGAACTTTCAATTCCGGAGTAAAAGTGCAGGATACCCGTACCGGAGATTTCCTGTCGAACGAATCACTGAACAAGCTGCCACATCTCCCCTACCGTTCCATCATCCCCTACGACCCACAAACATTATTACTGGGAGTAGACGGAGCAGGAGTCTATGCAGCCACCCGTGATGCCGGACACTCCTGGTCCTTCCTCAATGCGAACCTGGAAGAAGAAGGAGAACTGAAAGGAAACGGCATTTATGCCCTCTGCAAAGACAGTTCTTCCAACCTATGGATCGGCAGTTATACAGGAGGTGTAGCCTACGCCAATCCGAAGAAATATCTCTTCGAACTTACCCAACATGAATACAAAAACCCGCAATCACTCATAAACAACCACGTCAACGCTATCCTCGAAGATCATGAAGGCGACCTATGGTATGCCACCAACCAGGGAATCAGTGTACACCTGCTAAAGTCCGGCGCCTGGAAACACTTCCTGAAAGAAAACGTATTCCTGACTCTCTGTAACGATGAAAACGGAAATGTATGGACCGGAGGTTACGGCACAGGCGTCTACTGCCTCAACAAACATACAGGCATCCGCCAGCATCTCACCACCGAACGTCCCGGTACATTGACCACAAACTACATTTACTCAATCGTAGAAGACAACAACAAGGATCTATGGTTTGGCGGCATGTATGGCAACCTCATCCGATATACCCCGTCTCAAGCAGGGAAAGCGGAACAGTTCGCTTCCTACGGCATTACGCTCATCAACTCGATAACCACAGTCGGCAAAGACACGATAGCCCTTGCCACGGCCAACGGGCTCTACCTGTTGAACAAACAAACCGGCAATTTCAAACAATATTTCACCTCCCCCTCCAATGCCGACACCCGGAGCAACAGCTTCATCTACTCCATGTATTTCCCCACCCCCGACAAAGTGTGGTTCGGTACAGACGGAGGAGGCATCAACTTATTAGACCTGAAAACAGGCAAAGCCGTCACCTACTCCACAGCAAACGGCCTTCCTTCCAACTATATATACAGCATCCTTCCCGACAACAAAGGACACCTATGGCTTAGCACAGACAAGGGACTGGCCTACATCACCACCTCCCCCTCTCCCGCAATAACCAACATCGGCTTCCTCGACGGACTGGCAAATGAATTTAACTTCATGTCCTACACCCGTCTAAGAAACGGAGACTTCGTCTACGGAAGTACCAACGGCGCCGTGCGCTTCAACCCGGAAAACTTTACCCGTCCTCTTTACGAAGCCCCCTTGTTGTTCACTTCCTTCGAAGTTCCGCAAAAGTCACGTGAAAAGACCGAAGAGAAAAAGATTCAATTCAACCGGATGCTGAACGAAGGAAAAACGATCGAGTTGAAATACAACGAGAATTCTTTTCTCATTTCCTTTATCTCCGTCTCTTACCAGTATCAACAAGACATCCACTACAGCTACCAACTGGAGGGTTTCGAACAAAACTGGAGTGCTCCTACCAACGAATTAAGCATCCGTTATACCAATATTCCTCCGGGCCATTATACGTTCCGCGTAAAAAGCATGAGCAAAAACGGCGGACAACAACTGGACGAGCAAACCATCCGCATACACATTGCGCAGCCTTACTGGAATACAGCAATCGCCTGGCTGATATACATCATCCTGCTGGCAGGCATCACCTATTTCATCTGGCGTTTCTTTGCCAACAAGATGGAGAAAAAGCACTTCTCCGAAAAGATACAGTTCTTTATCAACACCGCCCATGACATCCGCACTCCGGTGACGCTTATCATGGCTCCGCTTAGCGATTTAAGCAAGGAGGACGGACTGTCCGGAGAAGGGAAACGATACCTCCAGATAGCCCGCAAGAATACGGAAAAGCTATACAACTTAATCACGCAACTACTCGACTTCCAGAAGATAGACACAACACATCTCACACTTCAGGTTGCAGAGTACGATTTGAAATCATACTTGCAGGAAAAAGTGCTTAACTTCCAGTCCCTTTGCGAAAGCAAACAAATCCGGATGGAATTATCAGTGCCCGAAGTCCCCGTCTCACTTTGGATGGATAAAGACAAAGCAGACAAAATATTCGATAACCTGTTATCGAATGCAGTGAAGTACACCCCTGCCGGCGGAACTATTTCAATCACAATAGAACAGAATGATAAAAAGATAACCGTAGAAGTCAAAGACAGCGGTATCGGTATTCCGCGTAAAGCACAACGGTATATCTTCTCCAATTTCTACCGTGCCGAAAATGCCGTCAACTCCAAAGAAACCGGAAGCGGCATCGGATTACTGCTGACCCGTCGCCTGATGAAACTACATAAAGGAAACATCTCTTTTACCAGCAACGAGGGCGAAGGTTCCACCTTCCTGCTCACTTTCCGAAAAGGGAACCGCCATCTGGCACGCTACATCCTTTCGGGGAAAACATCTCCTCTATCTACCTTCCTAACGGATATATCCACAGAAGACAATAGCAGCGAACTATCACCGGAGGTAAATACAGACCGGGAAACAGGAACCGTTCAGCATACAGACCGATACGATGAAAACGAGCCGAACCAGACAACTCATACTGACAAAGAACGAATCTTGATTGTAGAGGACAACGACGATCTGCGTTTCTACCTGAAAAAGACATTTTCTTCCATCTACACCGTCATCGACAAACCCGACGGAGAATCCGCACTAGAATATCTGCAAGGGGCATCAGTAGATTTGATTATCTCCGACGTCATGATGCCGGGCATTCAGGGGGACGAATTGTGTCGCCAGCTCAAATCGGACTTCACCACCTCGCATATCCCCGTCATCCTATTGACTGCCAAAACGGAGAAAGACGCCATCCTCGAAGGATTGGAAAGCGGAGCGGACGATTATCTCACCAAGCCTTTCGACACGGAGATCCTGAAGACTAAAATAAAAGGAGTATTACAGAACCGCAAGATTATGCGGCAGTATTTCCTTTCTCATTCGCTCAATTCCATTCCTGCTACGGGGCAAAGCGAAGAGAAAGAGGACACCGAATGTGCCAACCTCCTATCTCCCATGGACAAAGAGTTTTTGGAACGTTGCACAAAGCTCGTTACTGAAAATCTGGCCAATCCGGATTTCACCATCAACCAGCTCTCCCGTGAGCTGGCATTAAGCCGTACTATATTCTACGAAAAACTGAAAGCCCTGACAGGGCAGGCGCCTAACGAATTTATCAAACTCATACGCATGACAGAAGCTGCCAATCTATTAAAACAACAGGTTCCGGTGCAGGAAGTCGCTCTTTTGGTTGGCTTCACAGATTCCAAGTACTTTAGTACAGTATTTAAGAAGCATTACGGAGTATCTCCAAGCAAATTCCTTTAGAAAAAAGCGAATAAGATGCAAATCCGATAGTTTTTCAACCTATTCCGATAGCTTTCAAACCCGTCCGGACACGATAACACCCTATATTTGCGATGTTATCAACAATCTAAATAATCTAATTAAGATGAAAAAGCAGTTAACCCTATTTCTCTGTCTGTTGCTATTCATACCCATATATGGATATGCGGAAGACGAAGTAACTCATCAAGTTGTACAGCAAACTACCAAAGTAAAAGGTACTGTTACGGATGAACAAGGCGAGCCGTTAATCGGAGCCAGCATCGCCGTTAAAGGTACTTCGCAGGGAGTGATTACCGACTTCAACGGTCAATTCAGCATCGACGCTTCCAAAAACGCTACATTAATAGTCAGTTATGTAGGTTATCGTTCGGAAGAAGTACAGGTGAAAGGACAATCCAATCTTAAAATCGTCTTGAAAGAAGACAGCAGAATCATCGACGAAGTAGTTGTTACCGCGTTGGGTATCAAGCGCGAACGGAAAGCACTCGGCTATTCCATCGGTGAAGTGAAAGGTGAAGAACTTGAAAAGGCAAAGGAAACCAATGTCATCAACTCACTGGCAGGAAAGATTCCGGGACTGGTTGTCAGCCAGACTGCCGGCGGTCCTTCCGGTTCGTCCAGAGTGATCGTTCGCGGTAGCACGGAGATGACGGGAAACAATCAACCGCTTTATGTGGTGGACGGAGTGCCTTTGGACAACAGCAACTATGGCAGTGCCGGACAATACGGAGGTTATGACCTCGGCGACGGTATCTCCAGCATCAACCCGGACGATATTGAAAGCATGTCCGTATTGAAAGGCCCGGCGGCATCTGCCTTGTACGGTAGCCGCGCTTCTCACGGTGTGATCCTTATCACTACCAAGAAAGCAAGTACCAAAAAGAAATTTGCAGTGGAACTGAACAGTACCACTACTTTCGAGAAACAATTAACGAAGTGGGACGATGTACAGTACGTCTACGGTCAGGGAACCGGCGGACGCATCAACGGTACGGACGACCAGTATTCTTCGAACAAAAACTGGGGACCGAAGATTGATCCGGGACTGAACCTGACGTATTTCGACGGAGTGACCCGCCCGTATGTTGTCATTCCCAACAATATCGACGGTTTCTTCAGAACCGGTATGACCACTACCAACACAATCGTTGTCAGCACCGTGAAAGATGACACGGGTATCCGCGCCACTTATACGGATATGCGCAACAAAGACATTCTTCCAAACACGAAGATGAGCCGTAACACGCTGAATCTGCGTGCCAACACTACGATCAACAAGAAAGTAGACCTCGACTTCAAGGTGACTTACACCCGTGAAGACGTAAAGAACCGTCCCGCACTGTCTGACCACCGTGCCAACCCTGCCAAGAACCTGATGTCTCTGGCAACCACCTACGACCAGAAATGGCTGCGCGACAACTACAAAGATGCCAACGGCAACTACTACGACTGGAACGGACGCGACGTTTGGAACCTCAACCCTTACTGGGTGCTCAACGAAATGACCAATGAATCGGGAAAAGACAAGTTCATGGGTTCGGCACTGGTACGTTACAACGTCAACGAACACTTCAAGATTCAAGTTACCGGTGGTGCGGACATCAACTTCATGAACTTCCAAGACTATGCAGCCCCCACCTCACCGGGATTTGAACAGGGACAGTTGCAAATCAGCGATTTCAGAAACAGAATGTATAACGTAGAAGCACTGGCCATTTACAACAACAGTTATAAGAAATTCGACTATGGAGTAACCATCGGCGGCAACCTCTATAAAGTGGACAACAAAACACAGATTGTAACTGCCAAAGAGATGGTGATGCGTGACGTCATTGCTCTGCAAAGCTTCACAAGCAAAGAGATTACCGAAGGAACCTACCGCAAACAGATAAACTCTCTCTATGGTTCTATCAACTTGGCTTACGGCAACTTCGTCTACCTCGACGCCACGCTACGCGGTGACCATTCTTCCACTCTGCCATCGGGAAACAATACTTATCTATACCCCTCGGTATCAGGAAGTTTCCTGTTCTCGGAATTCTTCAAGATCAATCCGACGCTATTGCCTTACGGTAAAGTGAGAGTTTCATGGGCACAGGTAGGTAGCGACACAGATCCTTACCAATTGGGACTGTCCTACGAGCTATCTCCCAAAAACTATTCAGGGTACGCACTGTCTCAAATCGCCAATACGACGATTCCGAACAAAGACCTGAAACCGACCAAGACCAACTCTGCCGAAGTGGGACTGGAACTGAAATTCCTGAAAAACCGCATCGGACTGGATTTCACTTACTACACCCAAAAAAGTAGTAACCAGATTATGCGCCTCAACACCACAGGAACTTCCGGCTACAACTCCATGCTGATTAATGCAGGAGAAATAGAGAACAAAGGAGTGGAAATCGCACTGAACACACGCCCCATACAGACGAAAGATTTCTCATGGGACTTGAATATCAACTTCTCAAAGAATAGTAATAAGGTAAAAAGATTAGCTTCAGGTATTAAAGAATTTGAATTGGAATCGGCACGTTGGATTAACGTAAAGGTAGCTGCCGTAGAAGGGGAGAACTATGGTTCCATCCTCGGTAAAGACTTCCTTAGAAATGATGCCGGACAGATTATCGTAGATGCTTCTACGGGACTTCCGAAAGTGACGGAAGACTTGCGAGTGCTGGGCAACGCCACCTGGAAATGGACAGGAGGTATCACCACCAACCTGACTTACCGCGACATCTCCCTGTCTGCCATCTTCGATATTAAGGTAGGCGCCGATGTCTATTCCATGTCCGCCCGTTCTTCTTACATGACCGGAAAAGACAAAGCGACTCTTGCAGGACGCGACGGCTGGTATGAATCGGAAGAGCAACGACTGCAAGCCGGAGTGAAAGAAAGCAATTGGGAAGCGACAGGCGGTTATGTAGTAGAGGGCGTGGTAGAAATGCCGGACGGAAGTTTCGCGGAAAACAAGAAGTTTGTCGACCCCGAAGTATATTGGAAACATATAGCCGATCAGACTCCGGTTCCGTTTATCTACGACAACTCTTACGTAAAGGTGCGCGAAATTACGTTGGCTTACCGTCTGCCCAAAAGATGGATCAGCAAGGTGTTTGATGCCGTATCCGTATCGTTCGTGGCACGTAACCCGTTCATCATCTACAAGAACGTACCGAACATCGACCCGGACTCCAACTACAACAACGGCTCGGGTATGGGACTGGAATACGGCTCGCTGCCATCCAGAAGAAGCTATGGTTTCAATGTTAACGTAAAATTCTAATAGTAAGCAATCATGAAAACAATCTATAAAATCGCCTTCGGTATGTTATGTATATGCGGTCTGCTGCTGGGAGCCTGCACCGACTTTGAGGAACTGAATACAGACCCTTCCAAGTCATCCTCTACCGACCCGAACCAGCAACTGTCTATGATTCAGTTGCAAACATGGGGACATTGGCAAATGTGCCAGCCCTATCCATTCTATCTGGCTGCTTTCGCACAATATATGCAGGGCGACTGGAACACCACCAACTATGGCGGACAGTATCGCAAAAATGATGCGGAAATGGGAAACACATGGAACCTGATGTACCCGGCACTCATCAAGAACATTGTCGACATTCTGGACAAGACCAAGGATAACGAACGGGAAGTGAACATCCACTCTGTTGCCCGTATTTATAAAGTATATCTTTTCTCCATACTGACGGATATGTACGGCGACTGCCCTTACTTCGAAGCGGGTAAAGGCTTTATCACCGGTAACGTAAAACCTGCCTACGACAAACAGGAACTGATATACAAGGATTTCCTGAAAGAACTCGGCGAAGCAGCAGATGCTCTGACCGCCAGTGGTGACAAGGTCACGGGAGATATTATCTTTCAAGGGAATATCGACAAATGGAAACGTTTTGCCAACTCCCTGCACCTGCGCTATGCAATGCGCATCGTAAACGCAGATCCGGAACTGGCAAAAGCAGAAGCCATCAAAGCTGTCGGTCAGGAAGCCGGTCTGATGCAATCGGCCGCTGACGATGCCCTGATTGCTTACACCGATATTCAGGACTGGGCATCCAACGAATTCCGCAGAAACGGGCTCGCCCAACTATGGAGAGGTCGCGAAGCATATCCTACGGCTTATCTCTGCAGCACATTCTGGAAACAGCTGGACGCTACTTCCGACCCGCGGCAGTTTGTATTCGGACGTTGCTATGACGAAAGTTCGGCAAACAATCCATTCGGACGTGTGGATCTGACGGAGGAAATGCAGAATACGGAAGCTGCCAAGTTTCAGCCTTGCAACCCGGGTTATTTCTGGTACAGCAACGGGACATGGCCGGAGGGTTATTGGAGCAAGCTGACTAATAAATGGCAGGACAAAGCTACCCGTCCGCAGCTCAACAACATTTTCCTGAAAGGCGATATGCCCGGAGTGGTTATGACATACGCGGAAGCGGAATTATTACTGGCGGAAGCCAAAGCCCGCTGGGCAGGAGACATCACAACAGGTGCCGACGCTTCCACCCATTATAAAAACGGAGTACGCGCAGCCATCCATTTCCTGGAGAAATTCGGTGCCAAGACTTTTGACGATCAGGTCATCGATACCTATCTACAGGCTAATTCACTACCTGCCAGCGGATTGGATGCACAGCTTACTGCTATCAACACCCAATTATGGATTCTGCACTTCAACAATATCCCCGAAGGATATGCCAACTGGAGAAGAACAGACATTCCGGTGTTGCTTCCTTCTCCCCACTACGGGGCAGTGACGATTGATTCGCAGACTACACCGCTGCGTCTCTGCTACCCGCTCTTTGAAAGTTCGTACAATCCGGAAGGTTATCAATCTGCCATCCAGGCTATGGGAGGCAAAGACGACTGGAATTCACCGGTATGGTGGGACAAATAAACCTAAGATCATCAACACTAAAAGAAAAAACGATTATGAAGAAAATAATATTTATATGCACGTTGCTGGTATCTCTGTTTGCCATGAGTGGTTGCAGCGACGATATAGACACTCCGGTACTGACTACTGACGAATATCCGCGCATACTAGGCCGCTGGCCGGACAAGCAGGAGGATGGCACATTGGGTAAATTCAGTATTCCATTGAATCAGGTGCTTTCCATCAATGTACAATACACTCCTGCCGAACTATGCGAGGGGACATGGTATCTGGATGGAAGGGAAATTCATAAGGGAGTAGGATTGACGTACATTCCTTCGACTATCGGCACTTTCCACCTCGAACTGATTGTAAAGACGCCGACTAAGGAAACCACCCGTGAAGCTATTATCCAAGTAACCGAAGCAACAGAGTAAACCATTAAAACTAGAATTGTATGAAAAAAAGACTTATAATCTATCTGGCCTGTCTGTTTGCATGCCTGATAGCCTCCTGTTCCGAAAAAGATGAAGTAATCAGCAACGGAGGAGAACCGCAAAACTATGTTCCTTTTGCCATCAACAAAGGGGTGAATATCAGTAACTGGCTGTCGCAGGTAGACGCCATCCCCGCCAACGGCTTCTCACAAGCCGAAGCACAAAAGCTGGCCGGATACGGTTTCGACCACATCCGTCTGCCGATAAACGAAAAACTGTTCTTCACGGAAGACGGTCAGAAGATACCGGAAGCATTCACACTGTTGCACAATGCCATAGGATGGTGTCGGGATGCCGGAATGAAAGTGATTGTAGACCTGCACGTATTGCGCGATCACAACTTCAATACAACGGTCACTACATCGGGCGACCCGATTGAGAGTTTCTACGACACATTTGAAGATATGAAATGGGCGGGATGGTTTGCCAATGGCTCCGGCGTGACGGTGAACAATGTAGATAATCCCAGCAAAAGCGGTATAAACACCAGCAACAGGGTGTTCTCTGTGGTACGAAAATCAGGAGTGGACACTTGGTCGAACGCCAAGAAAAAGGATTTTTCCATTATTCCTGTCGGGTCAGGCAAAATGCAGTTCAAGTACCTGCGTGCCAAAATATACAAAAGCACCAAAAGCACTATTACCGTTGTATTGAGTGACGAGAACAATACGAACGACGGTTACTACGGATATACCAATACTACAGCAAATGAATGGGAAGAAATCGCCGTAGATGTATCCAACTATAACAAAAACTGCGGTCGCGTGGCTCTCCGTCCGGAAGAAGGAGAAACGATGTATTTCGACGATGTATTCTTCTCCGACAGTAAAACTGGTGACAACAAGATTTACCCTGAAAGTGGAACTACCACCGTTGTCCCCAAACTCTGGACAGACAAAGACGCCCAGTACAAATATCTCGACTTATGGAAAACGCTGGCGGAAGAACTGAACCAGTATCCCAACGATCTCGTTGCCTACGAGTTATTGAATGAACCGGTAGCCCCTTACGCCTCACAATGGAACTCTCTTTCCGCCCAACTGATTCGTGAACTCCGGCAAACGGAACCCGAACGTAAACTCATCATCGGCTCTAACCGCTGGCAGAGTGTCAACACTTTCAACGAGCTGACTATTCCCGGCGGTGATCCGAATATCATCTTGAGTTTCCACTTCTACAACCCGCATCCCCTCACGCACTACCAAGCCGAGTGGACGGAAGAAAAAGACCTGAATGTACCCATTCACTATCCGGGCGAACTGATAGAAGAGGCGGACTTCAACCAACTATCCGAAGCGATGCAAAAATTGGTGACTCCTTATATGGGAACGTATGATAAAACCACGCTTGAGTCACTCGTATTGAAAGCGGAGATGAAAGCTACCAGTCTCGGCGTACAACTCTACTGCGGTGAATTCGGTTGCTACAAAAAGACTCCGGCTGCCGACAGAATGGAATGGATACGGGACGTAGTATCTATCTTGAAGGATCGTCACATCTCCTACTCTTATTGGGAATATAAAGCAGGATTCGGTTTCTGCGATTCACAAGGAAACGTGATTGAACAAGAGGTACTGGATTTGTTAACTAAATAATAGTCATTCAGATAACAATAATCATTCAAATTAAAAAAGAAATATGCGACAAACATTCATCGCTATGGGAATTTGTTGTGCTATCGGCATTTCCACATTAGCTTGTCAGGATAAAAGCAAAGATTACACCGATCCTACGCTGCCTGTGTCCGAACGTGTCTCCAGCCTGATGTCTCAAATGACATTGGAGGAAAAAGTTGCCCAAATGTGCCAATACGTGGGATTGGAACACATGAAGAAAGCAGAAAAGGATATGTCTGCCGAAGACTTGAAACACAGTCATTCGCAGGGTTTCTATCCCAATCTACATTCTTCCGATGTGGAAGAGATGACGAAAAAAGGACTGATTAGCTCGTTCCTGCACGTGGTAAAGGCCGAAGAAGCCAACTATCTGCAATCGCTGGCACAGCAAAGCCGCCTGAAGATTCCACTCCTGATTGGCATTGACGCCATTCATGGAAACGGTTTGTATCGTGGTTCGACCATTTACCCCACTCCTATCGGACAGGCAGCTACTTTTGACCCTGCACTGGTAGAACGGATGTCGCGGGAGACTGCTATTGAAATGCGTGCCAGCGGTATGCACTGGACGTTTACTCCGAACGTGGAAGTGGCACGTGACGCTCGCTGGGGACGTGTGGGCGAAACATTCGGCGAAGATCCCTATCTGGTAGGACAGATGGGGGCGGCTACCGTACGCGGATTCCAGACAAAGGATTTCACGGGAAACGATAAAGTGATTGCGTGTGCAAAGCATCTTGTAGGTGGCAGTCAGCCAGCCAACGGAATCAACGGTGCTCCTGCCGAGTTATCGGAAAGAACGTTGCAGGAGGTATTTTTCCCGCCTTTCAAAGATTGTCTGGAAGCGGGTGTATTTACAGTGATGACGGCTCATAATGAGTTGAACGGGATTCCTTGTCACGGAAATAAGTATCTGATGACGGAAGTATTACGCAATCAGTGGAAGTTTGACGGTTTTGTTGTCAGCGACTGGATGGATATTGAGCGCATGCACGACTATCACAACGTAGCCGAAACGCTGAAAGACGCTTACCGGATCAGTGTAGATGCCGGAATGGGAATGCACATGCATGGACCGGAATTCTACGAAGCTATCATTGAGTGTGTGAAAGAAGGGAGTATTCCTGAAAAGCAGATAGATGCTGCCGTTTCTAAGATTCTGGAAGTTAAATTCAGGTTAGGATTGTTCGAGAATCCGTTTATCGACCTGAAAAAGAAAGATGAAATTGTCTTTAATGAGAAACATCAGCAAACGGCACTGGAAGGAGCGCGGAAGTCTATCGTCCTGTTGAAAAATGAAGGTAATATGCTGCCATTGGATGCTTCGAAATATAAGAAAGTGTTTGTTACCGGACATAATGCCAACAATCAGTCTATCTTAGGTGACTGGGCAATGGAACAGCCGGAAGAACATGTCACTACCGTATTGAAAGGTCTGAAAGCTATCAGCCCCGAAACGAATTATAATTTCCTTGATCTCGGCTGGAATGTACGTTTGCTATCGGACAATCAAATAAAGGAAGCAGTGCAACAGGCACGCAGCTCCGATCTGGCGATTCTGGTGGTAGGAGAAAACTCAATGCGTTATCATTGGAACGAGAAGACGTGTGGAGAGAACAGCGACCGTTACGAGCTTTCTTTGCCGGGACGTCAACAGGAACTGGTGGAAGCTGTGGCTGCTACGGGGGTTCCGACAGTCGTTATCCTTGTCAACGGCCGTCCGCTGACTACCGAATGGATAGATGAAAATATGCCGTGTATCATCGAAGCATGGGAGCCGGGAGTAGCCGGAGGACAGGCTTTGGCGGAGATTCTTTACGGAAAAGTGAACCCAAGCGGTAAACTGCCGATTACGATTCCAAGAAGCACCGGACAGATTCAATGTATGTACAATCATAAATTTACCAACCATTGGTTTCCGTATGCAACAGGAAATTCATTACCTTTGTACGAGTTCGGTTACGGTTTGAGTTATACGACGTATAAATATGAAAACCTCAAACTGTCTGAAGCAACGACCACTCCTGACAAAAGCGTGAAAGTAACTGTAGATGTCACGAATACCGGAAAAATGGATGGTGAAGAAACGGTTCAGCTCTATATCCGCGACGAATACAGTTCTGCTACCCGCCCTGTAAAGGAGTTGAAGGACTTTGCCCGCATACCTTTGAAAGCAGGAGAAACGAAAGAGGTTTCATTTACTCTTACTCCCGAAATGCTGTCCTACTATGACGCTAATATGCACTATGGAGTGGAAAAAGGAACTTTCAAGATTATGGTGGGAGCTTCTTCAAGAGATACCGATCTGCAAAGCATTATACTTACAGTGAAATAAAATAGATATGAAGAAATTACTATGTCTCGCCCTGTTATTGTCTGCCGGAAGTGTTTATACCGGCAGCGTTTCGGCAAGCAACCAACCTGCCGGTAAGAAATCCGGCAACAACTCAAAGGATATATACAAAAAGACCTGGATTGACTTCAACAAGAACGGTGTAAAGGATGTATATGAAGATCCTTCCGCGCCTATCGAAGCCCGTATTGCGGATTTGCTTTCGCAAATGACACTGGAGGAGAAGACCTGTCAGATGGCTACTCTCTACGGTTCGGGACGGGTGTTGAAAGATGCATGGCCTACCGACGGATGGTCTACAGAAATCTGGAAAGACGGTATCGGAAATATCGACGAGCAGGCCAATGGACTGGGTAAGTTCGGTTCTGAAATCTCCTATCCGTATGCCAACAGTGTGAAGAATCGCCACACTGTTCAGCGCTGGTTTGTGGAACAGACACGACTGGGTATTCCGGTCGATTTTACCAATGAGGGAATACGCGGATTATGTCACGACCGGGCTACCATGTTTCCCGCTCAATGCGGGCAAGGTGCCACGTGGAACAAAAAACTAATCCGGGAAATTGCGAAAGTCACTGCTGATGAGGCGAAAGCACTCGGATATACCAATATTTATGCTCCGATTCTGGACATCGCACAAGATCCTCGCTGGGGACGTGTAGTTGAAAGTTACGGAGAAGATCCTTATCTGGTAGGCGAATTGGGTAAGCAAATGATTCTTGGTCTGCAAAGTGAAGGAATCGTTGCCACTCCGAAGCATTTTGCCGTTTATAGTATTCCGGTCGGTGGACGCGATGGAGGTACACGTACCGATCCGCACGTGGCTCCGCGTGAGATGAAAACTCTGTATCTGGAACCATTCCGTAAAGGTATTCAGGAGGCGGGTGCATTGGGCGTCATGAGTTCTTACAATGACTATGACGGGGAGCCTGTTTCCGGAAGTTATCATTTCCTTACGGAAATTTTGCGTCAGCAGTGGGGATTTAAGGGATATGTAGTTTCGGATAGTGAAGCGGTGGAATTTCTACACACTAAACATCGTATCACTCCGACTGAAGAAGAAATGGCGGCACAAGTGGTAAATGCCGGATTGAATATCCGCACCAACTTCACTCCGCCACAGGATTTTATTCTTCCATTGCGCCGTGCTATTAGTGAGGGCAAAGTCTCTCTGCATACGCTTGATCAACGTGTCAGTGAGATTCTTCGCGTTAAGTTTATGATGGGGCTTTTTGATAATCCGTATCCCGGTGATGACCGTCGCCCGGAAGTGGTAGTGCATAACGCCGCCCATCAGGATGTATCTATGAGAGCAGCTTTAGAATCCATCGTGCTTCTGAAGAATGAAAAAGAGATGCTTCCGCTATCCAAGAGTTTTAGCAAGATAGCAGTTATCGGTCCAAATGCCGAAGAAGTGAAAGAACTGACTTGCAGATATGGTCCTGCCAATGCATCCATAAAGACTGTCTATCAGGGAATCAAAGAATATCTGCCCAATGCAGAAGTTCGCTATGCAAAAGGTTGTGATATTATTGATAAGTATTTCCCGGAGAGTGAACTATACAATGTTCCATTAGACACACAGGAGCAAGCAATGATTAATGAAGCCGTAGAATTAGCAAAGGCTTCGGATGTCGCTATCCTTGTATTAGGTGGAAATGAGAAGACGGTTCGGGAAGAATTTTCACGTACCAACCTCGATCTCTGCGGGCGCCAACAGCAATTATTGGAAGCTGTTTATGCCACAGGAAAACCTGTCGTTCTGGTAATGGTAGACGGAAGAGCAGCCACAATCAACTGGGCAAACAAATATGTTCCTGCCATCATTCATGCCTGGTTCCCCGGCGAATTCATGGGAGATGCCATTGCCAAGGTTCTTTTCGGAGACTATAACCCGGGCGGACGTCTGGCAGTTACTTTCCCGAAATCTGTGGGACAGATACCTTTCGCTTTCCCATTCAAACCGGGTTCGGATTCTAAAGGAAAAGTCCGTGTTGCCGGTGTGCTTTATCCTTTCGGATATGGTCTAAGCTATACGACCTTCGGATATTCAGACTTAAAAATCTCCAAACCGGTTATCGGGGCACAAGAAAATATCACTCTTTCATGCACTGTAAAGAATACAGGAAAGAAAGCAGGGGATGAAGTAGTCCAGCTTTATATCCGTGATGATTTTAGTAGCGTAACAACCTACGATAAAGTATTACGCGGTTTCGAACGTATTCATTTGCAACCGGGAGAAGAACAAACGATTAGCTTTACCCTTACTCCTCAAGACTTGGGGTTATGGGATAAGAATAATCAGTTTACAGTAGAGCCGGGAAGTTTCTCGGTGATGGTAGGGGCTTCTTCGGAGGATATTCGGTTGAAGGGAAGTTTTGAGGTTCAATAAATAAATCTAAGATAGTCACTAAAAGCAATGTGAGGCAGCCCCCTAATATTTAGGCTACCTCACATTCTTATTTATTTTTCTTTCATCAATTATAATAGGGGCATAAGTTATGCTTAATAAAATTGCTATATTTATTCTGTATATCAACTATAACTTATAAAAAGACGAAACTTATCAATAAGCCTATTTATACAGAACGTATTCGTCTGTTCACTCGAAAAAAAGATTTATCGACTAAAGATATTGCCCAATTCACCAACCTTACTATTCGTGGGGTAGAAACAGCCCGTTATCGAATAAGAAAGAAACTTGCCATTCCCGGAAATATTAATCTTGTTGATTTTCTGATTAACTTTACATAGAAACATTTACTGAATATTCCTTGTAATTTCACCCCCTATTCTGTTGGGATTTTCTAAAGAAACTTTATCTTTGTAATGTCACACAATTACAAAGAATATGGTTCGTTTTAATCTTGTTATCACCATACTACTAATGATAAGTATGGCTGTCAAAGCCAAACTGACCAGCCGGATGTTCGATGTCAGGCATGTAGGCTATGCGGAAGGTCTTAGTAGTCAACGTGTTTTTTCGATTGTCGAGGATGGAGACGGTGCTATGTGGATTGCCACAAAAACCGGGATAGACAGATACAACGGCTATACGGTAAAGAACTATGATTTACCGGGTAACTTCTATTATGGTGATCTTGCCGGACGCAGGCTTTACTTATTATACGACGCCCGACAGGGATTGTTTGCCTACGACCACACCGGACGAATCTACCGATACTCCACTATCTACGATCATTTTGAACAAATCCTCCATCTGGGACATTTGATTCAGGAAGAAGTCATCTTGAACAAACTTTGTTTGGATGATGACGGAACCTGGTGGATGGGATCTGATAAAGGACTATACAAGCAAGAAGCGGACAATCGTATAGTTGCCGTACTCAAAGGACAATATGTCAACGACATCGCATTTGCCGGCGAATCACTTTTTGTGGGTACTTCTAACGGAGTCTGGCAACTTTCACACGCCCTGCCGGATAGAAAACACCAACTGCTGGAAGGATGGAATGTACAGACATTGTTCTGCGACAAACCGAAAAAAGAACTCTGGATAGGAACATTTGGCAGCGGCTTGTCTGTAATGAACCTCAACACTTCCAAAGTATTTACGCTGGAGGGACAAGGGAATACGTTCCTTCATCCGATACGGGCAATTACAGACTATGATGAGCATACCATACTTATAGGCGTGGACGGTGGCGGCGTGTATGCGATAGATAAAGACACACAGAAAGCCCGTTTACTGATGAATACCAAAGATGACACAGATACTTACCTGCGGGGAAACGGCATATATGCCGTAACCAGAGACGATCAGGGTAACATCTGGATAGGTAGTTATACGGGAGGCGTATCTGTAGCTATCCTGCTGAAACATCCCATCTCGATATTAGCGCATGAAAAGGGAAACACCCATTCCCTCATCAGCAATAACGTGAATGATATCGAAGAAAACCCGGATGGCAACCAATGGTTTGCTACCGATAATGGAATCAGCATCCGAAACACCCTGTCAGGCACCTGGAAACACGTGCTGAAAGAAATTGTAACCATTTCTCTTTGCACATCCGGAAATGGAAACGTATGGGTAGGAACATACGGAGACGGGGTGTATCTATTGGATAACAGCGGGCGCGTGCTACGTCATCTCACCAAACAACAAGGGCAATTGACTACCAATTATATTTTCTCCGTCAGACAAGACATGGAGGGGGACTTATGGATAGGAGGTCTGGACGGATGCCTAATCATGTTCGAAAAAGAAAAAGGCAACAGACGTTCCTTCGACGTGAACTGGGTGCAGTCCATTGAACCTATCGACCGAAACCAGGTAGCGGTGGCTACCGTCAACGGTTTCTTTCTGGTGAACAAACACACAGGAAATATACAGCACTATGCCAATTCACAGGAATTTCACAATCAGAATGTCAGTGCTTATATCATCTCCATGCTATTCAATGACGACGGAACAGTGTGGCTGGGAACCGAAGGGGGAGGATTGAACCTGTATGACATGAAAAACCGAACGGTAAAAACTTTCACTGTTCAAGAAGGATTGCCGTCCAACGATATATATAGCTTGCAGCGAGACGACAAGAAACGCTTGTGGGTCAGCACCGGAAAAGGAATTGCCTTGATAGACAGCCTGCGCGTGTCGAACCTCAATTATGCGGGCAATATAGACAAGGAATATAACAAGTCTTCGTTTGCCCGATTAATGAACGGTGAGTTTGTATATGGCAGCACGGATGGCGCTGTCTTTATCATGCCACTCGACATTTCAACCGTTGACTACTGGACGCTCCTGCGTTTCACGGGACTGACAGTTGACTATCAAAACGCCAAGGAAGAAGAATCGTTGAAACCCGCCATTCATGATATGCTTGCCGACCATGCCGTACAGCTCGGCTATAAATATAACTCGTTTACTATTTCTTTTGAATCTATCAACTATCGTTTCCAGCGCGATATTGTCTATCAGCACATTTTAGAGGGGTATGACAATGACTGGAGTAAACCGTCTGCCGAGGGAAAAGCATCCTACACCAAAGTATCACCGGGCACTTATCTTTTTAAGGTGCGCAGTCTGCGGCGCAGCGACGGAAAGACTATCTCCGAAAACACCTTAGAAGTACACGTGAGCCAGCCATGGTGGAACTCGTGGTGGGCTTGGACTATTTACCTATTTATAATAGGCTTCATTTTCTATTTCATCCTGCGGTATAAAAGCAACCAACTCCAGAAGAAATACGACGAAGACAAAATACGTTTCTTCATCGACACAGCGCATGACATTCGCACGCCGGTGACGCTTATCATGGCACCGCTGGAGGATTTGAACCGGGAACAAGATCTTTCGGACAAAGCCCGTTATTACCTGAATCTGGCCCATGAAAGTACCCGCAAGCTCCATTCACTCATCACACAGTTGCTCGAATTTGAAAAGGTAGACGCCCACAAACATTCCTTTTTATCGACTCCGCTTTGTCTGAATGAAGTTTTGCTGAAAGAAGTCTCCGTCTTCCGGTCTTTTTGCGAGAAGAAGCAGTTGACACTGAATCTGACCCAACCCGACGAATCCATTTTCGTTTCGGCAGACAAGCATCTGATAGAGATGTTACTCGACAATCTTCTGTCCAATGCTTGCAAATACACAATGCCCCAAGGAGCAATCAGCCTGGATCTGAAAGTTACGAAACGCAAAGCCATCCTTTCGTTGAAAGATAACGGAATAGGTATACCAAAGAAAGCGAGAAAGCATATCTTTTCCGATATTTACAGAGCCGAAAATGCCCGGCAGTCACAGGAAGAAGGAACCGGATTCGGACTATTGCAGGTGCAGCGCATTGTAAAGATGCTACATGGAAAAATCACTTTCTGTTCCGAGGAGGGCAAGGGAACTACTTTCACCGTAACATTGCCACGAACTACCACCGTAGCCGAACCCGTGTCACACGAAGCATCCCTCGAACACTTTACCGACACATCGGATAAAAACAACCACGAAACAGACAAGATAAAAGATCCGGACGACCGGAATACATTGCTCATTGTAGAAGACCACGAGACTCTCCGTCACTACCTCCGCCAGACCTTTGAACACCTCTATCGGGTAATTGATGTCGCCAACGGAGACGAAGCTATCGCCTGCCTCGCCAATGAATATCCGGATATCATCCTCTCCGACGTCATGATGCCCGGCATACGGGGGGACGAACTTTGCAAACTGGTCAAAGAGAATCCCGACACATCGGGTATTCCTGTCGTTCTGCTGACGGCAAAGGCTAACCATGAAGCAATAGTGGAAGGATTGAAGAAAGGCGCGGATGATTACATCCCCAAGCCATTCAGTACCGAAATTCTGAAACTAAAAGTGCAAGGATTGATTGACAATCGAAACAGACAACGGCAGTTCTTCATGCGACAGGCCATCGCTCAAGTAGAGGCGGGTAGCAAACATAACGACAATGAAAGTAATATAAGCAATGAAAGTGTCGACAATGAAAGCGCAACGACAGCAAGCGAAACAATGGCCGAGGGTGACCGCCAATTCATTATGCAAGCCACCCGCTTCGTTCTTGAACATTTGGATGAACCCGATTTCAACATCAATCTCTTGTGTCATGAAATGGCAATGAGCCGGACACTGTTCTACAGTCGTCTTAAATCACTGACGGGAAAAGGGCCACAGGAATTTATCCGTATCATCCGACTTCAGAAGGCTGCCGAACTGCTGAAAGAAGGCAAAAGCGTAACCGATGTCGCCGCCGAAACAGGATTCGTCAACACGAAATATTTCAGTTCATTGTTCAAGAAACAATTCGGGATGCAGCCGAGTAAATATAGTGGGAAATAGACAACCTTTAAAAGATAAGAAAGGAATATATTTTAGGCACGGATTACACGGATTTCACGGTTTTAATGCAATGATTACGCAAAGCAACCGTGTTTATCCGTGTAATCCGTGCCTAATCCTTAATTTACAATTTAGTTCATAACCGTACTGGTTATGAATTAAACAAGGATAGTCTCTTATTCTTATTGCTCTCTATAGCTATTCTTTTATAGCTGGTTCCCTATTCAAACTTATTTTATTCGCTACTTTTATTTCGTTCCACTATAGTACACTTTGCGTCCGACTATAGTGGTACGCAAGGTACACTATAGTTATCTTTGCGGAACACTATAGTAGAACGAAAAAAGAATAGCTAACGGAGCTAATCTGATTAGGCAAACAAAGAAATAAAAATAGTATTTGACTCCTTTCCGCACCGAAACAATCTTTGAAAAAGAATGGGCAGGATAACGTCCGTTCGATAAAAATCAGCAGATTTGTCAGCAATCAAACCTTATATGTCAGCAATCTGACCATCGTTTTAGCCTGATATTAGCATCTTTGCACCAGGCTTTACAAGTATAAAGCACATATTACGTTCAACCTTTTAAAATGCTAAAACGATGAAAAAAGTAGCACTATTTCTATTTTTATCCGTTTGCTTCGCGCAACAATCCTGCTCGTCTGATTCTGTTGGAACGGAACCGGAGGAGAATCCACAAGACATTCTTTTTAAAGATGATTTCAACTTTTTCGACGAAAAAGTATGGACGAAAGAAACTCATGAACCCGGTTGGACCAATCAAGAACTGCAAGCATACGATGCCGCCCATGTATCAGTAGGAAAGGACGGGGATAAATCAGTTCTGATTCTGACTGCCGAACGCAAAGGGAATAAAATCTATTCCGGCAGAATCAATTCAAAAGGGAAAAAGAATTTCAAGTATCGCAAGATAGAAGCAAGTATCAAGCTTCCCAAGACCAACGGCGGACTTTGGCCTGCATTCTGGATGATGGGAGACAATGACAAACAGTGGCCGGCATGCGGAGAGATCGATATTATGGAAATGGGAGAACAGAGCGGAATGGCTGCGGGCGATTCGGAAAAACAAGTGAACACCGCCATTCACTATGGTGCCAGCGTGGCGGATCACGAACAGCAATACTACAAAGCCAATGTTGCCAACAGTCTGCAAGACGGCAATTATCACACCTACTCTCTGGATTGGGATGAAAACAGCCTGACCATATCCGTCGACAACGTGAAGTTCCATACATTCGACATTAGCTCGAACTCTTACTTTCACGACAACTTCTACGTCCTGTTCAACCTCGCCGTGGGAGGTGCGTTTACAGGAATTACCGACGTCAATAAACTGACAGGCCTGAAAGACGGTCAAAAAGTAAATATGTACATCGACTGGGTGAGAATATTATAGGAATCTTAAATATACATGCTATGAATATGAAAAAATGTAAGTATCTATTGTTTTGCGGAACGCTCGCCCTTGGGATGGCGGGAAGTTTCCAGCAAGTGTATGCAGCAACAGAACCAAGTTCACAAGCTGTTCAACAACAAAGTAACAAGGTAACCGGAAAAGTGAACGATGCCACAGGTCCCATCATCGGGGCTTCTGTAGTGGAAAAAGGAACTGCCAACGGAACCATTACCGATTTGGATGGAAATTTCAGTTTAAACGTAAAAGCAGGAGCTACGCTCGTTGTCAGTTACGTAGGTTATAAATCCGAAGAGGTGAAAGTGGGAAAAGGTCCTTTGAATATCACTTTGAAAGAAGATGCCAAAGCATTGGATGAAGTGGTGGTCACCGCCCTCGGTATCAAGAGAGAACGCAAAGCATTGGGCTACGGCATTGATGAAGTAAAAGGTGAAGCCTTAACCAAAGCCAAAGAAACGAATCTCATCAACTCCATGGCAGGACGTGTGCCGGGCTTGGTAGTCAGCCAGACTGCCGGCGGTCCTTCCGGCTCTACACGTGTCATTCTGCGAGGCAGTACCGAAATGACCGGAAACAACCAGCCTCTTTATGTAGTGGACGGTGTACCTCTGGATAATACCAATTTCGGCAGTGCCGGTACAAACGGTGGCTTCGACTTGGGCGACGGCATTTCAAGCATCAATGCCGATGACGTGGAAAACATGTCGGTATTGAAAGGTCCTGCAGCGTCCGCTCTTTATGGTAGCCGTGCCAGCCACGGTGTCATCTTGATTACAACCAAGCGCGCCAACAAGGACAAAGTCAGCGTAGAATATAACGGAACACTGACTTTTGACACCCAACTCGCCAAATGGGACGAAGTGCAGCAGATATACGGTATGGGAAGCAACGGTACTTATAGCTATGATGCCATATCCAACACAAACAAAAGCTGGGGACCCAAGGCAGACGGTTCAAACATGCTGAAGTATTTCGATGGCGTGGAACGTCCTTTCCTGATTATTCCCGACAATACGTCCAGCTTCTTCCGCACGGGTATCACCGCCACCAACTCCGCCATCATAGGTGTGAACAACGGAAAAACCGGTATTCGCTTTACCTATACGGACATGCGCAATAAAGACATTGTTCCCCAGACGCACATGAGTCGTGATATTTTCAACCTGCGTGCCAATACGTCTACAGGAAAAGTAGACTTGGATTTCAGCGTCAACTATACACGGGAAGACGTGAAGAACCGCCCGGCATTAGGCGACAGCAAGTCAAATATCGGTAAAAACCTGATGACCCTCGCTACCACTTACGACCAGGAATGGCTACAAACCTATCAGACTGCCGATGGCGAATATTCCAACTGGAACGGTATGGATCCCTACAACGTGAATCCGTACTGGGATATCTATAAGAACTTCAATAAATCCAAGAAGGACTTGTTCCGTATGAATGGCAAGGCTGTATGGAACATCGACCAGCACCTGAAACTTCAGGCAACATTGGGCGCCGAACTCAACTGGTTCACGTTCGATGATTACAAAGCGCCGACCACTCCCGGATTCGAAGCCGGAAGACTTCAAAACAGCGCTTTCCGCAACCGCATGTACAACTTTGAAGTATTGGCTCTCTATAACAACCATTGGGGTGATTTCGATTTCAACGCTACGTTGGGCGGCAATGTATATAAGGTGAACAACCAGACCACTGTTACCACCGCTCAAGACATGAAGATACGCGATGTCCCTTCATTGACGAGCTTCAACGAGATCAGTGTAGTGCCCGGCAGTTACCGCAAGCAGATTAATTCGGTCTACGGAGCAGTGAACGTAGGATGGAAACACATGCTTTACCTGGATGCTACGTTGCGTGGCGACCAATCGTCTACCCTTCCTGTCAGTAGCAATATGTATATGTACCCTTCTTTCTCCGGTAGCTTTGTGTTCTCCGAGCTGACGCAACTGGGTGACCTCCTGCCCTACGGAAAGCTACGTATGTCATGGGCGCAAGTGGGTAGTGATACCGATCCTTATCAATTGGGACTTGTCTATACGAAATCCAAATATGCTTATCCCGGATATACCATCGGATATATCGATAACGGAACCATCCCCAACAAAAACTTGAAACCGACCAAAACAAATTCTGTGGAAATGGGATTGGAATTAAAATTCCTGAAGAACCGTATCGGGCTGGATTTCACCTACTATTCTCAAATCAGTAAAAACCAGATTATGGGAATGGCAAGTTCCTGGACCACCGGTTATAACTATCGCTTAATCAATGCCGGCAAAATAGAAAACAAAGGTATTGAGATTGCCCTTAGCACACGACCGATTCAAACACGTGATTTCTCCTGGGATATTAATCTGAACTTCTCCAAAAACAGCAATAAGGTAAAAGAACTGGATGGCGAATCGGATATGTTTGAACTGGAAAAAGCTAGTTGGCTCGACGTTCAGGTAGCCGCTAAGGTAGGCGAAAACTTTGGTTCTATCGTAGGCCCGGACTTCCAACGAAACGAAAAGGGAGATATTCTGATTGACCCGCAAACCGGTCTGCCGCAATATGACAAAAGCAACCACGTATTGGGTAATGCCTCCTGGGATTGGACAGGCGGATTGCTCACCAATTTTACCTACAAGAATGTTTCGCTGGTAGCGGTATTCGATGTGAAAGTAGGTGCCGACCTCTATTCCATGTCTGCCCGTGCCGCGCACGAATCGGGTAAAAGTCCCGAGACATTGGCTGGACGTGATGCCTGGTATCGCTCGGAAGAAGAAAGATTAGCAGCCGGCATTGCGAAAGGAGCCGATAACTGGAAACCGACAGGTGGATTCGTTGCTCCGGGTGTCATTGACAACGGTGATGGAACTTATCGTCCCAACGACATCTACATCAATCCCGAAGACTACTGGATGAGCGTTTGCCGTAATGCACCTTCTATGTTTATTTACGACAACTCGTATGTGAAATGCCGTGAACTGACATTGAGTTATAATGTACCCAAATCCTGGCTAAAGAACGTAATAAGCGGACTGACCGTTTCGTTCGTTGCCCGCAATCCATTCATCGTATGGAAGAATATCCCGAATATCGACCCGGATTCCAACTATAACAATACCACCGGTATGGGACTTGAATACGGCTCATTGCCTTCACGCAGAAGCTATGGTTTTAATGTAAATGTGAAATTCTAAAAAGAGATATCATGAGACAATCTAAATACATCACAATCATCCTGATGGCATGCACCCTGTTTTTCGCTTCTTGTAGCGATGAATACATGGAAAACATGAACACTGACCCTTCCAAGGCTGCTACCATCGACCCGAATGCACAGCTCACCACTGCCCAACTGCAAACATACGGAGACTTGGGCATGATAGAGATCTACCGTAACTACCATTATGCGTTCACCCAACAACTGATGGGATGCTGGAACACCACTAACTATGGTGGACGCCACACAGTGGACAATAATGAAATGAGCCGCATCTGGACATCTTTCTATACCCAATCTCTGAAGAACATTACCGACGCTGAATATCGCACGGCCGAAGATGCAGAGAAAGTGAACATCAACTCTGTGCTCCGCATCTATCGGGTTTACCTCATGTCTATCATCACTGACACTTACGGAGACGCTCCTTTCAGTGAAGCCGGACTGGGATTCCTCGAAGGGAAGTTCAATCCCAAGTATGATAAACAGGAAGATATTTACAACGCTTTCTTTCTGGAACTGGAAGATGCTGTCAATAAAATCGATCCGACCAAAGATAAAGTGACAGGCGACCTCATCTATGCCGGTGATGTGGTTAAATGGCAACAACTGGCAAACTCACTTCGCCTTCGTTTTGCCATGCGAATCTCCAATGTCAACCCGACAAAGGCACAAACGGAATTTGAGAACGCTTTAACTGCCAACGGCGGTGTGATAACGGACGCTTCCGGCGACGCTCTCATCAAATACACAACAATAGCATTTAGTTTCGGACAAGAAGCTTACTCTGATTATCGCGGAAATTCATTGTCGCAACTGTTGTTCGGCAACGACCCCGCCAACAATCCAAGTTATCTCTGCTCTACCTTCTTTAATCAGTTATACAACTCCGGCGATCCCCGTACATTCAGAATTTCCCGTTGCTATTACGACGGACTGATGAGTGCCACCAGTACCGACAATCGTGTCGACATCACCCAGGAGATGATTGACAAAGGAATTGCTTTCAGTCCGCGCGACCCGGGTGCTTATTCGTGGGAACCGTGGCCTACGGGTTACGACAGCGATATTTGTGCGGAATTAGCCGTCAACAATCCTTCCGTTACGGCAACCATGGCTCGTGAAGTGGAACCCAAACTTGCCAATAATTTCCTTAAAAGCGACAATCCGGGTGTAGTGATGACCTCTGCAGAAGTGAAGTTGCTGATGGCGGAAGCTACCGTAAAAAAATGGAACGTCGGAAGTGTTTCGGCAGAAAATCTGTACAAGCAAGGAGTGCGTGCGGCCATGGATTTCCTGACAGACAACTACGATTGCACGGCTATCACCGATGAAGAGTTTGATGCATTCATTCAAAACAAAGGGGCTTTCGGGCACACGGACAATCAGAAACTCGAAGCCATCAATACGCAGGCATGGATTCTTCACTTCACCAACCCTACCGAATGTTGGGCAAACGTGCGTCGTTCCGGTTATCCGAAATTGAAATCACCGGCAGAATATGGTTTCGGACAATATCTCACCGGTGGCACGGACATTCCGGTTCGCCTCTGCTATCCTGTATTGGAATCTTCATATAATAAGAATAACTATAACGAAGCCATTGAACGTATGGGAGGAACAGATAATTGGCATGTCCTTCTGTGGTGGGATACTGAAAACTAACTATTAAATAATCATCCATTATGAAAAAGATATATATTGCACTATTTGCCCTACTCGCTGTAGGCTCCACATTTACTGCATGCACCGACGAAGAACCGTTCGCTACGATAACAGAGAATGATGATCCGCATATCCTTGATCCGGTGTTCCCTGACAGAACAAATGGTCAATTGGCTACATTCGCCAACATCAGTCGGGATGCAAACCTATCCATCTCACTGACCGTAACTCCGAAAGATTACACCACAGTCACGTGGTTTATTGACGGACAGGAAGTAGAATCGGGCACCGACTCCGACAAGGAAATGAACCGCAGCCTGAAAGCCGGTACGTATAATTTGAAGATAGAAGTAGAAACCGTGAAAGGGAAAAAGACTTCCCGTGAAGGATTGGTATTGGTCAACCCATTGGCAGATGACCCCCAATCCAAGGAAGTAGCCTTTGAGCGGATTGTATCTCCCGGTAAGACTGCCCGTCTATATGGTAGTAATCTACAGAACGTAACAGCCATCCTCTTGGGAGGAAGCACGGTCACCGATCCCACTTATGTTGAATCGGAAGATGGGGACTATCTGGAATACACTGTTCCGACAGACGTAAACGAAGGCGATTACCGTATCGTTCTGCAAGATGCCGAAGGCAATGAATATGGAGCCGACATGGTAAAAGTGACTAAGTCTTCCTTAATCATTTCGGGAGCCAACCGGGCTACTGCCAACGTGGACTGGACTATTTCCGGCATCAATCTCGACAACATCGCTTCTCTAACCATCGGCGGGCAGACAGTGTCTCAATTCAGCAACCAATCTTCTACGGAGATTACGCTGACTTGTCCGGATTTGTCTGATGGAAGCTATACGATGACAGGCAAGACGCGTGGCGGAGAGGCTGTACAGTTCTTGAACGATAATGCTACGACTACCGAGCAGACTGTTACCGTATCTACCGAAACAACGCTTTGGTCGGGACATCATTACGTTTCATGGGATATGCCGGACGGTGATCCCAACAAAATTTTTGGTTTGATTCCGATGGATGTGTTTGCCGGTATCACAGCCGGATCAACACTGAAAGTAGTCTATTCCATAGAACCTACTGCCGAATATCATCAGATGCGACTTGCTACCGGCAATTGGTCATACTTCACAGATCCGATAGACTTCTCGGAAAACGGTGAATACACACTGGTACTGACACAAGATATGTTGAATAAGATTCAAGCTGAAAACGGCTTCATCTGTGTAGGACATGGCTATTATGTAGATTTGGTAACCCTGAAATAATTATCCTACACAAGTGTGCAAATCATTCGCTCTGAATGACAGATTGGAGAAACTACGCTATTTAAAAAATAAATCATAATGAAACTAAGAAATATTATCTTAATGTCCGCATCCATCGCAGTGACTGCCTGTTCCAAACAGGCAGTTCCCACTGCCATTCCTGCAGACGCAAAAATAGAACAACAAGTGGAAGACCTTCTATCAAAGATGGACCTTGACGCCAAGATAGGACAAATGACCGAGCTGGCCATTGATGTATTAGGAGAGACAATAAATGGAGAATTCCAATTGGACGAGGCAAAACTCCACAAAGCGATTGCTGAATATAAGGTAGGTTCGTTTCTCAATGCTCCCGGTCCGGTGGCACAAAGCCCGGAAAAGTGGAACAAAATTATCGGTCGGATACAAGAACTGTCGATGAAAGAGATTGGTATTCCATGCATCTACGGATTGGATCAAAATCATGGTACTACCTATACATTAGGAGGCACACTCTTTCCCCAGAACATCAATATGGGTGCTGCGTTCAATCCTGAATTGGCCTACGAAGCGGCACGTGTGACGGCTTATGAGACAAGGGCAAGCAATTGTCCCTGGACATACTCCCCCACTGTCGATATGGCACGCGATCCCCGTTGGCCGCGTGTGTGGGAAAACTATGGAGAAGACTGTTTAGTCAATGCCATTATGGGCAGCAATGCTGTTCGAGGCTTCCAAGGAGACGACCCTAACCATATTCCCGCCGACCGGATTGCTACCTCCGTAAAACATTACATGGGATACAGCTCGCCGCGTACCGGCAAAGACCGTACGCCGGCTTATATATCCGTTTCCGAACTGCGTGAAAAATGCTTTGCACCGTTCAAAGCCTGTGTAGAAGCAGGTGCATTGACCATAATGGTCAACAGTGGTTCCATCAACGGAAAGCCTGTGCATGCCGACCACGAACTCCTCACAAAATGGCTGAAAGAGGACTTGGGATGGGACGGAATGTTGATCACCGACTGGGCGGACATCAACAATCTTTATACCCGTGAACATGTGGCGGCAGACAAGAAAGAAGCCATCGAAATGGCAATCAATGCCGGCATAGACATGGCTATGGAACCGTATGATCTCAATTATTGTACATTACTAAAAGAGTTGGTGCAAGAGAAGAAAGTACCCATGAGCCGCATTGACGATGCCGTCCGCCGCGTGCTTAGGTTAAAGTTCCGCTTGGGTCTGTTCGACCATCCGAATACCTTGCTGAAAGATTATCCTCTCTTCGGCAGCAAGGAACATGCACTGATCGCACTTCATGCTGCCGAAGAATCGGAAGTATTGCTAAAGAATAAGGATAACATCCTTCCGCTTCCTCAAGGAAAAAAGATATTGGTAACCGGTCCGAACGCCAACTCCATGCGTTGCTTGAACGGCGGTTGGAGCTATTCGTGGCAAGGACATCTGACCGACAGATTTGCCGACAAGTATAACACCATTTATGAAGCAATCTGCAACAAATTCGGCACCGATCATGTCCGCCTGGAACAGGGAGTAACCTACAAACCCGAAGGTGCTTACATGGAAGAAAATGAACCGGAAATCGAAAAAGCTGTCGCCGCAGCCCGCAACGTGGATATTATTATCGCCTGTATCGGTGAAAATTCGTATTGTGAAACACCCGGTAACCTTTCCGAACTTGCTATCTCTGCCAACCAAAGCAAATTGGTAAAGGCACTTGCTGCTACGGGAAAACCGATTATCCTGATACTCAACGAAGGTCGTCCCCGTATTATCAACGACTTGGAACCATTGGCTGATGCTGTTATTAACGTTCTATTACCCGGAAACTATGGCGGCGACGCATTGGCAAACATTCTGGCAGGAGACGTGAACCCCAGTGCCAAGATGCCTTACACATATCCGCGACACGAAGCGGCACTAACCACCTACGATTATCGGGTGAGCGAAGAAATGGACAAGATGGAAGGCGCTTACGACTACAATGCGGTAGTCTCCGTTCAATGGCCTTTCGGATATGGATTGAGCTACACTACCTTTGAATACAGCAACTTCCAAACGGACCAGTCCTCATTTACCGCAGGAGATGAATTGCACTTTTCCATAGACGTAACCAATACCGGTAAATATGTCGGGAAAGAAGTTGTCATGCTGTTCAGCAGTGATCTTGTGGCTTCGCTTACTCCTGAAAACCGCAGGTTACGAGCCTTCAAAAAGGTAGAACTGCAACCGGGCGAAACTCAAACTGTCACTCTATCCATCAAAGACAGCGACCTGGCTTTTGTCAATGCTGATGGACAATGGGTGCTGGAACAGGGGGATTTTCGTATGCAATGCGGGAATCAAGTATTGACGATTACTTATAAGTAAGCATTTATAAGTAAGTGTACATTATTAATGCAAACTGCTCCTTTTAATTCAAGCGATTGTATGTCTACAACAAAAGACGGTCGTTTGAATCAAAAGGAGCAGTTATTTTTAGCTGAAAAAAAGCAGCATTATCACAAAGGATATTCCTCAAAAGCATACAAAATGGTAGACAAATAACGTTCACCTGTATCAGGCAATAACGCAACGATCATCTTACCCGCATTTTCCGGTCGCTTCGCCAGCTCCGTAGCAGCATATACAGCTGCCCCCGAAGATATACCTACCAATAAACCTTCTTGTTTGGCTAATTCACGACTTGTACGAATAGCATCGTCATTCTGCACCTGAATAATTTCATCTACAACAGAGGCTTTGTACGTCTTAGGAATAAACCCTGCACCGATTCCCTGAATCTTATGAGGACCAGGTTTTCCTCCCGACAGTACAGGAGAATCAGATGGTTCCACTGCCACTATCTTTATACTCGGATCACGCATCTTCAACGCTTCACCTACACCGCTAACTGTCCCGCCAGTACCTACACCGGCTACAAAGATATCGACTTTCCCCTCGGTATCTCTCCATATTTCCAAGCCGGTAGTCCGTAAATGCATGGCGGGGTTAGCAGGATTCTCAAATTGTTGTAAGATGACAGCTCCCGGAGTTACTGTTTTTAATTCTTCCGCTTTGGCAATTGCCCCTTTCATACCATCCGCACCAGGAGTCAGCACTAATTCTGCTCCTAAGGCTTTCAGAAGATTACGTCGCTCAATGCTCATTGTATCAGGCATCGTCAGAATCAGTTTATAGCCTTTCGCTGCTGAAACAAAAGCCAATCCCACACCGGTATTGCCGCTAGTCGGTTCAATGATCGTTGCTCCGGATTGTAAGACACCTTTCGTTTCGGCATCCTCAATCATAGCCAATGCGATACGGTCCTTAACACTTCCCGCAGGATTAAAAGATTCAATCTTTACAATCAGACGGGCTTTCAAATCATTGTTTTTATTATAGTTACTAAGTTCCAATAACGGAGTATTACCTACTAGATCCGTCAATTTCTTTGCAATCTTTTCCATATATCTGTTTTTAAATTTTCTTGTTTTAAGATATGACAAAGATAGTGCAGATTCTGTTCAGGGGAAATACCACAGATGTGGTAATTTCATACCACATCTGTCTGATTAAAAAGCTCATTCTCTACCGACTCTTTAGTATCTAGGACGCTTTATCAGTATTCAAATAACGTGATAGGGCTTCCAGGAAGTAATAGTCGGCATAAACCAAGGGCACATCAATCTCTTTTCCATGTGGCAGACTGCCCGTCGAATGTTTCAAAAGAAATCCAGCATTATCGCCCAGTTTTGCTCTATACAGATCAGATGCCAAACTGTGAATCATCGTGGCAGCCGAATCATAGTATTCCGGACTCTTTGTATACTGATATAGTTCTAAAAGAGCAGAAGCAGCTATGGCAGCGGCAGAAGCATCTCTTGGAATATAACCTAGCTTTGTATCATCAAATTTCCATCCCTTTGTATATCCATCCTGCCCAACATTAAAGTCCCATAAAGGTATTTTATCTTCCGGCAAAGACGGGTTATTCAAAAAGAAATCAGCCATTTTTTGTGCTACAGACAAATACTTCGGATCCCCGGTTTCTCTATACACCATTGTAAATCCATAAATCCCCCAAGCCTGTCCTCTCGCCCAGGCAGAATTATCGGCATACCCTTGAGCAGTGGCCTTATCCCTGATTTCTCCCGTTATGGAATCATAATCGACTACATGATAGCAACTGAAATCTTCCCGAAGATGATTCTTGATAGTAGTGTTTGCATGTGTAACAGCCACATCATAATACTTTTTATCCCCCGTCTCTTTGGATGCCCAAAAAAGCAATTCAAGGTTCATCATATTATCTATGATTACAGGAAATTGCCACACTATTGTGTCATGGGGTGCTTTCCCTCCTTCCCATGATTTGATTGAATGAACATTCGGATTAAATCTCGTCATTAATGAATTCGCCGTTTGTACCAAAATGTCTCTATAACTTTTATCTTTCGTCAAAGCAAAACCTCTGCCAAAGCTATTGTACATCATAAAACCGACATCATGATCTTTTGTATTATACTTATTCGGCTCAAGTGGTAATGTCCATTCCACTGCTTTCTCCTTCCAGCAACTATCGTTTGTAAGCTCATATAGCATCCACAATGTACCCGGAAAAAAACCGCTTGTCCATCCATAGATATCTGTCGTAGATAAACTGCCATCTTTTTTCGTACTTCTTGGATATCGCCCTTGCGTTTCACCTAAAGATGTCAGCATACAATGAGTCTGTTCACACGCATAGATAATATTCTCTTCTACAAACTGCTTTCTACTGTCTACAGAAGTACACCCCACCAGCAGAATAAAGATAAAACTACCAAAAATGAATCTACTATTTCTCATTTTGATTCTTATAAAATAATATTCCTACTTACTTTCATTAAATAAAAGCGTTCCCAATCCCAGGCATTGCGCATTCCAGCTCTCACCACCCTGTCCACGCACTTTATCTACCGCTTTCTTAGTATATTCCACTTCTGCTTCTGAAAGTCCTTTCCTATTATAATAATGATTGTACACCATTTCATAGATAGGTTGAAGATTTCCTCTGTCGATCGTTGAAATAGAATTTCCATACACATTCCCCTGAAAGGGAACATCGTCATTACCCAGATTATATTTTGCCATATATTCAAAGCCTTTCAACAAACGATTGTCCATACTTTTATATAGATCAATTCCCTGTTTCCACGCCACCTCACAAGATTCTGCCAATCCCCCTATTCCATATTGCGCATGGGTCTGATCTCTCCCACTTTCAAAATTCTGTCCGGTATCATAGATGTTCTTCGACAACGTTCCGTTACTACCCTCGGTCGTTGAATTATAAAAAGCGATAGCTCTGTCAAAAATCTCTTTATCATCCAAAAATACCCCAACCGCTAAATGCATTTTGGTTATCGCAGTATCCCAGTTTCCCGCGCGCCCACGTTTCCAGTCTTTTATCAAGTCATAAAAGACCTCTTTAAACATTTTTTCAGCCTGAATGATATCCGCTTCTTTCCATCCCGCATCTGTATAACGTAATATTTCAGCAGCATTTATCAGATTGAAACCATACCATGCTGACATCAGCATATCATCTCCCCCGATCAAAGCCGTCAATGTACCCGACCAGGCATTCAATATCTCAATAGCTTTATCAGCATAACGCTGTTCACCTGTTATAACCCACATTAAGGCACAATGATATGCCATCTGGGAGTCACTACTCATTGCTCCCGCTGCGGGACTATTCACTCCTTCTGTTCTTTCTACTTCCGCATAAGGACCCTGTACTACATAATTCACATTAGCGTGACCTTTCAACATTTCATAACTCAGTTTCCAAGGTTTTGCATAATAAAAAGCCTGCTCCTTTATCCTGGCCATATCTTCGTAAGTAAAAAGGATACCCGGATGTGAGAATACCTTGACCACTTGCGGCTTTACTTCCTCCTTCGGAGAAATAGTAATATCTTTCATTTCATCGGATGAATCACAACTCATCACTGTGAAGGATAATAATAAAAATGCCAAATATCTAATAATCTTATTCATACTCAAGTATATTTTAATATTTTACTTCCACTCTTTCAACGGAGTTGTTTTATACTTCGCCTTTGCTTTCTGTGGGATCAGTTTCACACAATAGTTCACCTGCGTAGAGGCAGGTATTAGAGTTTCAAAACCAATTATGGTTACACCATCATTAGGAGCATCGTAAGAATTGGAAGATTTAGCAGGAGCAGTTTTCAGTTTGATTTTCTGATTAGTCTCTACTCTGAAAATCATTTTCTTCGTCCCTTCAGTCAGTTCCAGACTGTAATCATCCAGTTTTCTGACAGTGGCTTTGGTAACCATTGACCAAGTCAATTCTGTCGCTTTATCCAATGACTCGATTTCATCCTGCACTACCACAAAGCGATTATCAACAATGGCAATCCCTCTCCAGCAAGATTTCACCTGCCCTTTATACGCATTCGTCAAGTCCGAAATAAGATGCATGAATCCGGGAGAATCGCCATAGCTATTAATACGGGTATATCCGCCTACATCTTGTTTTTTCTTATCAAATGCCAATGTATTATGGGAGAAGTTATTATATCGATAAACATCCCATCGCTGTGAATTCTGCTTTCTGTTCCACAAATCAATTCCTATCGTTTCTAAAGAAGTATAATCCTGTGGTCCAAGATCGATTGCCCAGCGCACTCCATCTGCTTCCATGATAAATGACCCTATATCCATATGGGAATGGTTGGCTCCGGCACGTCCGGTTTTAAGTCCGACAAAGATGGCATTGGAATCTGTCCAGGAAGTTCTCATAGAACCTACCGGAGTTACACCCTGTCCAACCCATAAATTCCGGGATGGTGGAAGAATACGGTCCAGGTCGATGTTCTTTCCCCATATCATCAATGCTGGAAGGATTCTGTTTTTTGTAAATGAACTGCTTTTCTTTTTAGTCAGGTAATAATATTGACTCCACAACACAGTCGAATCACGCATCTTATCTGCAAACCAAAAAAGAGTAGGATTCAAAGAAGTGGCATCACCACTGTCGCCGTAATTAAAACTTTCTTTCGAAGGAGTTATCATATTCTCGATGAAATAGGCAGAAGGCAGAAAACCTTCCATTGAAGACAGCCCGAAATCAGTATGAAAGAGTTTTTCAATAGCAGACAGGAACAGCACATTGAAACTGGTACCATAAGACCAATAGGTAAACCCTTCGGGATAAGCACCATCCGGAGCATATCCCTTCATTGGTAAAGCGATAGAAGAGATAGCTCTATCTACGACTACTTTTGCTATTTCCGGTATATCTTCATAAACTGCTATGGCTCCATAGGCCATTCCGGTGTTGCACACTTGGTTCCAGTTATGACCGGAAGAAAGCCAACTATTGTTATCTGTACTGAATGAGGTGTCTATTCCTTTCTTGATAATGGCTTCTTTGATTTCACTTTTTGAAGACTCCGGCAAATCACGATATAACCAGTCATAACCGATTGCCATAGCCAAGGTCATTTCTGCCACATCCAGGAAGTGAGAAGGATTCCAGTCTTCAAAACCAGCAATGGCCAGCATTTCTTTCTCTGCCCTCGCTTTAAATCGTTCATCCGAAGTCATGCGATAGGAATAAGACAGATAAAAGATCCTCCGCAAAGCCTCACGTGAAACCTCCAGAATTCTACGTCCTTTCTGTACTCTCTTCAAAGCATCCACTTCAAAGAGTTTACGAGCTTCCGACTGAATGACATCATCTATCTTCCGCCATAGTTCATTCTTTTCAATATTACTTTTTATTTGTTGAATATCACTATCAAATAACAGTAATCGGGGATGCTCTCCAAAATTCGCTGTTTTATCCAAATGCTTCAACTGGGCATTTGCTTCTATCCCTCCAACGAGGGATAGAAGTATGTATAATAATAGAAATTTAATTGTTCTCATATTGTATCTGATTAATAAAGTGTACCTTCTATTGTGAGATTATAAATACCCATATTATGAGTGTAATCAGGATGCTGTATAATCCGCAATGCAACAGGTTCATCCGAAACATTCTCTAACTCCCATGACAAAACTGTTGTTTCATCTACCTCATCAGTAACGGCATAATCCGTCCATTCTTCATCGCCTACGCCTTTTGTCTGAAGTATGGCTTTACTTTTCTGCCCGGTATCTGCTGCAATTATCTTCACGACTATCGACTTAACTCTACCGAAAATAGGAGTTTCCAAAGCACCACCATCAGCAAAATTCTTTAATAACAGACGCCCTTGTGTCGCACCATTCGCATTCGCTGGTGGTTGGGTTGTATTCTGGACACGTCCCTGATAAATCTTAGTACGTAAAGTCCTTCCTTCCACTACGCGATCATAATGCAACTTTTCATAGAAAGTGTATCGATCCGGTGCCTGTCCTGTCTCCGTTACCACATAGATAGCCAAATCTCTAAACCTTTCATCCATTAAAGTGATGTCAACTGCTTCTTCCGGCAACAAGTCCGTCACACCCTCTATCACTAAATCATAAATAGCCAACGAATTTCCCTTAGTAATAGCCGGATCTTGCATGATGCGAATAGCTACCGGATTGGCAGAAACATCGTTCAGTACCCACTTCATAGGCGAATTTGCTGTAATATCTTCACTCATGGCAAGGTCTTTCCAGTCAGTAGTTCCCTTATCCCGGTATTGTATCAAAGCACGGGTAGCAACATCTCCGGCAGTTCCGGCAGAAAGAGCCAAAGAGATTTTACTAATAGAACCCAGTACAGGAAATTCAATATATCCGCCCCCTGTTCCTATCTGCAAACGTCCTTTAGAGGTACTCTCTCCATAGATTGAAATTCTGTTCTCTGTATAGTCAATACGACATCCATGCAGTTGTACTTTCAATGTTTGTTCTCCTATCGTTCTCTCAAAGTGCCCGTCTTTAGTATTCCAAGTTCCTCCGGGGAAAGCCGAGCCGTCACTAGCCTTAAAGATTTTTATACCTTCACCATCATTATAAAATCCTTCGTTGAACAATGTGTTTTCCGGAGATGGCCCCGGGTCAACAGGAGATTCACACAAAGTTCCTTCCAGGCTAAAATCATAGATTGCCAAGGCAGTTGAAGAAGCTGCCTCATCTGCAACAACCTTCACATAAATAGGATATTTCATTATTTTCCTATCCAATACCCATTCATAAGCATTGGTGCCTGAAAGAACCGGGCTTTTAGCATAAACTTCCCAATTTCCTCCTTTTGCCTTAATCATTAATACGACTTTAGTTCCCGTATTATTAGCCGAAGCGTTAGCCGCTACCAATGATACTTTTGAAACACTGCCTAGCAATCCTGTCTCTATAGCTCCGGTATTGGCATCCAGCAAAATACGTCCGTCCGAGGTCGTAGTGCCATTCACTGAAACACCAGGGGCATCCGGTTCCAACTGACATTGTGTCAAAAACACCTTCAAACTCAAATCCTGAATAACCTCATCGGATACGACTCTCTCAAAATAACCATTAGAGAAAAAAGAAGGAAACGGCTGTCCACCGGATGTCAAATACTTATTTTTATCATCAAAATGCTCATCCAGTACGGTTACGGGCTCTACCACGACCGGCGGTATCACTTCTCCCGGTTCATCTTTCTTTATCAACTCTTCATTGTCACTACAAGCCATCGCAGCAAAAAGAAAGATGATTAACAGATATATATCTTTTATATAGTTTTTCATATCAGACTATTTTAAAGTTAAACGCTTTATCGCAAAATTCATACGTTGCAGGTTACTGCTTGTCTCGTTGATATACAAATAGGCGATATACTTCTGATCATGACTCTTTATCAGCACTCCCTGATCTTGTCCTAACTCATAAGCATGTGTAGTAACTCCATCCAACGCCGCCTGGCGCAGATCAATCTCATCGACGTATATCGTAGGCACGCCACTAGTCTTTAGTTGACCATCAGGCCAATACCTTTTCTCCATCAAAGTGCGGTTGGTTGCTCCCGACGGGATTTCAACAGGATATAAATATCCTTTCTCATTGGACGGGGCCACCAGTCCATGAGCAAATGACCATCCGGAACCCATCGTCGATTTAAACGTATATATAAAATCAATCTTGTCGGCAATACCCAATTCCTCTACTTGAGCCACGGAATAAGATTGCATTGTCTCCAAAGAAAAACAGTTCCTCTCACCGGACGACAATGACAGATTCTTAAAGATTTCCACACTACTCACTGTATATTCAGGAGACTGAATAGTAGCCTCACCACCTTCGGTTATACTACGAAAATGAAACCTTATCTTATTTCCTCTGGCTTCTTTAGGCACTACATAAAAATAGCGTATAGTTGCAGCGATCGTATCAACAATATAAGCCTTGGAGACTGTTCCTTCGGTACTTGTTTCTGTAGCAATACGCACTTCCTCTTCTTCTCCGTTATTAGGATTGGTATATCTGCTATTCATGGCAATTCCCGTTCCTTCGGCACCCGGAAAGGATGCTGTTATCTCTACAGCCTTTATCGAAGTACCGTCAGTAGACCCTATCGCATAGGCAAACTCTAATGTATTTCCCACCAGAACCGGGCCTGCATCTTTCCGTAAGAGATCATTTCTCAAAGGGCTTTCATCGTCAGAACAAGACGAATAGAACACCACTGTAACAGTATACAGCAGTAAATACAGCGAAAACCAAATTATCTTTTTCATATCTTTCCTTATTCCTTTTCAACAACAATAATCTCATATTCCTTATATACCTCTCCACTTCCAGAAATAACGGTATACTTCACAGCTGCGCTAAAGTTAGTCCATACTCCCATTTTAGGAGTGATAGTTGCCTCGGGAGCCAAAGAACAACGAGGTTTTAGATGGGCTAAATTCACTCCATTCTTGACTTCCACATTAATAATCCCATTTACATCATCAATCGTCACTTGTGTAGCAACATTGCGATTATCTGCCGTATATAATTGCACAGAACTTATATAAGCATCCGTCCGGTCCGTTACCTGATACACTTCTTCATCGGTATCACAAGCTCCCATAACGATGGCAAGGAATAATACTTTTACCATTAATATGATATGTGTTTTCATTTATCTATGTTTTAATTACAACCATGGTTTATTTTGAGTCAGATTAGGATTCAGTACCCGCTCATCCTCCGGTATATTGTAAATGTAATATCTTGGGAAAGTACGGTCTGTTGCATTCTTATACTGATCTTGAATAAAATCATTCAAAGTGCTGCGTAGTTCCCGGCCATTGGGGTAATCCCAAACTGTTTCTGCAAGGCGCCACCTCCTAAGGTCAAAGAACCGTTGCCCCTCTGCCACAAATTCGATAGCTCTTTCCTGTTTGATCGCATCAAAAAAAGTATCCTTCGTCTTAAATTTATTACGATCCAGTGCAGGGAGTTTTCCCCGTCCCCTGATCTTGTCAATCAGGTTGTACAATTCATCCGACGGGCCATGAAGTTCATTCATTGCTTCACAATACATCAACCAGACATCCGGCAAACGCATCAGATAAAAATCCTGCGGTCCGTTAGATCTTGAATAGCCCGCATACTGTCTGACAAACTTGCGGAACATATATCCCGTCCTACTATCATTATAATCCAGATACCCATTCTTATTACCAAACATAAAAGCCAGGCTGTCTCCAATAGTCATTCCGTCAGGAGTGATTGTACGCATCTTCTGCCCGTTCCATACAATAGTACTGCGCATCCGGTAATCACGTCCTTCATATGTTTTAGGGTTAGCTGATCCATTTGCCAGATTCTGGTTTTTGTTCAGAATTATAGGGTCAACATAATCACCTGTTTTGGTACTCTGATATAAATTTACCAAATAATTTGTCGGCTGCATGTTTGCCCATCCATTGAGTACACTGCGGTTTCCGAAGATTTTGACAAACTCTTCTCCCTGCCCGATATTGGGTCCTCCGTACTGAAGAGAGAAGATGACTTCCGAGCATTTTTCATTTTCCAGTGTAAAGAGTTGAAGATAGTTGGGATTCACATACTCTCCGGGAGCACCATCCTTAAATAATTGAAGATTGTAGGCAGGTTTCATTACCTCCTTGAAATTACCGATAGCCTTTTCATAATATTCATTGGCTTCCGACTCACTTTGCTGGAAATTGTCGACTTCCGGACGTCCGTTCTTTTTCCAGCTAGCCCAAAACAGTTCTAACTTCCCCTTAAAAGCATAAGCGGCTATTTTGGTTGCCCGCCCCTGGTCTTCACTCGATTCATACGAAACCGGAAGTACCGATATAGCATAGTCATAGTCTTCGAAAATCAAATCTTTCACCTGCACAATAGGCGTTCTAGCAATAGAATAGGCTTCTTCTTGTGTAGGCACATGGTCCAAATATTGTATATCACCATACAAATCAATCATCAATGCATAATGAAGGGCACGGATAAAGCGGACTTCTCCTTCATAACGTCTCAAAAGATTAAGTTCTTTATCAGTCACAGCTTCTCCCTGCATTCTGCGTAATTGCATGATAGCATTATTAGCCCGGTTGACAGAAGCATAGCATTTATTCCAATAATCAGAAGTGATTGACTGGCTATTTGCATTTTGAAAATAAACCAGGTCAGCATTCGGATAACAATCCAGTCTATAAAATAATCCAAATGCATTACGCATGGCATTATAAACGGCATTTACCCCTTTCTCCGCATCCTCGGTAGTCTCCCAAAATGTATCTGCACTGATCTTGGTAGTAGCCGGATAATCCAGCAGATTATCAATGCAGCTTGTCTGTACCAACAAGACAACCAGCAATAATATATCTCTCATAGCTCTTTTCATACTATATCGTTTTAAAGCGTTATATTTATACCTAAAGAATAGTTTTTCATAAGCGGGTAAGGAATCTCCGAACCACTTTTAGGAAGTTTCTCCGGATCCAATCCCGGCCATTTGGTTATCGTAAACAGATTCTCTGCTGATACATGTATGCGCACGGAGTTTACACCTATATTTTTGAGAATCTTTGACGGTATTCTATATCCTAACTGGATATTCTTCAATCGGATATAGTCACATGAGTATAACCAGAACGTAGATTGTTCCTGATTAAATCCACCATTACTCCCCGATGTCAGACGTGGAAATTTCGCTCCCCGGTTATCAGGTGACCAAGTATCCAAATGATGCTCCTGGAAAGCATAACGAGAAGTATATACATTTACATTATTGAAATTATCCAGCCAGAAATTCTTTCGTCCCGCATTTCCCTGGAAAAGCATACTCAAATCGAATCCTTTCCAATCTGCATTGAAACTTATACTAAAGTCACTTGTCGGAATGTAGCGCATAATATTGGGCATAGCCACTTTATCATTACTGTCAATCATTCCGTCACCATTGATGTCTTCCATCAAAAGATCTCCCGGAGCTAAGTTATCACTTTGGTAAGGAGCATTGGCCACCTCTTCCCACGTTTGTACAATTCCGATCGCTTTGTAGGTATAGACCATCTCGTAAGGATAACCCAGGAACTTATCTCCGCGTCCCAATCGTTCATTCCATTTAAGCAGTTTATTCTTATTATATGAATAGTTGATACCAACACCATAAGAGAAATCAGCAATCTGATCTTGCCAGGAAAGAGAAATCTCCGCTCCCCTGTTTCTCATCTCTCCGATATTCCTGTCGGGTGCTTCCAGCCCCGACAATAACCTGGATACTTGTCCCGGACGAATCATACTTGTAGTCAGTTTATTATATAAGTCCAGTTCCATCTTCAAGCGATTGTTGAAGAAAGAAAGTTCCAATCCCAGATTTGTCATAGCAGTAGATTCCCAGGTAAAATTGGGGTCAATCAATTTATAAGGAGCATAACCTTCCACCAATACATTATTTCCGAACGTATATGGGTAAGAACTATATGTATCTTTCTGATAATAACGGTCTACCCCTGAATTATTTCCGACTTTCCCCCAAGACATTCTGATTTTTCCGTTAGATACAATATCCTTTAAAGGTTCAAAAAATCCTTCTTCCGAGAAACGCCACGCAGCAGATACAGAAGGGAATGTTCCCCATTGGTGACCTTTGGAGAACTTGGACGATGCATCCCAACGTATCAATGCCTGTAGCATATACTTATCGAGTATATCGTAGTTCAATTTAGTCACAATAGAACGTAACCCCTCTTTGCTAGACGAACCGCCTGTAGATTGAGTGGTCACTCCCGCACCGTCTATTTCAGTCAGATTCGGGTGAAACCTGTCATTACGGGAACTACTTTGTGATCTTTCATGCCAATATTCTTCAGAATATATAAACTGGAAGCGCAGATTATGCCCGCTGAAGATTTCCTGATTGTAGATAGCATGCAGGTTCAGGATTGTCTTCGTACGTTCGCGTGTGTAATCTGTGATGCCGGTACTCTTAGTTACAGTTTCATAACCAGCTAAGCCTGTTTGAAAGTTCTGTAAGATAGTAGGCATACTCCATGATTTTGTAAAGTCATTCCGGTAAGTCAAACCATAATCTGCCCTAAACTGGAGAAACGATACAGGTTTCCACTCCAAAAAAGCCATACCATTAAAGTCTTTGCGTTCCAGCTTATTGTTGTTTATACTATATTTTGCCAAAAGGTTACTGGCCAAAATATCTTCACCATAGGCCATAGCCCCACCATACTCCCCTGTCACCGGATGTTGCGGTAAGATACCTGCCACTGTTCTGACCATTTCCCATGTTGAAGCATTCCCGTAAGAAAGTAATCCTTCATCTAGGGGATATACCTGATCCGACCATTGCCCTGCGGCATTCAGACCTACTTTAAAATGGTTGCCAATTTTCTGATCTACATTAACACGGAAAGAATAGCGTCTGTAATCGTTATTAATCATCAATCCTTCCTGATCTAATAAACCGATAGACAGATAATAAGTTCCCTTATCATTTCCACCCGTAGCAGACAAACTGTGATTCTGTGTAAAAGGAGAGCGGAAGATGACATCCCACCAATCAGTATTAGGATACAACAGCGGATCGACCATTCCCTTCGCCATCCATTCATCAATTGTTCCATCTTTATAAATAGCTCCACTATTACCATTTGTCGCTGCTTGGTTATGCAACGTCAGTGCCCTTGGATAGTCTGCTAAAAAATCATAGAAACCGGTCGCTTTTCCAACGGAGAAATTACCTGAATAATTCACGTTTACCCGCCCTGATTTCCCTTTTTTGGTTGTAATCAAAATAACGCCATTGGCTGCTCTGGAACCATATACTGCTGACGAGGAAGCGTCTTTCAATACAGAAATACTTTCTATGTCATTCATATCAATCCGGTCTATCTCTATGTCAGGGATACCGTCAACTACAATCAGAGGAACAGAATTGTTGACAGTTCCCAGTCCGCGTACTCTCAAAGTAGCCCCATCCTTCCCTGCCATACCGCTGGACTGCTGCACCATCAATCCCGGTACCAATCCACTTAATGCAGTAGAAGTGCTTGAAATAGACCTGCCGGATAGTTGCTCATCAACGGATACCATTGATACCGCTCCCGATAAGTTTACTTTTCGCTGTGCACCATAACCAACAACTACTACTTCTTTCAGTAAATGAGAATTTTCCTTCAGGATAACGGCTAATTCTCTTTTCCCATTTACAGGTTTTTCAATTGTTTCATAACCTATATACGAAAAGACAACCGTTGAAGAAGGATCTACATTGTCAAGATGAAATTTTCCGTCAATATCAGTGATAGTGCCTTGTGAAGAGCCTTTTATTAGTACAGACACACCAATCAAAGGAATTCCTTTTTCGTCAACGATAGAACCGGTCAATCGTTCTGGTCTTTCTTTCGATTGAGTTTTAGGAACAATTGAAACAACCCGGTTTTCATTTATCTTATAATCTAAAGAGGTGCCGGATAAAATCTTCTGCATGGCGGATTCTATTCCTACATTCTCACATTTGATAGAAACCGGTTTATCCAGATCTTTCAGATTCTCCGAATAGAAGAAACGATAATCAGTCTGCTTTTCGATGTTTCTGATTACTTCTCTAACAGGGAGGTTAACAACACTCAAGGTAATTTTTTCCCGTTTTGTCTGTTGTCCATAACATTCAAAAGCGAACATTATAAGGCAACAAAATAGACATAGGAAGCCTGTAATTCTTGAACCCAAGAATTTTACTTTCAGATATTTTTTCATATCTTTGTGAATAAATTGTTTTTAATAATTAGTGATTAGGACAATTTAATTAAGGTCGAAGGAATTGCCCTTTTCTTCGGCCTTACATTTTTTCTAGTCAGATGTGTCTCATAGGCGTCATATTAATTTATAAAGTTAAACATTTTAAGGTCAATCGTTCATTATCTTTTCAAAGTCTTTGCTTCGTTTCTTGTCCACTCTGATTTTAATGATTCCCTGTTCCCATGCATAGTCAATAGGTGCAGTGTCTCTCATTAAGTCAAGCGTTTGTTGTATCGTTTCGTCCATCAGGATTCCTGTAAACTTGTAGTGTTTCAACAGTTCGTCTTCGATACTTATCTGTACTTTATATTTACGTTCAAGTTTCTTTACTATACTCTCCATTGTCTCTTTTTGGATAATCCACTTAGGATCTTTCCATGATGTATATAAGAGAGTATTCACATCCTTTCGGAATTCGACCTGTATATCTTCCTTATTTTTCTTACAAATCAAAACTGTTTCATTTGGTTTTAGATAAACTTCGGGAATGTCCCGCCCTGCATCGGGTTTCACTTTTACGGAACCTCTGACTAAGGTCGTTTCCACAATATCCTCATCATCGTAGGCTTTCACATTAAAACTGGTTCCCAACACTGTTATTTCTGTTCCCTTGGCAGAAACAATAAATGGCTTCTTATCTTTCTGCACTTCCAAAAAGGCTTCTCCGTGTAGTTCAATCTTTCGCTCCTCGTTCCCAAAAGATTTTGTGTATGTAATACTACTCCCGGAATTTAATGTTACAACAGAACCGTCCGGCAGACTTAAGACAGATTTAGAGCCTAAAGGAGCATTTACCATTGTAATCCCATCTACAACAAGACTGTCATTATGACTTCCCCATTCATAAGCAGCCCAACAGGACAGAATAAGGAGAGCAATCGCTGCTACATTTTTCCACATCATCAGATATCTTTTCTTCTGCACAGGCTGGTTGTGAGATTGTTCCTTAATAGTACCCATTACTCTATCATAGGCAGACTCCAGATAATTATCGGGTTTCATGTTTCGGGCAACCAATTCAATTGTGTAGACTTCTCTGAAATAACGTTTATTGTCCGGAGTTTCCAGCAGTTTTTTCAGTTCAGTCCGTTCCTCTTCTGATAATCCTTTCTCGAAAAAAGAAGATACCAGTTCATTTATTCTATCTATGTTATTATTTTCTTGCATATATATTAAAGACGATGTAAGTTAGAAAAAGGGTGGTTCTAAATCTGAAAAAAAATAAAGATTAGTAAGATTCCCAGTTTTTTTCTTAAAATAAGAATCGCTTCACGCAGATTAGATTTTACTGTATTTACAGAAATATCCATCTTTTGAGCAATCTCGCTATATTTGAGTTTTTCGAAACTTCTAAGTTTTAAAGTCTCCTGATAACGTTGTGGAAGTTCACTTATTGCAGCAGTAATGCGGGATTCATCTTCTTGAGAAATAAGATATTCTAATGGATTCTCATCCAAATCAGCCAGCGTATGGCATTCTTCCACCGGAAAAAAATCTTTCTGGACCCGCAGATAATCAATACAGGCATTTTTCACCGTTTGCAGCAGGTATCTTCTCATCGCAAGTTCCTGAATATTCTCCATATTCGCCCACAACTTGACGAAAGACTCGCTAACGATATCTTCTACAATGCATGTATCTTTCACATATCCACAAGCAAAATAATAGAGTTCTTTGTAGTATTGAGTAAAAAAGGATTTAAACTTCTCTTCCTTTATCCAATCCGCACTTTTTCCCATTCCAATAGTATAACAACTTAAAGTTCAACGTGAGTTCGAGATGGAGCAAAGTTACTTAAATATATTATTTAGAGAACGTTTCCCATATATTTTTTGCCATGAACAAAAGAATAGTTGAATCAGAAAAGTACATGATAAGAAAAATATCTCATAGTAATTTACAAGTGATAACCAATCATTTATAATCAAACTAGCCCAAGCCTACGCTAATTATCGTAGACTTGGGCCGACTATTTTCCTGAACTTATTATTTATAAAGTGCGTTTTTGCTTCTTGATGTAATCGACCATGAACAAACAACCGGGCGCATACATATTTCCATGATTGAAGCCCTGCAACTCATGCAAGAAAACTTGGTCGTTACCCAGGCTGCGAAGCACAGCATACAAATGGGCATTTTCCTCATAGCGGGCTGCCAGTTCCTGATTCCGGTCGCCAGTTATTAAATAGATCGGTGGTGTTCCCGAGTGCGCATGATATAATGGAGCAAACTCGTCGATAACAGGTATGCCGTCTTTCAATTTCCGTTCACTCCGAATCGTGAAATGTGTTACTGTCTGTCCGCTAAGTGGGAACCAGGCGGCCACTTTATCGGCATCTACCTGATATTTTTGCAGATAACTTTTATCGAGTGCCAACATCAAAGTCAGATATCCACCGGCAGAATGACCGGATACGTAGATCTTATCCGGATTTCCTCCATATTGGCTGATATGCTTGAATGTCCAGGCTACCGCTTCGGCAGCATCTTCGATGTAAGCCGGATTGGTAGCACGCGGACTTAACCGATAATTGACCGTTACTACTGCAAATCCTTGTTCTGTCAGTTCTCTTGGAATATGTTTACTCCCGCCCGTCAGACCACCACCATGAAACCAGACAACAGTTGGAAAGTCCTTGATACCCTCCGGGTAGTAAATATCGAGTTTACAACGTTCCAGACGATAAGCATCTGTTTCATTTTCCAAAAGATAAGAAATATCTTTCTTGTCTTTATAAATAGTTTGTGCTGATAATGACACAACACAGGCTAATAACAGAAGAAGAATTCGAGTTCTCATATAATTAACATATTAAGATGTAGACAAAATTATGTACATCTTTTGTATCACGCAAATAATCAACCGTAAATTTCTATAGATAAACGACAATCTCCCGCCCGAATATGTACCCGAAAACACATTTCCAGACAGGAGATCCACCATTATAGACAACAAAGTCCCTCTCTAAAGTTTCTTGATGGAGAAATCGGCGAAACGGATTTCTTCATCGCGCAACTGGTCTTGCCAGCTACGGTTCTCGCCCAAATAGCGGTAGATACCCCATTTGGGGCGAAGTCCCGTACAATCGGTGCGCCACATATCCATCTTCTGGGGATCGAGTTTCAAGAGAACTTTCCCGTCTTTCACGCGCGTGATGGTTACTTCATAAGAACCATCCTCACCGAAACGGGCTTTCTCTTCCACCTCTACCCAGTTACCGAGGAAGTCGGCCAAATCCGTGCTGACAATAGTCGTAGTACTCTCGCCACGCTTGTCATAGCGCACACGTAACTGTTGTCCGCCCTTACTATTCGAATAGGCAGTCAGTGTAATGAGCGGAGAGCTGACGTCTGCCGTACCGGATGCGTTGTCGATGCCTTTCAACTGGTGAAGATGGGAGAATTTGGTAGTTGTACGAAATCCTGCCGGCAAACAGAATTTCCAACGGAACACCATTGTCTCTCCTTGCTGGCCAACAAGGCTTTGTGGAGATTTATTATCTGTTTTTATTTCATTCCGCTGACGGTCTGTGATATTCGGCAGACCGCGGTCATCGTCTATCGCAGCATGAATAAATAATGCGAATACATATTTGTTCAACTGATTGTCACGCACCTGCTGAATATGCTGGAAATGCTCCGTTTTATGCTCGCGCGAAGAATCGGGAGCCTCGTGGTTGTAGCCCGAGCGCTTTATCAAGTCGTACGTTTTCGCGCTGTTGCCATCGGCTATTAATGAACCGTCCACTTGCTGTTCCGGTTGTCCGGGCTTCGGCTGTTCCTTGTCGTCTATCACTTCGGATGAACTATTGGAGCAGGCAATAAAGGCAAAGAGGGCTAAGAATAAGATTCCTGTTTTCATACGTTTATTTCATATAGGTGGTCAGGAAATCGACAGACTTGAAGAAAATCTCTTCCATCTTATCAGAAGTCTTTGAACTTACGTTGTGGTCATAATACTTATACGTCAGCAGGTTGCAGACGCCTCCTTTTTTCTTTAGTGCCGATGCAAACATTTCACTTTGCTCACACTCTACCGTCACATCACACGTGCCACATACCAGCATGGAAGCAGGGATATTCTTCTTTGGAATGAGATTGATAGGAGATGCTTCGCGCAGGACTTTCGGGTTCCGGTCACAGAAATAAGCGATGCGTTGAGCATCTTTTGTCTTCATGGTGATGGCAGCCTTTTCCAGATCATAGATACCGGAATAGCCGACAAGTGCTTTCGTTCCGGGAACAGTCATGGCAGCAACTGCCGCCAGGTGTGCACCTGCAGAAGTGCCCAGGAAGCCGACACAGGCAGGATTTACATTCAATTCGGCAGCATGCTCCTGCACGTATTTCACAGCATCCAGAATATCTTGAATGGAGACTTTCACGGTTGCGTCGGATTGCGGTGCCAGTGTATAAGAGACACGTACACCTGTAATACCCTTTTGCTTTGCCAGGTATTGAGACAGAGATCTGGACGAACCATTATCTCCACGTGCCCATCCACCTCCGTGGATGTAGACCACGAACGGAGCGGGTTTGTCAGTCTCTGCAAAGTCTACTGTGAGTATCAGCTCATAATCCTTATGTTTCTTATACACAATGTCTTTGGTAGTCACTCCCTTATAGTCCTTGCTTTTCAGACGGTCCGGCTGATAGGTATAAGGCACCATCACATCGGGAATGGTATTCACATCGATAAACTTCGCATATTTCTTTGCATACAGCAGCGCATAGGAGCCGTCCTCATTCTGCGTCATCTTCATGCCATAGCGATTGGAAAATTGCTGCGGTTGCGCTTCCTGGGCAAGGCAAAAAAGCGGCAGCATACACAAACATAAAATCAGTTTCAATTTCATGATATCACTTCATTAGGTGGGATAATCTTATTTCTTCTTTAAAATTAGATACGGTATCGTTTCTACATCCGACGTACTGTATTTCAGTCCGATGCGCTTTGCCGTATCTATGTACTTCTGATTGCCCAATGCCGTTCCCGCTTCATAAAGAAGAATGGCGGCACGCGACTGGTCGAATGGTTTAATCTGCTTGAACTTCCAGCTTTCGGGATTCATATAATAAGGATACAGATAGTCTACTGCCTGCGAAGCCACTTTGCCGTTGGCGGCCGGAGTATTCCACAAGTTGATACCTATCTGGCTGGTAATCTGATTGGCTTCCATCAGAGCTTCGAGAGCGAAAGTTGAATAATGCAGGGAGAGCGTCCGTTCCAGTTCTTGGGGTAGTGAGCCGTCATCGGCAATCTGTGCACCCATTTTGGGGAGGATGCTTTGCTCGGCTACTTCACGGATGCGGTCGGTGCGGTCCAGATAGGCGAGTACCATCAGGTGAATGGCTTCGTACCACAGGCCATGATTGTTGGCAGCATGAGATTCTCTTTGTCCCTGTGTGCTGTTCTCCATCCAATAACAGAAAGCGGTAGCCCAGTCATCGAGCTTTTTCTTGTCCGAGGCAGTCCAGCTTTTCGAGCTTTCTATCAATTTGGCAACTCCCAGTGCACGACTGAAACGGCGGGAGTCAATGAAGCCCGAACCACGCATATTTTTCATTCCCGGAACGGATTGTGCATAAGTCATATTGGGGTTCATACCCAATTTCGGGTCGGTAAACCATGTTCGTAAATGATCGGCACAGGCTTTGGCGTAGACTTCTTTTCCGGTGATGTAATAGAGTACACCCAAACAGTAGGCAGCGTCGCCAAAACGGTTGGCATTCTCACGTTCAGGGTATTCATAAACTTCCGGGTTGCGTTCGCCATCCTTACGGATATAGGGAAGCCCATCTGTCTTCGTAGAGTCCGGCCACCAGTATGGGGATAGAGTCATATAATCCCGGGGGTCCTTGCTGGGAGGTAATTTCTTTTTAGCTGTTACCGACAGAGGAGACATCTTTATATATTTCTCTGCCGCCTTTTCCTGTAATTCGATGTACTGGGTCACCTCTTTATCGCCTTTCTGATAATCGGTCTTCAGCTTCTCGAGCAATGTCGCATTAAACGGTCCCAACGGTGCCGCGTTCAGTACTCCCCAACAAAGGCATAGAGCCCATATAGCAAAGATTCGTCTCATAAATGTATTCTTTTAGAGTAGTGGAGATGAGTGGTTAAGATAAGATGTGTAATGGTAAGATTAATAGTGAAGCAAGTAAGAGGTAAGTTAGCAAAAAGCAGGTAATCAGGAAATAAGCAACCAAGCAGTAAGTAGTTGAGTATAAAATATTTGCTACTTAACTACTCACTACTTGATTGCTAAATCTTTACTACTTATACTAGCTCCAGATTCGGTGATTCTTCTTTAAGAGAAGAAACAACCACCGTTAATATCAATATTCGTACCTGTCAGGTAAGAAGATTCGGAGCAAGCCAGGAAGCAAACCAGTTCGGCAACTTCATCAGCAGTTCCCTCACGACGCAATGCGTAAGAGCCTTTCATACGTTCACGATTCTCCGGTGTATTGAAGCGGTCGTGGAACGAAGTAGCAATCGTACCCGGACAGATAGCGTTGCAGCGGATTCCTTGAGGACCGAGTTCTTTGGCCATAGAGCGAGTGAATGTCATTACGGCACCTTTGGCAGTTGCATACATGGAAGCTCCGTTGCCACCGCCGTCGCGGGCAGCCAATGAAGAGAAGTTTACGATAGAACCACCCTCCGGCATCATCGGAACTACCTCACGGGTACAAAGGAATACGGAACGCATATTGACATCCATCAGGAAGTCATACCAGTCTTCATCCTGTTCGGTGATTTTCTTACGGCCTACGATTCCGCCTACTACATTTACCAATACATCTACCTTGTCGCCAAAAGCCTTGTTGCACTCTGCAAAAAGATTCTTCACCGCAGCAGCTTTCGTCATATCACCCTGAACAGCGATTGCTTCACCACCCACGTTTTTAATCAATGCCAGTGTTTCCTGTGCATCGGCTTCATTATCAAAATAGTTCAAACAAACTTTAGCGCCTTCTGCGGCTAATTTTACAGATATTGCGCGACCCAGGTCACGTGCACCACCAGTTACAATAGCAACTTTTCCTTCTAATTTCATAATTGTCTTTTTTAAAATACGTTTATTTATTGATTTGTTTAATCTCTCCTACTGTCAGGAAGATGGAGCACAACGATAGTGGTACCAAAGCTCCCAACAGGCTGAATAATAAAATCCAGTTTGTAATATAGCTGGCAAAAAGAATAGCCAGAATTGTACCCAACACGGCCGAAGCACCTCCAAGACCTGCTAGAGAACCTACGGACTTGCCGCTATGCAAATCGCTCGGAATGGTCTGCAAGTTCGTCATGAAGAACTGGAAGCCTCCCAATACCAGTGCCATAAAGAGAATGGCAACCGGAGCCGTGGTAGACATGATAGCTGCCAGAATGGACGGAATGATTATAAATCCACCAATCAGCATGGCTGCTTTGCGGGCATAGTTCACAGTCTTTCCACGGTTTATCAGCCAACCGGAATACCAGCCCCCGGCAACACTTCCCAAAGCCGCGCCCACATAAGGCACCCAGGCAGAGAACGCCACCTCTTTTATATTCAGATGGAATACGTCAGCAAGATAAAGCGGCAGGAAGGTTACAAACATCCACCAGATAGGGTCGAGGAAGAATCGGCCGAGAATGACAGACCAGTTCTTTTTCACGCGCAACAGTTCGCCCCAGCTCTTTCCTTTATCTTCTGTCTTTATCTCCTTTTCGGGCTGACCGCTTAGAATATAAGTACGCTCTTTTTCCGTAATCCAGGGATGCTCTTTCGGAGTTGCCTTATTGATTATCAACCAGGGAATCAGCCAAATCAATCCCAATCCACCGACTACAATGAAAGTCAGTTTCCAGCCAAAGGCGATGAACAGCATCAGAATGATAATCGGAGCAAGAATGGAACCGATGGAAGCTGCCGCTCCAAACAATCCCTGTGCAAAAGCACGTTCTTTCTGCGGGAACCATTCGGCATTACTTTTCGTAGTGCCCGGCCATGGGCCGGCTTCACCCAAGCCCAACATCATCCGGAAAAAGGTCAGTGAGAAGATTCCTCTGGAAAGAGAGGCCAGCGCATCCGCCGCTCCCCATACCAGCACACTCCAGAAGAAACCTTTCCGGCATCCAATTTTATCGTACAACTTGCCGGAGACAAGTTGGCTGATGCCGTATGCAATCATAAAGAAAATCGTAATCAGGCCGAGAATGTCTTTCGCTTTCTGCGACGCATCGGGATCGTTACGGTCTATCAGACCGAGGTCGATGGCGATACCCTCGCGATTGGTGACAAAGGTGACTCCGTTCTTCTCTTTCATCTGCACATTGGCTACGCTGACCGAATCGCGGTTTCCGTTGGCGGCTGTCAGGATATACTGGTCGCCCACCAATGCGGCGTGGTTGCCTTTATCGCTCAACGCCTCCGCCTCGGGCAGAAGACGATAGTCGATATTAGCCACCCACATATAGTTGAGCGTGCCTCTATCCAGATAATTGATGATGGTTATCAACATGATTAATCCGATAACCACCCATCTAAGTCCTTTTACTTTCATGCGCCTAGAGGTTTAAGAAGTCTGCACGCACGGGACTAAAAGTATCAATCAGAATACCAGCTTCCAGGCAAACGCATCCGTGCCATTCATCCGGTGCTACGTAATAACCATCTCCGGCAGAAAGAATCTCTTTCTTATCGCCGATGGTGAGTTCGAATTTGCCGCTCACCACGTAAGTGGCCTGGCTGTGATAATGCTCGTGCATGGTTCCTACCGCACCTTTATCAAATTTCACTTTGACCATCATCAACTGTCCGTCATACGCCATAATCTGACGATTGACACCCGGAGCGGGGTTTTCCCACTTCAAATCTTTCTCAAACTGAAAAGTTTCACTACATGTTTTCATACTTTCTATCTATTAATGGTTTGTTCTCATTTGGCAAAAACTCCGCAACGACCGTTCCAGTCGTAATTCTTTCCTTCGACGGACAAGTGATGTTTATTCTCTTTGCTGTCTTCTGCGTTGGCCAGACAGAGTGTTACGGAATGTCCACCTTTATATATAGCTTTGATAACGGTGTATTCGGCCGTATCCATCACCACTTTCACTTCCTCGCAGGAGGATGTCAGATTGTTGGAAGTCTCCATCACTACGTCATAATCTCCATGCGTTTCGATGGAAGTAGCAAACGTGTGATTCTTCTGTTCTTTTTCTCTGATTAGAAACGCTGTCTCGTTTCGCAAATTGAAATCCGGATCATTAGCTCCCAGGCGAAGCATCTTTAGTTCTGTCTGGGGAGTGGTGGCCGCACTAATGGTATAGAGGCGGTTGTCCTTGACAAAAGTGAAACTGGAGGTGTTCGTTTTCTCATTCTGTCCCCAGGCTTCCAGCCACAGATGCTGATAACCGTTCTTTGTTCCGAGGGTTTGCAATCCGTTGCTTGCTTTGGTATATGGGAAATTCAAAGAAACGAAGTGCCCGTTATACCATAGCGGATAGTCGTATTGGTGTTCCTTGTCGGAGTTAGCCTGCAACACGTCCAGTATCAGCGGGAATTGCAGGAAAGGAGTAGTCACATACACTAATGTACGTTTCATTTCCACTCCAGAATATGCATTGGTTTCTTTGGCTACCATCACTTGGAAATGATCTCCGTTGAAATCACTGTAAATGATGTCCGAATGATAACGGGAAGACACTTTTATATCGCCACCGAAATTAGACGTTTCATCGACCACCAGTGTGTTGTGTGCAATGGTCTGTTTGGCAAACGATTCGTTCTCACGTGTGTAATGTCCCTTATTCTTGGCTTCGATATTGAGAAAACGAGAAGCTCCGTAATCTGTCAGAATCTCGTTTCCATTATCGTAATAGGCCATTGTGAGTTTATCGTAATGTCCGTGGCTAAGGCCATGAGAAGTGGCTTTCAGGGTCAGGGCACTATTCAGTTTAGGGTCTGTCGAGCGAATCACGGCAATGCCTCCCTCGTCTCCTTTGCGTCCGTCGCGGAACACACTGCTGCGATATACGATTGGAGCAGCTTCGCCACGGGCAATATCACGGGCTACCCGGAAACCACCGATTGTAGGCAGATAAGTATGCTGGTATTCGTTCGCTACGGAGAGCAATGATTTATCCGACGGATGGACATTGTATAGAATATCTGCAGCGTAAACCAGTTCCTGTGCAGAAAGTCCTTTCAGCAGGGCATCGTTGATGTGGAAGAATTCTCCCTCATAAGATAGCTGTATTAACGTGGAAAGTGCTTTTGAGAGTATGCTGTCGCGATAGCTGAAGATTTTCAGCTCCGGCAGTTTGTTTTCAATGCATTGGGCGAAGATGACGAAAGGCCAGATGGCATAACGTTGATAGTAGGCCCCCTCTGTGAAATAGCCATCGGGAGAGAATAGATAATCCATTTGACGGATGAATCCTCCGTGTTTGCCTGTTTCGTCGGAGCCATAAAGGGCTTTCTTCACGTAATCTTCACGATTCATGGCGAAACCAATCATACCTACGGCAGCCGTAGCCCAGGTGGCATGATTATGCATCTTGTTGAAAGTCTTATTGTTTGCATGGTTATCGCCCATACCATCCATGATGAAGTCCGCCATTGGGGCAAACAGATTCTTTTCGATGGTGGTGCGCTGCTTGGCCGAGAGTGTATGATAGATGCAATCGTATGCTACTGCTGTATGTACCAGCCATACACTTTCATTCAGTGTCTGCCAGAACAGGCGTCCGGGAACAGGGGAAAGTGATACGGGATGGAAACTCAATGTAGGATAGAGCTTTGCATAGGCTTCCAGCATATCTGCTACGTAACGGGCGTATTTCTTGTCACCGGTCAGCTGATAGGCAACTCCGCAATGAAACATGGCATAATAGTTCGACTTATGCTGTTCGTGTACCACCCCGCCACCGCCATCTGTCGGAACGGGAACGGGGATAGGAGAATTCAACGCTGCGTCGGCTGCGCTCAATACTTCCGAGAGCGTTTTATCGAATGCAGGCACGGTTCCCTTTCCTTCCCTCATCTCGTTCACTTCTTCCTGTGTGAAAAGAAGAGACGGATGTTGGGCAAACGAAAGGAGACATCCTCCTAAGACCATGAATATACAAATAATAAGTTTTCTCATCTAATCATTATTTTCTTGTTCCACTTACGATTACGGTTATTGCGGAAGCGAATTCTTTTTCAAACCAATAGAGAGTTTTTCCAATTCGCTGCCCGGCACTGGAGTATAATTGTATGCGTCGGCATTGATATATGCGGGACGGATATTATACATTTTTCCTTGTATAGCTTGGGAAGTGGTAGTTACCATTCTGCCGGAGTTCCACAGGTTACAGTTGGCTATGCGAACTTTCTCCCAGGTGGCCTCATCCAAACGGATGGTTGCTCCTCCGCGTCCGCTGTTGTCAAAATTACAATTCTCTACTGTCAGTACTTGTGGACCAATCAGGCGCATCACGCTTCCACGCTCTTTGTTACAACAGTCTGCGAAATTACAATGTCTGATAGTGATATAAGGGCCAGCCGTACTTTCATCACTTCCTCCACGATAAATATTAATAGGTAAACCCAGCAAACGATAGAAAGAACAGTTTTCAATCAGCATATCATCCGCATTGTAACGACCGATATCGTCTTTCTCGGCGGCATAGTTGATGGCATCTCCAGATAAGTCGCGGAAAAAGCAGTTTTTGATTGTCACACTCTTGGCGAAAGTGGCTTTCGTTCCTTTGATGGCAAAGAAGCCGCCCTCTCCGAAGTTCTGAAATTCGCAACCGTCTACTGTCAGTGTATAAGGTTGTATCATATCGATGGCTGTAGAAATTCCCGCTTTAGCCAAGGCTTTACCGGGTTCCAGCACTCCGTCAAATGCGATATTCTCAATAATCAGTTCACCACCGTCGGCGATGGTTACCATGTTATCCGGTTTCTCTCCGTTGAAACGAACCAACGGTTTATTGGCTGCGTTGGCAGCGCGAATTGTCAGCGGTTTATCGATGAACATGGCGCTTTGGATAGGATAGGTACCCTTAGCCAGAACAATAATCCCACCCGGTTCTGCTGAACGAATGATTTCAGAAAGATCAGTTCCCGGAGCTGCGTTGTATTCCTTATGAGTCTTTGCAGATGGTTGCGCTACCCGGTTTTCAAACCAGGAAGCACCTTTATCCTTACGTATTGCGGCCTGATCCGGCAACTGGGGAGCCTTTAGTTTCTCCGTAGTAAATCCCGGAGCCGAATAGTTCTTTGCCAGTTGCACTTTATTGCCTTTGAACTGAATACCTGATACATCATCAACGGCTATGTAAGGCTGAGACAGTTCCTTATTTATTATGATATTATCCGTAAAGCTCACATTGTCCGGTGCAAGGGTACGTTCCATGTCTTTGCCTGTGCCGAATTCGATATTTGTACAGTCTACGAAAGTATTACGGTACATCTTCACGTCAACTACCTGGCAATAACGGTTAGGCAATGAATTAGGTACGGCATCCATCACTCCCAAAGCAGAGAAGAAACGGGTTCCTGCCAGACCGACCAAAGTATTGTCATAAATCTGATGTCCGGCATTGACTACGCGAATACCGCCTGTGTTACGGAGCCCGTTGCCAATAAACAGGTTATTATTAACCGTGTTACGGTCACCGTGTCGCAGTGCTACTACTCCCTCGCATTCTAGCAAGATATTGTTCCGAATCACATTATCGCTGGATTTTATAGAGATTACTTCCACTTCGCCGGAACAGCGTTCGAACAGGTTATTTTCAATTATTGTGTTCGAGGAACTGTATGCCTGTTGGGAAGTTCCCACACGCATGGTTTCCGCACCGTTCGAACCGTACACCGGCCTCTCTCCGAAATAATTATGGTCTATCTGATGATGATTTTCCAGACAACGTTCATCGTTGAGGATGACAATCAAGGTCACCCCCAAATTAAGTTTTCCTGTCAATGAGCAATGATCTACACGGTTATGACGACCATAAAGCAAGATATAGCTGTAAGCCTGGTCCCGACGGGACGGATTGAATCCGTCTATCACACAATTTGTCAGGCGACAGTGATTGGCCAGTTCCTGTCCGTTGCGGAATTCTATCACAGAACCTTTGGGAGCGTATCCATCTGTAAAATGTAATCCATCGACAGACATCCACTCTCCTGCTATCCACAAAGTAGAGCCTCCCTCAATTTTTACTTTTCCAGGATTCAAGGCTTCTATCTTGATAGGAGCTTTCTCGGTTCCCTTACCTGTCCACTTCAACTGCATGTCTTTATACTGACCATCTTTGATATAAATCTGGTCACCCGGTTGTGCTGTCTTCAGGCAGGAAGCTACTTCGGGAAGTGTCACATCATATCTCTTTGCAAAAGAGGTGAAGGGAAGCCCGATAAGTAAGGAGGCTATAATCGCTTTATGTATCTTTCGTGTCATCATTGGTTATTGAACTTTTGAGTAATCGTAGTCTTTCTTCTGCCAGTACATATCAAATTCAATGGAACTGGATGAAGGAGCATTGGTGTTATTGTACATTTTAAAGTCAATCGTCTTTATATGCAGTAGTCCAATACGTTTCACGTTATCAGCGACATTAGACGTCGAACCATTTACATTATAATATAATATAAGCAAGACGGCACCTACATTCACTTTTTGCTCTTTTCCCACTTCAAAAATACCAGGTGCCCATACATCTGTGTTTATTGATGTTTTCATGCTCGAAATGCTAAATCCACGACAAGTTTTAGCTTCAATATCTATCGGGAAGGTAGTTTCATCAATATTATCCAACGTACCGTTTTTCACTTCATCTATCAATGCTTTATAACCGGACTTAGTTGGGTCTAAGTATAAGAAAGTCAATACCGGAGTACCATAACAGTTTCCATTGATTCCTGGCACCCTATTCTCATCTGCCGAATTATTTATCATATAAAAATTCTTCAACTGTCCATTAGAACCCGCCGGGCTATTGATTTGCAATGTTCCTGCATTAACACCCGAGAAGAAGAAATAAGGATTCACAGAATTATATTCACTTTCAGAGACAGCCGGTTTATTATTTGCAGAACAAGTTGCAGCCTTGTATTGGTAAGATATTGGATCTACTTTTGTTCTCCAATCCGCATTTGCATACACCAATCCTGTTTCCGGAGAGAAGAATGAAGATAATTCTTCTACGTCACGGCCTTGTGCATATACTTTCTTGTTCTCCCAGAAATAAACGAAAGGCACTTTGACTACAAATGCATCTGTCAGAGTATGCACCTCACGTCCGTCAAAATAAGAAATCTTCAATGCCATCGTATTATCTCCATCCACATAGTTTTCCGACGAAGGTACGGCAAATTTCAGTTCATTCTCTGTTTGAAGAGCAATATTACATTCAATGGTTCCCAATATTACTTTATCAATCTTATTCAAATAAGTACCATTCAGAACGACTATATCTCCTATGTTTGCAGGTTCAAAAGAAGAAGTAGTAACATTCGGTTCATAACGTGCCACGGTCATCTGTGGTGCAGATTCAATCGGAGTTTCCACCTGTGACGTACCATTGAAATATCTGAATGTAATAGCAGCTTTATCACTTTCTACATAAGGAATCTTCACTAAGATTTCATCCTCATTCTGCGAAAGTATGCTAGCCTCGTTTCCAGTAGTATGTCCTTCAGCTGTAAAAAGCACAGCACTGATTACGTTCATATGGGAACCTGAAATCAACAGTTTATTACCCATCTCTACCTCGGTAGGCATTCCCGTTGAGGAAATAGTGGGAGCCGGATATTCAATGGTAAAATTGCCTTCTGAAACTCCTTCGCCAACTGAATTACTTAATACAATTTTTCCGCTCTTTGCATTACCGGTCACTTTGAGTGATAAACGCTCATTGGACACTTTTTGAAGTATCATGACTTTTTCTCCTCCAATTGTCGCACTGACCACATCGTCCAGATACTCTCCGGTAACTACGATTTCACTTCCGATACTTCCACTCTCCGGTGAGAAAGATACGATTTGTGGCGCACTGACCACAACGTCTTTCATGGATATAGAATCACAACTGGTCCAAAAGATAACACATGCAAATAAGGATGCAAGGCTCCATTTTCTATATTGTTTCATATTCGTATTCATTTTAAGAGATTAATAACCCGTATTCTGTGCAATATCCGGATTGATGTTGATTACACTTACCGGAATCGGGAGGAATGTCTGCCAATCAGCAATATCATTTACGACATAGGTATATTCCGAATAGAAAGTCTCACTTTTGAAATAATTATTCACTGTTTGAGCAGCCGTACCCCAACGGAGCATATCGAACCAACGCTGGTTTTCAAAAGCAAGTTCCAGTCTTCGTTCATTACGTACGGCTTCTCTGAAGTCGTAACGGTTAGAAAGATCGGCCAACGTATAAGTTGAAACACCGGCACGTTCGCAAATCATATTCAGATATTTCAAGTTATCAGCAGACGGACCCGATATTTCATTCGTCAGTTCTGCGTACAACAATGCGATATCGCCTACACGGATAATCGGCCAGTCACTCTCACCATCATACTGCGTAGACACAGGATTTGTGTACTTCTTGCAATAACGGCAGTTACCCGTAGTCACCCATTCTTGAGTAGTCGAGTTAAAGTACTTCTGGGCAATATTTACATCCAGGCGTTTGTCTGTTGCGCCTCTCATTGTATAGGCAGTAATGATATTATCACTTGGAGTATTATAGCCGGAAGAAGTTCCTATAATCACATTTGCACCATTATTGACCGGAGCAAACATATTACCGAATGGAGAACCGAGTCCTACATTACCCGAAAGATAACGGGCTGCAAAAATGATTTCCTTGTTCATCTCATTTGTGATGTCGAATATCTTATTATATGCTACCAGATCAGCACCTGTCTGCGGATTACCTACGGCAGCACTTTCAAGTACCTCCTTGCATAACTGTGCGGCGCGGGCATACTTGGCGTCTCCCGATTTATAATGAGTCGCATACACTTTTGCCAACAATGCTTTAGCAGCATTTCTGTCTGCACGCCCCATATCTGCATCCGCCATTCGTTCAGGCAACATTCCATTATCAAGAATCCGTTCCAGATCACCCTCAATCAGTGCATAAACCTCTTCTACCGTAGAACGCTGCATATCACGGGCTACATCTGACGGAACCTTGGAAGTAACTATAAACACAGGACCCCATAAACGAACAAGATTAAAATATTCTAAAGAACGGAGAAACAAAACCTCTCCCTCATATTGATTCCGGGTAGTTTCATCTTCTACCACATCAAGATATGAAATCGCATTATTGACACGGGCAATCGTTGCATAACAAGAATTCCAATACTCTTCCACCCATTGGTGCTCTGCCACGATAGTTCCCTGGTCAAGCTGTTCAACCAATTTCGTAGTGCTGGCGGAAGAACCAGTAGCATACATACGTCCATTATCCGAACGTAATTCAGTCATTGCCCATTCATAATACATCACGTCATGAAGAGAATTATAGCAACCAAGTACCAGATTATTCACTGAAGAAGCATTTTTCACATATTCATCCGCAGCAACTTCCGAATAGGGATACTTGTCCAAATCACAAGATGCAAACAGTAACGTTACTAACAGTAATCCTATATAATTTACCTTTTTCATCGTTCACTTTCCATTAAAAGTTAATATCAAAACCTGCGGAGATAGTACTGGTCAATGGGAATCCACCGCGCTGATATCCCGAAATCATAGAGCTTGAGTATTGAGAAGAAGTCAGGCGGGATTCCGGATTGATACCCTTATAACTGCTTCCCCAAATGTAGAGCAAGTTACTACCGGACACATAGAAACGTACACCCGACAGTTTCAACTTACGCGCAGCCGTACTTGGCAATGTATATCCCAATGTGAAGTTTCTCAAACATGCATAAGAAGCATCCTGCAAAGGATAATCAGTCAAACAGATATCATATCCCAACTTCAGATAAGGTACTTTTCCGTTACCCGGATTTTCTGCACTTACCCAACGATCCTTGGTGTAAGCTTTGTTCCATTTCACTGTCTCATTGTAATAAACGTCACCATTGTAAACGTCAATTCCCTGTACTCCCTGAATCAGGAACGAAATATCAAAATTCTTAATCTGGAATGTGTTCGTGATTCCCCATGTAAAATCCGGATACGGATTACCCAAAGGAACACGGTCTTCAGGAGTCAACGAACCGTCATTGTTGGTATCTACGATACGCAATCCACCCGGTACGTCATTCGAGAAGTGAGGATTCGCATTGATTTCCTCCACATTATTCCATACACCATTCGTTTTATATCCATAAAATTGAATCAACGGTGAGCCAACTTTAGCAATGTAACACTCGCTTCTTTCCCCCTGATTGATAACCTGTTGTTCACCTCCCAGCTCCAGCAATTTATTGCGCGACAAGGAGAAATTTATATTTGTATCCCATGAAAACTTACGATTCTTGATATTGTGCGTATCGATCTGTATTTCCACACCCGAATTACGTACCTTTCCAATATTATTCCAATAATAACTATATCCGGTGAATGACTGTGTAGGCTGCTCAAACAACAGAGCACGAGTCACAGAGTAATAAGCATCTATCGAGAGATTAATCCGGTTCTTGAAGAATCCCAGATCCAGACCATAGTTGAATTCATCTGTCTTCTCCCATGTAATGTGAGGATTAGCAAGCGAAGAAGATATATTTGCCGAACCATTAACCAGTTGTCCATTACCAGTACCTGTCACATAGTTCGCACTGTTCAATACTTCAAGAGCTGCATCATAACTGATACGGTTATTTCCCGTCACACCGTAAGAAGCACGGAGTTTCAAATTAGAAATAACTTCGATATTCTTCATAAACTTCTCCTCATTCACACGCCAGCCCAACGATACAGAAGGGAACCAGGCATTGCGATTTCCTTTCGAGAACAAGGAAGAACGGTCCAGACGTAAAGAAGTAGACAAGAGATAACGACCCAAATAACTGTAATTGATGCGTCCCAAATAAGACTCCAATACCACATCCGGATAACGGAAAGTTCCCGTACCATCAGTATTCCCATTCCCTTTACTTGCCAATGAATAAACAGTTGCCGCATTCAGCGTATGAACATCATCAGTAGCAAATCCTGTTGCAGTCATGGCTACTCGCTGGTTACGAGTGGACTCCACAGTATAACCCAACAAAGCATCAATGCTATGAGCATTATTTCTTCCGAAATCAATGTGATAATTCAATGTATTCTCGCTCAACAAATCCACATAGAGTGTGCTAAAATAAGTAGCTCTGCTCTCTTCTTTATCTTTTGTCGCGTCTTTATTACCATAATAGTAAGACGGGCTAAAACGGACATTCAAACCATTGGACGTCTTGAATTGCAACCCTTTACAAAGATCAATAGTCAGATACATACTTGCCAAACCCTGCATGGACTCACTCCAACGAGAAGTATTGGCCATCACACTACGGGGATTATTATTGGCTGATGAGAAAGGAGATGATTTCTCCAGCGTCGGATTTCCCTCCGCATCTGGTGTACCGGTAGGAGTCATGATATTATTGAAATGACTACCTCTTGCAAAACCTGAATACCCTGTCATTTCAGTACTCCAATCATTATGATAAACAGGAAGAAAAGACGGAGTACGATAGAAATCTATAAAATTATTTTTCGGACGTTCTGTTTTGGTATAAGTCCCGGATAAGTTGACCCCTACACTAACAATATTCGAGAGTTTGGCATCCAATTTCGTACGGAAATTCAATTTATCCAATGAGTTCTGCAACATCACACCCTCATCTTTGGTATAGGCAGCCGAAATAAAGTACTTCGTTTCTTTACGTCCACCGGAAACGCTCATCTGCACATTGGTAATACCTGCCATATCGCGCAATCCCTCTTTCTGCCAGTCGGTAGTCCCCATCTGACTTTCCAGATAAGCAGCTCCACGAGCTGCCGCCGGTACAGACGGACCTCCCATTTCTGCTTCCTGCGTCAACAGATTCAACCACTCGGAAGAAGTCATCATATCGTGCAACTGATAAGCATACTTAAATCCCTGATAGAACTTGAACGAATATTTCGGTTTATCGGGAGTACCGCTTTTGGTGGTTACCATGATAACACCATTTGCCGCACGTGACCCATAAATAGCGGCAGAAGCCGCATCTTTCAATATTTCAATAGACTTCACATCTGCCGCATTGATAGATGAAAGTCCACCGGCTACCGGAAAGCCATCAATAATCACCAACGGCTCACTTTCAGCCGAGATGGAACCTGTTCCACGGACACGGATAGACGGTGTCACACCGACTTCAGACGTTTCATTAGAAACGGTAAGTCCGCTCATAGAACCTTGCAAAGCAGTAGTCATATCACTCACAGGAGCATTAATCAGTTTCTCACCTTCCAATTTGGAAATCGAACCCGTTAAGTGAGACTTAGCCTGTGTACCGTAACCGATTACCACCACATCATCCAACATCTTCGAATCTTCTTCCAACGTCACATTGACAACGGTGCGTTTGCCTACCGCCTCTGCCTTATCAACGTAACCGATATACGAATAAACCAAAATGGTCTTTGAATTAGGAACTTTAATGGAGTATTTACCTTCAGCGTCTGTCACAGTACCTGTAGGAACAGCAGCATCTTTAATTGTCACTGAAGCCCCGATTAACGGACCTTGTTCATCTATCACCTTACCAGTAACTACATGCTGGGAGTAAACGTTCAATGCTCCAACTAACAACAAGAGCACCAATACGACTTTTTTAAAATGCAGAAGTTTGTTCATAGATTAGCGTTTTAATTTCTGTGACAAACGTAACGATTAAAATTGGTAAACCAAAATTTTGGTCTACCAATTATTATTTATTAACAATACTAAATAAACATCTCATAAACAGTACTTTATGCGTACCTCTTTATAAAAAGGGAAAAGAATATTTTTGCTATAAAGCTTTACTTTGAAAGATAATATTCGTACTTTTACACCCGAATTAAGAAAGAAAACCTTTTAAAATTTTTATATCTTATGAAGGACGAAGTAAATTCGCAACCAGTTAAACTTGTCATCGAGCACATAAAAAAACAAATCGCAGAACGTCAAATTCTGCCTGGTGAACGTCTACCGTCTGAACGGAAATTATCGGAACTGCTGAAGGTTAGCCGTTCCCATGTTCGTGAAGCTTTGCAAAAGATGGAGTTGTATGGTATTGTAAAAACATATCCTCAAAGTGGAACAGTGGTTTCCGAGTTCTCCAAAGATCAATTGGATACCATGATTACCGATGCTTTAAAGATAAGCAAATATGACTTTTCCAGTTTGGTATATGTACGCGTTCTGTTAGAGATCGAGGTCTGTAAACTGTGTGCATCAAACCGTACAGAAGAGGATTTGGAGAATATTGAAAAAACACTTATCGAATTGGAAGAAAAGTTCGACACAGAGCTTCGTGTTGAGAAAGATTTTGCGTTTCATCAAGCAATTGCACAAGGTGGACACAACCCAGTAATTAGTTCACTCTTGCTTATCATTACTCCTGATATATTAAAATATTATCAAAAATATAAAGTCTGCGCTGTTCCACAAAAAACAGTTCATGCAGAACATAGAGAGATGTTGCAAAAGATAAAAGATAAAGACAAGGACGGGATGAAAGAGCTGGTACTTCGCCACTTGTCCAACCTGATTGATTTTGCCAAATTATCAGCTAAAGGAGAGATCCCTGAATTCGAATACGGGCATATCTAAAAAGCAAAAGAAAGCAATAAAAAATAATAGAGGAAGACATTTGTTCTCCTCTATTATTTAATATTATAACAGCCACTCTTTCAATTAAGCTGCCGGATCGGGAGCTTCCCCTTGATTGCCGCCCGGATTTTCGCCATTGCCAAGATCAGAGCCACTATTACTGCCACTTGTTGCCACAACATCCAATGGTACATATTTTGAGATACTCATCTTATTCAACATCGTTTTTAACTGAGTTCCCGGAGTAAAAACTATTTCTCTCACTATGATATTGCTACTATCGACATCCTTAGCTTCTATACCACTTTTAGCGTTAAAAGTAGGACGAAGTGTACCGAACTCACCTAACTTCACCGTTTTTCCCTCATCCATATATCCTTCCAATGAATCAAGCAGACCATCTAAGACTAATTTAACCTGACCACAATGAGTGCTACAAATCAATGATACATTTTTACACAATTTCGAGAAATCAATCACTCCGTCACTCACCGGAGCAGCAACATACTTCTTAGTTTTGGTTTCATCGAAATTAAAGACCCTTTCTTTTACTACATACCGTAATCCCATAATTTTAAGTTTTAAATTATTTCATAAAAATGTTGTTTTGTGATCACGATGCAAAGATACAGCAGGAAAAAACCGTCGAAGTGCTTTAATGGTGCTTAACTACTCGTTAATCTAAAATAGTCCTTTTAGACAAATATTCGTGTAAGCCACCAGCACGATCTTCTTTCCATTGGAAAACAACCTCAACTGGAAGGTTAATCTTATTTGATAAGATAAGTAGCCACTACCGGATAATGATCCGATTCTTTATCTGCCCAATAACAAACATTGTACGCCTTTACTGTAAAGGCTTCATTCGGAGCATAAATCAGCCAGTCGCAGGTATAAGTCGGACTTGGAACGGGCACCGTCCACGGAGCAGCGTCGCTCAAACAGTTTACTGTGAAATACTTCTGAAAAGCAGTCATGGTAACAGAACCACGACGGGAGTTCAAATCCCCACCGAGGATGATTGGTTTGTCCAGTTGTTCCATACAAGCAAGAATCTCATCAATCTGTTTCAGACGGGCAGCATCTTCGTACTTATGGTCCAGATGTGTCGTAGCAAAATAAAATTCTTTGCCCTCTTTCATCACTTTTACATAACCAAACGAACGAACGTAGTCGTTTTCCTTCAATACACTCAATTTAAAGCTTTTCTCTTCCGAAATCGGAAACTTGGAAAGAATTACATTTCCATAGTCTCCTCCGGTAGGAATATCAAGTGCATGGGCAAAATAATAATACTTCATGCCTGTCAGTACCGATAATCTTTCAGGAGTATTCCAGGGATTAATCTCTGTATTTCTTTCTATTTCCTGAAGTGAAACAATGTCCGGATCTTCCTGTTTTATAACCTCGGCTATTTTATCAATACCTTGTTTGCGCCCACTGTAAGTATTGTAAGTCATCGCTTTTACTGTAACTTCTTTCTGCTTATTTTTGTCTCTCTGCGCCATCACAGGGGACAACAGACAGCATACCAGAAATAACGAAATGCATATTCTGAAATTCATATATCGTCAATTAGTGAGTGAATGTTATCCTTCAAAACAATCTTTTTTACCTAATACCCTATTAATCCTTTTCTATCTTGCGAATCTTATGATTCCAATAATCTGAAACATACAATGCACCGTCGGGCCCGAATTGCACTCCTTCCGGATGATTGAACTGTGCCTTATCCAATGGCCCATCCGTAGTACCGGAAGTACCTGTACCTGTATAACTTGTCACTACTCCATCAGGTGTAATTTTCGCGATACGATGCTTTTTACGGACTGCTACATAAATATTGCCTTCTTCATCCAAATCCATCTGACAAGGTTCTTGGAGTCTGGCATCGTTTCCTTGTCCTTCTACAAAGCCTGTTTTATCATACTGTCCAATCCAAATATGAAGATTAGAAAATAATCCGGTCACCATATCATAATCCCCTTTATAAATCACATCCTTCTCCTGTGAACTCATATACACTGTAGTTCCTGCCTTATCGAAAAAGATGCAACGGATCTTCACTTTCGATGCATTCTTTCCGTCCGCATCGGGAAGTTGTTGTCCGGTAGTCACCATCGTATTCTGCTCCGGATCATATTTGTAAATCATGGCATTTCCATGAGCTACGGAAAAAACTTCTCCCGTAACAGGATGTACGCCTACATTGGTAACACCGTTACCTAAAGACGAAGTTATCGACCATATTGCAGCAAGACTTCCAGTATCATACTGATGCGCATCATTACTCCATGACATAGTGGCGATATGTGCGCTTCCGGAACCATTCGCATCATTAGACAAGAACAAAGTGTTGCCATCCAGTGAGAAAGCGATATTCATCATTCTAAATGCAACTCCACCCGTTACGTCCCCACGAAGAAAAGTAGCTACTTGATTATCTTTTGCAATACGAATATCACGGTCATCGTCTTCCACAATATACAAAGTGCCTTCCTTATCAAAGGCTATAGAACCTGGTTTCCAAAGGACTGCTTCCATCAAGGAACCCTCTTTTTTCTCTGTTTTGGCAGCAGGAACATAGCTGCCGATATACGAGCTTACAATAGGAGACTGAGAATATTCAAATTCTGTTTTATAAGTCAGTTCCTGAATATTTTCCCCCTGACCGATATATATTTTCACCGGACCGGAGCCAGAACCTCTCTGCACATTGGCAGTAATAATATTCCCCAAAGCACCTGTCACCTCTGCATCTACTCCGTTGACCGTCACTCGGATATTATCCAAGTCCGTACCAAAATGAGTACCATATAAAGTCAGGCTAGTAGACTTTCCACCTGCCGTCGGAGTATACATCGTAATCTTAGGAGTAACTTCACCTTCTCCGATTTCAGGCGTCATATCCTGCCGATTCTCATCTTCGCAACCAGCAAAACCTACTGCTCCAAGCAATAGTGTATATATAGAAAATCGTTTCAAATGATGAATCAATGTTTTCATGTTTCTATCTTTTTAGATTAATCGTTTATACTGAATGTAGCTACTACCGGAAAATGGTCTGATTCTACATAAGCATCATAATACACATCATAAGCCTTCGGAGCCATTCCTTTATCCGGGGTATACAACACGAAGTCAATAGCCTTTACCGGAACGGGAGTTCCGGTCGTCAATCCATAGTTCCCGTTCAGGCAACCAATATCAAAACGCTCATACAATATCTTCATCGGACCCGAATCAGCCAACGCATTAAAGTCGCCGGTCAATATCATCGGGGCATCCATCCCCTTCGTTTTTTCCAGAATAGTTGAGGTCTGATTGATACGGTTGGTTTCATTACCGACATGAGACAAATGAGTTACTCCGAAATAGAAGTTCTTCCCCTCTTTTTCTGTTTTCACGACTCCCATAGAGCGTGGGTAAACATCTTCCACGGTCTCTATTCTCGGTAAATCATAATTCACCTCGTCGCTTATCGGATATTTTGAGAGAATCAGATTACCGTATTCTCCACCATCCACATCACGGGTTTTAACGAAGAAAGCATATTGCATTCCCGTCACCTCTTTCATCAAAGCAATAATATCCGCTTTCTCGACCTTATTGGTTTTCGTTTCAAACTCCTGTAAACCGGCCAGATCCGGATTTACCTTTTTAATCACTTGAGCAATAGCCTCCATTCCTTTCTTTCCGGAATAAACTTTCTGCCCGCTGTATATATTGTAGGACATGACTTTTACCAGTACTCCATCCTTATCGTCAGGAGGAGTTACACCATCATCATCCGAACTGCAGCCGATAAACAAACCGTTTATCAACAGTACCAGTAATAAATAGAATTTATGTTTCATTGTTACATTCTTTTTTATCGTTTACCTTATCTGATATCATTCACAGTTACTTCCACCACCCGGCTATAGTTCACATACGGTTTGCTTTCCGCCGTTACCGTAGCCGCAACACGCACGTATACCCGATTCTTATTGGAAACAATCTTATAGTGATTCTCAATAAATTCGGTATCACTCATCAAGTCAATGACATGCGTACCACTGGCCTTTGTTCCCAATGAAGAAAGAGTAGCATGATTAGCATTGTTCACGTCTACTCCCGGAGCATAATTCCAGATAACGGAAACATCTGTCAGTTGCAATGTTTCGTTCGATGTCTTTGCATCGTAGGTAAGTGTCAGTTTATTATCTGCGGATACAGTAACATCAAGACTAATACGCGAAAATGGAATGGTATATAAGTCAACCTGCGTTTGTCCGTTCACGGTGACATATCCCTCACACACTCCAACAAAAGGGCCGTCCTTTGCCTGAATGCGGTAATTACCATTAAATACTTTGGTATGCTCAAATGTCCCATCCTGCCGGGCCCGGAAATCGACCGAAGCAGTAGCTCCGGTGTTCTGCTCATACAAACTCATCATCACCCCACTACTTCCCGGCACAGGCATGGGAATCGGCTCATTCGTTTCCTTGTCATAAATGGTGCCATGCACACCGCCATTCGGTGCATCATAATTGTCGATGTCATTTTCGCATGCTACCATGAAACAGGCGAATAATGCAGTCAATCCTATATTTATTATTTTATTCATATCGGTTTTTCTTTAACTTATAATTGAACATATCAGTTGCCGTAACCCGGATTCTGCGTCATCAACGGATTTGTACTCAAATCTTCCGCACGGAAAACCGTATAATAGTTCTTTTCGAGGAAAAGACGTTTTCTCTTTTCAGGTACCCCAGTTTCAAATGTGTATTTTCCACTCTTAACATTGTAATATGGACAAAGAGCTGTACCACGGAAATTAGTCAAGCCACCTTTGCTGACATCCAAATGGGCCAGACGCCAACGTTTCAAATCCCAGTAACGATGCTTCTCAAAAGCAAGTTCCACTTTTCGTTCATGGCGAACCTTGTCAAGAGTCAAATCACCGGCAGTCAACAGTTTGATACCTGCCCTGCCACGAATCTCATTGATATCTTTCAAAGCCACATCCAAATGCTGATTCAACTCCATACAAGCCTCTGCACGATTCAGGTAGATTTCTGCCAGACGGAACACAACCCAAGGGGTAGAAGAACGTTTTGCATCAATATCCGTATAATCCGTCAGACTTTCGTCCAAAAACTTACGCTGATAGAAACCTGTTTTGCTGGCGTCACCTACACTTAATGAACCACCGTCTTTCCCGGAAGTATTGTAAGTCTGTCCGTCGATAACTACCTTATTCTCCTTATCCGGTTGAGCGGAAGCTTCATATTTGGTTCCTATTCCATCCTGTCCGTTGATTACTCCGCGCATCCACTCTATTTTACCACCGCCATATCCTTTATAATCAGCGCCAGGCAAGTAAACGGAACCTAATAAACGAGGATCTTTATTTTTAAAGATGTCATACGGACTGTCGTAGCTAATCGCCTTTCCACCGCTATCCTTCATTTTTAGTTTACCTTCTGTGCCGTCGATATATTCAAATTCCTCAACCATTTCCAGAACCGGAGACATACCACATCCCCAACCATCACCACGATATGAGAAAGGAACGTTCAGTTTATCCCACATATGCCCTTTTCCGGCAGCTACATTATACTGTTTCTGAAAAATATACTCTCCATTATCTCCGTTCACTGTCTTAGAAAAAAGATTATAAAAGTTCTGTGCCAGCTCTTCCGGATCCGTACTTGTCGACTTGTACAAGCTATATACACGAGGAACCATCTCATCCAAAATCTTTGATGAAGCTGTATAACATTCGTCAAAGTAACGCTCCGCTTCTGTCTCTGGAATATAAACATAGCCTTTGGAAACGGCTTCCCCCGTCAAGGTAAGTGTTTTAGAGTATTTGGCAATAGTGCCGGCATACAATGCTGCACGAGACCACAAAGCCAATACCGCCCCACGATTGGCCCGATATTTGGCATCGCTGTTGCGCACTTCCGGCAATGATCCATAGACGGCTTTACACTCATTGATTATAAAATCATACGTAGCTGCTTCCGTATCACGAGCCTGATACAGCGCTTGCGTATTTCCGGCGGTGTATTCTTGAGGAATAGTTTGCAAAGGCACACCTCCGTAACGTTTCACCAACCCAAAATACTGCATTGCACGGATAAAGCGAGCTTCTGCTCCAATCTCTTCTTTTTCATCCTCACTCAGCACTGAAGTCTTTTCGATATTCAGCAGGAAGTTATTTACGATACGGATTTGTTTATAACGAGTCACCATATCGTCATTAAATACATAATCGCCATAAGAATAAGTAGAATTTGATTTATCAAATGCACTCTCTTTCTGATAACTGGCCGTAGCCTCATCCGAAAGACTGGTCTGATTCGCCAAATTCGCTTTCTTGCTTCCATACCAATCATCAAACTCATCCAGCTTTAATCCGGAATCATACATATCCGCCAAAACGGCTGTAATTGCTTTCGGATTCTGCCAAATTAGATCCGGAGTGTTAACCCCACTGGTACTTTCACGATTCAGGTAATCATCACATCCCGTCAATCCGAGGATAGATACTCCGGCTATCCATATATATTTCAAATAATTTCTATTCATTGTCTTTATAGATTTTAGAAGGTTACATTCACACCAAAGTTATATGTCTTCATTTGCGGGTAATAGCGCACTCCGCTAGAGTTGCTTTCCGGGTCAACATTCTTCATCAATCCATCACGATTAGTGAAAGTCAGCAGATTGTTGCAGTTGATGTAAAAACGCACACGGTCGATAGCTGCTTTCTTCGTCAATGCTTTAGGTAGTGTGTACCCTAGCTCCAATGTTTTCAGACGCAGATAACTTGCATTGTGCAGTGACCATGAATTACCGGAACGATTATCCGCAACACCCGCTACACGAGCGGCAGGCATATACCCGGAAATCCACTTACTATAAGGATCGGTCGGGTCTTCCCGATGCCAACGGTCGGTCATGATGGCCAGTCCATTACCCAAACCCTGCTGGATAAATGGGTCCAGAATATCCCCACTGACATAAATATCATGACCTGCCGCCCCCTGAAAGAATACCGTCAGGTCGAATCCTTTATATTCTCCGGACATATTCAATCCATAATACATACGTGGAGTAGCACCATGTCCGAGTGGCTGCGTATCGTTATCATCAATAATGCCATCCCCATTATAGTCTTCAAATTTCAGATCACCTGGCATTAATGAACGGTTACCGTCTTTATCCTGAACCGGTGAATTCAAGATTTCCTCGAAACTGGAGAACTGTCCGATAACTTTCTTTCCCCAACGAATATCTTTATAACGACCGTTCGTGTTATTACGCCAATCATCATACATATTGGTAGAAGCAGCTCTCTCTACATAATCATACTTAATCCGGGTAGTAGAGAAATTAGCCGACACATTATAATTGAAGTTACCAATCCGGTTCTTATGTCCAACTACGATCTCAAATCCCGTATTAATATCAGAATTCAGATTCTCCTGCGGCATTGATTCTCCGAAAATAGTAGGTAATGATCCTACACGAGTAGCAGGAAGTCCCGAACGGTTTCTACGGAACCAATCGAATTCTACGGAAATCAATCCTCTATGATAAGAGGCTTCAAAGCCAATATTCATAATCTTTGATTCATACCAGGTCAGCCACGGATTGGCCATACCTACCGTAGTCATACCGGAAGTCACTCCGTTGCTGCCCATAATATAGCTCCCATGAGATGTATATCCATCCAGATATTGAAAAGCGTCGAAGTCTCCTTCATCTCCCACTTTGGCATACGAAGCACGGATTTTCAGGTTGTCCATATCAGGCAACAGTTTCTTGAAAAAGGCCTCTTCGGAAACACGCCACCCTAAAGACACACCTGGAAAAAATCCCCAACGGTTACCTTCACGGAATTTATAGGTTCCATCGTAGCGGAAATTGAACTCAACAAGATAGCGATTGGAAAAATCATAATTCAAACGCCCCACCAGACCGGCATGTGCCGTTTCCTGTGTTTTACCGGAGGCTTCCTGATTGGTTTTATCTCCATAATCCAAGTCAGGAATGAGTCCGATAGCAAAATCACGTGTTCCGGTCACCCAACTTCTTTTGTCATTATACATTTCCCATACCAGCATAGCACCAATATTGTGCTTCTTGGCAAACGTATTATTATAGTTCATTGAGAACTGATAAGTCGGTTTATCATAATTTTCCAGTTTCGATTCCAGATGTGCGGTATTAATCACCTTCTCTATATACTCTTCATTGGCATAATCATAAGTATATTCCGACAAATCCTTCCTCCATGTTTTCCATTCCTTATTTGTATAATCATAAGCAACCAATGCTTTTGCCATCAGTCCTTTCACCCAGGGAAGTTTCCAGGTAATAGCCAATGAGCTGTTAAATTCACGACGCAGACGATCTTCATATCCGCTGTCATCCGAACTGGATACATGTACAGGATTAGCCATATCACCTACCGCTCCCCAATAATCCGGATTATCATTGGCATACATGGAATAAGTCGGGATTGCCATTTGTGCCGAACGGAACAGATTATCGCCGTTATAAGGCTTCTTGCGGTTATCAAACCGTCCGCTCAAACGCAACTCTACGTTCACCCCTTTAGCAACTTCTACACTTAGGTTTGAACGGACATTGTAACGTTGGTAGTTCCAGTCGCCCGAACGGATGATGCCGCCCTGATCCATATATCCGATAGACATATAATATTTCACCTTCTCCGTACCTCCCGTCATGCTCAAGTTGTGTGAAGTTTGAGGAGCTGAGCTACGCATGGTTTCATTCCACCAATCCGTACCTGCCGTACCATTCCGGTAAGCTTCCAGCTGCTCCTGCGAGTAAGCAGAAGCTCCGCGCCACGGATTCGCATTATGAATCGCTTCATTGTAAAGTGAAGCATACTCATAGGCATTCATCATTTCCGGATAGCGGGTCACTTTCTGAAAACCTACGTAACCATTATATTCTATCTTTGCCTTTTGCTCCGTTCCTTTTTTAGTAGTCACCAATAAAACTCCATTAGAACCTTTAAAACCGTAAACAGCTGCGGCGGCATCCTTCAGTATGGAAATTGATTCGATGTCATTCGGGTCTAGTTGGGCATAATCACGCTCGATACCATCCACAATCACCAACATACTTCCATATCCGCGAATATCAACAGAAGCTCCGTCATCGCCAGGACTACCACTACGTTGCACGGCACGCAGCCCCGGCAAACGTCCGGCAAGCATATTTGTCACACTAGGAGCTTTTACCTCCATCAACTTATCCGAAGAGATGGCAGCTACCGATCCAGTCACAGAAGCTTTCTTCTGAATACCATAACCTACTACTACCACTTCATCCAACGTTTCCGTATCTTCCTGCAAAGTTACTTTCAATCCGGCTTGTCCGTTTACTTTCACTTCAGCCGTTTTATATCCGATATAAGATATTTGCAACACTCCGTTAGCCGGAACTGACAAAGTGAACTTACCATCCAAATCAGTAATCGTTCCTATACCGGTACTCCCCTTCAACTGTACCGAAGCTCCGATAACAGGTTCTCCATTGGCATCAACCACCACACCCTTTACCGAGATATTCCGTACCGTCTGTTCAACATCTGATATCAAAGGATTTTCTGCATATACCGTGAAAGGTAGACACAAGAACGTCCCTGCCATTAAAGCTGAAACAGTAGCTATCTTCAGCCGGTCATTGAACGACTTTGAGACAACCGTGTTCATTTTACAACCATGTTTCATAGATTAAATTAGTTATGTGTTTTGAGTTTTAAATCCATATTATTATCACATATCGCTACTGCAACCTGCGAATCAGCGCAGCCATAATAGAGATATAGTTTATTTTTGAAGTAAGCCAATCCTTCTATAAATACTGTTCCGTCTTTATATTGACCACTCTTCTCAAAAGCAGCCTCAGGCACAAAGAATGGTTTATCCAAACGACCCAGTACTTGATAAGGATCATCGGTATCGAACAAAAACTGCCCTGCACAATAAGCTCCAGCCGGATATTCCGGATCTCTTTCTTCTTTATATCCGTTCTTACCATTATACAGTAGGACAATACCATCTGTTGTTTTTATGGCAGGAGGACCACACTCTGTCAAACGACTATCAAAATAGCCGCTGCGGGGTTTGGCAATTTCTCTCAATTCATTATTCTCGTTCAATACCGGTGTCCAATCTGTCAGGTTGTCGGAAGTTGCTGCACATACGGCATTTTCCCCCCAATACATAAAATATTTGCCATTCACTTTCTCAATGACAAGTTTTCCATCCTTCACCCCGGTAACAATAGAAGCAGATTTGCTCGCTATATTGGCAAAACGTCCGTTATACGCTTTTGCAAAAGCAAGTCCATGCTTTGTCCAGTTCTTCAGGTCGGTGGAAGTAGCAACTGCCAGACGGGGGAGATGACGATTCCAAGCTGTATAGAGCATTACATATAATCCATCCTCCGTCATTGCCACACGCGGGTCTTCGCAACCTCCTTCCCATTCTATTTCTTTATAGTCGTCTTCGGAAGGGAATAATACAGGGGCATCCGATTGTTTCATCGTCACTCCATCCGTACTTTCTGCATAGCCAATGCGGGATGTTCTCTTTCCTATACCTTGCGCTGAATTATCTTCTGCCCGATAGAGTACTACAATCTTTCCATCTTTAACGGTGGCTGCCGGATTGAAAGTATCACTCTCCTCCCATCTTACCAACTGCTTGCGCATCGGGCATTGAAAAGTAGTCGGTTGTGGAGAAATCACCGGATTCACTCCTTCCGGACGAACGAAAGGACCTATTATCCAATGTTCGTTCTGCTCTTCAACAACAGCAGATGTTTGCTTCTGACCCGAGCATCCGGCAAGTGTCATCATACTAATTAAATAGATTACAGATTTTAGTTTTATCATACGTCATTTTTTAGTTTTTCCGAATCAGTCGTTCCTTGTTTTCTGTCAGCAAAACTACCCTCACTCCACAAAAATTGAGTGTACTATATTCTCAAAAGGGTATATAGGTGCTGTACAACATAATAATTCATTCGTTTGCAACGACGATTTAACGATTTTGAAATATTAGCGAATAGCTTGATTCTGTCTGATGATGTTCCGGGCTAATGGATAGGCAATCAACTGCAAAGCTCCCACTAGGATCAATGCGTACTTCAATGCAAAATCCTGTGATATGACAAATGCGAGTACCATAAAAAGTATTAGTCCGAAAGCACGTCCCAGAAATAGTCCGAACTCATGGCTTAAAATATAGGTATATTCATTTCTTTTTTCGATTTTTACTACTGCATCGATGGTTTGCATCATAATAGGGTAATAAGGCAAGTCAAACAATGGCTGAAAGATCACCTTACAGAGGACAAAGATAATCACTCCGGTGGCTGAAAACAAGATTCCGTTGAACAGAGTACCGATAAAAAAGACAAGTAGCCCGGCTATAAATACCTTCGACCGGTCTTCAGGTTTGGTTATTCGTCCCAATACATAAACCAAAACAGCTGTCAGTGTACCACTGATTCCCTGTATTAAACCCAGTACGCCTTCATCACCTACTAACTTCAGAACCAGAATAGCAGGAGCGGTCACCAAAAATCCCTGTACCATTCCTTTCAGGGAAGCCAGCAACAACATTTTTTTCCAAAGTGTGCAAAACCGGAAATACAGAAAATTCTTCTGCACCGGATTGGCGAACTTACCACGCCATAAAACGGCTACAGCAAACAAAGTCACTATGATTACTCCAACCGTCACCAACCGATAGGCTCCATTAATATCAATCAGGCATCCCATTATTTCCCTGCCATCTATCTGACTGATAAATGCTCCAATCAATAAAGGTACAGTAATCGAAGTAATGGAAAAGAAAAAAGACTCCAGCCCGAAGAAGTAGTTGCGACTATCATCTGTCGTGTTATTCAGAGTCAGCAGATAGCGATTGGTCCAGAAGAAGCCCGATGCAGCTCCAAGTACAAATCCAGCTATACCCAATTCCACAAAGCCTAATGACTTTACCAGCATCATGGCAAACATCGACAATCCACTAACTAATATCCCTCCTGCATACAGCATCTTCACACTCACATGTCGCAACAAGAAACCATTCACAAATGAGGTAGTGATGATACCAATGTACATGAAAAGCTGATAAAAAGCCACCGAAACCGGTTCACTGGTATGGCGCATCACATAAGCACCCACGAAAATCTCAACAACAGGAAGCACCAGCGCATAAAGAAGATTAGTCATCAGCAAGACCCGTACATTAGAAGTTTGCTGTTTGAAGAACTGATACTCTCTTTTTAGTTTATTCATTATCTATTTATTTATATTACGACTTTAATGAACGGAGAATCTCTGCAATAGACAACTCCGCCCCACAGATTACTTCATCACTGGCACCATAATAAAGCCTTATCTTATCTCCCTCTACCAAATGTCCGTTGGTGAAAACTACATTCCCGAAAAATCCGGTTTGTTCGTAAGGAGCAACAGGCTCCATGATAGGTTCTTTACTTCGGGCAATTACCTTTGAAGGATCATTTAAATCAAGTAGAAGAGCTCCCAGACAATAACGGTTTTGATAGTCCGCACCATGATAAATTTCCAACCACCCTTCCTCTGTACAAATAGGTGCCGCTCCTGCACCCACGCGGGCACAGTCCCAACTATCAGGACGGGTAGTTGCAATGCAACAGTGGTTGCCCCAATGCAGTCGGTCGGGTGATTCGGCAAGCCAAATATAGTTGCCACCCAACTCTGGGCTACTCGGACGATGCAGTGCAAGATATTTTCCGTTCACTTTCTCTTCAAACAGCGCGCAATCTTTATTATGAGGAGGGAAAATCATGCCATAACGAGTATAGTTTTTCCAGTCATAAGTATGAATCAGCCCTACACCAACAGCTACAGAAGAGACTTCCGTAAACGTAAGATAATAACCATCGGCAGTAGTGGCCACCCGGCAATCTTCAATGCCAAAAGCCTCTAATGCTCCTTTACCAAAAATAGGAGGATAATCCGGCTCTTCCTTGAAGTGAATTCCGTCTTCACTCGACACCAGTCGGAGATAAGACATGGTAGTCAGATAATTCTGCCCTGCATATCCTATCACACGAGGATCAGAAGCATCCAGTTTCGGGTCATTCTCATCGAAAGAGAGCACTTCTATTTTTCCATCTCTATTATATACGGGAAAACTAATAACTCCCTGTTTCTGCACAGGCCGTTCGGCCACTCGCAGTAATAACCAAATTTTTCCGTCGAAACGGAACACGCCGGGATTCAGGAAACAGGTGATTTCCATACCTTCTATTCCTGGTTGTAAGTCGGAGGGTTTCAACAATGGGTTTTGATGAAATCGTTTTGCAATATCCATTTTCAGATTATTAAATATGTGTTGTTTTTATTTCTGGTGACAAAGCTACCCTGCACAACAACGGAAAAGGTGTACTATATTCTCAAAAGGGTATACAGGTGTTGTACAGCATATTTTTATCTTTGTTTTCTTATTTTTCCTCTCTATCTTTGCGACATGATTCTACGAAAACACTCATATTTCCGCTACATCTGCATCCTTATTTATTCATGCCTGATGCCTGTTTTATTACATTCCCAGAATGTAGTGAAACAGATTTCGAATGCAGACGGGTTATCCAATAATTCAGTGAATTGTTTTCTGGAAGATTCGGAACATACTCTCTGGGTAGGAACATGGGACGGGCTGAATGCCTACAACGGACGTAGCTTTAAAACCTATTCTTATAATAAAAAAAATGCAGGATCTATCAGTAATAATGTAATCTGGCAAATTATCGAGCAAAATGACTCTGTCTTGTGGGTATCTACCGACTATGGTGTCAACCGGTGGAAACGTTCCACACAGCAATTTACTCCTTATTATTTAGGTACGCAGAACAATCCGCCCAAACAAGAGAAATCATTCCTGCTGGGTATCACTTCCGGCAAATACATTATCTGCTATGTGAAGGAACAAGGTTTATTCTATTTTGACGACCGGAAACAGGACTTTGTTCCATTGAAGAATAATCTTCCTGATGACATCAAAAATTTCGTTATTGATTCCAAAGACCAAGTATTCTTCCTCACAGGACATGGACAATTATTACATTATCAACTATCTGTCCATAGCTCTAATCCAGAACTCTCGTTCAAAAAAGAAATCAAACAACCTGCTTCCATTTCCGGCATTTATCTTTCTCAAGATTATCTTATCATTAACGATGACCGGGCATTAACTGTTTCTTTGGACAACCGCATACTGAATAGCATAGATATTCCGGAAAATAAAACGGTTTCGCAAGTTATCTGCCACAAAGAGTATCTTCTCATCAGCTTTATCGAAGGGGGATGTATCAGGTATAATCTGGAAGATAATGCTTCAATGGAATTACCTCAATTACCAGCGAAAGCATCCATTTTCACCATCTACATCGGTTCGCAGAATATACTCTGGGTAGGCACCGACGGGCAAGGAGTATTGGAAGTCTATGAACACAGTTCTCCATTCCACACCGTAAAAACTGATTATCCCGTACGTTGTTTTTGCGAAGAAGATAATGGTAATATACTCGTGGGAACCAAAGGAGAAGGAATTCTGCTGCTTGACAAACAGGAACGGCAGGTCGAACCTTATCTGTCAACCGGCAACGGATTGATTTCCAATTCTGTCTATACTATCCGAAAAAATATGTCCGGAGACATATTTATCGGAACCGAGGGAACGGGCATCAATTATATTCCACTTAATAGCAGTCAGGTAAAGAAGTTAAGCATTCCTGCTGAATATCCGACTTTCAAAGCTGTATACAGCATTCTGTTCACTCATAACGACTCACTATTATGGTTAGGCACTTCCGGCTATGGACTTATCAAACTAACCTTGCAAAGGGAAGGAAAAAGTTATAAAGTGACAGAAATGAAACAATATAAATCTCCCGGACCTTCCTCACCAAGTAATAACATCATTTATTCGGTCATTGCCGGGTATAATGAAAATGAACTTTGGCTAGGCACACGAGGCGGCGGAATCAATAAGTTCGATATCGCATCCGAATGCTTCCAACAAATTCATGAGATAGACTCTACTTTATCCCTAACCAACAATGATATACTCTATCTGACCAAAGGAGATTCTGCCAGCATTTGGATAGGCACCAGTTACGGCCTCAATCGATTATTTCCGGCAGACATTCCGCCATCTATTATGGAATATACGGATCACAACGGACTACCCAACAATACGATTCACGGTATTCTGAAAGATGAAAACGGTAATATCTGGGCAAGTACCAATCAAGGTATCTCTTTTATTAATCTATCTTCGGGAAAGATTACTAACTATTCTTCCAGAAACGGATTACAAAATGATGAATTTTCCGATGGAGCGATTTTTAAGGATAAAGCAGGATGGTTGTATTTCGGAGGAGTCAGTGGGCTGAATTATTTCGATGAGAACAAAATACGTTTACGGGACCATATTGCTACTCTAAGTTTGAATAGTCTAAAAATTAATAATACCAGCCAAAACATTTACGAGCGTATTTTTAATCATACGCTCCGGCTCGACTATGACGAACCTTACATTACATTAGGGTTCACAGCACACGACTTTATCAACAACGAGAACTGCGAATTTAGTTATCGGATTATTGACTTCGCCGATGAATGGATTTACAACGAAAACAACCCCAATATCGTCATCACCAAACTACCTCCGGGGAAATATAAACTGGAAGTAAAATGTACCAATGGTGACCGTGTATGGAGCAATCAGATCTACTCTCTTCATCTGGATGTCGCCTATCCCTGGTGGCTAAGTACTACTGCCTTTATTATCTATTTTATTTTAATTGCTATTGCTATTTATATAACACAGTCCGTCATCAAGAATCGTATCCGACTGAATCGCCAGATTTTACTAGAACATATTGAAAAGCAAAATCAACAACGTATTCATGAATCGAAGTTGAACTTCTTTACGAACGTGGCACATGAGTTCTTCACTCCGCTAACACTGATATATGGTCCGGCACAGCATCTGCTGGAAAAAGCAGACCTTGACAGTTATACGAAAAGGTATATCTACATCATCAAGAACAATGCCGACCGGATGCAGAAACTCATCAACGAACTAATGGAGTTTCGGAAAGCAGAATCGGGACATACGGCTATCTATGCAGAGAAAGTAGATATCCAGCTACTCGTTGATTATGTGTCAGACAACTATACTGAAATTGCTGAAGAGAATAAAATAGACTTTAGTTTCAAAAGTAAAGAAGTGTCGTCTTTTACTACAGACCGGAATGCACTGGAGAAAATTATATTCAACTTATTATCTAACGCCTTCAAGTATACACCGTCCGGAGGATATATCCGGGCTGAAATAAGACAGAATGCCACTACCGGAACATTACATTTCCGTATACGCAACTCTGGTAAGGGATTGACTGAAAAGCAAACGAGCGAAATATTCAGTCGCTTTAAGATTTTCGAGAGCAGTAACCTGAAGCACGCCGGAAGTACCGGAGTGGGTCTGAACCTAACCAAAAGCCTGACTGAATTATTAGGTGGAGAAATCACTATAGAAAGTACTTTGGGAGAATATGTAGAATTCAATGTATCCCTACCTCCTATGCACGTGAATTCCGAAAAAGAAAGTCAGCCTAAAGAAGAAGAGACAGAGGTCAGTGAAATGCTTTTCATTCCTAAGCAGAAAGAAATTACCATACTGATTGTAGAAGACGAAAAGAATATCCGGGAACTGTTGAAAGATATTCTGCTTCCCTACTATCAGGTTCGCGAAGCTGCCGATGGAGAAGAGGCGCTGAAAGAAGTAGAACAAAAGCAACCGGACATCATTATCAGTGATGTATTAATGCCCAAACTAGATGGCATTACACTGACAGATATATTGAAGTCTAATGAACGGACAGCGCATATTCCGGTTATTCATATTTCTGCCAAAAACTCTATTGAAGACCAGATCAATGCCTATAATCACGGGACAGATTTGTATATCCCTAAACCTTTCCATCCAAGACATGTGTTGAGTGCGGTAGAGAATATGATTAATAAATACTCTCTGATGAAAGAGTATTTCAAATCCGGCCGTTCCTCTCTTATTGTAAGGGATGGGATCACCATGCACAAAGAGGATGAATTATTACTGAACAAGATTATCAAGTTCATTGAAGATAATATCGACGATGAATCCATGAATCCGGATTCTCTTGCAGACTTTATAGGAGTAAGTAAAGCAGGATTGTACCGCAAACTCAAAGAATTGACTGAAAAAACACCAAGCGAGTTTGTCCGTACCATTCGTTTAGAGTATGCCGCTAGCCTGCTAAAAACAACTAAGCTCACCGTTACCGAAATTATGTATAAATCAGGCTTCTCGAACAAGTCTTATTTCTACCGGGAGTTTGCGAAATTGTACAATACATCTCCCAAAGAATACAGAAGCGAACAAACAGAAGAAAAAGATACTAAATAACCATTTAACAATAAGAAGACAATGAGAAAACTTTTGATTGTATTGGCGCTCTGTGGTGTGTCAATACTGAATGCGCAGCAACTAAATGTAGCCTCCTACAACGTACGAAACAGTAATCCCAACGATGCCAAAGCGGGAAATGGCTGGGAACAACGCTGCCCGGTACTTACCCAGTTAATCACTTTCCATGACTTCGATATTTTTGGAGCACAGGAAGTGAAACATAATCAACTGGAAGACATGCTCAACGCTCTGCCTGCGTACAACTACATAGGTGTAGGACGGGATGACGGCAAGACAAAAGGAGAATATGCTCCTATTTTCTATCGGAAAGATAAATTCAAGCTACTCAAGTCCGGCAACTTCTGGTTGTCGGAAGACACTACAAAGCCAAATAAAGGATGGGATGCTGCTTATACCCGCATCTGCACGTGGGGAGAATTCAAAGACAAAACCGGTAAGTTCAAATTCTGGTTCTTTAATCTGCACATGGATCATATCGGAGTGGTAGCCCGCCGAGAAAGTGCCAAACTGGTTATTAGCAAAATTAAGGAAATGTGCGGCAAAGATCCCGTTATACTGACAGGTGATTTCAATGTAGACCAAACCAGTGAAAGTTATCAGGTTCTTCATGAATCCGGAATATTATCAGATTCTTACGAGGTAGCTCAAATGAGATATGCGACTAATGGGACATGTACAGGCTGGAATCCGAATACATATACTCCGAACCGTATTGACCATATCTTCGTAACCCCCAATTTTACTGTAGAGAAATACGGTGTATTAACAGATACTTATCGCACCAAGAACGAAACTACTGGAAAGTATGAATCTCATATTCCTTCGGATCATTTCCCGGTAAAGGCAGTATTAAGGTTTAATAGAAAGTAAAAAACTGTATTATGATAATATTATTCAGGATAATATCAAACTTATTTCTTATGGGCTATCATAAAGAAAATATTATCAATTATCCTGAATATATTTTCTGAAAGTAATCACTTTTCGGAACAGCATACAAAAGAAATTGATTGCTGACTCTAAGCATTAAGTTGTATATCCAATACAAAACATCTTCTTTATTTCACATCATCCCACGCATCCGTCCGAAAAGGAAATGCAGCTAATCCAAAAGTATTACGCAGTAAGACATTTCCTACATAGTTACGAAAAGCATACCGCACAGCTATCGGTTGATTGACTTGTTCACTCCAAACTCTCACTGTGGGTGTACGATCTACAATTTGTGCTTGAGCCGGATAAAATTTCTTATCAGCTCCTGCAATCTCAAATCCTTCCAAGTTACAGAATGCCGGCGTTAATCCGGCAGAAGCATTATCAAAAGTGACAATTGCCTTACCCTCTAAGTAATCGACTTTCGTCATCGTCGGCCCAGTAGGTGGAAGTCTACAAATGTTATATGTTTTAGTTAAAGCCAGAGTAGCCAAACGAAGCCCTACTATGTCTTTTTGAGGTGGATGAATACAAAACTCATCACCAATGTCGGTAGTAGAAACCATACCGGAATTGGGTATCGCTTCAAGAGCTTTTGTCTGCGCTTCTCTTAATAAAGCTGCATCCGTATCCTGACTATCTTTATACTTATGAGGAGCAATCTGGACATAATAAAAAGGCATATCCGGTGCTTCCCAAACCTCTCTCCATAACTGAACCATAGCAGTCATCATCGGAGCATAACAGTAATAGTTGAAGATATTCGACTCCCCTTGATACCAAAGGAAACCACGTGCGGTAAAGTTCCTCACAGGCCACAACATGGTATCGTACATGCACTCCAAGCGATGATGCATTTTTAATTTCGAACTTCTGACAGCCTCTATGTCTACTCCATCAATAGAAGCTAATGTTTTCTCATTCATCCATGATTCTATCCGGGAACCTCCCCAGCTACTAATAACCAGCCCTACCGGAATATCGAGCACTTCTGTGACTTGTTTTGCAAAGAAATAAGCAACCGCACTACAAGTCATGACCGCTTCCGGTGCCGATACCTCCCATTTTCTCCCTTCAAAATCAGTTCGTTGCTGTACATCTTTCGTTCTTGAAACAGCAATAAAGCGGATACGGTTACGATAATTACCAGCATGCAGAATTGTCTCCAATGAACGATCAATAGGCTGTCCCGTATTTCCCATCATACGCATATCCATATTAGATTGACCGGAACAAATCCAAACCTCCCCTATCAATATATCTGAAAGGATAACCTCCTCTCCATCACTAATTGTAATGAAATAAGGAGTATAGCTTGCCCCAGGAGTATTCACCTTAACCAACCAGGCTCCGTTCTTATCCGTTAGTACCTGATAAGTCTGATTATTCCAGGAGGTAGTAACAGTAACTTTCTTATTATCCGCCCATCCCCACAGTTTAACGCTACTATTTTGCTGGAGTATCATATGATCTCCCATCATAGCAGGTAATTTAATCTTTCCCTGTATAAAAGATGAAAAACAGAAGCATAAAATCAAAATACTTAGAAGCTTTTTCATATTGTTCATATAAAGTTTGGCCCAGGATTACATTAAAATTGTACCCCTGGGCCAAGATTCGTTCATATCCGTTAATTCATTACCAAACTCATATCGTCAAGGAACGGCTGTTGATTTCCATTTCTTCTCCAAACAATATATACATCTGTCTTATCAGCAGGCATAGTGAAAGTATAAGAAACTTTCTTATGCTCATCAGAACTGCTTAAAACGCCATCGGAAGCCGCAACAAATCCAAAAGTAACTTCCGGAGCCAATGGATTGGATAATGTCGGTATGTCCGTTTCATTAATCACCGCACCAAGCCTGATATTTCCCGGCTGAGACATTTCCGCCGCTGAAGGAGTCTTGAACCAGAAGGAAAATGTATAAGACTTGCCTGGAGTCAACCCTTTCACCTTTCTCCATAACCAGTCTAAAGAATTGGCAGTTTCGTTCTCACGCATACGTACGAATAAATAAGATGATCCGGTATGAGGTATAGGCGAGTTTGCAGCAACCCGGACGGCAGTGGCACTTGCTCCGAATTTACCAATCCCCTGACTATCCGATCCACCCCATTCTCCAAGAGCCGGCCAATATTTGTTGGTAGTAATTCTCTCAAAGCTGTAATCTTCTTCAGGAGTATCCAATAAGTTCACTCCCCCCATTGCTTCAGTTTGCTGAACAATATCTACACTTTTAGTGATACCCTGAGCAGTAATAGTAATCTTTCCTTCCCGGATCACATCACCCCCATTCTTTTCCACTACAAAATTCAAGGTTCCATCCTCCAAGCCCGCGGTTTCGCTGGTAAAACTAATCCACTCTACATCGGTTGAAGCCTCCCAACCGACATTACAAACGAAAGATATAGAGTTTCTTCCACCCTCAAAATCCAGTTTGATAGGACTTTTGGTAGTGATGCTTAACTGTGGCGTAGAAGTATCTCTATATTTCTGATGAATATTCAATCTTTTTTCCAATTCACCGGCCACTATCTTAATCACACCCATTCTGTCCACCCCTTCATCATTTTTAGTAACCTTTGCATTTATGGTAGCACTCTGACTGCCTGCCTTAGCATCCAAAGTAATCCAAACGGCATCTGTTGATACCTGCCAGTCCAAATTACAAAGGAATTCTATCGGTATAGTTCCCCCATAAGTGCTAAGAGCTTCAATATCTTCCGTTATGATATAAAGAGTCGGTTTGTTCTGTATTTCATCATCATCGTCACATGATTGCAAAACTCCGGCAGACACTCCGAATAGCCCGATGCCTATCATTATCATAAATGACTTTATCCAATGGTCTGAAATATATTTTCTCATAATCTATCGCTTTTGAATTATTCATTAATTTCTGCTGAAAGAAGCCGGGTATATCCCAATAAGTCCATATATGACGACTCTCTGTTGAATGTACCCGAGTTTATCAATTGCCTGATAGGTTCGCTATCCGGATAATATCGCAACCCCATTTCATACATACCCGGATTATCACCGGCTTTTGTCATACGTTCCGTTTCACCACAATAATATCCTGACTTTATACATGAATCCATAGACCGGTAGAAATCACTGTAATACTCAAAACAGTAACGTAAATTCTCTCCGGTCGGAGCTGTATACGCAAACAAATCCAACCCGTTATTATAGCACATACGAGCAGTTGTAGACAATAATGTGAGTGTGAGATGCGTATATTGCAATCCCTTTAATGGCCCTGTGTCGTGACGGTAACGATCATAAATTTCCCCCTTCACAGGAGGAGCCGAACCTGCTTTTTCTCTTGAGCACGGAGTATCGCCATCCATCAATATACAGCCGCTTAACAGTTCTTTTACATCCCTTGGGTTTGCAGGAGAATCAATAGCGAACTGAACCAATTCATCATCATCTGTAACCAGTCCGAGCATCAGTATTCCCATTGAATGGGCTACAAGATGATTCTGGTAATATTGCTTATTAAAGTAATCGTTATCTTCCCACAAATTGATACTAATCATCCCTTCCCTATATAGCACCTGGAACCAATCTGTTATATTCTTCTTTGTCTCATCACTCATGATATTCTCCGAAATCAGCATATCATAAGCACAAACCATTGGATACATACCTCTGGTAAGATACATAGCACTGCCCGCATCAGCCACATAACTAATGTCTTTACACGCTTTCGCCCAAGCCTCTATTATTTCAATTGATTTCCGGGCATATTTTTTATCCCCTGTAAACCAGTATGCCAAAGCCAGATCGCGGGAGTTTGATCCGGGAACATAACTCTCTTCAATAAACTTTGTAGGATCTTGTCCCGTATAAGGAGTCGCCGTATAAGTCAGTGCATTGTTACAGCGCTTCATCAGATTGTTGTAGGTCGTTGTTATACTTGCCGAACTGTTGCCTTCAACCATTTGTTTTATATTCAATAATTCCTCTTTGGTATAAAGGATAGAAGGATGTTTATGTTCTATATCAATCGTTTTTATAGATTGTCTGATTTCTATTATCTTTATGTTACCTCCACAAGTAATAGAGAGCTTTCCCGTACGATCCCCTCCAGATGTATTTTTCTCTATATGAATCTTTATAATTGCATTGCCGCTACCCTCTGTCGGCCCCCCAAATGTTATCCACGACACATCTGATGAAATTGTCCAGTTATCATAGCAAATAAACTTAATCAATTCTTCCCCGCCACCATATCCAATACTAACGGCATCATCTGAAACTAAAGCTATTTCCGTATTCTTCGCATTATCATTACACGCCATAAGCATCTGTGCTAACAACAGCAAAGTCAGGATGATCGAATGTTTATATCCTAATTTCATATTATTTTCGTTTAATAGTTAACGTTCTTATTCCATATAAAAAACTTCTTCCAATGGAATACTGACAGGTGAATTATCCGGATTAACTGCCATGATATCCGCCATATAGTCCCACCATTTTTTCACGATTTCATTATCGCCCATATCTTGCGAACCTGCACCATCATTCTTCTGCACAGCATACAATACATTCGTTTCCTGATCCCAGAATATAGAATAATCGGACACTCCGTTCGCCTTCAAAAGCTTTACCAGTTCAGGCCATATTTCGCTATGCCGCTTTTGATATTCTTTTTCAAAACCGGGTTTCAAATACATTTTAAAAGCTTCTCTTTTCATTGTTTACCTCCATTTGTTTACTAAGTACATACAAAAAACGGACAAGTTACCATCCCGGATTATTAGGTTTCAGAGCCGGATTCCGCTGAATTTCTTCACTTGGGATGGGCCACAGATAATCTCTTTCCGTAAACTTACGGGTAAAGCGAATTTCTCCGGTAAAGTCTTTCTCCTGACGATTATTCAGATATTGCACAGCCAACCCCCAACGTCTTAAATCACTGAAACGATGTCCTTCACCAACAAGTTCCACAGCCCGCTCGTGCATAATACGCTCGAACATATCCTCTTTATCTGAAACCTGTAACCAGACCGGTCCGCTATTTAATGCCGGCATATTCGTTGACTGTCTTTTTCTTACCTTATTCAGTTCAGCGACAGCCTTGTCCAATTGGTTATCTTCATTATAAGCTTCAGCCAGCATCAATAATACATCTGCAAAACGAATGATAGGGAAGTTGATAGGAGTGTAATTACGATTGGTGATAGCACCACCCATATCTTCAATCGGAACAAACTTCCGGTAAAAATACACATTCCAGCCTCTGTCATTCTGAATAAAACCATTGGCCACCGTAGTACCTGCCGCAATCGCATACAATTGCTTTTTAGCCCCTGTTCCCACTATATAGCCATTATAATAAGAGTAAGGAACAATCAATGACTGCATCATTCTCGGATCTCTTCCTCTGTAAATCTCACCTAACAGAGTGGTATCAGGGATTGTTTCCAATTTCTGTTTGGTCGAATTCAAGGTTGCCTGAAACGCTTTTTTCTTCACTGCATCACTTTCATTATATCCGGGAATATAATTATTCCAGTTAAACTTCTGTCCATCCTTCTCTTCATACATATCCGCCAAAGTTACCGACGGCATACAAGTAGCACGACCACCGCCATAAGAGCCGCGTGTTCCATACAAAGTACAAAGCGGCATACCATACAAATTGTCAGTAGTACCTTTATTTTGAATGGCAAATACCGTTTCATTATCATTAGGAACCGGTCCTGCCGAAGTGAACAAAGTCAGATAATCCGGATACAATTGATAACCATACTGATTGGTTTTGTTATATACAATTTCCTCAAAATCGGCAATCGCTTCAGACCAATTCTTTGTATAAAGATATGCTTTTCCACGTAATGCATAAGCCGCTCCCTTTGTCGCCCTTCCATAGTCGGAGACCGCCCATTTGAGAGGAAGGTTTGCAATAGCAAAAGTCAGATCTTTAATAATGAAATTCCAAACCTCCTCTCTTGAATTACGAGGCAGCAACATTTCATTGAAAGATTCGGAGACTTCCCAACTCTCATCATAGATAGGTACTCCGCCAAAAAAATCAGCTAAATGGAAATAATACAAAGCCCGCAGAAAATGAGCTTCTCCCAAGACGTTATTTTTCACCTGGTCGTCAATTGACATACCCGATACATTCTTAATAACGGTATTGGCACGCTGCACACCATCATAAGTGTCCCGCCAATTTTGCACCAGGAAATCATACGCACCGTTATATGTGCCCTGTTCAACAGGTCCGCCCGGTCCGTGACCTATATCCGAGTAAGTGTCGAAAAGAGGCATATAGCCATAAGCACCATAATCCTTCAGTTGGGCATATACCCCCATAACTCCCGATTTGGCATCGGCTTCCGTTTTCCAATAGTTATTTTGAGCGACCTTATCATACGGAGCCACATCCAGATCATAACAGCTGCTGAATCCCAGTGTCACGGCAACCGCTACCATAATATAATTGACTGTTTTCATAATCATATTTTTTAAAAGACTACATTCACACCTACCGTTATCTGCTTCATCGTCGGATAAGTTGTACCACTTATCTCCGGATCAATCCCTTTATAGGAAGTAAAAGTTAGCATATTCTCCAAACTTGTGTATAGTCGAAGTTGGGATATATCCAGCTTTTGAAGAAGTTTCTTAGGAATCTTGTACCCTATCTGAACATTCTTTAATCGCAAATATGACTTATTCTGAACCCAAAAATCACTCGGCTGGGCATTTAACGTATTCAACCCGGTCAGTAATCTGGGATAAGTGGCATTTGTACGCCCTTCCCGCCAGGCACCTTCGGCTATTTCTTTGTTGATTACATCTCCATAATTAATATATCCCATATAGAATTTATCTTGCCAATATACCTGCAAACCGGCATTTCCCTGGAACAAACAAGAGAAGTCGAATCCATTCCATTCTGCCCCTAAGGAGAAGCCATACGTCAGACGGGGAGCAAGTCCATGCCCTACTGCATATTTATCATTATCGTCGATGACACCGTCACCATTCAAATCTTTATATAAGAAATCGCCTTTCTTCGGAGTTCCATAAGAAGCAAACGGGTTAACACGTTGTCCGGTAGCAGGATCGACCGGTGCGTCTTTAATCATCTTTTCAACAAACAACATATCTTCGTCCGTTTGAAGAATCCGGTCTACCGCCAATACATATTGAATATTGATAGGATAGCCTTCCTGAATCATGTTCGTCCCCGAAATCGATCTTTCCTCTCCTTTAAACCGGGTTACTTCATTATCTATGAAAGTAAAATTACCACCCACAAAATAGTTTACTTTACCAATCCTATGATTCCACTTCAGATTCATCTCCATACCTCTATTCCGCACTCTTGCTGCATTTTGAGTAGGGATAGACGCATTACCAACAAGCAATGGTGCCGGCAGATCGATAAGAATATCATGTGTATCTTTATTGAAAAATTCTATTGTTCCATCCAACTTTGAGCCAAAAAGACTGAAGTCAAGTCCAATATTGGTGACATAGGTCGTTTCCCATGAAACCAACGCATTAGCTAACTGTATCTGTGCCAACCCCGGCACAACAGAGTTTCCTAAGACATAATTATCTTTATTGTACACAGACTGGTATTCATAATTATCTACCGCATTATTACCCAATGCACCCCATGAAAGCCTCAACTTCAACATATCCAGCCATTTAATTGAATTCATAAAGTTTTCTTCCGACATACGCCATCCCAAGGAGAAGGAAGGGAACGTCCCCCACCGGTGATCTTTATGGAAGCGGGAAGAACCGTCCCGGCGAATATTCCCTTCAAACAGATATTTGTCCGCCCATGACAGATTTATTCGTCCGAAATAAGAACGCATCACCCAGTCTGTGGCAGCCCCACTTGTTTCAGAATCCCCGGTGGCACCATTAATGACCGACAAATTATCTGCAAGAAGATCGTATCTCTTCGCCTCAAACCATTTTACATTATCCTTTTCCTGACTGGCTCCCGCCAATATGCCTACATCCAGCTTATCAAAAAATGTCTTCTGATAGCGAGCTACCACATCAGCTACATGATGCGTATTAGTCCAATTCTTATTCCTTACAAACGTTCTACCGGCTGCCATCTGGGTTATTGTGTTGGATTGAAAACTCCAACGGTCAGCATAAACCGGAGTCTCTTCCTCTTGCAGATTATTACGGCGATACGTGTAAGAAGCCTCTATATTTAAACCTTTGAAAACCTTTATATTCGCCCAGAAACGGGAAGTGAGATTATTAACTTCAATATCTCCCTGATACATATTCAGATGATAAAGAGGACTTTGTACCTGCTGATTTTCCTCCGGATTCTCGGCAGATCCATACCTGCCATCCGGATGCCGGTAGACAATACCGGGGCTGGAGATGTTACTAAAAAGCGAACTCATGTATTTGGAACCCATCTCGGCATTTGATTTCAGACCGCTGATATTCATCCCCATTGTAATCCAAGGCTTTAGTTCGGCATTCACGTTCAGACGGGCAGTAAATCTCTCATAAGCCGAATTCTCCACAATACCCGGATTGTTCAGATAAGCCACAGAGCCAAATGCTTTCAGTTTCTGGTTTCCGACAGAGAATGATAAATTATGATTAGTAGACACCCCTGTTGAAAAAACTTCATCCTCCCACTTTGTGTTCGGATACAAGTAAGGTTCATTGGGGTGAACTCTCCATTCCGCTATTTTCCGTTCCGAATATACCGGCATTGCCGTCGGGTCAACATTATAAGCCGCTTCGTTATAATACTCCATATAATCGGCATAGTTGTATACAGTTTCAATTGTATTCGAAGGTTTCTGGAAAGAAACATACCCATTATAGGAAATCGACGCTTTGCCTTCCGAGCCTTTCTTGGTCGTTATCAGGATGACTCCATTGGCGGCTCTTGAACCATAGATAGCAGAAGATGACGCATCTTTCAGTACAGATACTGATTCTACATCCTGTGGATTCACCTCATTTATATTTCCTTCTGCCCCATCAATAATAATCAATGGCGAAGAATTATTCAGAGTTCCCTGTCCCCTGATAAGCAAGGTAGCTCCATCGTTATTAGGACGGGCTGATCCCTGATTGACATACAGTCCCGAACTTAATCCTGCCAATCCGGTTGAAAGACTGGTCATCGGGCGGCTTTCGGCCTGTTCTGCCAGATTCACCGTAGATACCGAACCTGTCAGATTCACTTTTTTCTGGGTGGCGTATCCTACTACCACCACTTCTTCCAGTGTTTTCCCATCCTCAACCAGAGTAATAGTCGCTCCATTAGCCTTTGATGCAATCATTTCCTGAGAAGCATATCCCATATAAGAGATGACAAGTATATCTTTTGCCTGAACATTGACAGAAAACCGTCCCTCTATATTAGTGATAGTCCCCGTTTGCTTCCCTTTTACCTGAACGGTAGCTCCAATCAGGGGCTCATTGTTCACATCTACGACTTTACCGCTTATATTTAACGGATCTTGAGCCCACAGATCTCCTATCGGGATCATGAGCATGAACATAATCACATATAATGAATATATTCCTTTACTGATGTTTCTCTGTTTCATAGATATTAATTATTAAAGATTATTTTATTCAATACAGCGCCCATGAGTCAAAATCACCGGACCTAACAAATGCAGGTTATGAGCTGTACGATCATTGGTACGCAAAACCTCATTAAAGATTTTCTCCTCCGGATAACGGGCATGCCCTACCTCCCACAGTGTAAATACCGATTGATCGTTGTAGTTAATCCAAGAGTCTTCACCTGTATAAAATCCTCCCTTGATAGAAGCATCTTTAGTGATATAAAAATCAGCATAGAAGAGTAAAGGCAATTTAATACTCTCACCGGTAGGAGCTACATAATGATGAAGATCCAGCCCGTTCAAACGTCCCATTTCTGCTGCTATCATTAGCAAATTAGTCGATAATCCCGCATACTGTAAGGCTCTGTTCGGCTTCGTAGTCTGTCCGTAATGAGTCAATGCAAAATGCCTGTAACGATCCATTATCTCTCCATCTTGTGTTGGCCATGAGCCGGGTTCACCACAGTAAGGCGGTTGTCCTTTCATCAAAATGATACCCTCAATTACCTTCTTTATATTATGTGGATTTGTTTCTCCGTCATATACATAATTCACCAGCTCATTATCACGCAAAATAATACCAATAGACATCAACCCCACAGCTTCCGCAACTATATGATTCTGAAAATATTGTTTTCCAAAGTAGTCATTCTCCACCCAGCGTTTCACGCCTTCTTCTATATGAGGAAGCAATATCCGGAGCCATGCCTCAAATTGTATCTGCTTACTTTTTTCTATCAAGTTATCCGCGCAAAGCAAATCATAGGCATAAAGGAACGCAAATACGCCACGTGAAACCAACATTCCGGTATTAGGATAGAATTTATCCGGATCGAAATAAGTGCCCGGAACATTTTTAGGAGAAGACCATTCATTGATTATTTCAATGGCTTTGTGCGCATAGCGTTTATCTTTAGTGATCTGATAGCCAATTGCCAAATCTCTTGCAGCCGACCCGTCACGTATAGCAGCTTTGTAGAAAGACATACTGGCATCTCCCCGATACACATTCGGTTTCCATTTCTTGTCTGCATAACCGTCTATTTCACCTTTCAGTTTTTTCCAAGCTGTTTTCCAAGGCTCAATATCCGAAAGAGCATTTCCCCGCATCAACTCAATGTCCGTACCCGACAAAATCAGGCGGGGATGTTCCGCTTTAATTCTAACCGTTTGGTTCTGAGAAAGTGACTTGCCTGCGATGAGAACCATCAAAAACAGTAACAATGATACCTTCATCAACTTGTTTTTCATATAGTAATGATTTTAGTTAGTAACTCTATTCTTTCAAGTGCATGGCTCTATACCTCATTAATGCTTCTACAAAATAATAATCTGCATAAGTCAGGGGTACATCCACTTCGCTATTCTGCGGTAAAAAGCCTACACTGTGTTTAAGTATGAAATTACAGTTTTCTCCCGGCTTTGCCAGATACTCGTCCGAAGCCAGTGTTCTAAGCTGTGTTTCGGCAACAGTGATATATCCTTGTCCGGTTACCTTGTCTACATAACCCGACAGTTCCAGTAAAGCAGAAGCCATAATGGCAGCAGCCGAAGCATCTCTCAAGGCATCCGGAACTTTTGGATCGTCAAAGTCCCAATAAGGAATCTTATCCTGAGGCATCTTCGGATGATTAAGAAGGAAGCCGGCAATATGCTTTGCCTGTTCCAGATAACGTGGTTGTTTCGTTTCCCGATACATCATAGTATATCCATACAATGCCCAAGACTGTCCCCTGCTCCATACCGATTCGTCACTATACCCTTGCCATGTACATTTCTGAAGTGCATTGCCGCTGATTGTATCATAATTCACCACGTGATAACAACTATAATCCGGTCTGAAATGATTCTCCATTGTTTTGTCAGCATGAGAAATTGCCATATCATAGAAACATTTATCACCCGAGAACTCCGTTGCCCGACAAAGTAATTCAAGGTTCATCATATTGTCAATGATTACAGGAAACTGCCAATGCAAAGTGCCCGGATGACTCCATGAACGTGTGCATCCTACAGCAGAACGGTAACGTGTAGATAATGACCGGGCTGTAGTAGTGACTATATCCATGCAGGAAGTATCCCCCAATAGCCGGTATTTATTTCCGAAAGAACAGTTTATCATAAAACCGACATCATGGTTATCTTTATTATACTTCTGGATCTCGACTCTATCACTCATCTTGGAAGCCATCTCCTTGAGCTGCTCATCTCCGGTATATTCATACAAATACCAAAGAGTCCCGGGATAAAAGCCACTCGTCCAGAAATAAGAATCCGAGGTTTCAAGCGCGCCATTTTTATCTATCGAACGGGGTAACATTTCCGGGATAGAATCCATAACAGAATACATATGCTTATATTGTTCTACCGCCCGGTTCAAGGCATAATCGACCATGTGTTCCATAGAAGGTTCCAAGGTTGTCGTACATCCTGATACCATCAATGAGAGCAGACATATTGCCACATAATTTTTCATATTTTCTTTGCTTATAATTTGAGATATATTAAAAATTTAAAGATCCATCCAAAGGTTTTCTCCTGATAGCAAGAGCAAAAGTAGGAGATTACAGAAAGCAGCATTGGATAAAAAAGTTCCAAAGGTTCTATAATTTTGTTCATATCCCTATTACAAACCGTTTTTTGTTTCATTATCTCAAAAAATAACGATACATTTGTAATTATCGAACCTGCTATCAGATATAAAATATATAATAATAGTCCCCCATTATATGAATCCCTAAGATTAATACCAAAACTAAATATAGGAAGTTCCGAAAACAATAGAAACTTAATTAACGCTTTTAATATATGCCTGAACATAACAGACTAGTCGCTATTATATTTATGCTGGTTTCATGCGTCTCATCCATCGCTGGATTCGAGACGATAAACTTCCAGCATTTATCACTCAATTCCATGTTTCCCCAGATTACGATTAACGGACTTTATCAGGATGAATCGGGTATCTTATGGATTGGAACTAAAGACGGTGTGAAGAAATATAATGGAAATTATATCGAATCTGTCAACTTCATGGGAATAAACAACTGGATACAGTCCAACCTTGTTCCGACAATCTGTGGGGATAAGAAAGGCCACTTATATGTCAATACGGATTACAGCATCATTGAATATGACCTGATAAAAGAGGAAAGCCGTATCATATTCAGCCAGCCCAACACACAGATATTGCCGTCCATTGCCTTCAATTATGGTACCAACTCATTATGGATCGGTTTATTGGATAGTGTCTATAATTATAAAGAAGGTATATGTCAGGCCAAATACAAAATTGATGGCAACAACCTAAGTATCTCATCGCTGAAAGAAACGTCCGGCAAATTATTATATATCGGCACCAAACATGACGGGGTATTTACCATTGATCCATCAGGCAGGCAACAGAAAGTACTGACTACCCGCAGTGAAATTATATCGATAAACGAAGATAGCCGGAACAACATCTGGGTGAGCACCCTGAATGAAGGATTATTCAAACTAACTCCATCGGGCGACGTTATCCAATATACGGAGCCTACCTTAGCCAGCAATTATGTAAGAACAGTATGTGAAGACAACAACGGAAATATCTGGATAGGAACCATGTTGGGATTGAATGTCATCAACTCGCAAACAGGTGATATCAGTTTTTATGGTCTGGAAAAAGAGGGTAGTGCGGGACTAAGCAACCTCTCTGTCTGGATTATCATGAAAGACGATCAAGGCACAATGTGGTTCGGTACCTACTATGGAGGGTTGGATTACTACAATCCGCATACTGACATCTTTGAATATAATAATCTGAAACTGGGACATGCCGGTATCGGACCCGTAATCAGCAAAATTATAGAAGACAAGACAGGACGGATATGGATCAGTACAGAAGGAGACGGGTTGGTATCCTACCTACCCGAAACAGATGCATATACATACTATACGAAAGAGAACAATACAATATCCCACAATAATGTCAAGACTTTATATTATGATGATACATCCAATACTGTATGGATCGGGACTCATCTCGGCGGACTTTGCAGTTACACGATTGACAGAAAAGAATTCAAACATTTCACTATCGATCTATCCGACCATACAAAACGGTCGGAAATCGTTCAGGCTATCATCCGTCACAAAAATATCTTATATCTGGGCACGCTTTCGGGAGTATATTATATGAATCTGGAAGATGGCAGCATTCAAAAGATACATCTTCTCGACAAATACATCTATGCTGTAAACTCATTGATGATAGACAAGCAAGACAACTTGTGGATTGGAGGGAATAATCTGTGCTATTACAGTATCAAACAGAATTATGTACGCAGTCTTGACAAATATCTTGCTAAAATCACCGCTTCTTCCAAGAATACCATTACGTCTCTTATTCAAGATAATAGCAATCGCATCATAGCCACCACATTAGGCGCAGGTATTCTCATTTATCATCCGACCCAAGATCGGTTCGAACAGATAAATAGCAAGAACAGCAATCTCGACAGTGATTATCTAAGTGCCGTTTATCCTCTGTCCGATCATCAGCTTTTGGTCACCAGTGCAAACGGCTTATCCCATATCGATCTCAAAACAAAAAGAAGCTATAATTATAAGTCACAAAACAAGTTCGTCTTGCCGTCGATGATTCCGGGTGACATAATGAAAAGCAGTGATAACCGTATCATCATGGGAGGAATAAACGGCCTTGCCATGATTTCTGAAAAGAATTTGTTTCCGGAAAGTCTATCCACTAAAATGTTCTTCTCCAAACTATTTGTTAATAATAAAGAAGTGTCGGCAAATGATTCTTCCCGAATATTACCTCGTTCTCTTTTTGCAACAGACTGCATCAGGTTGAAGCATCATGAGAATAATATATCTGTCGAAATCGGAACCAACGACTTCGTAAATCTCGGACAATCCAGATATCAGTATAAACTGGATGGCTATAACAATAGCTGGATTGAATTTCATCCCCAAAAATCAATCAACTACATGAACTTACCTTATGGAGACTATAAGCTAAAAGTAAGAAACATTTCTTTTAAAGATGAAGCCGAACTTAATGAAATCAGTCTGGGGATCACGATTATCCCTCCTGTTTATGCCACCTGGTACGCTTATCTATTATATACGCTGCTAATATTAGCCATCATTATCAGCATTGCCTATTTCTACCGTTCCAAGCTATTGTTAAGAAATTCACTGGAACTTGAAAGGCGGGATAAACTGCAAAAAGACGCGATAAATGAATCCAAAATGCGTTTCCTTGAAAATATATCACATGAGTTAAAAACACCGATCGCATTAATATCCGGACAACTGGAACTTATTCTTATGTCAAATTACTCATTGGCTACTATCCAGAACAGCTTGCGTGAGGTACATAACAGGGCTGCCAAAATGGGTGCTTTAATCAATGAACTACTCGACTTCCTGAAATACAACAAAGAAAATTTCACGTTAAGAATCAAACAGCAAGATATCGTTTTATTCACACAGGAAATATATGATTCTTTCGTTAGCTATGCCGAACTAAAGAATATTCATTTCAATTTTGTGTTCGACCAAAAGAGCCAATACACGTGGTTTGATGAAGTACAACTACAAAAGGTTTTCAATAACATTCTATCGAATGCTTTCAAATTCACTCCGGAAAATGGAACAGTCGAGATTAAAATAACGACTTCTGCGTCTTCCGTAATTATAACATTCAATGATTCCGGCATTGGGATACCTAAAGACATGACAGAACGAATCTTTGAACGTTTCTTTCAGGTAAACAACTCTGTAAACAGAGAACTATCCAACACCGGAACAGGGATAGGCTTATCACTGTCACTCAATATTGTAAAGGCACATCATGGACAAATAACGGTTGAAAGTGAAGTAGGAAAAGGTAGTTCATTCATTGTCGAATTACCAATCGGTAATGAGTACTTTAAAGAAGATAAAAACATCACCATCATAGAGAATCAAAGGAACACAGGGATAATCAATAGCCCGATTAGTATAGAGAATGAAGAAGAGAGCTTGGAAAACCTGGAAGATTTCATCATACAGCAGAAAAAGGATTTCGATCATTCATCGACTTTACTTATCGTTGAGGATGACGATGAATTGAGGAAATTACTCATAGAGATATTTGAACCCATCTTTGAAATCTATGAAGCAAAGAATGGCGAAGATGCATTCAAAATCGCACAGCTCAATTCACCGGATCTTATTTTATCAGATGTGATGATGCCCGGCATCTCCGGTATAAATCTATGTGCGAGGATAAAGTCTCATTTTGACACCAGCCATATTCCGGTCATTCTGCTCACTGCACTTAGTAGTGTGGAACATAATATTAAAGGACTCAATTGTGGAGCCGATGATTATATCACCAAACCATTTAATATCAGAATTCTAATCGCTAAATGCATTAACCTACTAAATAACAGACGAAAATTACAGGAACGATACAGAACTTTAGAAAACAATAGTGCAGAGCAACTGACCAACAATAAGCTCGACCAAGATTTCATCGATCATATAATAAGAATTGTACAAACCAAGTTGGAAGAAGGAAACGGAGATATTAACGTCACCCTGTTATGTTCAGAATTAGGACTAAGCCGGACAAAGCTATTCCTGAAAATGAAAAAGATAACAGGGGAATCTCCTCATTATTTTATTCAAAATATAAAACTGAAAACTGCTGCAAAAATGCTTCGGGAGAATGAAGAATACAACATTAGTGATATCAGTTTCCAACTGGGTTTCAGTTCATTAAACTATTTTGGAAAAAGCTTTAAAGAGTATTTCGGAATGTCTCCTACTGCTTATCGTAAGTTTCACCAGGAACAAAAAGATAATCACTCAATATAGTAATATGGATGCGTGCAAGATACTTTTGTCTTGCACGCTTCACCACTTATTTAAAAGTAATCATAATCTGCTCATCAATACCCTTATCAGGCATTCGCACACTACATACACCGGTTTCTTTATCCCAATTCCATAATACAGATTCCGTGTCATTCTCTAAATCTTCTTCCAATCGTTCCGTCTTAGCTTTCTTTATCTTCTTTCCTTTGGCAGTTACCTCTTTCGGAGCTTTCGCAGAATAAATACGGAATAATAGATTTCTCGGACCGGGGACAGTGTAACCTTTTCCTTCACGGACAGAGACAGTCAATTCATATCCATTTGCCAAAGTATTACAAACAATCGGCGTTTTGACAAATTCATTGCGCTGATATCCTAAGTCTTCTCCTTCATCCTCGTAGAGAGTAAAGGTAGCCTGTGCACCCTCTTGTGCAGGGAAAACTTCAAAAGTTAGTGGATATACCGGTTTCTCATGGGTGTAGTTCATCACCGGCATGGTGGGAATGATAGAACCTTGCTTCACAAACATAGGAACGGAGGACAAGGGAGCGTCAACCGTAGTCCATTGCTCTCCGGTGTAAACCGTCTTCTTGTTATTATAGTCAATCCATGTACCTTCGGGCAGATAGACATTTTTGGTACGAGCGCCTTTCTTCACCACAGGGGCTACCAGTAATTCACGGCCGAACATAAATTGGGCATCCGTAGAAAATGTTTCCATATCCATTGGGTATTCGAGAAACAGAGGACGCATGATAGGCAATCCTGTATCATAAGCTTCGCGGGCATAAGTATAGATATAGGGCAATAAACGATATTTCAACTCGATAGCTGCCTTTGCGTTCTTTTCTGCTTCGGGCCCGAAAAGCCACGGTTCCACCGGATTATCTCCCTCGTGGTGAATACGGCTCAAAGGATTGAATGCTCCGAACTGTATCCAACGGGTATAGAGTTCGGCCATAGCCGGATAATCTTCAATATCTCCACAGTAACCAGTAATGTCACAGGAAGAAAACGGTATCAGTCCTAAACCGGCGGAAAGCATTACGGGAATCTGATTGGCTAACTGTCCCCAGCCTTGCAACACATCATCTCCGTTCCCGCTATCACCTGTCCAACCGAACGTATAACGTTGCAATCCGGCATAAGCAGCACGAGTCATTTGGAACACACGACGGTCCGGATTCCTCTTTTCAAATTGTTCTTTCACCACTTTATCCCAAGTCAATCCATAGACATTATGGATTTCATCGTGCATACCCAGATAGTGTTTCATGACGAGACGTTCCGTCTGCTCTTCGTTACTCCAGGCAGGTTCGCCCATGTCCGTCCAGAAGCCGGAGATACCGTCGTCAATCGGTTTCTGCTGATAAGTTCCCCACCAGTCGGCTACGGCAGGCAAGGTGAAATCCACCACTCCACAGTTACCACCCCAAGGCCAGGGCATATCATAGCTTTTACCGTTCGTACTGTCCTTTACAAAATAACCCAAACGATCTGCTTCTTCCCATTGCCTTTTGTTGGCTTGTGCAATTACCGGATCTTGAGATACTACTACCTTAAAACCCATCCCTTTCAAATCCGAAAGCATCTTCTTTGGATTCTCATAGTTTCCTTTGCGCCATTCGAAATCCTGCAAGTATTCCGTCCAGCCGATGTCCTGATAGATAATATCACAAGGGATTCCACGTTTCCGGTAACCCTCGGCTATTTCGCGACTTAGCTTTTCGCTTGTCAGCAGACCACGGCATTGAGCAAAACCCAGCGCCCATTTCGGCGGCATGATAGGTTTTCCCGTCAGTCCGACGTATTGGCCGATAATTTCCTTATAGTCCTTGCCGAAGATAAAATAGTAGATCATTTCACCGTTCGGAGCTTCAAAGCTGTAATAGTCGCGACTTTCCGTACCGAACTTGAATTCCGTTTTGTATGTATTATCAAGAAAAATACCATACCGATAACTGCTCATAAAGAAAGGAATACTCTTGTAGAGCGGATCTTCCACTATACTGTAACAGGGTTTGTCACTATTCCACATCTTATAAGATTCGCCACGACGGTCCATCTTTCCTGTCTTTTCTCCCAGTCCGAAAAAATGCTCGTCACGACGGAGCACTTTATATTCCGTCTTCTTTGTTCCTTCACTCACATGCCCCTTGTCGGCATAATCACTAAACAGGAGTTTCTGATACTTATCAAATATCTGAAGACTCAATGGAGATTTATTTATCCGAATACGCAATTTCGGAGTAAAGATCTCATAACAGGCTGCCTGTTCGTCTACATGAACGGTTCCTACATCTTCCAACTCTTCATTAATCACTGCGAAAGAGGCATTCTTTCGTTGCAGTTGTCCATCGGGCGAAAACCAAACTTTGACTACCGAAGGGCTACAAAGCTGTAACTGCAACGCAGCACTGTCCGTCAGGTGAAAAGTCACCTGACGGCCTTGTTGTGTAAAAGAAGTGCATGTGCGTGCTGCACTTTCCGTCCACACCAATGTCGGGAATACCAAACACAACGCCCATACCCAGAATTTATATCTCATCTTCATACTTATCATTTTAGTTATTCTATCTACAGCCGCTTCATGCATTATTGCTCATATAGTAAATTAAGGCACGGATTACACGGATTAACGCTGTTGTTTTACATACTCCATCATTCTAAAAACCGTGAAATCCGTGTAATCCGTGCCTAATAATATAAGATTAGTTTGCTAGAAGACTTACAATCATTTTTATTCAGCCACAATCATTGTCCAGTATTTCAGAGACGGTAATGTGAAAGAAACAACTCCGTTCTCCTGCGTAAAAGCCAGTTCTTGCAAAGCACCTCCATGTACATCCGGTGAAGCTACCCATAACTTGTTCACTTTGGCCGGCAGATTCATTTGTAAAGCAGCTTTCGTAATCAAGGTCGGTTCCGGCATCGTGCCGTCCACATCTCTCCAGCTAAGGCTGTTTGCCTGCGAGAAGTTAAGAAGATGTATCACCTGCTTGCTGCCTACCTGCTTAGTATAAGTAGTGACCGAACCTTGTTGGGGAGGCCATACATTCAACTTCATTTCCCCATTGGTACAATTCATGGTGATACTATTTTCCGTGCCTCCGTCACGAAGCAGATTCTGATAAGAAGTCAGGAAGTCATAATAATGAACCATCGCTGTTTTCAGTTCTTCGCTCATTGTCAGATTCTCATTCGGGAAGTACTCTTTACACAACATATGATCGCCTCCCAATTCCAGATGCGAACCACCCAAAGCAAACATAACAGCATCCGTCAGCAGAATACCCGGCGTATTAAATTCCCCCCGGTTATCCGCCTTGTTATAATTCATATAAGCTGCAAAAACCGTATTCAACTGATAATCGCCATATACTCCATTTTCATAAAGAATAGCTTTCAGATTGGTAAAATCAGCCTCATCCGCCCATACTTCATTATAGAAGAAATCCACTTTATCCGTCTCCCCTATCTGACGGGCACCGTAACGGCTCACCGCATTCATCACCAAACTCTTGTCCGGATGCACCTGCTTCATTGCATCTATAAAAGAGGCATATCCCTCACGCAAGTTAACAGGAATACCACTATAATTATAAAGCGTGCTACGTCGTCCCAATTGGTCTATCTGATAACCATCGAAAGCGAAGTTTGCATATACATCGTCATTCCTTTCGCCCAGATATTTCTGCCATTCCTTGTTAGAAGGGTCTACCAGATAAATATTACTTTTCCATCCACCCGGCAAGTCATGACTATCCTTAGTAGTGTGAGAAGCATCCTTAAACAGATACCATTCCTCCTTCACTCCATCCGTAGCAGCATCTTTCAACGCTCCGAAACAAAGATTATAAAACATAGACTTCATACCGAAACGATGCTGCGCTTCAATGTAATTCTTCACCGAACTTGTATAAACCTCCCGGTTAGCGATATCCATATATACCTCATCCAACTGTGTACGTGTACCTCCCAACGGCCAGTGATGTTTATTATGCCAATCCTGAAACTGCACCCAGTTGATATGATGACGGTTCAGATACTCCATCTCTTCCTGTGTCTTTTCGGCTGTCTTCTCCTGACTGAAATCAGCGACAAAGCCATAACGCGGAAAACGTGCCGGATCACTGGATACATCTACCGCAATCGTACCGACTATTACATCCGTTCCGTTCTCCTGACGGTAAAGCTCTGCCATGTACCCTTTAAAATCAATGGTAGGCGGTTGCCATGTCCAACTCGTACCATTTACCGATTCTTCTCCCACCGTTTCACCCGAAAGGCGATAACGCACTTTAGTTCCGGCAGGCAAAGCATCATCCGCTGTAAACACCACTTTCTCTCCCGGTTTATAGAAAGCCTTGTCTGTCGACAGGTCTACACTCAAATCCGATGTTACCGGAGTCACTTCGGTAACACCGCCCGAAGCTCCTCCATTCTGTTGGTTCGACTCATTATCATCACTGCAAGCCATACACAGGAAAGCAGCTACCAGATATATTATTTTTTTCATCTTGAATTCTTGTTTTATTGTTTCACAATCGAGATCGTCTCTTTCAACTGGTCAATCGTAATCTGATAAGAACCGGCCTCCTGAATATTCCACTTATAGTCCAGACCACCCAAATCTGCATCCGGATACATACTACTCAACTCTGCATCCGATTTAGTGACGAACAATGCTGTTTCCACTTCACCCGTTGGAGTTTTACCGTCCTTATCCGCCATAAACCAATCTCCGTTCCAGTCAGCCTGCTTATCGCAGGAAATCTTCATCTCACCGGCTTTCAGTGTACCGCTCCATGTAAAGATATAAGGACTGTCGACACTCTTAGTCATCGGTGTAGCATTGGCCAGATCCCATCCGTTCGGAGTTGCCTCACCCACCAGATACAATCCTGCATAAGGAGTAAACGGACGCATCAGCATCTTTTCTTTTCCTTTGCCTGTATAGAACCATACTTTATAAGGTTTGCCACATTCAGCCTCTTTCATTTGCCATTTATTATCTGCGCCTCCAAGCACTACTGACGTCGAAGTGTACGGAGCATTTGCTACGGTAGGATGAAAGAAAGCATCCGACTGGCCGAAGTCCGCCACAGAGCTAAACTTAAATTCTCCGTCTGCATTCCAAGGAATCACAGCTCCATAATGGAACAAATCCATCTGAACAGCATCTTTAGACAGTGCCTCAAATCCCCAGCCACCATTTCCGGTAAACGAACCGACAATGAAGAACTCGTCAAATCTCCAACCGATATCTTCCGTTTCAGTCAGTGTCAACGTCAGATTGAGCAAGTCTACTTTTACAATATAGGTTGCCCCTTCGTCGATTACAAACGGCTCGTCCGGCTGGTCGCCCGATGTACGGTAGGTCAGTTTGAGTGCTTCCACTGCAGTGGCGTCACGGTTGTACGACGGCAAGAATTGTCCCAATGTCGTTATAAATTTCAATGATCCGGCGTTCAGTTTTCCTGTCCATGTAAACTGTCCGTTATCCGTACGCTCCATCGCTGTCGCATTGTCGGCAGCCCATCCATTCGGAGCAGCATCACCAATCAGGTAAAGCGTAGTAGTAACCGGCTGATATGTAGTCACCGTAAAAGCAGTCGTCGCACTTTGTTTCTGCTCTTCCATTCCGGCAACAACCGCTGTGATACGTGCCTCCAACTCCGCTTTCACAGCATAACCGATACCGAACTGCGTATTCAGGAATTGATTGAGTTCTTCCACTTTCTTAGTCCATTGATACGTTCCCGTACCTAAATCCACCGAATAAGCATTTGCAAAGTCCGTTCCGGCTTTCGCCAGTTCCAGCGTATAAGAGATACGGTTACCGCTTCCATAATTCGTTCCGGTAGTCCATGAGAGAGCGAGTGCTTCCTGACTATGGTTCTTTTCGTTCAACACCAAGTCCTGCTGATTCACCGAAAGAGTGAGGGTATCATGTCCTTTATTTGTCTCCATATAATCTTCGGCACAGGCAACCATCGTTCCGCCGATGAAAAGAGAGCATAACAACTGATATATATATTTCTTCATGATATTATTTATCTAAATGAATGATTATAAAACGGATTAATAACCGGGATTTTGAGTCATCAGATGATTGGAGTCCATCTCTGTCTGCGGAATAGGCAACAGGAGACGTTCCTTGGTCACATTATTCTTACCGATGGATTTCAGGAATGTCAATGCATAATTTCCATTATCCACACGGATCATATCAAACCAGCGGTGTCCTTCAAAGGCAAGCTCCATCCGGCGCTCGTGAATAATCTTCTCCCTCATTTCAGTCTGCGTCAGAGTAGTCGGCACATCTGCCAGTCCGGCACGTTTGCGGACGATGTTCAATGGTTCGGCAGCCTGGTCGGGATGTCCCTGCTCGTTCAATGCTTCCGCTTTCTTCAATAGAACATCTGCGTAGCGATATACTACGAAGTTGTTGGGATTGGTATTATACTCCGGAGAAACAGTCTTCGACACAAGAAACTTGCGCACATTATAACCTGTATTCGACCAGGAACGTCTGTATTCCATCCCGTCAAAAGCAGGACAACCTTGATACAAGACAGTTACGTCTTTCCGCAAATCACCGTCCTCATATTGCTTGAAAAATTCTTCCGTAGGCAGGTTCCATCCATAAGCACCGGCCACCAGACTTGAGTTACGAGGTCCCATGAAAGTCGACAGCCAGGATGATTGGTTATCACCGCCCCAGAAATCATATTCCGTACTGCCGGAATATTGTACTTCGAAAAGAGATTCCGGACCATTATTGATAGTGGCATTGAAATTATCGGCATAATTGTATTGGGTCAAATCGTATCCCATCGCAGCAATATTGTCACATAGAGTCACTACTTCATTATAGTATTCGCGATGATTGGGCGCCAATGTCAGATAAATATCCGCCAGCATAGCCATTGCAGCTTCTTTGCAGGCACGTCCTCTATCGCTGTCTCCATAACTGCTTTTCGGAGGAAGCATATTTACCGCATTCTTGCAGTCAGAAAGAATCCGGGCATATACCTCATCTACCGTATTACGGGCAATATCCGTAGATTCTCCCGGTTCAAACGGCGTTAAACGTAAAGGCACACCTCCATACAGACGAACCAGAATATAGTAGTAATGTGCACGCAGGAAATAAGCCTCACCCATGCAACGGGTCTTTACCTCATCCGAGATAGCTGCCGAAGGCAGATTGGAAAGCACAATGTTACAACGTCCGATACCTACCCACGGAGAACGCCATACATACAAAGCAAAGCCATTATCACTCTGGGCTATGAAATTGGAAGCCTGCACAGTTTCCAGTCCGTCGGTTCCCCCTCCGGCGCCTACCTCACTGTTACCTGCGATAATATCGAGGCTCCAGATACGCTGGTTATACATATTGGATGACTGAAGAGTCTTGTAGCAGGCAGTAGTCAGTGCCACGGCAATCTCGTTCGTTACTTCCGATTCGGGATCGACGCCATATTTAGGATATTTATCTAAGAAATCGTTGCATGAGGTCAATGCCAGCATGGCAAACATCATCACCAAAGTTGTTATCTTTTTCATATTCTTCCTCCTGATTTAAAAGTTAAAGTTCAAACCCATGCTGAACGTACGTGAGATAGGGTAACGGCTGCTGTCGATACCATTAACGTCAACCTCCGGGTCAAAGCCGGAATATCCGGTGATAGTCGCCACATTCTCGCAAGAGAAAGAGATGCGGGCATTTTCCAGTTGAATCTTTTGCATCCACTTTTTAGGCAGTGTATACGAAAGCGTAATGTTTTTCAGACGGAGGTAGGAACCGTTTTCCACAAATCGGTCGGATACGCGGCAGTTCTGATTCGGGTCTCCCCAGATAGCACGCGGCATGGAGTTGCTTGTTCCTTCTCCCGTCCAGCGGTTCAGTACGGCTGTGGTCTGGTTGTAAGCGGCTGCCATTCCTTCGTTGTCTACATTGTTGGCATTATAAATCTTGTTTCCCGATACGCCTTGCAGGAAAACAGAGAGTTCCCATCCCTTATAAGAGAAATTATTGCTTAGAGAGAAGAACCAGTTCGGATTCGGGTTGCCGATAACGGTACGGTCTTCATCGTTGATAACTCCATCGTTATTCAAGTCCCGGAAACGGATATCGCCCGGAGCAGCACCCGGTTGGGTAGCATGGCGGTTCACTTCATCCCAGTTCTGGAAAAGTCCGTCGGTTACGTATCCGTAGAATACATTAATCGGATAACCGGCTCTAAGCATAGTCACGTATGAGTTACCCATCTGGTTGATGAACATCGGAGTTTCGCTGTTCAAGTCCTGAATTTCGTTCTTGTTATAAGTGGCTGTTAAGGCAGACTCCCAAGAGAAAAGCCCTTTCAGGTTGATAGTACGCAAGGTCATTTCCACCCCTTTGTTGCGCATCTTGCCGGCATTGGTGAAAGTTTCGGTAGTATCTTCAAAACCGGAAGTGATAGGAATGGAAGCCTTCACCAACATATCTGCTGTCTTCTTGATATAAGCGTCCAGCGAAAGGTTGACGCGTGAATTGAACAGGCTCATGTCTACACCGAAGTTGGTCTGGCGCACTTCTTCCCAATGAATATTCGGATTGGAGAGAGTAGTAGATACCAGAGCGGTGGAGTTGTTGTTGCCGAAAGGATAGACTCCTGTGTTATAGGAAGCAACAAAGCCGTAGTTACCGATTTCCTGATTACCAGTCACACCGTATCCGATACGCAGTTTGAGGTCATTCACCGGGAAGTTGTCTTTCGGAAACCAGTTCTCCTGGGAAATACGCCATGCCAGCGAAACGGAAGGGAATGTTCCCCAACGGTTGTTCTTACCGAAACGGGAAGAGCCGTCACGACGCACAGTAGCTGTAAGCAGGTATTTATCTTCGTAAGAATAGTTGAGACGTGCCATCAGAGAGAGCAGTGCCCAGTCACTCTGGCTACCGCCAAGACTGTACATCTTCTCACCGTTGTCCATCTCATGGATATTATCAAACATGAAGATATTCTTTTGAGCATTCAGGTAATCGTAGTTGTTCCACTGGGCGGAAGAACCTGCCATCACCCCTACCCGGTGTTTCTGCGCAAAAGTGTGGTCGAATACAAAATAATTATCCCACAAATAGGTAAATGCTTTGTTATCGCTCTTATAGCGGGAAGATTCTTCTACCGGATTCGGTTTCCAGTTGTAAGCCGGAGTAAAGTTGTCGACAAACCAGAATTTGGCGTCATAACCGAATGTACTTTTCAACTTCAGCCATTTGGTAAAGGTGATCTCTCCGGTGATGTTTGCCAGGAAGTTATATCCTTTTGTTTCATTGGTCATCATGTGCAGCGTACCGATCGGGTTACGGATGCTTCCGTACCATTGCGCCTCCTGTCCGGGACCGCTCCAACTGCCGTCCTCATTCTTCACCGGTTGGGTGGGGAGTGCTTTCATTGCATCACCGATGCTATAAGTTCCTCCTTCTTTCACGTCCGTACTGAATGTCAGGTTGGTAGTGAATTTCAGCCATTTATTAACTTGAGCATCGCTATTTGCCTGAAAGTTGAAACGGCGGTAATTAACGCTTTCCACAATACCGGACTGGTCAAGGAAACCACCGGACACATAGTAATGTGCTTTTTCCGTACCACCGGAGTAGCTAACCGAATAACTTTGCTTCACTCCCGTGCGCAGCATTTCATCCAGCCAGTTCGTTCCTGTTCCCAATAAAGAAGGGTCTGCCCAATAAGGGTTTGTATTATCATCATTATTAGACAGCATATCATTGCTCAAAGCGGCATATTGCGCAGCATTCAGCATATCGGGCACTTTAGTGGCATTCTGAATCGCCCAGTTAGCATTTACCGTCACCTTTCCGGCACCCTCGGCACCACGTTTGCTGGTAATCATCACCACACCGTTCGCACCACGCGAACCATAAATAGCTGTTGCCGAAGCATCTTTCAATACGTCCACCCGTTCTACATCGGCCATATTCAGAGCAGACAATCCCAAGTCGGTAGGTATTCCGTCAATGACAATCAGCGGGTTACTGTTATTGATTGTTCCCAAGCCACGGATTTTAATGGTGACATTATCACCCGGCTTACCGGCATCGATAATCTGCACGCCGGACACCTTTCCCTGCATTGCCTGACCGATATTGGCCACCGGAGAGTCTTTGATATCCTTCACTCCGACAGAAGATACAGCTCCGGTCAGGTCGCTCTTTTTCATCGTTCCGTAACCCACTACTACAACTTCGTCCAATACTTCCGTATCTTCCTGCAAGGTTACTTTCAAGGAGTTTTTCCCGTTCACCGGAACTGTCTGCATTTTATAGCCGACAAAAGAGATAGTCAGCGTGCTGTTAGCCGGAACGCTTAATGAGAAATTACCGTCTACATCGGTAATTGTACCGTTCGTTGTACCTTTTTCTACCACACTGGCACCGATCACCGGTTCGCCCGTGGCATCTACGACATGTCCTTTTATTGAAATCTGTTGTGCGAATGCACTAAGAGATAGGAACAAGCCCCACATTATTAGTAAGAGGCGGCGTTCAAAGCCTTTCGACTTCATACTCTGTTTCATGTACATTAATTTAAAGTTAATATTAGGGTTACTTTTGTTTTACTCTCTGTGTCATTGCTGAAATGACCGTGAAACAAAAGTATCTACATTTCATACTGCTTCTTAAAGCAGATAGCAAAAATATAGTGATTTATACAGTATCTCACAGTATAAACCACTAAATATAAGAACGTTACAAAATAGAAGTCAGACAAAAAAAGTAGTGGTTTTCTTATTCTTCCACCTTCCCTATTTGCATTACTTTAGCCTCAAATTCATCTCTTTCTCCCACAGCCTTGTTACGGACACGGGTCCGGTAATTATAAATGGTAGTGACGGAGTAACGAAGGAATTGCGCTATTTTAGTGCTGTCCGTAATTCCCAGGCGGATGAGAGCGAAGATACGAAGTTCGGTGTTCAGCTGTTCTCCCGGTTTGGGTTGCATCGGTTCGGTAAGCAGGGCATTAAATTCCTCCACAAAACTGGGGAAGAGTTGCAGGAAAGTCACGTCGAAGTTCGCATAAAACTCTTTCAGTTCTTCATCAAGGAACTGGGAAGATTTAATAGCCTTATATAGTTCTTCCACCCTTCCGGCAGCAGCAATCTTATTCAGGGAACGGCGGTATAAATCCATCTTATCGAGATAAGTGGAACATTGGTCCATATATCTCCCGATATATTCCTCCTTGATATAGTTGGCTTCCGAAAGCGTATGATTCATTTCTTTCAGTTGCGAATTGGAATCGTGAAGTTCTTCGTTCAGTTCTTGCAGGAGCGTATTGGTATCGACCACTTCGCGACGCGCAGCAGCTACCTTTTTCATCTGTTTATAGACAAAGAAAATGGCAACCAGCAAGAAAATGGAAAGCAAACTGATACATATCAACGAAACTTTCATCTCCTGTTGCTGACGTTTGGTTTTTAATTGATAGGCCTGGTCGATGATAGGAAAGACCTGCGAGATTTCCAACGTACGGAGACGGGCATTGCAAAGAGTGGCATCCTCCAGGGAACATTTCAGATAGTTGTAGGCACGGTCGATGTCTCCTGCTTCATAAACAAGAGAAGCGAGTTTGCGCAAAGATACATATTCTTTTACCGCTGATTTCAAATCGGCGATGGCCGAAAGAGCCAGGTAATGTTTTTGCCCCTGCTTATCTCCTTTCAATCGACAGCCTTCGGAAATGGTATAAGTAATCATTGCCTGTGCATGGTCATCCAAAGACGGTTTACTGTAATATTCCATCAGCATATCAATCGCTTCATCGTATCGGGCATGAACGATGTACTTATCTGCCATCACCAATGCATGTCCCAGAGAGTCGGAAGCATTGATCTGTAACAGGGAATCCCGGTATAAATCCGTCATCCGGTAATATTCTTTCTTGGCTTTCTCCGTAACGGCATAATCACCCATCAATCCATAAATAGTGCGATATAGATGATAATAATAGCCATATAGATAGTCGGGCAGTGTTTTCTTATCAATTTTCCCCAATAACTCGAGGGCCTCTTTGTACATTCCGGTAGTTCCCATCACTTCCGCCATATTCATGGCAGAATCATCCAAGTAGTCCAGTTTATTTAAACGATGTGCCAGTTCCTCTTTCCGTTGGGCATAAACAAAAGATGAATCCAGATTATAAGCCCGGTATTCATCGAAAAGACGTCCGCAAAAACCATATCGCTGCTCATCGGAAGCAGCCTCAACCAACAATTTCTTCAAGTCAGCAATTCGTGCCTCCTTTTCCGCTCCATAAGTCTGACGGTTTTTAATGATACCATCAATCTCACGAAGTAACGCATCGGTACTCTTATTATCTTTTGCATAAAGCAGACCAGAAAGGACGATTGTCACAAAAATCAGAATAACTTTTTTCATAGTGCCGTATGTATTATATCTGCAAAGATAAAAGTCTTTCAGAAACTTCCGGCTTTCAGGAGAAGATTATTGCAGGTAGAAAGAACAATCTTTATTAAAGAGAGGAAGCAAAACGGATTTATTATAAATATAATTATTATATTTATAATAATCAATATTGCAGTCATTGTTAATTCTTTTATTCCAGTCACTCCCTACTAGAAACGATTTTTAAATTTCATTTCTCATATTCTCATTAATTCTTATAAACAGCATATAATCAAACAATTACCTTATGAGAAATACCGTATTGAAAAGTGTTTCTCATAAGATACTCCCTATTTTAGCATAAATTCCGGCTTATTCTCATAACGTTTTAGGCTATTTCTCATAGTCAGCTTACCAGCCCTTCCCTTTCGTGACAAATCCTCATTAAACAACCGTTATACACCCGTTATACTTCTATTATCCCATAACCATCATTACATTAACGTGCCGATATTGTTAACTTCCCACGGCCGTGGTGACTTCTTCCCACAACCGTGACGAGTTCCTACCACGGCTGTGGGAAGATCTTGTCACGGCCGTGACGAACTAAAGATACCGGTGCTTTAGTGGAATTATACCGGTATCCTAACGTAACTATACCGGTATTCCAACATAACGATGCAGCCATTCCAACGTAAGTATACCGGTTACTCTCCCCATAAAGTCCCACTTGATTAATCTTAAAACAAGGCACTTGACAAGAAATCAAGGCTGACAATAAAAGTGCATATATTTTATTGTCAGCCTATTATCAGCATCTATTGTCATACAGTATAAAATTGAGGGTCAATCACTTAGATGTCATCCTGACAGATTGACAATAAAAAGAGCACAAATCGTTAAGTATTAGCTCTACAAAATAATATGACTGAACTTTCTGGAAAGTTTTGTGAAAAATAAAATTGTTATTTTGGAAATAGCAGCATAGTATCATTGTCGTTTTAGTATTACCCACGCACCAGCATTATCCTTGCCTTTATGCTTCAAAACACCCATATTTTTCATAGTAGAAAGATCGCGTTCTACTGTGCGCTGACTCACCGACAAAGTCTCCGACATTTGTTTGGCGGTGATTGTCGGTGACTCCTTTATGAGATTTAGTATTTTCTGCTGTCGTTCAGTGAGTTTAGTCTCCGACATATCTTCGTCATTGTCTCCGACATCTGGCATGTCGGTGGAGGCAAAAATGGTGGTCTGAAATTGAGTTGGAGTAGATTTGAATACAGGTTTCAGCTCATCCCTATATCCATCCAAAGTCTTGGTCTCATTGCAAATGCGTGTAAGTCCACTGCCTCGCTTCTCCATATAGTCCAGTTGTGCCATCACATTTGCGAGTATCGGATTGCGTCTTTCGGAAGAAACGTCCGCAATGTCCAAGTCTTGAATCAATGCCCCATTATACATGCCTCCGGGTGATGTTACAGTAAGGCGGTCATCATAAATATCAAGATGTACCTCACTACCCATCACAGTATAGTCTCGGTGAATGAAGTGGTTAACCATCGCTTCAAGAACTGCGCGTTCCGCATACTCTGGTTTATTTTTTCGTCCATCAGGCAATTTTTCCCAACCTCTCTTTGTATTTGATTTTACAAAGTTCATTGCTTCACGAAGTAACATCAGCACATTACCAGTGAACTCGGCATCATTAATAGCATCCCCCTTCACTCTGCCATCCCACCGTGTACAGTATAGACGTGATTGCCACAATGGAGAATCATCAGCGAACAATGCACCTGCGTTAGTAAGGCATCCGGTGTTAGTAACGAGTCCAAATGACAAAAGATATTTTTTGTTCCACTCTTGGCTTGTACGTGTTTTGAAAGTGTTTGCTATTATCGTGAAAGAATGGTCTTCAACTTTATAATCCGTGTGTAGGGAATCAAATGTTTTATTTGAGCCTTTCAATATCAAGCGTACCATTTGCTCTGCCGTTGCAGGTAAACTCTCATCGCCAACACGAACAAAAGCAATACGCTGGCCATCACCGACATAATAGTAAGGAGTATAACTGCCAGCATTAACTTTCAGTTGTAATATGTCAAGGTCACCAATTCTTTGTGGAACCATTTCGACATCAGGCAATGGATCCATGTAGTCGCGAATCTTGCTGCTGATGGTTTCACAAACATGCTGCACATCATCAAGACCTCTGACAACACCATCATCGTCTATGCCAAAGAAAAGTGAACCGCCCCGACCATTGGCAAAAGCACTTATACTCTTTAGCCAGCTCTTAGGCTTCTTTTCTTCAAGCATTAATTTAAAATCGTATGCGGTGCATTCTGCTATCAGAGTCTCTAATTTCATTTTTTATGATGGCTACTATATTATCAATCAATAAAATTCATTGTCTATTCTCGTTACAAAATTACAACTAATTATCGAAAAGCAGTATAAGAATCATCGTTTTGCGTATATTCTAAGCACTTTTTCATGAAACGTTAATAACAAGTAGAGTGATAGCCAATTTTTCCACCATATCTACCAGCTTTTGATATGATATCGATGCCATTTGTATTTTGCATCCATTCTTTTGCACTAAGGCGATAACTAAACAACCCCAATTTTAATTGTGCCGAATTCGGCACAGTTAAAATTGGGGTTGTTCAGCTTCTCCCAAATACCTAGAAATTCTACAGTGCTTCGATTCCTAAGCCAATCCGAAAAGAAAAATTCTCCATCTTTCGTCTTTATCGTATTTGCAAGACTGATATAGTCCTGCTATACATCTTGATTCAATAGCTACAAAGGTAAGTACTTCACAATAGGAACGAACAAAATAAAAAACAATTCCGTTAATAAGCTCTCAACCCATAATCGAATCTCATCTTCTTGCTATCTTTCACTTCGATTTTCAACAGATTGTTTCCTTTTCGCAAATAACGGCTATAATCACTAATATTGTATTGATTGTACTGCCTGGTCTGTTTTGCCTCCTGTGCAAAGACTTCCACTCCATTCAACCACACTTTTGCTTCTCCGGCAACATTCAGCCATAAAGACAGATGGTTGAAGTCCTTATCTACATTAAAAGTAGCTTCAGATACTATTGTGGAACGAGGAGGACATTCGAAAGGCAAAGAAGTCATTTTCAGTTCCTGACCGTTCACACCTACAAGGCGGGTATTCTTGCTTCCGTTCTGGCTGTCCGCAATCAAAGTAACAGCTTTCACGGGGGTGATTTCATACAAACGATTGTGCATCAGGTGCAACAAGCCTTCCGGTATTTTAGTCACTTTCCGGTCATAAGTAATCAAGCCGTTCACTTCCCCTTCTACATCGGTAGTTTGTGTATAGACTGCCGCACTCAATCCCTGAGCAATCAGCGTTTCCAAATCATATAACAGGCGACCGTAGCTATCAATCAATGCCATTGCCCCGTCGATATTCTTATACCCCCAGTTTCTCATATTCGGATTCCAGATATGCTCCTTAATCGCCCAGCCATAACCGCCGAACTCTCCCAATACGGAAATACGGTTACCGTTATTCTCCGGCAGAATCATGGAAGTGACAGGATAATTATGCACGTCGTACATATCGCCTACGCCTCTATCCGTCCATCCGGTCACTCCGTTTATCAGACGTGTATCGTCGTACTTAATCACTTTATTCACGATTTCCACCGTATTGTGCTGTCCCCATCCTTCATTGAATACAACCCAAGTAGTGATACAGGGATAGAAACGGAGACGATCAATCATCTCGAACATTTCTTTTTGCCATTGCCGGGTATGCTCTTCGGGAGCATTCCAATCAGTAGTAGCCAACGGATTGACATGCTCCTCCTTCTTCCTTGACGTAGCAAAACCGGATACCATATCCTGCCACATCATCAGACCGAGAGAGTCGGCGTAATAATAATACTGTTCCGGCTCCACCTTGATATGTTTACGGATCATATTAAATCCCATCTTCTTCAACTGCACCATGTCCCACAGCATCGCTTCCTCGGAAGGAGGAGTCAGCAATCCATCGGGCCACCAGCCTTGATCGAGCGGACCGTATTGGAAGATGGGTTGATTATTCAGGCAAATACGATTATATCCGCACTCATCTTTCCGTACATCTACCTTTCTCAAAGCAAAATAACTCTTTACCTGATCTAAAACACGCCCTCCATTGGATAAGGAAATATTCAGACAATACAGTTTCGGAGATTCCGGAGACCATAGAACAGCATCCGGAACGTCTATCTCAATCGCATCACGCAACTTCTGTTCCACCGTCCTGATTACTTTGCCATCATCCAACACTTCTATTTTTACCTCTTCATTACCTTTAGCTCCGGCTATGTCGAAGTTCAGCTTTACGGACTTCTTTTCAATATCAGTGGAAGGAAGCACCTGACGGATATAAGTTTTATCTACCGCTTCCAGCCAGACTGTCTGCCAAATACCCGATACGGGTGTATACCAAATTCCCTCCTGATTGAGTTGTTGCTTGCCACGGGAAATAGATTCCGTATCTGTCGGATCGGTTACAGCTACCTCAATGCTTTGAGGCCCGCTTTTCTTCAAAAACTTAGTAATATCAAACGAGAACGGATTATTCCCTCCTTTATGCGTGCCGGCCAACCGGTTATTCACCCACACCTGACATTCATAATCCACCGCTCCGAAATGCAGAATGGTAGATTTGTTCTTCCAGGAAGGATTTAGTGTGAACTCACGTTGATACCATAGTTTATCCGTAGGAAGAAATGTTTTCTGCACTCCGGACAGAGACGATTCAATCGCAAACGGGACGAGGATTTCCCCCTCAAAGGAAACATTCTTCCGGGACGTGTTCTGATCCGTCACGGCATATTTCCACAATCCATTCAGATTGATCCATTCTGCCCGTTGCAACTGCGGTCTGGGATAACTTTGCCACACATTTTCCGGCGTCACCTGTTCAGCCCATACTGTTTTGATTTTGTCTCCTTTAGGCTCCCATGCATGGGCAAACACCTGCGAGATGGCTCCTAAAGCCAGAGTAAATAAGATTCTCTTATCCATAAGCGTTAGCGGGTTTTATATTCTTTAAAATCTTTCCGTCGATTCTTATTGTAGGTATTCCACATTTTCTGGAAATACAAGACATCGCTCTTGTCTGCCCATTCGAAATAGGCCGTTTCCAGTTCTTTTGCCATTTCAGGATATTTGCCGATCAGGTTGTGCTGCTCGGTACGGTCTTCCCTGATATTGTACAATTCCCATTCATCTCCCTTAAAATTGGCCGAAACCAGCTTCCAGTCACCTTTACGCACCATGCGGTTGCCTTCATGTTCCGCATAGATATACCTTTCGGGCATCTTCTTTCCTTTCACAATCGGGAGGATGGATTTACCTGCCGTAGGCAGAATCGCTCTTCCCTGATATTCTTTCGGATAAGTGGCTCCTGCCAGTTCCACACAGGTAGACATGATATCGGAGAATTGTGCAGGCTGATGATCCAGTCCGCCTTTGTTCTTCACCTGATTCCCCCAGGAAATGATGCATGGGGTTGAGATACCTCCTTCGTGAGCATAATGTTTATACAGCGTGAACGGTGTGCAACAAACATTCGCCCAGCCTGTGCCGTAATGATGATAAGTTCCGGGTAAGCCCATCTGGTCGAGTTCGGCTCCCGTATGCGTATGATATTCGACTCCGGTCTGTTTGTCGAAACCAAATTCGTGCCATTCGGCACAAGCTCCGTTATCGGACATAAACATGATAAATGTATTGTCCAACTCACCGTTCTTTTTCAACTCATCCACTACCCGACCGATATTCGCGTCCATCACATCCACCATCGCTGCAAAAATGGACATACGACGTGCCAGGTCGATCTGCTGATCTTTCGTCAATGAGTCCCATGCCGGTAACGGATGCGTTTCATCTTCAAACAGACTTTCGGGAACCACGCCGCGCGGACTAAGTTCCGGTTTGCCTTGCATCAGTTGCAGGTCAACAATCCGCTTCCAACGTGCGTCACGAATCTTGTCCCATCCCTGCATATAGAGAGACATATATTTATCGGTCACTTCTTTCGGTGCGTGCAAAGGAAAATGGGGAGCATTATAAGCCAGATACAGGAACAGCGGTTTCTTTTCCTGATGTGCCTGGTCGATAAAGTCAATCGCATAATCCGTTATCACATTCGTTGCATAGAAAGTTCCTTCTTCATAGTGTCTGGGGGTACGGTCTTTCGGCAAACGGGTATATACTTCCGGATTCCAGAAAGAATTGAATCCGCCCAACAATCCGTAGTACTCCTGGAAACCACGAAGAATTGGGTTCGACTTGTTCCCCAGATGCCATTTTCCCGACATAGCCGTAAAATATCCGGCGTCTTTCAAGACTTCCGCAATCGTGACATTATCCGAATTGGAACGGAATCCCGAATATCCCTTCGGCCATGCAGGGTGACTGCCGTCCATGTGTCCCAGTCCTGTTTGATGAGGATAAAGTCCCGTCAACAGATTGGCACGGGACGGGCAACTGCGTGCACTGTTGTACATCTGCGTCATCCGGACACCATTCTTTGCCAGTTTATCCAGCACCGGTGTATGAATCTCACCACCGAAGCAGCCGAGATCGGAGAATCCCAGGTCATCCGCCAGTATGATAATAATATTCGGCTTGTCCTGCGCGTAAGTCATCGGGACCAGAGCCAGACTGCCTGCTATCAATAAAGAAGTTTTCATTTGGTATTATAATTAAAGTTGGGTTTGAATTTACCATTCTCATAGATCATCGGAATCAATCCGGGACGACACGTTACCTTATACTCTGCCGCCTGCGCCCCACGCGGATTGAAGAACATGGTAGCCCACCAGTTTCCATTCTTATCCTGGAAAAGATTGTTGTGTCCTCCTCCCGTGATGGCATTGTAGCGTTCGCTGTAGGGACCATACACATTATCAGCGGTCGATATGATGCAATCATAGCTATAACGAGTTTTCGGCGAGGTCACTCCTTTCTTCTCAACATAGGTATCTCCCTCTGACGTACGGTGCGACCATATAGCCTGTACCAGGTGATACTTGTTATCGTATTTGAAGATAAACGCGCCTTCGACATACGGTTCCGGATTAAATTTCTTCTCTTTCAAGGTTTTCAGTTCCTCGGCGAAACCACTCATATCCGGTTTCATGCGAGCGATGTAATGGTTGTGCCCGACAAAATAGACCGTACCGTCCGTATCTTCAAACAGACTTCCGTCGATGTTCGGAAAGATGGCTTTGTCTTTATTCCCCTCGATATTCTCGTATGGACCTTCCGGCTTTCCGGTCTTACTCCGCAGGATGAAAGAACCTCTTCCGCCTGCCGACTCATTCATGCAGGCAACGATAAACCAGTTCTTCACACTTTTGATATAATGCATTTCCGGAGCCCATACAGCATGGAAACGGTTGTCCATCGGATCACCGTTGATGGATTTCTTCTGATATTTCTCTCCTGCTTTATATACTTTCGGCTTCTTTTGCCAAGTGCCGTCTTTTTCCATCGACCATATATGCCCCATAGCTTCCCAAGACTTCATGTCTTTGGAACGCCACAGGTACAAACCGTCATTCCAGTCCCAGCAATGTCTCTGTCCCGGAAAATGCCGATCGGGGGTAGAGGTGGTTCCTGTGATATAATAATAGCCGTCGGGCCCCAGCGTAGCCCAGGTGTCCCTCATCCAATAATCAAATGCCGGCTTTACAGATTTCGGAACACGTAGTTCCGGAGCGTTTGTATTTGCCGTTCCATATAACTGCGCTGATGCTGTACAGATGGAAATAAATCCTGTAAGCAAGATCAATCCTAATCGTCCAATCAATTTCATATATTCCTGTTTTATGTTTACGTATTCTTCCTATTTAAGATAGTTAAATGGATTCTGTTTAAAATGATAGCGTCTTTGCGGAAGAGGTAGTGGGTCCTGCAAACGTAATTCCCATGCCAGCAACCGGGTCAGAAGTTCCGTTTGAATTTCGCTATATTTCTTCTCACCAAACAGATTATGAACTTCCGAAGGGTCTTTCTTCAAGTTATAAAGTTCACCGTTTCCATAATGATTCATTATCAGTTTCCAGTCATCCTTTCTTATCATGCGTGAAGTGCCGCTTTGTGTCCAGGTGTTCAGTTCGTCAAAGTGGGCTATCTTGCCGGGAGTCAATGCGCCTTCCTGCTCGAAAGTCAGGGAAGCGTCCAGTCCGACGTCAGCTCCACCGAAGCCTTGTTGAACCACCATGCTGGAGAATTCTTCTTTGGGATAAGCCTTCCCGGTCAACATCGGCCACAAGCTACGTCCCTGAACGCCTGCCGGTATTTCGGCACCGATGGCAGAGCAGAAGGTGGGGAAAAGGTCGGCTATCGACACGTGGCCATCCATAGGTGCAGGCTGATTCTTGATCTGATAGCCCGCCCATACCATCGGAATACGTGCCAAGCTTTCGGAGAGTCCGGCTCCTTTACGAATTAATCCGTATTCTCCCCAATAATCACCGTGGTCGGAGAGTACAACAAAGATGGTATTTTCATATTGTCCGCTGGCTTTCAATGATTCGATCAATCTTTTGATCTGATCGTCTATCAACCGGATCATTCCGATATAATTGGCACGGATTCGGGGCAGGTCCTGTTCCAGATTGGGGCAGGATGCATCTTCCAGTTCTGCCAGAATACGGTATTTCTCTCCTTTCTTTGCCAAATCCTTGCGTGATGTCTTCAATACGGGAAGTTTGTCGGGCGAGAACATGGAGTAATAGGGTTCACATACCTGATAAGGGTTGTGGGGTTCCGGAAAGGATACCCATACGAAGAAAGGATTTTCTTTCTGTTTCTCAATCCATGCCAGTGCTTCGTTCACGATTTTGGTGGGATGCTGCTCTTCCAGGGAGATTGGAGAGGGTTCCAGCCATTGGCCTCTGGCTTGCTGATTCAGGAAACGGGCAGTTTCTTTCTCGGCGGGAGTCGCCTTTTTGTTCTTTCCCCAGTGTCCGTATTCAGACCAAAAGTCCAGGTCGGCAGGTTTCAGGTAAGCATGATTCTTGCCGACCAATGCTGCCTGATATCCGTTTTCTTTCAATACTCCTACCAAATCCTGTTTATAGAAAATGTCAGGGATATTGTGGTTCGTACGTACGTGAGTGGCAGAAGGGAAACGTCCGGTGAACATGGAACAACGAGCCGGAGAACTGGCCGGCATCACAGTATATGCCTTGTTGAACCATACATTCTCCTGTGCCAGTTGGTCTACATAAGGAGTCACTTCCAAAGGAAAACCCTCCCTGCCGCACAAGTCAGCACGTTGCTGGTCGGTCATAATGACCACAATATTCGGTTTGCCGGTTTGTGCCGTGGCTGACATAGCCAGCCCCTGTATGGCAAGTCCTGTAATACAAAAGACTGTATTTCTCATATTTGCTTCTTTTAATCTCATAAATATGTCTTCATAATTAGCTGATATCATAAATTTAGGCACGGATTACACGGATTAACGCTGTTGTTTTATATTACCCATCATTCTAAAAACCGTGAAATCCGTGTAATCCGTGCCTAATAATATAAGAGAATCTTACAAAAGTAGTTATCATCTTATTATTCCCTTATTTAAAGCGATATACAACCATGGAAGCGGCTTCCAGTTCGAGCGGTTTGTTCAGGTCCAGTCCGACTTCAGTTTCCACCGGTTTGACTTCATTCGGAGTAGCCGGTGTGTTTTCTTTTCCCGGAACCAGTACTAGGCTTGTCTTATGAGCCTTGACCGGACGTTTGAAACCGGAAACTTCCGGCTGCAAAGTGACTTTCTTATCCTGCAGGTTTATCAGTTTCAGGATATATTGCTTGCTGACCGTATCATATCCCATTGTTACAAAGATATTCTGCATACCTTCCATATCTTTAATCGCTGCATCCAAGCACACATCAAACGTGTGATCCCTGAACATCTTTGCCAGATAGAAGAAAGAAGTCTTTACGCTACTGTCCACTCCGTTAATCAACATCGGCAGGAAAATACGGTGTTCCAGGAAATCCCAATGCCTCATCACCGGACGTTCGGCAAACAGAGGATTCAAATCGCCGTTACGCTCTATTGACATACGGATTGCCCCGGTAGCCAACAAATTATAAGGGTATTTTCCACTGATTCCCAATTCACCGATAAATAAATCAGCGACGCCTCGTTTATAGTTGTCAAAACGATAATGCTGTTGACAGGCCCATTCAATCGAATTATAGTAATGTTCATCGAACACCTTTACATTTTTCGGGTTGATAAAATTGGCAATATCTTTCCGTTTGTCGTCATTCTCCCTCCCCACTACCCGGATAACGCTATTAGCGATATAAATCAAATCGGGATATTTAGCAGACAATGCCTGATAGATCTTTTCATAACGTTCCCAATACACAGGTCCGAAATCTTCATTACCGATCTCGACATATTTTAATGGGAAAGGGGCCGGATGGCCGTTCTTCGCACGTTCGGCTCCCCACTTCGTAGTCGTATCGCCGATGGCATACTCAATGGCATCCAAAGCATCTTGAATATACGCATCCAAATCGACGTCAATATGCCTGAAATTCCATTGCGGACTTTGCTTTACCCAACCACTGCAAATCATACCGGTAGGCATAACATACATGGCATCGGCTCCTACATATTCGCATAATTCATAAAACTCATGATAACCGATTCCGTCGGTACGGTAATAAGGCGCCCATTTACTCCACTGGCCCGGACGGTTTTCAATCGGCCCGAGTGTTTTCTTCCAGTGATACATTGTTTCTTCATTGACTCCATGTACAATGCATCCACCCGGAAAACGGATAAAACTGGGAGCAAACTCTTTCAGATTTTGAACAATGTCTTTACGAAATACGGATTTCCCCTCGTTCCAGGTATCGGACGGGAACAGGGAAACAACATCTATCTGAAATTGTCCTTTCGACATAGGCTGAATAGCAAGCATTCCGCGCTGGACATTCTTTTCCGGTTTCAGTTCGCCCGTATATTTTGTCCAGTTCCGGTTTCCGACGTTCACTTCAACAACGTTGCTCACTTTACAACCCAGTTCATCGACCAGAAAGACCCGTAATGGAGCGGAATAATTTCTGTTTTTCAGGAACAGGGAAAGCCGGTAGGACGTATCAGTGTTCAAATTCATTCCATAATATCCCCGGTTGAGAATCATAGCATCCGGATGATTGGCAATATCCTCCGTAACATTCACCAGCATTGAATACTTGTTTTCCTCACTCATCGGATCTTCCTCCGTGCGACTGACAAACACAGGTGCATAAGATAACGGATAAGTCGTCCATCCAATCAACGGATCGGCCTGAAACACTTTCTTCTCTTTAACACGGGGAGCCGGAACATTTTCATACAACCCGTTCTTTACTGATAACCCGGCAGGCGGTGTTGCTTCTTCAAACGAACGGTTACGTATCAGTTCGGCGTGCAGGGCGCCCTCACCCATCATTCCTATTTCCTCATAATGGAAACCGTACTTTACGGGAGCCACTTTGCGGGTTTTCGATTTATTGATGTACAATGTTCCATCGGATGAAGACGGAAAAGAACTATTCGCATATACCAGAGGTAATGTGAAGAACAGACCGATACCCAACGTAAGGGATTTTAATGTCGGATGATTCATAGCATTGTGTTTTTAGAGTTTCACATTGCAAATGTGGTCTTTTCTATCCAAGAAAAACAGAAAAATAATGCTTAATACCTGCAATCATGTATAAAAATCAGCTGCCGGACAACAATCTGAACATGAGTGCTGTCCGTTTGAACAATCCTACGACTGTTCCAAACAAAAAAAGACGTATCTTTGGTCATGAAATTAAATCCGTAAAGCCATGAGAACCACCGCCCTTAAAATCGTCCTCTCCTTTAGTCTCGTGCTCTTAAACGCCAGCCTGTCGACGGGACAGATACAATATAATAATATACGCTTCAAACAGCTAAGCATAGCCGAAGGACTCCCGCATAATACGATCAATGCGATTACCCAGGACAATCACGGATTCATCTGGTTCGGCACACGCAACGGCTTGTGCCGCTTCGACGGTTATAATATTAACCTGTTTGCACACAATGAGGCCGACAGTACCTCGCTCTGCCACGACTTTATCACCCGTCTGTATAACGACTCGCTGCGCAATGTTCTATGGATCTCCACCGACCAGGGTATTTGCAGCTACGACTACCGGACGGAAGATTTTACCCGTTATCGGATTAAAGGAAATACCAAAGATGATGTTTGTTTCCTGAACACCAGTGACGGGATGCTCCTGGCGGCCTGTAGCAACGGACTCTACCGTTACAATGAACAAGACAGCCTGTTCGTCCCTTTTCTGCTTAATGAAGAGAAACCTCATGTGAGGTATTTTGCAGAAGACGGAGATAAAACCCTGTGGATAGACACCAACAAAGGACTGATGCGATACAGTCTGGAAAAGAAACAGTTCGTTTCGCTCCCTACCCTGATCCAGCCTTTTGCACATCAATGTAACAATGCCGTGTTGATCTCGTCCAACCAACTTTTATTCAATACCAATAATGACTTCTTCGTTTATCACATACAAAGCAACACCCTGTGCAATCTCTCCAAAGACCTGGAAGTAAAAGATTTCCGGTGTGCGTCAACCGACCATACCGGGAATATATGGGTAGGAACGGAGTATGGCATCTTCGTGTTCAACAAACTTTACCAACTGATTGCACACTACGAACAATCCGAACGGGATTTAAGTGCCCTGAACGATTCGCCCATTTACAGTCTTTATCAGGACAAGGCTCATAATATGTGGGTGGGAACCTATTTCGGAGGAGTCAACTATTATATATTCGGCTCCGACCAGTTCCAGATATATCCATACGGAGGCAGTTTCAATCATTTGAGTGGAAAAGCAGTCCGCCAGATTATCAATGCGCCGGACAACGGATTGTACATCGCCACGGAGGATGGCGGATTGAATTACCTGAACAGTAAAAAAGAGATTACCCGCGCCGAACGGCTTCACAAACAGATGCAAATCTACGCCAAGAACATACACTCTCTATGGCTCGACAAAGATAACAGCCTATGGCTCGGACTGTTCCTGAAAGGAGCTCTTCACTATATACCGCATCTGAACCGTACGGTGGACTATAATCTATTGTCGGAAGAGGTTTCGTCCGGCTTCTGCATCATCGAAGACAAGAACGACCACGTTTGGTACGGGGGGCCTTCAGGCTTATTCCTGATCGACAAGAAAAAAGCCAATGCCCGGCCGGAAAAGATTTCACCGCTCCGGGTGTTCAATCTGGTACAATTCAATGACAGCATACTTTGGGCAGGAACCCGAAAAGGCAGTATGTTCCAAATAAATACCCGTACGCTGAAAGTTACCTCACTCCCTATCTTACCGCACACCGATCTCTATGTAACCTATATCTACCCCGATTCACACCAACGGATATGGATAGGGACAGACAACAACGGGCTTTATGTATCAGACCGCAACGGAAGCATCATCGCTTCTTACAGCAAAGAGCAACTCGGCTCCAATGCCATTAAAGGCATCATAGAAGATGAAATGAACAACATCTGGGTAGGAACCGGAAGCGGGCTCTGCTGCATCAATCCACAGACGGAAAATATCGACCGCTATACCACAGCCGACGGACTGCCGATTAACCAGTTCAACTACTCCTCCGCCTGCAAGAAGCCCGACGGAGAGCTGTATTTCGGAACCATCAACGGTATGATTTCTTTTTATCCGGAACAGGTACGCTCCGTCAATCCTCATTTCAATATTGCCCTGACTGCTATATGGAGCAACAGCGAATATATGTCGCCCAACAACGAGAAAGCGTCCATTCCGTCCTCCATCTCCGAACTGACAGAGATTACCCTGACACATGACCAGGCCCAATCCCTGCGTCTCGAATATTCCGGACTGAATTATCAATATACCTACAACACTCAATATGCCATGAAAATGGAAGGCATCGACAAGGACTGGCAGTTTGTGGGCAACCAGCATCAGGTACGCTTTTCAAACCTGCCTTCAGGAAGGTATATCTTAAAGATCAAAGCCAGCAAAGACGGTATTCACTGGGACGAAACGGGACAAAAAGACCTTGCCATCAGAATCCTTCCACCCTGGTGGTTATCGCCGGGAGCGTATTTTGTATATGCATTGCTCTCCTTATTAATCATCTACGCCGCCTACCGGTATACCAAAACGCGTATCATCCTGCTCATGCGACTGAAAACGGAACATGAACAGCGTGTCAACATGGAGAACATGAATCAACAGAAAATTAATTTCTTCACATACATCTCTCATGATCTGAAAACACCATTAACCCTGATTTTATCACCTCTACAACGATTGATCCAGCAGCCGCAGATTAGTAACAACGACAAGGAGAAACTGGAAGTTATCTACCGTAACGCCAACCGGATGAATTATCTGATTAACGAACTATTGACATTCAGTAAAATCGAAATGAAACAGATGCATATCAGCGTCCGTAAAGGAGATGTCATGCACTTTCTGGAGGAACTCTCCCATATCTTCGACATCGTAGCCGGAGAACGGGAAATCGACTTTATCGTCAGTCTGGAAAATACCAAAGAGGAAGTTTGGTTCTCGCCTTCCAAACTGGAACGGATTCTTTATAATTTGCTCTCGAACGCATTTAAATACACACAACCCGGCGGATACGTCAGATTAAGCGCCAAACTGATTAAAGAGGAGAAAGAAACCATGGTTCAAATCTCCGTCAAGGACAGCGGCAGAGGAATTCCCAAAGACGTTCAGGAACAAATATTCGAAAGCTACTATCAGGTCGAAAAACGCGACCACCGCGAGGGATTCGGCTTGGGACTTTCGCTCACCCGTTCGCTCATCCACATGCATAAAGGAGAAATACGGGTAGAGAGCGAGGTCAACAAAGGTTCGGACTTTATCGTCACCCTGAACGTATCGGAGGATGCCTACGCACCCGACGAACGCTCTTCCGAAAACATCACGACCGAAGAAATACAAAAATACAACCAGCGAATCAAGGAGACAATCGAACTCATCCCCGAAAAGCTGACCAACAAAGAGAAAGACTCCGGCAGAGAATCTATCATGATTGTGGAGGATAATAAAGAGATGAATGATTACCTCGCCAGTATATTCGGTGAGAAATATGACATCATACGTGCCTACAACGGAGCGGAAGCCTGCAAGAAGATAGCCAGACAACTACCGAATCTGATTATATCGGACTTAATGATGCCGGTGATGGACGGACTGGAATTCACGGAACGCGTCAAGCAAGATGTAACGACCAGCCATATCCCCGTCATCCTGCTGACTGCCAAGACGGATGAAAACGACCATACAGAAGGCTATCTGCGGGGAGCGGACGCCTATATCACCAAACCTTTCAACGCCAAGAACCTGGAGTTGCTGGTACAGAATATCCAAAAAAGCCGGAAACAGAATATCGAGCACTTCAAACAGGCGGAGGAACTGAACATCAAGCAAATCACCAACAATCCACGGGATGAGGTGTTTATGAAAGAACTGGTAGAACTGATTATGGCGAACCTCACCAAGGAAGATTTTGGAGTAACTGAAATCACAGCCCATCTCCGCATCAGCCGTAGTCTGCTGCACATGAAACTGAAATCACTCACGGGATGCTCCATCACACAGTTTATACGTACCATCAAGATGAAAGAGGCTAAAACCCATTTACTGAACGGTATGAATGTTTCTGAAGCTTCATTCGCTGTCGGTATATCAGACCCGAATTACTTTACAAAATGTTTCAAAAAGGAATTTAATATCACTCCGACAGAGTTTCTCAAGCAATTGAAATAGAAAGCTATTTGATAAATTGAACCTAGCCTTAGATGAGGTGCCGGTTATCATCTTTGCTCTATTTCAATCTTCATTTTTACCCACTACAAAAACATTGTCATGTAGACGGGGATATAATCAATGCCGTTATCCACCAAATGTTTTATTAAGATTTGCCAATATCCACCAAATCTTTGGCAAACTCGTCTGTTTGGCTATGTAAGAAAGGAATATGTTTTAGGCACGGATTACACAGATTAACACGGTTTTTAATTAGTTGATTTCTTAAAACCGTGAAATCCGTGTAATCCGTGCCCCAAAAAACATCCTGTAAAAAACTTGTTGCAGTGCTCATGGGTTTGTGTTTTGCATCCAAAATTGCAACTGCAGATATCTATAATTAACTAATACCTATTTCACAAATCTTTTGCTACCATTCCTGGAATCGTAAATCGGCTTCCGGATTCTGACGACGAATCAGTTCTTCATTGACCTGATAAGTAACGCCGCCTTTCGTGTATTTATAAGAAAGCGTAAACTTAGGCTGTTTCCCTACAAATTCCAGTGATTCGGATGCAGGATCTAATGTGGCGGATGCATCTGCGATAGCGATACTTCCCCCGGCTTCGATAGTCACACTTCCATCTGAATTGACTGTCAGATTCACCGATTCATTGTTTTCCAACGTTTGTCCGAAGCCCGGTCTGCGTACCTTGTTTCTGCCTAATGAAACAAAGTCGCGGGTCATATTCTGACTCAAATCCTTGTTATTGTATTCAGTCACCTGCTGGGTGGATAAGTTGGTAACTTTCCCTTTCACAAAGTAGGTGCCGTGATACCGGCTGACAAACTTGACAACTACAATACTGTAATCCTTCAAATTGCCATTCACGTCAGTACTTACCTCATCCTGATTATGATCGACCAACCGGAAAGGGATGGCATAATGCTTATCCAAAGCGGCATCGTCATTATAAAAAGCATCGGAGAAAGTCACTTTCACATCTGCGATCGCCAGGTTCGGGTTGCTGATCGTCATCTTGTTCGGATTAGCCAACTGATAATAGTTTTCCGGCATTAGTGTCAAGCCCGTACCATCCAATAAAGACGGATCGATCTCGAACGTAGCCCAATCATCGGTATGCACTTCTCTTTTGCCGCCAATGGCCACTCCTACCTTTATCGACATATCGGTGTCGGCTACCAGTGTCCGCAAAGGTTTCTGCGAAGCAAAGTACACCGCACTCTTATCGTAGTCCTTTTCATAATCGTCATAACAAGCAGTCATCAGAACGCTTATCAGCCCTATCCATAATATATTTAGTTTCTTCATTGTAAATAAGTATTTATATCAACCACACGTTATTCCCAACCCTGATTATTAATTAGATTCTTATTCTTTTCCAACTCTGAATATGGCAGCGGAGTGAAATAGTTTTTCACTTCATATTTCCGTTGCTCCACCTTCTGCACTTTGAAGCTGAATGTACCGTCTTCATTGCGGGTGACGGCAACTCCTTCCACCTCTTCGTTCAACGGCAATACCCAGCGCCGCATATCAAAATAGCGATGATTCTCAAAAGCAAACTCCAAGCGGCGTTCATTCTGAATCAGCTTTCTGAACGAATCCTTACTTTGGGCTACTTCATCCAGATAAAGATCAAAGTTAATGCCTCCTGCCTGCAAACGGATTGTTTTCATTATTTCATAAGCAGAATACAGGCATCCCTCCCCTTTCACCGTCGGATTGCCCCATGCCTCATTGGCAGCTTCGGCAAAGTTAAGAAGAACTTCCGATTTCCGTAATAAAGGATTGTAATGAACCGAATTTAACGTCTGGATCGGATTCAGCATAGCCGATTTCTTGGATACGAATTTAGCCAGATAATAACCGGAACGTGTAGCATTCTCGCTAAACGACGGGGAATCTTTTCCACCCTCGGACATATCCAGTGACTGACCGGAATCGCCAAATGTAGCACTGTGATAATAAACATTCAATGCAAAACGATTATCCAGTACGGCATAGAGCTGCATCATATCAAAGTCTGGATCAGACAAGTCGATACCCGAACGGACGTCGGTTGCCGGATAACCGTTCTTCGCATAAAAAGCCTTTACCAGATTATGAGAAGGAGTAGCACGGGCACTTCCATAATAAAATGGTGGGAAATGAAAACCCTCCAGCAGATTGTTATTAAAATACCTGCGGAAAGCATAATCGGAACTTTCCGTCTGGACATCGGCTATGGAAGAAGCCGTGACAGGAACAAAAGTACCGAAACCTTCCATACCCAGAATCTTATTAATCTCTTTAGCTACCGCTTCCCATTTTGCCTGGTAAACTGTAGGGTTCAGTATTTCGAATTGTCCCATACCGGTAATCTTCGTCACGTCATCGTCCTGCATGGCTGGGCTGGCACTGTATAAAAGCGCACGGCTTTTCAGAACAGCCGCAGCAGCTTTCGTGGCACGCCCAATTTGTGTATTACCAAACTCCAGGTCATCTCCCTGATAAGCGTTCGGCAACAGTTCGATGGCATTATTCAAATCGTTTACAATAAAATTGACTGTTGCCTGATATGTAGGACGGAGAAATTCACCATTTTGCGCAGCTTCTTCCTGCGAGATAAAATGATCTGCCAACGGAATACCTAATGCTTTTCCATTCTTCCCCTTTCCACCGTACATCTTCAATAGTTCGAAATGCCACCATGCACGCAGGAAATACGATTCACCTTTCAGACGTAACTTGATTTGCTTGTCCACTTCCGGATCGGTACGGTTGTACTGCACCTGGTCGGTCAGGCCGTTTTCGAGGAAAGAGTTTACATAGTTCAGCATGTTGTATGCATTGCTCCAATTTCCAATCGGGTTGTTAAATGCCGTCATACCGCCCATACTTAATTTATAGACAGAAGAGCTACGCAAATTGGTCATTGCATTATCAGTAGCACAATCCAGAAAGTTATCTTCGAAGCAATCCGGACGGTTGGCTATGCCATTATAAGCTTTATATAGTACGCCTTGAGCAAGCTCCGGGACTCTCCATGTATCGGAGTCTCCGATCTGCCACGTCACCTTGGTATCCAATGTGTCGTCACAAGCACAAAAGAGAAACAGACCTGCTAAAACGCAACTTCCTAATATATGTTTCATATTGCCATCTATTAATTGTTCAAAATTAAAATACAAAAGAGACTCCACCTGTAAAGCTACGTGTCACCGGGTAGTTGGTCACACCGGCATTCAGCAGTTCAGGATCCAGATCCTTCACGGAAGAAAGCACGAACAAGTTGGCACCACGGGCAAAAACCTTGATCTTCTTCACTACCGAACTCGGAGAGAACTGATTGAACGTATAGCTCAACTCGACATTCTTCATACGGAAGAAACTTGTATTCTCCAGCCAGAAGGAAGAATTACGGAAGTTGTTCTCACCGGCAGTCGTCGTCAAGCGAGGATAGCTTCCGGTCGGGTTGTTTACCGGATGGTAACGGTCTAATGCCAGTTTGGAGTATTTACTTTCTCCGTTGTTCCAATAATAGGCATTCGTTGCCCAGGTGTGAACACCCAGTTCGGAGTATCCCTGAAGATACAAGCCCCAACCTTTGTAGCTTACGCTGAAGTCGATACCCAGTGTAGTGCGCGGGAATGAGTTTCCAAGTTCTTTCACATCACGACCATCGATAACCTTATCACCATTCAGATCCCGGTAGGCGATGTCGCCCTCCTGATAATCGGCAAATGTCTGGGTTGCATGTCCGTTGATAGCTACGTCTTTACCAAATAATCCTTCGGCAATCAATCCCATCATAGCATCGGTAGAGCGTCCTACGGTGTAGCGGTATTCTTCACCATGTTTCACCTGATTCCATTTCAATACTTTGTTCTTTGACCATACGAAATTGGCTCCTACCGAGTAAGACCAGTCGTTGACGCGGTCGCTCCAGGTGAACATTCCTTCTATACCGTGATTCAGGACAGAACCCATGTTATCCTGGTAAGTAAAGTTGCCTGTATAATCCCCGTAAGATGCATCGACAGAACCAATGATGTCTGTATGTTTTTCACGGAAATAGTTTATTTCGGTATATAAGCGGTTGTTTAGGAACAGACCTTCCACACCGATATTCCATTCTGCCGCCTTTTCCCATTTCAGGTTCGGATTGCCTGCACGGACAAAAGTAGAATAGTAAGCCGTAGCACCGTTGTTCGTTGTTCCAAACCGGAAACTGCCGTCTTGTGCCCAGGCACGTTCATACAATAAATGTTCCGTGCTTCTGTCATATCCCAGAATACCGGCACTCGTTTTCAGTTTCAGGAAGTTCACGTATTCATTGTCTTTCAGGAAATCTTCATTGCTTAGAATCCAGGCAAGACCACCCGCAGCAGAGAAGAAATATTTGTTTCCCGGTTTAAAACGGTTGCTTCCCATCAATGCCATATCGGCTTCCACAGCATAACGGTGGTCGTACATATAATTCAGGCGCAATGCGTAGTTGGCATTGATGATGTCCTGGGTCACTCCCTGATTGGTTGTTTTCGAGTACATATAAGTCAGGCGTGCCGATACATCGTGTTTTTGATTGAATGTATTCTCATAACCGGCAAAAGCATTCCATCCCAATGTCTGTTGCAAGGTAGTCGACTTCCGGCTTTGTGAAGTGGCTACATCTGTTTTCTTCATCTGGGTGTACATGATTTTTTCCTCACCGGTAAAGTCACGGTATGTCTTGATGGCATACGTCGGATAGACTTTGCTCAAGGAAAGTTGCAGGTAATCATAGTTGTCGAAAGAGAGGAAAGCACCGGCTTTCAATCCTTTTGTCAGCATATCAAGATCAAATTTCAAACCGATATTGGTTTGGCTGCGTGTATAGCGTTCGTCTGTATATCCTCCGTACATGGTTTCCGCATAAGCATTCATCGGCTGCCGGAGACTTGCACCGAATAAAGGAATCCCGTCCGAACTGCCTGCCAGTCCGGTTTCTTCCGGTGACATTGTCAGCGGGTATTCATTCGGACGATGAGTAGACAAGGCCGTAAATACCTGTCCGCAGTCCAGTTGCCCCCATTTACGCATTTCCATACGTCCGGCCACGTCTGCAGATATAGTCAGGAAATCCGTTACGTTGAAGTCGAGGTTTCCGCGAAGCGTCAGGCGGTGCAATTGCGGAGTATAGGTGACGTCTTCAAATCCGCTACCTCCTACATATCCGGCAATCAAAGCATAACGCACTCTGTCGGTACCTCCCGTCATATCGAACGATACTTTCCGATAATTGGCATTTTTGTTCAACAACTGATCGTACAGATCAACGTTCGGATACAGCAGATCATTGGCTCCTTTGGAGTTTTTATATCCTTCCAGTTGTTTCTGGTTATAGTAAGGAGTCAGTCCATCGTTTGCACGCGCTTCATTATACAGATTAGCATACTGATAAGAATTCAGGAAATCCGGTGTACGTGTCATCTGTACCACTCCCACTTCGGCAGTAGCATTATAAATACGGCGGTTGGCCTTTCCTCTGCGGGTAGTCACCCAAAGTACCCCATTCGCTGCACGTGCCCCGTAAAGAATCTTGGCAGTGGCATCTTTCAGCAACTCGATGCGTTCGATTTCTTCAGGAATCAAATCCGCTGCCGGACGTTCCACACCGTCAATAATAACGATAGCCGTATTTTCCGACATGCCATGCTGACCACGGATAAATAAATCAGGCGTATTGTTTCCCAATCCGCTGACTGTGGAGCGAACTTGCAGACCTAACATTTTACCTTGCAGCATATTCGTCAGAGTCAAATCAGGGAAGGTTCCGAACTGTCCGTTCTCCAGTACGCTCGTTGCGCCTACTTCATTCCCTTTATACGTCTTGCCACCATCGGCTCTGTTCACCAGCGATTCTTCGGTCAGGAACAGGGGCTCTTTCTTCAGGACAATCTTTTCAGGAACGATATTGCTGCCTGTCAGCTTATACACTTTATCTTCATATCCCAAAGCCTCCACCATGACGGTTGCGTCATTCTCGACCTTCGTCTGAAAACGTCCCTTTGCATCTGTATATAGAACGACTGCGCCTTCTCCACAAATGATAGAAACATTCTTCAACGGGCTACCTTTCTCGTCGGTAACAATAGAAACTATTTCCACCAGAGGCTTCTTCACCGACTTTCTCTTTGATTTATTTTGTGCGAAAGTCAGGCTAGAGCCAACGATAAGGACAAATATGAGCCCTATCAGTCTTATATATCTAATCTTGTTTCTCATATACTTTTCTTTATTTTAGGTATCACCATCCGGGGTTCTGTTGAAGATTATCCAAAGCCGCCACTTCATCCATCGGCAGCGGATACCAATAATTACGCTTGTTAAACGTCCGCACGGCTGTCCTCACCGGAACATACTCGTAAGTAAAGTCGGTCAGCTTATAAGTGCAGGCTTTTTCCACTTTCAACTGGTCGGCTGTATAAGAATGGTTGATCGGGGTTGCTTTGACACCCATAATCGGATATTCACCTTTAAACAGGTCTTCAGCAATCATCCAACGGCGGATATCATACCAGCGATGTCCTTCGAACATCAATTCCACACTACGTTCCCGGCGATAAGCTTCTCTAAAGTCCACTCCATCCGGCAGTTCACCGATTCCGGCCCTTACACGGATTTTATTCAATGCCTGACGGGCCGACATCGTACAACCTGTCACTATTGCATCCGGATCACCTGTCGCTTCATAAGAAGCCTCTGCCATATCCAGATAAACCTGTGAAACGCGAATGTACACAGCCACCAAGCGATATAACTGGAAACCTGCATCACCAAACAAAGGAACACTTGCTTCCGGCCAGATAAACTTCTTACACATATATCCGGTTTGCTGGGAACCTCTCGTAAACTGGTTGGTAGAAATAAAGTTCTCGGAATAACCGCCCGAATAAGTGGTCACATAATAAGGAACACCCTGCAAATTCTTTCCCCACTGTTCACCGGGGACAAGGATATTGTTAGTGAGACGAGGATCTCTATCCGAGTAAGGATCGGTAGTTTTTACCGCATCATAACCGGAACGCGGATCGGTGATCGGATAGTACTTGCCATCAACTCCCATGCGTTCGTACATATCTACCGCATTTTGTGTCGGAGCATTATAAGGAGTACCTTCGGCACCGGTTTTGTTATCATAAGGTTGCGTCAACCACTGCGCTCTGACGAAAGCCGACCAGTTGCCGTGGTGCCAACGCAGGAACCATAAGTATTCCGGCTGTGCGAACTGGTTGGAATTAGGCATTAACTGAATACTGCGGTATTCGTCATGATTCATCAGACGATAATATTCGTGGCTTTCGATAGCATTGATAGCCTTCTGCGCACTACGGGCAGCCTCGGCAGCCATTTCTTTTCCATATCCTTTGTTTTCAATCGAATTCAGGTCATTCTGCATCAAAGGGCTGGCCGCATAAAGTTGCGTCATTGCTTTTAATGCCATAGCACCCACTCTGTCAGGCCGTCCGTGTTCTACATCCGACCAGCTTAATGGCAAATATTCAATAGCTTTATCCAGATCAGTCTGCATCCAGGCATTGGATTCCTGATAAGTTTTACGGGGGAAGTCGAAGTCGTCCGATGCTCCCCAAAGCTGGTCAAAGATAGGCATTCCACCATATCGTTTGATAATTTCAAAATAGAAATAGGCACGCAGGAAATGAGCCTGTCCCAGCAATTTTCTTTTCTGGTCTTCCGTAATCGATTTCACCTGATCGACTCCGTTAATCACACGGTTCACGATACGAAGTCCGGTATAGGCACGCGAAATAGCACTTTTGAAATTCTTTCCGTCACTTTTACTTCCTATTTCGAAACGCGTACTCGCATTCTCCAGCCAATTGCCTGCATTGACAAACTTCGACGGGTCATCATCACGGACAGATGCATATTCATCCGACAGATTACCTACCGTTACATACGTATTCGAATAAGAGTTGATACCGTGTGTAAAGATCAATATATCATCATTCAGAAAAATGCGGTCCATGAACCCTAATAAGCTGTTATAGTCTTTATAAACATCATCTTCGGAAAGTCCGTCATCAGGGGAGCGGTCCAGGTAGTCCTCACAACTTCCGAAAAACAACCCCAGCATAATGATCCATATCCAATTCAACTTATGTCTTCTCATATCAGTAAATTTAAAGTGTCTCATAATCCTAATCTAAAACCAATATTATAACGTCTCACCATCGGATAAACATTCTGTCCCGAATGTTCGGGATCTCGGCGAGAATCGCCTTTCGAGAACGTCAACAAATTGGTACCGTTGACATATACTTGCAGTTTTGTCAGACGTAAAGGCTGCAACCAGCGCTTCGGAATCTGATAATTCACTTCCAGATTCTTCAGACGTAGATAAGCATGGTTGGTATATGTATATGTACTGGCTACCGAATTATAATTTCTCTGAACATGAATACTGGGGCGAATCGGACCGCTTTGAATCGGAGCATCGGCTGTCCATGTATTCAACGTATTCGGTTGAGCCTTGATATTACCTTCCGGGAAATCCCATAAATAGGAAGGAATTGCTTCTTTATAAACATCCAGAGCACTGTACCACAACATATTGAATCCGAATCCCTTGTAAGAACCACCCAACGTAAATCCAAGTGTAGTTACAGGATAATTCAAATCCTTCATCGGAACCATATCGTTTTTATCAATCATACCGTCTCCATTGTAATCAAGGTAATACAAGTCTCCCGGAATCAAGGTATTATGTGCACCATTAGCGATTGTTGATTGAGCCGAATTATAAATATCATCCAACGACTGGAAGTTTCCAGTTGCCAGATATTTGTTCACATACCCAATTGACTTTCCGGCTTTTTTCAAATACTCACTCTGATTCTTCGGGTCATCAATAAAGACAACGCGGTTCTCACTGGTTGCAAAATTAAACTTCGCGTAATAATTAAACTTTCCGATACGGTCGTTCCAAGTGACATCCAGTTCAAGACCGTGATTTTTAGTCTTACCCAGATTCACCTGTGGAAAAGCAATACCACTATCAGCCCATGACGGAATCGTATTACGTGTCATCAGAATGTTATTACGCTTTTCATCGAACAAGTCCACAGTAAAGTTTAGTTTACCCCACAAACCTATTTCGATACCGATATTCTGCTTGATAGATTCTTCCCAAGTAGCATCGGGGTCGGCCAGCTTTCCTTCTTTGTATAAAGGTCCCCAGTTACTGGTCTGATATTTACCAAACTGCGCATTGGCAGATAGTTGCTCAAACTTCTGAATATAGTTGAAACGGGTAGCACCTTTATCATTACCAACCACCCCATACGAATAACGTACTTTCAAGTTCGTCAGTATTCCTTTGGTCCATTTCTTCACCCATGGTTCTTCACTGATACGCCAACCGATAGAAGCAGACGGGAAGAAACCGAAACGGTGTCCCGGAGCAAACTTCTCCGAACCAGTGTAAGCACCGTTAAACTCGGCAAGATAGCGCTCTTTGAAATTGTAAGTGACACGACCTACCCAGTCTTCTTCGTAAGCCGGGAAGTTCATCACATTCTGATTAGTCGATTCGTTCATCTTACGGTTAAACACAAACAAAGCACTTACATCGTGATCGCCAAACTGACGGCTGTAATTCAATGCTAATTCATAATAGAGTTTACGTCCGTAAGCCTTGAAGCCGTCATAAACACCACCGACAGGCAAATCTCCGGGAGCATTTTCATCCGGATAACGTTTTTCGGTATAATTATAAGTAATTGTTCCGTCAGCATTGTAAATAGGATTGGCGTAATCATACACCCGATTCATACGAATATGTGTACGCTGGGCAACCAAATCATCTTTACCCAAAATCTTACCCGGCATCAACTGGGTGGTCCATGATGAAGAAGTAGTATAAGACAACGATGCTTTCAATGATAGCCCTTTTGTAATAAAGTCCAGCTTCTGATTCAGGATTACATCATAGAAACCTTGATGCTGTTTAATATTACGACTACCTCCTTCGTTCATCAGACAGGCTATATTCTGATCGGAACTTAACCCGTCTCCCCATATTCCATTACTATATTTAATCGGAAATTCATTACTTGGAGCCGTAAAGAACGTTTTAAAAAAGCGTTCATCCGGAGAATCGACATTCTCATAATAAGACGGTTGGTTCTGATAACCCATCTTACCGGCCACATTGAACGAAAGTTTAGTAGTACTTGTGATATTGAAGTCGAAATTACTACGCCAGTTATAACGACGGTAAGAGAAGGAAGGATCGAAATCCTCTTGTTTGGTAGTATTAAAAATATCTCCGTCATGCAAATAACCCAAAGATACGAAATAACTCATTTTCTTCGTACCACCGCGTACATTAAGATTATAAGCCTGTTCATAACCTACATTCTTTACCAGTTCTTTCCACCAGTCCACTTCGGGAAAGACATCGTTATACGGACCGTAATTTCCGGTAGCATACGCATTTTCCCATGCGGTAATGGTAGATTCGGGAACCATTGCTCCCCAGTTACCATCATTAGCCTGGGCTCTGTTATATTGTTTCATAGAGGTCACATAGTCAGACCATTCAGGAGCAGCAGAAGGTTGTTTAAAACCGAAGTTAGCTGTAAATGATATTTCCGGTTTCTGTTCGAGTCCGCGTTTGGTTGTCAGCAAGATAACGCCGTTCGCACCTTTCACACCGTAAACCGCAGTTGCCGAAGCGTCTTTCAGTACCGAAATAGATTCGATTTCGTTCACATCTACATCGTTGAAGTCACGTTCGATACCGTCCACCAATACCAGTGGTTCCGCTTCTCCCCAAGTAGACTTACCACGAATCAATAAAGAAGCTTTATCGGCTCCCGGCTTTGAAGTGGAATTGATGGCAACCACACCCGGCATCTGACCTTGCAAGGCTTCGGAAACGGAGTTCACGCTACCTATCTTTAATAAATCATCTCCTTTTGCAGTAGCAATGGAACCGACACTGGATACCTTTTTCTGTACACCGTATCCAACCACTACTACTTCTTCCAGTGTCTCCGTATCTTCTCCTAAAGAGATTACTCCTAAAGTCGTTTTATTCTTTAAATCCAGTTCCAGAGTTTTATAACCCACATAAGAAATGACAAGTATGTCTCCTTTCGATGCCTTCACAGTAAAATTACCGTCAAAATCAGTAATCGTACCGCTTCCCGTACCTTTCACGCGAACACTGACGCCAATCATCGGTTCACCAGATACTGCATCCTTCACTTGTCCCTTCCAATAATCTTGTTGTGCCTGCACGTCCAGCGCACAAAACAAAAAGCAACAAAGACATAAGAAAGAAAAATAAAGTCTGTCTCTTTTCATAAACATTATTTTTAACTGTTAACAAATTCTTTATCTCAAGACACAAATTAAGCGGGAAAATCTTCAAATGAAAAGGAAGATTATCCTCAAAACCCGTACAAATGTGCAAAATAGATTTCTCTACTACATTTCTGAACAAATCATTTCCACATTGGCTTTATGACGTGCTCTTTGTCTACGGTGATGTTGTATATGCCATCGTTTCCTTTCTTCAGGATGAGCGGAACAATACGTGTTTTACGAGGGGACACGGTGGAATCTGAACGATGAACGTGGTAAACATAGTAATATTTTCCATCCAGACCTTTAAATACATCTCCATGTCCTGATCCGTTTTCTCCTACGAGGCTGCGATGAATGATCGGACTGTTCGGATGCTTTTTCCACGGACCGAAAGGGGAAGAAGCAGTGGCATAACCTACCGAATAGTCGATATTCATAAAATGATTGGCAGAATAGAAGAGGTAATATACCCCGTCCCACTTCATAACAGTCGGTCCTTCCATCACCGGTGCAGACTTATAGTTCGGAGTCTTTTCCCAAGGCTCCGTACAGTCCATACATTGTTTCAATGTTTCCGGTTTGATACTTCCCTTCTTTATGTCAAACTCGGCTACCCAAAGATAATTGCCTTTATTAAAGCGGACATGATACAGGTAGTATTTTCCATCATCATCCTTAAATAGGAAAGAGTCTATATTCTTAGCGGAAGCGTCTATCGGTTTGACTTCCTTCTGCCGGAAAGGACCGAACACCGATTTGGAAGAAGCGATCACCGTTTGCTCATTGGCGGTATAAGTGAAATAATAAGTTCTTTTATCCTTAAAGTATTGAGGTGCCCAGAAGCCTTTTTCACCATACGTTCGATCTCCTTTCCGAAGTATCATTTGCAGGGAAGTGCCATCAGGTACCGTCCAATGCTCCAGATCACTCGACTCAAGGATAGCAAAGCCCAACGGTTCCTGATTACGTGTACCTGTGAGATAATATTTTCCGTTCTCCACAAAAATAGTAGGGTCGGCATACATAATTTCTTTCCAATCATCAGCACACAATTGGAAGGCAGACATAAATGTCACTCCCAGAACAAGTGTTACTCGTGATAAGATTTTATTGAATGTATTCATCAGTCTGTATCTTAATTGTTATACCATTTTCTATCAATTCAGCTCCCATGCCAAACGAGGTTGCTCACCGTCAAGATTCCATATAGAGGTATCCCAGTCGAGAGTACGAATGGCTTCCATCAGGTTATCGATGGTAGTCAGGCCGTTATAACGATCTACCGTAGTGATTGCACCTACGTTTACACTAGCCTGGTCAGGCAGTGCTGGATTGTTTGGGAACACACATTCCATAGCAGGGTTAGCGTAACAGGAATAAGCCACATTCTGGCTGTACCGTCCACATACCTTACCCGACTTGGGTGCAGCTTGAGAGAATAAATATGTGTTCCATGCCACGCAGTGATGAACGGTAATACCGGAGCCTGTTACGTTATTAGCGTTACCCATGATACCTCCCACCTGATTTTGTGCCGATACATCGCAATCGCTCCAACAGTAGGATATGGCAGAAGTAGTAGAAGCACCGGACATCGGTTGTACCCATCCGGCAATACCACCGCCCGGATTAGCTACCACCATGGGAACCGCTTTCATCACTCCGTGTGAATAGCAGTGGGAAATATTGCTTCCAAGCAACCGGCTGGCAATACCGCCGACGCATGACTGGGTAGTGATATCACCTATATGATAACACTGTTCTATAACAGCTCCCTCACGCGCTTCACCGCAGATACCACCTGCCGACCACAAAGCGGTAATCTTCGTCTCCGAACCACATTGATAAATCTTACTTTCTGCTCCGTGAAGTCGTCCGCAGATACCGCCTGCCTGACCGTCATCCCATGCATTGTTTCCCGAAGTTAAATTGATAGTGCCCGATACCCGAACATTTTCCACTATACCCGCACCGGAAACGTTACCTGCCTGCCCGGCTACAATACCCGCAAGCTTCTTATCAGCGGTAACTTGCGCGTTCGTAAACGTCACATTGGCACATCGTCCCGTCAACATGCCGAAGAAGCCCTGATAACCGGATGAAGAAGATGTAATTTTCAGATTATTGATAACGTGTCCGCAGCCGTCGAAATCCACAGGTCTGACAGCAGTGGCTTCCACCGGAGTCCAGTCCATCCCTTGCAGGTCGATGTCCGCACCCAGACGTACGTAAGTAGTCTGTCCGTCTTTGAGATATTCACCGAGCTTGGCCAAGTCTTTGGGCGCAGTGATGATATATAGATTACCGATACCACCCTGTTTTTGTTGCAGATAGAAAGTCATGGTACTCTTCTCTTCGTTGACGGCAAGATCGTCAGACTTCAGTTTCAGACCGAGCACGTATTTCTTGGTATTGTCCAGTGTAGTAAGATCATGGAAACGCAGACCGACAGCATGCAACACATCGTCACCTTTGAAGTCGAGACTGTTGGCATCCAGGTCGTAGTTAGCCGCAGGCAATAGCGTGTATTCCTCGCCAAACGAGTGGGCATCGACTACTGCAAATTCCGCTTTTGCTTCCTTTTCGCAATGGCTCTTCTCTACCATAATGGTATATTCATATTCAGGCTCATCCAGATATAGGTCATACTTGCCAGTCTGATTAAGTGACAAAGTGATACCGGAATAAGTAACTTCCGCCTTTTCCGGCTGCGTCAAATCCATAACTTCACCACAGGAAACCAATGAAAACGCCATCAACGACGCTGCAATAGGAATATATCTTTTCATAATTCAATTCTTTTTTAATGATTAAAAAACAGGGATTACCATACCAACATTGTCACCTGACAACCACACTTTTCCACCATCTATCCGAACTACTTCCATCTCCATCTCTTCTTTGAGGAAAGAAACTCCCCGGAATGAGAATGCCGCCCTTATTTTCTGACCGACAGTTGCAGGTTTCCCGGTAAACTTCACATGAATGTATTTGCTTTGATCCGAATTCTGCAAACGATAAGTCAGGCGCTTGGAATTGATTGCAGCCTGAACCTGTTCCTGCTCCGCAAAAGTACAAACTCCATCCAGACTATAAAATCCTATTTCGGTATATCCCGTTATATCCTTTCTATCAACCCCGTTTTCAGCATAATCCGTTTCTGCGCAAGAGGCGAAAACCAACAGGCATGCCAATAATACATATATTACTTTCATAAGCGAATAAATTTAAGATAATTACTTTCTAATGGTTGCCGACAATGTTTCTACCGATCCATCCTTATAAGCCACTTCGGCCGTAAGCACTTGTCCGTTCAGGTTCTTATTCACTATATCGATTTCCCGTCCATCCACTTTCAACTTGTAAGAAGCGGCATCAGCCGGCAAATTCAACAGTTGCACCAACGCATACCCATCCACTTGCTGATATTTCAACAGCGGAAACTCTCCCGTCACAAGCTTAGTTTTGACATCATCTTCCCACAACACACTGTCATCCGACTTCAGCAACGCTACATGATATGTTGTACCGGGAACAAGATTTTCAACCAGTGTATAATCGCTTTCCGAATCAAGCGGCTGACGCACTACCTCTGTCCCGTCCTTGTCCGTCACCGACAACACTCCCGTCTTATCAACTCCGTTACCCCAACTAATAAATAACTCCTGTTGCCCTTCGACAAGACTGGAAATAGCCAGCCCATTTTGAGCAGCGATGAAATCAGGATATAATAATGGATTGGGATTGTAGAACCCGTTTGCATCCAGTCCTAAATAACGGGAAAAATAAATTCCTCCAAGCTCCCACATTTCAGTATTCGCATCGTAAACAGCTCTCGCCCCACCGGGAACAACGCTAAAACGCCCGGTAATGGCATACGTATCATATTTCTTGAATACCTCATAAAAAGTCTTATACCAATTCTTCGGATACCAGGAATAACTCTCAAAAAGACTCTTGAACTCGGCAGCACTAACCGGTGTACCGGCATTCGCCTTTTCAGCTATCAGATTAAGATATTCGTAGATTTTCATTCCGGCTGTATAACCATTCTTGGTTCCCCATTCTCCCAACGCATCGGCCACATGAGGATTCAACGCACGCACCATAGAGAATTCCGTGCAAATCAGTTTTTTGGTTACACCGTACTTATTGCGGATGATCCGGAAATCATCTTCCGCCTGATTGATATTCAATGCGTGAACATGCAGGTCGAGTCCCACCACATTAGGATTGTTATTAACCACAGAGACTACCGCAGGTACCGTTTCGCTCTTCGGCAACTCGGACACACGATTCAATGCCCCGGCATAAATATCAAATGTCCAGCCGTTCGCCTGCTTCCAAGTAGTCAGCCGATTGGCAAACTCATTCAGAAATGCCCGGTAATCTTCACCATCCGCATGACAGAGGTCGGTATCCAATGCATTTTCCCACTCCGGTTCGTTACCCATAACCAAAATGTCAATATTCTGCGCCATCTGGTAAGTTTGCAGTAACACTTCCGTTGCCCGGAATATATACTCCATCTCCTTCGTTCCTACTTTGGGAACCGTATCGGTATATAATTCAAAAGGTATTTTCAGGCTTAATATGAACTTCACACGGTCGCCCAACGCTTTCTTGGCCTGGATAAATTTCAGTGTGGGAATATGTGTCTTGATGGCTTCTTCTTTCACGCCTACAATCTTCCCGTTTTCATTTTGAAGAAACAGAGTGGGGATATTGACAAACCCTCTCACCCAATTCACTTTCGACTGCTTCAGCATCTCTATTTCCGTAATCGGGTAGTCTATATTTTCATTATAGTTCGCCCCCAAATCCTGCGCCTTTGTTCCCATTGAACATAAGAACAGCAATACAAACATTAAAAAAGCTTTCATTTTCATATACATACTTCAAGGTTAATTGTCCGACATCGAACAGAACAAAGGTAGAGAAATAAATCCCGCTAGAATAGAACGATTGTTTTATCAACGGGATTTATGTTCAGAATAAACATTTGACCTTATTTTAATGGTTCTTCTTCTACTTCACTGCGATAATAACCATCCACTTCGGCAAAGAAATTCTGTTTCAGAGAATCGAGAAGTTCGGGGTGTTGGGCCGCCTCGTTCTGATGTTGAGTCCGGTCGGCTTTTACATTGAACAATCCGTATTCACCCAGGTTGCCTAATTCATTTCCGGTCAGGTTGCGTTCGGAACCTTTATAAGGAGGCATCATGATCCAGTCGCCCGAACGGTAAGCCATACGTCCCTGTGCTTCCAATACTACATCTTTGCGGGCAGTTGAAGCTTTTCCGAAGAAAGCATCGAGGTAATTCCGGCTATCCAGCCCTTCCGGCAAATCGGCATGTACCATTGAACCCAAAGAAGCAAGGATATCCACCTGGCAAACCAGCGCATCAGATACAACCGGCTGAATCTTTCCTTTCCAATAAACAAACAAAGGAATATGCGTACCGCCATCAAACAGACTGTACTTGCCTCCGCGAAGTCCTCCTGCAGGAAGATGATTGCCTGCCAACTCCGGAGCACCGTCTTTGTAACCGTCATTCAAAACAGGACCGTTATCGCTGGAGAAGATAATCAGTGTGTTTTCCAACAATCCTTCTTTCTCCAGGTGAGCAAGCAATTCACCGACACACCAGTCCGCCTCAACGATAGCGTCACCACGAGGCCCCATGGTTGTTTTGCCTACAAAACGCTGGTGGGGAGCACGGGGTACATGAGGTTCGTGCAGGCCGTAGTACAAGAAGAAGGGAGCATCCTTGTGTTCGGTTACAAAATTCTTCACCTTATCTACAAAATAGTCGGCCATGTCCTCGTCTTTCCAACGGGCTTTCTGACCGCCTTTCATATAACCGATACGGGGTATTCCGTTTACTATGGAGTTATTGTGTCCGTGTGCCCACTGCATCTTCAGCATCTCCGGGTGAGAGATGGCAGTCGGTTCTCCTTCAAAATTCTTCTCGTAACTTACTTCGATGGGATCAGCCGGATCGAGTCCCACGACATCGCCGTTTTCCACGTAAACGGTCGGCACACGGTCATTGGTTGCCGCAATCAGGCAAGAGTAATCGAAACCGATTTCCCTGGCACCCGGTTTGACGGTTTCATTCCAGTTGACATTTCCGTCGCCCATACCCAAATGCCATTTTCCGATAGCTCCGGTCACATAACCACATTGCTGCATCATCTTCGGCAAAGTGAACTGATGCTCATTGATGATAAGAGGAGCATCGCCGGGCAGGATTTTTGCATCCTTATTTTTCCACGGATACATTCCGGTCATCAAGGCATAACGACTGGGAGTAGACGTCGCCGAAGTGGCATATCCGTTCGTGAAGCAGACTCCTCCATGAGCCAGACTGTCGATATTCGGGGTATGAATGGTAGTCGATCCATAAGCGCTGACATCGCCAAATCCCAGATCATCGGCAAGAATCACAATCACATTCGGTTTTTCTTCTACTTGCTGCGAGGTACAACCAACCAAAGACAATGTAGGAACAAGATAGATTAATGTTTTCATCATATTATGCAGTTAATAACGATGCAAATTTAGCCACCGCTTATCTATTTATATAGAACAAATGTTTAATAATGGGGAGTCATGTCCATCCTGTACTTATTCCCCCGAAAAATACATCTTTTACCTCATGAAAACACCCAAAAGAAGGTGGCAGTTCTTCTTTGGGATATTATTGCAACTATTTGGTTCAATATCAAAAAACAGTCTTTATAAGATTATCTACCTTTGTTTCTATCAAAAACTCCTACGAATCACCGTCCGGAAAAGAAGAATTATCATCATACTATTTACTCAAAAAACACACTATCATGAAAAAACTCATTCATACTTTGGCACTACAAAGTATAAAAGTAAAACTCTTGGGACTATTACTCTTTTTAGCGGGAAACTTACAGGCATGTTCCGATGAAGAAACCGCATCCATTCAAGTCAATGCGGATGTGCTCTACTTTAACGGTACGGGAGAGACGCAGGAACTGCAGATAGAATCTTCAGGGGAATGGACTGTCACAGTGGCCAAAGGGGGAGAATGGTGTCATTACAAGATGAAAGAAAATGCACCCTCTGTCCTGTCCGTATCCACAGACGCCAATCAAACCGGGAAAGAACGCCTGACCCGGTTAATCATCTCTTCCGGCTCCGCTGAAAAAAGAGTGGAAGTCTATCAGAGGGCAGCCTCATCCTCCACCACGCCCACTTATCCGCAAGTGGATTCAGATCTGCCTCTTTCTTCATTAACCGATGAACAGGGGAATATTCTGCCTGATTTCAGTAATATCGGCTATATGGGTAGCGAGCAGGAGATTCCCGATGTAAAAGTGGTAGAAACCATCGAAGCACCCGCAAACGGGGCAGATGCCACCCGGTTAATCCAGAATGCAATCGACAAAGTGGCTCAAATCACTTCCGCAACCAATGGTTTCAAAGGAGCCATCCTCCTGAAAAAAGGATGTTACAGCATTTCAGGAACGTTGAACATCCGATCATCGGGAATCGTACTTCGTGGTGAAGGAGAAGATTCTAAAACGGGAACCGTATTGATTGCCACAGGAAAAGGACAAAGAACTCTCATTAAATTTGAGGGTACGGGTTCTTCTTCTCCCAGTAGTCCTTCTCTATTCAATATAAAGGATGATTACGTTCCGGTAGGCCAGTTCTGGGTGAGGGTTTTAAATCCGTCCTCTTTTCAGGTAGGAGATAAAGTGACCATCTATCGTCCCGGAACCGCCCAGTGGATCAGTGATCTGAAAATGAATCAGATTCCGGAAAGAACCACCGGAGACCCTATTGTACAATGGACTCCCGAAAGCTACAACCTAAGTTACGAACGCACCATCACTCATATTATAGACGATGCGCTGCACTTCGACAATCCCATCATGATGGCTATGGAAACCCCATATAATAAAGGTGCCGTATTCAAATCGAGCTTCAAAGGAAGAATCAACCGGTGTGGAGTTGAGAACATGCTGATAGAAAGCGAATATACGTCTGATACCGATGAAGACCACGGATGGGTTGCCATAGAATTTAATAAGATGGAACAGAGCTGGGTGCGCAATATCACTTCCAGGTATTTCGGCAACGGACTGGTTAGTTTGAACTCCGGAACCCGGTATGTAACAGTGAAAGACTGCAAATGCCTGGATGCAAAATCCATCATTACCGGTGGAAGACGCTATTCTTACAATATGAATCAGGCACAACAATGCTTAGTGATAGACTGTGAAGCCACCGAGGGACGCCATGACTGTGTTACGGGCAGCAAGGGAGTCGGTCCTAACGCATTTGTCAGAGTCAACATACGGAATGCACATGGGGACACAGGTCCTCACCAGCGTTGGAATGTAGGCACGCTCTATGACAACATCAACAGCGACGGTCCGATCAATATACAGGATCGCAGTAACTGGGGAACAGGACACGGTTGGGCCGGAGCCAATCAGGTACTCTGGAACTGCACCGCCAAAGAAGTATGTGTTCAGAATCCCTGGGTATCGGCGAAGAATTATAGTATAGGAACTAAAGGAACCAAACATGCAGGAGACTTTAAGAATCCGGTTCGTCCGGACGGTGTTTGGGTAAGGGCCAATGCCACCGTATCACCTGCCTCTCTCTTCGAAGCACAACTGGAATTACGCAAGCGGACGGGAAGACTTTATCATTAAAGAAGTTGCGCAAAAGAAGTTGACGCATTACCTGTCAATTACATACAACAATCCCCTTATTTCAACCCTGTCTTATCAATTAAAAGGGAGAAATAAGGGGATTTTCTTTAGAGGAGTTTCAACCTGTGAGATGTCTATTTACCGATTACCGCATCCCATGTCGTTGCAAAACGGAAGTTACCGATGTTTCCTTTATAGTTCTTGCGATACCTGTAATAGATTGACTTCAGCCCGTTTTTCAGTTCATCTCCTTCGGCATTTGCAACCAGCCCATTTGCCGGTTCGCCCTGACTCAAATCCGGATTGACATACAAGACAGCCTGCTTCTTGTCGTAATCCACTTTCAGTACCAATAAATGCGTCTGGTTGTAATCGTAAGTTTCAGTACCCTCGGTACAATCCGTACGTACCGCCACACCGAATTTAATCTTGTCTTTCCCTTCACCGGCCACAAACACTTTGCCGCGCACAGCCCTGCTAAGCGGATTAATATCCAAGCCTGCAAAATCATAAAACTTAGTGGAACCCAGTTTCTCGAAATTGACCAGAAAAGCCAGATAATACGCACCACGGGCATACTCCTTATTACTCTTCGTCAACGGATAAACACTCACCCGGTTCAACTGCCCTTCGCCCGCCAGATTAATCGACGGTCCGCTCTCATTGTAACCTTTATAAGAAAGCGGCTCACCGATAACAGGTCCCTCTTCCACTTCCACCGCTTTCGCATTGAACGCACCATACCAGGTATTGAAACGCGGTGTATCCTGATCGCTCGTATAAACTCCCTTTTCCAACTGATCCCCGGGTTTATACCCTTTCAACAAATTATTCCTCAAGGATTGTGCATGCCCCATCAGAGCAACAGCAACCATGATTACCAATAAACATACTTTCTTCATCATTCAATATTTTATTTAGTTTGGATAAAACACTTATTTCTGATAATAAAGGTCGAAAACGATGGTAGCGTCGGCAGCATCATTGGAGCCATCCAGTTCATTGATCTGACGAATCAGCATAATACCTATCTTACCGTTCTTCGAACTCTTGAAAACAACTACGCCATTCAGATCGAACCGGTCTCTTCCCGCAGACTCACCAGGCTTGATGCTCTGCACAGTGATACGGTCTATCTTCGAAGTTCCATCGAACAAAGCCGGAGTCGCCGTTTCCGAAATTTCCGCCAACTGATCGTTTCTGACTAAATCTATAATGTTCTTCTCCTTTTCGATACTTTCCTGAAGCACCAGGAATTTAGTCTGAATATCGGCATATCCCGGGAACATCGTGATAGCAGTCTCTTTATCCTTGGCATCATCTTTGGACGTTGTGAAAAGATTCGTCCCGTTACATCTGAAGTTCCTAAGATTATGAGCAATCTTATCGAAATTACCAAAAGCAAAAGCAGGACCGGAATAAGTGTTTGCAATCAAATCTATCTCCGAACGGCGTTTCTTGTTCTCGTCGGCATTTAATGTAGGATCGTCGTTCATGTAGCAGGCAGTCTGTATATCCAACTGGCCGGCATCGGTCACTGTCAACAGACAGCCGAAATCACGATTCTGCGCACTTCCCATCATTTGATTTTTGAACACCAACACTTTGGCTCCGGGTTCGGGAGGCGTCACCTCTTCTTTCACCGTGCAAGTTACCGCATCAAACATCACCTCTTTCGCTTTGCCATTCATCGTGTAAGCCACTATCAAAGAATAAGAGCCTACCGGCATATTCTCCGGAACGGTGAAAGTCAGATTTCCACTTGCCAGACTACTGTTGGTCATCGGAGTATCTTCGATAGTAAGCTGCTTACGCAGGCTGACTTTCGTTACCACCACATCTTCCCAGTTACTCATTCCCACCGTTACCGAAGCACCGGCTTTCAAACTACCCAGAGTGGCTTTTGCGGCATTCACGTCTGCAAACTCAAGTTCCTTTTCTTCGGGTTCCGGCTCCGGTTCCTGCACTTCAACAAACCGCTGATAGGTATATGTTTTCTCCGTTTCCGGACTGCCCGTATCATATCCGTAAGTGATCTCTACCGTATTGCCGTCCTCACTTAGTTTGAACCGATGCTTGTCTCCGCTCTGATAAATCAATACCGATTCATCCACCACACGATATTTGCCCTGCAAATCCACATGTTCGAGTGCCTCCGTCTCTATATTATAGGTACAGATGTACGAAGTGTGATCGGCATTGAAGGTCGCTACAAACTTCTGTGATGTGCTTTCACGTGTCCAGATTCCCTCCAGCAGGTTATTTCCCAGGTTCTTGTCCCAGTCATCGTCCTTGTCGCAGGATACAAACAGGCAGGACGTAAGAGACAGTAATACATAAGACACCAGATGCAGTGTCCGATTAAAAAGAATGCTTTTTTTCATAATAATATGTTTTTCAATTCAACAAATTCTACGATGGTAAAAATAGGCACTTCCTTTCCAATCTATTTTCTAATATGCACCAAAGAATTGCAAATTCCTTTTCGCACTTATAATTTTCCGTCGAAACCTTATAAGAATCGTTCAACTATCTATCTGATAGGGAAAAGGGCACAAAATAATGGGAGTCTTTGGGAGGTATTTTGCTGTTTTTTGCTATTTTTGTTGCAAGTAAAAACACTCTTTCCTTAAAATCATCCACTTATGAAAAGACTTTTTTGTACATTGCTGCTTGCTATTTCCGTACAGTTTCTTTTTGCCAATCAGCCTTATCATTTCTCTCATTTGTCTGTCAAAGATGGATTATCCCAGCTGAACGTCACCTGTATCTATCAGGACAAATTAGGATATATATGGTTTGGTACACGCAACGGACTCAATAAATTCAACGGAAATTCCTTCGAGGTTTACTGGAACCATGCCGACGATCCGCACAGTATCAGTAGCAATATCATTAATTGCATGGCGGAAGATGCAGAAGGCAACCTGTGGATAGGCACAGAAAACGGCCTGAACATGCTCGACAAGAATAAGAACGAGTTTAAACGGTATCATATCAACCAGCAGGAAAACAAGGACAAGAACAAGATTACCTCACTTTGTCTTGACCAGCAGGGTACCTTATGGGTAGGAGCCGCCTCCGAAGGACTGTTTGCCTACACTCCCCAAGGAGATTCCCTGAAAAACATCTCCACCAAAGAGCTGAAAGGAAATTGGGTAAATGATATTATTGAAAGGGACCACAAACTCTACATCGCCTCCTACAACAAAGGACTGCTTATCTACGATTTACAGCAACAGGCAGTAGTCCGTTCCTTCCAACAAAATTCCGAATCACTGCCTATCCCGTCGAACCGGATCAGAAAAGTGCACATCGACAGAAAAGGAAATATATGGCTGGGAAACGACACACACGGCGTCTATGTCATCAAACACGATCCGGCGGAAGTGGTGTGTTACAATACCCGGAACGGACTATCCAACAATAACGTCCGTTGCATCAACGAGTCTCCCTCGGGTGAAATATGGATAGGCACTTTCGACGGTCTGAACATCCTCAATCCGGTGACCAACCGGATACAAACCTATCGCTACGGCACACAGGGCACATTGAGTCATCATTCCATCTACAGCATTCTGTTCGACCGGATGCAAACCATCTGGATCGGAACGTATGCAGGAGGTATCAGCTACTATAACCCTTACGGACATCTCTTCGACTTTTACAGTCCCAGCTCGTCCCTAAACAAAACCCTGGGTATCTTAGGTCCTGCCATCGAACACGACGGGACTTTATACATCGGAGCCGAAGGAGGAGGATTGATTACTTTCGACCTCGAACAGCAGACTTTCCAGCAATACATACTCCCGCACAATCCCGGTGAGTCGATGCAAAGCGTCATTAAAACCGTCTATTACGACAAGAACCGGATTTTATGCGGAACGAGCATCGGGGAAATCTATGAATTCAACCTGCACAATCACCATTTCTCACTGATCTTTCAGAATAATGACCGGAATCCGATTTACCACATCAGTAAAAGCATTTCCGGAGAACTGATTGTAGGTTCTACAAGTCCGAAAGAGGGACTGATGTTTATTTCAGATATCCCATCGCTTCACGTGCAGACCGAATTTGCCGTAAAAGGCGAGGGCACTTTCCGTTTTGCCAGTGTCATCTGTGTATGCGAAATCAGTAACGATGTGTTTCTAATCGGCACTAAAGAGAAAGGCTTATTCTTTTATGACAAGATCAATCACTCCCTGCTTTCCTACAACCACACCAACGGACTAACTGCCAAACATATCAGCAGTATTCTAAAGGACCGTTCCGGCAGGATATGGATCAGCAGCATGGATGGCGGACTAAGTGAATTCAACATCACGACCGAGCAATTCACCACCTACAATGAGAAAAGCGGCTTGCAAAGCAATCAGGTTTGCAAAGTGGTGGAGGGAGCCGACAACAGTTTATGGATCAGCACGCTAAATGGCATTTCGAGATTAGACCTCCGTACCCGAAGCATCACCAATTACAACAAAGAAAGCGGAATACAGATACAGGAGTTTTCTCCCTGTGCAGGATTCCGCCTGTCCGACAACCGGATTTTCTTTGCCGGCAACAACGGTTTTACCCTGTTCAACCCCAATGATATTGTCACCAACCCCAACGTCCCTCCCATTATATTGGACAAACTATATATCAACAACAAACTGGTATGCCCCAACGACAAAGAAAATGTACTGCAGGAGAACATCTCCACCCAAAAGAAAATCGTACTCAATCATAATCAGACCAATATAACCATTGAATACTGTGCGCTGAACTATATCTTCAACAGCAAAAACGAATATTCCTACAAACTGGAAGGGTTCGACTCCGACTGGAACAAGGTCGGCAACCGACGCACTGCCTACTACACCAATATTCCGGCCGGAACTTACCACTTCATCGTGAAAGGCTCCAACAACGACGGAATCTGGAATGAACAGGGAGCCACACTGGAAATCGTTGTCCTGCCTCCCCTGTGGAAGACCTGGTGGGCTTACTTGATATACAGTGCCGTCGCCATTGCCCTGATCGCTTTCATCATCCGCTATTTTACGGAGAAGAAACGCCTGCAAAACAACATCAGGCTCAAACAGATGGAAGCGGAAGTGCACGAAGAGTTTTATCAGGAACGGAACCGTCTCTTCACCAACTTCTCGCATGAACTGCGTACTCCGTTGACCTTAATCATGGCTCCATTGGAGGAATTCGTAAGACGAACGGATTTGGTGGATGATGTTCATTACAAATCCCAGCTGATGCTGCGCAACGCGCAACGCCTGCTCCGTATCGTCAACAACCTGATGGACCTGCAAAAGAATGAAAGCGGAACCATGAAACTACAAGTTTCCGAGCATGACATCGTCAAGTTCACACACGAAGCGGTAAGCTCTTTCCAGGATCTGGCACTGTACCGGAACATCCATTTAAGGTTCAAACATGCCGTAGACGAGCAACCGGTGTGGTTCGACTGGAACCTGTTGGAGAAAGTTTATTTCAACTTCCTCTCCAATGCTTTCAAGAACGTACCGGACGGAGGTTCCATACGAGTGGAACTGAATGTGAAATCACTCTCCGAACTTGCTATCTTCGTGCCTGCCAGACTGAACAAGTATAAGGACCCGGAAATAAAATACCTCACCGTATCCATTCAGGACAACGGTGTCGGCATTGATCCCGACGAACTGGAGAAAATCTTCCGTCCTTTCTATCAGGTAGCACAAAACGAACATTCCAAATCGGGAACGGGCATCGGACTAAGTCTAAGCAAAGCCATTATAGAAATGCACCACGGAGTGGTATGGGCAGACAACGCTCCCGACTCCGGCGCAGTCTTCCAATTTGTCCTGCCTATCGACAAAAACGGTTTCGACCCGGAAACGATGGTAGAATCATCCTCCAACGAAACCGTATTATTTAATGTGGAACTTCCGGACACTGCTTTCGAAGCCGAGCATTCGGGCAAGAAGCAGGCCACGATTCTGATAGTAGAGGACAATCGCGACCTGAACAACTATATCTGTTCCTGTCTGGCGGATAAATACAACGTAATAGGAGTGACCAATGGTGAAGAAGCACTCGCCAAGGCCATCAACCTGCTGCCAAACCTGATTATCACCGACCTGATGATGCCGAAAATGAACGGTATCGAACTGATCCGGCAACTGAAGAAAGACATGAATACCAGCCATATCCCTATCATCATGGTCACTGCCAAGACGGGTACAAACGATATTAAAGAGGGATACGCCGCCGGAGCGGACGAGTACATCACCAAACCTTTCGACGCTTCGATATTGAAAGTCAGAGTGGACAACATCATCCAAAGTCGGGAAAGGCTGAAAGACCTGTACAGCAAAAACTTCTCGCTCGAATCCCTGGGAGTGGATATGACATCTGTGGACGAGAAATTTATGCAGAACTTGTATGCCACTTTGCAGCAGAACATTGCCAACTCCGACCTGAACCTGGATGCTTTCTGCAGAGAACTCGGTTTAAGTAAATCGAACCTCTACCGGAAAATAAAACAGATCACCGGATATTCGCCGAATGAATTTATCCGCAACTTCCGGTTGGAAACTGCTGCCAAGATGTTGAAAGAAACAGATATGACAATTACAGAAGTATATTGTGCGGTGGGTTATAACAGTCTGGCCTATTTCTCCAATTGCTTCAAGGCATTGTATGGCGTTTCACCAACCGAGTTCAAGAACAAAGCGGAGGGAAAATAACGCCTACTGTCATCCTTCAAAACGATTAAATGTTTGATTGTTGCACCGTAACAGATTATTATTTCATCATTGTATCTAAGGTTTTTCAGTGCAGAGATTAAGGATTTTCAGTGCAGGAATTAGTGAGCTTTTATGCAGTCGGGTAGTCGTCCCGTTGTAAGGGGATAATAGTCACCTTATAGAATGATAAATATCACCTTATAAGATGACATTAGTCACTTTATAATATGACTATCTGTCTTTAGAAGGATGAGAAACTCTAAAGATACAAAATTAAACAGTAAAAAGCAAGAGGGAGACTGGAAATATTGCCTCATCGGCGGAACGGATGGATTGCATTTCCGCACGTTAGTTTGTAATATTCCACCATACGTTTGTAAAATGACGTATTTTTCAGGGAGTGTCCGTTTTTACAAGCATTAGAATAGCCTGTGTAATCGACTCTCGTCGGAACGTCCTATTTTTGAGTCAGAAAAACATCGTCGGAGTTTTATCTCTGCGATCGAAGTAGTTATCAGAAATAGAACAGAAATCTTTTATTTAACAATTTATTAAACTAATATTTATGAAACAGAAAGTAGCTTTCATGCTATTGGTTATTTCGTTCTGGTGTGCATCTGCTATTCAAGCACAGACGGGAAGCCAAATTACAGGTAAAGTTGTCGATGCCTCCGGGGAACTCGCAGGAGTCAGTGTGGTGGTAAAAGGAACAACAAATGGAGTGACTACAAACATGGACGGCGAATTCAAATTGGGAAACGTAAAATCCGGCGACGTTCTGAAATTCTCTTTTGTAGGTTATAAAACCCAGGAAGTGAAAGTGGGCAATAAGAAAAGATTCGATATTGTAATGGAAGAAGATGCCCAGACATTGGAAGAGGTAACTGTAGTGGCTGTGGGTTACGGTGACGTCAGAAGGCGGGATCTGACCGGTTCTATCGGCAAAGCTAATATAAGCGATATGACGAAAACCCCGGTAAACAATATCGCGGAGAGTCTGGGTGGCCGTATTGCCGGTGTACAGGTGACTTCTACCGACGGAGCTTTGGGGGATAACTTCAATATCGTCATCCGCGGAGCGGGTTCGCTGACGCAAAGCACGGCTCCTCTCTATGTAATAGATGGATTCCCGCAGGAAAGTTCCAGCATGAGCGCCCTCAATCCGAATGACATCGCATCTATCGACATCTTGAAAGATGCGTCCGCCACAGCTATTTACGGTTCGCGCGGTGCCAATGGTGTCGTTATCATCACTACCAAACAGGGACAGGCTAGCAAGGCGAAAGTAACTTATAACGGAAGCGTCAGCATAAGCAAAGTCAACAAAACGATGGATATGATGAGCGGTTATGATTTCGCTTTGTTACAACAGGAAATCATGTCGGCAGACGACTTCTCCAATTATTATCTGAAAAATGGCGTCACCCTGGAAGATTACAAAACTTTTAGAGATTATGACTGGCAGGATGAAATCTACCGTACAGCCGTCAGCCACAATCACTATGTGGGATTGAACGGCGGTAGCGACAAGATGAAATATTCGGCTTCGCTCTCTTACAGCAATCAGCAGGGTATTGTTATCAATACGGATTTGAGCCGTTATCAGGGACGTTTCAATTTCAGCCAGCAAATCAATAAGAAGATAAAGGTAAATGCGAATGCGAATTTCGCCAGTAACGTGCAGAACGGAGTCAGTCCGTCGGCACAGGCTTCGTCGATGTCTCATTCCTTATTATACAGTGTTTGGGGATACCGTCCGGTTTCTCCGTCGGGTTCCGACCTGTTGGCGGCCATGTATGATGAAGATGTGTCGATGAGCGATGACTATCGTTTCAATCCGGTACTTTCCGCACGGAATGAATACCGTCGCAACACGACTAATCACCTGCAAGCTAACTTAGGAGTGGAATGGGAAATTATCAAGAACCTGAAATTCAAGACTACCGCCGGATATACGGGACGGGACATCAAAAGAGAAGAGTTCAACGGCAGTCAGACCCGTACAGGTAACTCGCATCCTAAGAATACACAAAGCAAGGGTATCAATGCCAAGCTGACTCAACAGGAAACCAGAAATTACCTGAATGAGAATACGTTGACTTATCAGTTCAACAAGAACAAACACAGTTTCAACGCCCTGGCCGGTCTGACTTTCCAGAAATATTCCGACTATACGACCAGCATCACGCAGGATTACATCACGAACGAATCTTTCGGCATGGCTGGTATCGGTAAGAGTGAAGCTACTCCGACAACTACCGCATCGCTGGGCGACAATGCTATGATGTCTTACTTCACCCGTTTCAATTACAATTATAAATCAAAATATTACGCAAACTTTACCATACGTGCCGACGGCTCTTCCAAGTTTGCCAAGGATAATCGCTGGGGATACTTCCCGTCCGGTTCGCTGGCATGGACTTTTTCACGTGAGAGTTTTGTAAGCGGGAATCTTCCCTGGCTGTCAAACGGTAAATTACGCGCAAGCTGGGGTCTGACGGGTAACAACCGCATCGGAAATTATGATTATATGGCGCAGCTGATTACACACAGCGACTACTATAAATATCCGTGGGACAGCTCTTTCACTACCGGTTATGTACTGAATTCCATGGCCAACCCCAGCCTGAAATGGGAGACGACCGAACAGTTCGACCTCGGTATCGATCTGGGCTTCCTCAAAGGCCGCATCAACCTGACACTGGACTACTATATCAAAACGACCAAAGACCTGTTATTGAACGCGGAAGTTCCGGCAAGTTCGGGTTATGCCACAGCAACACTGAATATCGGTAAGCTGCGTAACAAAGGTTTTGAAATCACCCTGGAAAGCACCAATATCACAACGAAAAACTTCACATGGAGCTCTAACTTCAACATTGCATTCAACAATAATGAAATTATCGCCCTCAACTCCGGACAGAAAGAAATGCTTAGCTACGTCAGATGGGACAATGCCTACAACAATATGCCTGCTTATATCAGCCGCGTAGGTGAATCTGCCGGAAAACTGTATGGCTACATCTACGAGGGTACTTACAAGTACGACGATTTCAACCAGACCACTAATTCGGACGGCTCCATATCATACAAACTGAAAGACGGAATCCCCAGAATCTCCGACAGTGTGCAACCGGGTGACCCCAGATACAAGAAACTGTCCAACGACGGAACCAACAAAATCACCGACGACGACCGTACCATTATCGGCAACGGACAACCGAAACACACGGGAGGATTCACCAACAACTTTGTCTATAAGAACTGGGACTTGAACATCTTCCTGCAATGGAGCTATGGAAACGATATTCTGAATGCAAACAGAATGGTTTTCGAAAACCCGAGCAACCGGACCAATACGAATATGTTCGCCTCTTACAACAACCGCTGGAGCGCAGCCAATCCTACCAGTGACATGCCGAGAGCGAAAGCTCTGGACGCCAAACATTACAGTTCTCTGTACGTGGAAGACGGCTCTTTCCTGAAGTTAAAGACCATCTCTTTAGGATACAACTTAGGAAGAAAAACGCTCTACAAACTGGGTATTCAGGCAGCCAGAGTGTACTTCTCCGCTGAAAATATAGCCACCCTCTCGGGATATTCCGGTTCAGACCCGGAAGTTTCCGTCCGCAACAGCGTATTGACTCCCGGATTCGACTGGTCTTCCTGCCCGCGTTCATTCAATGCATCATTTGGCGTAAACATAACATTTTAAAGAGTATTCAACATGAAAAAGATATATCGCAATTTAAAGACCGCTGTACTGGCATTAGGATGTATGTCCTTACTACTGTCATCCTGTTCAGACTTCCTGGATAGAAACCCGCATGATTTCGTCTCTCCCGAAATCTTCTACAAAAATGAAAGTGACTGTATGATGGCACTGGCCGGAGTTTATTGGACACTGGCTACCGACCATGTATACGGTGAGAGGTACTCGAATATCCTATCCAATACCGACGACTTGAGTTACTATGCCCGCCTGAACCAAAGCGGTCAGGTTTATACCAACTCACACAATTCAAGTAATAATGATATTTACCAGACGTGGACGCAGCTCTATTCTGGTATCAACAACGCCAACGTATTATTGGACAATATCGATGCAGCCAACATTCCGGATGCAGCCGTGAAGAACCGCATTAAGGGGGAAGCCAAATTCCTGCGTGCCTACTACCACTTTCTGCTTGTACAGAGCTGGTATGAAGTACCCATCCGCACGGAAACCGTGACCGACATCAATAACAGTTCCCTTGCGGCAACTCCGCATGCAGAAGCCATTGACTGGATTATCAAGGAGATGGAAGACTGCATCGACCTGGTGGATGACTCCAAATACGATCTGTCTCCATCACACGTCAAAAAGACAACTGTTCAAGGCATATTGGCACGCGTCTGCTTATGGCGTGCCGGATCGCCCTCCAATGGCGGCAAGGAGTTTTATGAAAAAGCGGCCAAGTATGCCAAGGCTGTATATGACTCGCATAAGCACAAGCTATATCAGGGAGATATTTATGCGATCTGGAAAAACATCGCTTCCGACAAGTATGATACGGAATACAATGAAAGTATGTGGGAAGTGGAATTCATCGGTACCCGCGTGGACGGCAAGTTTACCTACTCACGCATAGGAAACACTATCGGAAACTGGCAGGAAAACACTTCTGCTACCGGTAAGGGATATGCCTACGGGTTCTATTGCGGTTCATTGATCTTATGGGATTTGTTCGAGAAAAACCCCGGTGACTTACGTCGTGACTTATCAATGGCTACTTACAAACTCAACACCAGCGACGCTGCGGTATACTGGAAAGATACGGAAATCGTGACACGCCGTTGCGGCAAATACCGCAGGGAATGGACCACTACTTCTCCTAAAGAGAAGAACAACGACCAGATCAACTATCCGGTGCTGCGTTATGCCGATGTGCTGCTCATGCTGGCCGAAGCCGAGAACGAAGCCGGTAAAGCTCCTACTGACCTGGCCTACGATGCAATCAATGAGGTGCGCGAACGTGCCGGAATTGATAAAGTGGAGAACCTGTCATACGCGGAATTCCAACAGGAAGTGCGCGACGAAAGAGCCCGTGAACTCTGTTTCGAGAGCCTGCGCAAGTACGACCTTATCCGCTGGGGAATTTATTATGATGCCGCTCATAACAAACTGACTGAAGCCACGAACGACAAACGGTGGACTACCAGCGGGTATTATAAAGCAGCTAAAGAATATGCAGCCAATACGGAAGAAAGGCATCAGTTCCTGCCTATTCCGATGAAAGAATTGGGAGTGAACTTACTTCTGAAACAAAACTCTTATTGGAGTAACACAGCAGAATAGTCTTATCTCCCGTTTTGAGAAACATTATACCCCCAACAGAAAAACCATGAAACAGCTATTAATTACAGTCCTTTTGTCAGGAAGTTGCGGATTTCTTGCTGCACAGAAAACAGTTAAAACACCTGCCATATATAAACCTATCCGTACCGAGATGTATAAAAAGGGATGGATAGACTTTAACAAGAACGGGGTGAAGGACATCTATGAAGATCCTTCAGCACCTGTCGATGCACGCATCGAGGATCTGCTCAAGCAGATGACGCTGGAAGAAAAGACCTGTCAGATGGTCACTCTGTATGGGTATAAGAGGGTATTAAAGGATGATCTGCCCACTCCTGAATGGAAGAACCAGTTGTGGAAAGATGGTATCGGAGCCATTGACGAGCACCTGAACGGATTTCAACAATGGGGACTTCCTCCATCGGACAATGAATATGTCTGGCCTGCTTCCCGTCATGCGTGGGCGTTGAATGAGGTGCAGCGGTTCTTTATAGAAGAAACCCGGTTGGGTATTCCTACCGATTTCACCAACGAAGGGATTCGTGGGGTAGAAAGTTACAAAGCAACGAACTTTCCTACTCAACTCGGATTAGGACATACCTGGAATCGGGAACTCATCCGCCAGGTCGGTGTTATCACCGGACGGGAAGCCCGTATGCTGGGGTATACCAATGTTTACGCACCCATACTCGATGTGGGGCGCGACCAGCGGTGGGGACGTTATGAAGAAGTGTACGGGGAGTCTCCTTATCTGGTAGCCGAACTAGGCATTGAAATGGTGCGGGGGATGCAGCAGGATTATCAGGTGGCTGCCACGGGAAAGCATTTCATCGCTTACAGTAATAACAAAGGCGGACGTGAAGGCATGTCCCGCGTTGATCCGCAGATGTCTCCGCGCGAGGTTGAGATGGTTCATGTTTATCCTTTCAAGCGGGTGATCCGTGAAGCGGGATTGCTGGGAGTGATGAGTTCTTACAATGATTATGACGGGTTTCCTATCCAAAGCAGCTATTACTGGCTGACTACCCGCCTGCGCGGAGAGATGGGATTTCGTGGATATGTTGTTTCCGACAGTGATGCTGTGGAGTATCTTTATACCAAACATAATACTGCCAAGGATATGAAAGAGGCGGTAAGGCAAAGCGTAGAAGCCGGATTAAATGTCCGTTGCACGTTCCGCTCTCCCGATTCTTATGTATTGCCGTTGAGGGAATTAGTAAAAGAGGGGGGATTGAGTGAGGAGGTCATCAATGACCGGGTACGGGATATTCTGCGTGTCAAGTTTCTAGTCGGACTGTTCGATCATCCGTATCAGACAGATTTGAAAGGGGCGGATGAAGAAGTGGAAAAAGCAGAAAACGAGGAAGTCGCCCTACAGGCTTCCCGGGAATCGATCGTACTGCTGAAAAACGATCAAGACGTGTTGCCGCTGGATATTTCAGGTATCAAGAAGATAGCGGTTTGCGGACCGAATGCGGATGAATGTTCTTATGCATTGGGACATTATGGGCCGTTGGCGGTAGAGGTGACTTCCGTACTGAAAGGTATTCAAGAGAAGACGGACGGGAAAGTGGAAGTGCTTTATAGCAAAGGATGCGAACTGGTAGATGCGAACTGGCCGGAATCGGAATTGATTGATTTTCCGCTGACGGAAGAAGAGCAAAAGGAAATAGACAGAGCTGTCAGTCAGGCAAAAGAGGCGGATGTAGCAGTAGTTGTATTGGGAGGCGGACAGCGTACGTGCGGAGAGAACAAATCCCGCAGTAGTCTCGATCTGCCGGGGAGGCAACTCGACCTGTTGAAAGCAGTAGTGGCTACGGGCAAACCTGTCGTACTGGTGCTTATCAACGGAAGACCTTTGTCTATTAACTGGGCTGACAAGTTTGTTCCCGCCATTCTCGAAGCGTGGTATCCGGGAGCGAAAGGTGGAAAAGCGGTAGCCGATGTGCTTTTCGGAGATTATAATCCGGGCGGTAAACTAACTGTCACTTTCCCGAAAACGGTCGGACAAATTCCTTTCAATTTCCCGTGCAAACCATCTTCTCAAATTGATGGGGGGAAGAATCCGGGAATGGATGGCAATATGTCACGTGCCAACGGTGCATTGTATGCTTTCGGATATGGCTTGAGTTATACCTCTTTCGAATATTCCGACCTGAAAATAACTCCGGCAGTTATCACTCCTAATCAAAAGACGTATGTCACCTGCAAAGTGACGAATACAGGCAAACGGGCAGGAGATGAAGTAGTACAACTCTATGTGCGCGATGTGTTGAGCAGCGTCACTACGTACGAGAAGAACCTGGCCGGGTTTGAACGAATCCATCTGAAGCCAGGTGAAACAAAGGAAGTTTCTTTTCCCATTGACCGGAAGGCATTGGAGTTGCTGAACGCGGATATGCATTGGGTAGTAGAGCCCGGTGATTTCACACTGATGGTAGGGGCTTCTTCTACGGATATTCGTCTGAACGGCACGTTAACAGTGGCTGACCGCATAAACGACTCTACTCCGCAAAGCAAGGAAAACGAATCTCCAATAAGTGCAAGTACGAATCAGGAAATGGTGAATAACGTGGTGGATAACGACCTTACCACTTTTTGGGAGGGAAACAAAGGGGATTACATCACCTTTGCCTTACAGAACGAAGCGAAAGTGGATGGCATTTCCATTGCCTTTCATCGGGACAACGGACTGGAAACCGATTTTGAAATACAGCTTTCCAGTGGTGGCGGACAGTTCCTGACGGTGTACTCCGGCACAGTGAAAGAGTATCATAAGCTGTTGAACTTTCCTTTCAAAGGAACTACTGCCAGCGACCTGCGTATCGTGTTAGGCAGTGACAGAGTGGGCATTACAGAAATCAAATTACCTCAAATTAGAAAATAAGATATATGAAAACCAGACTATTCCTCTTATTTATTATGTGTCTGTTTATTCTGCCGTCGGCATCAGCACAACAGAAAGAATATTCGTTGTGGTACAGTCAGCCTGCACCTAATGAAGGAGCTGAAAACATTGTAAAGAGTCGCGGATTCCCTTATGACAAATATTGGGAGAGATGGTCTTTACCCATAGGGAACGGATATATGGGGGCTTGCATATTCGGACGCACGGATACGGAGCGTATTCAGTTGACAGAAAAAACATTCGGCGTCAAAGGACCGTACAAGAAAGGGGGCATCGGCAACTTTGCGGAAATATATATAGAGGGTATTCACCATGACCAGCCATTGAACTACAGACGTTCACTGCGCCTCAATGACGCTATCTCCAGGGTAAACTACCAATACGAGGGTGTGAACTATACAAGGGAATATTTCGCCAACTACCCAAGCAATGTAATCGTCGTAAAGCTCAAAGCGGACCAACCCGGAAAAATTTCGTTCACTCTTCGTCCCGTGCTTCCTTACCTGCACGAATATAACGACGAAGGAACCGGACGTACAGGCAAGGTATCAGCGCAGAATGACTTGATTACCCTGACCGGAGATATACAGTTTTTCCGGCTTCCGTATGAAGCGCAGATTAAAGTAATTCCCAGTGGGGGACAGCTAAAAGCGATGAACGACGAATCGGGAAACAACGGAACCATCCGCATACAACAGGCTGACAGCGTAGTGTTACTGATTAATGCACAAACTGCTTATCAACTGAAAAGTTCGGTATTCACGGCATCTCCGGAAAACAAGTTTACCGGAAACGAGCATCCGCACCGTGCTGTCAGCCAATGCATACAGAAAGCGGCCGACAAAGGATATGAGGCATTGTGCAAAGAGCATATAGCCGATTATCAGTCTCTCTTCAGCCGGGTGGACTTGCGTCTTTGTAATGAGACTCCCGGTATACCGACTGACAGCCTGTTGCACGACTATCAGAGAGGAAAAGAAAGTTTATATATGGATGAATTATTGTTCCAGTACGGACGTTATTTATTAATCGCTTCGTCGAGAAAGGGTTCGTTACCACCCCACCTCCAGGGAGCATGGAGCCAGTATGAATATGCGCCCTGGTCCGGAGGCTACTGGCATAACATCAATATACAAATGAATTACTGGGCTGCCTTTAACACGAATCTGGCGGAAGTATTTATTCCTTATGTGGAATACAATGAGGCTTTCCGTCAATCGGCCAACGAGAAAGCGACAGGTTATATCAAAAAGAATAACCCTGACGCCTTATCGGCCATCCCCGAAGAAAACGGATGGACCATCGGAACGGGGGCAAACGCTTTCTCAATAGATAGCCCCGGCGGACATTCGGGACCTGGAACGGGAGGATTCACCACCAAATTATTCTGGGATTATTATGATTTCACCAGGGATGAAGATATACTGAAGAAACACTCTTATCCCGCCATGCTGGGTATGGCCAAATTTCTTTCGAAAACTCTGAAACCGACAGAGGAAGGATATTTGCTGGCTGATCCGTCTTCTTCGCCTGAACAATATCATAACGGTACGACTTACCAGACGAAAGGTTGTGCATTCGATCAGGGAATGATTTGGGAGAGTTTTCATGATGTATTGAAAGCAGCGGATATCTTAAAAGAGGAGTCGCCTTTCCTCCGGACGATAAAAGAGCAGATTGGCAAACTGGATGCCATCCAAATTGGAGAATCGGGGCAGATAAAAGAATATCGTGAAGAAAAAAAGTATAGTGACATCGGAGATCCGCGCCATCGCCATATTTCGCATTTATGCGCACTCTATCCGGGTACGCTGATTAATGCGGAGACTCCTGAATGGTTGAAGGCGGCTACCGTAACTTTAAACAACCGGGGAGATAAATCGACAGGATGGGGTGTCGCCCATCGTTTAAACTTATGGGCACGGGTAAAAGACGGAGATATGGCGTACCAACGATACCAGCTGTTATTGAAGAAGTATATCCTTGAAAACCTGTGGAATATGCACCCGCCTTTCCAGATTGACGGAAACCTGGGTGGGACTGCCGGAGTAGCAGAAATGTTGATTCAAAGTCATGAAGGATATATCAACCCCCTCCCCGCCCTGCCGGCTGCATGGAGAGACGGAAGTTATGAAGGTTTGGTAGCCCGGGGAAACTTTGTAGTTTCCGTTTTCTGGAAACAGGGGCTCATGACTCAAATGAATGTCTTATCCAGAGCGGGTGGCGAATGCGTCATTCAATACAAGGATATTGCCAATTTTACAATCAAAGACGCCAAAGGAAAGAAAGTGAAAACTATCCGGGAAAGTAAAAACCGGATCAGATTTACCACCCAAAAAGGAAATACCTATTACTTAAACCATTAATAAAAGATATGAGACTGAAAAAACAAATAGCTATTCTGGCACTGGGAGCAGGTTTCGCCGCCTGCACTCCCCAACCGGCAACCAACCTCATTGAAGATAACATGGAGTTTGCACAGCAACAGCTCCGGTTTGCTTTTGATGAGATAGATTATGCCATCGTCAATGAGTCACCCGAAAGCCGCGCGAAACGGGAAAAGAACGGTTGGGGAGAACTGACCAACCCCCGCAATTCGGAACCGGACGGGACACTGAACCTGGTGCCGTCCAAAGACTGGACAAGCGGATTCTTTCCGGGAGAACTTTGGTTCCTTTACGAATATACCCAAAACAATTTCTGGAAAAAGAAAGCCCAGCAACATACTGATATATTAGAGAAGGAAAAGATGAACGGAAGTACTCACGACATGGGTTTTAAAGTCTATTGCAGCTTTGGCAACGGATACCGTCTGACGCAAGATGAACACTATAAGGAGGTCTTGCTGCAATCAGCACGCACGCTCGCTACACGCTTCAAACCGGCGGCAGGGATTATCCGGTCGTGGGATCATAGTACGGCCAAATGGGCATGTCCGGTGATTATTGATAATATGATGAACCTTGAACTGCTGTTCTGGGCTACTAAGGAGAGCAAAGACTCTACGTTTTACCGGATAGCGGTCGATCATGCAAGAACTACGATGAAGCATCATTTCCGGCCTGATTTCAGCAGTTATCATGTGATAGATTATGATAGAATTACAGGGCAGGTATTAAAAAAGAATACTCATCAAGGCTTTGCCGATGAATCTGCCTGGTCACGCGGACAGGCATGGGCGCTCTACGGATATACGATGTGTTATCGCGAAACCCGGTTACCGGAGTTTTTGGAGCAGGCTCAAAACATAGAGAAGTATCTCTTTACTCATCCCAATATGCCGGAGGATCTTATTCCTTACTGGGATTTCGATGCGCCTGGCATACCCGACGAGCCACGTGATGTTTCAGCGGCTACGGTCATCGCTTCGGCACTTTATGAACTTAGCTTGTATGATCCTGAAAAGGGTGAACGCTACAGGAGCAATGCGGATAAGATCATAGAGAACCTGACGAAACATTATCGCGCTACGCTAAAGAAAGACAACGGTTTCCTGTTATTGCACAGCACGGGGACCAAACCGACTAATACGGAAGTGGACGTACCTATTGTCTATGCCGACTATTATTTCATAGAAGCGTTGATGCGTAAAAACAAATTAGAAAAAACGGGTAAACTGTTTTAATCTTAAATCATATCGGTAAGAAAAACGGAGGATTTAATTGTTTAAACTAACGGATAAAAACATGAAGAAATCTGCTAAATTATGGATGGTCATTCTCTTCCTATTCACCGGAGCAGGAAGGGTAACTGCGCAAATTCCATCTACCAGAATATACGACGGAAAGAAACTGGCTAAGGTAAAAGCCCGTATGGAGTCGAAAGAATATGCGTCTGCCATCACTAAATTGATGAATGAGGCGGACAAAGCCCTGAAAAGTAAACCTGTCTCCGTGATGGATAAAACGATGGTTGCGGGTAGCGGGGACAAACACGACTACGTTAGTATGGGACCTTACTGGTGGCCCGATCCGACGAAGCCCGACGGTCTGCCTTATATCCGCAAAGACGGAGTACGCAACCCTAATGCAACCAGTGACTGTACGAACATCGGAAAGACAATTAATGATATATCGACTTTAGGAATCGCCTACTATTTCTCCAGCAATGAGAAATATGCAGCCAAAGCTGCTGAACTCACCCGTATCTGGTTTCTGAACCCTGAAACTCGCATGAATCCCAACATGAATTATGCACAAATGATTCCGGGACATAATGAGAACAAGGGCAGAGGATTCGGCATGATTGATGTTTATGCGTTTATCAATTTACTGGATGCAGTGGAGATGATGAATACTTCCACCGACTTTACAACAGCAGACCGTTCCGGTCTGAAAGATTGGTTTACCGATTATCTGGAATGGATTCGCACCAGTCCTGTAGCCGACGAGGCAAGGACATCTGAAAATAATCATGGAGTATCTTTCGACGTGCAACAAACGGTATATGCGCTCTTCACCGGAGATTCCGTCCTGGCACGGAAGACAATCAGTGAGTTTGCAAAGTTACGATTGTTCCCACAAATCGAACCCGACGGTAGACAGCTTAGAGAACTGGAGCGCACCAACGGACTTAGTTACACAAACTACAATCTGGCTCTTATAATGGATATGTGTGCAATCGGCCATACATTAGGTATAGATGTCTACAACAGCACTTCCAAAGACGGGCGCTGCATCGCGAAAGCATTGAAGTATATGGCTTCTTTTATCGGAAAGCCACAAAGTGAGTTTCCATACCAGCAAAGCAGGGATTGGGAAAAAGAGTTGCAAACAAGTTGTTGGATATTGCACCGTGCTTCTTTCTATGACAATAAATCGGGTTGGGAGGAGATCTGCCAAAAATATTTGAAGCCATCCAGTACGGACAGAAGGCGATTGTTATATAGTTTAGAATAATTCAATAGGTATATTATAAATATTACACGACATTGGAATAGATTAAGATGTTTCTGAATAAGATATTACCAGATTCTGACAAGATTGGGTAATGTCTTATTTTTATAATGAGGAAAATTGTTACCTTTGTTATATCTTATATTTACAATAAGATCAAATCTAATTTTTCCTCTTATGAAAATAATTAAAGCTGCCCGCATCGTTACCCTCATTACCGGACTAGTAGTAGCCGGAGTGTTCTTTTCATCCCCTGTTTCTGCCCAGGACATTTCGGGAACCTGGCATGGAAAACTTTCCATTCCCACCGGTTCACTGACTATTGTATTCCATATCAGTCAAACAGGACAGGGAACTTATGTGACGACATTGGACAGCCCCGACCAGGGAGCTAACGGCATAAAGACGCAGACTACTTCTTTCAATGATTCTACATTGACAATCCAGATACCCATTATCCATGCCTCTTACAAAGGAAAATTGGATAGTAATCAAACAATCAGTGGGACGTTTACACAGGGAATGCCTATTCCGTTGAATTTGGAAAAGGGAGAAGCCAGCCGCCCCAAGCGCCCGCAGGAGCCTCAACCGCCTTTCCCCTACAAAAGCGAAGAGGTCATTGTGAGGAATGAGCAGGATGGCATCAACCTTGCCGGAACATTGACTCTTCCCCAAAAGGGAACTAAGTTTCCGGCAGTGGTTATGGTGACAGGGAGCGGTGCACAGAACCGGGATGAAGAAATCATGGGACACAAGCCTTTCCTCGTCATCGCCGATTATCTGACCCAGAACGGGATTGCCGTACTTAGATGTGATGATAGGGGAACTGCCGCTTCACAAGGTAATCATGCAACAGCTACCAATGAGGATTTTGCCACAGATACGGAGGCTGCTATCAATTATCTGCGCAGCAGAAAAGAAATTAATGCGAAGAAAATCGGTATCATCGGACATAGTGCAGGTGGAATCATTGCATTCATCGTTGCAAAAAAAGATCCGTCGATCGCATTTGTCATTTCATTGGCAGGAGCCGGTGTGAGAGGTGACAGCCTGATGTTGAAGCAGGTAGAGTTAATCTCTAAGTCTCAAGGAATGCCGGATGCCGTCTGGCAGGGGATGAAACTGTCTATACGAAACAGATACGCCATACTGCAACAAACGGATAAAACTCCCGAAGAGTTACAGAAAGAATTGTATGCAGACGTTACCCAAACAATGTCTCCCGAACAATTGAAAGATTTAAATACCGTCCAGCAGATATCTGCGCAAATCAGTTCGATGACTTCTCCGTGGTACCTGCATTTTATGCGATATGACCCGGCCGAAGACTTGAAGGAACTAAAATGTCCGGTTCTGGCACTGAACGGAGAAAAAGACATTCAAGTGGATGCCGCCATGAACCTGACCGCCATCCAAGAAAAAATCACTGGAAATGGAAATAAAAATGTAACTATCAAAGCCTATCCCAACTTAAACCATCTGTTTCAGACTTGCGAAAAAGGAACACTGGCGGAATACGGGCAACTGGAAGAAACCATCAGCCCGGAAGTTTTAAAGGATATCATGGAATGGATAAAGAAACAATAAGCCCATTTACGATATACCTTTCAGACGACATTTCTTAATATCACATCGTCATTCTTTCCAATTCTTGCAAATATTTGAAGAATTTGCAAGAATTGGAAAGAAAAACGTTATATTTGTAGGTCCCAATATAATATAAACAAGTGATAGTATGATTGAACTTCCACCTCAAATAAGTCAGAAAGAATATTTAAGTGTTCTTCTGACTGAACCGCTTGAAAAACTCAAAGCAATCATAGAAAAAAACAATGATAAGTATAGTTACTGGTCTGATGTAAAATATCAAAGGACTCCTGATGGAATATCCAATAAAGAATTGTGGTGCTACATAAAAGCATCACGAAAAGCAAAACGAATGATCGTATGGAAAAAGTATGGTATATCTATCAGTATAACCAATGCCATGCAACGAATGTGTCACGAGTTTGATATGAACTTCGGTGGTTCCTGGGGAAGTAATTCAATCATCCCAGCAGAAAACAAAGAACAATATCTAATTAGTTCATTAATGGAAGAAGCCATATCTTCCAGCCAAATGGAAGGAGCCGCAACCACCAGAAAAGTAGCAAAGGAGATGTTGAGAAAAAGCCTTTCTCCACAAGACAAGTCTCAACAGATGATATTCAACAATTATCAGACCATACGCTTTATAACTCAACATATAAATACCCCGTTATCGTCTGGGCTATTACAACAAATTCATGTCTTAATGACCGAAAAGACATTAGAAAACCCAGCTGATGCCGGGAGATACAGAACGAATGACGAAGTAGTGGTGGAAGATGCCATATCACATGAAGTAGTACATACCCCTCCTCCATATGAAGACATTCTTCCGTTTATTGAAGATTTATGTACATTCTTCAATGAAAACAATCCCAAAGTATTTATTCATCCGATCATTAGAGGCATTATCATTCATTTTATGATTGCCTATATGCATCCTTTTGTGGATGGAAACGGACGTACAGCAAGAGCCCTATTTTATTGGTATATGCTAAAAAGTGGCTACTGGTTGACTGAATACTTATCTATTTCAAGGGTTATTGCCAAATCAAAAAAGTCCTATGAAAATGCTTACTTATACACGGAAGCAGATGAGAAAGACATGGGATATTTCATAGCTTATAACCTTCGGGTGCTGGAGCTTGCCTTTAAAGAACTACAAACTTATATTAAACGTAAATTAGACCAGAAACATCAGGCATCTGTATTCTATAAATTAGATAATATCAACGAACGCCAGGCAGATATTCTTAGGCTTATTAATGATAACCCTAAAATATTATTCACTGTAAAAGAACTGCAGAACAGGTTCTCTGTCACTCATACTACTGCTAAAAATGATATTGACGGTCTTGTAGAAAGAAAACTGATAGATGAAATATCACTCAATAAAGTAAAGAAAGGGTATGTAAAAGGAGAAATGTTTGATGAAATTGTTAAATCGATTACTTAGCCTTTCCAATTCTTGCAAATATTTGAAGAATTTGCAAGAATTGGAAAAAGTAGATAATTAGGCATAGTTCATATATCCTATGATACCTCAAAATGTATTACCTTACGTTTACACTGATATTGTACAAATTGATTTAAATCAAAATCGTCCGGCCTGAACTCACCTTGAAAGATTTTGTTTTACCTTTGCAGCCGAAATAAAAAAGCGGCAGATCAAAAGGTAAAAAGCAACAGGTATTAGGTAAGTTTGGTATGAAGAAGAGTCTTATTGCATTGGCGTTCGGTACACTCGGATTGGGTATTGCCGAATTTGTGATGATGGGAATTTTGCCCGATGTGGCAAAAGATTTAGGTATTAGTATTCCTACCGCAGGGCATTTCATATCTGCTTATGCATTAGGCGTCTGCGTTGGTGCCCCTGTACTGACATTGGCCCGCAAATATCCATTAAAACATATTCTGTTGGTATTAGTTACCTTGATTATGATAGGTAACATCTGTGCGGCTATGGCTCCCAATTACTGGGTGTTACTCGCTGCCCGTTTCATCTCCGGTTTACCTCATGGCGCATACTTCGGAGTAGGATCTATTGTTGCCGAGAAACTGGCCGATAAAGGCAAAGGCTCGGAAGCCGTCTCCATCATGATTGCCGGAATGACCATTGCCAACCTATTCGGTGTACCTCTGGGAACTTCTTTAAGTACCATGCTTTCTTGGCGTGCCACTTTCCTACTGGTCGGTATCTGGGGAATTGTTATCATGTACTATATCTGGCGATGGGTTCCCCATGTAGAAGGTTTGCAGGACACCGGCTTTAAAGGGCAGTTCCGTTTTCTTAAAACTCCGGCTCCATGGTTGATTCTTGGTGCCACAGCCTTAGGAAACGGCGGTGTATTCTGTTGGTATAGCTACATCAATCCGCTGCTTACCAATGTGTCCGGCTTCTCTGTAGAAAGCATTACGCCTTTAATGATTCTTGCCGGTTTCGGTATGGTGATGGGAAACCTGATTAGCGGACGTCTCTCCGACCGTTACACTCCCGGAAAGGTGGGAACTGCCGCACAAGCACTTATCTGCGTGATGTTATTGCTTATCTTCTTTCTCTCTCCATACAAATGGGCAGCCGCCCTGTTAATGTGCCTTTGTACGGCAGGACTGTTTGCTGTATCCAGTCCGGAACAGATATTGATTATCCGTGTAGCAAAAGGAGGAGAAATGTTGGGAGCAGCCTGCGTACAGGTTGCGTTCAATCTCGGAAACGCCATCGGTGCCTATGTAGGCGGACTGGCTGTCAGTGGCGGATACCGTTATCCTGCCCTGACAGGTGTACCGTTTGCCTTGATCGGATTCACTTTGTTCTTGATTTTTTATAAGAAATACCAAGCAAAATACTAAAACTCTCTCAAAATACCTATCTTTGCAGTCAGATTATCTTTTAATTAAATAAAAACGAAATAGATAAATGGCATTGCAATGTGGTATTGTCGGACTACCGAACGTGGGTAAGTCGACTCTTTTCAACTGTTTGTCGAACGCAAAGGCACAAGCGGCAAACTTCCCTTTCTGTACAATTGAACCGAATGTAGGTGTAATTACCGTTCCTGACGAACGTCTGAACGCACTGGCAGAACTGGTACATCCCCAACGAATTGTTCCTACAACTGTAGAAATCGTAGATATCGCCGGACTGGTGAAAGGCGCAAGCAAAGGCGAAGGACTGGGAAACAAGTTCCTTGCCAATATCCGTGAAACAGATGCAATCATCCATGTGCTCCGTTGCTTCGACGACGACAACGTGACACACGTAGACGGAAGTGTAAACCCTGTCCGTGACAAAGAGATCATCGACTACGAACTCCAACTGAAAGATCTGGAAACAATCGAAAGCCGTATTCAAAAAGTACAGAAACAGGCACAAACAGGTGGAGATAAGGCTGCTAAACAAGCTTATGATGTACTCGTCCAATATAAAGATGCACTAGAACAAGGTAAATCTGCACGTACAGTGACTTTCGAAACGAAAGACGAACAAAAGATTGCTCACGAACTGTTCCTGCTAACCAGCAAACCGGTGATGTACGTTTGCAACGTTGATGAAGCAAGTGCAGTAAACGGCAATAAATACGTAGATATGGTACGCGAAGCCGTGAAAGACGAGAATGCTGAAATTCTGGTGGTTGCAGCCAAAACAGAAGCGGACATTGCCGAACTGGAAACGTACGAAGACCGCCAGATGTTCCTTGCCGAAGTAGGCTTGGAAGAATCGGGCGTAGCACGTCTTATCAAATCAGCTTATAAGCTATTGAATCTTGAAACCTATTTCACAGCCGGTGTGCAGGAAGTACGCGCCTGGACTTACGAAAAGGGATGGAAAGCTCCTCAATGTGCTGGTGTTATCCATACTGACTTTGAAAAAGGCTTTATCCGTGCCGAAGTTATCAAATACGAGGACTATATTCAATACGGATCGGAAGCAGCTGTGAAAGAAGCCGGAAAGCTGGGTGTGGAAGGAAAAGAATATGTAGTGCAGGACGGAGACATCATGCATTTCCGTTTCAATGTGTGATTATCAATAATCACCAACGACTCATTAATTATTAATTCGCTAATAACATGAAGTATCTCATCGCAGGAACTGGAGGTGTAGGCGGCAGTATCGCAGGATTTTTGTCGCTGGCAGGCAAAGATGTAACCTGTATTGCCCGTGGTGCTCATTTGCAAGCAATACAAACGGATGGTTTAAAACTGAAGTCGGATTTAAAAGGCGAACATACGCTCCGGATTCCGGCAACTACCGCTGAAGAATTCAATGGAAAAGCGGATGTGATATTTGTATGCGTGAAAGGTTACTCGGTCGATTCTATTGTAGAACTCATTCAAAGAGCCGCTCACAAAGACACGGTTGTCATCCCCATACTGAATGTGTATGGAACAGGACCGCGGATACAGAAACTTGTCCCGGGAGTCACCGTTCTGGATGGTTGCATCTATATTGTGGGGTTTATATCCGGCACAGGAGAAATCACCCAGATGGGGAAAATCTTCCGGTTGGTGTACGGCGCTCATCGCGGCACTATCGTCAAACCCGGATTACTGGAAGCCATCCAACAGGATTTGCAGGAAGCAGGTATCAAAGTAGACCTTTCACCGGATATCAACCGGGATACGTTTATCAAATGGTCGTTTATTTCGGCAATGGCTTTAACTGGGGCTTACTACGATGTACCGATGGGTGAAGTCCAAAAGCCGGGAAAGGTACGGGATACATTCATCGGACTCACAACAGAGAGCGCTGCTTTAGGAAAGAAGCTAGGTGTGGAATTCCCGGAAGATCCTGTAACTTACAACCTGAAAGTTATCGATAAACTGGATCCCGAAAGCACTGCTTCCATGCAGAAAGATCTGGCACGCGGACACGAATCCGAGATACAGGGACTGCTCTTCGATATGATTGCAGCAGCCGAAGAACAAGGTATTGACATACCGACCTACCGGATGGTTGCAGAAAAATTCAAAGAATAGCCACTAGAGAAAGAATGAAACCTATTAAATAAATAATACTACCAAGCCTATGTATTCACTTCTCAACATCAACTGGAACCCGAATCCCGAACTATTCAACCTGTTCGGTATTTCTATCCGTTATTACGGATTATTGTGGGCAGTAGGAATATTCTTTGCTTATGTTGTTGTTCACTACCAGTTCCGGGATAAAAAGATAGAAGAAAAGAAGTTTGATCCGCTTTTCTTTTACTGTTTCTTTGGTATTCTGATCGGTGCCCGCCTGGGACACTGTTTATTCTATGATCCGGGATACTATCTGTCACATTTCTGGGAAATGATTCTTCCCATCAAGTTTATGCCGGACGGAAACTGGAAGTTTACCGGATACGAGGGATTGGCCAGTCATGGTGGCACACTGGGATTGATGATTTCGCTCTGGTTGTATTGCCGTAAGACAAAGCTCCACTATATGGATGTGGTAGACATGATTGCCGTAGCTACTCCAATCACAGCCTGCTTCATTCGCCTTGCCAACCTGATGAACTCTGAAATCATCGGTAAACCGACTGATGTGCCCTGGGCATTTGTTTTTGAACGCATTGATATGCAGCCCCGCCATCCGGGACAGCTTTACGAAGCCATCGCCTATCTCATCCTGTTCTTCATCATGATCTATCTGTATAAGAATTACAGCAAGAAATTACATCGTGGATTCTTCTTCGGTCTCTGTCTGACTTACATCTTTGTCTTCCGTTTCTTCATCGAATTCCTGAAAGAGAATCAGGAAGCATTCGAAGACCACATGATGTTCAATATGGGACAATGGTTAAGCGTTCCATTTGTCATCATAGGCGTTTATTTCATGTTCTTCTATGACCGGAAGAAAGTAGAAAAGAAATGAAACATATCATTGATATAGAAACTTGGGAGCGGAAGGAGAATTTCAACTTCTTCCGCCACTTCCAGAATCCACAATTATCCATTACCTCCGAAGTAGAATGCGGAGGAGCAAAGAAACGGGCCAAAGAGGCTCATCAATCCTTCTTCTTGCACTACCTTTATGCCGTGCTTCGTGCAGCCAATGAGATTCCAGAATTACGCTATCGTATTGATCCGGAAGGTCGCGTAGTGCTCTATGATAAAATAGATATTCTATCTCCAATCAAAATAAAAGAGAACGGCAAATTCTTCACCATACGCTTTCCTTATCACGAAGATTTCGATACCTTTTATCAGGAAGCCCGGAAGATTATTGATTCTATTCCCGAAGATGGTGATCCGTATGCAGCCGAAAATGGAGAGGTAGCCCACGGAGATTACGGTCTGATCCTGTTAAGCGCGACTCCCGATTTATATTTTACTTCAATCACAGGTACACAAGAAAAACAAAGTGGCAACAATTATCCGCTACTGAATGCAGGAAAAGCAATCACCAAAGAAGGTAAATTAGTAATGCCTATCGCTATGACCATTCATCATGGATTTGTAGACGGGCATCATCTTTCATTGTTTTACAGGAAAGTAGAAGAGTTACTAAAATAAAGCACAAACAAGGATTATCATTCTCCCCCATTGCTTCATATTACAGATTTTAAATTAAGGGGAAATAATTATTTCCCCCTGACTATCTTCTTGATATCATTCAGCTTATTCAGTGCTTCAATCGGAGTGAGATTATTCACATCCAAATTCAGAATCTCATCACGAATCTGACAGAGAATCGGATCATCCAGTTGGAAGAAACTCAACTGCATCCCTCCACGGTTCTCGCTCACTTCCGTCAACGGTTTACCGGAAATACCTTGTTGGCGATTGTCAGATTCGAGCTGCTTCAGTATCTCATTGGCACGTTTCACTATACTTTTCGGCATACCAGCCATCTTTGCCACGTGAATACCGAAAGAGTGCTCACTACCACCCCGCTCCAGCTTACGAAGGAAGATTACCTTATTATCAACTTCTTTCACCGATACATTATAATTCTTGATACGCTTGAAGGATTTCTCCATCTCATTCAATTCATGATAATGCGTAGCAAATAAGGTACGTGCTTTAGCTTTCGGATGCTCATGGATATGCTCTACAATTGCCCAAGCAATGGAAATACCGTCATAAGTAGACGTACCACGTCCCAACTCATCAAACAACACCAGACTTCGGGAAGAAACATTGTTCAGAATATCTGCCGCTTCATTCATCTCCACCATGAATGTTGATTCTCCGACCGATATATTATCACTCGCTCCTACACGAGTAAATATCTTGTCTACCAAACCAATGTGCGCACTCTCCGCAGGAACAAACGAACCGATTTGAGCCAATAATGTAATCAATGCCGTCTGACGTAAAAGCGCAGACTTACCGGCCATGTTTGGACCTGTAATAATAATAATCTGCTGCGTAGTGCTGTCCAGCATTACATCATTAGCAATATACTTCTCGCCAATCGGAAGCTGCTTTTCAATCACCGGATGACGTCCCTGGCGAATATCCAACACATCATTATCCTCAATGACCGGACGAATATAACGATTCTCACGGGCGACATTGGCAAATGACAACAAGCAATCCAAACGTGCAATCTGATTCGCATTCACCTGTATCTGCGGAATAAACTCCGTCAATGCCTGAACCAAATCCGTATATAATTGAGTCTCCAACGCAAGAATCTTATCTTCGGCACCCAGAATTTTCTCTTCATATTCCTTTAGTTCCTGTGTGATATATCGCTCCGCATTAACCAACGTCTGTTTACGAATCCATTCTTTCGGAACTTTATCTTTGTGGACATTACGAACCTCGATATAGTAACCGAATACGTTATTATAAGCTACTTTCAAGCTCGGAATACCCGTCGACTCACTTTCACGCTGTTGTATCTTCAGCAAATAATCTTTTCCTGAATAAGAGATTTGGCGCAATTCATCCAGGTCTGCATTCACACCGTCTTTAATTACTCCGCCCTTATTTATCAATAAAGGAGGATCATTATTTATCTCTTTAGCAATCCGGTCACGAATAGGAATACAAAGATTCAGCTGTTCACCAATACGATTTAAGCTGGCATTATCAGCTTCCAGACATGCCTCTTTTATTGGCTCAATTGCTTGCAAAGCAACTTTCAACTGAACAACTTCACGAGGCGACACACGGCCTACAGCCACTTTGGAAATAATACGCTCCAAGTCCCCTATCAAATGCAACTGCTCTTCAATCAGTTCTTTAAATTCCGGTTGACGGAAGAAATATTCAACTACGTTCAAACGTTCATTGATTGGTTTCTCATCTTTCAATGGAAAAACCATCCAACGTTTCAGCAGACGTGCCCCCATCGGGCTGATCGTTCTGTCAATCACATTGAGCAGACTGCTTCCGCCGTCATTCATATTGCCAATCAGCTCAAGACTGCGCACAGTGAACTTGTCCAGACGGACGTATTTATCTTCTTCAATACGAGCCAATGAGGTGATATGACCAATCTGCGTATGTTGCGTCATCGTCAGATATTGCAGGATAGCACCGGAAGCAATGATACCATTCTTCAAATGCTCCACCCCAAAACCTTTCAGATTCTTCGTCTCAAAGTGTTTCAGCAATTTCTCACGAGCCGTCGTTTCTGTAAACACCCAATCATCCAGCTCGAACGTGAAAAACTTACTGCCGAAATTACCTTCAAACATCAAACGTTTGCCACGTTCAAAAAGAATTTCCTTCGGGGCGAAGTTGTTCAACAGTTTATCAATATAATCAAAAGGTCCTTCTGCAGTTAGGAATTCACCGGTAGAAATATCAAGAAAGGCAACCCCACAGGAAGCTTTCCCGAAATGAACGGCAGCAAGGAAGTTATTTTCTTTATAATTCAGGACATTATCATTGATAGAAACACCGGGAGTCACCAGTTCGGTAATGCCACGTTTCACCAATTTTTTCGTCATTTTCGGATCTTCCAACTGGTCACAGATAGCGACACGCTTTCCGGCACGAACCAATTTCGGAAGATAAGTGTCGAGAGCATGATGCGGGAATCCCGCCATCTCAACAGTCTTTCCTTTCCCGTTAGCACGTTTTGTCAGTGTGATTCCTAATATTTCCGATGCAACGATGGCATCCGTAGAATATGTTTCATAAAAGTCACCGCAACGAAACAGCATCACTGCATCCGGATGTTTTGCTTTCAAATCCAGAAACTGTTTCATCATCGGGGTGAGGACGATTTCTTCTTCGTTCACGGTTCTCTCCTTTTCTTTTTTATTTAGGGTAAACAATTGCAATATCTTTGCAAAGATAACGGTTTTTCGGCAGAGAATCAACGGTATCCTCCAATTCAATTTTCACAATTAGTGTTGCATACCATCAAAAAAAGAGGGCTTATTTCTTAACAAGTAGGAGAAAAATATTAAAACGTGTTATAAAACATACTATTTTTCTTGGATAATTTGCTAATTTCCCAATAGTCCGTATCTTTGCAATGTGTTTTTCATAGTATTAGATTTAAGGTTAACAAAGGTTGGAGCAAGGCGTTGCTCCTTTTTTTATGTCCGTACGTTTCTTCCCTATTTAAATTAGAAGCAGAAAACGCTTGCTTCCAATGATAAAATACTTCTTTCCTCTCCACAACCCAATCCTACACATACATTATAAATCATTAGAGCAATGCAAAGAGCCAGCTATAATATAGCGCAAACCAAAATTCTATACTTTTATAAAAAAATAATAAACTTCAATTAATACTTGTCCAGACAGAAATTCATATTCTGCATACAAATATTAGCATTTTTCTTGTTTATATCGGCTAAGAATAATACATTTGCATCTATACAAACCAAATTAATATAATTATGAATAAAATTCCCATTTTTTCATTGACACTACTTTTTGCTTTAATTTTACCATTATTTGCAAATGCACAGGTAACAGTAAAGGGTATTGTAACTGACGAAAGTGGGGTACCATTAGTTGGCGTTTCCGTCCGCTATAAGGAAGTCCCCCAAGTTGGTGTTACCACAGATATTGATGGTAAGTTTTCCATCAAGGAAGTAAAAGAAGGGAAAACGCTTGTTTTTTCCTATATCGGTATGAAAAATGCAGAGCGTTTACTAAAAGGGACAACCTCTTTCATCAAAATACAAATGGAGGCAGAAACAAGTGAACTCGATCAGGTTGTTATCACTGGTTATACTCAAACCACATTTAAAAAGATGACAGGTTCAGTAGGCATCATTACTGCCGATCAGCTAAAAGATCAGGCTCAACCGACTGTTGACGCCTTAATGCAAGGTAAAATTGCGGGTGTAGCCGTATCAGCTGTAACCGGACAGCCCGGTAGTACACAAAAAATACGAATCAGAGGTACCAATACTGTTACCGGAGACGGTGAGCCACTATGGGTAATTGACGGAGTTCCTATGCAGGGAAGTACAGCAGACATGCCCAATAGTTCTGAAATAAAATCGGGCCAGTTTGATGATTTATTCATGAATGGTGTTGCAGGGATCAATCCGAGTGATATTGAAAGTATCACTATCTTAAAAGATGCCTCCGCCACAGCAATTTATGGTTCACGAGCCGCAGGTGGTGTAATTGTCGTTACTACCAAAAAAGGAAAACAAGGAAAAACCAGAGTTAACTATTCTGGTAATGTTTCCGTCACTTTGTCACCCCAACGAGATTATTCTTTGATGAATTCAAAAGAAAAGCTTGCATATGAACAAGGATTATGGGATGAATTTTCTGCTCCCGGCTTTGAAGCAGGAAAAACAGATTATCCTATCGTAGGTATAGTAGGTATTATTAGATCCGGAAAAGGTCGTTTTGAAGGATGGAATAAAGAACAACAGGATAGCTATATTAACGAATTAGGACAAACAAACACTAATTGGTACGACGAACTATTTCGTAATGGCGTATCCACTACGCACAATCTATCCATTAGTGGAGGAGGAGAAAAATATACTTACTATACATCATTATCATATACACGTAATGCCGGTCTATTAAAAAATAATGACTACGATCGTTATAATATAACTGCTAACCTTTCTATGAACCCCAACCAAAAAGTAAAATTGGATTTTGGGGCATCAATGTCCTATCAATACTCTAAATCGCCAGCATTAAATAACATCAATCCATTTACTTATGCTTATTTTGCTAATCCATACGAAAGTCCATATAATACAGATGGTAGCTACAGAGCAGATGAAACCTATTATTCATTAGGAGAATATAATAATAAAAAAACATCCAGAAAAACTGTTCCCGACAGTGGCTTCAATATCATGCGTGAGATGAATGAAACTTCTTCACGCACCAAAAATGTCAATACTACCGTACGGACAGGAATCGATTATAGTATTATCAGCAAATTACGTTTTGTCGGATTAGCTTCGTTCACTTATTCCACTAACCGTTTAAAAGAGATCTACAACAGTGATACGAAAGCTGCTTTGGACAATCGTTTATCAGTAGATGGGTTAAGTCAGAAAGAGTATGCCTCTATATTACAACGCAATATTGACAACGAAAGTTATATGGTACGCGGACACTTCGCTTATGACGATCAATTCGGAAATGACCACTCTATTTCCCTTATCGCTGGTGCCGAGCTCCGTGGAAGTAAATCAAACAGTCTGTATAGCAAACGATATGGTTATGATGCAATAACAGGCAATACAATCACCCCGCTGCCATCAACCACGGAAGGTATCGGATATGCACAATTAAAAGAGTATTTGGCAGCCCTCGATGCCTCTACCGGAGAAACATGGAATGAACAACGTTTTGCTTCCTTCTATGCTTCCGCCGACTATTATTATAAAAATAAATATGTGCTGAATGCTTCTTTCCGCACTGATGGTAGTTCCAATTTTGGTAGTAACAAACAATTCAATCCCAACTGGGCTGCAGGTGCTGCGTGGAATATCAGTGAAGAAAACTTTATGCAATCTCTCAAACCGGTATTAAACCGGTTAACCCTCCGTCTGGCAACCGGATTCACTGGTAATATCAACCGTAGCGTAAGTCCACAAATCATCATCAACTATTTTGATGATTACCGCAATGTATCAAATAATGTTTTTCATATTGGCAGTATCACCACACCACCTAATCCGGACTTACGCTGGGAAAAGACTCAAGATGTAAAATTAGCCTTAGATTTCGGACTATTTAATGACCGTCTGAATGGTATCATCGAAGGGTATTACCGAAAAAGTTCCGATATAGTAACAAGTGTGCAAGTATTATCAACTACCGGATATACCAGTCAAAGATACAATACTGCAGAGTTAGAAAACAAAGGTATTGAAATCACCTTAAACGGAACCCCTGTAAAAAGTAGAGATTTCACATTGGCTTTATCTGCCAATCTTGCCTACAACTTGAATATAGTAGCTAAATATAATCCATCATATAAATCTATGGGATATTCCAATCTATGGGAAGGCTATCCTGTAGGCGCTATTTACAGCGGCAGATTTACAGGTATAGACCCTGATACAGGACTTTATACCTTCCAATTACGCCCGGATGCAGAAATACATACCGCCACAGATTTGAATAAATCAGATAACTATCGTTATTATCTAGGAACAGACGAAGCTCCTGTAACCGGAGGTTTCAATGTAACAGCAGAGTATAAAGGTATTAGATTGAGTGTTAATGGTACTTTTGCAACAGGAGCTAAACAGTTTGAGTACATTGAATCCCCCGCCTCATACCAAAACACAGGGGGAGGAGTACAAAATCAATCAACACAAGTCTTCCAAAACGATTTATTCGCCCAACATTTAAATGTTCCCAAGATTGCTGCCGACCGGTGGACGACTACTAATACCGATGGTACCTATCCCCGAGTTTGGAATGTATTTGGTGAAGCATATGGTTTTAACTATTACAATCCTATGAGCAAAGAAATAACTCGAGGAGCTTTTCTTACAAATCTATCATATATGCGTATCAAAAGCATAATTTTAGGTTATACACTGCCCAAAAAACTACTGAAACAAACCAATCTTTCAAATGTAGATTTTTCGATGGCACTCAACAATTTTATAACTGTCACAAGTTATAAAGGTATGGATCCGGAAACACCAGGAGCAACCTATCCTGTAAGCCGGTCTGTTATGTTTAGCGTAAATGTAGGATTCTAAAAAAAAAGACAATGAAAAGAAAACTATTTATATTTATATGTTGCAGTTTGTGTATCGCACTCACCTCATGTACTAAATACCTGGATGTAAAACCCAAAGGTAAGGTTATACCCAAAACTGCTGAAGAATTTTCTTCTATCCTTCATTATTGGTTAGATGATATTGAAAAAGGTCTAGATGATGTTATCGTTCTTTCACCTGAACGAACTGCCGATTTAGAACTTTTTGCAGAAGATCTGGACGGCACCTTAGCTAGTAGCTATGGAGCAATAGATTTATATGCAGGAACTAGTATCAACAGAAATCAAAAATACTATTCAACATTATATTCCGCTATCAAAGATTGCAACATAATCATTGGAGAGATGGAAGATACAGAATCAGAAACGGCCAAAACCTTATTAGGAACCGCATGGAGCATCCGTTCTATTTGCTACTACAATTTAATGATACGTTATTGTGAACCTTATCAATTACAAACAGCTTCCGAAACACTAGGATTACCTCTCGTGGACGAATTTGATATCGAAGCCAAGCCAAGCCGGTCCACTCTTAAAGAAACAGCCGATTTTATATTGAAAGGATTCCAACATGCGCTATCATACAACTCAACAGATAAAAACTATATTTTTACTGCACCAATAACTAAAGCCTATATGGCACGTTTCTTCTTTTGGACACAAGACTGGAATAATGCCATTATTTATGCTAAAGAAGTTTTAGATAAATATCCAATGCTTGAAGCTGACGAGTATGTTAACGCTATAAATCAAAAACTAGAGCCAACTAAGAACGTCATTATACGTTCATATACAAATGAGAATGATGTTGCAAGCATGGGATATCTAACTGCTCAAACAAATGTCCAGAAACGCCCTGTATGCAAAAACTTAGTAGACCTTTTTGGTAATACCCCAAATGATATCCGTAATTCAGGGTTTAATACCAAACGAATAACAACTAAAGTCGTTACCACAAAATTCCGTAGTGAAGAGTTATGTCTTATCATTGCTGAAGCATACGCACATTTAGGTAAAGAGACTGAAGCATTAGAATATTTGAATTTATTACGTTCCAAACGGATTACGGAAAATTATATAGCTTATACAATGGATAATCTCCCTGAAGTTTTTAAACAGAATATTACGACAGATGCAACAGGGACACCACTTACCAAATTAATGTCAGCTATCCTTTGTGAACGTAGGAAAGAACTATTTTTGGAAGGTGATCGTTGGTTTGAGCTAAAACGTAATGGACGTCCAGAATTCTGGATTGCCGCTAATGGGAAAAAATATGTAACGGAAAAATATTTATATACTTTCCCTATTCCCAAATCTGATGTGAACCTATTTCCTGGGCTTATCATACAAAATCCGGGATATATTGAATAATCATTAATACACTAGAACAATGAAAAAGCTATTATATACAATATTTATATTCATCATATCCTTTAGTACTTTTTCAGCCTGTGACGAATCTGAAGAGTTAACTCCTAAAGTAGATGATACAACAAGTGATTATTTACTTCCAACCGGAGTAATTCTCACCGCTCAAGAACGGGAAGAAGTCCAAGAACGCTGGAATGAATATAATACTGCCATTAATCAGTAAAATTAAAGAAAGATGAAAACTATAATAAAGGAAATAACTAAAATTCTGACAATAACATTATTGGCAATGATGGTTACTTCATGCAATAATGATGATGATGCAGGAGCAAATCTCTTCTTTAGCCGCTCTATCTATGTTCTACCGGCTACTGGAAGTTTAAATATAGAACTAAAAGCCTCTGTAGCTCCAGAAAATGATCTGATAGTTCCTATAACCATCGATGGTTCAGCAGTGTTAGATGATGAATACGAAATATCAGCTAAAGAATTTATAATAAAGGCAGGAGAAACAAATGCCCAAATAACAATAACCCCCAAAAATAATCTAGCCCAAGGAAAAGAAATCCGTTTGTCTATCAATCCGGTAGCAGGATATAGCTTAGGAGATAAGAATGTGGCTATCATTCCGATAGAAACCAAAGAACGTATTATGTACTCATTCACCACTTCTTATTCCCGCATTCTTAGTTCTATCCAAATATGGGTTGAAATACAAGGTGAAATTAGTGGACGAAGCTATATCCCTCAAACAGACATTGTACTTCCATTAAAAATATCTTCTTCCAGTACTGCAGAATTGGATACTGATTTTGAAATCGAGAATCACTCAACTTCTATAACTATTCCGAAAGGTACGCGACAAGTCAACTTCAGCGTTAATATAGTAGAAGGAGCAGAAGATTATGCTGGAAAAGAAGCCATCCTTGAATTGAAAGCCCCGGAAGGAGAAGATCCTGATTTATATTATGCAGGTTCATTCACTACCTTCACTGTAAAATTGGATCAATTAAAATTTATCGACTTATTAGGCAAATGGAAACCTGTTGAGCTTAGCAACGAAGATGGTTTTTATGTATGGGGTGAGGAAGAACTCCCCAGTAACGATTTTGAAGGAAAATTACCTAAAGATTTTGCTGCTGGTGACTATTTGGAATTTACTAACGAAGGCGGAGTCGATAGAATTATTCCCCACATGACTGGAGGTTTGAAAAAATATTTCTGTGGACCAGAACACAAGGTTACATTCGATCATATAAACAAAGAGTTCCTTGATGCTTCTATATTTGACTATATAATGGTCCCCTATTTTAAAATAACCAATATAAACAAACTCTTTTCTACAAAAACAGAAATTGGTGATGCCCTTTTGGGATTAGATAAAATAGACGATAACAATATTTATGTCTATATCCACGACTATATTCCAACCGATTTCTTTACGTACTCCTATGAACAATGGGGAGGATTTGATGCTGAAATGTTTGGTATTACATATAAATTCACACGAGTAGAAGAAGAATAAAAAATTAAGGATGCCCGAGCCATACGGGCATCCTTAATTCAAATTATACATATCTTATTTTCTCAACGCCTTCTCAATTATAAACAACCGATAATCATAATCCTCTCTTAACTTTTTCGTCGGTGCCATTGCTTTGGCTTTGACATATTCCTGTTTCAAATCCATCAGACATCCATACCAAAAATGAGCTCTCGCCGGAACAGACAGATATGAAATGCTTTCAATTGGCTCCATTCCCCAATGAGAATTAGTTTCTCCAATCGCAAAGCTAGAAGAACCGGATGATGAACCTTTTTCTTTCACCGGACTTACATCCGACCATGAAATAACAGCATTCAAGAATTGTCCTTGCATAAAACGCTTAAATTCAGCAGAACTCTTGCCCATCCTGGCTTCCTTGAATAAGAAACTTATCAGATCTGAAATAGCCTGCTGTTGCGTGTAAGGATCATTCGATTTACTTTCACTAAGCCAAATATTACTCAACTGCACTAATACCAAGTTTCCCAGGAATTTTTGAGAATAATCGGCAACACTCCCTGTTAAGGCACAATGATTCAGCAATTCCTTATCATCCATCCATGTCATCTTTTCAATCGCATCCAGCATCCACAAAAAAGATTGGCGCTGAACCTCTTTTGGCACTGATTGAAAAGAAGGATAAACATCTCCATAGTAACTATCATTCAAATAAATACCACCCACTTGTTGCAGTACATGCTTCATGTATTCATTCACCTGCTTGATGATATGACCATATAAAACAGCACGCAGCTCATAGTCCACATCCTCCTTGTCCAACCACTGGTTGGCATTCTTTATTACTTTCGCTATATTCTCACAAGCTATTGTTGCCGAACGGATAGCATCATTCCCTAAATCCCTTTCCATTCCACGAGGGTCATAATACGCTTTCCTGTTTTGCGGCCCTTTAAACAACAATAACGGATTGTGGTTACGTTCAGATATCAACGATTGCAAACCGGATAATTCCTCCTGCGGCGTATTCTTTTTCATAGGTTGATACAAATAACGAATTACCCAATCATCATATACCCCTAACACCGATTGCACCAGAGGCATTCCTTCACTATAACTATCATCAGAAAGCAAATAGTTCATGGGGAGCTTATCCATAACGGAAGCAGATAACCCATGTTGCTTAACAAACTCCTTCGAACGAAGCGAATCAACAGGATAAGCAATAGATCCTGCCATATTATCACTCAACCCCAAACAATGTCCCCAATGCCTCAATAATAAAGACGTTAACGCTTCCTCTACCAAGCCCTCATCGGGCAGCAACGTACGAGCCTTCTCATTAAAAGAAGATGTTTGCAGAAAATAATCCAACTGGATTTTCGATGCCAAGTTGTGCGGAATGTAAATATTGGCACTTATAATCTCTCCTGTCAACGGATCACTCCAACAGTTGTCTGTAATCTGGTTAGACGGTGAAATGACATAACGAATACAGGATTTAGTAATATTATTGGCATCAAACACCGTACCGTCTTTAGGATAAGGCTTCACTACCAGCGCATTGGGAAAACCAATCTTCTGAAAAGACTTGTTCCATATATCAGCACTACGATACACACAGCGCTGCCAGCTTTCGGGCAACAGAGTATCTACATAAAAGACAATAGGGTTTTCCTCTGTCAAATTCCAACGATTCACCCAATACTGCACTTCACTTCCTTGCGCTTCATCCGAAAAGCTAACCTTGTCACTCCATAGAGTACCAACACGAGGATCTGCCAAACGAGGAAGATAATCTTCATCCTCCGGTAATAACATAAATGTACGCTTCACAACCGCACTGAAAGGAATATCGTCTGCTATCGGGAAAAGCCCGAATAACGACATGGCAAGACTATAACTCATATTGCATGAGATAGATACATTATCCGAGTAAGAGGCAATCCCGGATATCATCGACCGGTCTTGTTTAAAAGTAGCCTTCCTTTTCACCCAGCCATCCATTGTATTATATGCTTTCGGATCTATCGGATTCATGTATTCGTCATCTTTAAACACATAAGAAGTGACATCAATCACCAAAGCACTATCAGGAGAATAAGCCTTGATTGGAAACTGCTCCAGAACAATATCACTAAAGCTCTTTTTCAATGCATCGCCGATACGAGAGTCATCACCGGTAATCGGACGATTGGCAACCCGATAAAGTCTGACCAACGAATCAGATTGGCAAAATCTCACCTGCAAAGAAGTGGCAGGGCGAAATCCCACGGACGATTCCTGCGGATTACTAACTTTATCAACCACCCCTCCCATCAACAGACGTTTACCTAAAACAGCCTTAGGTATTTCCATATATATCTTATTCTCAATCCAATAAAGATTCATTAATCCCTTGGACTCCACGCTATTGGATTTACCTTTCAATAGCTTTTCATAATCACTTTTCGATTTTACTTGCTCTGTTTTTTTCTTTTTCTTAGCTGCCCCTTCCAAAGGATAAGAAACGGACAGGGCAAAGACCGACAAAAAAAGTAAAAGGATATATTTATTCTTCATAATCATCTGTTTAACGCATTATTCATTTGATGAAGCAATAATTGATAGTGAAGTCGAGTATCTTTATCGACATGTTGCTTTTGATTATTCAATAAGTCGCGCACCCGCAAGAAATAACCATAACACATACTCTCCTGATTTCTGGGGACAAAGTACTCGGCCATTGGTTCTTCAAATCCGGCTACAGGATTAAACATACGTTCCAAGTCCGACACACAACATCCTTTGTGTCCTTCCCCTATCTTATGATGAAGCGTGGTTAACGATTCCCAAACATCCTCATCTGCCAATGATTTCGAATCTTTATTCCAATTAATCTTTGCCGTTGAAGCTAACTGTTTAATAAATAAATTCTGCAACTTCATTTGAGTAGAGGTTAGTTTACGCCCTTTCAAAGTAGGACTCCAGATGTATTCATAAATGTCATTCATACATTCGTCAACGTCATATTTATCGCCTTCAGCTTTCAGTGCCGAAAATTCCACACGGGCAGGAGCCGCCATCAATAATTTCATCAGCACATTACGCAAAGCATCAGAAGGTTTACCAACCATAGGCAACTTATCCAATACATCGCTGTTATCTAACCAATCCAGCGTTTCCAACTGTTCCAGAAAATAACTCATTGCCTCTTTTTGCTTTTCCTTCGGTTCACTTTCCAGAGCTTCCACTTTATCACCGACCAGTTTTTCATGCAGATAAATGCCACCAATATTATGATAAACATGCAACATATAAGTCAAATACTGCATTATAATACCATCATAAATAGCAGATCGGTGTTTATAATCATTATCTTCCTTATCCAGCCATTGATTCAGATTATCCAGGATATACTTCAGGTTTTTCACACCATATTGAGTTGCTTTTACCGCATCATCTCCCAGATCTTCCGTTTGAGAACGAGGGTCAAGTATATCCGACTGTTGTTTTCCATACCGATATACAGGATCACCGGATAAATCCGTAATCCACTTTGAAGTAATCGCATACTCTTCTTCCTCTGTTTTAGCTTCCGGTACTGGTGTATAATTCCAACGGATCAAATAATCATCATACAGCCCAAAGCGGGGAGGCATCATACGAACCCCACGCTCCATATCACCGGGTTGTGCCACATAATTAAAACGTGCATAATCCATTATAGAGGTAGTGGTGCCATGTTTCTGTGTAAACGAAGGAGAACGCAGAGAGTCCACCGGAATGACGGAAGAAGCACTCATATTGTGCATAAATCCGAGACAATGTCCTACTTCGTGTGAAACGACATAACGTAAAGCATCATCCATCACTTCCCTTGGAATAACTTTATGACGGACACGTTTGTCAGCTTGAGCAGTCTGGATAAAAATCCAGTTATTCAACAACTTTATAACATCATGATACAGATATACAGAAGCATTCAGTATTTCTCCACTGCGCGGGTCTACCCAAGAGGGACCCATTGCATTTTCAATAGCAATCGGTGCATAACGAATACAAGAGTATTTCAAATTATCCGCATCAAATTCCGGATCGTCTTTCGGAAATTCTTTAGCCTGGATAGCTTGTGTAAAACCTATTTTTTCAAATGGTTCATTCCATTGGTTGACAGCTTCAAATATAGATGCTTTCCAACTATCAGGGAAACAACTATCTACATAAAAAACAATCGGCTTCACAGGTGTCACCTTTTTACCCTCTACATAACTTTTTAAATCAGAAGGCTCCAAACGCCAGCGATTTGCATAATAGATTGCCCGCATCGTCTGTTTGGTTGCCGAATATTCTTTTTTTATAGTCGGGAAAATACCAATCCGGCTATCCATCAATCGGGGACGGTAGGAAACAGAATCCAATAACAGGATAGAACGTGTCACCTTTGCAGTCAGAGGTTCGTCCTTAATGTCTTTTCCACTACCTCCGGTCAACGAATAAGTATAACTTAGGCAACTCCGGACAGATATATTGTCCTTAAAAGCTTTAAAACCATCAACAAACGACTTGCTACTTTGAAAAGAAGTGGAGCGCTTACGTCCTCTCGACATATTTGCACTATATTTATCAAAAGGATCTATTAGCTTATTGTCACCCACAAAAAAACCGGTAACATCAAACACAACAGCCGTACTATCATTATTATAAGCAGAAATATCAAAGGCTTGCAATATGGCATCCATGTTGCTTAATGCAATAGCCGTCTTCAATCGATTGTCATTATCACCACTCACATTATCTGTTTGAATAGCAGACAGACAGATTTTGTTATTCAGTTTTTCAAAACGAAAATGAATAGGTTCGGTAGGTTTTGATCCTATAATGGCATTTCTATTATCACTGATTTCTGTAACTGCAGAGCCCAACAACATATCACGTTTCAACAACGATAATGGAAGTTCAAAATAAACTTTTTCTTTCACTTTGTGTACAGTGATGAAACCTTCTGCTTTCGAATGATTAGATGAGAACAGTTTATCATAAGCAGTTTTTTCTTTCTCAACGGATTCTTTCTTTTTTGTCTTTTTACGTTTAAAAGAAATAGCATTTGCTGATACAGCTCCTCCCAGCATAGAAAATACTAAAAGAGCCACCCAAATTCTTTTCATTTTGATAATAGTGTTAATTCATACTCTAGTAATAGAATACAAATCTAAGAATTATAAAGAATTATCTCCAATAAAATCTACTTTTTTCTGTCTTCAAATAAAGCGATTATGACTGCTTTTAGAACAGGATAAAAGATTATCAAGGCTTTCGCACTCCAAATGGTTAAAAGTATACCATATAAGATTGGCATTATTTGAATCTTATATGGGTCCTTGAACAATCCTAAAACGCATAAACTTATCCCACCTAAAAAAATCACTAAAAAGAACACTGCAGATATAAAAATGGGAAACGGACCGTCATATTCAGTAAAATCGGCTAATCCAAGCCATTTCTTCCATTTTCTCCACCGTTCTCTCCTCCTTTCTTCCGGTTCCCTTTCCTTCCTCATTCTCTCCGACTCTATCACACGCCGACGGAATTCCTCTTGGGGACGCTGTAAACTGAGATTGTATCTCCGCATCTTTTCACTAATGCGTTTCTTTTTCCTTTTTGTCACTCTTATATTTGTTATTTCTTGTGTGGTTTTACCTATTTATTTCTTTTCTGCCTGATAGACTCCAAATATAATGCAACCTGCTCCCAATAATGTAATCCACGTGATTTGTTCGTGAAGAATGATTACGGATGCCACCATTGTCACCAACGGATTGAGATAGATATAACTGGAAGCTCTAACAGTTCCCAACTGTTTTAAGACCACATTCCAGAGGACATAACATATCAAGGAAGCCAGAACAGCTAGAAACAAAAGATTGGATAATACAATCGGTTTTAAAAGTATATCAAGATCCGGTTGCAGCGGATGAAGAAGAAAGGCGGGAAGTATGGTCAATACTCCATAAAAAAATATCTTGCGAGTGATAAATACAGTGGGGTAACGCCCCGTCATTTTCTTTATCACCAAACTATAAAATGCCCACGACAAGGCGGCAAGTAAAGTAAGCAAATCCCCTACCGGAGATAATTTAAGTACAAAACTGCCGTTAAAGACCACCAGTCCTACTCCGATTAAAGCTAATATGGAACCATAAATCAAACCTTTGGTGGCTTTTTCACTCTTATAAAAGAGAAGGGAAAGAATGGTGGTAAGTAAAGGAGCTGTGCAAATGATGAAAGCTACATTGGATGCTTGCGTGATTCCCAAAGCTGTATTCTCGGTAAAGAAATAGAGTGAACCACCGAAAAGACCTCCTGCCATCAACCAAAGTTCGTCTTTCCAATTACCCGCAAACAGACGTTTGGGAGAAATCACCCAAATACCCAGATAAGCAATGAGAAAACGATAAAGGAATATCTCCTGTGGGGTCAGTCCGTGATTAATCAGTACTTTGGTTGATATAAAGGTCAGTCCCCAAATAGCAACTACAAGTATCGCAATCAGATGGTAATATCCATGCTTCAATTCCATAGTGATGGTGATGTTTTTTAATAGAGTACAAAGATAGCGAGAAGTTATGGAATGTTTGTTTGGAGAAGTAACAAAAAGCCCGTACCTTTGTTTATGTTCAAAGAAAGCTCCTAAAATAAGGAATAAGTTATGGAAAAATATACAGCACCGGACAGAAAACGTATCCCCTATGGCATGATGAACTTTGCAGTAATCCGCCGCGACGACTGTTATTATGTAGACAAAACCCGGTTTATACCCATGATAGAAGAGGCGGACAAGTTTTTCTTCTTTATTCGCCCGCGCCGTTTCGGCAAAAGTCTCACAGTAAGTATGTTGCAGCACTATTATGATATACTTGCCAAGGATAAATTCGAAGCGCTGTTTGGCGACCTTTACATCGGAAAGCATCCTACGCGCGACCGGAACAGCTATCTAGTACTATACCTCAACTTCTCCGGAATAGTAGGCGAACTGCACAACTACCGCAAGGGACTGGACGCGCATTGCCAAACAATGTTCGACTACTTCTGTGACATTTACGCCGACTATCTCCCCAAAGGCATCAAGGAAGAACTCGACAAAAAAGAAGGAGCTGTCGAACAATTTGAATACCTGTTCACAGAATGTAATAAGACCAACCAACGTATTTACCTCTTTATTGACGAATACGACCATTTCACCAATGCCATTCTCTCAGATATAGAGAGCCTGCACCGTTATACGGACGAAACGCATGGCGAAGGTTATCTGCGTGCCTTCTTCAATAAAATTAAAGCCGGAACCTATTCCAGCATCGAACGTTGTTTCATTACCGGCGTAAGTCCCGTGACAATGGACGACCTCACAAGCGGTTTCAACATCGGAACCAACTACTCGCTCACACCGGAATTTAACGAGATGATAGGTTTTACGGAAGAAGAAGTCCGCCAAATGCTTACCTATTATTCCACCACCAGTCCATTCAATCACAGTGTAGACGAACTGATAGAAATAATGAAACCTTGGTATGACAACTACTGCTTTGCAGAAGAATGTTACGGTGAAACCACTATGTACAACTCCAACATGGTACTCTACTTCGTCAAGAATTATATTCAACGAGGCAAAGCCCCCCGGGATATGGTAGAAGACAATATCCGTATCGACTACGAAAAATTACGTATGCTCATTCGGAAGGACAAAGAGTTTGCCCATGATGCCTCCATCATACAAACATTGGTGAGCGAAGGCTACGTCACCGGAGAACTGAAAAAAGGTTTTCCTGCCATCAATATCACTAATCCTGACAACTTTGTGAGTCTGCTTTACTATTTCGGTATGCTCACCATTAGCGGCACGTATAAAGGAAAAACCAAACTCACCATCCCCAATCAGGTAGTCCGTGAACAAATCTACACCTATCTGCTAAGTACCTATAACGAAGCCGAACTTAATTTCAGTAGTTACGAGAAGAACGAACTTGCCAGTGCCCTTGCCTACGATGGCTCTTGGAAAGCTTACTTCGACTATATTGCCAACTGTCTAAAACGCTACACTTCCCAGCGCGACAAGCAGAAAGGTGAATTTTTTGTCCATGGCTTCACACTTGCCATGACAGCACAAAACCGTTTCTACCGCCCCATCTCTGAACAGGACACACAGGCAGGTTATGTCGATATTTTCCTTTGTCCGCTACTGGATATCTATTCCGACATGAAGCATAGTTACATTGTGGAACTGAAATATGCCAAGTATAAAGACCCCGAAAGCCGTGTGGAAGAATTGCGACTGGAAGCTATTGCTCAAGCCAATCGTTATGCTGACACCGATACGGTGAAGAGAGCAGTCGGCACTACACAGCTTCATAAAATCGTAGTTGTATACAAAGGAATGGATATGCCGATATGCGAAGAGGTTTAATACAAAAAAAGAACTCGCATTACAAGCGTATCATGCAAAAAACAGATAGGCTAACAATATGAAAAAATCAATAAAACGTTTGTCAAAACCTTTATAAATGAAGAATTACCCTCATCACAGCTATCTGTAATGAGGGTAATCATGTTAAAAGAGAGTTTCAATACATCTTCTTACTATCAAATTCCTACATGAAAAACTATTTTGTCACCTTGTAAGTTCCACTTACATAATCTTTTGACTTCATCTCTCCGGGAAGAGTTACGGTAGCGGTAACACCCTTAGGAATGGTGAATTCCCAAATCCAAGTGTCACCCTCGTATTTCCATGCGCTCTTAATGAGTCCGGCGGCGGAACGGTATTCGGCAGTTACATGTCCCAATCGCTTGTCTGGAATGGGTTTCATAATGATATGCTTGAAGCCTGGGGTGGCAGGATCGGCTGCGATGCCGGCAACAGTTTCCCAAATCCATTCACATACGCATCCGTAGGCATAATGATTGAAGCTGTTCATACCGCGTGGTCCCATTCCCTTATCTATCATATAGCTGTTCCACCTTTCCCAAATAGTGGTAGCTCCATTGTCCACAGAATACAGCCAGCTTGGGTTCTTACGTTGGAAGAGTAGTTCATAGGCAATGTCTTCCATGCCATTCTCCGTGAGGGTGGCCATAAGGATAGATGTGCCCAGAAATCCGGTCTGCAAGCAAAGGTCGTGTTGTGCGAAGTTTTCGCGCAGGCGGTCTATCATCTTCGCTTTGGCTTCGCCTTCCACAAGCTGGTTTTTCAAGGCGAACAGAGCAGGAGTTTGCATGGTGTTGAGGATGGCGGTTTTGAAAGTGCCATCCTCGTTGAGGAAGTTCTCTTTGATGTATGCTTTTGCCAAGTCGACCATTTGCTGGTATTTGGCAGAATTGCGACCGGTGGCAGCAGCCATGTCGCGCATCATGGAAGCATCTATTACCCAGTAGGAAGCGCTTAGATAGTTCCAATAGCTAATGGCATCAGGAAGCGGACCTTGGGGAGAGAAAGCCAGTCCGCTACAGCTTTCCAGCGGTTCGTAGCTCAACCAGTCGGCCCATTGGTAGTTGCCGTTCTCGCCGCAGAGGGTCTCGTGGTTATACTTGGTGTCGTTGATGTGGTTCATAAACAGGTCCATGGCATTCCAGTTCTCCTCAATGATTTGCGTATCTCCGAATTGTTTCCACACCGTCCAAGGCACAATGATTCCGGCATCGGCCCATCCCAAACGCATTTTCTCATCACCGTATTGTGCTAAGGGAGCCACTCCGGGGAATCCGCCCAAACTGTTCTGGGTGTCGCGCATGTCACGCATCCACTTGTGAAAGAACTTCATGGTGTTAGCAAAGAACGTACCGGTTTCCGCAAACACTTGTGTATCTGCTGTCCAGCCCAGACGCTCGTCGCGCTGCGGACAGTCGGTGGGTATGGATAGGTAGTTGGATAGCTGTCCCCAATAAGTGTTGGAGATGAGCTTGTTCACAAGGTCGTTGCCTGTGGTGATAGTGCCGGTCTCCAGTTCCTTTGTGATGGAAGTGACGGGAATGGATTTCAACGACTTGATGGCGACATTCCCGGTGGCAGTTATGGAAACGTAGCGGTAGCCGAAGAAGGTGCAGTGAGGATAGTAGGCCACATAGTTATCTCCGGCAGCAAAGGTGTAGTCCAAGCGGATACCAGTGTGGGGAATGCGCAGGTTTTCGCGGTGGCAGCTTCCTTCCGGACCGTCCATGCCACGAATCTTGGCACCGTTGCCGTCATTGAGCAACTCTGCGGGAAAGCAAGTCAGCACTGTTCCCTCGGCGGCTTTGAATACGAAAGAGGGTATGCCGGCACAGTTTTGCCCGAAATCCACCACTAATGTCTCTCCCGGACTTATGGTCATCTCCGTGCCCGATGCGAACTCACGGGCGATAATCACTTTACCGAACTCGTTTTCTTTCGCTCTTTCTATCTTCTTCCAAATGTATGCTCTGACAGGAGCGAGGGCGAGATCGGTGCGCAGATAGACCTCCGCTCCGTCCGAAGGCAGAATGTCACCAGAAAATTCGGTATTCTCTTCGGGTGTGGAGAGTTTGTCCACACATTCGTAGCCCATCGGTTCGCGTGCATCATACTCTTCTCCGTCAAAGATGCCGGCATGTTTCACCGGACCGGCAATTCCGGCTTTCCAGTTTTCGAGGTCGGTACCGTAGCACTTCTTAGTTCCGTCAGAAAAAGTCAGTTCCAATACACCGCGGAAGGCACACTTTTTGCCTATCATGCCGTCATATCCTCCGGGGGTTATGATTTTGTCAGCCCACCATCCCGGTGTCACCTGTACGGAGAGCATGTTGTCGGCGTTTGGCTTGGTACGGATGACGTCTGTGATATCATAGGTGAAAGAACGTTTGGTCTTGGCATAGTGTGTGAAGCCCGGTTTCAGGAATTCTCCGCCTACGGGTTTCCCATTCACATACAACTCGTAAACTCCCAGTCCGGCGGTCATCCACTTGGCAGAGATGACTTTCTGTTCATTTTTCACGGTGGACACGAACCAACTGGCACCATCGGCTGCGCGACCGTTGTTATGTCCTTTCACTATAGGAGCGTCTACTGCTGAAATCCATTTGGATTCGTTCCAGGCCGACGCTTCCAATGCGTGAGTACGTTTTCCGACTTCAGTTGCGTTTATCAGTCCGCTATTCGAGAAAAGCGCGAAAATCATTACCGGAACAAGATTCGCAAAACAATGGAAATTCATTTTCATACTTATATGTATTTTTTAGTATTAAAAGATTAACTTAGAAGTGCTGTTTTATGGGACTTGCACAACAAAATTACAGAATTATATGATATGACAGACGATTTCTACATTTTTTTTGACTCAACAATGGTTTCTGTTCAATCTGAAGCTTTTTACGTTGGAGAATCGATTATCGGGCAAAACAACGACATATTGTAAAATAATATAATCAACGCATTCGCTAGTTCTATTGTATCAATTATTTATCAAATAAGAAAAGAAGATGACGGTTATTCATTGCAGTCATTCTTTCTTCTTTACACGAGAACCTCGAAATCGAATAAACTCTATTCAAGTTTTTAATAAATAACGAAGGGGTTTATTAGAAACGGTATCCAAGTTTATTATAAACTCTTTTTTGACGCTTTTAATACCTGAAATAGAATTATTGCAACAAAAATGGGCAAGAACCTTCACAGTTTCTTGCCCATTCGTTATCCTATGTTATGCATTTCGCACATCCACCTATTGAACTTATGTCACAATATTTATATCTTTCATCATTCGTTTTCTATTTTTAATTTCCCCAAATATACGAAATAAAAACGATAAAGTCAATAGAGAAAGCGTGGTTATCTGAAAATAAACACGTAAATTTGTGCCTCGAATTAGAAATAACAGTATAAATCACTATAAATAAAAACTTTATCACTATGGAGTACAATTTCAGAGAAATTGAAAAGAAGTGGCAGAAAAGGTGGGTGGAAGAGAAAACCTACCAAGTTACGGAAGATGATTCGAAGCAAAAATTTTATGTACTAAACATGTTCCCTTATCCATCAGGAGCCGGCCTACACGTAGGACACCCGCTGGGATATATTGCTTCCGATATTTATGCCCGTTACAAACGACTGCAAGGCTTCAATGTACTCAATCCGATGGGATATGACGCATACGGTCTGCCTGCAGAACAGTATGCCATCCAAACCGGACAGCATCCTGCAATCACTACCGTCAAAAATATCGACCGTTACCGCGAGCAGTTGGATAAGATAGGGTTCTCTTTCGACTGGAACCGTGAAATCCGTACTTGCGACCCGGAATATTATCACTGGACACAATGGGCCTTCCAAAAAATGTTCAATAGCTACTATTGCAACGACGAACAGGAAGCCCGTCCTATCGAAGAATTGGAAAAAGCTTTTGCAATCTACGGAAACGAAGGATTAAACGCCGCTTGCAGTGAAGAAATCAGCTTTACTGCCGAAGAGTGGAATGCCAAAAGTGAAAAAGAACAGCAGGAAATCCTGATGAACTATCGTATCGCTTATCTGGGTGAAACAATGGTAAACTGGTGTGCTGAATTAGGAACTGTATTGGCGAACGACGAAGTAGTGGACGGAGTCAGCGAACGTGGCGGCTACCCCGTTATACAAAAGAAAATGCGTCAATGGTGTCTGCGTGTATCTGCTTACGCACAACGCCTGCTCGACGGATTAGATACGATCGACTGGACAGATTCTCTGAAAGAAACTCAAAGAAACTGGATCGGACGCTCGGAAGGTGCTGAAGTGCAATTCAAAGTAAAAGACAGTGATCTCGAATTCACCATTTTCACCACTCGCGCAGATACAATGTTCGGTGTCACCTTCATGGTATTGGCTCCGGAAAGCGAACTGGTGGCACAATTAACTACTCCTGAACAAAAAGCAGAAGTAGATGCTTACCTTGACCGTACCAAAAAACGTACGGAACGCGAACGTATCACCGACCGTAGTGTTACCGGTGTATTCAGCGGCTCGTATGCCATCAACCCGTTCACAGGTGAAGCAGTGCCCGTCTGGATCAGCGATTACGTATTGGCCGGATACGGAACAGGTGCTATTATGGCTGTACCTGCACATGATAGCCGCGACTATGCATTCGCCAAACATTTCGGACTGGAAATTCGCCCGTTGGTAGAAGGTTGTGATGTAAGCGAAGAAAGTTTCGATGCCAAGGAAGGTATCGTTTGCAACTCTCCACGCCTTGAAGTTACTCCTTATTGCGATCTTTCGCTGAACGGACTGACTATCAAAGAAGCGATAGAAACAACCAAGAAATATGTAAAAGAACATAATCTGGGGCGTGTGAAAGTGAACTACCGTCTGCGTGACGCTATCTTCTCACGCCAGCGTTACTGGGGCGAACCGTTCCCTGTTTACTACAAAGACGGAATGCCTTACATGATCGACGAAAGCTGTCTGCCACTGGAACTTCCGGAAGTAGCTAAATTCCTGCCTACCGAAACAGGTGAACCTCCATTGGGACACGCTACTAAATGGGCTTGGGACACAGTAAACAAATGTGTAGTAGAAAATGAGAAGATTGACAATGTAACTGTCTTCCCGCTGGAATTAAATACCATGCCGGGATTCGCCGGTTCTTCGGCATACTATCTCCGTTACATGGACCCACGCAATCATAAAGCACTGGTTGATCCGAAAATCGATCAGTACTGGAAAAATGTAGACCTTTATGTAGGTGGTACCGAACATGCTACCGGACACTTGATCTACTCTCGTTTCTGGAATAAATTCCTGCACGATGTAGGTGTATCTATCATGGAAGAACCATTCCAGAAGTTAGTAAACCAGGGAATGATTCAAGGTCGCAGTAACTTTGTATATCGTATCAAAGATACCAACACCTTCGTTTCGTTAAACCTGAAAGATCAGTACGAAGTTACCCCTATTCACGTAGACGTAAATATCGTATCTAATGATATTTTAGATTTGGAAGCATTCAAGGCATGGCGTCCTGAATATAAAACGGCCGAGTTTATCCTCGAAGACGGAAAATACGTTTGCGGATGGGCAGTTGAAAAGATGAGTAAGTCAATGTTCAATGTTGTCAATCCGGATATGATTGTTGAAAAATACGGTGCAGATACACTTCGTATGTACGAAATGTTCCTTGGCCCGGTAGAACAATCCAAACCGTGGGATACCAACGGAATTGACGGTGTACACCGTTTTATCCGCAAATTCTGGTCGCTGTTTTACAGCCGTACAGACGAATATCTGGTAACGGACGAACCTGCAACGAAAGAAGAATTGAAGAGCCTTCATAAATTGATTAAGAAGGTGACAGGTGATATTGAACAGTTCTCTTATAATACATCTATCAGCGCATTCATGATTTGTGTAAACGAACTCTTCAACCTGAAATGCAGCAAAAAAGAGATTTTGGAACAGCTCATTATCACTCTTGCACCTTTCGCTCCGCATGTTAGCGAAGAGCTGTGGGATGTACTGGGACACGAAACTTCCGTATGCGACGCCCAATGGCCTGCATACAACGAAGAATATCTGAAAGAAGACACTGTCAACTATACCATCTCTTTCAACGGAAAGGCACGTTTCAATATGGAATTTGCAGCAGATGAAACTTCGGACGCTATCCAGACGGCAGTATTAGCCGATGAACGTTCACAGAAGTGGATTGATGGCAAGACTCCGAAGAAAGTCATTGTCGTTCCGAAAAAGATTGTAAACGTTGTTGTTTAAAAACAAATTAGGCACGGATTACACAGATAACACGGTTTTGATTAATTAGAACCACGAAATCCTTGTAATCCGTGCCTAACATAATTATAAATCCAAATGCATAAACTGACAAAAGCGGAAATAATGAGAGAAGTGAAAGATTATATCTACATCACTCTCGGATTGATAAGCTATTCTTTGGGATGGGCAGTATTCCTATTACCTTATCAGATCACTACCGGAGGAACTACCGGTATCGGAGCTATTATCTATTATGCAACAGGATTTCCAATCCAATGGTCATACTTCATTATAAATGCAGTGCTGATGACCTTCGCCATCCGGATATTAGGTCCCAAATTTAGCATAAAAACCACTTATGCTATTTTCATGTTGACCTTTTTACTCTGGTTATTCCAGCTAGTGGTAAACAATTACATAAAAGCACCGGATATGACGCCTGACGGCAAACCGTTATTGCTTGGTATAGGACAAGACTTTATGGCTTGTATTATCGGTGCAGCCATGTGTGGTGTAGGTCTGGGCATCACTTTCAACTACAACGGAAGTACGGGTGGAACAGATATTATCGCTGCTGTTGTTAATAAATACAGAGATGTATCACTCGGACGAATGATTATGATCTGTGATGTATTCATTATCGGTTCCTGTTATTTTATATTCCATGATTGGCGTCGGGTTATCTTTGGTTTTGTCACTCTGTTTATCATCGGTGTTGTGCTCGACTGGATTATCAACAGCGCCCGCCAATCGGTTCAATTCTTCATCTTCTCCAAGAAATATGATGAAATAGCCGACCGGATTATTAAAGATGCCGACCGGGGAGTTACAGTACTCGACGGTACGGGATGGTACAGCAAAAACAACGTAAAAGTGCTGGTAGTACTTGCCAAGAAACGCCAGTCACTCGAAATCTTCCGCCTGGTGAAACGAATCGACCCGAATGCATTCATCTCACAAAGCTCCGTCATCGGTGTATATGGTGAAGGATTCGATAAACTGAAAGTGAAATAGGCAATTCACCAAGCCATAAACAACCTCTGTAAAAACAATATTAAACAATGAAACGCAAACTTGTATTTGCCACCAATAACGCTCACAAACTCGAAGAAGTGGCCGCGATTCTCGGAGATAAAGTCGAATTGCTTAGCCTGAATGACATCGGTTGCCACACAGACATTCCCGAAACAGCTGATACACTGGAGGGTAATGCCCTGTTGAAATCTTCTTTTATCTATAACAATTATCACCTGGATTGTTTTGCCGACGACACCGGTCTGGAAGTAGAAGCGCTGAACGGAGCTCCCGGCGTCTATTCCGCCCGCTATGCAGGAGGAGAAGGACACGACGCACAAGCCAATATGCTCAAACTGCTTCACGAACTGGAAGGGAAAGAGAATCGCAGAGCACAATTCCGCACTGCTATTTCTCTCATTCTGGATGGAAAGGAGTATCTCTTCGAAGGAGTGATAAAAGGCGAAATAATCAAAGAAAAACGGGGTGATTCCGGATTCGGTTACGATCCTGTATTCAGACCGGATGGTTACGATCAAACTTTTGCAGAACTGGGAAACGATATTAAAAATAAAATCAGTCACCGGGCATTAGCTGTAGAGAAACTTTGCGAGTTTCTGCAACGCTGATTATTCTGACTATTGTTTCGTCCAATTTATTACTCTGACATCATTGAATCCATCAACAGTCGATTCGAGTTTTGTGGATTTCTTAACTATATGATACAGAGTTTCATAAAAGAGATATTGCTTACTTCCAAAGAAAATTATTACTTTGCAGAAAAATAAAACGCAATGAAGAAAGTTACATTATTTACTCTACTGACGTTACTATTATGTACTTCATGTGTAACGAAAAAGAAGTTTATGCTCGCAGAGATGGCGGCTACCACAAGCAAAGATAGTTTACAAAGACTATTGACCGACTGCCGTAACACAGGCGACCAGATGTCAGCACAAATCAAGAAACTGTTGCGTGATACAACTCAAATGGGAAACAGTATCCGTCAGTATCAAAGTATCCTGAATGTGAACATGACTGAACAGGAAAAACTGAACGCCCTGTTAAGCCAGAAGAAAAATGAGCTTAGCGAAAGAGAACGCACTATCAACGAGCTGCAGGATATGATTAATGCTCAAAATGACAAAGTGCAGAAACTATTGAGCAGCGTGAAAGATGCATTGCTGGGCTTTAGCACCGACGAACTGACCATCCGTGAGAAAGATGGGAAAGTGTATGTAGCCATGTCGGATAAATTACTGTTCGAATCAGGAAGTGCCCGCTTGGATAAGCGCGGTGAAGAAGCTCTTGGCAAACTGGCCGAAGTGTTGAACAAACAGACAGACATTGATGTATTTATCGAGGGACATACCGACAACAAACCTATCAACACGGTGCAGTTTAAAGACAACTGGGATTTGAGTGTGATTCGTGCTACTTCTGTTGTTCGCATCCTAATTAAGAACTATCATGTGAATCCGCTGCAAATACAACCCAGCGGCCGTGGTGAATATATGCCTGTTGCCGATAATGAGACAGCAGAAGGCAGAAGCAAAAACCGCCGTACGGAGATTATCATGGCTCCGAAACTGGATAAGTTGTTCCAGATGTTGCAGACTTCGGAAGAGGCTAAATAAAAATTATACTATAAAAGATTATATTACCCTATAGAGGTACTAATTAAAAGAGAATATATCAAAACTCTCTTTTCCACAAAATCCCCCACACTACAGATAGTTTGTAGCGTGGAGGATTTTAATTTATAAGGAGTTTAACACTCTATTTGTTATGAAAAACAAACCCTATTTCAATACAAATCCAGTGATATAAACCTTATTCTATTTACTTTCCCCAGTTCGATGGTTTCTTTCCCATCTTAAACACCATCGTACCACCATTTATGATATCCCCATGAGTGATAAAGTAATCCTTATATTTCTTTCCGTTTAAAGTAACCGACTGAATATAAATATCCTCCGGTGACTTGCGCAAGGCTTGAATACGGAATTCCTTATTGCCCGCAAGTTTCAATGTACACTCATCGAAAGCAGGAGTACCAATGATATATCGGCCATCGGCAGGATTTACCGGATAGAATCCCATAGCACTAAACACATACCATGCCGACATCTCTCCACAATCATCATTTCCGGCATATCCGGAAGAAGTATTATTATACAGATTATTTATAATGTGGCTAACGTACTTTTGAGTTTTCCACGGTTGTCCTGCATAGTTGTAGAGGTAAGCGACATGATGGCTAGGTTCATTGCCGTGTGCATACTGACCCACAAATCCCGAAGCATTATCATTTAATTCCCCGCTCCGGTGATGAGTAGTAAAGAATGTATCCAGTTTCTGTTCAAAAGCCTTTGCTCCACCCGTCAGTTCAATCAACCCTTTGACGTTGTGCGGAACATACCAGAAATACTGCCAGGCATTTCCTTCCGTAAACGGATAACCTCCGTTTGCACCGTATTTATAAGGATCGAAAGGTTCCATCCATTCTCCCTTATCATTCTTCGACTGGAAGAAACGAGTTGCCGGATTGAAAAGATTCCGGTAGAATTCAGAACGCTGGTAGAATCGTTGGTAGTCGGTGTCTTTTTTCAGTTTTGCAGCCAGTTGAGCAACACACCAATCATCAAAAGCCTGTTCCAATGTAATGGAAACCGATTGAGTCTGAATATTTTCGGGCATATAACCATACTTCTCCCATACTTCAAAAGGAGAATTAAGATGCGCAGTGATCGAACTGTTGTATACTGCCTCATAAGCCTTTTCCACATCAATTCCAGGGATACCTTTCAGAATGGCATCCGCAATAACAGGGATGGAGTGATTGCCAATCATGCAGTAATTGTCCTGTCCCCATAATTGCCAGACAGGCAGATAACCGTAATAATCATACTGCCGTATCATGCTCTTTACGAAATCGGCCACACGCTCGGGTTCGAGCAAAGTATAGAGCGGATGTACCCCGCGGAAAGTATCCCAAAGAGAGAAAGTAGTATAATGCGTTTCATTACTACTCACCTTACGAGTTGTATAGTCCGCCGCCATATATTCACCGTTCACGTCAGACATCGTATTAGGCTGTATCATCGTATGATAAAGAGCGGTATAGAAAATCTCCTTTTGAAGTTCGGTTCCTTTCACGTCAATCTTTCCCAGTTCCTGTTCCCAGTCGGCATCTGCTGCTGCCACATACCGATCGAAATCCCAATGGGGCGCTTCCTGGTCCATGTTCTGACGGGCGTTTTCCATAGAGACAGACGAAAGGGCTACTTTGCAATTAAGCGGTTTGTCATCCAGTTTTCCAAAGTGGAAACAGCCGTGGAGATTGGTTCCATTAATCACCGCTGTGTTATCGTGTACACGCCCCCCGTCTCTTAACGTAGAGGAAAGAATCGGACTCGAAAATTCCATATAGAAATAAATCTTACGCAATTTGGCCCATCCTGTAATAATGCGATACCCCTCTACAGCATGATTGTTCAGGATACGGATTTGAGAGTTGATGATGCGACGTCCCCAACTGCCTTTATTGGCCGAATGGTCTAAATCCAGTAGTATCTCCGCGTCCTTGTCAGCCGGATACTGATAACGATGAATACCGGTTCTTTGAGTGGTAGTGAGTTCGGCATTGATATTTTCGTCTTTCAACATTACCTGATAATAACCGGGACCGGCTTTCTCTTCTTCATGAGTGAATGCAGAAGAAGTACGTCCGCTACTGGTTGGCATGATGAGAATATCAATTAGGTCGGAAGCCCCCGTACCACTCAAGCGGGTGTGACTGAAACCGTAGATGGTACGCTTATTATAATCATAGCCGGACGCATCTCCCCAGTCAGGAGCTTCATTTGTATCAGGCGAAAGTTGTATCATGCCGAATGGTGAAGTTGCTCCCGGATAATTATTACCCGACAGACCTCCATTGATGGCCCCTGTACCAATGAAAGGATTCACATACTTAGTGATTTCTCCGGCTTGGGAAGTAGCCAAAGCCAGAGAAAAAGCACAGATTCCTGTTATAAACCTATTCATAGCAATTGATTTATTCAGCAATGATTTCTACAATCCGACTGTTCAGTTGTTGAGTAGTAAACACTTCCAGTCCCACATTCATCAGATACTCTCCTGAATACAGTTGATCGTTACCTTGAAGCGAAGAATTGCTACCCGGCATCAAATTGATTTCCTTCACACGATACATTCTATCAGCATCCAATCCCTGCAAACGTACCGGTAATACCTTTTCTGCATAACGCGGATGGATATCAAATGCATACAACACAGCTTTATTCTTATCTTTATTTACATACATAGAAGAGGTATGATTACTGCCATAAGGAGAAACCAAACGATACAGATCTCCATCAAGAATTACAGGTTTCAAACGATTATAATTTTCCACAGCCTGATTGCAATAGATATGGTCATTCTCGTTCATATCATCCAGCTTGATATCAAAACCCAGTTTACACATCATTGCCACATCCGTACGGAACTTGATGCTGGTTCCCCGGTTCCAGGTCGTAACATGTGCACACATCGTCTTACTAGGAAATATTTGTGAGAATCCCCATTGAATAAATAAACGTTCGATAGGGTCCGTATTGTCGCTAGGCCAGAATTCCGTAAAGTATTTCAATGCTTCGAAGTCAGAGCGTCCGCCGCCACCGGCACAAAGCATCATCGGCAAATCCGGATATTTATTTTTCACACGCTCCAACACTTTATACAGTCCGCGCACATATTCGATATACAGATGCGACTGTTTATCCTTCAGATAGGAAGAGTAGATATTGGTGATAGGACTATTGCAATCCCACTTAAAGAAAGCGATTCCCGGATAGTTTGTCATCAATTTGTCTACCACACCGAATACATGATCCTGCACTGCCGGATTACTCAAGTCGAGTACCAACTGATTTCTGAAATAATATTCATCCCGATTAGGCAGATGAATCACCCAATCTTTATGCTTTTCATACAGTTCACTTTTCGGATTCACCATTTCAGGCTCTATCCATATTCCGAATTTGATACCTTTCTTTTGTGCCTCTTCTACCAAACGTCCTACACCATTTGGCAGTTTATCCGCCGTTTCTTTCCAATCACCCAGTCCTTGATGATCGCTGCTACGCGGATATTTATTACCAAACCATCCATCATCGAGCAGAAACATATCCACTCCCAGTTTGACAGCCTCATCCATCAATCCAATCAACTTATTCTCATCAAAATCAAAATAAGTAGCTTCCCAATTGTTAAGTAGTGTCATACGGGTCTGGTCACCCTTCTTAACCTGATACTTGCGCGCCCAATCATGAAAGTTACGGCTGGCCTCTCCCTTACCGTTCAGGCTATAAGTGAAATAAAAATCTGGTGTGCGAAAAGTTTCTTTGGCAGGAAGGTTGTATTCCGAAGCGTACGGATTAATACCGGAAATGATACGAAGTTCATTCTTATTATCCACTTCAAAGGTAAAACGGAAGTTACCTGTCCACCCCAAAGTACCGACTAATACCTCTCCTGAATTTTCCTCCGACGGAGCACCCAGAGACAACTGGAAAAACGGAGAAACAAACATATTGGCACGCGCACCCAACTTGGTATCAATCGTTTTTTTACCAAATGCCAATTCACGCTCGGCTATGTTAACCTCATGTGCCCAGTCACCGGAAAACTCTGTGAGAAAATACTTATCACGGTTAAGATGGAGCATGGAAGAAGCATATTTGCTCAATACAACAGGTTTCTTCTCCTGATGATTGATTTCAGTGAATGTCTTGATGATATTTTCCGCAGTATACGTTATATAGTGCAATTTCACAGTCACAGGATATTTGTCATCCTTTAGGGTAATCACCGTTTCTACACTTCCGTCATTCTGTCGGCTACTACTATGTTCCACATATTTCAACAATAAAGATGGGTTTCCATCATTATGAAGCACTTGAATAGCCGGCTCGAAATAATCCTCTGCCCCATGTGTGATATAAACCTCGGTTCCCTGCGGCAAGTAGGCAAAGTCCGATTCATGATTCAGTTTTTTACCCAGATAACGCTGGTATAAACGACCGTTGTCTCCCACCTGAAAGATCAGGCTTGTGCAATCAGTTTCAATCTTAATAATAGGTTTGTCAGCTGCCTTCAACATACAGGAGATGCCCAAAAGACAGAATAAGAGAATAGCTTTTACTTTCACGGTATATTTATTTAATGTTATTGCAATTATTTTTTATTTATCAGTACGGAACGGAGCAACCGGAAGTCCAGCAATTCCATAAAGATTACACTCCGGATTATCCGCCCATCCGTAACGTGCCGCAATGGGTATTTCCACTTCCGGCGATTCAAGGATCACCTCTTTCCCCCGGATAGTGGCAGTTGCCTGATGAAATACTTGATCCGGTCCGGCAACAATAAATCCTTTGGGTTCGCCTGCTGCGGCTTTCACTTCACAATCGAAGCTAAGTATCAGTTTATTTCCCGAAATACGGTAGCTCTGAAAAGTCGGTACATCATACGTGCCCCTCTGATAAGTATTTGCCAACGACAGGAGAGCCAACCGTCTTCCCACCTCCTGTTTGTTTTTAGGGTGAATATCCTGCGCTACACCAAGGTCAATAGCCGATACCATACCTGTACCTTCCATAGAAAGTGCATCGGCCTGCGCTTCACGTAATGCAGCCCATTTCGAATCGGGTTGTACTTCTTGACTACGCAAGTAATTTGCCAACTGCACGAAGTAGAAAGGCAGCTCCTGTTTCCATTGTTTTCGCCAGTCGGCTATCAGCGACTGAAAAAGAGGGGAATACTGCCGGTCACGACCTACATTAGCTTCACCCTGATACCATATAACACCCTTAACTGGAAAAATCGTGAAAGGATGTACCATTCCGTTATACAACACAGACAGATAACTGGAGCCCTCCGGTGACATGGGTGCAGATGGCAATTCATCCAAAGTTAATCCGATGCGATAGTTCCAGCTTCCGGCCAATGATATTTTCCGTTCACCCATTTCTGCATACAAAGTTTCTGGTTTTCCATGAATACCGCCTTCTCCTCCGAAATCAGATACACGAACTGTAATAATACCTTTGCCGACTTTAACTTCCGCAGCCGGAATCGTATACTTCCGGAAGGTGGCAAACCCCGACCCTCTGGCTATTTCCTTACCATTGTAGTAAGTAATATCTTCATCATCTATCATTCCCAGACTAAGAGTTACCTCCTGTCCTGCCCATTCAGCAGGAATATCTATCTCCTTTTGAAACCAGACAATACCGTCGAGCCCATCCAGTCCTTTTTCTTCCCAATAACCGGGTAACTCCATAGACTTCCATTCTTTCCCGGTCTGTAAAGCCGAAATCCATTGCGGAGTCTCTTGAGCAAAACCGGCATCCCGGATAATAAACTGTTCACGCCAGTCTTTCATCTCTTGTTGATAAACAGCAGAAAGAGCTTCTTTATTAAAATTCAGTCTCCTCATTTTAGCTGCTTCTTCCTGAAAACCCATCACCTGTTGCAAGGTGCCGAAGCTTGTCCATGCTTCGGCCGGAGTGCCGCCCCAAGTACAATCTATCACACCAACAGGTACATTCAATTCCTTCCACAACTGACGGGCAAAGAAATAAGCGACAGATGAAAACTCCGGAACAGAGGAAGGGCTACATTCCTGCCACCCCCCTCCATTCATTTCTATGTTATCCTGCGGAGTTAAAGATACAGTCTTTTTTACCTGTAATAGACGAATAAACGGATAATTAGCTTCCGCCACCTCCTGTTCATAATTCATAACCTTGCCCCATCCGGCAACCGGCATTTCCATATTGGATTGTCCGGAACAAAACCAGACTTCCCCCACCATTATATTCCGCAAAGTCAGTATTTCGCCATCTGAAAGCGTAATTTGATAAGGACCTCCGGCGGCAGGAGTAGGTAACTGCAAAATAAAACTTCCATTCACTCCCGCTTTAACTGCATATTTCCGGTTATCCCAACTCGTTTTTACTGTGACTTGCTTACCAGCTTTTGCCTTGCCGGGCAATGTCAACGTACTCTTTTGCTGTATCACCATATGATCGGTGAAAAACGAAGGTAAAGTGACTTTAGCCTGTGTACAAACAGCTATGCACAGAGCCACAAGAGTCATTCTATATTTATTCATTTTCGATTAGTTAATTGATTCCCGGCTATTAGTTGAATTCCAGCACTTTCACATCCTTGGCAGGTATAGTAATTTCTATCTGATTTCCGGCAGTAGTCCGGTTACCACTCCATAATTCTTTCACCTGATAACTGTGCGTTTGCTCCAGTCCTATTCTATCCAACGAAAGTGTCATTGTCTGCTCCTGTTCCGAATAGTTGAAAAGTGCGCAATGGAATGTTCCATCTTTCTCCTTTCTTACAAAGATCTGTTCCGATTGAGCTCCATTTCCCTCTACCGGACGGAACACTTCACCCGTGGCAAGAGCATTGATATCAGGATTCGTCAGATATTTCAACGCTTTGTCTTTCCCGTCTTTTCCTCCGGCTGCACTAAAATCATCTCCACCAATGTAGATACCTGTAATAACGCCAGAAGTGATACGCGCCCGATTTTCACCGTCTGTAGCATCTCTCAACACAATATGGTCTGCATCATTGAATTGATAGATGTACTTCTGCCACCATCCATAAGACAATGCATTCAGTGTGTATTCGGTATCCTTGATTTTATTCCATGCATCGCAGGCAATTCTACGCGACTGGGCATATTGTGCCGGAAAAACAGGAGAAATAGAAAGATTGATATACATATCTCCAAAATATTTATCCAGCAACTGCATCCCATAATTATACCCCTGAATGCCTGTCGTCACTTCAGGAAGATACCATTTATCAGCCTCCATCGCTCCATGGGTCATAAAATCCATTTTCACATATTCGAATCCTGTCCGATGAAACAAACCGGATGTCTTTTTCATCATCGCCTCTACAGCAGGATGAGTAGGATCGATGGCATAAGCACCATCCAGCTCCTGTGGTTTTCCGTTAGCATATAGGTAGATATCCTTGTATTTATATTCAGGAGCGGCATCCACCGTCCGTTCGGGGTCACGCGCCCAATCGGTAAACGGAGTCCAGTAGATACCTCCAATCTGACCGTTCGATTTACATTTTGCAATGAATGACTTCAATTGTTCTTCATTCATACAGTCCCAACCGGAATCCAATCCGACATAAACCGTATTATCCGAATTGACAAAATGATGATTTTGAAGATTTTGTTTGATAAAATCCGAAACCTCCATCGCTTTATCATAAGTCAGGTTGAATTGCAAAGCTCCCCAACTGTTCCAACCGAACGGAACCGCTTTTCCCCACTCCTTCGGAGGTGCCATGATTGCATTAACCTTTGCATAAGTTTCCAATCCGTCGCACCAGTTTTCAAAGAATCCCAATAATATTTTGGGAGACTTGATCTTCTTACCTGTCAATGCTCCGTGAGGTTTCACATCTCGCGTCAGTTCATCAGCCACCCCACCATAGCAGACCAGAGAACCGATATTCCGGCTATCTCCTTTGCCGAGAATGATGGCAGTTTTCCAATTATCATGTTCCACCGAACCCACTACAAGCCCGCTACGCCCTTCATTATTAAAGACCGCAGTCACTTCATAGCTGGTGAGTGTATCAAAATCGAGCACATGAGACTGATATCTAATCCATTTATCATTGTCAAACGGCATAAATAAGGCACGGTTATCACCTGCCGGGAGCAATCCGGACATACGGTCTACATTTACAGGTGCCATCCGGTTGGAAGCAATCTTATCATTTCCTTCCAAGGTAAACTCCGTCAATACATATTCCTTATCCGGATAAAGATAAAAGCATTGTATCAGCTTGGGCAAAGATTTATCTGTATATTCAATCTTATACAAGGTTCCTTTTCCAAAAGCATCCAAAATTTTGTGTTTACTTACCTTATGACGGGCATAATCCCGTGTGGTAACCGTCCGCCCTTCCCATAAATAAGAAGCATACAGCCCATCACTAATAATTTTTGACTTTTGAGAAAGCGTTATGCCTCCTTTCTGATCATCGAAGCAGATTTGCCAATCGCCCGTCATCAGGCTTTTATTTTCGGCAATGCACTCGGAAAAAGTGAAGAACAGGAACAAAGTTCCAAGAATGATTTTAAACTGTCGAAGTTTGTTTTTCATATGGTACAATAAATATGGTTTAAATAGAATAAAAGTGTTCCCCAAAGGTAGGCATTGCCAGAAGTATTACTTGACGTAAACAAGTCAAAAAATGAAAGGTTTACGGCAATATGCCGCTCAAACTCTCTGAATCCACAAATATTCTATTTATCCGCATCATTTATAGCATCCGTATTCCTTATATCCTGTGGAACGATGGCTTGCTTTCCACTCTGATACTGTTTCTCGAAATCTTTCGGAGTCATGCCGAATTGTTTCAAAAACAGTTTGCTGAAATAAGACGGAGAATTAATACCCACCATATAACAGATATCTCCAATCCTATATTTACCTTCCTGAATATATTCCGCCGCTTTCTTGAGCCGGATCAAACGGATAAAGTCAAGTGGGGAAAGATTAAATATCGTTTTAATTTTTCTCAACAAACTGGAACGACTCATACAAAGAATATCCGCCATTTTCTCCACTCCGAAATTATCATCGGTTATATTGTCCTCAATAATCCGGATCACCTTATTCATAAATTCCTCATCCGCTTTGTTCATCTGCATATTATCCACAGAGAAGAACGGACGTTTCGAGAATGCTTCCCTCTCCCGGCGGCGGTTATTGAGCAATGACAATACCTGTTCCTTGAGGTAACCGAACGAGAAAGGCTTCTCCACATAGGCCTCCGCCCCATACTTCAATCCATTGATTTTACTGTCAATATCATTCTTGGCAGTCAGGAAGATAACAGGGATATGAGAAAGCTCAAGATCTGACTTAACTTCCTTACACAACTGATACCCGTTCATCACCGGCATCATAATATCACTGATGATCAAATCGACATGGCTGCTTTTCAACACTTCAACCGCTTCTACCCCATTCTTCGCCGTTTCTACCGTGAAACTTTCACGCAGTCTTTCTGAAATGAATGTCAACATATTTTCATTATCTTCTACCAACAACAGAGTATATCCATGCATATCTGTTTCAACGGAAGTCTCTTCATCCAACTCCACAATATCTTTCTGTACGACTTTACTGTTTTGCAGGCTAATGCCTTCTTTGTTCAAAGGAACGGTCAACACAAAAATATTTTCCTTTTCATAGGTAGTGTCAAGAGAAAGCGTCCCTTTATGCAAGGATGCCAATGAACGTGCCAGTGACAATCCGATACCCACCCCATTTTTAGGCATTTCTCCTTTTTCCATCTGATAGAAAGGTTCAAAAATATATTGGCTCACTTCCTCCGGAATCTTGTTTCCATCACTGATTACCCGAATGGTAAAATAAGATTTATCCTTTTCCAGTTCTACCTGTATATGTTTTGTAGCATACTTCAAAGCATTATTGAGCAGATTACTCACAATCTTAGTTATTGCTTCTTTATCTACGGCTGCCCATACCTCTTCTTCCAATAGTTTTAATATCAATTCTTTGTTGTTCAGATTGAAAGTTACTTCAAAGCGGGCTACGATTCCTTTCAGAAGGGCTACAATATCCACACTCTCAAATTTCATGGAAAGTTTATTGGCACCTATCTTCTGGAAGTCAAGAAGTTGTCCGGTGAGTTCAAGCAACCGCTTCGTGTTCTCTACGATGACACTGATATATTTCTTCTTCTTAACTTCCGGAATGTCCTCTTCCTGAATAGCCTCAAGCGGACCGTTAATCAGTGTCAGGGGAGTACGCACTTCATGCGCTATCTCTGTGAAAAAATTTACTTTCGATTCATATAACTCTTTCTCTTTTTCTATCTCAAAGAGTTTCTGACGTTCTTCCATCTGACGCTCCTTACGCCGCTTGTACCATAAAAACCAACAGAATACAACTAAAATGATAGCCAGTATATAAACAATATAAGCCCATACGGACAGCCACCAGGGAGGCAGGATGACAATAGTCAGCGAGCGGGTAGAAGGTTCGGACTTACTGGCATGATGGGTTGCCTTTACCTGAAAAGTATACTTCCCTGGCGGGAGTTTGGCATATGATATATTCTTGTTGCTAGCAGCACGAATCCATTCTTTATCTAGCGGGAGCATACGATAATAGTATTGATTGGTTTCCACTGTAGAATAGCTTAACATAGCAATATCAAAACTGATATTCGACTGGTCATAAGGAAGTACTATTTCACTGGTATGCACAATGCACTGTTTCAAAGGTGAATTCGGACTATGTACAGTAATTTCCTTATTATAAATACTGAATTTGGAAATATAAACCGGAGGTAGCGAACTATCTTGATCGGAAGAGTCAGGATCGAAAGCAATCAGCCCGTCCACTCCTCCAAAATAGAATTTGCCATCACGCGCTTTTAGTGCCGAACGGTAATTGAATTGATTACCCAGTAGTCCGTCTTTATTCGTAAATACGCTTACATCTCCGCTTTCCGGATTGAACCGCACCAGTCCTTTATTAGTTCCAAACCATAAATTAGAATGTTCATCCTCTAAAATATCATAACATACATCGTCCGGTAATCCCTCATTGATGCCGAAAGATGTAAAGTCATCCTGTGCCTCATTATAACGACAAATACCGCCACGGTCGGTAGAGAACCATATATTGCCTTTACTATCTTGCATAATGGAACTAACGGAATTGGAACTTAGTGTATTCTTTTTCCCCGCTTCATATACATAATTCTGAAAAGTTCCCGACTCGGGTTTACATCTCCATACACCATTCCCCATAGATGCCACCCAAATAGTACCATCTTTTGCTTCCATGATACAAAAAGCCCAATTATAACCAACAGCATCCACCCTATGATATTCCTTTTCATTCGGTTCTGCCATATAAAGCCCCCATCCAGTTCCTATCCATTTGTGTCCTTTACTATCTATCATGAAATCATATACGCTACCCTCATCAATACCAAGCTCCTCTTCAGACAAACACCGGATTCGTTCATCAGGCAAGCTAGTTTCATTCATCCCCTGCTTGAATAATCCACTGTAAATACGATTGTTATAATGTCTGACACACAAGGTTATAAGATGGCCCGGCACATTATCATATACTTGGTGCACTTTACCGGAGTGGGGATTCAGCACATTGATTCCATTATCTTCCGTACCAATCCAAATACAGCCGTTATCATCTTCCGCCAATCCCCGGATACGCTTGGTATTCAAAGAATGTCCGTCACTTCCGGGGACGTATTTATCAAACGAAAGACGATGATTCGGCAAATAATTGACTCCACCGAACATTGTTCCGATCCAAATTCCTCCTTGAGTATCCTTATAAATTGAATAAATGATATTATCCGACAGACTAAACGAGCGCATCAGGTCTTCTTTGAGATGCAGCATACTGTTCTTTTTCTCATTGATGATAAACAATCCGTGATGAGAACCGACCCAAAGTTCATCTCCGAAGCAGACTATATCACGCAAGAATGTTTGTCGTTCACCAGGAAAAGGAATATTAGTGAATTGACGAGTATGAGTATTATATTTCAGCAGTTCTCCTTCGTGGATAGCGAGTATAATGTCATCATTCTGAAAACATATACTCATTATATTCTTATTAATCAATGATTTCCCATTGCAATCTGTAAGATACTGTTCAAAAGAGTCCTTATCTTGATTGTATTTGTACAAACCTACTCCGGAAGTACCTACCCAAACTTCTCCTTTCTTGTTGACAGCAATACATTCGGGACTTTCATTTTTTAAATTACTTTTATCCGTAATCGGATAATGACTCACTTTATCTGTTCCGTTAAACCGAAACAAACCCTGATCGGGAATTAGCGCCCATATATTGCCAGTAGAATCAGCAAGTATTTCCGCCACCCAATTGTCCGGGGTAATCTTATCTGATGATTCAGGTTTCAAGTGCGTGAAAATATCCATAGCTGGATCGTATAAATAGATTCCCCGATCGGTTCCTACCCAAAGTTTACGGTCTTTATCTTCATAAAGAGCACTGATATTATGATTGCCCGTTCCAGCTATCTGGTCGTCACAATTGAGTTGAAGGACCGACGTACCGTCATAACGGTTCAGACCGTTCTTCGTACCGAACCACATAAATCCATAGCTATCCTGCAAGATTGTCTTCACATTACTTGCCGACAATCCATTTTCTCCATTGATATGGGTAAAATAAAATTTGGAATATGCTTGTGCCTTGACAGATAGTGCAGAAAGTAACAGACTGCACAATACCGATAATATGAAGATGTATCTTTTCATAGCATGGATATATTATTCGTTATGCCACAAAGATAAAAGATTTTTTTATCCTGCTTACCATCCTATTACAAAAAGAACCGCCAAGCATTTTGATATGCCTGACGGAAATTTGTTCTCCCGGTAAGAAACAAAAGTTACCAGCCGGTGGGCTGACTTATATTAGGATTAGAAGTATCTTCTTGTTGCGGGAGTGGCCATGAATCGAATTTCGGGAATGAACAACGACGTTCCTCCAATTTAATAAATGCCTGGGTATCGGGATTCCATGCACCATAAATAGCACCATTCATCACATCGTTACCAATTCCCCAACGCCGGATATCATCATAACGCTTGCCTTCGAAGCAAAGTTCCACACGACGTTCGCGACGATACAACTCACGCACTTTTTCTTCCGAGTTATAGACAGTTTCATCCATTCGGGGCATTCCGCCACGAACGCGGATAGCATCAATGTATTCTTTCACTTTCGGATCATCCCAGTGCCCTGTTTCAATGAGACATTCAACATAATCCAGCAGTACTTCCGCATAACGATAGATTACGAAGTCAAGGCTACCTTGTCCATTGTTTCCACGATCATCCTCCGTCATAAACTTTTTCATCATATAACCACTGCGTATACCGTCATTTCTGCCAATATAATCACCGCAATCAGGATTGAAAGGATTGAATGTGTAATTAGAAAAACCTGTGTTGTCCCCCGGTGTAAAAATACTCACATTCATACGCGGATCTCTTGCTCCATGATATGGATCTTTTTCATAAGCTTCTCTTTCAGAAGTAGATAAAGATTGAATGGTCCGACCATCTGCCGTTTCATAAGTATCGACAAAAGATTTCAAAACACTCATTACGCCTTGTCCGCCGAAGCTACCTGACATACAACGGAAAAATACACCACTTGAACCTCCTCCTTTAAACAAGATACGCTCTTTGTTCTGCTTTCCCGTATAGGTAAACAAATCACGGTAATTCTTACCCGGATGGTTATCGGAAGCGGTAGAATAATATAGTTCAAATTCGTTACTTTTTATCAGTTCCCATGCAGCCGCTTTAGCAATATCATATCGTTTGAACTGGAGATTGATATCCATCTTCAAAGTCAGGGCGATAGACCGAGACATACGGTCACGTCTTCCTTCATCCCAGATAAACGGAAGAGCTTCTGAATTGATTACTTCATCTAGTTCAGCGTTAATCTTATCCAGACATTCGTTAACCGGGGTACGTGCCATATAAATTTCTGTGGGTAATAAAACTTTGTCTACATACGGAATACCATCATTTCTCCCATACCAGTTCAATAAACGGATATGATACCATGCTCTCCATACTTTTGCTTCCGCTTTCATACGGTCGCGTTCATCTTCATTTGTGAAGTATGCCTTATCAATATGATCAAGCAAGCGGCAACAGTTACGGATTTTCCGATAACATTGGTTCCAGGTATAAAACTGATATTCCCATGGTCCTGGGTTATTATTGTCGGCAGGAGGAACCAGCGAACCGTTTCCCAATTGTTGGATACGCACATCAAAGTTACCCGTAAAATAGACATTATCCGTTGCTCCATCCTGAAATATCATACCGATTTCATCTCCACCCCAGTCACCTTTCACCCATAATTTACAAGTACCAAGCGCCGATTCACATTCTTGTTGCGTCTGCCAGAAATCATCATCTGTCGAAGCGTTCGGTTTATCTCTGGTCAGAAAGTCTTCACAACTACCGAATAAGCCCATAAGCCCGGCAAGGAACAGCCCTTTAAAAATTATTTTATTATATCGTTTCATAATACGTCAATGTTTTAATGATTAGAAATTCAAACTAAGACCTACAGAATAAGTTTTCAGCAACGGATAAGACCCCATCTGACCACGGCTTTCAGGATCAACCATACTTTCTTTGGCAAAAGTAAACGGATTCTGAGCATTCACATATACACGAATACTTGAAACACCTACTTTTTTCAATGACATCTGGTCAAACGTATATCCTACCTGAATGTATTTCACACGACAATAACTTGCATCGAAATGCCAATAATCAGACGCATGGTGATTATTACCATAATCGGGTGACGGTGTCAGTCTCGGATAATGTGCACCGGGATTCGACGGGGTCCAATAATCCAACTGCGCTTTCATGGGTGTCAATCCGTCTCCTGTCAGATTCAATCCGTTAGAGAATGGTGCGCTATAATAAGCATCTACTCCTGTAACTCCCTGAAAAAGAACCTCAAAACTCCACTTCTTATAATTAAAGGAAAGGTTTGCAAAATAGTTCAGGTCGGGCTGGTCATTTCCACGAATTACACGGTCATCGGTAGTAATCTTATTATCAGGTTTTCCATCCGGACCTGACACATCTAAATATTTAATGTCTCCCGGTTGTTGCCCGTCAAAGATGACCACGCCTTCTTTAGGTACCCAATTGCCCGAAGCGTCTTTCGTAAAGTCACTCTCCTGCAACAGACCATCAGTAGGATAAACATAATAACTGTTCAAAGCATAACCGATCTGATTAATTGTAGATCCGTTATCATAAGGCGCTCCAAATAAGTCTATGATTTTATTTTTGTTTTGAGACAGACCACCGTGGATGCTAAAACCGAAATCTTTAAATTGCTTGTCATAATTTACACTGAACTCCCAACCTCTATTGCGTACTTTTCCTGAATTGATGGCACTCGCCCAAATACCACCGATAGAAGAAATAGGAGGGGTAATTAGCATACCAGAAGTCGTCTTTTCGTACCAATCGAAAGTAAGGCTCAAATCCTTGAACAAACGGAGGTCTGCACCGACATTCAGCATTTTCACTTTTTCCCAAGTAATTTTAGGATTACCATATTCCTTTTCTTCACCATTACCCATATCTATAAATGTCTGATATTTATACAGACCGATATTCTCGTTACCAAGCAAACCATACGAACCTCTTAACTTCAACTCATTGATTTCATTCTTCAAAGATTTCATAAATTTTTCTTCATGTACATTCCAACCTACAGCAATCGAAGGAAATACGCCAAATTTTTCACCGTCTCCAAAGCGTGAAGAACCATCGCGACGTACAGTACCTTCCAAAAGATAGCGCCGATTATATGTATAATTTGCTTTAGCAAACATGGAAATCATCGAATAGCTGTCCCAACTATTATTATGAGTCAACTCCTGATTGTAACCTCCGATGACAAACAAACGGTGGTCACCTTTATCATAGGTATATTCAGCAGTACCACCCAAATAATAATAGGTATCATGATCTCTATAATCAGTATAGTTTGCTCCCCATGTATTCAGCAGCACATCTGTGTTGTAATCAAAAAAGTTATAAGCATCACGCATGGATTTTCCTCCACGGCTACTGATACGATAAGAATACTGCCCTTTCAATACCAAATTAGGCAATATTTCCCAACGGGGGGAGATGTTGACGCTGATATTATCTTCATAATCTTCACGTATGCCCGAATGATCGATAAAAGCTGCGGGATTGGCCATCATAGGCCTGTTTCCGTAATAAGTGAAACTACTTCCTTCTTTCTTCGGATAACGAGTCACTGTATTAGGTGGTGTCTTATACATCCATTCAAATAATGACTTGTCGGCATCATCCGTTTTAGGTTGCTTCCGGTTAGTGCGGTAAGCATTGAAGTCCATATTTACAGACAGATTATCCCGCAAACTGACAGTGGTATTGGCACGAATATTCAACCGATCGGAGCTTGTGTGTTCCGTCAACCCCTCATTCTGCATATAATTTACACTCAAGGCAAAACGCGCCAAACTACCACCACCTGAAACAGAGACAGAGTGATTTTGAACATATCCAGTGCTAAACAGGAAATCTGCCCAGTCCGTATCAGGGTATTTATAAGGATCAGCACCGGCTATTGTATTTTTAATTACTTCCTCACTATACAACTCGTCACCTCCAATATTTTTTTTGGCAACATTAGCCATTGTCATATATTCGGCTGCATTTACGAAATCAGGAAGATAAGTTGCTTTTTGAACACCAAAGTAACCATCATACGATACATTAATTTTTCCTACTGTACCACGTTTAGTTTTCACCACAATTACACCATTGGCGGCACGTGCACCATAAATAGCAGCGGCAGCGGCATCCTTCAGAATAGTCACACTTTCAATTGTATTCGGATCCAGTTGATTCATATCCATTGGAATACCGTCAACCAATACCAACGGGTCATTATTAGTATGTAAGGAGGAAATACCGCGAATCTTAATGGAAGCTCCGTCTCCACCCGGCATACCAGAACCTTGCGTAACAGTCAGTCCTGTTACACCTCCCTGTAAAGACTGTGAGATAGAAGTAATAGGCTTAGAATTCAGATTTTTAGTGATATCCAATGTAGATACAGAAGAAATTGAATTCAACTTTTTCTCTTCCGAGTATCCGGTAACTACCACTTCATCCAATGCTTCGGAATCTTCGGACAAAGAGACACTCAAATTACTAATAGCACGGGATACAACATATTCATAAGGTCGGAATCCAAGATAAGTAAATACGATCACATCTCCTTTTTGAGCTTTAATAGAGAAATATCCGTTTGTATCGCTTATGGTACCAATCGTAGTACCTTTAATAAGAACATTGACACCGGCAATAGGAAGCGGTTGCACTGAGTTTTCAAGTATCTGCCCCTGAATAGTCCAATTTCGCTCCTTCGTGTCATTGGCAACAGCAGGTGTTGATTCCAAAGCTAAAGACTTTGTTGGAGTTCCCAACAATAAACAGGCAAATAACAAAGAAATTACTGCCGTCGAGCTTCTTTTCATAAGTTTGAATTTATAGGTAAAACAAAATTGTATTTAATGAATCTCATGTTTTTTATTAGATCTAATATTTATCTTTAAATGCAATGCAAATATACCCGATATATAATGAGTAATTGAGTTATAAACGCTGCAAAAAATAGAATATTTGCTTCAAACATCGCTGTGAACTCCTGTAGGGTGCATTCTTGTCATTTTATGAATCATTTGTATAGAACAAAAAAATCACGATAGACTAATTTTGTCTTATAATAAAAACAACTACCTATTCTTATATTAATCACATAATTATATATTTGAACCATGAAAATTAAAACTATCAGTTTTTCTCTAGTTATTATGATGTCCTCCCTTTCGGGATGTACGGATACAATGGAGGCAAAAGACAAAGTCGAACTATGGTATGAACAGCCTGCTAAAGAATGGATGAGTTCTGTACCGGTAGGAAATGGTCGTCTCGGGGCAATGGTATTCGGCGGTATTGAAGAAGAAACCATCGCACTGAATGAATCAAGCATGTGGTCAGGACAATATGACGAAAATCAAGAAATTCCTTTCGGAAAAGAAAGAATGAATGAATTAAGAAAACTCTTTTTCGAAGGAAAAATACAGGAAGGAAATCAGATTGCAGGAGAATTTCTGCATGGCAACGGACATTCTTTCGGCACACATCTTCCTATTGGTGACTTGAAACTTACTTTCAGCTATCCGGAAGGTACGGTTAGCAATTACCGTCGTTCGCTCGACCTGACTACAGCTGTCAGTACAACCAGTTACACAATAGGCGACATTAATTATGTGCGCGAATGTTTTGCTACCAATCCGGACGATGTACTTGTATTACGGATGTCCGCCAATAAAAAGAAAGCCATTCATGCAAAACTGTCATTAAGCATGTTGCGGGAATCCGAACTCTCAACCGATGGCAATCAACTGATTTTCGACGGAACTGTTAATTTCCCCAAGCAAGGTCCCGGCGGTGTGAGTTTTCAGGGACGCATCGCTGTATCTGCACCTAACGGAACATTACAGGCTGAAGATTCTACTATATCTGTAAACAATGCCGATATGCTGACTATCGTAATAGATGTACGCACCAATTACAAGAATAACACTTATCAATCTCTTTGTAAAGAAACTGTAGCTAAAGCTGAAAAAAAAGCATATAAGAAACTGAAGAAAGCTCATATCAATGATTATTCTTCTCTTTTTGACCGTGTTTCCCTGAAGTTGGGAACGGGAGAATACAATAACCTGCCAACTGACAAAAGATGGGAACAAGTGAAAAAAGGTGGATATGATCCTGGACTTGACGTATTACTTTTCCAGTATGGACGTTATCTGCTGATTGCTTCTTCACGGGAAAACTCACCACTTCCGGCTGCCCTACAGGGCTTCTTCAATGATAATCTGGCTTGTAATATGGGATGGACAAATGATTATCATCTGGATATCAATACACAACAGAACTATTGGATAGCGAATGTAGGTAATCTGGCAGAGTGCCATCTTCCCCTTTTCAAATATATCAAAGACTTATCTATCCATGGAGCCAAAACTGCTCAAAAGATATATGGATGTAAAGGATGGACAGCACATACCACAGCCAATATATGGGGATACACAGCTCCTTCTGGAAGTATCCTCTGGGGATTATTTCCAACAGCAAGCAGTTGGATTGCCTCACATCTTTGGACTCAATACGAATATACGCGCGACAAAGATTATCTGGCAAAAACCGCCTATCCTCTGCTAAAAGGAAATGCAGAATTTCTTCTCGATTATATGGTCGAAGATCCCAATACAGGCTATATGGTAACAGGACCCAGTATATCACCAGAAAATTCTTTCCTTTACGAAGGTAATAATTTATGTGCGTCAATGATGCCCACCTGTGACCGTGTATTAGCTTATGAAATATTCAATGCCTGCATTCAGTCATCACAGATTTTAGGTATCGACCAATCATTCAGTGATAGCTTGCAACAGGCCCTCAAAAAGTTTCCTCCAATCCGTCTGCGTGCCAACGGTGGCGTACGGGAATGGTTGGAAGATTACGATGAAGCAAGCCCTAATCATCGCCATACTTCACACTTACTGGCTCTTTATCCTTACGAACAAATTTCATTGGATAAAACCCCGGAACTCGCAGTAGGTGCACGCAAAACCATCGAAGACCGTCTAGCTGCAGAAGGTTGGGAAGATACGGAATGGAGCCGTGCCAATATGATATGTTTTTATGCCCGGTTGAAAGATGCTAAAGAGGCCTATCAAAGTATACTTACTCTCGAGAGTATATTCACACGAGAAAATTTATTGAGTATCTCCCCTGCTGGTATTGCCGGAGCACCTTATGATATTTTCATTCTTGACGGAAACGCAGCCGGAGCAGCTGGAATAGCAGAAATGTTAGTACAAGGCCACGAAGGGTATATTGAATTCCTACCTTGTCTGCCGGAACAATGGAATGTGGGAAATTACAAAGGCTTGTGTGTCAAGGGAGGAGGAGAAGTTTCTGCCGACTGGAATCAGTCTTTAATTAATGAAGCAACTCTGAAAGCTATTGTTGACAATACATTTACCGTAAAAGTTCCACAAGGAAAGGATTACACGATTACGCTGAATAACAAACAGATCGACCCAGCAATTAATAATGGATTGATTACCGTTTCCATGAAAGCTAAAGATATATTAAAATTCAAATAAGTAAGTTTATGTACAAAATCATCACTTTCTTCCTTTTCCAGATATGTGTCTTGTCCGTATTATCAGCACAAGAAACGATTTTTGTGAAAGCAAAATCCGACGACGCGACTCCGCGTCTGCAAACTGCCATAGAACAAGCACGTCGCTTGAAAGGGAAGAAAGTAGTGATACAACTGGAACAAGGAGACTATCATTTATATCGTAAAAGTAGTTCCAAACAAATTTACTTTATTTCCAACACTGCTTCCAAAGAAGAGAATCCGGATCCTACCAAACATATCGGTCTTTGGATAAAAGATATGAAAAATCTCGTCATTGATGGGGGTGGCGCACATCTGATTACACACGGAGAAATGACTTCTTTCGTCATAGACCAAAGTAAAAATATAACACTTCGAAACTTTACACTGAAAGCGGCTGATCCTTCGGTTACGGAAATGGAAGTTATCGATACAACGACCTACACAGCTACTTTTAAAATTCATCCCAATGACCGGTATGAAATTGTGGATAAACAAATCAAATGGTTAGGAACAGAATGGAGTTTTACCGGAGGAATCGCTCAAACATTTGATTTGCATACTAATATAACAAATCGTTGTAACCTGCCTACCGATCATGCCGTTTCCCTTACCGATATCGGGAATCATCAGATACACGCGATATACGACCAGAAAAAAACGTTATATCCGGGAGAAATATTTCAGATGCGGAATGCCATCCGGGACCAAGTCTGTGGATTTATTCATTTAAGCAAAAACATTGCACTTGAACATCTGAATCTGCATTTTTTAGGAAATTTCGGAATCGTAGCCCAATATTCAGAGAATCTGACTTATAAATATTTAAACTGTGAACCAGAATATGGCAGTAACCGTACCTGTGCCGGTTTTGCCGATTTTGTGCAAATGTCCGGATGTAAAGGAAAGATTTGTATTATCCATTCCCGCTTTGAAGGAGCACAAGATGATCCGGTCAATATACACGGCACTCATCTAAAAGTTATCGCTTACGAACCGGGAAATAAAATATCAGTTCGTTTCATGCACCCACAGTCTTACGGATTCAAGGCTTTCTTTCCCGGAGATGAAATTGAATTTACCAACGTACATTCATTGCAATGTCTACATAAAGCATCCATACGAAAAGTAGAGAGAGTAAATGACTATGATTGTAAACTTACGCTAGATGACTCCATTCCTTCTGCCCTACAACAACAGGAAGTAGTAGTGGAGAATATCACTTGGACACCGGAAGTAGAAATCCGCAACAATTATTTTGCCCGGACACCAACAAGAGGAATACTCGTTACAACTCGCCGAAAAGTCGTAATTGAAAATAATGTGTTTTATCGAACCCCGATGAGTGCCATTGCTGTTTCCGATGATGCCCGCAGCTGGTATGAATCAGGTCCTGTGTACGATCTAACCATCCGAAACAATCATTTCATAGAATGTGGAAGTCCGGTTATCAGCATTGCTCCTGAAAATGACCACCCAAACGGGACTGTTCATAAAGGAATCCGCATCGAAAAAAATCGTTTTACACTGAAAGATAAACTGGCTATCTATGCCCGTTGGACAGATAATATCCAAATTTCAGGTAATTATTTCGAAGGAGTTTCCCCTATTTCCACAAAAGAGTCTGTTTTATTGAAGCATTGTACAAATGTAGAGAATGACTAGAGTTATTGGGTATATATTCTGTATGAACAATATACCCAATCCACTGAAAAATAATCAAATGAATGGCTTTAATATCAACCTATCTCCCGGCAGAGTCTTAAGATCTGATATCGTTTTCTCCTTTCCGTTCTGAATTAATTTTACCTTTTGTTTTCCCCAAGGATTACGCACAGAGCAATTACCGCCTTTTTCACTGGTAATACAAACCTCATGAACTTCCCCATCTTTTAGGACTGCATCTACCAAAAAAAGCACCTCTGACATGCAAAGAAACAAAATACGCACCTTTATTTCTATCCCAATTAGGAAATAAAATAATCTGTCCGCTATAACTCTACATAAGGCATTCATTAATAACTACCGGTAAAGCAAAATCCTCAAACCAGATTCCCATATTACCCATATAAAAATAATCAGTCTGATCGTTATATCGACCACCTATCTGCATAACTGCATCCGTTGCCGTTTGATTGGGTAAAGTGGCATATCTCACCTGATGTTTAAACTTTTCCAAATCAAGCATACCTATTCTAACAGCCTGTAAATTAAGGAATACAAGATCATTTCCACCTTCATTCTGATGTGCACGGAGTGTATTTATCAAACGTTGTTTCACATCGGAAGGTACATCTATTCCGTATTCTTCACCTGGAAATACATTTGTCAGATTCGCGGGCACATTATATATGATCTGATCCTTTTCACCCGGCACAGAAACATATATATCACCATACCTAGAAGAATTATATATAGGATATGCGGGCATATTGGTCAAAATATGCTTAACTTGTTTAATCAATATCCGCTCCTTTTTTGTCACATTCAAAACTTGAGTGGCTTTCAGATAAGCGTTGAATATAAATTTACTTAAAGTGATGTCTATCTGCGTATCATTATTAAATTTAAACCCTGGCTGCAATCCATAAAGTTCGTGAGGGACAGACGGAAATATATGATACCTATCATTTCCCCATTGATTCCCTTTAGCATCTTTACGACTCACGTAATCTACCAAAAACAAAACAGCATCTTTCATTGGAACAAACGCCCGTTTTTCTACTAAATCTACATAAACCAGATTCTTGTCTAAATGATTGCTGGAAAAAGTAACCCCTTCTTTCACAGATGGATTTTATTGTCAGCACCTACATATTTACCATCTATATCCGAAAAGCAGTGCGGATCGATCATCGTGTGATATAACGCTGTATAAAAAGTAGTTTTATCCGCTTCGTTTCCCTCTATCTTTATTTTCGACAATGCTTGATTCCACATCTTCCGCGCATAAGCAGAAACTCTGTTGAAATCCCAGATGTTTACCTTTCATCACTTTTGCGTGTGGATGAATAACAGCCTTCCTGATATATCGGCAATAATTTTTATCGTCATTTGATTCATTCTTACGGGAAGTACCTTCGGGAATGTCTGCACTCCACACACCGAAATCTTCTAAAGGACGACTAAATAAACAGTATAATTTCCCTGACCTTCACCATTTCCCCAACCGCTATTTTCGGGAGTGCATCTCATCCACCCCCGAATAACATAATCATCAACAACCTCAATGAATTGTTCGCTGGAAGTTTCTCCTATACGACGTGCCAAATCAATCTGTATACGAGATTCTTCATGTTTGGGATACGTAAAGCGTATCATCCCCGAACGCGGTGCTGCAGTTAATTCCACCTTAATATCATAGTCGTCAAGTTTCACCTTATATTTATCAACATGTGACGACTCCGTTTCATGAGAAAATCTGGAACGATAACTTTCTTCCGGATTTTCTTCTGTTCCTTTGAAAGTGTGAAGTTTGCCTGTAATGGGCATAACCAGAAAATTACCCAAATCTCCATACCAACCAATGCCGCTCATGTGAGTAAAGCTAAATCACTCGATAGTGGAATGATGATAAGAATATCCCAAACCGTTGTCTCCTCCCGTTTTCGTATCCGGACTTAGCTGTACTAGACCAAAAGGAGTATATACCCCTGGAAAAATTTTACCTAACCCAAAGTCTGTATTTACTACATTATCTAGTGCAGTGGCTCCGATCATCTGATTTACATAATCAACAAATTCTTAAGCATTTGTCTTTAGCGGTAAACAACCTTTCAGTAGAAAGAATCCACCGATCAGTAAAGAAAGTAATCTGCTTATGTTTTCCATGTTTACAATTATAAGTACAAATAACGATACAAAGATAGAAGAGAAACGATGTGTGCTAAAATACAAATGCGCCTATTACTGATACAAATGCGTCATCCTTGTCATGCCAATAACAGAGCGAAGCAAAAAATAAGGCCGTTCCAACATTTTGAAACAGCCTTATTTTTTGCATATCCTTTAAATCCTACAACCCCAATTCAGCCGAAATCTCCAGCATCCGTTGAATCGGCTTCACTGCTTTCTCTGCCACTTCAGGATCTACCGTAATTTCCGGTGCTTCATTCTTCAGACACTCATACAGCTTCTCTAACGTATTCAACCGCATAAAGCTACACTCATTACATCCGCACGTACTATCGTTCGGAGGAGCGGGGATAAACGTTGTTTGCGGACACTTCTTCTGCATCTCATGCAAGATACCCGATTCGGTAGCCACAATATATGTATTTTCAGGATGATTCACGGCATACTTCAACAGGGCAGCCGTAGAACCTACCACATCCGCCAGTTTCAACACCGTACTCTTACATTCGGGATGTGCCAATACCAAAGCTTCGGGATGCTGTGCTTTCAGTTCCACAATCTTTTCAACCGAGAATTGTTCATGCACATGACAGGCTCCGTCCCAAAGTAACATATTCCGGTTCGTAACAGAGTTAATATAATTCCCCAGATTCCTGTCCGGACCAAAGATTATTTTCTCATCTTTGGGGAAGCTTTCCACAATCTGCTTTGCATTGGTGGAAGTCACCACTACATCTGTTACCGCTTTCACGGCAGCCGTCGTATTGACGTACGAAATAACAGTGTATCCCGGATGCTCTTTGACAAACTGCGCAAACTTATCTGCCGGACAACTGTCGGCCAGCGAACAGCCTGCTTCCATGTCGGGAACCAACACTTTCTTTCCCGGACAGAGCACTTTCGCCGTCTCACCCATGAAGTGAACACCACACATCACAATAATATCCGCTTCCGTTTTTGCCGCCCATTGAGCCAGTGCCAGACTGTCGCCAACGTAATCGGCGATGTCTTGTATTTCACCCTTCTGGTAGTAGTGACCCAGAATGATTGCATTCTTTTCTTTCTTCAGCTCGTTAATAGCCTTTATTAGTTCATTCATTATTATATTCTTTTTTCTTTCCTTCTAAAAAAAATCCTTTGTTAGTAATGATAGCCTGTTAATAGTGTTAGCAAATAAATCCGTTTTTTCTTGCCGGATAAGTTATTAGTCCATGCTTCTACTTTATGAGTCCGTTATGAACGGAAAAAAAGAAGAAGATATCCTATCTATTCACTTCATTATCAATGAGAGTACCGACAATAGACAATTTGCTATTAACTCCCTGTTGATAAAGTGCAAAGTTAAAAACTTTATGGATATAAACGGATAGATAAGTGCTGAAAAATATGTTTATGTCTGCATGGAAAGTTTTGATTTTATTTTTTGGAATGTTCATAACGAGTGCCTCATATATCTTCTTTTGAATAATGCAAGAATTATTTTTCAAAATCTTTGCCGATAGTTTTGACAGGTTTTAAACCGTTATCAACATCTCTGTTAACAGAAAAGAATTACCTTTGTAGCAAGAACGTAATAAAAGAAAAGACGTATGCGTAAACTGAAAATAACAGAGCTGAACCGTATCAGCGCCGAAGAGTTCAAACAGGTTGAAAAACTGCCTCTGGTAGTAGTGCTGGACGATATTCGTAGTTTGCACAATATAGGTTCTGTGTTCCGCACTTCGGATGCATTTCGTATTGAGTGCATTTATCTTTGTGGTATAACAGCCACTCCTCCACATCCTGAAATGCATAAGACAGCTTTAGGAGCAGAGTTCACTGTTGACTGGAAGTATGTTAATAACGCTGTTGATGCTGTTGATAACCTCCGAAAAGAGGGGTATATCGTTTATTCCGTAGAACAAGCGGAAGGGAGCATCATGTTGGATGAACTTGAACTGGATAAGACGAAGAAATACGCCATCGTGATGGGAAATGAAGTGAAAGGAGTACAACAGGAGGTTATTAACCATTCAGACGGCTGTATAGAGATTCCTCAATATGGTACGAAGCACTCCTTGAATGTTTCTGTAACTACCGGTATTGTAATTTGGGATTTGTTCAAAAAGCTACGTTAGCAGCTTAAAACCGCATTGGTTAATAAGTAGTTGATAACTGGTGGATAATGTAGTTAATTCACTTATAATCAATATATATAAAATTGTTCATAAGTATAGAATCCAAGTGATGTAATTATACTCTTTGCAGGATATATAGATGCTGTTTACAGGGGATATATATTCTGCGTATTGGACATATATGCGCTGCACGTTGGATATATAGTTCCTGTAAGTAGCATATATAGCTCTTGCACATTGCTTAGATTTGCCCGTTCTCCACCATCAACACTACACGTTCCGTTAGTTTGTCTTCACCTTGCGGATCATATTCTTTTTTTAAACTGGCTCCGAACAATGCGGCAAATGCCTGATAGAACCCTGCTTTGAAAGGTCCCATAAATGCTTTCACCAGTTCATAACTAGTCTGGTTGCTCTGACGGTCCACTAACTTTATCAATAGTTTTCCTTGTGTAAAAGAGAGCTTCTTCATTCGGGCGGTATATTGATCTTTCAAGCCTTTCTCAACCCGTTTGATATGTTTTTGGCGAGCTTTTTCATTTGGTAATGTTTGGAGATATTCGTAAGTTTCGATGATAGCTTGGTTAATTTCCCTGGAGATAGGATATACCTTTTTCACGTTACGAATCAACCGGTAATATTCCTGGCGTTCTTTTTCATTTTTGAATTTAAGAGGTTTGAAGATGTACACAGTCGGTAACTGGATAGATGGGATTGTATCTCCGTTGTAGATGCACATCGGAACCAAATATCCATTAATGCTTTGTTTTTCCTGCGCTTTCAAATGCGTTGAACAGTAAACAATAGCAAACAGTGTCATTACTACTATGTTAAGCCTTCTTTTCACGATACAAAAATAGAATTAAAATTTTATTATTCAGACATTTCTCTTCGATGTTAACCTATTTAAAGTATCTTTGCGGCCTTATCTGTTAAAAAGCAGGAAGAATAAAACATTTTATTGATGAAAACTATTCAACTTTTACGGTTGATAAGTATTATAAACAGCCTGTTAATAATTCCTGCTTGTAGTGCTCAAAACCCTTCTGAAACTGTTTTAGAAGATATTCTTGAAGATTTATCTGTTAATAATGATACTGATAACTCTGTTAATACACTCAATTGGGAAAATGAGTTGGAAGAACTTTCCAATCGTTTGCAGGAACCGGTTAATTTAAATGCTGCGACCCGTGAACAACTTCGTCAATTTCCTTTTCTAAGTGATATACAAATCGAACATCTGCTGGCTTACATCTATATACACGGACAGATGGAAACGATCTACGAACTTCAGCTGGTAGAAGATATGGATAAGCAAACAATCCAGTATTTACTGCCTTTTGTCTGTATAAAAGCTATTAACAATGAACCTGTTTTTCGGTGGAAAACTATGTTGAAAAGTGCAGGTAAGTATGGGAAGAATGAACTGTTAACTCGCTTTGATATACCGTTTTATAAGCGAAAAGGTTATGAACATACCTATTTGGGACCTTCTGTTTATAACTCTGTGAAATACAGTTTCCGGTACAGTGACCGGCTTTATGCAGGAGTCGTTGCTGAAAAGGATGCCGGAGAGCCTTTTGGAGCTTTGCATAATCGCTATGGTTATGATTATTATTCCTTTTATCTGTTATTAAAAGATTGTGGACGGTTAAAAGCGTTGGCTGTTGGTAACTATCGTCTTAGTTTCGGACAAGGCTTGGTGATTAGCACCGATTATCTAATGGGAAAAACAGTCTACGCTTCTTCTTTCAACAGCCGTAGTGGCGGGATAAAGAAACATTCTTCTACCGACGAATACAACTATTTCCGAGGAGTAGCTGCCATTGTTTCTTTGGCAAAAGATTGGGATATTTCCGGTTTCTATTCACATCGTTCTCTAGATGGAGTAATCACTGATGGAGAAATCACCTCTATCTACAAAACCGGGCTGCATCGAAGTCAAAAGGAAGCGGATAAAAAGAACCTGTTCACCATGCAATTAACAGGTGGAAATGTGAGTTATCAACACAACCGTATCAAACTGGGTATCACTGGTATTTACTACCTTTTCAACCGATCTTATGAACCGGAATTAACAGGTTATTCCAAATACAATCTTCATGGAAACAATTTCTATAATCTGGGGATTGATTATGCCTATCGCTGGCATCGTTTTTCTTTTCAAGGAGAGACGGGCATAGGAAAACAAGGTTGGGCCTCTTTGAACCGTTTGCAGTATTCACCGGTTCAAAACACTCAAATCATGTTGATACATCGATTCTATTCATATAATTATTGGGCTATGTTTGCCCATTCATTTGGTGAAGGAAGTACCACTCAAAACGAACAGGGGTACTATATCGGATTGGAAACTTCTCCTTTTGCTTATTGGAAATTCTTCGCTTCATTTGATTTATTTTCGTTCCCGTGGAAAAAATACCGGGTTAATAAACCTTCTCGTGGAACAGATGGTCTGGTTCAAGCTACTTTCACTCCACACAGCAATTTATCCATGTATCTAAAGTATCGCTATAAACAAAAAGAACGTGACTGGACAGGCAGCAAAGGAACACTAACACTTCCTATTTTTCATCATCAACTTCGCTATCGTTTGAACTATTCTTTAGGAGATGTGTTAAGCAGTCGTACAACTTTAGATTATAATCATTTTCATTCTCAGGACAGAGCTGCTAATAAAGGATATCAGGTTACACAAATGATATCCTCCCAACTGCCTTGGGCCAGGCTGTTTGCTGACGTTCAGGGCAGTTACTTTTTTACAGACGATTATGATTCGCGTGTATATATCTCGGAAAGCGGATTGCTTTATACGTTTTACACTCCGTCCTTCCAAGGGCGTGGATTCCGGTGTACGTTTCGTTTGCGATATGAACTGAACAAACATTTCCTGTTGATAACCAAGTTCGGCGAAACCGTCTATCTGGACCGTAATGAGATAGGTTCCGGCAACGATTTGATCTGTGGAAATAAAAAAGCAGATATGCAAATGCAACTGCGTATCAAGTTTTAGGCTATCTTTGTGCAGAACTAATTGGAGAAATTAGTAGACAAAGTGAGCAGTTTAATTTTGCGGTGTTAACTAAGAATGATTAGTTGATAAAGTGGTAAATTGTAAATGATAAAATTAGAATAAGATGACTATTATTTTTCCTTCACCCATCTTCGGCCCTATCCATTCCCGCCGTTTGGGCGTTTCTTTGGGAATCAATTTATTGCCGGACGACGGTAAGGTTTGTTCATTCGACTGCATTTATTGTGAATGTGGTTTCAATGCCGAACATCGTACGAAGAAGCTTCTCCCTACCCGTGAAGAAGTTCGTGCGGCTCTTGAAGAAAAACTGAAAGATATGCAGGTGAACGGTCCCGCTCCTGATGTACTGACCTTTGCCGGAAACGGTGAGCCGACTGCGCATCCCCACTTCCCGGAAATTATAGAAGATACGCTTGCGCTCCGTAATCAGTATTTCCCGAAAGCAAAAGTGAGCGTATTGAGTAATTCTACGTTTATTGATCGTCCTGCCGTGTTCGAAGCATTGAACAAGGTAGATAATAATATTCTGAAACTGGATACAGTGGATGAAGAATATATCCATCTGTTGGACCGTCCTAACGGAAAATATTCTGTGAGAAAAATCATCGAAAAGATGAAAGAGTTCAAAGGAAACTGCATCGTACAAACGATGTTTCTGAAAGGAGGTTATCAGGGAAAGGACATGGATAATACATCTGATAAATATGTGCTTCCCTGGATAGAAGCAGTGAAGGAAATCGCTCCCCGTCAAGTGATGATTTATACGATTGACCGGGAAACACCCGACCATGATTTACAGAAAGCTACGCATGAAGAATTAGACCGTATTGTAGCTTTACTGGAGAAAGAAGGGATTTCGGCAACAGCTTCTTATTAAAATCTATGTGGTAGATATACCTGTGCCGAAAAGAAAGTAGTCAATGAGGCTACGGGTAATTTGAGTCTGATCCGGTAAATCCTTTCTTCACATAATCTTTTGGCAATATCCCGAATTGCTTCTGGAAGCAACGGGCAAAATACGAAGGATTATTGAATCCGACAATGAAACAAACCTCATTGATCCGGTATTCTCCTTCGCGCAGAAGTTCTCCGGCTGTTTTGAGCCGTATCAACCGGATATAATCATTGGGAGGCATTCCGGTCAGCCCTTTCAACTTACGTTGCAGATTGGAACGGCTGATTGCCATCTCTTCCGCCAGCTTGTCAATCGTGAATTCCTCATTGGTGAAGTTGCGGGTGATAATCTCATTGACCGTATTGATCCATTTCACATCAGACTTATTCATCAGCGTCTGATCGTACGACATATTCGGCACACTTGTGAAGTGATTGAACAACATACGCCTGTTTTCCAGCAGATTGTTGATCGTGGCTTTCATGTGATTCAGTGAGAAAGGCTTCTCTATGTAAGCATCCGCACCATAGTCGAGACCTGCGATCTTTGAATCAATGCTGTCGAGTGCCGAAAGCAAGATGAACGGGATATGACAAAGCATATTGTCGGAACGAATCGACTTTAATAATTCGAATCCGTCCATATAAGGCATGACGATGTCACTGATAATCAAATCCACCGTTGTTGTTTCCAGACATTCCAATGCTTCCTTACCATTGGTAGCCGTATGAATCGTATAGGCATTTCCCAGATTCTTAGCCAGAAATTCCAGCATATCCGTCGTATCCTCCACGACGAGCAGAGAATAACCACCGGGTTCGGCTTCTTCTTCCAGAGCGGCTACCTTGTCCGGTATGGAAGTGACGGCGTGGACTGCCGGAATACTTTTCTCCAAATAAGGAATTTCGACGCACACTTCGCAACCATCGGTATAATTAGGGTTGATATAAACTTTCCCATTATGCTTTTCGACCAATAATTTAACCAGGCTTAGCCCGATACCTACTCCCGATCCGTTATTACCGGCATTTCCCACCTGATAAAACGGTTCGAACACCTTACCGCATTCCTCTTGCGGAATTCCCGGACCGTCATCGCGTACACAAATAGAAAGAATACGTCCTTCGGAAGACAAATGTTCGTCCATAATCACCCTGATGCAGGTACGGGCATATTTCATGGCATTGGTCAGCAGATTGCTGACGATTTTCGTTAAAGCCTCCTGATCTACATTATATTGCAGATGCTCCTCGGGCAGGGAAACACTGAAAGATATTCCGGTCAGGGAGATGGCACGGAAACGATCGATGATATCCTCAATCATCCGGTTAATATCTACTTCATTGAATGAAAGTGTATATCCTTCCTTATCCACTTTGCGGAAGTCGAGCAGTTGCTTGATAAGCTCCATCAGCCGGTTGGTGTTCTTCCGTATCACAGACAGGTTACTCTCTACTTCACTGTTCCATTCATGCATTTTCAAAATAGCTTCCAGCGGGGCCTTGATGAGGCTTACCGGAGTCTTAATCTCATGTGCCACCTGTGTAAAGAACGTAATCTTCGACTGAAACAATTCCTGATTCTTGATTTGCTCCATCTCTTTCATCTTTCTTAATTTCACGGCCTGTTGCTTACGCAGATAAAGCCTTACCAGAAAATAAGTGAAGCCACATGCAATTAGTAAATAGAAAATCTTGGCGTAGATCGTCTTCCAGGGTGGAGGAAGAACTTCAATATGCAGACAGCAGTCGTCATTACTCCAATATTCATCGTTGTTACTCGATTTCACACGGAACGTATATTCACCCGGAGGCAGGTTGAGAAATGATACGTTATGTTTGTCCGTGTATATCCATTCCTTGTGGATGCCGTCCAGTTTGTAGGCATATAAATTCTTGCTGGGAGCCACATAACTTAGACTTTCAAATGTGATGTCGAACGAAACTACCTGATAAGGAATAGTCACCTGTCCGCTAAGGGCAGGAATACGTTTGCTAAGGCTCACCTTATCATCGGGACTGTGCATATACACTGCCGAAATAGATGCCGTAGGCTTTACCTTATTGATCGATAATTTGAACGGATAGAAACTATTGAATCCATTCACCCCACCGAAATAAAATTTCCCGTCACGGGCTTGCATGGAAGAGCGGAAATTGAACTGGTTACTTTGCAATCCGTCTTCAATGGTATAAAGTTGTGCCCGCTTGTTTTGCGGCTCATACCGGATCAGCCCCCTGTTGGAAGAAAGCCAATAGTTACCCGATTGATCGTCCAGTATGCCGTAAATGATATTGTTCGGCAGATTCTCTTTGGTGGAGAAATTTTCAAAACGGTCCTCCTGGTAGTGATAACGGCAGATGCCGCCTCCCTCGGTACAAAACCATAGATTCTGTTTATGATCGATATACACACGAATGACCCAGTTGCTACACGGAGAAGCGGGATTAGCCGGATCGTTACGGTAATTGTGCAGCTTACCGGTCTGGCGGTTGTAACGCCAGATACCGTCCCTTTTACTTGCCAGCCATAAGTCCCCATACTGGTCTTCCACCATATCGTAGATAAAGATATGACTTAAAGGTTCCAATGTCCGGAACGAATCACTGTCCGGATCATATTGGCAGAATCCGGACAGAGTGCCCAGATAAATACTGCCATCTTTCGTTTGATAAATGGAGTAGATATGATCGTTAGGAATGGAATGTGGGTTAGTACGGTTGTGGCGATAGTTCTTCGTTTTTCCCGTTTGGATATCCAGGATATATAATCCCCGGGAGAAACTGCCGATCCATAACTTTCCTTCGTTGTAGAGCAGCGCATGGATATTGTGATAACCGATATTGAGATTACTGCTTTTCAATAGATGATTCTTAAACTTCCTCGTGCGGGGATCGAAGAGATTCAATCCTCCGTCTTCAGTAGCAATCCAGATATTACCATCGGGATCTTCACAAAACTGGCTGATTACATTTCCCGAAAGAGAATTCGTACCATTGGGATAATACCACTCGATATCCTTATGTTTGGGAGACAGGTAACTCACTCCACTGAAATAACTCCCGATCCAAATTCCCCCTTCCCTGTCTTGATAACAGGCATAGATGCTTTCCTTGTTCTGTTCATCGTCAGTTGGCAGACACTCTCCTGTGGCAGTGTTGAAGGTATAAAGCCCGTCGTCGGAGCCAAGATAGAAAGAATTGGCCGTCCGTTGAAACAGGGTACGGATGCGCGGAATGGTGAGAGTATCCCCTTCTCCGAAGTAATAGCGGAATTGCCCCGTTTCCTTATTGAAACGTGCCAGCCCTCCATACCAGGTACCCGCCCATAGCACTCCCTGCGAGCTTTCCATCAAAGAGATAATCTCGTTGCAGGCAGGGCGTCCGAAAGAAGTCTCTTCGGATATATACCCTGTGAAATTGTCCGTACGCTGGTTATACTTTGCCAAACCGTTCCGGGTGCCTATCCAGATCGTCCCGAACGAGTCGTTATAAATCACCCACACATGATTATCCGGTAATGAATGAGGATCGGAAAGAGAATGTAGATACTGCCTCAACGTACCTTTTTTCTCATTGTAGACAAACAATCCGTTGGTTGTTCCAATCCATAACTGCCCGTCATTGTCATAAGCCATTCCGAAGACACTGTTGACTGTCACCCCGTCTTCCGTCTGTTTGTCGAATACGGAGAATTTCTCTTCCTGCGAGTCGAATAAATACAGCTTTTCCGTGCTTGCCACCCAGATCTGATTGTTATCCTGATGGCGGCAGATGGTTACTATATTCATATAACTGTTTCCGCCGTTTTCTGACGAATGTCCGTAGTTGGTAAACTCGATACCGTTGAAACGATTCAACCCGTCCTGTGTGGCAAACCACATATATCCGATGCTATCCTGAAGGATGCTCCGGACACAATTGCCCGATAACCCTGATCTAACGTCATATTTCTTGTAGATATTGGCGAAGACCAGAGAAACCGATGCCAGCAATATACATATAGACAAGATGGATCGTTTCATAATTTCCCTTCTTTGTATCTCCTGTTTATAGGCAATATATCTCCTGTTTGCAGGATCTATATACCCTGCATGTTGGATCTATATACCCAACACGCAGGACATATATTGCCAACAGATTGGATCTATATCTCCTGTAAACCGGGTAACTATCCCCTCTGTAGGGCTCTTTATTTCACGTCATCCCACGTATCCGTGCGGAACGGGAAAGCGCTCAATCCGAAAGTGTTGCGCAGAGTGATATTTCCTACATAATTACGGAAAGCATAGCGCACGGCAACCGGTTGGGTAACCTCTTCACTCGATACTTCCACCGTGTTGGTACGTCCTATGATCTTCGCTTTCGCCGGATAGAACTTCTTGTCGGCTCCTGCAATCTCGAATCCCTCCAGTTGGGCGAAAGTAGGGAACAATCCCGCAGGTGCGTTATTGAATGTCACTATGGCCTTGTTGCCCTCATAGTCTACTTTAGTCATCATCGGACCGTTGGATGGCAATCGGCCGATACCGTATGTTTTGGTCAATGCAAGCGTAGCCAGCCGGAGTCCTACCACATCCTTTGGCGATGGATGGATACAAAACTCATCACCAATATCCGTAGTGGGTATCATGCCCGAATTAGGAATCGTTTTCAATGCTTCCATCTGTGCTTCACGCAATAAAGCGGCACCCGTATTGCTGCTGTTTTCATATTTGTAAGGAGCAATCTGCACATAATAGAAAGGCATATCGGGAGCCTCCCATACGTTTCTCCATAGCTGCACCATGGCAGTCATCATCGGAGCATAGAACTGATAGTTGGATATGTTCGATTCTCCCTGATACCAGAGGAAACCCTTTGCCGTGAAGTTCTTAACAGGCCATAACATCGAGTTGTACAGACATTCCAGACGCTGATGCACCCCTCTTTTAGGATCTTTGGCAGCTTCTACGTCCATACCTTCAACGGTTTTCAATGTCGGTTCATCTATCCATGCTTCGATAGCCGAACCTCCCCAACTGTTGATAACCAGCCCTACCGGAAGATGAAGACTTTCAGTCAGTTGTCTGGCAAAGAAATAGGCGGCGGCACTGCAATCAATGGTCGTTTCAGGTGACGAAACTTCCCATTTCCTTTTTTCAAAATCCGTGCGGCGCTCTGTATCATTGGTTCTCGGTACGGTAATAAAGCGAATACGGTCGCGGTAATTTCCCGAGTTTAGAAGCGTTTCAAGCGAGTTGTCAATGGGCTGTGCGGCATTTCCCATCATGCGCATTTCCATATTCGACTGTCCGGAGCAGATCCACACTTCCCCTATCAATATATCCGAGAGAGTGACCGGAGTTCCGTCGCTGATTGTAATAGAATAAGGTGTATATCCTCCTTTGGGAGTATCTACTTTCACCAGCCATGCCCCGTCTTTGTCGGTAGATGCCTGATAAGTCCGGTTGTTCCATGAAGTAGTGACGGTTACTTTTTTGCCGTCTGCCCAACCCCATAATTTAACGGAGCTGTTCTGTTGAAGTACCATGTGATCTCCCATCATTGCGGGAAGTTTTACTTTGCCTTGTGCAAGCGGTAGGAATAAAAGTGATAAAATCAGAAGTAGAAATTGTTTTTTCATACTGTTTTTTATTAGATATTCGACGAATAGTTATTAGGTATCCGGCAAAAATACAATCAATTTTTAAATATGGAATAAAATTAGCTGGTCATTTTCTGATAAAAGCTAGTCGAAATCTTAAAAGCTTGTTTTTCCTTTCCATTCTCGGTCGAATTTTCTTAATTAGTGGCATCAATCGCCTAAACAGTATTATTAGATTGGTTAAATATCCCATTTCTTTGCACTGTGAGTATTTAACAACCTAATTGTTTCATTAAATCTAATCAAATGAAAAAGAAGCATTATTTATTATTTTTATTGGCTTCGCTCTTTTTACTGACAGATGTGGTGTGGGCACAGACATCTGCTACAGTAAGTGGAGTAGTGATCGATGAGAATGGAGAAACCCTGCCGGGTGTTTCCGTCGTCGAAGTAGGTACAACGAACGGTGTCTTGACAGATTTGAACGGTCACTACACCTTAAAAACAACTTCTGCCAAACCTTCTGTTTCTTTCAGTTACATTGGTTATCAGACCACCACGCTTCCCCTGAACGGACGCACGAAACTCGACGTCCAGATGAAGGTGGAAACGAAAGTACTGGATGAAGTAGTGGTAGTGGGTTACGGTGTGCAGAAGAAAGTGAACCTGACCGGTTCCGTGACTTCCATCAACTTTGCCGATCAGACGGAGGGACGTCCCATCATGAGTGTTTCTTCTGCCCTTTCGGGGCTCGCTGCCGGTATGAACGTGACGCAGGCTTCGGGACAACCCGGATCGGACGGCGCCACCATCCGCGTGCGTGGTAACGGTACGTTCAATACCAACTCCCCATTGGTACTGGTAGACGGTATTGAATGGAGCATGGACAACGTGAACCCCAACGACATTGAAAGTATCTCCGTACTGAAAGACGCTGCCTCAACAGCTATTTACGGTACGCGTGCCGCTAACGGAGTGATCCTCATCACCACCAAAAGCGGAAAAGGTAAACCGCAAATCTCCTATTCTTATTCCGGAGTTGTGCAGATGCCTTACAACAATCTCTCTTTCGTAAGCGACTACGCCCGCTATATGGGACTGGTCAACGAGGCTTGCGAAAATGTGAATACCAAAGGTATTTTCTCGCAGGAAAGCATTGACCGCTGGAGGGCTGCTTCTGCCGATCCGAACGGACTGAATGAGTACGGAGTGCCCAATTACGTGGCCTATCCGAACACAGATTGGTTCGACGAAGTATTCGACACCGGATATTCGCAGGAACACAACCTCTCTGTCTCCGGCAGCTCGGAGAAAGTGAAGTATATGCTTTCCTTGGGCTATCTCGACAATCAGGGAGTCATGAACCGCTGGAACCTCGATTCAAGTACGCAGAAAATCAATTTCCGTACCAATCTGGAAGCCAAGATTGTGAAATGGATGACCGTCGGTACCCGCCTTTACGGACAAAAGCAAGATTACGGGATGGCAAACATCAGCAATGGATTCAAGTATCTCTACCAGACTACTCCGGGTGTATATCCGGGCGAACCGAACTACTGGGGACGTCCCGCACTGGCAAGTGAAGAATCTTCCAATGCCAATAATATCTTCGGGCAGATGGCGGGAGCTACCGGTTTCAATACCGTATGGCGTCTCAACGCTTCAGTCTACGGAATTATCACTCCTTATAAAGGTCTTAACATCGAAGGTACATTCAACTATTCACCGACATTTACTGACAAGTCTTCCTATAGCCGCCAGAATGGTTATTGGGACTACGTGACCGACCAACGTGTCAGCGAAAGCGCACTGGAGAACGCTTCCATTACCAATACAAGCGCGCGCACCTGGCGTCAGAGTGCCGAAATACTGGTACGCTATCAAACCACCATCAAGAAAGACCACGATCTGGGCGCATTACTCGGATATTCCGCACAGGAATATTACAGCAAGAGCTTTGCCGTTTCCCGTAAAGGAGCTACTGACTGGACACTGAACGAATTGAGCACCTATGAAACTCTCGTCAGCTCTTCCAGCTCGGCACCTGCCAAGTGGGGACTGCTCTCCTATTTCGGCCGTGTCAACTATGGATATAAAGGACGCTACCTCTTCGAAGCCAACCTCCGTGCCGATGCCTCTTCCCGTTTCGGTGTGAACCAGCGTTGGGGATATTTCCCCTCGTTCTCCGGTGGATGGCGTATCTCGGAAGAATCGTTCATGCAGGGAGCATCCGACTATCTCTCTAACCTGAAACTGCGTGTTTCGTGGGGAAAGACAGGTAACAACTCTACGGGCAACTACGACTGGCAGGCAAATTATGCCACAGGCAATGTTGTAATCGATGGTGAAGGAACCAAAGGACTGGTACGTAAAAAACTAAGCAACGACAAACTGCATTGGGAAAGTACCGCAACAACCGACATCGGACTTGACTTCGGTTTCTTCAACAACCGCCTGACGGGTGAAATAGACTACTATAATAAATATACTTCGGACATTCTCTACCATCCCGAACTCTATCTCTCGATGGGTGTTGTCGGCTCTGCTCCCGAAAATCTGGGTGAAGTGCGCAACCGCGGTGTAGAATTTACCCTGAACTGGAACGACCGTATCGGAAAAAACTTTGAATACCGGGTAGGCATGAACTTCTCTTTCAATGCCAATAAGGTAATGAAATTCAAGGGCGATCTCCAGAAATACTGGACGTATGATGCACAGGGAAACAAAGTCAGCTATGTCAACAACTTCAGTGATGTGTCCGAATCCGGATTCGGAGGATACATCTGCGAAGGTCGCCAACTGGGTGAAACCTATATGTATAAGGTGTACAGAGGTTCCGGCGAAGGCTATACCGGAGGTGCGGTGGACATCCATGCGGGACCGAAGGACGGAATGATACGTACAAAGGAAGACATGGTATGGGTACAGGCCATGATTGACTCCGGTTATTCATTCGGAGGAATGAAGACGATTGCCAAAGACCAGCTTTGGTATGGTGACATTCTCTATGCCGACAGCAATGGGGATATGAACTATGGTGATACGAACGACAGGGATTTCTCCGGTCATACCAGTGTGCCGAAATTCAACCTGGGCTTCAACTGTGCTTTCTCTTACAAGAATATTGATTTCTCCATGTTGTGGTCGGGAGCTTTCGGACATTACCTCAACTGGAATACGGATTACTACAACTCCACGCTCGTGAGTCACGGATATGGCATTATCGAACATATTGCCGACAATCATTACTTCTTCGATCCTTCCAATCCGGACGATTCGCGCACCAACCAGTCGGGCAAATACCCCCGTCTGACGTATGGAACTACGTATAATAACAGAATCCAGAGTGATTGGAACGAATATAAGGCCGACTATTTCAAGTTGAAGAATATCCAGATAGGCTATACATTGCCGCAGCGGATTTCCAGTAAGTTCTTTGTAAGCAAGCTCCGTGCTTTCGTGTCGATGGATAACATCCTGACGATTACAAGTTACCCGGGACTTGATCCGGAAATAGGAACTGAAATCGGCTACCCATTGATGCGTCAGATCTCTTTTGGCGGACAGATTACCTTTTAATGATGTAGAACTAAAAAACAGAATCTGATATGAAAAAGATATTAATGATTTTAACGATGGCTCTGGCTGCTACCTCCTGCATGGATATTCTTGATGTGGCCCCGGAAGACCAGATCGCAAGTGAAAACATGTGGACTACGGAGGAGCTTGCCGACAAGGGAATGGCAGGACTCTACTATCCGTTCTATGCCACCCAACTCTCGTCTACCCAGCTCCGGCGTGCCGACGGTTTGAACCGCCAGGGAATCGAAGCCATGAGCTTCGCAACCGATTATTATTCCAACAACTATCCGGTGGAACTGCTTTCGCTGGCTACCAAACCTGCCAATGACTTTCAGGTGTGGTATGAATGGAAGTTCTGTTATACCATCATCCATGCGTGTAACGATGCGATTGCCAATCTGCATAAAGCGGATATGGCTGCCGGCAAACTGGCGCGTTATCAATGCGAAGCCCGTTTCCTCCGTGCGTGGGCCTATAACCGGCTGAATATGCTCTATCAGGGTGTTCCCGTTTATCTGGAACCCATCAATAATGAAGACTGTACGCGTGGTCAATCTTCGGTAGATGAAGTCTGGCAAGTGATTCTGGACGATTTGACGTATTGCATCAATAATCCCGATTTTCCCCATAACACGCTGAACGAAAACTACGGACGCCCCTCCAAGGGAGCTGCCTATGCGCTTCGTGGCATGGTATATATGTGGAAGAAGCAATACAAGGAAGCAGGCAACGATTTCAAAGAAGTGGAAACCTGCGGCTACGGCTTGTGGACAGGCGAATATGCCGACTTCTTCAAATATGAAAACGAGAAAGACAAAGAAATGATTTTCTCGCTCCAGTTCAGCGAAGAAACCGGTTACTGTGACAACATTCAGCAAATGACCGGTGCGCGTGATACGTATGACGGATGGACGGAAATAAAACCTTCCGCAGACTTTGTAGACTATTATAAGAATGCCGACGGATCGGATTTCAAATGGTCGGAAGTAGACGGTTTGGAAGATTGGGACTTACTGACTCCGCAACAACGTGAAATCTTCTTCTGTCGTGACGGACTGGAATCCATGTCCTCACAAAAGAATGGTCTTATCAAACGCGTAGGCGAAGATATTTATCAGAAATATTACCTGAACAGCGGCAACGAAGCCCGCATTAAAAAGGCGTATAGCAACCGTGACTCACGTCTGCAACAGACAGTCGTTACCCCTTATATCCCGGTAGATTGCTACAAGCCTAACTATGCCGGAGATGCCAACCAAATCGGTAAACAACTCCGCTGGCCGTTGAAGGAACAAGGCACGAATGGCGGAGACTTCTGGCTGGATAAACGTACTTCCGCTTTCTACTGCTATCGTAAATACAATGAGTTTGAGAAAGGCCGCTTGATTAGCCGGAGCCGTTGCCATACCGACTGGCCGTTGATTCGCTATACCGATGTATTGTTGCAGTATGCGGAAGCATTGGCACAGACCGACCAGATAGGAGAAGCCATCCGCCTGGTGAATAAAGTACGTACCCGCGCCCACATGCCTGCGTTGACAGAGGGCGGAAGCGGTCCGTGCGCAGTGAACGGAAAAGAAGACATGCTCGAAAGAGTGCGCTATGAACGTCGCGTGGAATTCTGTCTGGAGGGAATTAACTTCTTCGACGAAGTACGTTGGGGAACCTATAAAGAAACCAAATTCCAGGGGAAAGACGTGAATGGCGGCAAGTCCTGGTGGGGCGATATGGTAGAGTATAACTGGTATTACACCGATTATATGTGGCCGTGGACTGCTCCTATCGTTGAAACGCAAAAGAACCCGAACCTGACTAAACGAAGCGGTTGGGCGTATTAATCATAAAGATTTGAATAAGGATGAAGAAAATACTTTTACTATTACTCATTTTTGTATCCGGTTGCACAGGTGTATTTGCGCAACAGTTTGACTATGGCAAGATAGAGCCTCATCCCCGGCTGTTATTGCCGGAGGGCGGAGAAGAAGCTATTAAGAAAGCTATTGTGGAGTATCCCCCGTTGGCAGCAGTTCACCAACGGATCATGGAACTTTGCGACCGGACACTTACGGAACCACCTGTGGAACGTATCAAGGAGGGCAAACGCCTGTTGGCGATTTCGCGCATCGCATTGAAGCGTATCTATTACCTCTCATACGCTTACCGTATGACGGGAGATAAGAAATACGCTCACCGTGCGGAACAGGAGATGCTCGCTGTCAGCCGTTTCACGGACTGGAACCCTACTCATTTCCTGGATGTAGGCGAGATGGTAATGGCATTGGCTATCGGTTACGACTGGCTCTATGATTCTTTGCAGCCCGACACCCGCCGGGTGGTGCGTGAAGCAATCATCGAAAAAGGATTTGATGCGGCAAAGAATACCCGTCATGCCTGGTTCTACACTGCCAAGAATAACTGGAATTCCGTATGTAATAGTGGATTGGCGTATGGTGCACTGGCTCTTTTCGAAGAGATTCCGGAGATTTCGAAAGGTATTATCGAGAAATGCATGGAGACAAATCCGAAAGCGATGGTAGGCTATGGTCCTGATGGAGGTTATCCCGAAGGATTCGGATATTGGGGGTACGGGACGAGTTTTCAGGTAATGCTCATTGCTGCGCTCGAAAGTGCTTTCGGCACAGACAATGGGCTCTCCCAAGCCCCCGGATTTAAGAAGTCTGCCCGTTTCATGCAGTATATGACGGCTCCGAGTGGAGACTGCTTCTGTTTCTCGGATTCTCCGGTAGAGGCGGAATGTAACATGATGATGTTCTGGTTTGCAGGCAAGGAGAAAGACCTTTCCCTGTTGTGGATTGAACGTCAGTATCTCGACCGCCCGGATATGCAGTTTGCCGAAGACCGTTTACTACCCAGCCTGATGGTGTTCTGTTCACAGCTCGACCTGAATCGAATCGGAAAGCCGAAGAAAAACTTCTGGTTTAACCGTGGAGATACGCCTGTGTTTATCTACCGTGGCGGATGGGACAGTAAGAAAGACACCTATCTGGGAGTGAAAGGAGGTTCGCCCTCTACCTCTCATGCACACATGGATGCCGGGTCGTTTATCTTCGAGAGAGACGGAGTGCGTTGGGCGATGGACTTGGGGATGCAGAGTTATATCACACTCGAAAGTAAGGGAGTGGACCTGTGGAATATGTCGCAGAACGGACAACGCTGGGAAGTATTCCGGCTAAGCAATATCGCTCACAATACGTTGACGATTAACGGAGAACGCCATTTGGTAGAGAGCAATGCCCCGATCACCCGTACTTTCGAGTCGAAGAAACAGAAAGGGGCGGAAGTAGACCTGTCGACTGTGTTTGCCAATAGTGTGAAGAAAGCTGTCCGCACCGTGATATTGGATCAGAAAGACCATCTGGAAGTAATAGACCGCTTGGAGACGCGCGATAAGGAAGCTACCGTATCCTGGATTATGGTCACTCCGGCAGAAGCCAAGATTACAGGCAAGAACCGCATAGAATTGACTAAAGACGGACAACGGATGCTCCTGACAGCAGATACCGGTACGGAAGTAGAAATGAAAATCTGGTCCAACGTGCCCCCGCATGAATATGATTTCCGCAATCCGGGAACCATCCGCGTTGGCTTTGAAACGGTGATTCCTGCCAATCGTGCCTCGCAACTGAAAGTACGACTTATTCCTTTGAAGTAATACAAATAAATTCATTGAACCATGAAAACGATTCTTTTTAAAACAATCATCATAGCTTTCTTCGTAGGAACAGCCGTAAGTTGTTCCGATGAGGACGAGAACAGATTCCGTCCGGGATCTACCCATGAGAAACCGAATCCTACGGAGCCGGAGGGTGGACTGGATTATTCCAAACTGACTGCGGATAACCATCCTCGTCTGTTGATGAACGCTGAGGCTTTCACTGCATTGAAAGCCAAAGTGGATGCAAATGCGAGTGCCAATCTGACCTTGCTGCATAACACCATTATGGGAGTGTGCAACAGCAAAGGGATGAATGCAACGGCACTGACTTATAAGCTGGATGCCAGCAACAAACGTATTCTCGACGTTTCCCGTGATGCTTTATTGCGTATTTTCACCTGCGCTTATGCCTACCGGATGACTGGCGATGCCAAATATCTGACTAAAGCGGAAACCGATATCAATGCCGTATGCAACTTTCCCGACTGGAACTCGAAACGTCACTTTCTCGATGTGGGCGAAATGGCTACGGCCGTTGCTTTCGGCTACGACTGGCTCTATAACGAACTAAGTGCCTCCACCCGTACGAAAGCAGCCAACGCATTGCTGAAGTTTGCTTTCCAACAGGCACAGAACAAGAACTGGAACCTGAACTTCTATGAAGCTACCAACAACTGGAACCAGGTTTGTAATGGCGGACTGGTCTGTGCGGCACTGGCCTCTTATGAAAACAATCCTTCCGAAGCAAAGGACATGATTGAAAAGGCTTTAGAATCCAATAAACCTGCATTGGAAGTGATGTACTCTCCCGATGGCAACTATCCGGAGGGCAGCGGTTACTGGTGTTACGGCACGCTTTATCAGGTGTTGATGCTTGCCGCCCTCAACAGTACGCTTGGCACGGATAACGGACTTTCCGATACGCCGGGATTCTCCAAGACGGCAGAATATATGTTGTATATGACAGGGCTGAACAGCAAGTTCTTTAATTATTCGGACTGTGCTCCCTCTTCTACCGCAGCACTTGCTTCGTGGTGGTTTGCCGATAAATACAGTAACCCGTCATTGCTCTACAATGAACTGAAAATGCTGAAGAACGGTGAATACGCTTCTTGTGCCGAAAACCGCTTACTGCCAATGATTATGGCTTTCGCCAATAATCTGAATCTGGATGCGATCTCCGCCCCTTCCAATAAGCTATGGAGTGGAAAAGGGGAAACGCCTGTGGTGATGGTGCATACCGACTGGACATACACGGATACGGATAAATACCTCGGTATCAAAGGGGGCAAGGCCAGTTCTAGTCATGGGCACATGGATGCCGGTTCATTTGTATACGATGCGTATGGAGTACGCTGGTCGATGGATTTCGGGCTGCAAAGTTATACAACTCTTGAGTCGGTACTGGCCGGTTTGGGTGGTAATCTTTGGGATATGGGACAGAATTCGATGCGTTGGGATGTATTCCGCCTGAATAATCTCAATCATAGCACGATCTCAATCAATGATGCCCGTCACCGGGTGGACGGTGCGGCTACCCTGACCACTACCATCAACACTGCTACGGAATTGGGAGCCACTTTCGATCTGACAGAAGTAGTGTCCGATCAGGTTGCATCCGCTACCCGTACCGTGAAAATCGTGAACGATAAAGATTTAGTAGTCATGGATGAGATAAAGGCAAGAACGGATAAATCCGCCAAAGTACGCTGGTGCATGGTGACCCCTGCCGTCCCGACGGTGGAAAGTAACCGCATCGTACTAACTAATGGAAGCAAAGTGATGTATCTCACAGCCAGCGGAACCGTGAAGCCTACCTACAAAACATGGAGTACCACTAGTGAAAACTCTTATGACCAGGCTAATCCGGGCACTTATATGGTCGGCTTTGAAGCAACGGTCACAGCCAACCAGACTGCCACATTTACCACAACCCTGTCCCCCAAATAAAATGAATTGAACGTATGAGAATCTTATTATTATCTATACTAGGGCTTCTAACATTGGCATCCTGCTCCAGGCAGGAGCCAATGGAGGCGCTGATTGACCGTGTGTTTACCGTTGCAGAGCAACAATACACGAATATGGATACCCGCCTGACGGAAAAGACACTTCCCCGCACGCTCTCTGCCGAGGGTGAGTTTGTCCCTTCGAATATCTATTGGTGGTGCAGCGGGTTCTATCCCGGCTCCCTCTGGTATATCTATGAATATACCCGGAACGATGCCGTGAAGGCGCTGGCCGAGAAGAATACGCTGAAACTCGACTCTATACAGTACGTGACCAGAGATCACGATGTAGGTTTCCAGTTGAACTGCAGTTATGGGAATGCTTTCCGGCTGACGGGCAATGAGGCTTATAAACAGGTGCTCTATCAGGGAGCCAAATCCTTGTCAACCCGCTTCCAACCTACCGCCGGTGTAATCCGTAGCTGGGACTTTGTGCGCAAAGGTTGTGACTGGAAGTTTCCGGTGATTATTGACAATATGATGAACCTGGAATTACTGTTATCCATGTCGAAAGCCTATGCCGATGATTCTTTGCAGAACATAGCCTGCACGCATGCCAACACCACTATCCTGAATCATTTCCGCGATGATTACTCTACGTATCATTTGGTAGATTATGATCCTGAAACCGGAGAAGTGCGCGGCAAGCAGACTGTGCAGGGTTTCTCGGACAATTCTTCCTGGAGTCGCGGACAGGCATGGGCCTTGTATAGCTATACGATGATGTTCCGCCTAACGGGTTATCAGAATTATCTGTTGCAAGCCGGACATATTGCCGATATGCTGCTCCGCCGTTTACCTGCCGACGGTATTCCTTACTGGGACTTTGACGCTCCGGTGGAAGAACACTCCTATCGAGATGCTTCTGCTGCCGCTATCATGGCCTCTGCTTTTATCGAGCTAAGCCGCTATATCCCCGGAACGGAAGCCAAGGAATCTTATCTTGCCATGGCGGAAAAGCAACTTCGCACGCTTGCCTCGAAAGAGTATCTGGCCGAACCGGATACGAACGGGAACTTCCTCCTGAAGCATAGCGTAGGCGCACTTCCGGATAAAAGCGAAGTAGATGTCCCCCTGACGTATGCCGATTATTACTTTTTAGAAGCATTGCTACGGTATAAGAATCTACAAAAATAAAACTAATACAATATGATTATGAAGAACTTACATATAAGCATGGCATTTATCTTCGTATTACTGCTGATAACTGCCTCCTGTTCGGACAAGGATGATTCGGCTCCACGTGTCATCCCCACCATGAACCTGACAGTTTCGGAGATTGCAGACAATACGGCTCTGATTACTTCCGAACAGCAAACAGGTACTACATTCGGAGCGAAAGTCATTGATTTCTATCCGGTGGCCGACATCGGCTTTGACTATAACATTGAAGTGAAGCTGGTGAAATTCGTAGAAGAAAACGGAGAACCGGTATCTCTGCCCTATACCCGTAAAGTCACCGAAGGATTGCGTCCGGGAGTGAATTACATTAGTGCTATCATTGCCTATAATGCCGAGGGGCGTGCCGTGTGTTCCGCTTTTCAGACTTGGAAAGCGGCAGGAACAGAAGGCGCATGGAGTGATGGCGGTTCTGCCGGTGATCTGGAAGAGAATGAATGGTAAACGAGGATGTAACTCAAAAGAATGAATGGTATGAAAAATAAATTATATGCAATAGGTGTAACGATTCTGATGATGACAAGTTGCACACAGGACGAGTTTATTTCGTCCGATAACGGCCGGGAACCGGTAACGGCAGGTTCATGTCTGACGCTGGTAGGACTCTCGTCTCCGCAGACGCGTGTTTCTATCGGTGATAAAACAGGCGATGTTTATCCGGTGCTTTGGAGTGAGGGTGATGCCTTGGGAGTTTTCTCCCGTACGGCAGGGACTGATATTCACAATGTGCAGTCTTTATTAAGTGATGAATCGATCGGGCAGAATTCCGGTGTCTTTACTTCAGACGATGTGAAGATGGCGGAAGCAGGAGCTACGGAACTTCTTATCTATTACCCGTACCGGGCAAGTACGGAACTAGCCGAAGACGGGAACAAGATAACTTCTTCCTTGTCTGTAGAGCAGGAGCAAAGTCGTCCGGGTGATAGTCATCATATTGGAAAGTATGGGTTTGCATTTGCCAAGGCAACAGTCAGCGGTCCGGATATGCTTGCCAAATTTACGTTGAATCATGCGATGGCTTATGTGAAGTTCAGCATCTCGTCCCAGGAACTTTCTACGTACAGGCTAAAGAGTGTTTCCCTGTATGACAAGGAGACGAAAACGCCTCTTTCCGGTACGTTTACCGCAAATCTGGATACGGACGAGTTGACATACGGTACGGATGCCAAACCGTATGCCACTGTTTCACTGACTACTCCCGAGTTGCTTGCTTCCGCACAGGATATATATCTGACTACGTATCCTGCTGATTTAAGCGGCAAACAGGTGTACATTGTGGTCACTCTGGAGAATGACCGGCAGACGGTTACAATTCCTATTCTAAAGGAAGGAAAGCAGCTGAAAGCCAATGCAGTCAATACGATTGCTATTAATAACTTGAAACTTTCGGATAATTCCTGTGAATGGTACGAGCCTGTAGAGACACGTCTGCTGGCAGGTGGATGGGCTTATGGTGAATCCAACTGTTTGATGACGAATATTTCGACCAGTGGTGTGAGCAATACGATTAGTGTGAAAGCACGTGGTAACTTCATGGAAGTGGAAGAACCTAAGTATGCAAAGACTATTCTCGGGTGCGATTTGAATGTTAATCATAAGATGATTGCTGTGAATGGTTCTACTACGGACATCATTCCTGTTGGCAGTGATTACAGTATTACGATTAATACCTATAAGGTAAGTGGAGGCTACGACGGCGGTTGCGGTCAGGTGGCTATCTATGGAGAGGATCAGACTACTGTTATCTGGAGTTTTATTATCTGGATGACCCCTACTCCGGCAGAACACCCTTATGGTAATACGGGATATGTAGTGTTAGATCGTAATTTGGGTACTTACATGACATGCGAAGGAGACAACTGGAAACAAAACGGTGTTTACTTCCAGTGGGGACGTCCTACGCCGGTGGGCTGGTCGGGAACCGTGGGTACTAACATACCTACTCAAGACACCAATGTCCGCTTCTCTATCGAAAATCCTCGTGCATTGCTTTATACCAATGAAGTGGAGAATACAAAATCCGACTGGTATCTGGGTGCATGGACCGGTGCACGTACCGACCGTAAAGATGACTTCTGGGGTAATCCGAACGAATCGAGCACTTATCTCAATCCTTCTGACGGTCATAAATCTATTTATGATCCTTGTCCGAAAGGGTATCGGGTAGTGTCTCCCCGCGTATTGGATGAGATAGAGCAGAAAGGTGAATTTGTGAAACAGAGCGCAACTGCGGTATTTAAATATTGCTATGATGGTACAAACTATGCTTATTGGCCGTTAGCAGGTTGTAAGTGGGGATCTAATGGTGGAAATAATGGTAATAATACAGGGCTGGATGCTAGCAAGGGTGCTGCTTGCTATTGGTCCAACTCATCGGCAAGTAGTTATGGAAATGATAAGGATCAGGGAGCTACTTCCTTGTATTATAAAGTTTCCGATAAGACGTGGACTCACTCTTCCGGTCGTTCTCATGCATTCTCTGTACGGTGTATGAAAGATACCGAGAATCGTTAGGTTTATGGGCTGTATGAGGAAATAGAGTTTTCCATCTCTGTTCCATTTTTAAGATTCAGAAGAAAACCGGAATAAGATAAAAGGACCTAATAGAAGAAAAAGTGCATATTCAGTTGCAAGAATATGCGCTTTTTCTTTTTATATTGCATTTATTTCCTTGAAATATGCAATATATGGTGTCACTAAACCATCGGTTTGGTGTAATCAAAGCTTCGGTTTGTTTAAAACAAACGCTCTCTTTGGTATAAACCAACCGTCGGTTCCTTTTAAAGGAACCGAAACTGGTTTTTGGGAGAGCAGAATTAGAGCTGGTTTGTCTTTCTTTTCTGTTGGTTTGTAAATAGCAATCTGATATGTGTCTGATGATATCGTGACTTTTTATACTTTTAAAAGGTCTGCTTTACTGCAATTTGTCTAGCTATAATAGACGTTTGGTATCGCTTGCGAATTGTGCTGTTTTAAATTACAGGCGTTTTTTCTGATTCAGAAGAGAGGAGCTCGAATTATGAGGTACAGAATAGATAAAATATGCGTTTCTTCATATATCCTCTTTTCTGCTCCGGTAACTGGCCGGTGATGTTCCCAAATATGCTTTTACATATTTCCCGAAGAAGGACTGATTAGGGAAGTTGAACTCTTCCGCAATTTCTTTGATAGACTTGTCCGAATGCTTCAACCGGTATTTTATTTGCTCCATAGCCGTTTCATTAATCAAGTCTGACGGAGTTCTGCCACACGCCTGCTTGATGACCTTCGAAAAATGTTTGGGCGTATAACAGAGCTCGTTGGCAAAATAACTCACCGAGTGGTGTATACCTTTGTCTCTTGATAATAGTTCCATGAATTTCCGTAAGGTATAATTCACCTGCTTGATATTCTCTCTCGAACGATCCGACTTGTCGGAGCACTCTATTTCCTTATGAAGCTGCCCCAACATCTCACAAAAGAGAGCGGAAAAGAGATGCTGCATCACTTCCCTGTGGTAGCAATGAGGTTCATCATTTATCTTGGCCACAATTAAATCCCGGTAGAATCCGAAAACAGAATTGTCTTCTTCGTCGCTTACGGACTTCACCGGATTGTTATGGATATGAACGGCTGTGTTCCACGCCTCCTTTTCCATTTTAATGATACGTTGCAGAAAACGGGTGGAGAATCCTGCAAGCCTTACCTTATATTTAGGGCTTAACATCGTATGGCTGATGACGGTATTGGGAAGGCCGAGCAATAGATCGCCTGCCTTCAACTGGTAAGTCCGGTAGTTGATGTCCAGTTGGATGCACCCTTCTATGCAGACGGCGATGATGAAACATTCCAGTCTGACAATATCATTATTATCAGGAATTCCTTCCAGGCTGTTGACTATTGCAAAATCATTATCTATATAGTCCAGTGTATGCTGACTGTCCTTAAAGTCTTTTATATCTATTGGTCTGATGTTCTCTTTTTCCATATTCTTTTCTTTTTTTCTTTTTGCAAAGTTGGTGAATAAAGCGGAAAACAGAATGTCCTGATTGCCTTTATAATTGTCTGATATGTCGTTTATTGACAAATAGTTAGCTATAATAAATGAAAAAGGCGAGAATAGGACATTTATAGAGGGAAATTGGTCACTATTGCCTTGTTCTTTTCTCCTACTTTTGTCCAGGATTTAACAAAAGAACAAAAGAGAAAGTATGATTACAGTAAGCAAAAAATGGATACGGCTGATAGGGATTGTCGGTTGTACAGTGTGGATGGCATCTTGCAAGCAGGCATCGGATGCGGGAGTGAAATCTTCTTCTTATGCAGTAATGCAGATAGAAGCGGTGGACAAAGAGTTTTCTTCTTCCTATTCGGCGACTATACGCGGGCGGCAGGATATTGACATCTATCCACAGGTGTCGGGAACGATTGAGAAACTCTGTGTGACCGAAGGACAGAAAGTACGCCGGGGACAATTACTCTTCGTTATCGACCAGGTTCCTTACAAGGCTGCACTGAAAACTGCCACTGCCAATGTAGAAGCAGCACGTGCCGGGCTGGGTACCGCCGAACTGACTTACAAGAGCAACAAAGAACTGTATGCACAGAAAGTTGTTTCCGAATTTAGTCTGAAAACAGCCGAGAACACTTATCTCACTGCCAAGGCACAACTCTCACAGGCCGAAGCCCAGGAAATCAGTGCCCGCAACAACCTTTCTTATACCGAGGTGAAAAGTCCCAGTGACGGAGTAGTAGGCGCATTGCCTTATCGCGTGGGTGCATTGGTAGGTGCTAATATGCCTTATCCGCTTACCACAGTCAGCGACAACTCGGATATGTATGTCTATTTTTCCATGACCGAGAATCAGTTGCTTGCCCTTACCCGCCAGTATGGTGATATGGATGAGGCATTGAAGAATATGCCGGAAGTGGAATTGCACTTGAACGACAATTCGGTTTATGATAAGAAAGGTGTCATTGAATCCATCAGCGGAGTCATCGACCGCCAGACGGGTACTGTCGTAGCGCGTGTGGTGTTCCCCAACGAATCACGGTTGCTTCATAGCGGAGCATCGGGCACGGTAGTAGTGCCGAGTATCTATAAAGACTGTATTGCCATTCCGCAGACGGCTACCGTGCGGATGCAGGACAAGACTATTGTATATAAGGTAGTGGACGGTAAGGCTGTCTCTACCCTGATAACTGTGGCCGGTATCAATGACGGACGCGAATATGTAGTGTTGAGCGGACTGAAAGCCGGTGATGAAATTGTATCGGAAGGCGCCGGACTGGTGCGCGAAGGCACGCAAGTTAAATAAGAAGGAGACTGATTATGAAAGGAAATATGTTTATAAAGAGGCCGGTGATGGCAATCTCCATTTCCGTATTGATTCTGGCTATCGGGCTTATTTCACTCTTCACGTTGCCCGTGGAGCAATATCCCGATATTGCACCTCCGACGGTATATGTGACTGCCAGCTATACCGGTGCTGATGCCGAGGCAGTGATGAACAGTGTCATCATGCCCCTGGAAGAGAGTATCAACGGTGTGGAAGACATGATGTATATCAGTTCGAGTGCCTCCAATGCAGGTTTGGCTATTATTCAGGTTTACTTCAAGCAGGGCACAGACCCCGATATGGCAGCAGTCAACGTGCAGAACCGTGTGGCTAAGGCGCAGGGATTACTTCCGGCCGAAGTTACGAAAGTCGGTGTAAGCACGATGAAGCGCCAGACCAGTTTCTTGCAGATCGGTGCTTTGGTCTGCACTGATGGCCGTTATGACCAGACTTTCCTGGCCAATTACTTGGACATCAATGTTATTCCCCAGATAAAACGTATCGAGGGAGTAGGAGACGTCATGGAGCTGGGTGATACGTATAGTATGCGTATCTGGCTGAAACCGGAACGGATGGCACAATATGGGCTGGTACCGTCGGACATCACCGCTGTACTGGGTGAGCAGAATATTGAAGCTCCTACCGGTTCGCTGGGTGAGAGTTCGCAGAACGTTTTCCAGTTTACGATGAAATATCGCGGACGCCTGAAGAGCGTGGAGGAATTTCAGAATACGGTTGTCCGTTCGCGTGAGGACGGCTCGATACTCCGCTTGAAAGATGTGGCGGAAGTAGAGTTGGGCACTATGACATATAGTTTCCGTAGTGAGATGGACAGTCAGCCTGCCGTTCTCTATATGATTTTCCAGACAGCCGGTTCCAATGCTACCGCTGTCAATAAAGAGATTACCGCGCAGATAGAGCGGATGGAGAAAAATCTGCCGGAAGGAACGGAGTTTGTCACCATGATGAGCTCGAACGACTTCCTTTTCGCTTCCATACACAATGTGGTGGAGACGTTGATTATTGCTATCATCCTGGTAATCCTTGTGGTATATTTCTTCTTGCAGGATCTTAAAAGTACTCTTATCCCTTCCATCTCCATTATCGTATCATTGGTAGGTACGTTTGCTTGTCTGGTGGCTGCGGGGTTCAGTCTGAATATCCTGACGCTGTTTGCCTTGGTGCTTGCCATCGGTACGGTGGTGGATGATGCTATTGTGGTGGTGGAAGCGGTGCAGTCCAAGTTTGATGCCGGGTATAAGTCGCCTTATCTTGCCACTAAAGATGCAATGGGCGATGTGACGATGGCTATCGTCTCCTGTACCTGTGTGTTTATGGCTGTGTTTATTCCCGTTACATTTATGGGAGGAACTTCGGGCGTGTTCTATACACAGTTCGGTATCACAATGGCAACTGCCGTAGGTATCTCCATGATTTCGGCTTTGACGCTTTGTCCTGCTTTGTGTGCCATCATGATGCGTCCGTCGGACGGAACCAAGAGCGCTAAGAGTATTAACGGACGGGTACGCGCTGCGTATAATGCTTCGTTCAATGCCGTACTGGGTAAATATAAGAGGGGTGTGATGTTCTTCATCCGCCATCGTTGGATGGTATGGGCTTCGTTGGCAGTTGCCGTTGCCCTGTTGGTTTATCTGATGAGTACCACCAAGACGGGACTTGTGCCGCAGGAGGATCAGGGTGTTATCATGGTGAATGTCAGCATTTCACCGGGAAGCACGCTCGAAGAAACAACGAAGGTGATGGACCGTTTGGAAAATATCCTGAAAGATACGCCCGAAATAGAACACTATGCCCGCGTGGCAGGGTACGGACTTATATCCGGGCAGGGAACTTCTTACGGTACAATCATTATCCGCCTGAAGGACTGGAGCGAACGAAAAGGTAAGGAACATAGCTCGGATGCCGTGGTTTCCCGCCTCAATGCACAATTCCAATCTTTAAAAGAAGCGCAAGTATTCAGCTTCCAGCCTGCCATGATTCCGGGTTACGGTATGGGTAACTCCCTTGAACTGAATCTTCAGGACATGACGGGTGGTGATCTGGCTACGTTCTACGAAGCGGCTGTACAGTTCCTTGGTGCTTTGAACCAGCGTCCGGAGGTAGCAATGGCTTATACCTCTTATGCTATCAACTTCCCGCAGATATCGGTGGAAGTGGATGCTGCCAAATGTAAGCGTGCGGGTATTTCGCCAAGTGCGGTGCTCGATGCAGTGGGGAGCTATTGCGGTGGTGCGTATATTTCCAACTACAATCAGTATGGTAAAGTATATCGTGTGATGATGCAGGCTTCACCTGAATATCGTCTCGACGAACAGGCATTGAACAATATGTTTGTACGCAATGGTACGGAGATGGCTCCGGTAAGCCAGTTCGTAACGCTGAAGCAAGTGCTGGGACCGGAAACGGCCAACCGTTTCAATCTTTACAGTACTATCACTGCCAATGTGAATCCTGCTGACGGTTACTCTTCCGGTGAGGTGCAGAAAGTCATTGAAGAAGTAGCCGCACAATCTTTGCCGGCAGGCTACGGATACGAATATGGTGGTATGGCACGCGAAGAAGCAAGTAGTGGTGGTGCGCAGACAGTCTTCATCTATGCGATCTGTATCTTCCTGGTCTATCTGATTCTGGCTTGTCTTTACGAAAGTTTCCTCGTACCGTTTGCCGTTATCTTCTCCGTGCCGTTCGGACTGATGGGTTCGTTCCTTTTCGCCAAATTGCTCGGATTGGAGAATAATATCTATTTGCAGACAGGGGTGATTATGTTGATCGGTTTGTTGGCTAAGACAGCGATCTTGATTACAGAGTACGCCATAGAGCGTCGTCGCAAAGGGATGGGCATCGTGGAATCTGCCTACTCTGCCGCACAAGTCCGCTTGCGTCCTATCCTGATGACGGTATTGACGATGATTTTCGGTATGCTTCCGCTGATGTTCTCTTCCGGTGCAGGTGCCAACGGTAACAGTTCGCTGGGTACGGGTGTGGTAGGCGGTATGGCTGTCGGGACACTGGCATTGCTCTTTGTCGTTCCGGTTTTCTACATCATCTTTGAATATTTGCAGGAGAAAATTCGCAAACCGATGGAGGAGGAAGCAGACGTACAGGTGCTTTTAGAGAAAGAAAAGAGTGAAGTTGAACGCGAACGTAACTAAATGAAAGAAAGAATGAAGAAGAATATCATCACATTAGTTGCCATCAGTCTGTCGTTGAGCGGTTGTGGCATCTATACCAAATACAAACCCGCCACTGTCGTCCCCGACCATCTTTATGGGGAGGAAGTGGTGGCCGAGGACACTGCCAGTCTGGGCAATATGGACTGGCGGGAACTCTTCACCGATCCTTATCTGCAATCCCTCATCGAAGTGGGATTGCAGACCAATACCGACTATCAGTCCGCCCAGCTTCGTGTGGAACAGGCACAGGCGGCACTGATGTCTGCCAAACTTGCTTTTCTGCCTGCTTTTGCCCTTTCCCCGCAGGGAACGGTGAGCAGTTTTGATACACATAAGGCTACGCAGGCTTATTCATTGCCCGTTACTGCCAGTTGGGAACTGGACGTATTCGGTCGTATGCGCAATGCCAAAAAACAGGCGAAGGCACTTTATGCTCAAAGCGAGGATTATCGTCAGGCTGTCCGCACCCAGTTGATAACAGGCATTGCCAATACTTACTATACCCTGCTGATGCTGGATGAGCAACTCGACCTTTCCCGTCAGACGGAGACGGCATGGAAAGAAACCGTGGCCTCCACCCGCGCTCTGATGAATGCCGGACTAGCGAACGAATCCGCAGTGTCGCAGATGGAAGCTGCTTATTATCAGGTGCAGAGTTCTGTACTCGATTTGCAGCAGCAGATCAGTCAGGTAGAGAATAGTCTTGCCTTATTATTGGCGGAGACACCCCGTAGTTATGAGCGTGGTATGCTGGCAAAGCAGCAGTTTCCTACGGATCTTTCGATAGGGATTCCTGTCCGGATGCTTTCTTCCCGTCCCGATGTCCGTTCTGCCGAGCGGACACTGGAAGCAGCGTTCTATGGAACCAATGCGGCACGTTCGGCTTTCTATCCTTCCATCACTTTAAGCGGAAGTGCCGGATGGACGAACTCTGCCGGGTCTTTGATTCTCAATCCGGGTAAGTTTCTGGCATCAGCGGTAGGTTCGCTCACGCAGCCGCTCTTTAATAAAGGACAGGTGGTGGCACAATACCGCATTGCCCGTGCACAGCAGGAAGAAGCCGCTCTCGGTTTTCAGCAGACATTGCTCAATGCCGGCAGCGAAGTGAATGATGCGTTGATTGCCTATCAGACCAGTCAGGGAAAAAGACTTTTGTTGGACAAGCAGATCGCTTCCCTGCAAACGGCTTTACAAAGTACTTCGCTATTGATGGAGCATGGTAATACTACCTATCTGGAAGTGCTTACCGCCCGCCAGTCATTGCTTAGTGCGCAACTGTCGCAAACGGCCAATCATTTTACTGAAATACAAAGTTTAATTAACCTATACCGCGCTTTAGGGGGAGGTCAGGAGTAAATGACATCATACTCTCTCTGTTTTTTAATTTAGAGAAAGAAGGGCTGCCGGAGAAGTGATTCTGTGGCAGCCCGTTTTATGGTAAATCGTCTTTATGTAGTGTGTCACTTATTTTATCAAGCTCTTTGCCCTCTCCAATGCGACATTGATATTCGGACAGATATTCTCTTTTCCCAGCAGTTCGTAGAATCCGGCTTTTTCCAGTACGTTATGCACGTTTTCGTTTACTCCGGAAAGGATAACGGTGGTTTTTTCCTTCTGTGACATCTCGCAGAGGGTAGTCAGATTATGAATACCTGTGGAGTCGATGAACGGAACCTTACGCATACGGATAATACGTACCTCCGGACGATCTCCCAGTTGAGCCATGGTTTCTTCAAATTTGGTAGCGATACCGAAGAAGTAAGGACCGTTGATTTCGTATACCTCTATGCCTTTGGGAATCATCAGGTTTTCTTCGTGTACGGCAAGATCCGATTCTTTATTGGGGTCGATTTCATCGGTAATCACCGAGATTTCGGTAGTCTCCATAACACGTTTCATAAAGAGGACGCAGGCGATTATCAATCCTACTTCGATAGCGACTGTCAAGTCGAAGATAACGGTCAGGAAGAAAGTAATCAGCAATACGGTGACATCCGATTTCGGGTTCTTCAGTAAAGCTCTGAATACACGCCATCCACTCATGTTGTAAGATACGATGACCAGTACCCCGGCAAGGCACGCCATCGGGATATATTGTGCAAGCGGCATCAGGAAGAGCAGAATCAGCAGCAGTATCACTGCATGAATAATTCCGGCTATCGGTGTCTTACCTCCGTTGTTGATATTTGTCATGGTACGGGCGATGGCTCCGGTAGCGGGAATACCTCCGAACAGAGGAGCTATGATATTGGCTGCTCCCTGGGCAATCAGCTCTGTATTGGAGTCGTGGCGGTCGCCTATCACACCATCGGCTACGGTGGCAGACAATAGAGATTCGATAGCTCCCAGTACGGCAATGGTGATAGCTACCGGGAATAATTCTCTGATAGCTTCCCAATCCAGTGCAGGTACAACGGCATCGGGCAATTCCGATTTAATGGTAAAACGGTCGCCGATGGTCTGGATGCAGTCGATACCTCCGAAAGTTTTCATCAGATAAACGGCTACTGTGACAACGATGATAGCAATCAGTGAACCGGGAATTTTCTTTGAGAATTTCGGAGTGATGGCGATAATAATAATACTGACAATGCTTACAATGGTGTTCCACCAGTTGATCGTATCGAAGTGACGGAAATAGATCATCCACTTACCGACGAAGTCCCCCGGCACTTTCTCATCTCCGAAAGACAGGCCGAAAATATCGGCGATTTGGGTCGTGAAAATAGTGACAGCGATACCGCTGGTAAATCCGACGATGATAGGATAAGGGATGAACTTGATAACCGCTCCGAGCTTGAACACTCCTAATAAAATAAGGAGTACACCTGCCATGAGTGTGGCTACAATCAGTCCGGCTTCGCCGTATTGCTGTATGATGCCGTAGATAATGACGATAAATGCTCCTGTCGGACCACCGATCTGGACTTTGCTGCCGCCCAATAAAGAAATGATAAATCCGGCAATGATAGCGGTGATAATACCTTTTTCGGGTGAGACTCCCGAAGCGATACCGAAGGCGATGGCCAATGGGAGTGCCACGATACCTACGATGATACCGGCCATCAGGTCCGCCATAAACGTTTCTTTCGAATAATTCTTTAGACAAGAAACCAGTTTGGGTTTAAATTCAAATAGCTTCATTTTTATATGATGTTATACGTGTACTTCGTTCTTTTTTGCAAAGTAGAGGTTGCAAAATTATATAAAATAATCGAAAGAAGTATGTTTTTGAACATACTATTTATCTGTTGATAGATTTCATCGATGAGCCGATAGTTTTTATTCATCAAGAAAAGGTGGCTTGTTATGAACAAATCTCTTATATTTGCGTTATAAATAGTACGACAAGTTACGTTTGGTAATCAACCAATTTAAAATATAAATAGAATTATGGCTAAGAGTATTAAAGGAACTCAAACAGAGAAAAATCTGTTGACTTCATTCGCAGGAGAATCACAAGCTAGAATGCGTTACACTTATTTTGCAAGTGTCGCTAAAAAAGAAGGTTACGAACAAATTGCAGCTATCTTTACAGAAACAGCCGATCAGGAAAAAGAACATGCAAAACGTATGTTTAAGTTCCTCGAAGGCGGTATGGTAGAAATTACTGCTAGTTATCCGGCTGGCGTAATCGGTACTACACTTGAAAATCTTCGCGCTGCAGCAGCAGGTGAACATGAAGAATGGTCACTGGATTATCCTCACTTTGCTGATGTGGCAGAACAGGAAGGTTTCCCGATGATTGCTGCTATGTATCGCAATATCGCTATTGCTGAAAAAGGTCACGAAGAAAGATACCTTGCTTTCGTGAACAACATCGAAAATATGACTGTGTTCGCTAAAGAAGGCGAAGTGGTATGGCAATGCCGTAACTGCGGTTACATTACTGTAGGTAAGGAAGCTCCTGAAGTTTGCCCGGCATGTTTGCATCCGCAGGCTTATTTCGAGGTGAAGAAAGAAAACTATTAATTCTGGATGAATCAGATAAAGAAATGCCGCTTGCAGATCAACTGCAGGCGGCATTTCTTTATTTATTAGGTATACTGTCTTTGTAAATGGTAATCGTTCTCTTTCTCGTTGAATCATTTTTGATACTGGTTACATCTCCCCGGGTGGTGAAATATACATAGTTTCCCATATCAAGAAAGCGATACACTTTCACTCCGTCATGTTCAAACAGATAACTGACCTCATAAGTCTGGTTGTTTTCCGATTTTCCACTTTGTAGTGGAATGCCTGAATAGCAGGAAATGAGTCCTGTTATACAGAAGAAAAGAGCAAAGAACCGGATCAGTGTTTTCATAATCATTTCTTTACGTGCGGATAATCAATCGTATAATGCAACCCGCGACTCTCTTTACGCTCCATTGCCTGACGCATAATCAGATAACCCACGTTCACCATATTACGCAATTCGCAGATTTCTCTGGATGCAACGCTACGCTTGAACAGACTTTCAGTCTCCTCGTAGATAATATCCAGTCGGTCCCACGCACGTTTCAGACGGAGGTCGCTACGGACAATACCTACATAAGTACTCATAATCTGGTTCACTTCCTTCATGCTCTGTGTAATGAGCACCATTTCTTCCGGCGAGCGGGTTCCCTCATCATTCCATTCGGGAATATCTTCATTATAAGAATATTGATCGACCGCTTGCAGACTGTGTTTGGCAGCAGCGTCGGCATAGACCACTGCTTCTATCAATGAGTTTGAAGCCAGGCGGTTACCACCATGTAATCCGGTGCATGAACATTCTCCCACGGCATAAAGGCGCTCGATGGAAGATTGTCCGTCCAGGTCGACAAGGATACCTCCGCAGAGATAGTGGGCGGCCGGGGCTACCGGGATATAATCTTTAGTGATGTCGATGCCCAGGCTAAGACATTTCTCGTAAATATTGGGGAAATGTTTCCTTGTTTCTTCGGGATCTTTGTGGGTAACATCCAGATATACATGGTCGTCTCCACGATTCTTCATCTCGTTGTCGATGGCACGTGCCACGATGTCACGGGGAGCCAGGGAAAGACGGGGATCGTATTTCTGCATGAACTCTTTGCCATCCATGGTGCGCAGTACGCCTCCGTAGCCGCGCATCGCTTCCGTTATCAGGAAAGAAGGACGATCTCCCGGGTGATACAGGGCGGTAGGGTGGAACTGTACAAACTCCATATCCTTCACCGTACCTTTGGCACGATACACCATAGCGATACCGTCTCCGGTAGCGACTAGCGGGTTAGTGGTCGTTTTATAAACGGCTCCTACTCCACCGGTAGCCATCAATGTCACTTTTGCAAGATACGTATCTACTTTTCCCGTTTTCGGATCGAGGATATAAGCGCCGTAGCATTTAATATCCGGTGTCTGGCGGGTTACGGTAACCCCCAAGTGATGCTGTGTCAGGATTTCAATGGCAAATTGGTTTTCGATGACCGTGATATTCGGATGCCGTTGTACGGCTTTAATCAGACTGTCCTGAATCTCTGCTCCTGTATTGTCTTTATGGTGAAGAATACGGAACTCTGAGTGTCCTCCTTCGCGGTGCAAGTCAAATTCACCTTTCTCGTTTTTGTCAAAGTCCACTCCCCACTTAATCAGTTCTTCAATCTGTGCGGGAGCTTCGCGCACTACTTTTTCTACTGCGGCACGGTTGCTGATCCAGTCGCCTGCGATCATCGTATCTTCAATGTGCTTGTCGAAATTATCCACCAGAAGGTTGGTGACGGAGGCTACCCCTCCCTGGGCGAAGTACGTGTTGGCCTCTTCCAGCCCGCTTTTACAGATAAGAGCAACTTTACCTTTGTGCGCCACTTTCAGCGCAAAACTCATACCGGCAATTCCGGAACCGATAACGAGGAAATCGAATTTTCTTACCATAATCTTGTTATTTCTCACCGCAAAGCTACAAAATAAGTTACTTCGTTGTACTTTTCGTTGTCACTAATTCATAAAATTGCTACCTTGCAGGCAAAAATCTGACAAAATGAATCGAATTTTCCATGCCCGCATCGCCTGGTACCAATATTTCCTGTTGGTAGTGCTTACTGTGAATGCCGTCGGCGCATTGTGGTGTAAATATATCTTGGTAGCCGTACTGTTCATGCTTATGCTGATTGTAGTAATCGAGCAGATTATACATACTGCTTATACATTGACTACAGACGGTAATCTGGAGGTTTCACGCGGCCGTTTTATTCGTAAGAAGGTAATTCCGCTTTCCGAAATCACCACAGTCAGGAAATACCATTCCATGAAGTTCGGTCGTTTTTCGGTGACGGATTATATCTTGATAGAATACGGAAAAGGGAAATTTGTTTCGGTGATGCCTGTCAAGGAACAGGAATTTGCAGAACTGCTCGAAAAGAGAATGTTCGAAAAGAAGATAAAAGACCTGGAGGCAATAGACTCTGTAGATCCTCAAGGGGATGAACCATAGCATGTTTTGATAATAATGAAAAGATTAACTGATTATATACTATGAAATATCAAGTGATTATCATCGGTGGCGGTCCTGCGGGATATACGGCTGCCGAAGCTGCCGGTAAAGCCGGTTTGAGCGTATTGCTTATCGAAAAGAATAGTCTGGGTGGTGTCTGTCTGAATGAAGGCTGTATTCCTACGAAAACGTTGTTGTATTCGGCAAAGACTTATGACAGTGCAAAACATGCGTCAAAGTATGCGGTCAATATCCCGGAAGTCTCTTTCGATTTGCCTAAGATAATAGCGCGTAAAAGTAAGGTAGTGCGCAAACTGGTGCTGGGAGTGAAAGCGAAGCTGACTGCCAACAATGTTACGATCGTATCAGGAGAAGCACAGATCATTGATAAAAATACAGTTCGCTGCGGAGAAGAAACTTACGAAGGAGAGAATCTGATACTTTGTACAGGCTCGGAAACCTTTATTCCCCCTATTCCGGGAGTGGATACAGTGAACTACTGGACGCACAGGGATGCTTTGGATAGTAAGGAACTGCCGGCTTCTCTGGTCATTGTTGGTGGCGGAGTGATCGGGATGGAGTTCGCATCGTTCTTCAACAGTTTGGGAGTACAGGTGACGGTAGTTGAGATGATGGACGAAATTCTGGGTGGAATGGATAAAGAGCTTTCCGCTTTGCTCCGTGCGGAATATGCCAAACGTGGTATTAAATTCCTGCTTGGTACGAAAGTTATCGGCTTGTCGCAAACGGACGAAGGAGCTGTAGTCTCTTATGAGAATGCAGAGGGGGACGGTAGTGTCATAGCAGAAAAGCTGTTGATGAGTGTCGGTCGCCGTCCTGTGGCGAAAGGTTTCGGACTCGAAAACCTGAATCTGGAGAAAACAGAGCGTGGTATTATCAAAGTTAATGAAAAGATGCAGACTTCTGTATCGGGTGTGTATGTGTGTGGTGATCTGACAGGATTCTCTTTGCTCGCCCATACGGCCGTTCGTGAGGCAGAAGTTGCCGTACATTCCATTTTGGGGAAAGAAGACACCATGAGTTACCGGGCTATTCCGGGCGTAGTCTATACCAATCCGGAGATTGCTGGAGTGGGTGAAACGGAGGAATCGGCTTCAACGAAAGGAATCAATTATCAGGTTATCAAACTCCCGATGGCTTACTCCGGCCGTTTTGTGGCGGAGAATGAAGGCGTGAACGGAGTTTGCAAAGTATTGCTGGATGAACAGCAGCGGGTGATTGGCGCTCACGTATTGGGAAATCCCGCTTCGGAGATTATCACTCTTGCGGGGACTGCCATTGAACTCGGACTGACGGCAGCGCAATGGAAAAAGATTGTTTTCCCGCATCCCACGGTAGGAGAAATCTTCCGGGAAGCTCTATAAACGGATTCCGATATCTGACATCGTTCATTGATGAAGATACCTATCTGATTCATTGATGAGGGGGTATCTCACTGATAAAATCGAATATATGATGAGAAAATATATAATCACTCCGGCCTTATTGGCAATAGTTTGTATGGTGATGTGTCATTGTACATTCAATCGTAAAGCGTCAGTTGCCGCAAATGAATATTTGATTCAGGGCGAATTGGCTAATCTTCCCGACAGCATTGTGATCGGCCTGTATGAGGAAGACGGAAGTATTCTCAACTGTGTATGGAGAGATACGCTTATGAATGGGCAGTTCTCTTTCCGCGACACGGTTTCTACCACACGGAAAATGCTGATTATGTCTGATAACCGGGGCTTTCCGGGTACATGGCTGGAAGTGTGGATCGCACCGGGAGAATACATCGAAATCAAGGGGCAGGACAAACTAGTGAAAACATGGGAAGTAGTAAGCGATGTGCCGGAACAGCAGGAAGAAAACCGCTTTACGGCTTGCGCGATGTCCCAACAGAAAGAATTGATGCAGCACATGGCAGCAGAATATGACTGGCAACGGATGATGTTCATAGACCATCCGGGCGACCGGGAGTTTGAAAGCCAGGCCTGGGCCAAGATAGATTCTATCCGGAAACTGTCAATGCCGTTGCAGCAGGAAATCTGGAAAAAGGAAATGGAATACATGGAAGAAGCACCCGTCTCCCCGGTGTGGATGGACAGATTATTGTTATTTGCTTCCATGATGAAATATGAAACCATCATGCCTTATAAAGAAGAGGTAAAAAAACTCTATGCCCGAATGTCCGAAGCCGATAAACAAACAGATGACGGACAGGAGATTACAACCTATGTTTATCCTCCCACTACCGTAGGGATTGGAGATATGATGGTTGATGGAGATCTATATGATGTGAATGATTCTCTCCATCATATTTCCGAATTCAAAGGAAAATTCATCTTACTTGATTTCTGGAGTAGCGGTTGTGGCCCTTGCGTGGAGTCGATACCTGAAATGGAGAAGGTGATGGATCTGTATAAGGATAAAATAACTGTGATTAGTATTAGTGAGGACCCGAAAGCACGTTGGAAAGAGTATATCAAGACGAAAGGAATGGGTGGTAACCAGTGGAACGAACTTCGTAAAGGACGCACCGGTCTTGCCCTAAACTATCAGGTACGGGGAATCCCTCATTATGTATTGATTGCCCCTGATGGAAAAATTCAGGATGTATGGTCCGGTTATGGCTCCGGTTCGCTTCTTGGACAGGTAGAGAAAAACTTGAAATAGATAGAGGTAAAATACTATCATTTGTTGATGTCATAAACAGTGTTATATGAAAAAAAGTCTTTTGTTAGTCGCCCTTTCTGTTTGTTTGTTGCCACTTTGGGGACAACAGAATTTCTCCCGGATAGATTCGCTTATCAAGAAGATGCTCCCCGAAGCATCCGAAGTCGGCATATCCGTCTACGACCTGACGGCTAAGAAATCGCTTTATAACTATCGTGCGGAGAAACTTTCCCGTCCTGCCTCTACCATGAAGCTGCTGACGGCCATTACTGCACTCTCCTGCCCCGAAGCCAACGAGCCTTTCCGCACGGAAGTATGGCACGATGGCGTGATAGAACATGATACTTTGCAAGGCAACCTGTATGTGGTAGGCGGATTCGATCCGGAATTTGACAGCCAGTCGATGGACTCATTGATAGAAGAGGTAATCACTTTCCCTTTTTCGGTCATTAACGGACAGGTATATGGTGACGTCTCAATGAAAGACTCCCTTTATTGGGGCAGCGGATGGGCTTGGGACGATACGCCTGCGGGCTATCAGCCTTATCTCTCTCCATTGATGTTCTGCAAAGGGACTGTCCAGGTTTCCGTAGTTCCCTCCACCGTGCAGGGTGATGCGGCAAGTGTTTCCTGCCAACCTGTATCTTCCTATTATACAGTAACGAATCAGACGAAAACACGCACCTCTTCTGCCGGGAAATTCTCTTTCACGAGAGACTGGCTGACGAATGGAAACAATCTCCTTGTTTCGGGCAATGTCACTTCGATCCGGAAAGATGATGTCAACATCTACGATTCCCCCCGTTTCTTTATGCACACTTTCCTGGAACGCCTCCGTGGGAAAGGAATCACGACTCCCCAGTCGTATGGCTTTGCCGAATTGCCTCGCGACAGTGTGATAGTAGAGCGTATGGCTTGCTGGAACACTTCCGTGCAGAAAGTGCTGAACCAACTGATGAAAGAGAGTGATAACCTCAATGCAGAAGCATTTCTCTGTCGCCTGGGAGCGCAGGCTACGGGAAAGAAGCAAGTAGCTGCCGAAGATGGCATTGTCGAAATAATGAAGCTGATCCGCCGCCTGGGGCATGATCCGAAAGACTATAAGATTGCCGACGGTTGCGGACTGTCCAATTATAATTACCTCTCTCCTGCCCTGCTGGTCGACTTTCTAAAATATGCGTACTCGCAAACAGAAGTGTTTCAGATGTTATATAAATCACTTCCTGTTGGCGGGGTGGACGGAACTTTAAAATTCCGGATGAAAGGTACTCCTGCTTTCCGGAATGTTCATGCCAAAACAGGCTCGTTTACGGCAATAAATGCACTTGCAGGCTATCTGAAGATGAAGAACGGGCATGAAGTGGCATTTGCCATTATGAACCAGAATGTGCTTTCGGCTGCTAAGGCAAGAGCGTTTCAGGATAAGGTGTGTGAGGTGATTATCGGGAGATAGGCTATGTTAATACATTAGCCCGAACAACCAAAGTGGAATCTCGTTGTTGAATCCGATTTCTATGTTGTCAAGGGCTAGGTATCCATTCTCCACTCCCGCTAATTGTTTTTGAGTTTTGTTTTTACCACCTATTTCGAAATTATATGTTTCATTCAATGTGAAATCTATTTGGGAAGAATAGGTAACCTTATGTTTTACAACTGTTTGATTAAAGAAGAATGTTTCCCGGACATTTCCTATATCTGTTTTTTCTCCTCCCAATGCGTATGCATAATTTGTGTTACCTAAATAAATTTTTTCCGGTTTTGCCAGTTGTTTGATGCCGGAAGCTTCTTTGTCAAGTAGTAGGATGGCTTGGGCTTTTTGGAGATAGGATAGATAATTCAACAGACTGATACGACTGACTTCTATCTCCTTACTAAGCATTGATATATTGGGAATATAGGGTACAAGTCCGGCGAGTATGGCAAATAGTTTTTTTATTTTGCCAATGGAGTAATAATCTATTTTTTCAGTAGAAGGTAGATCTACATCCAGAATTGTATTCAGGGTGGCTAATAGTTTCTCATGATACAATATTTTATCTTCTTTATAAAAAGGGAAATAGCCGTAAGTTAAGTATTCGTTGAACGCTACAAGCGGCTTCAACTGTTTGTTTACGTTCATGGCCATTTCGATATGTCGGTTCAGAATATCAGAAAGTGTAAGTGCTTCCATTTTATATCCATATTCGAATAGTAAGAATTCACGGAAAGAAAGGCCATGAAGATGATAGGTAACAGCCCTTCTTGAGAGGTCTGCTTCGCCTTTGTGTATTTCCAATAAAGAAGATCCTGTGAATACTATTTTTATGTCCGGATAACTGTCATAGATGTTCTTTATTTCTCTTGACCAGGTGGGGTATTTGTGTACTTCGTCCAAAAACAAAGCTTTTCCTCCCATTTTCTGAAACTCGTCAGCCAGTTCAAATAATGAATGAGTGGTGAACCATATATTGTCTAATGAAACGTAGAGTGCTTCATTGCCATAGCCGGGGTAATGCTCTTTTATGTATTGAAGCATCAGGGTGGTTTTTCCTGTTCCGCGTGCACCTGTTATAGCTATCAGTCGATTGTCCCAACGAATTTCATGATACAGGTATCTGATGAAATCCAGAGAGACCCGTTCTTTAAGTTGATAGAATGTGGTGAATAACTGTTTCATAGGAGTAACTTATTGATTCTTCTACAAAGATATAATTGTATTCTCTAATAAACAAAAATAGTTTGATTTTGTTTACCAGAGAATACAATTATGCTTGTTTTGAGTCGAATACTGTAAATCCTATATTCTATTTACTTGGCGTATTCAGCCCAATTGGTATTCTTCATGTCGCCACTCTTAGCCAACTCTGCGTGCATGCCCAGTGCAGCCTGAATAGCGTGCGGAGTCTGTGCTCTATTACCGGCCAGTTTGAGGTAATCCCAAAGAAGCTCTTTATAGTCAGGATGTGCACAGTTTTCGATGATGGCTTGTGCGCGTTCTTTCGGGCTCTTGCCACGAAGATCGGCAACACCTTGCTCGGTGATAACGATGTTGACATCGTGCTCTGTGTGGTCGTGGTGGGATACCATCGGTACGATCGCACTGATTTTACCTTCTTTGGCCACAGACGGACAAGTGAAGATGGAAATGTAAGCGTTGCGGGTAAAGTCTCCCGAACCACCGATGCCGTTCATCATTTTTGTTCCGCCGATATGGGTAGAGTTTACATTGCCGTACAGGTCAACTTCGATGGCTGTATTGATAGAAATGATACCGAGACGACGAACCACTTCCGGGCTGTTTGAGATTTCCGACGGACGGAGAACCAGTTTATCGCGGAAGAAATCCATATCGTTGTAAATGCCTTCCAGGCAGTCATTTGTAACAGTCAGTGAGCAGGCGCTACCAAATTTGATACGTCCTTCGCGAATCAAACCGATCACGGAATTCTGGATTACCTCTGTGTACATTTCAAATGCAGGAATCGTTTTGTCACGTCCCAATGCACCGAGTACAGCGTTGGCGATGTTTCCTACACCCGATTGCAAAGGCAAGAAACTAGACGGGATGATACCGCGTTTCATGTCGGCAGCAAGGAAGTCGGCAACATTCTGCCCGATTTTGTCGGTCAACGGATCAGCAGCAGCGAAAGAACGCGCTTCATCCGGCCAGTTGGTTTCCACTACGCCTATAATCTTTTTCGGGTCTACCTGAACGTAAGGCAGTCCGATACGGTCACTCGGTTTGTAGATCGGTATTTCGCGGCGGTAAGGCGGGTCGAGCGGTTCGTATACGTCGTGCATACCCATACCGGATTTGCTGTGTGCGCTGTTCAACTCCACGATAATCTGGTCGGCAAGACGGCAGATAGTCGGCGAAATACCACCCGCGGCAGTCAGATAAATCTTTCCGTCGGGAGTCACTTCGCAGGCTTCGATGATGGCTACGTTCACTTTGCCCATGAACCCGTAGCGCACTTCCTGTGCCATTTGTGAGAGGTGTATGTCGTTGTAGGCAATCTCTCCGTTGTTCACAGCTTTGCGGAAGTCGGCGTTGGTAGTATAAGGAGCGCGGTAGCGGATGGCTTTGGCACGTGACAGTACGCCGTCACAGGATTCTCCTGTTGATGCGCCTGTGAAAATTCCTACTTGAAACGGGTTTCCTTTCGCATGTTCTGCTTCAGCAATTTTTGCGAGTTCGGCTGTTACAGCCTTGGCCGTTCCGGCGGGAGTAAATCCGCTTAGGCCGATGTTGTAGCCATGTTTAATCAGGCTTGCAGCTTCCGCTGCCGAAATACGATTGAATGACATAAATAGTAAATTTCGTGTTAAAATACAGTTGATATTTTTATTGATAATTAATTCGAAACTCAATGAGTCCACGGGCTCTCTCAATACTTCCGTTGAAGTATCTCTCCCCAGATAATAGCGCGTCGGGCTTCTTCTGCGGAGTGAATCGTGAAATCGTGTTCGTTATCAGTTGATTCGGTGTGAGAGTTATAATGAGAACCTTGTTGGGAATTTCGTTTATCTTGTGCGGCACTGTTTGCCAGGGATGCAGAAACGGAAATTTCTTCTTTTTTTCTTTTCTGCTGCGCGGCTGGTTTCGCCGTCTTTTTGGGAGACTGTTGCGGTGACGTTTGTTTCAGGGGTTTAGGCTGAAATAATTCTTCCAGCGACTTGGGGCCTCCCCATGCCTCGGGCATAGGAACTGCATCCGGAGCTACTTCAACGGGGGATGGCATCGGGGAAACGGGGCGTTTATTCTTAGCTTTTTTCGATTTACTATTCTTATTCACCTCTTTGAATATTCCCACAAGAATGACACCTGCTATCAAGAGAAATTTCAAAAAATCTTCCATTGTGTTTCACTGCTAATTAGTAATCTGCCAAAGTTACGTATTTTATCTGGTTCAGGCTAACTTTTTATTATGAAAAAAGGGCAGCTTCACAGCTCCCCTTAATTTTTTTAACCTAAACCTTAACTATGAAAAAATCTAATGTTTCTTTCATTGCACAAATGTGAAAAATAAATTTAAATTTGCCAAGCATATCGCCTAAAAATGTTTATTCCCTTAACATTAATTACAAAATTGCTTGCCAAATCATAAGTTTTTGCGTTATTTTGATATCAATTCACTACTTATTGAAAGCGAAGCCGTATCTTTGCATCCGAATTTTTAAACTAAGATTTGAGTATGAACGAATTAACGGGAGCGGACTTTAAATCCGCAACTGAAATGAATGATGACAACAAAAAGTTGTTTATCGAAACCTATGGCTGCCAGATGAATGTAGCCGACAGTGAGGTGATTGCCTCGGTGATGCAAATGGCGGGTTATTCCGTAGCCGAAACGCTGGAGGAAGCCGATGCCGTGTTTATGAATACTTGTTCCATCCGCGACAATGCGGAGCAAAAGATTCTGAATCGCCTGGAGTTTTTCCACTCGCTGAAGAAAAAGAAAAAGCACCTGATTGTAGGTGTATTGGGCTGTATGGCCGAACGGGTAAAGGATGATCTGATAACGAATCATCATGTCGACCTCGTTGTGGGGCCGGATGCTTACCTGACGTTGCCCGACCTGATTGCTGCCGTAGAAACCGGTGAAAAAGCAATCAATGTGGAACTTTCTACTACCGAGACTTATCGGGATGTGATTCCGTCGCGTATCTGCGGCAATCATATTTCGGGTTTTGTATCCATCATGCGTGGCTGCAATAACTTCTGCACCTATTGCATCGTGCCCTATACTCGTGGACGTGAGCGTAGCCGTGACGTAGAAAGTATCCTGAATGAAGTGGCAGACCTCGTGGCGAAAGGCTATAAGGAAGTCACCTTGTTGGGGCAGAACGTCAACTCTTACCGTTTTGAAAGACCGACAGGCGAAGTGGTTACTTTCCCGATGTTGCTCCGAACAGTGGCCGAAGCTGCTCCGGGAGTGCGTATTCGTTTCACAACTTCCCATCCGAAAGACATGAGCGATGAGACGTTGGAAGTAATTGCGCAAGTCCCCAATGTGTGTAAACATATCCATCTGCCTGTGCAGAGCGGCAGTTCGCGTATTCTGAAACTGATGAACCGTAAATATACCCGTGAGTGGTATCTGGACCGGGTGGCAGCTATCAAACGTATCATCCCTGATTGCGGATTGACTACCGATATTTTCTCCGGTTTTCATTCTGAAACGGAAGAGGATCATGCTTTGTCACTTTCGCTGATGGAAGAATGTGGATACGATGCTGCTTTCATGTTTAAATACTCCGAACGTCCGGGAACGTATGCATCGAAGCATCTCGAAGATAATGTGTCCGAAGAGGTGAAAGTACGCCGCCTGAACGAAATTATCGCTTTGCAGAACCGTCTGTCTGCCGAATCCAACCAGCGTTGCATCGGTAAAACGTATGAAGTACTTGTGGAAGGAGTTTCCAAGCGTTCGCGCGACCAGCTGTTCGGGCGTACGGAGCAGAACCGTGTGGTGGTGTTCGACAGAGGTACGCACCGTGTAGGTGATTTTGTCAACGTGCGTGTCACGGAAGCCAGTTCGGCTACGCTGAAAGGGGAAGAGGTCGTTTCAAATTAGTTTGCAAGAGAATTTTAAGATCGAACAAATATTGCACGAATTAGCAGATTATTTCATTTAATGTGCTACCTACGGCTTACTATATTTCTCATTGCAGAGGACGCAAAAAACGCAGAGGTATTATTTTCTTTAATCTCTGTGTCTTTTGTGTCCTCTGTGTTTTTTTCGTCTTTTTGGCTCTCTTTTACGATGAGATTTACATCATCATGTGCCTCCTGATGGAGAACTTCACAATCGCCATTGCATTGATGGACGCAAATGGAATGTCCATCGGTTCGTGGTGTGTATTGTAACTCACCAGTTTGAGATATCCCTCCTTATCGGAACGGTTCACGTATTTCACTGCCAGATACTCGTCTCCGTCAATCATAAACGACACCAGATATATTTCCCCGTAAATGACATTATCGAAGCTGCTGATTTCTTTATATCCGATAATGTCTCCCGATTTCAATATAGGATACATGCTGTCTCCGTTGACATAGACTGCTCCGTCGCAGATGGAAATATTCGGAATTAATATCTTTCCCAGTGCATACTGCTTTTTGTTGGTGAACAATGTTTTCAGGTTTGCAGCTGCCGTAATATCGTATAATGTCACGCTACGGTCGTCTATTGGTTCGGGTGTTTTCGGATTGTGTATAATCTCGACTTCTCCCTGCACCAGTTCGCTTTCGCAATATCTTGATTGGTGTTTCGGATTTCCCTTTCCCAATAATAGCCAATTGTAGTCCACCTTGTCCCCGAATTTATCGAGTAACAGGCGGAAGTCAATGCTATTTCGTGCACCCCAATTGGATACTGTAGCGCGTGAGACGCCTAAATATTCAGCTAATTCGCTGTCGTTCTTGAAGTTTAGCGCCTGTTTGGCACGCTTCACTATTCCTGTAACATCCAAAAATGTATCCATTCTATTATCGTTTATTTTTGATGTAAAAATTCATAAACTCGTTAATTGCTCATTGATAATTTGTTATCTACTTTTTTAAAGTTAATTCTCAAAATCATTTGTTTTCTTTGTGAAAACTGTTTTATCTTTGTAGCAACGAAATTACAAAGATGTTTCAAAATTATAAATTTTAAATAGAAAAACCATGAGAAACCGCAAAAAGTTTACGAAAGGTTGCAAAATACCTCATTCACCCCCTTTTTAAGGAAGCCGTGCCGGACGGGCGGAAGTAATATTGAGCCCGCTTACACCATCTATATATCTTGCGTCTAGCATCTATATACCCAATGTGCAGCCGATATATCTCCAATATACAGCAACTATATGTCCTGCGCGCAAGCGATATATCTCTAATATACACACGAATATTTAAATATGAAAATTGTAAAAACGGAAAGCAGTATGGAAACCATTATGAATCAATCTCTACACATCTGCGGATGTTGCAAGCGTAAGCTCCCACAGGAAGCCTTTTATATGAATCAGCGTACCCGGGCTTCAGATAATTACTGCAAGGAATGCCGTAAGGCAAACACGCGCAGACATCGCAATCAGGATAAAAATATATCATTTGAAAACAAACCTCTTTCTTATCCGGTAATAACCGAGGTAAAGGACTACGCTTTGCGGATGCTCCTTATCCGCCATGCCCGTCAGGTGGTGGCGGACAGTATTCGCCGGAAGCAGGAAAAGGAAAAACTACACGCACTATGGGAAGAATAAAACAGGGGTTGGATTATTTCCCCATGAGCACCAGTTTCATGCACGACCGCGTGGTGCGTCGTGTCATGAAGCGGGAAGGTGATGCTGCTTTTGCCACATTGGTAGAAACGCTGTCGTACATCTATGCCGGAAAAGGATATTATATCTCTGCCAGTGATGAGTTTTACGATGAACTGACGGACAGCCTTTACAACACGGATATGGATGATGTGAAACGTATCATCGCCCTGTCCGTGGAATGTGGTCTGTTTGATGCCGGGCTTTTCCGCCAATACGGCATCCTGACTTCCGCCGATATCCAACGTCAGTATCTCTTTATCACCAAGCGTCGCAGCAGTTCGTTGATAGAACCGGACTACTGCCTGTTGGAAGCGGAGGAGCTTGCATCGTATCACCCTTCTCAAAGTAGCAAAAGCTGTGCGGATGATGCTGATAACGAAACAGTCGATGCTGTAACATCAACTGCTGATTCTGTAACATCAAACACCGATTCTGCAACATCGGAAGCCGAAATGTCGACATCGGGTACACAAAACAAAGAAAAACAAATTAAAACAAACCAAAACAAATTAAACCACCTCTCTGACTCTCCTCAAGGAGAGGACGGAGGAGGAAAAATCTTGAAAAGAAGGAAGGTGATGACACAGGAAGACATCGACAACCTGCAACCACCGTCCGACGGCACGCAGCGTAACTTCGAGGGACTGATGGAGAACCTTCACTCTTACAAGATTCCGCCTTCCGAGCAATATGCCATTATCCTGAAAAGTAACTTCGGAGCTATCGGAAACCCTGTGTGGAAGGGATTCGGCAACATTCGCGGGAGCAATGGAAAAATCAAATTGCCGGGACATTATCTTTTGAGCGTAATTAATTAATTTATGAACGCACTTTGAAAAAATGATTGGGTCAGTCTGAATAATACCCGTATCTTTACAGTGTCATTAAGCTTAAGGACAACACTAAACTAATTTATTAACACGTAAAAACTATTACAATTATGCAGTATTGTACAAACCCTTCCAGTCGGTTCTGGAAGACAAGAACAAAAAGAAATTATTTCATCCCCGTGTGATATACACGGCCAATGTGTCAACCACCCAACTCGCCAAAGAGATAGCCGCTTACTCGTCTCTCTCCACCGGTGATGTGAAGAATACAATCGATAATCTGGTGACAGTGGCTGCCCAGCATCTGCAAGCATCGGAAAGTGTAATGCTCGACGGCTTCGGGACTTTCCGTATGGTGATGAAGTCCAACGGCAAAGGGGTGGAACTGCCGGAAAAAGTATCGGCTGCCCAGGCTTCCCTTACCGTCCGTTTCCTGCCCAACTATACCAAGAATCCCGACCGTACCACCGCTACCCGCTCTTTGGTGACAGGTGCTAAGTGCGTCCGTTTCGACCTTGCCGATACTTCGGCTTCGGGTGGCGGAAATAGCGGTGAACCCGATGACGGTGGTGGTTCCGGCGGCAGTGGAGAAGCACCGGATCCGGCAGCATAGCCTGTCTGTATGACGCAACACAAACACGAATGGCTGACTAAACGGAACTTTTTAACTAGGCTAGTAAACTAATTATCCACTAACATGCGAATTATTAATTTAATCGTGGTGCACTGCAGTGCCACGCGGGGGGATTGTACGCTCTCTCCGGAAGATTTGGACCGGTTGCACCGACGTCGGGGATTCAACGGAACAGGCTATCACTACTACATCCGCAAGGATGGAACAGTGCACCTCACCCGCCCCATCGAACGTGTCGGAGCGCACGCAAAAGGTTTCAATGCTCATTCAATAGGTATCTGCTATGAGGGTGGTCTGGACTGCCGGGGACGCCCGGGAGATACCCGAACCTCGGCACAGCGGGCTACGCTCCGGCAACTCATCGGGCAACTACAGGAGAAATTCCCCGGCTGCCGGGTATGCGGACACCGGGATCTTTCACCGGACTTGAACGGAAACGGCGAGATAGAACCGGAAGAGTGGATTAAATCGTGCCCGTGTTTTGAGGTGGCAAAGGAATTCAAGGAACTTGAGGAGTTTGCTATCAAAACAGAAAACACGGAAGAACACAGAGTATCACAACACATTAAGGAACAGAAAGGAGGTAAATGATGGCAATGAAGAAATCAGTTTGGGATATGATCCTTAAGGTGGTTATCGCAGTGGCTTCGGCTTTGGCTGGCGTTTTGGGCGCTAATGCGATGAATCTGTAATTAGTTGAATTGTGGGACGTGCGCGCCGTCCTGCAATTTTGATGGTTAGATAATTAATTGAACGATAGATAATTAGAAATATAAAAATATTTATTAAAATGCAGAAAACAATATATATACAGAAGATTTTTTTACTCATTGTAGTGACTTTCAGTTACTCAATTGCTATGGCGCAGCAGTTTAAGTCACCGGATGTGATGCCGTCTTCTCCCCAAAGTCAGTTAATAGAAAATTTTTATGAGAAATATTTCAATAATGATATTTCAGCTCGTGGAGAAAAGACTATTGATATCAATTTATATGATATTGAAGTGAAAGGCCTCAATATTCCCATTAATATCTCATATAATACTTGTGGAGTCAAATATAAACAACCGTCTGGTGATGTCGGAGTGGGCTGGACATTATCCCCTGCCGCCAGAATATCTAGGACGATTATTGGCTATCCGGATGAAGCAATGAAAAGAGTGCCTACATTATTTGATGATTTAAATAAATTGAATAATCATATTGATGTAGACAAATATCTGTCTGCTTTTTCGTCTGGAATAATGGGTAATGTCTCCTATTTCTCTGTCGCATCGTGGGACCAGGGATGTGATATTTTTACATTTAGTACATTAAGCGAGAGTGGTCATTTTGTTTTTCCAGATCCGTCTACATTGGATAAGGTTGAAATCCTGGAAAAGATAAATTGCCAAATTACTCCTATCTTAACAGGAGGATTGCTGACCGGGTTTCAAATTGTTGATGGACATGGTATTACTTATAATTATGGTGGTAATGCCAGCGAACATGTTCATGAGGACGCCTATCGAACGGATATTTCGTCGGGAACTACAGGATGGGCTCTGAAAAGTATTGTAACGGCGAAAAATGATACGGTTCGTTTTGACTATGTCGGATATACGAACCGTTCTATTACAGAGCCGGAATATAAGACGTTGACTGTAAATGATTCTTATGCTTACCGTATGTACGTACAAGATGAAGGGGATGTCCGAGTACAACAAGAATATGAATTAAGCACTGCGCTGAACTTTAATATAACTTTACCCAACTATACAACTTTCTTATTGTCAGGGATTGAGGCGAATGGAATAAAAGTGAATTTCTTGCGTGCGTCGGCAGATGGCATTTACTCCAACGCAGTAGATAGTATAACCGTTGTTGATAAGCAGTCTGGTGATATTATAAAACAAATCAACCTCTCATATTCCGGGATGAACAAACGACCGCATTTCTTTTTAGACAGGCTGGAAATGGATGGCCAAAAGTATTATTTGTCATATTATACACCTTCTGACTTAGGATTGGGTGAATATGATAATACGCATTATACATCTGATTTATGGGGATATTATTTGTATTCTTCCACATCGTTGGATAAAGTGGATCTGCCTGTAATAAGCCGTGAATTTGTAGATGATAGTTTTGTGTTTCTTAAACCCATTCCTGGAGCAAGTTTGTACGATGATGTCATCAAGAAGTTATCCCAGATTATTCCAAATGTGAATTTCAAAAATGATTCGGATAACACAAAAGCACATCTTTTTTCTCTGAAGAAGATATATTTTCCTACCGGTGGGTCACAAGAATTCATATATGAACCCAATGAGTATTTATTGAATTCCGCTCGTGTGAAGGGGGCCGGTATCAGATTGAGTAATGTTAAAACTTATGATGATAATGGCAATTTGCATGGGCAAAGGTATAAATATGGAGAAAATGAGGATGGAATTGGTGTTCCTAGTTTTCATTTGAGTTGTGAAACCTTTGCAGATGTGAAACAGAACAGAATACAATATAGTACATCTCCAGGGCTTTATGATTATGTCTCATTTTGCTCACGTATTTATTCTCCGGTGGCTTTTGGAGATGCTAACATTAGTAGTAATTTTTTTGTAGAATATCCGCAAGTACATGTATATAGCAAACAGGAAAAGGGTGAAAATAAGATTTCGTATCTTTTTAACCTGCTTCAACCTCTTTACATAGATATGATGCCTGAAAATACTAATGAGAAATATGTAGGAAGCCCTGATTTACTGAATAACAGGGGATGGAAATCTTATATACACAGATATCAATATGGAATAAAGACTAACATTGCATCATGCCGGTACTTTAATTCGGACGGACGTTTAGTTAAAAAGGAAGATTATACCTATTGTAGAAGCGCTGGTTTGGTTATGGACGGAGGAATTAAGATGGAGCAAGTTGTTATTCCTGTTTATCAGGATACGTATGATTTTGCTCATACGATCGAGCTTTCCAGGCCATCTCTTTTCAAATATATGACTTACTCGGTCATGTCTGGAAGGGATTTGTTGAGTAAGAAAGTCGTTAGTGAATATTTTGACGGGGGAACAGTTGTGTCAGAAGAAGGTTATGTCTATGATGATAAGAACCAGTTGATAAAAGTTATTCGTACCTCTCAAAATGGTGGTGGTGATTGTAGGATAAAGAATATAAAGTACCCCTATAACTATACAGATGCCATAAGTAATCTTATGGTAGAAAGGAATATGCTCGATTATCCGGTTGAAACTATAACCGAATATAATGGTAAGGAAGTATATCGTGAACAGATAAAATATGGGCTGTATCAAAATCTGCTATTACCTGCTTATGTTGATATATCTCACGATGGCCCCCTTGGGCTGAAAAGAGAAATGACTTATGTATCGTATGATAAAAAAGGAAATATATTAGAATATGTTGATAAAAATAATAATCATACCTGCTATATATGGGGATATAATTATAAATATCTTATAGCGGAAATACAAGGGGCGACATACGACTCTGTAAAAAGCGTTTTAGGTCATGAAAATAATGATTTATCCTATCTGCAAGGATATGGAGAATATCAATTAGAGCGTGAGCTAAATAAACTACGGATGGCTTTTAGAGGTAACCATCCGGTCTTTATTAAAACGTTTCTGTATAAACCGTACGTTGGGGTTACTTCAATAACTACTTCTGATGGCTTTACTACTAAATATGGCTATGATCAGTTTGGTCACCTTAAAGAATCTTATTTGGAAAGAAACGGAAGAAAACAATTAATTCAGGAATTTAAATACAATTATAAGCTATGATAAAACAACTTCGGATCATAATATTATTAATATTGTTGGGTACAGGCACTTGTCTAACGGCACAAAATAATACTGTCACTCCTTTATTTGCGGGAAAAATAGGCTATCATCAATATTTTGGGAGTGATATTCTACTTAAAGACGTAGTTTCTCCTTCAGGGGGGAACGGGACTTATTCTATATCGTGGGAATACCGGTATACTGATTCAAATGAATGGAGTGAGATTACCCGGCTTGCTCAATCTGACTATGAGGGGGGATGCTTGGTTTCATCCCAATACTTCAATACATACAGAGCGGAAGGGGTATATATCAGAAGAAAGGTTGTAAGTGGTACCTTGGTTGCATATTCTTCGGATATTAGAGTGAAAAGGCTCACAGAACCTTTGTCTTTTACCAATAGAGGCGGGGAGGCTTATATTGATCTTACTAAGCATTGTCCTTCGCTGCCTGGTGATTTTATTTGTACAGAATTATGGCTTGGAGAAAATACATCTGATTGGTGTAGTTTCCTGTATACCGGATGGGAAAACACGGATCATCCTGCTACTGTAAAAATAGAAGTTATGAGAAGTTTTGTAGATCACCGTAGCGGGCAGATTGAACTTCTGTATCGTGGATTTTCACGTAATAGCAATTTTTCTGTAGACATGAGTAACTACCAGAAGTATAAAGTTACCGTAAAAGTAGAACAGAACTGGAACTCTTTTGATGACGTATTCTTGTTTATTTCCTCTATGCATGAAGAACCGATTAATTCAGGTGAGACTTCTCGTGGCATTTGGGTCGAGAATGACGGGACTAGGGATGATTTGTTCAGATGGTGGCAATACAGTCATGACCAGATACATTGGGTAGATGTCTTTGATGTACCGGATTTGAGAACAGTATATCAGCCGGGTCCGCTGTATCAAACCACTTATTTCAGAATGATGGCTAATGACGGAGTTGATGTATATACTTCGAATATTGTGTCTATAAAGGTGCGTGAGAAATTGAACCTTTCGTCAAAGAATTACATACATACGCGTACTTATACTACTCCGGATGGGATGGAATTCAGGGATGATGTTGAATATTTTGACGGTTTGGGGCGTTCCATTGAAAATGCCAAAGTGAAGCATAGTGTTGATGATACGGATCTGTTGTCAATTACAGAGTATGATAAGATGGGACGTTTATTTAGAGAATGGTTGCCTGGGGTATCGGAACCCGGCAATTGTGGTGCATTTGTCGAAGTGGAAGAGTTGAAGAATAGTTCTGTTTTGTCTAATGGAAACGATGTTATGCCTTATACAAAAACGTTATATGAAAATTCGGCTATAGGGAAAGTGGAGAGCCGATATGGTCCGGGTATGGAATGGCATAATCGGGGAAAAGGGGTTAATAGCAGATATTTAACAAATGTATCCAAAGATACTACCTTGTTGGACTTGTGCGATTCATTGGTGTGCTTGCGTTATACCGTGCCGACTGATAGAACACGACTTTTTGTTAGTTGTGCAGGAACCTATGCTTCCGGGGAACTATATGTCGTAAAAGAGGTTGATGAAGACAATCATGTAAGGTATGAATTTACGGATAAAGAAGGAAGGATCGTGCTGATTCGCAGTATAAATGGTAATGAAGGAATGGATGACACATACTATATATATGATATATTCGGAAATTTACGGGTTGTTCTTCCTCCGATGTGTTCTGCCAATTTTTGTTCAGGTTCTCTTACGGATAGTGCTTCTGTTTTATCCGATTATGCTTTCTTGTATAAGTACGATACCCGTAACCGTTGTATTGGGAAAAAACAGCCTGGTTGCGAGTGGGTAGAATTAGTGTATGATCGTTGCGACCGATTGATTTTTACTCAAAATGGAAAAGAACGGGCAAATAATGAATGGGCTTTTCATTTGGAAGATTTGTCGGGGCGCTCTGTGTTGACCGGTGTTTACCGCGGTACGCCTGATTTTCAGAATTGTGCTTCAGAGGATATTTATGCTGAATTTACTTCAAATACTGATTTGCCTTGCTATGGATATACTATTTATGGATTGCAGAATCATTATTTGGACATACAACAGGTTTATTTTTATGATACTTATGAATATCAGAACTTATTGCCGGATTCTTTGTCTTCACTATGGTATGTATTTGATAATAATTACGGGGAACGCTATGAGAATAGCCAGAGTTCACCTCATTGCAAAGAACAACTAACAGGAAGTATCGTTCGAATATTGGGAACGGAAGAATACCAGTATGCCAGTTATTATTATGATTATTATCATAATCTGATTCAGGAACGTAAGACGACATCGGGTGGAAATAAGAAAGTAAATAAATCGCTTTTTAATTTTCTCAAGCAGCCTGTGAGTGTCCGCTCGGAATACGAAGGAGGAGTTTTAAATAAATTGTATAGTTATGATCGTGCAGGAAGGCTGATTCACGAAAGACATTGTGTCGTAGATAAGGATACTGTTGATCTGTTGTATGGTTATGACAAGTTAGGAAGGCTAAAAAGACTGGAACGTATTCATGGAAAAGATTCGGTAATTACAGAAAATGCCTATAATATACGTAGCTGGCTGACCGGTATTGATAGTAATGCAGGGTTTGGAGAGCAATTGCATTATGTGGACGGATTGGGCGATCCCTGTTATAATGGAAATATTAGTAGTATGACATGGGAGGCTGATGGTATGAAAAGAGGTTATAAATTTATGTATGATGACAGAAGCCGCCTGCTTCGTGCTGTATATGGTGAAGGTGAAGGTTTGAATGTCAATCAGGATCGTTTTAATGAAGAGATAACCGGGTATGATAAAAATGGGAATATCCTTGGTATTAAAAGATGCGGAAAGAGATCAGAGGATGAATATGGCTTAATAGATAACCTTGTCATGAGTTATAATGGAAATCAATTGAAGGCTGTATCTGATAGTGTAACAGGTTCTGCCCATGCTGATAGTTTTGAATTTAAAGATGGAGCAGATCTGCCGGTCGAATGCTATTATGACTCAAACGGAAATTTAATACAAGATTTAAACAAAAAGATTTCTGAAATTCAGTATAATTGTTTAAATTTACCCAGCCGTATAGAGTTTGAGGATGGAGGTGTTATTTCCTATCTTTATGATGCCAAAGGAACAAAGTTCCGAACAACGCACATAATAGTCGGAAAGACCACGACTATTGATTACTTTGACGATGCGATCTATGAAAATGGTGTACTCACTACTTTGTTGACGGAGTTGGGATATATTTCCCTTGTTGATGGCAAGTATCATTATTACTTGAAAGATCACCAGGGTAATAATCGTGTGGTTGTGGGACAGAATGGCAGTGTGGAGGAGGTGAATCATTATTATCCTTTTGGTGGTACATTTGCTTCGACTTCATCTGTTCAACCTTACAAGTACAACGGTAAGGAACTGGATAGACAAGGTGGTCTTGACTGGTATGATTATGGGGCGAGACATTATGATGCGGTGTTGGGAAGATGGCATGTGGTGGATCCATTAAGTGAAAAATTCTACAATTGGAGTTCCTATACATATTGTTTGAATAATCCGATACGAAAAATAGATCCTACAGGTATGGTTCCAAGAGATTATAGAATCGATACTAATGGTAATATTAGGCCGGTTAATAAACCTGATGCCAAACCAGATCGATTGATTGGAACAAATCAATCAACAGGGAAAGACGAAAATATAACAGTGAGTGATAAAAATATCCTTCCAGTTTTAGCAGGAAAAAGTAATATTGAAAATAAGGCTGTTCCTTTGGAAGGGAAAATAATAAGAAGAGTGAGTAAAGGTGAATATAGTGTTGAAGTTGTTCCTACAATGAGGCAAGGACATGTAGCAATAACACGTTCGAAAGTAGATGCAAAGAATTTGTTTGTTTTTGCATCAAAAACGTCTAATGTTGAATGGAGTTTGTCGCACTATAAAAATGGAAATTCTGTTGTCGGTACTCTTCATCAGAATAGTCAAGCGCCTAGTTTCTCTGTTTTAGGGGAAGATTACAAACTTGAAAATCAAGTATACGATGCTCATAGCCATACAGGTACGAATCCTAATGTGGACTTTGTTCCATCGGCACCTGATATTAATGCTGCAAGAAGTTTAATAATGGCGACACCAAATGCTAAAGTTTATATATATGCACCTTGGAAGCCTGGTAACCAATGGATAAATTTAAAAAGTTATGCGAAATAGAAAAGTAGCTTGTTTGTTAATCCTGTTGTTTTTTTCAATTATATATGGAATTAAACTAATAGTTGATGCAAAATCTCATCCTAAAATAGTTTTCACTGATTTACCTGGATTAATTCGTAATGGCTATGATTTTGTGGACGACAATCATATTTTCCCTAAATTATGTATGTTATTAAATGATTCTTTGTTACTTAAAAAAGGTAGCGTGAAAATGGCGGTATTTACTAATGTTAATTTGTCAGATAGTACAATCGGCTGGTGTTTGTTGGGTTATAACGATGAAGCTGAACTGTTAAGAGAAACTGATCGGTATTTTTTTAATATTGATCTGTATGAAGGGGGGCATATAAAAGTACAAAATATCCCTACTCAATTATCTGATATTCGCGGTTTAGCTGTAGATTATATTTTTTATCCTGATAGTGCAAGTAGAAAACGTATTTTTACTAGGCGTAATATCAATCAGGGAGAAGAATTAGAAGTATCAGGTGCCGGAGTGTATATGAGAGTAGATATAAAAGATAATAATGGTTTCTCGATTTCTGATTGGCGAGTCTTTTATAATTGCTTGCATGAGTTAATAAAATTATTCGAAGATGAAAGAAATAAAATATCGTTGAAAGTATGGGATAAGGACTATGATTCGCTTTCGTTTCAGGAAAAGGAAAAAATTATTGATTTAGCTGGTTATCGTATTAATATAGAATTTAAATAGTTTTTATGGAGATACAAATATCTTTTACTTAACATATTAAGTAGGCTATTATAGAGGGATATAAATCTAATAGCTTCCCTGACACAATGAATGAATTTTATTTGTTAAGGTCGCTTCTTTTTAAGTGTCATACCCTGATATAAGTTGGCTGGAAAATAGACAATTTGTATCAGGGTATTTTATATTCGCAGAGGTTATTGGGAATCAGTGGGGAGATATTGCGTTTGATGCCGTAACAACAGGAGCAGGGGTAGGAAAAGTTACCGGAACGTTAGGAAAAGCGAGTTCGGGTGTAGAAAAGGTGAAAGGGTTAGGTAATCCATTCAAGAATATGACACTTGACCAGGTCAGGACATCGATGGGTAAGCATGTAGGTACAGGAAAACTGAAAGTAGTTCATATCGACGGCAAAACAGGATTGAATAAAACATATTATAATAATAAATCTGGTTATTCTTATAATTTGGATGAAGGTCGAAATACTAGGGTAGGTCGACAGAAAGTTGTAGAAGATTCACATATTGATGTTAACTACCCAAAAACTAGACCTAAAAATATTGAAAAGAAAAAATTACCAGTAAACAATTAATATTATGATTAATGTAATAGCAGACGGAATGGGGAGTTGTATCTATCTTGATAATGAAGGTATTGATGACATGATCCATTATTTAACTTATTTGAGAGAGAAAAATGAGACAACTTATGATCTAGTTGAAGGCAATGGATTGGATAGACTTGATGAAGATCTTCTTCCTGATGGATATAGACATATAACACATCTGGAATTGATATACATCAATGCCTTTGATAGAGATGATGGCACAGTAAGAATCATAGAAGAAGATTAATATTTCTTACCATTCTCGTGTTTTACCCTGGTATAAGTTGATTAGAAAACAACCAATTTGTATCAGGGTATTTTATATTCTTTATTATGATGCCAAAGGAGCAACGTTCCGAACAATACACATAATAGTTGATGGGTGAAGTGGATACAGGATGTACGGGTGGCATTAGTGGGACGTAACTTGCTTATGTTGTACAATAAAGCTCCATTTGATCCGGAATCTACGGCAAGCACCGGAACCTGGGGTCAGGGCATAGACAACTTCCGTCAACCCAGCTACAGAAACATGGGCTTTTCCGTTAATCTGACTTTTTAATCTTTCTTCAAAAAGATATCTTGTCCCGATATGAGCTGTCAAAACTACTCTCATCTTGTATTGGGGCAACTCTTCTATTAAAAGTCCTTAACGAAAGCCCATTACATCACTTTTTATTTGTTTCTTTGCACCAAATTCGGGTATAGTGTTGTCTTGTCATTCGAGGCAGCACTTAATTTTGCTTAGAAACTAATGGAGAAACTCAGTATAAATGCTTGTCCGGTGTGTGGCGGTACGCACTTGAAACGCGTCATGACTTGTACGGATTTTTATGCTTCGGGCGAACAGTTTGAACTGCATTCGTGTGAGGACTGTGGATTTACATTCACACAAGGAGTTCCCGTGGAAGCAGAGATAGGCACGTATTATGAGACTCCCGACTACATCTCCCACACTGATACGCGCAAGGGCGCGATGAATAATATCTACCATTACGTACGTTCTTATATGCTGGGCCGCAAAGCGCGTCTGGTAGCTAAGGAAGCGCATCGCAAGACGGGGCGTTTGCTTGATATAGGTACGGGAACCGGCTATTTTTCCGATACAATGGTTCGTCGGGGATGGAAAGTAGAGGCAGTGGAGAAAAGCCCGCAGGCACGTGAGTTTGCAAAAACACATTTCGAACTGGATGTAAAGCCCGAATCGGCTCTGAAAGAGTTTGCTCCTGCTAGTTTTGATGTCATCACTCTCTGGCATGTGATGGAGCATCTCGAATCTTTGAATGAGACTTGGGAGACGCTTCGCGAACTGCTGACAGAAAAAGGAGTATTGATTGTGGCAGTACCTAACTGCTCTTCTTATGATGCCAAGCGCTACGGTGAGTATTGGGCGGCTTATGACGTTCCCCGTCATCTTTGGCATTTCACTCCGGGCACTATACAACAGTTGGCTTCCCGCCATGGTTTTATTATGGCGGCACGTCATCCGATGCCGTTCGATGCGTTTTACGTATCTATGTTGAGCGAGAAACATCGTGGCAGTTCATGCAGTTTCTTGAAAGGGATGTTTGCCGGGACGTTGGCCTGGTTCAATGCTTTGGGAAGGAAAGAACGCAGCAGTTCAATGATTTATGTATTCCGAAAAAAGAGATAACGCATGGGAAATCAAAACAAATATAAGTCAGGTTCGATTTTCGACATGCAGTTCATCACGTCGAGTATCAGTACGACACTGGTATTGCTGTTGCTGGGACTGGTTGTCTTTTTCGTATTGACGGCGCACAATCTTTCCGTATATGTCCGCGAGAATATCAGTTTCTCCGTTCTTATCAGTGACGACATGAAAGAAGCGGATATACTGAAACTTCAGAAGAAGCTGAATCAGGAACCTTTCGTGAAACAATCCGAATATATCTCTAAAAAACAAGCATTGAAAGAACAGACGGAAGCAATGGGAACAGATCCGGAAGAATTCCTGGGCTATAACCCTTTTACCGCTTCCATCGAAATCAAACTCCATTCTGACTATGCCAACTCGGACAGCATTGCGAAGATAGAGAAATTGATTAAAAAGAACACCAACATACAAGATGTGCTCTATCGAAAGGAGTTGATTGACGCCGTGAATGATAACATTCGAAATATCAGTCTGGTACTGCTTGCCTTGGCAGTAGTGCTTACTTTTATCTCTTTTGCCTTGATAAACAATACCATAAGACTGGCTATTTATTCCAAACGCTTCCTCATTCACACCATGAAACTGGTAGGGGCGAGTTGGGGATTCATCCGGGGGCCATTCCTTCGAAAGAATGTATGGAGCGGGATATTGGCAGCCATCGTTGCCGATTCCATATTGATGGGGACCGCTTATTGGGCCGTGACGTACGAACAGGAATTACTTCAGGTCATCACGCCTGAAGTCATGTTGATAGTCTGTGCAAGCGTATTGGCGTTTGGAATTGTAATAACGTGGCTATGCGCCTATTTCTCCATGAATAAATACCTGAGAATGAAAGCAAACAGCCTGTACTATATTTAGCGGATGGCGAATGGCTGACGGCAAACCTGTGTTTGCGTGTGATTAGCATCCGTAACAACCGACTGATAGAGTAAGGGAATGATTGAAATTAGTAATTTGTAATTAAATAAACTATGTCTGACAAGCAGAAATTTGCCTTTGATAAAGTGAACTTTATCTTGCTCGCAATAGGGATGGCGATTGTTATTATCGGCTTTCTATTGATGACGGGACCTACATCGTCCGAAACGCTTTTTGAACCCGATATTTTCAGTGTACGCAGAATCAAGGTGGCGCCGGTCGTTTGCCTGTTTGGCTTTGTATCTATGATTTATGCAGTATTACGCAAACCTAAAACACAAAAAATAGAAGAATAAAGATGGGGGATTTAACAACATTTGAGACGATTATTATTGCTATTGTAGAAGGGTTGACAGAGTTCCTACCGGTTTCTTCTACAGGACACATGATTATTACACAAAACATACTAGGGGTAGAAAGTACAGAATTTGTAAAAGCGTTTACTGTAATTATTCAGTTTGGCGCAATTCTTTCAGTTGTCTGCCTTTACTGGAAACGTTTTTTCCGGTTGAATCACACACCGGCTCCTGCAGGCGCTTCTGCTTTGAAGTGTTTTTTGCATAAATTCGATTTTTATTGGAAGCTGTTGGTTGCCTTTATTCCTGCTGCAATTTTGGGTTTCCTGTTTAGCGATAAGATAGACGAGATGCTGGAAAGTGTAGCGATAGTGGCAGTGATGCTGGTAATCGGTGGTATATTCATGCTGTTTTGTGATAAGATTTTCTCGAAAGGAAGCGAAGATACTGTGCTGACAGAAAAAAAGGCATTCAATATCGGTTTGTTTCAATGTATTGCAATGATACCGGGAGTATCCCGTTCGATGGCTACCATTGTCGGAGGTATGGCCCAGAAGCTGACTCGTAAGGATGCTGCCGAATTTTCATTCTTTCTTGCCGTGCCAACTATGTTTGCGGCAACCGGTTACAAGGTGTTGAAACTCTTCCTGGATGGTGGAACCGAGATTCTTGTCAACAACATGCCGGCACTTATTATCGGTAATGTGGTGGCTTTTGTCGTTGCTTTGCTAGCTATCAAGTTCTTTATTAGCTTTGTTACGAAATATGGCTTTAAAGCATTTGGATGGTACAGAATTATTGTTGGCGGAACCATTCTGGTAATGCTGCTGCTTGGATACAACTTAGAAATTGGCTGATGAATTTTAAAAAAGGAGAAGTACTGTTTTTCAATAAACCTTTCGGATGGACTTCATTTAAGGTAGTAGGGCATGCCCGCTATCATATTTGCCGCCGGATAGGAGTGAAAAAACTAAAAGTCGGCCATGCCGGAACACTGGACCCGCTTGCAACAGGGGTGATGATTTTATGCACAGGCAAGGCAACCAAACGAATAGAAGAGTTTCAATTTCATACGAAGGAGTACGTCGCAACGCTGCGTTTGGGTGCCACTACTCCGTCATACGATTTGGAACATGAAATAGATGCCACCTACCCTACCGAACATATCACGAGGGAACTGGTGGAAGAAGTGCTGACGCACTTTATCGGTGCCATCGATCAGGTACCTCCTGCCTTCTCTGCCTGTATGGTAGACGGTAAGCGTGCTTACGAACTGGCCCGGAAAGGAGAGGAAGTCGAACTAAAAGCAAAACAGCTTGTTATCGACGAGATTGAATTGCTGGAATGTCGACTGGATGATCCGGAACCGATGATTCAAATCCGTGTCGTATGCAGCAAAGGAACCTATATCCGTGCCCTGGCCCGCGACATCGGCGAAGCACTCCATAGCGGAGCTCACCTGACAGGATTGATCCGCACCCGTGTAGGTGATGTCCGGTTGGAAGACTGCCTGAATCCTGAACACTTTAAAGAGTGGATCGACGGACAGGAGATAGAAAATGAGGAAGAAAATAATTAACGTAATAAGGAATAGATATGAAATTATCACAATTCAAATTTAAGTTACCCGAGGATAAGATCGCTCTACATCCTATGAAATATAGGGATGAGTCGCGTTTGATGGTATTGCATCGTAATACAGGTAAGATTGAGCACAAGATGTTCAAAGATGTGTTGGACTACTTTGATGATAAAGATGTGTTTATATTCAATGATACGAAGGTGTTTCCTGCCCGCTTGTACGGTAACAAGGAGAAGACAGGTGCTCGTATCGAGGTATTCTTGTTGCGTGAGTTGAATGAAGAACTTCGTTTGTGGGACGTATTGGTTGATCCGGCACGTAAGATACGTATCGGTAACAAGCTATATTTCGGTCCGGACGATTCAATGGTGGCTGAAGTGATTGATAACACCACTTCTCGCGGACGTACGCTCCGTTTCCTTTACGACGGACCTCATGACGAGTTCAAAAAGGCACTGTATTCTCTGGGTGAAACTCCACTCCCCCACTCTATTATCAACCGTCCTGTAGAACCGGAAGATGCTGAACGCTTCCAGTCTATTTTTGCAAAGAATGAAGGTGCGGTGACTGCTCCGACTGCTAGTTTGCACTTCAGCCGTGAGTTGATGAAACGTCTGGAGATCAAAGGTATAGACTTTGCATATATCACTCTGCACGCTGGTCTGGGTAACTTCCGTGACATTGACGTGGAGGACTTGACGAAGCATAAGATGGATTCGGAACAAATGTTTGTAAACGAAATGGCGGTGAAAACCGTGAATCGTGCCAAAGATAACGGTAGAAATGTATGTGCGGTAGGTACGACAGTGATGCGTGCTATTGAAAGTGCAGTCAGCACCGACGGACATCTCAAGGAATTTGAAGGATGGACTAACAAGTTTATCTTCCCTCCGTATGAATTTACCGTAGCCAATTCAATGATTTCCAATTTCCACATGCCGCTTTCTACCTTACTGATGATTGTAGCTGCTTTTGGTGGTTATGACCAGGTGATGGATGCTTATCATGTAGCATTGAAAGAAGGTTATCGTTTCGGCACGTATGGAGATGCAATGCTGATTTTGGACAAATAATGGCAAAAGTTTATCTGGGACTCGGCACTAACCTTGGGGATAAAGAACAAAATCTTCGGGATGCCGTGCAAAAAATAGAAGAGCAGGTAGGGAAAATCGTTTCCCTGTCTGCTTTTCACATAACTGCCCCTTGGGGATTTTCTTCCGATAACAGTTTCCTGAATGCAGCGGTTTGTGTAGATACCGAATTGGCTCCCATAGACGTTTTACAGAGAACGCAGGCGATTGAACAGGAATTGGGGCGTACGAAGAAATCCGTCAACGGCATATATAGCGACCGCCTGATTGATATTGACCTGTTGCTTTATGATGATTTGATACTTTCCACCACTTCTCCTTCAGGAGCAAAGTTAATCCTCCCCCATCCGTTGATGGCAGAACGTGACTTCGTCATGAAACCACTGGCGGAAATTGCTCCCGGATTAGTGCATCCGGTACTTGGAAAAACGATGAAGGAGCTTACTTCTTCTTTTTCTCCGCAATAAACACCGGTAAATAGGCAATGCATCCTATCAATACTGCATACAGCAAATGAATCTCCTGAAACGGCTTATCGATGAAATGGCAGACAATGGCATAGATGGCAATCGTGAAGCCTATATAAAGAGCCAGCACCAAAAGCGTTTTTAATTTCTTATTTAGAATCATTATAAATCTATTTATGTGTTAAATACAGGGCAAAGATACTCATTATCTCCGAAATCTCTTTATCTTTGTACCCGAAATGAAAGTGTGGACAGATTTGAGTAGCTTGCAACCACGGAAAAAAATGCTAAAACACGTCTGATTGACGCCTTTCGGTTTATCCTTTGCAGCACTCGCCTCTCCTACTCTCTCTCATTTTTTAATTTTCAATTTTTAATTCTTAATTTAAAAAGATGGGATACTTATTTACATCCGAATCGGTGTCAGAAGGACACCCCGACAAGGTAGCCGATCAAATATCGGATGCCGTGCTTGACAAACTGTTGGCTTACGACCCCAGTTCGAAAGTAGCTTGCGAAACACTAGTGACTACCGGACAAGTGGTGCTAGCGGGTGAAGTGAAAACTAAAGCGTACGTTGACCTCCAGCTCATCGCGCGCGAAGTGATTAAGAAAATCGGTTATACCAAAGGAGAGTACATGTTCGAAAGTAACTCTTGTGGCGTACTTTCTGCTATTCATGAGCAAAGTCCCGATATCAACCGTGGTGTAGAGCGTCAGGACCCGATGGAACAGGGTGCAGGCGACCAGGGTATGATGTTTGGTTACGCTACCAATGAAACGGAAAACTACATGCCGCTTTCTCTTGATCTGGCACACCGCATTCTGCAAGTGCTGGCCGACATTCGTCGTGAAGGAAAGGTGATGACTTACCTCCGCCCCGATGCCAAAAGCCAGGTTACTATTGAATATGATGATAACGGAACTCCTGTTCGCATCGATACAATCGTTGTTTCTACGCAACATGATGACTTTATCCAACCGGAAGATGATTCTCAAGCTGCCCAGCTGAAAGCTGACGAAGAAATGCTGTCTATCATCCGCCGTGATGTGATCGAGATTCTGATGCCTCGTGTCATTGCTTCTATCCATCACGATAAAGTGTTGGCGCTGTTCAATGATAAAATCATTTATCATGTGAATCCTACGGGCAAGTTCGTAATTGGTGGTCCTCACGGAGATACCGGTTTGACAGGTCGTAAGATTATCGTTGATACTTATGGTGGTAAAGGTGCTCACGGTGGTGGTGCTTTTTCCGGAAAAGATCCTAGCAAGGTAGACCGTAGCGCAGCTTATGCAGCACGCCATATCGCTAAGAATATGGTAGCGGCAGGCGTAGCAGATGAAATGCTTGTGCAGGTGAGCTATGCTATCGGTGTGGCTCGTCCGATCAATATCTTTGTAGATACTTATGGCCGTTCCCACGTCAACATGACGGATGGTGAGATTGCCCGCGTTATCGACCAGTTGTTCGATCTACGCCCGAAAGCAATCGAAGAACGTCTGAAGCTTCGTAATCCTATTTATCAGGAAACAGCTGCTTACGGTCACATGGGACGTGAACCGCAAGTGATAACGAAGAAATTCTTCTCTCGCTACGAAGGGGACAAAACTGTGGAAGTGGAACTCTTTACATGGGAGAAACTCGACTACGTAGATAAAATCAAGGCTGCTTTTGGTCTGTAAAATAGCTTGAAAGCGAGCTTAGCTCATTAGGTAAGAGCCACAATCTCAACTCCTTTTAGTAGGATATGAGGTTGTGGCTCTTGATTTTAAATAAGTTATATTTAAATAAATGTCTTTTGGATATTAATCTTCTTTTGCCGGAATTTGCTACTTTTGACCCGTAAATAAACAGACTGCCTAATGAAAACAAGATGTTGTTGTTCTAAACGCTATTTATTGGCGTTCTTTAGTTTACTTGTCAGCGTAGGTAGCATTCTGATGTCTGTCTCTCTATCTTCCTGCTCTTCTTCGGTGAAGAGTTCATTGCTACTATCTGCTGACTCATTGATGGAAATATATCCTGATAGTGCATTATCTATTTTGGAATCAATTTCCTCCCCACAGAAATTGCCACGTGCCGACAGAGCACTTTATGCGCTATTGCTTACGCAAGCAAGGCATAAAAATTATATTGCTTTAGGAGATGATTCGCTGATAAAAACGGCTGTTGAATACTATGGTGATAAGAAGAAAAGTGTACGTGCTGCAAAAGCTCATTATTATTGGGGAGCTACTTATGGTGAGAAGGGGTATACTTCATTTGCTGTAGACGAGTATTTGACGGCAATTCGGTTGATGCCTGTTAGGGATGAGTTCTTAGCAATGATATATGATAATCTTGCGGATTGTTATGAAAAAGATGATTTGTATGATATAGCGATTGAGGCTTATCGCCAAGCTTATCAGATATTAGAGGGGGGAAGTCAGCAGACATATCCATTGAGAGGTATTGCGCGTATCTGTTTATTACAAAATAAAAAGGATAGCGCATTGTTATATTATCAAAAAGCTCTTGATTATGCATTAGTAGAGCAAGACTCTAGTTTGATAGGAGCTCTTTATCATGACCTCGCTATGGTTTACAATGAAAAAAAAGATCCCAACTATATACCTTAATGTACCAAAGTAAAAACGAACTGATATTGTATTATCAATTACAAGGTAATAATAAAACCGACCTATTTTGCGGATAGGTCGGTTTAGATTAAAGATTACTATAAGAACATAAGTTCAAATAGTTGCTCAAAAGCCAATTTTAATATCGGCTCATTTTCGACACGAATCAAAATGTAACACGTGCGAATGATTAAATTGTTAATTTTTATCATAAGCGAACTATTTAATAAATTCGCACGGATAATACAGTTCGATTTTTCTGAATTAGGCGATTTGAGGCATTTTAGACTTGTTTAAATGGTAAATAATCGTAAACTTTACCTTGAAAACAAAAATAGCCACCCTTTTGAGGTGGCTGTTTTACGTTAATATGATAAAATGTACTTATTCCATAGCGGCAGTAGTTATTTTCATTGTTAGCTCAGTGTAACGTTTTATTTGTTTAGCAGACATAGTCCCTTTTGCATTATCGAATTTCTTACTAAATGATTCTGCTTTTTCTACGTATGTAGGATATTCACTTATTGCAGACATATCATTAGCTTTTACTTTCTTTAATATCTTAATGTAACTGTCTATATACTTTTCGTATTCATCCAGGGCTTTGTCCCAATCTTCGGAATCAGAAGTTACTTCAGAAGTACTAGATTTTGAATCGTTTGCTGAATTATCTGAATAAACTGAAATAGTTTCAGAGCCTTCTTTGAAAATTTCATCAATGATTTCAAATGATGTAGCTTTAGTAAAGATTGCCTTGCCAAGCTCTTTGGCAAAATCTATATACTCCCAAGTGAATGAAACTGTTTTAGTATCACCAACATTACCTTTTAACAGTTCAGATATCTTAGAGAACTCTTTACATGAAAAGCCATAAGTACCTGTATCAAATACACTGCCAGTTTCGTCTATCGCATTCAGTCTAATATCCCAACCATCCTTATGAAATTCAACATTCGGTTTATCAGTCAATTCAAATTTTACTGAAATAGACGCTTTATCACCGTCAGTAGTAAATTTGTAAGTCCCATCAACAACTTTTACATAGGAACCAATAAAGCCTGTAATGTCAACATTTGAAACAGTAACTTCCCTTTCTTTAGGGATTCCTGAACACGCACATAGCAGGCATACAAATGCTGCACAACTAAAGATTTTCTTTAACATAGTAGTAATTTGTTAGTCTTCCTAGTCTCAACAGAAGGGTATTAAATAGAAGAAGCGTGAGACTATTAGACTTATACCTAATGTCGGTTCTGGGCTACCTCTGTATTGAATATAAGTACAAACAGCTCACGCCCTTGACCGTATATCAACACACGAGTGTGCGGTATACAAACCAAAGGGAGAACGTTTTTGACTATTTCCTCAATACAGTTGAATTGTCCAGATTCACATTAGAGAAAAAGCACTAAACGCTTCCTAAATAATTAAGATGTCCAAAAGGACGATACAAATATACTACAAATTTCTTTAATTGTATATGTTATCCTTCAATTTTGCATGTTTAAGTCTTTTGTTTATCTTAGGCATAAATTCCATAAACCTTTGCATGTCGGTTAATGTTCTAGTGTTGTATCTATAAGCGAACTCATTACAGTACATTTGCAGGTACTTAGGACTGACTACATGATAGATTCCTTTTATGCCACGCTTTAGATGTGACCAAAAGCCTTCTATACCATTAGTATGAAAGCCATCCTTTGCGTAAATTCCTTTGCTATGTTCTATAATGACACGTGTATAAAGATGCGATAGACCGTTATAGCCTGCCCAACCGTCAGTTACCAATGTTGAACCTTCCTCAATCAGTCCAAAGACTAATAGATGCAATGTTTTCTGACTTGCGTCATAGGTGACGACTGGATAGACCCTATCTTCTGTTAGTACACCTACCACGGGAGTTTTCTCTTTAAGGCTTCGTCCTTGTGTACCTTTGTTCCATTTGTTCTTATTTTTGCCACCTACATAGGTTTCATCCATTTGAACTATACCACGGAATTTCTCAATTTCATCTTTGTACATATTATGTCTTATTTTAGTCAGCATAAACCACGCTGTCTTTTGAGTGACATTTATGTCTCTTGATAATTGTAGGCTACTGATGCCTTTCTTATGAGATAGGAAGATGTAAATAGCATAGAACCATTTCTCCAAAGGTATTTTGCTACCTTCAAACATTGTACCAACAGTTACAGTAAACCGTTTCTTGCAATGCTGGCATTTGTAGAGCCCATTGAACTCTCCTTTGTTCTTTAATTTGTAGTGATGTTCAGACTTGTGTTTACAATGAGGACAGACCGGTACGCCTTGCCATCTATAGTTTTCTAAAAACTCTCTACATGAATTTTTATCATGTAACGCTTTCATTAAATCTATAAATGACCTTATCTCTTGCATACCCGTTTAAGTTTTTGGCGGGTAATACTGAACCAAGTTGTCCATATTTGTTATATTTTGTATTATAAATATAACAAATTTAATTAACATGTTAAAAATCAGACAGTTAAATAATATCCTATCAGAAATTAAATGATGTTAAGTATAACTAATGCAAGCTTATAGTGAGATTAAGGTCATTCTAGGAATTTGAAAACTTTGATTTTTGGTACATTAAGGTATATAGTTGGGAAAAAGATTATGTTCAAGCCGATAAATATGTATCGAAAGCAATGATTATGCAAGGGGAGGATGCTGTTAATGTCTGTTTGTCAAAAGCTCAAATTATGTTGAATTTGAATAAACTTGATTCTGCCAGTTATTTCTTTAGTAAGAATATAGACCAACTTAATATTTATGGAAAGGCTGTTTGCTATGATGGAATGCATCAAATAGCAAAGAAAAGAGGTGAATGGAAGATTGCGACAGAAAATATGGATGCATATAGAGTGCTTTATGATTCTATGCAGATTATGAATGACAATGAAGAACTCAATCGACTTATGGATAAACATCAATTAGAAGAACATAAGAGGTTATTGTCAGAACATACTAAAATGCTGGTTTTTACTTTGGTTTCTGTATTCTTTTTCTTAATGATTATTTGTGTCTTTTGTTTTATGTGGAATGATAGGAAAAGGAAAAAGCGTTATATAGCATTACAACGTGAATTGACCCAAAATCGGGTAGATACTATGCTGCTCAAAGAGGAAGAGGTCTCGGAAACTAATAAAGAAGATCTAGATAAGAAAAGGTCGAAGTTAACAGAGCAACAAATTCAATTATGTATATCTGTACTTAAAACAACTAATTGTTACGATCAATTGGAAGCATTAGAGAAAGCGACTCCTAAACAGCTATTGGTGATGCGTAGTTTGAGAAAAGAGATACGTTCTGAAATTTCTAGTGCATTTGTTGATGTGATGATGAATTTGAAGGAACGTTATCCGGCTTTAACTGGTGATGATATATTTTATTGTGTTCTTTCATTGCTTTGTTGTTCGAAAACTGTCATGATGGAGTTAATGGATGCTACATCAGATGCTCTTAAAACCCGTAAGAATCGTATAAAGAACAAAATGGATGCTCAAATTTTCGATCGCGTGTTTGGCGTTGATATTCAGTGAGATATATTGATTTCTCTAGGTTTGTTTTGCTTTTAAATGAAAGGCTGTTACCATTGTTACCGCATAAAAATCGTTTCTTTTGCTTCATCTGTGTATTTTTGGAGCGAAATTTTAAACCCATTTATTATGAAAGCTAAATTTTTACCTTTTTTGTTGTTGACTGTCTTACTTCAAGTAAGTATGTTTTCTTTTGCACATGAAATGATATCTGCACGTCAAATCAGACTAAAGAATAAAACTGAGGTACAACATCGGTCTATCCCTGTTACTCCTGATGCTTTTATTGAAAACTCATTGTTGTCTATAGATCTTCTTTCTACTGTTCCTACTGTAACTGTTATCATTAAAGATGCAGAAACAGATGAAGTAGTTTATACATCTACTGATTTAAATGTAGATAAGGTTTATATTGATCTTGCAGGTGAGGAAAAAGGTAAATATACTTTGGAGATACAACTTCCGAAGGAAGCCTTTATCGGAGATTTTGAATTAGATTAAATCTTTGGAATATATATTATTTGCAACTAACATAAGATGATATACCTAAATCATTAACTGTTGAAGCCCCGCTGTTGAAATATATGGCGCATTGCTGAAATGACGATTTAGATGACCGAAAGGGGAAAGAATCGGTTAACTTTTGTTCGTGGGCTTAATAAGCCTTGTGAAAGGCCCCATTAAGGTATATTGAAACGTAAAATTAAAATCACTTTTTTAATTGTGTGCTGGATTACTACTGGTAGGGTATTTGAACGATTTTATGGTTCAGATAATGAAGTTTATTCAGCAACAATGTGATACACCTGTTAGTAGATGAGAAATCTGTGATAGATGTATTCTCTGTGAGAAAAGCTCTTGGACTTCTTATTTTTAGAAGTCCAAGATTTTTTTTTATGAAGATAGATAAATGTGGAGATAAAAATGATCTCTGATTAAGTTGAATATGAATAACGGAATTTTTTCGTAATTTTGCCTCCTTGATATAATAATGGATAGTGATGAAGATGAATCAGATAAATTCCGTATGCGTATATAGCGCTTCCAGTACAAAGATAGATGCTGTTTACTTCCAAGCAGCCGAGACTCTCGGCCGTCTGCTTGCCGAACACCATATCCGTTTGATAAACGGAGCTGGAAGAATCGGTCTGATGTGCTCTGTGGCAGATGCTGTGTTGAAAAATGGCGGTGAAGTGACCGGAGTGATTCCCCGCTTCATGGTGGAACAAAACTGGCATCATACTGGACTGACAGAGCTGATCGAGGTAGAATCCATGCACGAACGCAAACAGAAGATGGCCAATTTGAGTGATGGTATCATCGCTTTGCCGGGTGGATGCGGTACCCTTGAAGAATTGCTGGAAATTATCACTTGGAAACAGTTGGGGTTGTATCTCAATCCGATTATAATCCTCAATACAAACAGATTTTTCGATCCGTTGCTCGAAATGCTTGAAAAAGCAATCGATGAAAACTTTATGCGACGTCAACACGGTGATATATGGAAAGTGGCGCAGACACCGGAAGAAGCTGTTCAGCTGCTTTATGAGACTCCTGTATGGGATATTTCCATTCGTAAATTTGCAGCGATATGATAGGTGATACACTAAGTTCCCAGAACACGGATACCTTGTCTCTTCTCCAGCAGAAACAGATTAGTCCGGCAAAGGCAGACAGTGATAGCCTGCAGTTGGCCGATCTTCATGCTGTACAAGAGGTTGATTCCGGCTTTGAAGGAACCCCTATCTCCTACTCTCCCCGTACAGACGATGCTATTGCACTGACATTACTGGCTTGCTTCTTTCTTTCCTCTATTGCCTTGGCACGCGGTAAGAAATTTCTCTCCCAACAGGTGAAAGACTTTGTGTTGCATCGTGAACGGACGAGCATTTTTGATAGCTCTACGGCGGCTGATGTGCGTTATCTCCTTGTGCTTGTATTGCAGACCTGTGTCTTGTCGGGCATCACATTTTTCAATTATTTTCATGATACATGTCCCGCTCTGATGGACCATGTATCCTCCCTCCTTTTGCTAGGTATTTACGTTGGTTTTTGCCTCGCTTATTTCTTACTAAAATGGTTGATTTATATGTTTCTGGGGTGGACGTTTTTTGATAAAAATAAGACAAATATATGGTTGGAATCGTATTCTGCACTCATATATTATGTCGGATTTGCCCTTTTTCCGTTCGTTCTTTTCCTGGTTTATTTTGATTTGAGTCTAACGAATTTGGTTATAATTGGGTCTATTATTTTAATTTTCACTAAAATATTGATGTTTTATAAGTGGATAAAGCTTTTTTTTCATCAATTTAGCGGGCTTTTCCTATTAATTTTGTACTTTTGCGCTCTTGAAATAGTACCTTGTCTTTTACTGTATCAGGGTATGATTCAAATGAACAATATTTTGCTAATAAAATTTTAGGACGTTGAAAATTAAAAAAGTACTAGTGTCGCAGCCTAAGCCTGCGTCAGAGAAATCTCCCTATTACGACATAGCTGAAAAGTATGGCGTTAAAATAGATTTCCGGCCCTTTATTAAGGTTGAAAGTCTTTCGGCGAAAGAATTTCGGCAACAGAAAATTTCGATTCTCGACCACACTGCCGTAATATTCACTTCGCGCCATGCTATTGACCATTTTTTCACTTTGTGTACTGAATTGCGCGTGACAATTCCCGAAACTATGAAGTATTTCTGTGTGACGGAAGCTGTTGCATTGTATATTCAGAAATATGTGCAATATCGTAAGCGTAAGATCTTCTTTGGAGCTACTGGAAAGATTGAAGACCTGATTCCTTCCATCGTAAAGCATAAAACGGAGAAGTATCTCGTTCCGATGTCAGACGTACATAATGACGATGTGAAAAACCTGCTCGACAAGAACAGCATTCAGCATACGGAAGCTGTGATGTATCGCACGGTGAGCAACGACTTTACACCGGACGAGGAGTTTGATTATGATATGTTAGTGTTCTTCAGCCCTGCCGGAGTGACTTCTTTGAAGAAGAATTTCCCGGATTTTAATCAGAAAGAGATTAAGATCGGAACGTTCGGATCTACTACTGCACAGGCTGTACGTGACGCAGGTCTCCGTCTGGACCTTGAGGCTCCTACGGTGCAGGCTCCGTCAATGACTGCCGCACTTGACATGTTTATCAAGGAAAACAATAAATAAACAGAGTGGGTATATATACTTTGTGTAAAGCCGAAAGGCTGAATAGTAAAATTTTGATCGGAAAGATGTTTGAAGGCGGTGTTTCTAAATCGTTTTCCATCTTTCCGATACGCGTTGTATATATGCCTGTCGAGCAGGGCGAGGCTCCTGCCTCCATATTAATCAGTGTATCGAAACGTCGTTTTAAACGGGCGGTGAAACGCAACCGGGTGAAACGCCAGATACGTGAAGCCTACCGGAAGAACAAGTCTCTTCTGGTGGATGAACTGCAACGCCGGGAGCAACGGTTAGCCGTTGCCTTTATCTATCTGTCGGACGAGCTTGTTGCTACTGCCGAGCTGGAAGAGAAAATGAAAATAGCGCTTGCGCGCATCTCCGAAAAACTATTCTCATGAAACCTCATCACTCCCGGATATCTACCGCGTGGGTATTCGTTACGGGAATTTTGAGAAAGGTATTTTCCTTCTTCCTGCTTGTTCCCATTTATTTTTACCGGATTTGTATTTCACCCCTTACTCCTCCCTCTTGTCGGTTCACGCCTACTTGTTCAGCGTATGCGCTCGAAGCAATTAAGAAACATGGTCCTATAAAGGGGCTTTATCTTGCTGTGCGGCGTATTCTGCGATGCCATCCCTGGGGTGGTTCCGGTTATGATCCCGTGCCTTGAGACAACTGAAACGAGAAATAGGAAATGAAAAAGAAGGTGACTGATGTTTTAGATATCCATACTCATAAACAGGAAGTTGATACCCAAGGAAAATCCATCATCAATTATCCGTTATTGGCAGACTCTCCATTGTATATGCCTCTGGCAGAGAATGTGGAAGTGACTGTGGGTAGAGGATCTTATTATTCTATCGGTATTCATCCTTGGGAGGTGAGAGAGAGTAATGTCAGTCAGCAATTGAGCTTTCTTCAACAGCAGCTGCAGAGAAAGCAGTTTGTAGCTGTAGGAGAGGCGGGGTTGGATAAATTGGCAAAAGCTCCGATGGAGCTTCAGTTAGCGGTGTTTAAGGAACAGGTAAAGTTGTCGGAAAAGCTCGGTTTGCCGTTGATTATCCACTGCGTGAAAGCAATGGAAGAACTGCTGGGTGTGAAAAAAGAATCTCGCCCCCAACAACCTTGGATATGGCATGGCTTTCGTGGAAAACCGGAGCAGGCAGTACAGTTGTTGAAGAAAGGGTTTTATCTTTCTTTTGGAGAATATTATCCCGATGAAACAATACAGATAGTCCCCGATGAACGCCTGTTTTTGGAAACGGATGACAGCTTGCTTGATATTGAAGATATCCTGTGTCAGGCAGCCAGGGTGCGTGGGGTAGAAGTGGAAGCGTTGCGTGAGGTGATTCGCCGGAATATCCAAAATGTCTTTTTTAGGGCGTAAGAGTTGTATCTTCCGAGAAAGAGTCGTACTTTTGTCGCACATGGAATTGAAA